>Ga0247809_1000023_pt1 | contig 129091 bp, 122 predicted proteins | sample UWRJL104311B1_FD_180951 | JGI IMG/M metagenome (GOLD analysis project Ga0247809, IMG submission 180951) | Plant litter microbial communities from Arlington Agricultural Research Station in Wisconsin, United States - UWRJ-L104-311B-1 | ecosystem: Environmental > Terrestrial > Plant litter >... | reverse complement strand
TGAGAACATATAAAAGAAAAACACCTGCAAAAAAAGTTCTTGCAGGTGTTTAATTAAATATATTTGTTTAATAATCTGTATCGATTATTTAGGACTAGTCAAAGAAATTATTATTCTCCGTGTAAAAATGCTTGGCGATTTAATAAAGTTTCGTCGCTTTCCACGTGTTCATCATCAGGAACACAGCAATCCACAGGGCAAACTGCCGCACATTGAGGTTCTTCATGGAAACCTTTGCATTCGGTACATTTTCCTGGAACAATGTAATAAATATCATCTGAAATCGGAGTCTGAGCATCGTTTGCATCGACCTCTTCCCCACTCGGTAGTATAATTTTTCCGCTTAATTTTGTTCCGTCTTTATATCTCCAGTCGTCCGCACCTTCATAAATCGCGGTGTTAGGGCATTCTGGCTCGCAAGCACCACAGTTGATGCATTCGTCTGTTATTATGATTGCCATTTCTTTTATTTTAGCTTTAGGCCATATGCATTAGGCTTTAAGCTTATTGCCTATTGCCTATTGCCTACTGCCTAGAAAAGGTTTATTTTTGTTGCAAAATTACGTCCAAAACAATTCATAAGCAAATCAATATGACTTTAGAACATAAAAAAAATATTTTCGTTGAACTTGGGAAATTCCTAAGCCAATTTTCTGAGAATGAAAGCACTAGAAGCGAAAACGTTTTACATAACGATTTGTTTTTCAATGAATTTTTAGATTTGATTAAATTATCGCAGTCACATAACGGATGGTATACGCCTGAACAGGTATTTTTTGCAATAAATTCTTGGGCGGAAGCGCTGACAAAAGAAAGTTTGGACCAATGGCTTTCTGACTATAATTTAGAAAATATACAGCCAAAAAATGTTGGATTGATTTTAGCTGGAAATATTCCATTGGTAGGATTTCACGATTTTTTATCAGTATTGATTTCTGGACATAAGGTTTTAGTGAAGACTTCTTCGAATGATCAGCATTTATTGCCTTTTTTGGCTAAATATTTAATTGCGGTAGAACCAAAATTTTCAGAATATATAACTTTCGTAGAAGGAAAATTAGAAAATTTTGATGCCGTAATCGCTACTGGAAGCAATAATACAGCAAGATATTTCGAATATTATTTCAAAGACAAACCTTCAATTATTCGTAAAAATAGAAATTCGGTTGCTGTTTTAAACGGAAAAGAATCTAAGGAAGATTTTCTAGGTTTGGGCGAAGATATTTTCAGGTATTTCGGTTTGGGGTGCAGAAATGTTTCTAAATTATTTGTTCCAAAGGATTACAAATTCGATACTTTCTTCGAAGGAATTTTTGAATTTCAAGATGTAATCCATTATGAAAAATACGCTAATAATTATGATTACAACAAAGCGGTTTTCTTGATGAGCAACTTCAAATTATTAGACAACGGATTTCTTACCATTAAAGAAGATTCAAGCTATTCCTCGCCTATTTCGAGTGTTTTCTATGAATTCTATGATAATTTAGAAGATTTAAAAATACGTTTGGAAGCTGAAAATGAACAAATTCAATGTATCGTTTCAAAAGAAATTGTTGAAAACAGCATTCCGTTTGGAAAAACGCAAAAGCCTGAGCTTTGGGATTATGCAGATAATGTCGACACAATAAAATTCTTACAATCAATTTAATTTACATTATATTTGTATGAAACACTACAGATATGAAAAAAATTACTTTACAATTATTTTTACTTTTTAATATCATTAATTGTTTTGCGCAAACTCCAGTTGCGTTTTATCCAACTAGTCAAGCGAGCGGATTGAGATTTGGTTCAAAAATAGCATCATTCAACAATGATGTTTTAATAGCTAGCACTTCTTTTGTTCCTATGTCTCAAATAGGCAAAACTTATCTGTTCAATTTGATGTCTGGCAACTTAATTCAAACTGATGTTTTTTATCCTTCTGACGCCCTAATTTCAGATAGTTTTGGCAAATCGATTTCTTTAAACAGTGAATTTATAGCCATTGGATCACCATTGCACGACGCTAATTTTGAAGATTCTGGTGCTGTTTATTTATACCGAAAAGTTGCAGGAACTTGGAATCTTTTACAAAAAATAACTGCAAGTGATGCAGCCTTAAATAAGCAATTCGGAACTTTCGTAAAAATTCACAATAACCAGCTTTTTATCTCTTCCATAAATTATCTAAATGGAAATCAAGATCCAAATAACAATGTTGGAAAGGTGTATGTTTATTCTTTTAATGGAACACAATGGATTTTCAGCCAAGTATTAGCTGCAGCTCAAACATTCAAATTTGGTGAAAAAATAGAATTTGAAAACAATAAACTCGTAGTTTTAAGCAAAGAAAGCGCAAACGGATTTAGCATCAAATTTCACACCTATAGTTTTGACGGAACCACTTGGAATTTTGAAAATTCTACTAGTCCATTGGGAAGTTTTGAAGAGGAAATTACTGATTTTAGTTTATCTGGAAATCAGCTTTTTACGACATCCAAAACAATGATAGCAGATAAAGTTTCAATATATGATTGGACAGCTGGAAATTGGAATTTGTCAAGTTCTTTTAGCATAACTAATTTTCAAGATCAAAAATCTAACCGATTAGAAGTAAGCAATGACAATATGTTTATTGGATCTTCTGAATATATTTTGCAAATGCAAAGAAAATTTCCGTTACGTCATTATAAAAAAGTAAGTGGAAATTGGTTATATCAAAATGCTTATTATGGTAACGGCGGAGCAGATGATTACTTCGGTGCTGAAATTGAATTATCAGGCAATAACTTAATAATTGGCGCTCCATCTGAAGGAACGATTTTGAGTTCTGGTCAAGCTTATTATTTGGATTTACTTTTAAGTAATGAAGAATTTAAAACTGCACAAACAATTGCCTATCCAAATCCAACAAAAGATTTTATATATTTCCAAAATAAAAACTTACAAAATATAAATTCTGTAGACATTTACTCAATTACAGGCAAGTTATTACTTTCAAAAACTGGAAATCTAGATAAATTATCTCTTCAAGATTTATCATCCGGAATCTATTTCTTAAAAATTAATTTCGACAATAATTCGAATCAAACTTTGAAAATAATTAAGGAATAAATATCGAAATTGATTTTCACTACAACGTTTTCGTTAATAACCTTATGAAATTATTACTAAAACGTAAAGGAATGTTTTTATCTAATTTCTGAAATTTGCGTTTCAAAATTTTAGACAACACATTCTAAACACACACAATGAAAAAACACAATTACAGTGCTGGTCCTTGCATTTTGCCTCAAGAAGTATTCGAAAAAGCGGCTCAAGCGGTTTTAAATTTTAATGATTCAGGTCTTTCGATTTTAGAAATTTCGCACAGAAGCAAAGATTTCGTTGCCGTAATGGATGAAGCGAGAGCATTAGCATTGGAGCTTTTAGGTCTTGAAAACAAAGGTTACCAAGCATTATTTTTGCAAGGTGGAGCAAGCATGGAATTTTTGAGAGTTCCGTATAACTTACTAAAAGATGGTGGAAAAGCTTCCTATTTAGATACTGGAACTTGGGCTTCTGCAGCAATTAAGGAAGCAAAAGCTTTTGGAGAAACTATTGTCGTGGCTTCATCAAAGGAAGAAAATTACAATCATATTCCGAAAAACTTTGAGATTCCAAGTGATGCTGATTATTTTCACTGTACTTCGAATAATACAATTTTTGGAACACAGATGAAATCGTTTCCAACGACGAATGTTCCTGTGGTTTGCGATATGAGTTCTGATATTTTTTCTAGGCAATTAGACTTCTCAAAATTTGATCTGATTTATGCTGGAGCTCAGAAAAATATGGGTCCGGCTGGAGTTACTTTGGTTGTTGTGAAAGAAGAACTTCTTGGAAAAACAGGAAGAGCGATTCCAAGTATTTTAGATTATGAAAAACATATCAAAGCCGAAAGTATGTACAATACGCCAGCAGTTTTTGCGGTTTATACTTCACTTTTGACAATGCAATGGCTGAAAAATCTTGGTGGAATTCCGGCAATTGAAAAAATTAATGAGGCTAAAGCAAAATTACTTTATGCAGAAATCGACAGAAATCAGCTGTTTAAAGGCGCTTCTGTTGCTGAAGATCGTTCAAACATGAATGCTACGTTCTTATTAAACGATGAATCTCACGCTGCAACTTTTGACAAAATGTGGAAAGATGCAGGAATTTCTGGATTGCCAGGACACCGTTCTGTGGGCGGTTACAGAGCTTCAATGTACAATGCGTTGCCTTTAGAAAGCGTTCAGGTTTTGGTGGATGTAATGCAGGAATTGGAGAAAAAGATTTCTTAGATTTTTAGACTTCTTAGATTTGTCGAAAATAATTCAGATAAAACAATTAGTATAGATTGAAATGTTTAAATATTTCAATCTTTAAATTTTAAAATAAAAAACATGAAAGTATTAGCCAATGACGGGATTTCAAAAAGCGGAATCAAGGCTTTAGAAAAAGGCGGATTTGAAGTAATTACTACAAAAGTAGCGCAGGAACAAGTTGCAAATTACATCAACGCAAACGCTGTTTCGGTGCTTTTGGTGCGAAGTGCGACGAAAGTAAGACAAGATATTATTGACAATTGCCCGACTTTGAAAGTTATCGGTCGCGGTGGTGTTGGAATGGATAATATTGATGTGGATTATGCGCGTGAAAAAGGAATCCATGTAATTAATACGCCGGCTTCTTCGTCAGAATCTGTGGCAGAATTGGTTTTTGCGCACTTATTTACTGGCGTAAGATTTCTGCACGATGCAAACAGAAATATGCCTCTTGAAGGTGATTCGAACTTTGAAGGTTTGAAAAAAGCATATGCAAACGGATTGGAATTACGTGGAAAAACCCTTGGAATTATAGGTTTTGGACGTATTGGAAAAGCGGTTGCGAAAATTGGTCTTGGACTTGGAATGCGCGTAATTGCTTCGGATAAATTTGTTGGAAATGCAGAGATAAAAGTTGATTTTTATAACGGACAATTTATTAATGTAGATATTATCACTGAACCGATCGAAGATATTTTCAGACATTCAGATTTTATTTCGCTTCACGTTCCCGCGCAAGATGGTTATGTGATTGGCAAAGCAGAATTTGAGTTGATGAAAGAAGGTGTTGGAATTGTAAATGCTTCACGAGGTGGTGTTATCAATGAAGTTGAATTGATCGAAGCGCTTGAAACTGGAAAAGTTTTGTTTGCTGGTTTGGATGTTTTTGAGGAAGAACCAACTCCGGCTGTTCAGATTTTAATGCATCCAAAAATTTCTTTGACACCGCATATTGGCGCTGCAACTTTAGAAGCTCAAGATAGAATTGGAACCGAATTAGCGGAACAAATTATCAGTTTATTGAAAAATTAATCAAATTTGTTAAATGTGAAACTTTTTTATGTAGGTTTGTTTAAATTTAAAACCATACAAAAATGTTAGAACAATTATCAGATTTAGTGAAACAATTTGGAAGTGAAGCTGTTGTCAACAACAAAAATGTTCCAAATGAATTGAATGAAGGCGTAATGGACGAAGCAAGCACTTCGATTTTTTCTGGTTTGCAGAAAATAATTTCAGAAGGTGGCGCAGATAAAATTGGAGCTTTATTTCAAGGAAATAATGCAGGTTCTTCAACAAATCCGGTGGTTAAGCAATTGACTGATCAGCTCTCAGGAAATTTAGGAGAGAAATTTGGATTAAGCAATGAGGCTTCTTCGGGTGTTGCGGGAAGTCTGATTCCGAAAGTTTTAGGTTCCTTAATCGGAAAAGCTAAAAACCCAAATGATAAGAGTTTTGATATTTCTGATATCGTAAATTCACTTTCTGGCGGTCAAGGAAATGTTGCTGTCATGGATGCGATTCAAAAATATGGAACGCAATTTGGCTTAGACCAAAATAATGACGGAAAAGTGGACATGGCCGATGCAATGGCAGCTGTGAATAAAAAAGGAGGTTTTACAGGTTTGCTGGGAAAACTTTTTGGAAAATAAATTTTGTATAACATTCTGAAGCCAGACAATCGTCTGGCTTTTTTTGTTAAAAGAATAACAATCAAAATATTGATTTGAAGAAGATTGAGTAAATTTAAGGCATGAAAAATTTGATTTACATAGGATTAGCCTTTGCAATTATTTTGGGTTGTGCAACTTCTACTACTTCGGATAAAAAAACATTTTCTAAGAATGACAAGATTGTAAAAAATGACACTGTCAGAATTGTAAACGAAGAACTAGAATATGAAGTTATTATTATTGACCCAGGTTTCAATAGCTGGTTTTCGTCTTTTGGAAAACCTAGAAATTTCTATTCTCAACCTTATTTGGAAGCTAGAAATAGAGATTGGGTAATTGGTTGGAACAACAAATTCATGCAAGGAAATAGTTTGTTTGATATGTCAATTAATTATCAAAACAATATCGATTATGGCTATGAAGTCAATTATATGCTTTATAATTACCTCACTTATTTTCAATTAACGAATAATATTAGGCTTGGCGGTTTTGCCCCTCGAATTTAAAATTGTAGTTTTGCCGTAATATTAATTCAGTATGAATAAGCTTAAACAACGCTGGGGAATTACTTCAAATTTTCAGCTTCTCATTATCTTTATTGTCTTTGCTATCAATGGTTCGCTTTCTGCCAGAATCTCCTATTTTTTAATGGGATTGATTGGTATCACAAAAGAAAATACACATTGGAGTTTATATTACATCCTACTTTTAGTACTGGTTTTACCGCTTTATCCTTTTATGTTAATGCTTTTTGGATGGCTTTTCGGACAATCTGGATTTTTCTTTCCGTTTGCAAAAAGAATGATTCGAAGCATGAAATTGGGATTTTTATTGCCTAAAGAAAAAGTTTAAAAAGGTTCTAAGTTGCTAAGGCTCTAAGCTTCAAAGTGACAAAATTTATAAATAGAAAAAGCCAGAAAGTAATTATCTTCTGGCTTTTTATTTAGGAGTTAAATCTTAGTGCCTTAGCAACTTAGAACCTCATTTTCCTTTACTAAAATAATACGTATAAATCCAAGTCAAAGTAAACGTTGGCAAAACATCTGTAAAAGGCAATAATTCCTCTAAAAATGAAATTACCCCACCTACTTTTCCAACTGCTCCTTTGTACATGCTTGCCAAAATAATTCCTGAAATCGGAGCCCAAGCAAAATCTGCGAATTCTCCCAAGAACGGCAAAGCATAAGAAAACATTCCGATGGCGTCAAAAAGCAAACTCAGCAATAACTGTTTTTGTTTTTTATCTGAAGCCGTTTTTAACTCAACTTGTTCTATCATTTTCAATGGTTTAGTTTCGTATTATAACGCAAAATGGATGCCAATTATTTCTTTAGCTTATCAGAATATTGTTTTCTGACTTTATCCACTTTTGGCGTAATCACATAACTGCAATACGATTTTTCTTTATTTCTAGCGTAATAATTTTGGTGGTAATCTTCAGCTACATAAAATTTTGAAGCTGCCGAAACTCTAGTCACAACAGGTTTTCCATATGTATTTTCAGTATTTAAAACTTTGATGTATTCTTCTGTAATTTTCTTTTGCTCATCATTATGATAAAAAACCTCGCTTCTATATTGCGTTCCGACATCAGCTCCTTGACGATTCAAAGTTGTTGGATCATGCGTTGCGAAAAATATTTCTAACAGCTCTCCAAAACTGATTTTTGTTGGATCAAATGTAATTTGTGTAGCTTCGGCATGGCCAGTTGTTCCAGTAGAAACTTCTTCATAAGTCGGGTTTGCAGTTTTCCCGCCAATATATCCTGATTCTACCTTTTTAACACCGTCCAATTCTAAAAATATCGCTTCTGTACACCAAAAACATCCTCCGCCAAATGTGGCTACTTCTAATCCTTTTTCTACTTCCATTTTTACTGGTTCCTTGTTTTCTGAAATTAATTGTTCGTTCTCTTTTCCTTTTGACTGACACGAAATTGTAATCAATGTCAGCGCAGCTATTATCTTTTTCATTTTCTTCTTTTGTTTCTCAAAATTAATCAATAAATAAGCCAAAAATATCGTGTTAACTAAACTTTATAAGTCCATATACGAAAGAATTAAAGTGGAAAGATGTGAAAGTTTTCTAAAACTTTGTTTCTTTGTATAAACTGCATAAAAAATGATTCAAGCAAAAAATCTACATAAATATTACGACAAGCTTCATGTTTTAAAAGGAGTTGATTTGCACATTGAAAAGGGAGAAATTGTTTCTATCGTAGGCGCTTCAGGTGCTGGAAAAACTACACTTTTGCAAATTCTTGGTACTTTAGACAAACCAACTATTGAAAGTGGCACTTCACTAAAAATAAACAACGAAGATATTCTGAAATTAAACGACAAAGCATTATCACGTTTCAGAAATTTGCAACTCGGATTCATTTTTCAGTTTCACCAATTATTGCCAGAATTTACAGCTTTAGAAAACGTTTGTATTCCTGCTTTTATCGCTGGAAAATCAAAATCTGAAACTGAAGTTGAAGCTAAAAAATTATTAGATTATTTAGGATTGTCACACAGAATTAATCATAAACCTGGAGAACTTTCTGGTGGAGAACAGCAAAGAGTTGCCGTTGCAAGATCACTGATAAACAAGCCTGCTGTGATTTTTGCCGATGAACCTTCCGGGAATTTAGACACTGCTTCTGCGGAAAATTTACATCAATTATTTTTCAAATTGAGAGATGAATTCGGACAAACTTTTGTTATTGTAACGCACAATGAAGAGTTGGCAAATATGGCTGATAGAAAGTTAATTATGTCTGACGGATTAATTCTTTAAGCAAAATATTAAAACTTGATTAAACGATTAATGACGAATTCTGAACTAAAAAATTTCCTCGACGAAAAGGTCGAATTGTATAATAATCCAAATTTTATTGAAAGTGATCCGATTCAAATTCCGCATCAATTTTCTTTGAAAGAAGACATTGAAATTGCAGGATTTTTAAGTTCAATAATCGCTTGGGGAAACCGAAAAATGATCATCAATAATTCAAAAAAGATGATGGATTTGATGGGGAATTCTCCGTATGATTTCGTCATGTCACATCAAGATTATCAATTGGAAAGATTGGAAAACTTTGTCCACAGAACTTTCAACGGAGGCGATTTCACTACATTTATCAAAGCTTTACAACATATTTATAAAAACCACAACGGATTGGAAGCGGTCTTTTTAAAAAATCAAGAAGCCAATTCAATGCAAAAAAGCATACACGAATTCAAGAAAATTTTCTTTGAAATCGAGCATCAGCAAAGGACTCAAAAACACATTTCTGATCCGTTGAATAATTCTGCTGCAAAACGTATTAACATGTTTCTCAGATGGATGGTTCGCCAAGACAAAAAAGGCGTTGATTTCGGGATTTGGAAAACAATTTCTCCAGCAACTTTATCATGTCCGTTAGATGTTCATTCTGGAAATGTGGCTAGAAAATTAGGCATCTTGACTCGAAAACAAAATGACGCAAAAGCATTGGCGGAATTAGATTTGCAATTGCGAAAATTAGATCCAAATGATCCTGTAAAATATGACTTTGCTTTGTTTGGTTTGGGTGTTTTTGAGAAATTCTAAATTAGACTTCTTAGATTTTTAGAATTGTAGACTTCTTAGACTCCAGAAATCTTAATTTCTCAAGTAATCAAAAATCTAAGTAGTCTACAATTCTAATACTCTAAGTAGTCAATCTTCTAAGGAAGTCCAAATTTTAACGTACCTTTGCACAAAATTTACACATTATGTCCACTTTTGAGCAATTTAACCTTCCAAAATCATTAGAAAAAGCAATTGATGATTTAGGCTTCACCGCACCTACTCCGATTCAGCAGAAATCTTTTTCTGTAATTGCGTCAGGTCGCGATATGATGGGAATTGCGCAAACTGGTACCGGAAAAACGTTCGCGTATCTTTTGCCTTTGCTGAAATTATACAAATTTACGCCAACGCATACTCCAAAAATTGTAATCCTTGTTCCAACTCGTGAATTGGTAGTTCAAGTGGTGGAAGAAACCGAAAAGCTGACAAAATACATGTCGGTTCGAACGCTTGGAATTTATGGCGGAGTGAACATCAATACGCAAAAAAAGAACGTTTACGAGGGAATTGATATCCTTGTCGGAACGCCTGGACGTGTGATGGATTTGGCTTTGGACAACGTAATCCGTTTTGACGAAACTCAAAAACTGGTTATTGACGAATTCGATGAAATGCTGAATCTTGGTTTTAGAGTGCAGCTGACTTCGATTTTGGCCATGATGAAACCGAAGCGTCAAAATATTCTTTTTTCTGCGACTATGACGGAAGAAGTGGATGCCATTTTGAATGATTATTTTGATTTTCCGGAAGAAGTTTCATTGGTTCCTTCTGGAACTCCTTTGGAAAAAATCGAACAATACAGATATAAAGTTCCGAATTTCAATACGAAAATTAATCTTTTGAAAAACCTTTTGGCAAACGACGAAAGCATGTCAAGAATTTTAATTTTCGTAAACAACAAGAAATTCGTGGATATGGTTTACGACCGAATCGCAGATGAATTTCCAGAACAATTTGGTGTAATTCACTCGAATAAATCCCAAAATTACCGTTTGACAACGATGGAAAATTTCCAACAAGGAATTTTACGCGGCATTATTACGACTGACGTTATGGCGAGAGGTTTGGATATTTCAGATATCACGCATGTTATCAATTTCGATGTTTCCGAAGTTCCAGAACAATATATTCACAGAATTGGTAGAACCGGTCGTGCTGATAAAGACGGTATCGCTCTGAGTTTTGTCACTCCAAAAGAAGAAGAATTCTTTATTGAAAGTGAACTTTTGATGAATAAGGAGGTTGATGTGCAACTGATTCCAGAAGCTGTTGAAATCGCAACCGTTTTGATAGAATCTGAAAAAGTAAAACAGCCGATTAAACTTTTGATGAAAAAAGTAGCGAAAGGTTCTGGTGCTTTTCATGAAAAATCAGAGAAAAATAAACAAGTGAATCTTGGTGGTCCCGGAAAAACAAAACCTCGAAAAACGAAAGCCAGAAACCGTGGTGTGGAAAGGACTCGTGACAAAAAGAGAAAAGATAAAGGGAAATAGGATTTTGTTTCAAACACAGATTTCACAAATTTACACAGATTATTTTCGGGAATAATTGAGAGAATAAAACTCAATCAAACGAATTCAATTTGTGAAATCTGTGAAATTTGTGTTTTATAATATTACTGCTTTGTAAAAACCAAACAAACCGGCGAGCACAATTCGATTCTTTTTCCAGTGTCAGTAAGCTTTCCTGTAGTTTTATCAATTTTAAAAATCACTACGTTATTTGTTTGCTGATGTCCAATTAATAGAAAATTCCCACTTGGATCTATGGTAAAATTTCTTGGGCCTTTTCCTTTTGTATCGACTTGATTTACTAAATCTAAAGTTCCATTTTTGTTTATTGCAAAGGTATTTATTGTATTTGCTTCTCCTCTATTTGTAGCATATAAAAACTTCCCATTTGGCGAAATATGAATATCCGCCGCACTTGTTTCATCCTTGAAATCTTTAGCAATAATTGTTGTTTCCTGAAGTAATTTCAAAGAACCATTTTTATATTTATACGTAGACAAACTTCCGTTTAATTCGTGCAAAACATAGACAAATTTCCCGTCGTTACTGAAAACCAAATGTCTTGGTCCGCTTCCTTTTTTGGTATCAATTGTTTCTTTTAAAGTCAAAATATCTTTTGAAGCATTTTTGTCATATCTATACACCAAAATTTTGTCCATTCCTAAATCATTGACTAAAGCAAATTTCTTGTCTGGAGAAAAATAAGTCATATGAACATGCGCACTTTCTTGTCTTTTTTCGTTGGCACTTTTTCCTGAATGTTGAATAATTTGTTTTGCTTTGGTCAAACTTCCGTCGGCATTTTTTCCAAAAACAGTGATATTTCCACCTGAATAATTGGCAGAAATTACATTTTTATCATCGTTAATTATGTAACAAGGGTCGGCTCCGTTGGTTTCTTGCTTATTCAGAAAATTCAATTTCCCGCTTTTTGGGTTAAACCCAAAAGAACCCACGGTACTTTCTTTTCCATTTTCATTGACAGAATACACGAAATCACTTCCTTGTGAAACCGTCAAATAACTCGGATTTATTACATTTTCCGTATTTGCTTTCAATGAAAAATCAGCAGTATCTGTACTAAAATCATAGACGTAAATTCCTTTGCTTTCACAAGAATTTGTGTACGTTCCGATAATTAAATTGTAGATTTTATCTTGAGCTTTCATTGCTGTTACGAGGAAAATTGTAAGAAATAATATACTGATTTTTTTCATCTTAAGAAAATTTATGCGGTAAAATTAAGTCTCAATTTTAGAATATGATTCGAAAAAAATGTTAATTAATCTTTCGTATTTTTACCACATTAGGTATATAAGAACATATTATAAATAAAAAATAAAAATGAACTTATATGTCTTATATGGTAAATGAAATATTGTTCAAAAAAAACGCACCACAACTCCCAACAAATTCGTATTTTTGACAAACTTTCATTGAATGCAGTTCAAACACCCGGAAATTCTATACTTTCTTTTTTTATTGGTCATTCCAATTCTGGTTCATTTGTTTCAATTGCGTCGCTTCAAAAAAGAATATTTCACTAACGTACATTTTTTAAAAGAGCTTGCCATTCAGACTCGTAAGAGTTCAAAATTGAAGAAATGGTTGCTTTTATTGACACGTTTATTTTTATTGGCGTGTTTGATTATTGCTTTTGCCCAACCCTTTTTCCAAGCAAAAGATTCAAAAGGAATTACAAACGAAATGTTTATCGTTTTAGACAATTCATTTTCGATGCAAGCCAAAGGAAAACAGGGCGAATTGATGAAAAGAGCAGTTCAAGAATTGCTTGAAAATGCTCCTGAAAATCAGACTTTTTCGTTGATTACCAATTCAGAAACTTTTTGGAATACTGACATAAAATCCATTCAAAAAGAGTTGCAAAACCTGAAATATAGCGCTTCGACATTTGCTTTGGATAATTTAATGGCAAAAATAAAATCGAGAAAATCTCCTTATAATAAAGATGTTGTCATAATTACGGATGCCGTTGGCTTAGAAGCAAAACAATTGAAAAGCATCGACAGCACTTTTAATACGTATTTCATAATCCCGAAAGCGGAACAGAAAAATAATGTTTCCATCGACAGCGTCTACATCAACCAAACTTTGGATAATTTCTATGAAATTGGTGTAAAACTTTCTTCGTATGGCCAAAATGTAGACGATATTCCGATTGCTTTGTACAATGATAAAAAACTGGTTGCCAAAACGATAGTGAAATTTGAAGGCAAAGAAAAGTCAATTAATTTTACCATTCCGAAGGAAGATTTTAACGGTTATGCGTCGATTGAAGACAATGCTTTGCAATATGACAATCAACTATTTTTCAGCATTTCAAAACCAATTAAAACCAATGTAATCAGCATTGGACAAGTGGAAAAAAGTGCCTTTCTAAGAAAAATTTATGCTGATAAAGAATTCATTTACAGCAATTTTGACATTAAATCTTTAGATTACAATCAACTTGAAAAACAAGATGCGATTGTTTTAAACGAAATTCAAGAAATTCCGCAGGCTTTGCAAACGACTTTAAAATCTTTTGTGGAAAAAGGAGGCAATTTGATTGTAATTCCTTCGCAGGAAAGTTCGATTTCCAACTTAAATAGTTTGATGCAAAATTTCGGCGGAATCCAATTCAAAACTTTAGAAAACAAAGAGAAATTAGTTTCAAAAATTGCTTTCAGCCATCCGCTTTACAGTACGGTTTTTGAGAAAAAAATTGATAATTTTCAATATCCGAATATCAAGAATTCGTTTGCGATTTCAAGTGCTTTTCCTTCTATTCTCGGATTTGAAGACCAAAGTTCCTTCTTGACGGCAATTCAAAATCCAGTGAGTTCGGTTTATGTATTTTCTGCTTCGATAAATAAGGAAAATTCCAATTTCCAGAATTCGCCACTGATTGTTCCAACATTTTATAATATGGCGCAAAGTAGTCAGAAAACTGGAATCAATGCTTTGACAATTGGCGAAAACAGTCCGTTTTTGATTGATGCTTTATTGTCAAAAGACGAAATTTTGGAAATCAAAAGTCTTTCGGAAAATGCAGAGAAATTTATTCCGATGCAACAGATTTTGAACAACAAAGTGAAATTGACATTTAGCGATTTTCCTAACGAAGCTGGAAATTTCGGGATATATAAAAAAGACGAATTGATAAAAAAAATAAGTTTTAATTACAACAGAACTGAAAGCGATTTGTCATCATCAAACGAAGCTTTGCTTTCTGATTTTAATGTAATTAATAGCATTGACAACGTTTTTGACACGTTACAAACCGACAGAACCGATAATGAAATCTGGAAATGGTTTGTGTTTTTAACGCTTTTATTTTTAGTTATAGAAATATTGATTCAGAAATTTTTGAAGTAATTCCCATCAATTTAGAATTCACAACAACACAACACGCATAACATATGAACCTGATTATTCGACAAGCAAAAATCATTGACCCGAAAAGTCCGAATCACAACCAAACGGCCGACATTCAAATTGAAAACGGCGTTATCACAAAAATTGGAAACCAGCTTCCAAATCCAGACAATTTTGAAACTTTGGAATTGGAAAACCTATACGTTTCTCAAGGTTGGTTTGATTCGAGCGTAAGTTTGGGCGAACCTGGTTTTGAAGATAGAGAAACGATTTCAAACGGATTGAATACTGCAGGAAAAAGCGGATTTACTGCAATTGCCATGCAACCCAACAGCTTTCCTATTTTAGATAATCAATCAAACATTAGTTTTGTGAAAAGCAAATCAGCTGGTTTTGCGACTGATTTATTTCCGATTGGCGCTTTGACAAAATCGAGTGAAGGAAATGATTTGGCAGAACTTTTTGACATGAAAAACTCGGGAGCCGTTGCTTTTGGAGATTATAATAAAAGTCTTTCGAACGCAAATCTTTTGAAAATTGCCCTGCAATATGTGCAAGATTTTGACGGTTTGGTAATCGCTTATTCGCAAGATTCAAATATTAAAGGAACCGGAGTTGCGAACGAAGGAATTGTCAGCACAAGATTAGGATTGAAAGGAATTCCAGCTTTGGCAGAAGAATTGCAGATTTCCAGAAACTTATTTATCTTGGAATATACTGGAGGAAAATTACACATTCCGACGATTTCTACAGCAAAATCAGCGCAGTTGATTCAAGAAGCAAAAGCAAAAGGCTTGAACGTAACTTGTTCAGTTGCCGTTCATAATTTGGTTTTGACCGATGAAAAATTAGACGGATTTGATACAAGATTTAAAGTTACGCCACCATTAAGAACAGAATCTGACCGAAAAGCTTTAGTAGAAGCCGTAAAAAATGGCATCATCGACATGATTACTTCCGACCATAATCCGATGGATATTGAGCACAAAAAGATGGAATTTGATATGGCAAAAAATGGAACAATTGGTTTGGAAAGTGCTTTTGGAGCTTTGCTGACGGTTCTTCCTTTGGAAATTGTAATTGAAAAATTGGTTTCTGGGAAAGAAGTTTTCGCTATTGAAAATTCAGAAATCAAAGAGGGAAATGTGGCTAATTTGACACTTTTCAATCCAGATGGAAATTGGACATTTACGAAAGAGAATATTTTGTCAAAATCTAAAAACTCGGCTTTTCTTGGACAAGAAATGAAGGGAAAAGCCTATGGAATTTTGAATAATAAAAAGTTAGTTTTAAATAAATAAGTTATGCAAAATACCGTTGAAGAAGGAAAAAATATCGCTTTAATCAGCCATATTACAATCATTGGGACAATTATCGCAATCATTTTAAACAACGACAAAAAGAATACTTTTGCGTCATTTCACATTCGCCAAACACTCGGAATATTTCTTTTATTTTTCGCTTTGGGATATCCGGTCGGGCTTTTTGATGATTGGATGATTTCATCGTCTTTGTACATTTTCATTTTCATTCTTTGGGCTTACAGCTTTGTGAGCGCGATTCAAGGGCAGATGAATTTGATTCCGTTGCTGGGAAGTTTTTTCCAAAAATTCTTTAAAAATCTTACTTAAAATAAATGAAATCGAATATTAAATATCTCATCAGAGAACCAAAAATTAAGCAAGAAAAAAATCCGTTATTGCTTTTGCTTCACGGCTATGGAAGCAATGAGGAAGATTTATTTTCGTTCGCATCAGAGCTTCCGGAAGAATATTATGTGGTTTCAGCACGGGCGCCATACGACTTGCAACCTTATGGACACGCTTGGTATGCAATCACTTTTGACGCGGACCAAAATAAATTTTCTGATGACAACCAAGCGATTGAATCACGAGATTTGATTGCAAAATTTATTGATGAATTGGTTTTTGAATTGCCAATTGATTCCGAAAATGTGACTTTGATTGGTTTCAGCCAAGGAACGATTTTGAGCTATGCTGTTGCTTTGAGTTATCCTGAAAAGATCAAACGAGTAGTGGCTTTGAGCGGTTATTTGAATACCGGAATTTTAGCTTCAGGGTATGAAACTAAAGATTTCAAAAACCTAAAAATGTTTGTTTCTCACGGAACTCAAGACCAAGTTATCCCTGTGGATTGGGCAAGAAAAGCTCCGGAAGCATTGAAAAATCTGGGAATTGAAGTGGAATATAAAGAATATCCTATTGGTCACGGTGTGTCTCCGCAGAATTTTCACGACTTGAAAAATTGGTTGGAGAGAAATTAAAAATTACCGCAGATTCGCAGATTTAAAAAAATATAAAAACCGTAAATTCTAGGATTAATTTTAGAATCTACGGCTTATTATTTATAAAAAATCTGCGAATCTACGGTAGTTTTTCTAATCTTCTGGATTGTCGCTTCCCGTGATAACTTCTTCGTTAATCATTGCGCCGGCATACATAATAGAATCACCTTTTTTAAGTGTAAATCCTTTGTCGGTCAGCAATTGCCATTCATCTTTGATGTATGGTTCTTTTTCTGATTTTCTTTCCATCATGATAGATTCTTTTTCATTTGGAATATACAATTCTGCCTTATCGCCATTTTCTTCTAATACGACAAAGGCACTGATAACAGGATCTCCCGCTTTAATTTCTGTAGCTGGATTCAATCGAACGCCAACTTCAAACGGACGAATACACATCTTTTTCAAAATCGACCATTTATATCCAGCAGAAGTTACGCAACCTTTATCGTCTTTATCTGGTCCCGCAACTGTTCCCAAGCTGTCTTTTTCAATTGACATATTTGAAGAACCGCCAAGATCTCTACAAGCATAAAATGTGGAGATAATTCCGATAAATAAAAATATTTTTTTCATGTATATGTAACGATTTGAGAGTCTATAAAATTATGAAAAAACTTTTATTTCAAAGTATTTGGGTAAATAAAAGTCTCGATAGTTTCAAATTCTGTAGGTTTTCCTTCTTCCTTGAAATATTTAATTAGGACTTCTCCCCAAGCTTGACCTATTGCAAAATCAGCAATAATCCAACGGTGATTTAGGATCTTTATTTTGTTAATGATCGGTTTATTTCCATTTACTATTTCATATTTAGTCAATGGATTTCCATTTGAACCTTCATTCAATGTCATGATTTCATCGCGAATTTCACCAGAAAGCTGATTTATATCAAAATTCTCATAATAATCCATTGCATTTTCATTATAAGGAAGCGAGAAATAATCAGCATCTCGCAATTTATCATTTAAAGAAGCTATTGAATCTTTTTTTGCTTTTGATTCTTTTTGAAAATTGGCAATTCTATCGTCTTCAAATTTGCTTTTTTTAGTAAAATACATATAAGTAAAAATGTTCAGCAACACTGAAAATATAAACAGATAAAGCAACGGTTTTTTCATTTAATTTTTAAATTTAAATTGTTATTTGGAGATTGTCATATGCTAAAAAAACATTTTCAGGAAGGTGTTTTTGTACTTCTTCATGAAATCCCATCGTATGGCTGATATGTGTCAAATAGGCCTTTTCTGGCTTAATTAAATCAATAAAATCAAGCGCTTCTTGCAAACTAAAATGTGAATGATGTGGTTCTTCTCGCAATGCATTTACGACTAAAACTTTCAAATTTTTCAGCTTTTCAATTTCAACATCATCCACGGTTTTTACATCCGTCAAATAGGCAAAATTATCAATTCTGTAACCAAAAACTTGAAGATCGCCATGCATTACATTTATGGGAATTGCAATTTTATTTCCGATAGAAAAATTCTGATTATTTGTTACTTCGATGGGCTCTACGGAAGGTGCTCCCGGATATTTATTAACAGTTTCAAAAATATAAGCAAAACGCTCTTCCAAAGATTCTAAAACTCGCTCATGAAGATAAATCGGGATATTTCCCTGACGGAAATTAAACGGACGAATATCATCCAAACCAGCGGTGTGGTCGGCATGTTCGTGGGTAAATAAAATTCCGTCCAATTTTGTGCATCCTGAAACCAACATTTGCTGTCTGAAATCAGGGCCGCAATCAATTACAAAGGAATGATTTTCCCAAGAAATCCAGACAGAAACGCGAAGTCTTTTGTCTTTCAAATCGCTACTTTTACACACAGGATGATCACTTCCGATAACCGGAATGCCTTGAGAAGTTCCTGTGCCCAAAAAATATACTTTCACCTTCGTTAATTTTTTACAAAAATAGGATTAATTCTGTTTAATAAAACCTCGATTTTGTTAACTTTGCCTAAGCATTGTAACAACTATGATAAACTTCGAAAACGAAATCAAGCTTAAGGGCGACAGGATGATTGAACAAATTCCTTCAATCAAGGATAAAGCGCTGCGTATCAACCTTAACGAAAATATTTATGGTACTTTTGCAGAAATTGGCGCCGGACAAGAAACTGTAAGGCATTTCTTTAGAACTGGCGGTTCTTCAGGAACAATCGCAAAAGCCATGTCTGCGTATGATAAAGATTTTAGCGATGCCATTTATGGTTCTGAAACTGACGGAAGATATGTGACGGAAGCAAGACTTAAAAAAATGCTTTCTCACGAAGTGAATTTGGTAGAACAGCGTTTGAAAAGAGATAAACATCCAAGTAAAATGTTCTTCAGTTATGCCAATACTGTTGCTACCATTGACTTTGCAAAACAATTCAAAGGCCACGGATGGGTTGGTGTTAAATACCAAATTGAGCCAGATGAAGATTATAACGAAATTGTACTTCACATTCGCTTTAAAGAAACTGACGCTAGATTACAACAAGAAACCCTTGGAATTCTGGGAGTTAACTTAATTTATGGCGCTTTTTACAAATATAACGATCCAAAGAAATTACTTCGCTATTTATATGACCATTTGGATAAAGACCAATTGGAAATTGATACTATAAACTTCTCAGGTCCTCGTTTTGCTGATGTTGACAATCGTTTGATGAGTTTGCAATTGGTAAAAAACGGAATGACTGACGCGGTAATGTTTGATCCGGATGGAAATAACGTTTTGCCTGCTGCGATTTTATACAAGAAAAATATCCTTGCTTTGCGAGGAAGTTTCCGCCCAGTGACGAAGGTCAATATGGATATGTATAAAAAATCGCTTGAAATGTTTTTGGAAGAAAATAAAGTTCAAGAGGAAAATACGCTGGTTGTCTTTGAAATTACTCTTTCAAATCTTCGATCAGACGGAGAAATTGATGAAAGAGATTTTATGGATAGAGCTGAATTGCTTTGTTCGTTGGGTCAGACCGTAATGATTTCTAATTTCCAAGAATATTATAAAGTTGTGGAATATTTCTCAAATTACACCAAAGCCAGAATGGGATTGGCCATGGGCGTTAGCAATTTGGTTGATGTTTTTGACGAGAAATATTACCGTCATTTGAGCGGTGGCATTTTGGAAGCTTTCGGTAAATTATTCTACCGAGATTTGAAAGTTTTCTTATATCCGATGAAAGATGAAAACGGAGTTGTGATTAATTCTGAAAATCTGAAAGTGCACCCAAGAATGAAAGAATTGTATAAATTCTTTAAATTCAATGGAAAAGTGGTTGATATCACTGACTTTGATGAAAATGATTTAGAAATTTTTTCAAGGGAAGTTTTGAAAATGATCAACAAAGGAAAACCAGGATGGGAAGAAATGCTTCCGAAAGGTATTGCCGAAATGATTAAAAAAGATAATCTTTTTGGGTATGATCCGAAGAAATTGATTGAAGAAAAGACGAATTAGAATTCTATAAAAAAATAAAAAACCGCAGATTTACAGATTAAATATAAATCTGAAAAGCTGCGGTTTTCTTTTTACTTTAAAATCTGATTTGCATGCGCCTTCGTTTTTACGTCAGAAATAATATCTTCAATAATTCCTTCTTCATTTATAACGAAAGTAGTTCTGTGAATTCCATCATAAGTTCGTCCCATAAATTTCTTTGGTCCCCAAACTCCGAAAGCTTGAATCACTTCTTTTTCTTCATCAGCCAAAAGCGGAAACGGAAGATTAAATTTATCTTTGAACTTTAATTGCGCTTTTTGGGCATCTGCGCTTACGCCTAAAAGTTCATAATTATTCGCCTTGAATCTTTCAAAATTATCTCTTAAATCACAAGCTTCCGCTGTACAACCTGGCGTGCTTGCTTTTGGATAAAAGAAAACCACTAATTTTTTTCCCTTGTAATCTTCTAATTGATGAAATTTTCCATCTTGATCAAAACCTGAAAAATCAGGCGCTTTGTCTCCTATTTTTAATGACATATTTTATTTTTGATTTAAAATTTTTGAATTATGAATTTGTAAATCTGAATTGATTTTTGAATTTGCAATTGAAATTGATTTTTGAAATTGTAAATTTACAGCTATAAAATTAGCTAAAAATGACCAAAAAAGAGCGCGCCAATTTCGTTATTACTACGTTAAAAGAATTATATCCCACGATTCCTATTCCTTTAGACCACAAAGATGCTTACACTTTGCTGATTGCGGTTCTGCTTTCCGCACAATGTACTGATGTTCGCGTGAACCAAATTACACCGTTGCTTTTCGCTAAAGCGGATAATCCTTATGACATGATAAAAATGACTGTGGAAGAAATTCAGGATATTATTCGTCCGTGCGGTTTATCTCCGATGAAATCGAAAGGAATTTTTGGTCTTTCACAGATTTTGGTCGAAAAATATAATGGTGAAGTTCCTCAGAGTTTTGAAGCTTTAGAATCATTTCCGGCTGTTGGCCATAAAACGGCAAGCGTTGTGATGTCGCAGGCTTTTGGCGTTCCAGCCTTTCCAGTTGACACGCATATCCACAGATTAATGTACCGTTGGGGATTGTCAAGCGGTAAAAATGTTGTGGAAACGGAACGCGATGCGAAGAAGATTTTTCCAGAAGAATTGTGGAATGAATTGCACCTTCAAATGATTTGGTATGGACGAGAATATTCTCCGGCAAGAGGCTGGAATTTAGAAAAAGATATTATTACTAGAACAATTGATAATAAGAAAATCTTGAAGGAATTGGAGAAAAAGTAAACACATATTTCACAAATTCTCACATATTTTTCATCGAATTATCTATGTAAATCTGTGTTCAACAAAAAAATATCCCGATAAAAATTATCGGGATATTAATTAATTAGCGATTGATTCAAATTTCAACCCTTTTACTTTAATATAGCTCAAGGCTTTAGAGTAATTCAATAAAAACGATATTGTGTCTTTCTTTGGTTGCATTTGTGTTGTTGCTAATGTTTTTTTAGAGTAGATTTTTGCCATATCCTTATTTTATAGGTTTGTTTCTACTTTAACGCAACAACTTTGTGAATATTGTTAATTAGTCAATATAATTTGGTGCTTGTCGATAACTTTTCTCAAATTCATCAAAGCATAACGCATTCTACCTAGTGCTGTATTGATGGAAACGCCCGTCAACTCTGAGATTTCTTTAAAACTTAAGTCTTGATAAATTCGCATTACCAATACTTCTTTTTGATCTTGAGGAAGCTCTTCGATTAACTTTTTTAAATCAGTTTCTACCTGACTTGTAATCATTTGATTTTCAACATTTGGACTATTATCAGACATGATAGAGAAAATAGAAAATTCTTCTGTCTCTCTAAACATTGGCATTTTTTTATTTCTTCTAAAGTGATCCACAATTAAATTATGAGCAATTCGCATCACCCAAGGAAGAAATTTTCCTTCTTCATTGTAAGATCCTGATTTTAAAGTTTTAATAACTTTAATGAAAGTATCTTGAAAGATATCATCTGAAATATCTCTATCAGATACTTTAGAATAGATAAAACCGTAAATTTTTGATTGGTGTCTATTGATTAGAATCGCCAAGGCATTTTCGTCACCTGCGACATAACTCTTTACCAATAAAGCGTCTGGGAGTTGAACATTAGCCATAATATTACCTTTTAGTTTTTGGTTGTAATTGAAATAATAATTTCTAAAAAAGTAATTTTCTTGTAATAGGCAAATGTTAAATTAAGATTAATGTTGAGCCAAATGTAGCATAATTTTTTTTATAGTACCAAATAAAATATTGAATTTTAACATTAATTGTACAATAAAATAATTTTCAAGCAACTTTCACTTCTAAAATATAGCCTATTTCAATAGAATTATAAGTACATTAACACTGAATTGCAAAGAGATTTCAGAAATTTACTTCGGTACAAATTAATTACCTTTGCATTCTCAAATTATGCTATGATTACAGATATTACAAAAATCGAACCAAAATCAAATATTATCATAAAAGGTGCTCAAATTCACAATCTTAAGAATTTGGACGTCGTGATTCCGCGCAATAAATTAGTCGTGATTACAGGACTTTCTGGATCAGGAAAATCGAGTTTGGCGTTTGACACTTTATATGCCGAAGGCCAAAGAAGATATGTGGAAAGTTTGTCTTCGTATGCAAGGCAATTTCTTGGAAGATTGGACAAACCAAAAGTGGATTACATCAAAGGAATTGCGCCAGCAATCGCCATTGAGCAGAAAGTAAACACCACAAATGCGCGTTCGACTGTGGGAACTTCTACCGAAATTTATGATTATTTAAAGTTGCTTTTTGCAAGAATCGGAAAGACTTTTTCTCCGATTTCTGGCCAAGAAGTGAAAAAAGATACCGTTTCTGACGTAATGAACGACGTCAAAAACTTTGAAATTGACAGCAAATGGTTGCTCCTCGCTCCTATTCATCTGGAAGAAGGACGCGCTTTGGAAGACAAGCTGAAAGCATTGTTGCAACAAGGTTTTGCAAGAATTTTGGTCAATAACGAAATGGTTCGTTTGGATGAAATCGAAAGCCATTCTTTAGACAATAAAGATATCCTGTTGATCATCGACAGAATCGTTGTGAAAGATGAAGAAGAATTCTATAATCGTTTGGCAGATGCGGTTCAGACTGCATTTTATGAAGGAAAAGGAATTTGTTATTTACAAGAATTAAGTACTGATAACAGAAAAACATACAGCAATAATTTTGAGTTGGACGGTATCCAATTCTTTGAGCCAAACGTTCACTTGTTCAGTTTCAATAATCCATATGGCGCTTGTCCGACCTGCCAAGGTTATGGAAATATCATCGGAATTGACGAAGAATTGGTAATTCCAAATACTGCTTTGTCAGTTTTTGAAAACGCAATTTATCCGTGGAGAGGCGAAAGTATGAGCTTTTATCGAGATGAATTGGTGAAAAAAGGACACAAATTTGATTTCCCGATTCACAAGCCTTATTTTCAATTGACTGACGAACAAAAAGCGTTAGTTTGGAAAGGAAATAAAGAATTTGTCGGACTGAACGATTTCTTCAGAGAATTGGAAGTCAAAAACTATAAAATCCAAAATCGAGTGATGCTTTCGCGTTATCGAGGGAAAACAAAATGCCCTGATTGTCGTGGAAAACGTCTTCGTGATGAGGCGAATTATATCAAAATAAACAACAAGACTATTTCTGATTTGGTCGATTTGCCAATCAAACATTTGGTTACTTTTTTCAAAAATTTAGAGCTTTCTGAATATGATATTAAAGTAGCGAAAAGATTGCTTTTGGAAATCAACAATCGTTTGGCTTTCTTGACCGAAGTTGGCTTGGATTATCTTACTTTAAACAGAAATTCAGCCACGCTTTCTGGTGGAGAATCTCAGCGAATTAATTTAGCGACTTCTTTGGGAAGCAGTTTGGTGGGTTCGATGTATATTTTGGATGAGCCAAGTATCGGTTTGCACCCAAAAGACACGGAAAGATTGATTAAAGTTTTGCTTTCGCTAAGAGATTTAGGAAATACCGTAATCGTTGTTGAACACGACGAAGACATTATGAAATCAGCCGATATGATTATTGATATTGGTCCCGAAGCTGGAACTTTTGGTGGAGAATTAGTCGCTCAAGGAACGTATCATGAAATATTGAAAGCAGATTCTTTGACAGCGAAATATTTGAACGGAGAAGAAGAAATTAAAACGCCTAGAATCCGTAGAAAACATAAAAATTTCATCGACATAAAAGGTGCTCGCGAAAACAACCTTCAGAATATTGATGTTCGTTTTCCTTTGGAAGTTTTGACCGTGATTACTGGAGTTTCTGGTAGCGGAAAAAGTACCTTGGTCAAAAAAATTCTTTTTCCAGCGATGCAAAAAGTTTTGGAAGGCGTTGGAGAAAAAGCCGGACAATTTACCGAAATGACCGGAAGTTATCAGGCAATCAAACATATTGAATATGTGGACCAGAATCCGATTGGAAGAAGTTCGCGTTCAAATCCAGTTACTTATATTAAAGCTTACGATGATATTCGTGATTTGTTTGCAAAGCAAAAATTATCTCAAATCAGAAATTATCAGCCAAAACATTTCTCTTTCAATGTTGACGGAGGCCGTTGCGAAACCTGCAAAGGCGAAGGTTCTATCAACGTGGAAATGGTTTTTATGGCCGATGTTCAATTGCTTTGCGACACTTGCAATGGAAAACGATTCAAGAAAGAAATCTTAGAAGTTGCTTACGAAGGAAAAAATATCGATGACATTTTAACGATGACCATCGACGATGCCGTTGCTTTTTTCAAAGAAAACGGACAGACGAAAATCACTCAAAAACTACAGCCTTTGCAGGATGTTGGTTTGGGTTATGTTCAGTTGGGACAATCGTCTTCAACGCTTTCTGGTGGAGAAGCACAGCGTATCAAATTGGCATCATTTTTGGTCAAAGGAGCTACGAAAGACAAGGCATTATTTGTTTTTGATGAACCTACCACAGGATTGCATTTTCACGACATCAAGAAATTATTAGCTTCGTTTGATGCACTTTTAGACAAAGGACATTCGATTATCGTGATTGAGCACAACTTAGATTTGATAAAATGTGCCGATTATATTATTGACATCGGTCCGGAAGGCGGTGAAAATGGAGGACAATTAATTGCTTCAGGAACGCCGGAAGATATTGTGAAAAACAAAAGTTCGATTACAGGAAAATACTTGAAAGAAAAGCTATAGAGCTGTTTAACAATAAATTATGAGTTTCAAAACACTGACATAAAAACTTTGGCACGAAACTTGAATATATACAAATATAAAATTGATATACACTTCGAAAGAAAGTAAAGATATTTAAAGTTTAATAATTTGGTTGATTATTAAAATTGGTTGGTTAGGTTTGTTATAAATCCCGTGACTGTGAGGTTTGCGGGATTTATTATTTTTGGACGTAACCTAAAATCTTTGTATTCAGATTTTTCAAGACCAAATTAATATCCGAAGAAACTTTAAAAATGTAGTTCATATAAACGTAAACTATAGTTATCAATGTTGATTTTAAAATTATACTTATAAAAGGATTAAAAGGAAAATCCCAGAAAAAAAACAGGCAGAAAACGCTAATCAAAACTCCGAAAGATTTCAGCGTATTTACCGTAAAAGGATATAAATTCATCTTTTTTACAACAAACAAAAGTTTGATCGTGTTGTAAATAAACATTGAAATCAAAGTCGCCAAAGCCGCACCCGTAATTCCATACATCGGTACAAAAATCATTACCAAAACTATCATCATCAGCACCAAAAGCAGTCCGAAAAGCAAAACCATTCGGTAGTATTTTGTGTTTAAAATAATCGCGTTGTTGTTTCCTAAAATGGCATCGTAAAATTTCCCGAGTCCGATCATGAAAACGGTTAAAATTCCACCCGAATAATTTCCTGGAATAATTAAATAGAGCTGTTTTATGTTAAGGAAAATTCCGAGCATGACCAAACCACCAAAAACCTGCAAGTTGATGGCACTTTTTTTATACAGCTCATTCAACTCTTCCATTTTGTCTTCGCTCATCAGTTTTGCCGTAATCGGATAGATAATTTGAAGCATGGCACGGCTTGGAACAGCAATTACCGTTGCGATAAAAATGGCCACGGAATACACCGCATTTTCACTAATTTTCAAGTACGCCGGAATCATTACTTTGTCAAAATCCAATAGCAAAACGGCCACGCTTCCTGATAAAATTATGAAAAAAGAATAGCCAAAAATTTCACGAATTTTTTCCGGAATTTTAAATTGGAAGATTGGCCGATGCACTTTTATTGCATAAAGTAGCATCGCCAATGTTTGCAATCCATAAATCGCAGTCAGGCTGTAAATGAAAAACTCTTTGGTAATCCAATCAAAATGTACGGCAAAAAGCATCATTGAAATCATGGCACGAACCAAGACTTCACTGATAAAATTCCCGAACACAGATTTCATGTGCACTTTTACCCAAGCGTAAAAGACTTCGAAATAGCCCATGAAAATCCCGATAATCGGGATGAGCCAAAGAAACGGTTCAACAGTCGGATTGTCGCCAATAATTATGGAAGCAATGAGGTCATAGCCAAAAAAAGTGATGATGCAAATCGGGATTATCAGCAATAACGGCATAAAAAGCATAAAGCTCAAAAAACGTTCGCGCTCGGTTTCGTCTTTATATCTGTTGTAAAATCTAATTAGCGTACTTTGGACTCCGAAAGCCATCAATGGCATCATAATATTTGCTGCGGAAAGTAAAAAAGTTACGATTCCGAGGTGCGTTTTTCCTAGGAAACTGGTGTATAAAAACATCGCATTAATAGCGCCAATCCCGAAACCAAAATAGGTCACGGCAATGTTTTTGGCCGACTGATTTAATACGATTCCCATTTAATTTAGGATTTTAGATTTCTTTATGCGCTTAGCTTGAAATTGTTTTTTGAACTTGAAATTGAATTTTGAACTTGAAATTGTTTTTTGAAATTATCCTTTTAAAATTCTTGAAAGTTTTTCAGTCAAGCTTTTCCTGCTATATTGTTGCAATCCGACAGCATTTGCTTTCAAATTTCCTTTTTTAAATTCTTCGTAATATGATAAAATGGAAGTTTTTAATTTTTCGATTTCATCGTATTTGACAAAAATTCCTGTATTCGTATTTTGAATTATTTCGGAGAAATCTGAACCTTCCGGACCAATCGCAATAATCGGTCTTTCTGAAACCATATATTCAAATAATTTTCCTGGAATGATGCTTTTTGTTTCCTCAGAATTGATTTCTATTAATAACAAAACTTGCGATTTTCTTTGGTGCTCAACGGCTGTTTTATGTGAAACGTAGCCCAAATTATTGACGTATTTATCTAATTTGAATTCTGAAATGGCATCTAAAACTTCTTGGCTCACAGCTCCGATTAATTTTAACTCAAAATCTTTTTTGAAATCAGGATTTTCTTTGATCAATTCCTTCAAGCATTTCCATAAAATTCTTGGATTTCTCTCGGATAAAAAGGAACCAATGTGCGCCAAAGAAAACTTTTTGTCAAGCGTTTGTTTTTCTACTTTTTCAACATCAAAACCGTTTGTAATCACTTCAATTGGTTTTGTCGTCAAAGCTTGGAATTCTTTCTTCGTAGTATTGCTGGTTACCAAAATCACATCGGCAGTATTCAAAACTTTTGATTCTAAATCTTTATGTTTTTTAGAAGCGGAAGCAGACAATCTCAACTTGTTATGATAGCCGATTGTCGTCCAAGGATCACGGAAATCAGCAAACCATTTTACGTCCAAATTCTCTTTCAAACCCAACCCAATCAAATGCAAACTATGTGGCGGACCCGAAGTTATAATCGTGTCAATCTGATTTTCTCTAATGTATTTTTCTAAATATTTCACCGATGGTTTTACCCAAAAAACACGCGCATCCGGAATAAAAAGATTGCCTCGAATCCAAAGAAAAAGTTTCTCCATAAAAGACTGTTTCTTTTGATTTGGAATTATTCCAGAACTGATTTTCTTGGTTTTATTCTTTGAAAAAATAGATGCAAAACCATACGGCTCAAAAATTTTCTTCTTCAAAATAATCGCCTTATCGGAAACTTCAGAAACCAATTCCTCATCAATAATCGGATATGTAGGATTTTCTGGAATATAAACTATCGGTTGTATCCCGAAATCAGGCAAATATTTCACGAATTTCAGCCAACGCTGTACGCCTGGACCTCCTGCTGGAGGCCAATAATAAGTGATTATTAGAACTTTTTTCAAAACCTAATTTTTAAATTCTGAATCCGACCGTTTCTTCCTATTCTCAAAATAAATTCCGCCAAGCAAAAGAATCAACATTAAAATCGAACTTATCAAAGTAATCGTGCTTCCGGTTTTGACAACTTGAGGCTCAAATTTGAATTCAATCGTATGTTTTCCTGCTGGAATTTCCAAAGCTCTTAGCGTATAATCTGCTCTGAAATGTTCGGCTGATTTTCCATCGATCGTTACATTCCAACCTTTTGGATAATAGATTTCAGAGAAAATGGACAAGCCTTTATTCGAATTATTTGAAACATATTTTATATAATTTGGCTTGTAAACCGTTGCTACAATTGAAGCCGTAGTATCTTTTACATACGAATTTGCAATCGCAACTTTAAATTCTTTATTATTTACAACAGCCTCATTTTTAGTATCTAATTTATCCAAAGCTTTCATTTCAGCATCTGGAGAATCTACAAATTTCACACTTTTTACAAACCAAGCATTTCCATTCGCATCCGGATTTATAATTGGATATTCCTGCCCTTTTTCATCCACCTGAATCACATATTTTGTGTTCAGCATGTTCAGCACATTCAAGTTGTTTTTTGCAATCTGGTAATCAAACAACTGCTCAATTCTCCTTGGACGAACGGCACTGTAACCTGACAATGATTTGTGGAAATAAGAAGTTCTTGCCTGCAATCTTCCTTCAATTTCATAGACGCGATAATATGTCGTATCGCGAAGAATTTGCTGATCAGATTGAGTTGGCTGAAATGGTTCTTTAACTTCTCTAGCACTTACAAAACCTGTGCTGTCCACATAATTTTTATCAATGAAGAATAAATCTCCGATCATAAAAACTCCTATCAAAACCACTGCAAAAGTCTGTGATAGTCTATTCTTAATGTAAAGCCATAACAGTCCTGCTACAGCCAAAATCAAGAATCCTGAACGTAGCAAATCAGCATTATATAGACTTTTTCTATCTTCTCTTAAAGCCTCTACAAAGCCAAAACCGAAAGCGTCACTTTGTTGTGCCTTGCTAAACATTTCTTGCATTTGAGCATCATAAGGTCCGGTAAAATCGAAGAAACTTTTCGCAAAAAACAATAAGATTATGATTCCCAAACTTGTGCCTCCTGCCAATTTCAAAGACTTCCATTGTTCGTCTTTCTCTGATTGGAAGAAACTTTGCAATCCCATAATCGCTAAAACCGGAATACATAATTCTAGAATTACTTGTATAGAAGAAACGGCTCTGAACTTGTCATACATTGGAACAAAATCAATAAAAAAGTCCGTCATTACTGGAAAGTTTTTTCCCCAAGAAAGCAATAGCGAAAATATGGCGCCTGCTAAAAATGCATATTTAATTTTTCTTTTATCATGGAATAAAGCCAAAATACACAAAAAGAAAACAACTGCCCCGATGTAAGCTGGTGCCGCAACAATCGGCTGGTCGCCCCAATACGTTTTCGCATAAGCTTCGGTGAAACCTTGCGCTTCTTCAGGACTCGCGCCTTGAGAACTTATAAATTCATATACTTTTGACTCGCTTCCCAAATGTTCAGAATTGGAACCTCCAAATAATCTTGGAGCAAATAAATTTAAGCTTTCTGAAATTCCATAACTATATTCTGTAATGTAATCATAAGACATTGCTGAAGTAGTCTCATTTTTTGAACCATCAGGATTATAAGTAAGTTCGCTCTTGCCTCGCATGCTGAAATCTGCATATTCTGAAGTCGCCATCAAGCTGGTTGCATTGGCGCCAATTGCTAAAATTCCGGCAACAGCAAAGACTCCGATGGAAACTAAGAATCCTTTGAAATCTTTCTCTTTGACATATTTATAAAGAAAATAAACGCCGATAATCAATAGCAAAAACAACAAATAATAAGTCATTTGAAAGTGATTCGCATTGATTTCCAAAGCTCCGGCAATCATCGTGACCAATCCGCCGAGAATATATTTTCGCCTGAAAACCAGAATAACTCCGGCAACAACCATCGGCATATAAGCGATGGCGTGTGCTTTTGCATTATGGCCTACACCAAGAATAATTATGAGATAAGTAGAAAATCCGAAAGCGAGCGCTCCGAAAAAGGCCTTCAGCGGATCTACTTTCAAAACTAAAAGTAATCCGTAGAATCCTAGAAAATATAAAAATAAATAATCTGCAGGTCGAGGTAAAAATCGCAAAATATCATCTAATCCGCCAACGGCATCATTTGGATATTTTGCTCCTAATTGATAAGTTGGCATTCCTCCAAAGGCTGAATTTGTCCAAAAAGGCTCTTCTTTTGTTTCGGCTCTGAAGTCATTTTGCTCTTTTGCCATTCCTGTATATTGCGCAATATCAGACTGATAAAGCTGTTTGCCTTGCATGACAGGATAAAAATAAATTAGGGAGACCAAAACAAAGCCCAGAATGGCCAATAAATGAGGATAATATTTGCTGATTATTTTCATAATGATTAAGTTGAAAACAAATAAATAAAGGCGTGAAGATACGCATTTACCGCAAATATATTCAAAGAAAAATTTAGTCTATTTCTTCGTAATCGATGTACTCGCCTACTTTTTTAGTCTCGCGAGGCTTGTCAGATTTTTTATTGGTATTCACAAAATCAGCCTGACTATTTTGATTTCTCTGATAATTTTGTTGTTGCTGTTGCTGTTGAAAATTTTCTTGTGCTTTTTCAACGACAGTTCGAACCATCATCGGAAAAAATAACCTTGCAAGAAATTTTACCAAATAATAAAGGCACACAATAATAAATAACGTTCTCAAGATTCCGTTAAATGAAGCAAATTGCATAATAAAAAATTTAAAGCGTAAAATTAGCAAATTGTAAGTTTAAAAATAAAATATCGTTCTTAAATAAATAATAAATTATAGTACATTTGGATTATCATACCAATTTCTAATAAAAAACCTCAAAAAAAATGCTTAAATTAAAGTCGATTCTTCTGACCTTTTTCGCAATTTCCTGTGTATCAACTTATGCCCAATTTACCGATGTTATCAACTCAAACCGTCCTGGAGAGTCAATGTCTGGATTTTCTGTAGGGAAAACTGTTTTTCAAGCAGAAGCTGGCGTATATGGAATCATGGAAGACCACAATCTTACGAATAACGAAACCAAAGGTGTAGGCTTGGAATTAGCCCTTAGATATGGTGCCTTTTTAGAGCAATTGGAATTCATCGGAAATTTTCAATACCAGGGCGATCGCTATACGACTCCGCTTGGCGTTGAAAATAGAAATGGTTTGAAAAGGATGATTTTAGGTGCAAAATACCTTATTTATGATCCTTATAAAAATTATGAAGAAAAAGTAAATATCTATAGCTGGAAAGCCAACCACCGCTTTAAATGGAGACAGTTTATTCCATCAATCAGCGTTTATGCTGGGGCAAATTTAAATTTTTCTGATACGTATGCTTATCCTGATGAACCTTCCTTTAGCCCAAAAGTAATGCTGATCACCCAGAACCAATTCGGAAAATCAGTTTTCGTGACTAATATTTTTATGGATAAAGTATCGACTGATTATTCAAGCATGGGTATAATCGCAACTTTGACACGCGGTTTAAGTCCAAAATGGTCTGCTTTTATCGAATTCCAAGGATATGACGGCGATTATTATTCAGATATCGTCGGCCGAGGCGGTGCCGCTTATTTAATTCAAGAAAACATCCAAATCGATGCTTCTCTTAGCACAAACATGAAAGACACGCCTTCTATTTTTTATGGCGGTGTCGGAATTTCTTGGCGTTTTGATGCCAATTATAATGACGTCTTAAACCGAGTTCCTAAAAAAGAAGAAGACAAGGAAAAGGACAAAAAGAAAGACAAAAAAGAAAAAGAAAAGAAAAAGCGACTTGACGAAGTCGGAGGCGAACCAACAGAATAACCATGATAACAATTAAAGAAGCCAACACAAAATCACTGTTGAAGGACTATGTGAAATTTCCATTTTCATTATATAAAGACAATGAATATTGGGTACCGCCAATTATTGCCGAAGAACTGGAAACCTTCGATAAAACCAAAAATCCTGCGTTTACAAATGCAGATGCAAAATTTTATTTAGCTTATAAAGACAATAAAATCGCAGGGCGAATTGCCGCAATCATCAATTGGGATGAAGTAAACAACCAAGGCAAAAATAAAGTGCGCTTTGGCTGGTTTGATGTCATCGACGATATTGAAGTGACCAAAGCATTGCTAGAAAAAGTCTATGAATTTGGAAAAGAAAACAAGCTGGAATATGTGGAAGGCCCGATGGGTTTTTCAAATCTTGACAAAGTAGGATTGCTGACTTTTGGCTATGACGAACTAAGCACGATGGTTACTTGGTACAATTTTCCTTACTATGTAGAGCATTTGGAAAAACTAGGCTATGTAACTGAAAAAGAATATATAGAAAGTAAATTTCCATTTGAAAATGTAAAGCCTGAATTCTTTTTAAAAGTCAACGATATTGTCTTAAAAAGATACCAGCTCAAAGCATTGAACTTCACAAAAACCAAAGATGTGATGCCTCATGTCGATAAAATGTTTGACCTTTTTAATGAAAGCTATCAAAAACTTTCGTCATTTGTGGCAATCACAGACATCCAAAAAGAATATTTCAAAAAGAAATACATCAGCTTTATCAATCCTGAATACATCAAGTTCGTGGAAGACAAAGACCATAATATCGTAGCCTTCAGCATTGTCATGCCTTCGTTCTCGCAGGCTTTAAGAGAAATCAAAGGAAAATTATTCCCATTCGGATTTCTAAAAATATTGAAAGCAAGAAAACACAGCAAAGACATGCTTTTCTACCTCATCGGAGTGCATCCTGATTACCAAAGCAAAGGCGTTACAGCAATTATTTTCAACGAATATTACAAAACATTCACTGAAAAAGGCATCCAAATGTGCTACAGAACACCAGAATTAGCCGACAACTTAAACATCGCAAACCTCTGGAAACACTTTGATCCTGTAATTCACAAGAAGAGAAGTACGTATAAGAAAGAGTTGTAAAATAGTTTCAGAGTTGCAAAGTTTTAGAGTAACAAAGTTCAATATAGAACTCAATAAAAAGTCCCAAAGTTTAATACTCTGGGACTTTTATTATTTATGAAGTGAAAAACTTTGCAACTTTGCAACTTTGCAACTCTTACTCACACTCAATCTTCTCCAAAACAACGCTTCCATCAAATTTTAAAGCTTTTTTATCTTTAAAAACTTGCTTGTTGTCTTTTTCGGTAATTTCTCCAAAACCTTCCACAAGCGTATTTCCTTTCCTGATAAAAACGGTTTCTCTAACTGAATTCATTCCTTCCGATTGAAAACTATAATCTGCATACAAAGTATCGCCCTTGAACATCCCTGAAACCGTACCTGAATTTTTATCCTTTTCAAAGAAATTATAAACCAAGTCTCCAGAAACATTGCCTCCATTGGCGGTAATCAAAGTTAGTTTCACCGTGTCTTTTGCCTTTACATATAAATAGCAATCCTTTGAAGAAACCGATATTTCCTGCTGTTCCATTTCTTTTTCTGTCACGACTTCTTTTTCTTCCTTCTTGCAAGAAGCAAAAGCTATAAAAGCTATTCCTAAAATTAAAATCTTGATTTTCATAAAATTGTCTGTTTTTGTTAGAACATAAAGATAAGCAATAAAATATAAAAGGCACTAAGGTTCTAGACACTCAATGCCTTAGAATCTTAGTGCCTTAGCACCTCAGCGCCTCTAAAAAAGAATCTTAACGCTCGTCGCTGACATCCACAGTATGGATTTCAGCTAATTTCGCATAAGTTCCGTTTTCTAATTTCTCTCTGATCGCTTCAAAAGCAGCCAAAGTTTGGTTGATATCATCCATAGTATGCGTTGCAGTAGGAATCATTCGAAGCAAGATAATTCCTTTTGGAATCACCGGATAAATTACGATAGACAAGAAAATTTTATAGTTTTCTCTCAAGTCATTTACCAGCATCATCGCCACCGGAACACTTCCTTCCAGATAAACCGGAGTAACGCAAGTATTAGTATCGCCAATATTGAATCCTCTTGATTTCAATCCGTTTTGCAAGGCATCCACATTTTCCCAAAGCTTGTTTTTCAAATCTGGGTTAGAACGCAATAAATCCAAACGTTTCAAAGCGCCTTTTACCAACAAAGAAGGCAGCGCTTTTGCAAACATCTGAGAACGAAGATTATATTTCAAGAAATCGATAATATCTTTATCCGCAGCAATAAACGCCCCGATGCTTGCCATTGATTTCGCAAAAGTTGAGAAATAAACGTCAATCTGGTCTTGAACGCCTTGCTCCTCGCCAGCTCCAGCTCCTGTTTTTCCAAGAGTTCCAAAACCATGCGCATCATCAACCAACAAACGGAAATTGTATTTTTCTTTCAAGGCAACAATCTCTTTCAATTTTCCTTGCTGTCCTCGCATTCCAAAAACACCTTCAGTGATCAATAAGATACCGCCTCCAGTTTCTTCAGCCATTTTTGTAGCACGGCCTAAGTTTTTTTCAATGCTTTCAATATCGTTGTGCTTGTAAGTAAAACGTTTCCCCATGTGAAGGCGAACACCGTCGATGATACAAGCATGTGAATCTACATCATAAACAATAATATCATGTTTTGTAACCAAGGCATCAATTACAGAAACCATTCCTTGGTACCCGAAGTTCAATAAATAAGCCGCTTCTTTTTGAACAAAAGCCGCCAATTCATCTTGCAATTGCTCGTGAAGCGTCGTGTGTCCTGACATCATTCTAGCTCCCATTGGGTGAGCAGCTCCAAATTCTGCAGCAGCGTCAGCATCAACTTGACGAACTTCTGGATGATTCGCAAGACCCAAATAATCATTGATGCTCCAGTTAATCACTTCTTTCCCGTGAAACATCATTCTGTTTGAAAGCGGTCCGTCTAACTTTGGAAAAACATAATATCCTTCCGCTTGTGAAGCCCATTTTCCTAACGGACCTTTATTATTCTGTATTCTTTCGAATAAATCTTTTACCATGTCTGCTGTATTTAATTTTTATGGAATCGTAGTTGTAATACGCGTGCAAAAATAAATATTTATAAATTATAACACCCTTGAAAGTCAAATTATTTTGGAATCCCGCTTGCGTTAAAAAAATGCCAATGCAATACAAGCTGCAACTTAATTCCCCACCTTCAGCAAAGAAATCACCGCGCTCGTTTTTTCATATTCTTTTTCATACGCTTCCAACGCTTCTTGCCTTTTATCAGAAACCACGATCGGCACTTTCTTTTCCTTCAAGTCTTTCGCTTGAACATCATTCACAATCCCGCTGAATTTTTTCTGCAGCTGTCCGCTTCCGTCAATTTCAATTGTACCGATATAATGCACCTTCCCGCCTTCAGCCGCAGTCAGCAAAGCATAGCCGTCAGGCAAATTGACCGAACCATAAGGCGTATAGATAAGTTTAATAAAATGATTCCCCTTAGGCACTTTCATCACCAGCAATCCCGTTTCGTCAAGCTTATAATCCAGCACCCCTTTTACATTCTCATCAAAATAAATCCGAGAATTTTTCGTCACATCGCGTCCATTGTCCACAATTTTAAACTGGCCTAAAAGAATAGCTTCCTGATCAGAAACCGCCTCATTCTTAGCAAGCTTCCCCGAACCGCAAGAAGCCAAAGCCAGCAACACAAAAAGAAAAAATAAGTTTTTCATAACCTTCATAGTTTCTCGCTAATTTACGCGATTTTTTCCAATAAAAAAGGGACAGCAAAACGCCATCCCTCTTAAAAACTTCCTTATTCTTCATCCCAATTCCTTGTTCCCAATTCCTTGTTCTAATTTCCAATTCAAAATTCTCTACCCTCAATCCATCTCTTGCCTATTCCCTATTCCCTCTTGCCTAAAAAGCTACTCCTTCAAAACCTTAAAAACCCCTCCATTCTCAAATTTCAACAAATAAACACCCACATTCAAATGAGATATTGAAATCTTTTCATCCTTAGAAGCAACACCTGCCATGACCATTTTGCCATCGAGGCTATAAATCCCATACCCGCTTTTTTCAATGTTGCTGATAGTGATAAAATCTGTCGCCGGATTCGGATACACTTTCAAAGCCGCAATATTCAAATCTTTTACAGAAAGCGGATTCATATCCACCTTATATAAAATATAGGTTGTAGTAGAGCCATTTCTAGAATCCGCAAATACATACAAAATATTCCCCGGAGCCACAATAATTTCCCCAGGATTAGCCGTATTTCCATTAAGCGTAAATCCACTCGCAATCGCACTAAGCGCCGGAGTCGTTGCCGTCAGGTCAATTTCAAAAAGCCTTCTCGGCGAACTGTCATTGTTCAAATACATTTTATTCCCGCTGATGGCTCCTTTAAAAAAAGATTGGTCCGTGTCGTCAGTATAAAAAATACTCGGCGTTCCCGGCGTTCCAGCAGTGATATCCAGCCTTTTGAGATACGTTTTGCTGAGCGGTTCATTCCACTCGATCAAATATAAATAATTGTCTTTTAAGTCAATATCATCCACATAGCTCAACTGGCTGTTCAAAACCGTCTTGGTCGCAGTCCCCGATAAATTGATAAAAGAAATCTGGCAGTGGTCCAATTCTCCTTCAGAATCTAAATAGTATTCCGTAATATAAGCTCTTCCCGCAGTAGCCTTAAGCTCAAGTGGCAGGTTCAAGCCATTGATTACAAGCGTTTTCGTCGGAGTAGATTGCGTCAGGTTGATCTTTGACAATTTCCCTGTTCCCTGCGTTTGGTTTCCGGTATAAGTCTCTAAAAAATAAAGCTCATCCCCCACAACAGAAAGTCCTGTCGGATAATTAAGTCCCGTCAACACGCCTGAAAGTGGCGCATTCGTGGCAGAAAGGCTCATTTTCACGATAGTTCCATCGGCGGCATTTGAAAAATAAATTTCATTGTTATACAATGCCATGTCATATTCGTTAGAATCATATTGCATTCCCCCAGCAAGATTGTTGTGCTGCAAAACTGGCGTAACCTGAGCCTGAACATACAAGCTGGTCAAAACGGCCAATAAAAAAGTAATTTTTGTCTTCATTCGCTTAAGTTTTAGTTTATTAATTTTTGAGTACCACAAAGGAAAACAATAATCGAAAGGCAGAAAATACTCATAAAGTAGTATTTTCACTCCATCCCATTCCCTCTAAAAAGCAAATATCCTGAAACTAGCCAGCCTAATCTCAGGATAAATAATGCTTTCTTAAGCCTCAGTCGCAGTCCCTTTAGAAGGCTGTGGAGTCGGATTCGGTTTTGGCGCAGGTGCAGGCGTCGGAGCTGGTTTCGGCTGATCCTGAAGCTCCTGTCTTTCCAGTTCTTTCAATTGCCTGTCTTGATTTCTGTTGCTCGGCTGGTCTTTAAAATACCCTTGCGCAGCAGGCTTCTTGTCCTCTTGAGCCGTTGCTGCAAATGAAAATCCAAAAAGAGCAAAAAACGCGAATAATTTAAAACTTGTTTTCATAATACTATTTTTTAATGATTAGCAATTCCAAATTTAATGGACATCCAAGCATTTAAAAATAGTGGAAACCCTACTAGTCAACAGGAAAATGACTATCCTCAAGCTAATCCTCCCAACCGCAAAGCCCAAGCCCCAAACCTTTCGCCTCGCTGAGCGTAGTCTTGACAATCCCGTGTTTGCAGTTCGAAAGCCCTCGGCAGGTTTCTGAATAATGATATTTTTTCGCGCCCCTGCTCCCGCAGATATACACTTTGCTTTCCGTATAAGACGTACAGCACACAAGAAGAAGTAGCAATAGATATTTCATAGTGGGGAAATTTTAGGGAAATACAAAGCGCCAGTTAACGTTCAAAATCACAAAGCACATACCCAAGCTTTTGCGCTTCATCAACCGAAACCCGCTCCATTTCATGCCGGCAGTTATTCAACCCGTCACACGTTTCAGAATAATGATATTTTTTAGCAATGGGGCTTTTACAGATATAGGTTTGGTTTTCTTTTAGGGCAGCGCAGGAGAGGAAAATTAGGGGGAGGAAATATTTCATTATAAATTTAAAATAAAAGTTTAATCAATCCTCAAAACTACTGTTATCTTTTATTTGAACATTACGGGAAACCGTAATGTTCAAATAATGATTTTAAATAAATTGCAAAAAAAAGTATGCTTAAAAAATCCATATTAATTGAAAGCAGAACTTCTCTCACTACAAAAAATTTGCAATTAGTTATTCAATCTGAATTGAGAGAAAGTAATATTCCTATTGAAGATATAGGCATTTTGGTCTTAGACCATCAAGAGATCTATATAAGCATTCCTGCCATGAATCTTTTGGTTGAAAACAATGCTTCTATAATTATCTGCTCAAAAAATCACATGCCTAGCGGATTATTTTTAAATTTAAATGGACACCACATCCAACAGGAAATATTTAGAAATCAAATCAACGCAAGCCTTCCTTTAAAAAAAATACTTTGGCAACAAACAATAGTCGAAAAAATTAGAAATCAAGGTCGAATGCTAGAAATAACAACAAAAAACAAAAATCATTTTGAATATCTAGCTAGTAAAGTTTTAAGTGGAGATACTACAAACATGGAAGGTGTGGCAGCCCAGCAATATTGGAAATATTTTTTTGAAATGAATTTTAAAAGAGAAAGATTTGGGGACTACCCAAACAATTTTTTAAATTATGGTTATGCAATTTTAAGAGCGGCAACGGCAAGAGCATTGGCTGGAAGTGGATTACTCTGCACGATAGGTATACATCATAGAAATAAATACAATGCTTTTGCTTTAGCTGATGATATTATGGAACCTTTTAGACCTTTAGTAGATCAAAAAGTCATTGAAATAATGCAAAACTATGACGAGCAAGAATTAAATACTAAAATAAAATCTGAACTTTTACAAATACTTACGGCAACGGTTTATTTTAAAGATGAGAAAAGCCCGCTTATGGTCGCCCTCCAAAAAACTTCAAGTTCCCTCCAGCAATGTTTCATGGGACAGAGAAAGAAAATCAAATATCCAAAATTATGGAACTCAATGCCTATCGTATAATGTGGCTTTTTGTATTTTTTGATTTGCCAACTGAAACTAAAAAAGATAAAAGAAATGCTTCGCAGTTCAGGTCAAATCTATTGAAAGATGGCTTCAGCATGATGCAATATTCTGTATACATGCGTCACTGTGCAAGTAGCGAAAGTGCAGATGTACATGAAAAACGAATCTATAAGCTCTTACCCCCATTAGGCAAAGTCAGCGTCTTAAGAATAACTGACAAGCAATTTGGAAATATCTTAAACTTTTGGGGAAAATCAGAAGTACCAAAGGCACCACAGCCAACACAATTAGAATTATTTTGAAATAAAAAAATGCCTCAACGCAAGCTTATCACACTTGGGAAGAGGCATTTTTTTTCAAGATATTTACCTTTAAACTGTTGTATATTAGAAGGTAAGAAGCCAACTAATATCTTGTTTTCTAATCTTTAATCAAACCACAACGCTTTGGATATTGTTTTGCTTTACGATAATAATATCTTGTTTTCTAATCTTTAATCAAACCACAACTCTACAACCCTTACGCAAGATTCGTTTCCAAATATCTTGTTTTCTAATCTTTAATCAAACCACAACTGATTGTAGATGTTCATAAACAAATGATAAAATATCTTGTTTTCTAATCTTTAATCAAACCACAACACACTTTTCCAGAGTCAGAGGCTTACGGTAAATATCTTGTTTTCTAATCTTTAATCAAACCACAACTGTTGAGTTCCGCCAGATGGTAGCGCTAGAAATATCTTGTTTTCTAATCTTTAATCAAACCACAACGGTTATCGATGGAATTGATTTGCTTAACTAATATCTTGTTTTCTAATCTTTAATCAAACCACAACAGATGAATGCTACGCTACGAATGAAGAAGGAATATCTTGTTTTCTAATCTTTAATCAAACCACAACTACAATTCTGTTTTGTCCATCTTCAAAATTAATATCTTGTTTTCTAATCTTTAATCAAACCACAACGTATGAACATCATCAATCAATTCAGCTTTCAATATCTTGTTTTCTAATCTTTAATCAAACCACAACTAGATGCACGATTATTTGATTCAATAATTTAATATCTTGTTTTCTAATCTTTAATCAAACCACAACCATAAGATCCGACTGCGTCTGGCCCTTCCTAATATCTTGTTTTCTAATCTTTAATCAAACCACAACTCCTCGGCCTTGCAAAGTATCTTCTTAGCAATATCTTGTTTTCTAATCTTTAATCAAACCACAACACGACGCAGTTAATGGCGATCTCGCATGAAAATATCTTGTTTTCTAATCTTTAATCAAACCACAACCTCTCATCATAGTCAAAAAGCATCATTCAAATATCTTGTTTTCTAATCTTTAATCAAACCACAACGAGGGAAAAGATTGCTTATTTACTATTGAAAATATCTTGTTTTCTAATCTTTAATCAAACCACAACTAAGTTAATCGGAATTTCTCGCCAATAGCCAATATCTTGTTTTCTAATCTTTAATCAAACCACAACTTGCTATTTACGCCTATGCACTTTAGCAAAAATATCTTGTTTTCTAATCTTTAATCAAACCACAACTGATTCGAACCATTCGACATCATGAAAATAAATATCTTGTTTTCTAATCTTTAATCAAACCACAACGCAATGCCTTTCCAGCGTCCGAATAGTTGGAATATCTTGTTTTCTAATCTTTAATCAAACCACAACTCCAGAGCCATTTGAATCTGACCCATCATAATATCTTGTTTTCTAATCTTTAATCAAACCACAACCTAAAGCTTCTAAAGATTCCGCAGAAAATTAATATCTTGTTTTCTAATCTTTAATCAAACCACAACACTCCTAGAGAAATTGGATTGGGAGAAACTAATATCTTGTTTTCTAATCTTTAATCAAACCACAACTCAACGCTTCCTCTTCTTTCTATTCCATAGAATATCTTGTTTTCTAATCTTTAATCAAACCACAACCTGGCAGTATGGTAAAATTATCCCCTACTCAATATCTTGTTTTCTAATCTTTAATCAAACCACAACTAGATAATGCTAACAGTATTGAATCTAGAAAATATCTTGTTTTCTAATCTTTAATCAAACCACAACAGCGAGGGCGATGGAGTTGTAGGTAAATTAATATCTTGTTTTCTAATCTTTAATCAAACCACAACTCAACTCCTGCATTTGTCAAATCATAAAAAAATATCTTGTTTTCTAATCTTTAATCAAACCACAACTGGGGCAAGACATTGACAGAAACAAAAACAATATCTTGTTTTCTAATCTTTAATCAAACCACAACCGGATATTGGATCAGAATAATTTCGTTTGAAATATCTTGTTTTCTAATCTTTAATCAAACCACAACGGCAGATTACGATGTTGCTGAAAGAAAAAAATATCTTGTTTTCTAATCTTTAATCAAACCACAACTAAGTTTGATCAAGCCGAAAGAAATATAAAAATATCTTGTTTTCTAATCTTTAATCAAACCACAACCCAGTGCTTGTCAGTATCAACTCTCTCATGAATATCTTGTTTTCTAATCTTTAATCAAACCACAACTCGACGCTTCCTCTTCTTTCTATGCCCCAGAATATCTTGTTTTCTAATCTTTAATCAAACCACAACTATTATATCTAGTAATGTAACTTCTTTCATAATATCTTGTTTTCTAATCTTTAATCAAACCACAACCCGATGATGGCTTTAAAATGACATTTGACGAATATCTTGTTTTCTAATCTTTAATCAAACCACAACCTTATGAGTTTAAAGAAAAACAAAGTAAAAAATATCTTGTTTTCTAATCTTTAATCAAACCACAACTAATCTTCTGTAAATACAACCACTCTTGTGAATATCTTGTTTTCTAATCTTTAATCAAACCACAACTATATGATTGAAAGGCTAAAAGGCGCGGATAATATCTTGTTTTCTAATCTTTAATCAAACCACAACATACCGTTTGATTTGCACAAGTGAATATAAAATATCTTGTTTTCTAATCTTTAATCAAACCACAACTCTCGAAATTAGCTATTGCTAAAATATTTTAATATCTTGTTTTCTAATCTTTAATCAAACCACAACCAGATGTTTACGATCCTAATTATGTACCGAATATCTTGTTTTCTAATCTTTAATCAAACCACAACTAAATTGTTTAACGCTCTGACCAGCGTTTTAATATCTTGTTTTCTAATCTTTAATCAAACCACAACCTTATGAGTTTAGAGAAAAACAAAGTAAAAAATATCTTGTTTTCTAATCTTTAATCAAACCACAACCGTATTGGAACAGGAAGAAATAGATAAGGTAATATCTTGTTTTCTAATCTTTAATCAAACCACAACTATGTTTATCAAGAGCAAATTATGCAAGCAATATCTTGTTTTCTAATCTTTAATCAAACCACAACCGCACGGCTGCGCGCCGAGTCGGTCAGGGCAATATCTTGTTTTCTAATCTTTAATCAAACCACAACTGTTTTACAAACTGGAGAAAAAATTATTCAATATCTTGTTTTCTAATCTTTAATCAAACCACAACGATTTATCACCAGTAGCTTTGCAACTTTTCAATATCTTGTTTTCTAATCTTTAATCAAACCACAACATATAAACCCAGATGCAAGCGCAGACTTAAAATATCTTGTTTTCTAATCTTTAATCAAACCACAACGATCATGGTAAGCAAGTAAAATTAACTATAAATATCTTGTTTTCTAATCTTTAATCAAACCACAACCAATTCATTTAGCTTAAACGTAAAAAATCCAATATCTTGTTTTCTAATCTTTAATCAAACCACAACTAGTCTAGTATTACCTTTTCAGTCGTCCTAAATATCTTGTTTTCTAATCTTTAATCAAACCACAACGGGTCATGAGCGAGATTAAGACCTGCAGTTAATATCTTGTTTTCTAATCTTTAATCAAACCACAACAATGGAAAAACAGCAAATGCAAAAAAGAAAAATATCTTGTTTTCTAATCTTTAATCAAACCACAACCAAATACTACCAATTCTAAATTTTCAGATTAATATCTTGTTTTCTAATCTTTAATCAAACCACAACCATTCGCAATGTGCTATATTTTCCCATCCCAATATCTTGTTTTCTAATCTTTAATCAAACCACAACGCACGAACACGGCAAAGCAATCCACAAAAGAATATCTTGTTTTCTAATCTTTAATCAAACCACAACATTGAAAGAGGTTTGGCAATAGATAAATCTAATATCTTGTTCTCTAATCTTTATGAAACACAACTAAAAATCACTTGATTTTCTGCTAACAGATTTTCCGTGGTTTGAGGTTTTTAAGATTAAAACTTATTTCAAAGAAACAATTTATGTCAGAGTTTTTGAATTTTTCCAGAAACTGAAATTTTTACTTTTATTAAATTTAAAATAATTAATCCTTTTGGATTTCTAACTCTTACTTCTTCAAACTTATTATCAATATTCGAAGCCTTATGAAATCTAAATGTATAATCACCAGAAGACAATTTCTGCACCCTGTACAAATGTTCCTTCAAAATCTCATAATCCAAATCATCCCAATTTAGCTCCTCCTCATTTAAACCTAAAAGAAACATATCATTAATATGTAAAGTAGTAACTATTTCCTTTCCATCAGACGGCAACTGATAAACCGGAAAACCTTGCCTTTTTCTTTCTACAACAGTCCAAAATGTAACAACCTCTTCCTTTAAATTTCCTTTTTCATCCTTATAAATTAAAACATGATGGTTATTTCTTGGGTTTACCCACTGATTCAAATCATCTTTTAACTGCTCGGCTCCTCCAATATTTTCTTTCATCCTGACTTTCAAAATAGGAACAGGACTACCGTTTTTATTAGGCAAGAAAATCTGAGGTTGTTTTACTCCAATTTCATCAACTATAAAAAAGGTATTTAAAGGAATAGTCCCTTTTACAAAACCTCCTAATTCCTGAACTCTCTTGTGTATTAGTTTTTTGATAGTTTGGTCAACTACTTTTTCTAATTGCTTTTCTGTCGTCAAACTATCAATAGTTTTTCTGACGTGAAATGCTTCTTCTCCATTAAAATTGCGTTTTCCAAAAACAGTTTCTTTATGTAATTGCCCTCTTGCAGCCACTCCAATATTTTTATGAACGACCCCATTCTTTTCTACTTTGTGAGTCCTCACAGTAACTACATTACTTAATCGTTTATGTGAAATCAATATCTTTTCAATTGCTTTTTCCGCATCAAAACGAAATGTTTCCCATGGCATCGGAAAATCTTTTAAATCATAATTCCTGTTATAACGATTCCACTTAGACAGCTCTTGCAAATAACTCGTCTTTCCACAAGCCATCACCAAAGCATCAATAGCATGATGACGGTGATCTTCACGTGTTTTAGCATTTTCATCATTTAAAACTGTATTCAAGCCCCACTTTTGACGCAAATTTGCAGTCATTTGCCCTGGAGAAACAGCTACTTTATTACAAACTTTAGCTAAATAATTCTTTGCTTCCTTACTTATAAATCGTGTATCGTTTAATTGTCTTGAAGAAAAATCATCATCAAACTTTAGTTGCACAAACCGCTTAAACTTTTGATAAGCATTTGGATACTCTTTTGTATCAGAAAATAATTTTAACGCTCGTTCTTTTCTAGCTCCCCAATCCAGCTCATCACTTCCATAAAATTCAAATGGCGTTTTATTTCCTTTACGCCTATTTTCATCAGCATAACATAATGTTTTGTTGTTGAAACTATCATTTAACGATCGGCTCCACGGATGAATATGTTCAATTTGAACTTCTCCTGTAAACAATTTTGTAATAGGAATAGCAGAACCAGTATAAGGACAAGTCTGCTTGCATTCTTCCCAAAGTTTAAATTTCAAGATATTATCGTGAGAAACTCTGGCATATTTTTCAACTTCAGTTTTAACCCTATCGTTTTCTCTTTCTAGTCGTTTTTGATCTCGACGTATTTTATTTCTTTGCGTTTTTGATATTTTTAAATCACGAGCCATCTCAACTTTTATTTCATCAAGTTGCCCATGCTCATCAATTAATTCATTGACCAATTTGCGCAACTCAAACAATGCTGTAATAACTATTGGATTCTTAATAGCTTGAATTTCTTTGTCAGCTTCTTTTCCCACAGGCAATTTTTCTAGTAGCGCTACAACATCAATTGTTGCCGAATGGTGGTAAAGCTTTTTTAATTGTTTCTCATCAAATCCAAATTCCTTGCGAAGTAAATCTTTTATAGTATCTATGAAGCCTCCTGAAATTTTTGACCTAATAATCCCTTCAATATTATCAATTAAGTCTAATTGCCTTTTATCATTTTCAGCACCGTCATTTAGCCATTTACTTCCAAAACAGTTTTTAATTCCTCCCATTACAACGGCAACATCATAAGTATATCCTTGCTGAAGAAACGGCAAAATATTGCCAATAGCTTTTCTGCTTAAATTTGCATAACCATCTTTTACATTAAATTTTGATATTGCAATAGCCTGATCTTCTGTAAACCCCCAATTTTTAATAGCATATTCTTTAAGATTAGATTTGCTTTCAAAAAAATATAAAATATGCCAGATATCTTCTTGCTCCTTTTCAGTAAATTCAAACCACTTTTTACCAAAAAATTTTTTATTAGATAGATTAGAGATCGTGTAGGTCCCAACTATCTTATCATCATCTTTATAATTAAATTTAAATTCAGCACTTTCTTTGCCAATAGCTTTTCTTAGTTTTTTAAATTCAATTTTATCAGATGCCAATAATTGCTCGATTATTTTATCTTTTTCTTCCTGAGAAATTTTCTTTCCGTTATATTCTACAGTATTTACCCATTGATAGATTCTAAACATCTCAAAAGGTATAGCGCTAATTGGACATTTAGTCTTTGAAGGCTCAAAAGAACAATTACCAACCAGATGTTTCTGCGAACGTAAAGGCCGCTGATGAAACAAAATTCCGTCTTCTTTATAACCATCAGCTTTTCTTCCACCAAGCAAAGTTTTTAATTCTTCATTAAAATTAGAATAAAATTGAGCTTGCTTATTCCATATTAATTCAAATTCATCAACATACATTTTGCGGGTAGTATACCTGTTTCTGATTCTTTCCAGTCCATCTTGAAAAGGTTGATTTTCTTTCGGATAAATCTCATATAAATAAGAACCTAGCGTTTTCCCTTCAATGCTTTCCAAGGTATCATCAATTCCTATTTTCCCCTCTTTTGCATTTCCTTTAAAAATAGCACCATCATCATTTCCACCTTTTCTGCTGTTGCTTAAAAATCCACGTCTTTGAATTAAATGATAAAATATTCTTCCGATTTCTTCTAATGAAAGTTTTTCATGCAAAGCCTTTTTTCGCAATTCATAAGGATTTAATGCAAACCAAAAAGCAAGTTTATCAGAAGGAAACTTTTTTGTCTTTTTCCAATCTTCAAAATCAACGGCATCCATTGGGCACATATTATTTTCTGATAATGCTTTCAACAATATTTTTTTCCTTAATCGTCTTCTGAAAAATTGTCGCCTAATACCTCTCGCACCAGTTCTTCCTGCATTTTTAGATATTTCGCCATCACCATCTCCTAAATTTTCAACACCCATTGGAAAAATTCTGCTCCCAATTCCTATTATTTTATTTTGAATATCGTCAATTAGAGCCCACCCAATACTATTTGTCCCTAAATCCAATCCTAAAATCTTTGCCATATCTCTTAAAATTTAATACGCTCGAAATCTACAAATAAAAAAATTAACACAATTACGGTTTTCCTCATACAAAACGTATCATTTTTTATATACATTTGTAACTGATTAAAATTTCTAATCTTTAATCTTATCACAATAAGGCTATATGCCGTAGGTGAAAACCTTTAGTCCTGCTTCGGTGGGACTTTTTTTATTTAAATCTTACTCTTCTCAAAAAAAAATTAAAAAAATTAAAAAACTTTAAATAAAAATATTTAAGTTTACAAAAAAGTAAAAAAACCTTCCCCGTTCATTTTTTTTTGCTTTTTTATCACAATCGACGCCACCTTACATTGTAAAAAATAAAAAGTAAACAATTAATACATGCATATATGAATTTAGACTCAAGAAAGTACCCAAACAAAGACGTCGACATGCTTTTAGCATCATCGGCAATTATCGAAAGCGCAATCTTAAACAAAAGCTTTCTGCAGTTAAAACGCCCAAGCTGGGCTGACCCCTTCTTCGAAGACAGAAAAGAAGAAATTGATCAAGTAATCAACACCCGCTTAGGTATCGATTCCGCAAAACTGCTCCGCCTTGCAACACAGCAAGTCTATCAATTGCAAAACTCAGGAACAACACTTCTTTCAGAAGCAAAAGTGCAGATCGAAGAAGATTTTAAAAGTGACAAGCCGAGAAGAGACGAATTATTAACCATGCTAGGCTTCAGGTCATATTACACAGCCGCCACTAAAAACGGCGACCAAGAAGCACTGATCAACTTATTCTATCAGTTCAAAACAAACCTGGCGCCAGAAGTAAAACAGGAAATAGTAAACAAAGGTATCTCTGAAGTACTTTTAAACAGCATTATAGACCATGCCGACAAATTAAAAAACTCCGACGTTTTCCAAGAACTTACAAAAGCAGTTAAAAAAACGCAAACAGCAGAAACAATCGCAGTATTCAACGACATCTATGACAAGTCGATCAGCATAGCAAAAATCGCCAGAAAGTTTTACAACAATGACAAAGCCCGAATGGACATGTTCAGCTATACCAAAATAACAAAAACAATAAACCGACAGGCCGCAACAGCAACCCCGGTACAATAAAACAAAAATCCTGCTCAAAAAAGCAGGATTTTTTATGCACAAAAGCAACCGCATCTTTCAAAACCAACCCCGCAATCCTAAAAATTTCTCCCAAGCCTCACAAAACCTGTCCAACTCTTATAAAAACCAATCCCGCATCCACAAAAGCCAAACCCGCACTCTTCAAAGCCCCACCCGCATATAGGGAAGCCCTTACCGCACCTCCAGAAACCTATCCCGCAACCAAAGTTAAAAGTCCCGCACTCTTAAAAGCCCATCCCGCACCCAAAGTAGAACATGCCGCACCGCTGAAATCAATCCCGCACCCACAGAAGCTTATCCCGCAGTCCTAAAAATCCATTCCGCAGCTGCAGAAACCCATCCCGCAGCCACAGTTAAAAGTCCCGCACCTTTGGAAATAAATCCCGCGCCTTTGTATGAGCATCCGTGCGCCTTCGCAAGGCAAAAAACCACGGCTGTAAACAAAAAACGGCCTGGTTTACACCAAGCCGTTTCCAAAAATAAAACACTAACACCATTAAGAACCCGCTTTCCTCACCCGGACAACCTCGTTCTTGATGGGTTCAATACTTTTCAAGTATGCATAGATCGCCTCAAGGTCAGAATCCTTCATCCCAGCATACATGGTCCAAGGCATTGGCGTATTGACATCATTTTTGCCAACCCCGACAGGCTTATAGTCCTTGCCGGCATACATTTTAAAACGCGCGACAAAACTTTCCTTGCTCCAATTCCCGATACCCGTTTCTTTGTCAAACGTGATATTCGTTGAGGTAATGATTCCGGCAGGCTGTTTAAACTCCATGCCTCCACCAAATTCTGTTCCGGCAACAACGGCGCCTTTATCAGTCTTGCTGTGGCAATCCACGCATCCAGCGGCATTCGCCAAATACTTCCCATACTGCACTTTGTCTTTCACATCAGGCAAAACCTGAAAGTCAGCCTCCGCAGGCATAGTATTAATCAAAATGCTCACAGGAAAATCAACCTCAGACTCAGGAACGTTCTTCTCTACAGGAGCGAGAGTTCTCAAATAAGCAACAATGCTATAAACATCCTCCTCTGCCATCCGTCCAAATCGATGATAAGCCATCAATGGAAAGAGCGCCTTTCCATCTTTATCAACCCCAGTAGTTATTGACCGCAAGATTTCACCATCGCTCCATGCCCCCAAAGCATAAGGTGTAACATTCGGAGCATAAAATACCCCCGGAAAACCCATCTCCCGATTGAAAACTTCACCGCCTCCGCCAATTTCTTCATTCGCCATAGGACCTGAATAAAAATTCCATTGGCGTTTGCTGTGGCAATCAAGGCATACGGCAACGTGAGTGGCCAGATATTTTCCCCTTTCAATGCGCTGTGGCGTTCGTTCAATCGTTACATAAGAAGCTTCCTCAATATCAGGAAGCACAAACTTGACATACCCTGCCGCAAGCGCGCCAATTGCCACCAGGACTGCTAGCGCAATCCCAATAATTTTAAACATTTTTTTCATGATTGATGATTTTAAGGGACGAAAATTAGCAAATCATCTCATTCTGTGCAAATATACTTGTAGGAAATATAATCCATAAAAAAACGGCCTGGTTTACACCAAGCCGTTTCTTTCATTGCAAAACTTTAATTAACCTATAGCATTAGAAGTTTTGTCTGTTGCTGATTTAGCTGTATCTAAAGCTTGGCCTGCCACGTTTTTGCCTTCATTGATGGCATTTTCTGCAGTTGCCAATGCTGAATCTTTTATTTTTCCGATAGAATCTTTTACGTTTCCGGCTAAGTCGCCAGCTTTGTCAAGCAAAGATCCGAAATTGATGTATCCTTTTTTGTTGCAAATGATTCCAACTACTGCCAAGGCTGCAACTCCCGCTGCGATTCCTAAAATTAAATTCTTGTTTTTCATAGCGCTGTTTTTAAAATGAATTGATTAGACTGGTTATATAAATAGTGGAAATCCATATTCTTCTTCATGACCGTCAAGTTCGCGGTCTTCTTCCTCTTCGTCAAAAATTTCCATTCTGTTGATGACTGTTTTGATTATCACTGATAATCCAAGGCTGATGATTCCGATTAGCAAAAGGCTTTTTGTGTTCATTTTGTATGTGGTTTTTTGATATTTGATTATTAATTCGATATGAAATTACAACTTAAAAACCAGCATGAAAAAAGCTTTAATATAACTTTAATAGTATTTGTAATGAGACGGGAATATGTTGTAATGAGATTTTTTTAGGCAAGAGAAATTAGGCAAAAGGCAGGAGTTTGCTTCGTTTAAGGGAATAAAATTTATCGAAATATTTTACTTTTTTCTTTTGCCTTTTGGCTATTGCTTAAAAAAACAAAAATAAATCTTGCAGAATTGATAAATAAGAGTACTTTTGCATCAAGAGACCTGGAAACAGGGTTACGCTCTTACCGCTTAAGCCGATCGCTCCAGATCGGCTTTTGCACTTTTAAGGGGTTTTGGGTTGAAGGCTCAAGGAAATCCTAAATCTGAATTCTTAAACCTGAAAAAATTACTCGATTCCCTCCCACCAATTATTAGTATTCCCTAAATTATCTAAATCTAGAATCTCACCAATCATCGGATGCGCCAACGGCATGTTTTCTTTTTTACTTGCCATAGAAACACGTTTTATGGGTTCATCCCAATCGTGCAAAGCCAACGGAAATTTTCCCCAATGAACCGGCAGCAAAACTTTTGCGTTCAAATCTTTGGCAGCTTGAACCGTCTGTTCTGGCATCATGTGGATGTATTTCCAGTTTTTATTGTATTGGCCGCATTCTAAAATCGCTAAGTCAAATGGACCAAAAAGTTCTCCAGCAGTTTTGAAAAAAGTATCATATCCAGAATCTCCTCCTATATATAATCTTTTTGTTGGAGTATTTAATACGAAGGAAAGCCAGACTGCTTGGTTTCTTTTAAAGCTTCTGCCTGAAAAATGCCTTGCCGGAACTGCGTTTATTTTAAAACCGGAACCCAGATCTATTTCTTCGTGCCAGTTTAGTTCTGTGATAGTTTCCATATCGAAATTCCATCTGTCAAAATGTTCTGCGGTTCCAAGGCCTGTGATTATCTGCTTTACTTTGGGCTTTAGTTTTAAAATGCTATCATAATCTAAGTGGTCCCAATGATCGTGTGAAATGATGAGGTAATCTATAATCGGCATATCTTCTGGCTTGTAAACATCGGTCCCTTTAAATCCTTTTACCGTAAAAGATAATGGCGACGCATGATCGCTAAAAACTGGATCAACCAAAAAAGTCTTGCCGCTCAATTGCATAAAATAAGAAGAATGTCCAAACCAGACTAAAATATCTTTCTCTGTATCCAAATTTTTTAAATCTGTTTTCTTCGTAGGAATTTTATCTTTTGGACTATTGCGTTTGCTTTTTCCAAAGAAAAATTCTTTTAAGACTGTATAAAAATTGGCACCTTCAGTCAAATCTGGCGTTAATGAAACATTTTGGAATTGTCCGTCTTTATAGTTATGAGTATGCAAAATCCTTTGAAATCTTCCGTTCGAAGGTCTTCTACCGAATTTAGGCTGCTTAAAAAATAGAACTGTAGAAATTAAAAGTAATAATAGAAGTACAATTATAAAAACCATAGCGTGGGGGAATTATTTTCACCAAAGCTATCGATAAATTAAATTCAAAGTTCAAAAGTATTCTTAATATTATCTAGAAATCTAATTTCTCCTTTGGCATTTCTCTAACAGAAATTTCAATTTTTAAATCGTATTTTAGTAAAGACAAAACTTAAAACCAATCTTATGAACGACAATTTCAAAAATATAATCGATTCCTTAATAAAGAATGGCTTCATTGAATCAGAAGAAAATGTGAAAGATTTAGGCAAAAAATTAGATTTTAAAATTACACAATATTCTTTGAATACTGATTTGAGCTTTAAGTTTTTGAATAGCGAAGATTTTGTGAATTTTTTAAATTATTCAAGTTCTGAAGAAATTACGAAAGAAAAAATTGGATTAATAAATGCCGCCATTTTAGAACAAGGCTTGAATCCGGATGACTTTTTTTATGTGAATTTTTATAAGAAGGAAGTAAATGAATTGTAGCAGTAAGCTTTATACAATAAGCTTTAAGCTATATTTGCAACTCATAATTCATAACTTATAATTCATAATTCAATGCAACTTGTTTTCGCTTCCAACAACAAAAATAAAATCAAGGAAATTCAAAGTCTTTTGCCAGAAGACATCCAAATATTAAGTTTGGAAGATATCGGCTGTTTTGAAGATATTGCTGAAACTGCCGATACAATCGAAGGAAATGCCATTTTGAAAGCTGATTTTGTGACAAAAAACTATGGTTATGATTGCTTTGCAGATGATTCTGGCTTGGAAGTAAATACTTTGGATGGCGCGCCTGGCGTAATTTCTGCAAGATATGCCGGCGAGCAAAAAAACGACCAAGATAATATGAATAAATTGCTTTCTGAATTGGAAACTAAATCTGACAGAAAAGCAAATTTTAAAACCGTTATCGCACTCAATCTTAACGGAAAGCAGGAATTATTTACAGGAAAAATCTACGGAGAAATCACTTTTGAAAAGAAAGGAACGAATGGTTTTGGCTATGATCCTATCTTTCAAGCGGATGGATTTTCTGACACTTTTGCTCAACTTTCTTTCGAGCAGAAAGGCAAGATCAGCCATCGAGCGAAAGCTGTTGAACAACTGATCGCTTACTTAAAAAAGTAACTTTCTGATTTTCAATTATTAATAAAAAAATAAACTTCAAATTTGCATTAGTTTTAATGATTTATTAAACGTACATTTGCAGCCTATTTTAAATACATATATGAATAAATTTGAACAATTAGGATTGAATGAATCGTTACTGAAGGCGATTTTAGATCTAGGATTTGAAAATCCGTCGGAGGTACAGGAAAAGGCGATTCCCCTATTATTGGAAAAAGACACAGATATGGTTGCGTTGGCTCAGACAGGGACAGGGAAAACGGCAGCTTTCGGTTTTCCACTTATCCAAAAAATTGATGCTGACAACAGAAATACACAAGCATTAGTTTTATCGCCAACACGCGAGTTATGTTTACAGATTACTAACGAACTTAAAAACTACTCAAAATACGAAAAAGGTATTAATGTGGTAGCAGTTTACGGCGGGGCTAGTATTACAGAACAAGCTAGAGACATCAAAAGAGGTGCGCAAATTATTGTTGCAACTCCAGGAAGAATGCAAGACATGATCAACAGAGGCTTGGTTAACATTAAAAATATAGATTACTGTATTCTTGATGAGGCTGACGAAATGTTGAACATGGGATTCTATGAAGACATCGTTTCTATATTATCTGATACTCCAGACGAAAAAAGCACATGGTTATTCTCGGCTACAATGCCTGCAGAAGTTGCTAGAATTGCAAAACAATTCATGAGCGAACCAGTAGAAATCACTGTTGGAACTAAAAATTCAGGTTCTGCGACTGTTTCTCACGAATTTTACTTGGTAAATGCTCGTGATCGTTATGAGGCTTTGAAAAGATTAGCGGATGCAAATCCAGATATCTTCTCTGTAGTTTTCTGTCGTACAAAAAGAGACACGCAAGCAGTTGCTGAAAAATTGATTGAAGATGGCTATAGCGCTGCGGCTTTGCACGGAGATTTATCTCAAGCACAAAGAGACGGTGTAATGAAATCTTTTAGAGGAAGACAAATCCAAATGCTTGTTGCGACTGACGTTGCGGCGCGTGGAATTGACGTTGATAACATCACGCACGTTGTGAATTACCAACTTCCTGACGAAATTGAAACGTACAATCACCGTTCTGGAAGAACTGGTCGTGCTGGAAAATTGGGAACTTCTATCGTAATCGTGACAAAAAGCGAATTGCGTAAGATTTCTTCAATCGAAAGAATTATCAAGCAAAAGTTTGAGGAGAAAACAATTCCATCTGGAATCGAAATCTGTGAAATCCAATTATTGCACTTAGCAACTAAGATTAAGGATACTGAAGTTGATCACGAAATTGACAACTACTTACCAGCAATCAACAACGTTCTTGAAGATTTGACTAAAGAAGAATTGATCAAGAAAATGGTTTCTGTAGAATTCAACAGATTCATCAACTATTACAAGAAAAACAGAGATATTTCTTCTCAATCTTCTGGAAACGAAAGACGCGACAGCGACAGTGCTCCAAGAGAAAATAATAGCGGTGCAACTCGTTATTTCGTGAACATTGGTTCTCGTGATAATTTCGACTGGATGTCTTTGAAAGATTTCTTGAAAGAAACATTAGACCTTGGTCGTGATGACGTTTTCAAAGTTGACGTAAAAGAAGGATTCTCATTCTTCAATACTGATCCTGAGCACACTGACAAAGTAATGGAAGTTCTTAACGGATTTGAATTAGAAGGAAGAAGAATCAACGTTGAAATTTCTAAAAACGACGGTGGCGGCAGAAGCAACTCAAGAAGAGACCACAACGGAAGAAGTGGTGGCGGATTTGGCGGTGGAAGATCTGGTGGCGAAAGAAGCGGTGGTTTCAGAAGCGACAGAGGTGCAGCTCCAAGAAGAGAAGGCGGATTCAGAAGCGATCGCGGTAGCGCAGCTCCATCTGACAGGCCTGCAAGGAGAGAAGGTGGTTTTTCATCTGATCGTCCAAAAAGAGAAGGCGGATTTTCTGAAAGAGCACCAAGACGTTCTGATGCTCCAAGATCATCTGAAGCTCCAAGAGCTAGAAGACCAAGAAAAGACTAATTCTTTTAGTTAATTTTCTTATAATTATATAGAGACTGCAAAATATCTTAAAGAGTTTTATTACTTTTAACGCTTCTAACAAGGCTATGAGATATTTTGCAGTTTTCTTTTTTTTCCTCCTCCACAGTTTTGCATTTTCGCAAGATAAAATTACAGCTACGGTAACAAACGATATTACGCAATTGCCTTTAGCAGAAGTCAGCGTTATCAATCTAAACAAAGTCAAAGGAACAACAACAAATGCCAGCGGTTATTTTGAAATTATTGCTGAAGTAAATGACACGCTTCATATTTCTTCACTTGGCTACAAATCAATCAAAGTTAGAGTTACAAATGACTGGGTAAAAACCAAAAGTACCCGAATTAAGATGACTGAAAAAGCTTATGCACTTGAAGAAGTTGTCATTAATCAATATAATTTGACGGGATATTTAGAAATTGACTACAAAATTATTCCAATAAAAGAAAACTACCGTTACAGCATTTCTGGGCTTTCTTCAGGATATGAAGCAGGAGAATATTCTCCCAATGCATTTTCAAGAGTTATGGGATCTATTTTCAATCCCGCAGATATGCTTTATAATTTCTTTGGAAAAAAACCTACGGAATTAAAGCGTTTGAAGGAAATGAAAAAGGATGATGCCGTTAAAAATCTATTGGCTTCAAAATTTGATAGAGAAACTTTAGGAGCACTTTTAGGCGTAACTTCCAATGAAATTTCTGAAATCTTAGAACGTTGCAACTATTCAGAGTCATTTATTAAAACTGCAAACGATTTACAAATTATGGATGCAATTAATGAATGCTACGAAGAATATAAAATCTTGAAAGGAAAGAAATAATTACACCAAATTATTAATTTCCTTATAACGCTGCTCAATTCGCTTGATATCTTTAATTGAGCTTTTTGTCCAATCTAATCTTCTCAAAATCATTTCTTCTTCAGAAAGTTGCCACTCTAAATCAGTCTTTCTCAATCGGCTCATAATGTTTTGAATGATAATTGCTGCAGAAACAGAAATGTTCAGGCTTTCAGTAAAACCTGCCATCGGAATTTTTAAAAATCCATCGGCTTCGGCCATAACTTCTTCTGATAACCCATCTCTTTCTGTTCCAAAAAATATAGCAGAGGGCTTTGAAATATCAAAATCATCCAACAAACAATCATTTTCATGTGGCGTAGTTGCAATTACCTGATAACCTTTTTCCTTTAAAGCTCTCACACATTCTAGATTAGAATTATAGCGATTGACGTCAACCCATTTTTGAGCTCCCATTGCAATCTCCTTATCAATACTTTTTCCATATTTTTCTTCTACGACATGCAGATTTTGAATTCCAAAAACTTCACAACTTCGCATTACGGCACTTGTATTATGCAATTGAAAAACGTCTTCAATGGCTATGGTAAAATGATTTGTTCTTTGAGCAAGCACTTTTAAGAACTTTTCTTTTCTGTTTTCCGTAATAAAATCCTCTAAATAAGTTAGATATTCACTTTCTGCGATATTTTCTTTCATATAATTTTTGATATTGTAAAATAGAATTCTTAAATTGGCTATGCTAAAAAACCATTATGACACAAGAAGAATTGCTACCACAAATTTACAAAAAAGACGACAGGGCATTTACCCTTTTATACGATATGTATTCAAAAAGTCTTTATTCTGTCATTCACAACCTCATTCGCGATACTGAAGAAGCGGAAGATGTACTTCAGGAAACCTTCGTTAAAATCTGGAAAAACATTGACAGCTACAATGAAAGCAAGGGAAGATTTTATACTTGGATATTAAATATTGCCCGAAATACTTCTATAGACAAGCTTCGTTCTAAAGGATATAACAACAGTCAAAAAAACCTTTCGTCTGATAATTTCGTACATCTGCTAGACGACAGTAACAAGCTTACAAATCGAATCGACACTATTGGAATTCGTGAATTCGTGAAGAAATTGAAACCCAAATGCATTCAGATTATTGACCTTCTTTTCTTTAAAGGATATACCCAGCAAGAAGCTTCAGAAGAATTAGGAATTCCGCTTGGAACTGTGAAAACTCAAAACAGAAATTGTATTAACGATTTAAGAAACTTTTTAAAAGTATAATGGATAAGCAAGAATATATTGACTCAGGGATTTTAGAACTTTATGTTTTTGGCCGTTTAGACGAAGTCGAATTCAATGAAGTGACAAAAATGGCCGAAAATGATGAAGACATCAAAAACGAAATTATCTCAATAGAAAAAGCGGTTATCAACTTTTCTGAAAGCGTTTCGCCATTTCTTTCATCTGACAACTATGACAAGATAAGACGAGCTTTGATGCTGAAACATGGGGTTGTAGACATCAAACCGAAGTCAAATATCTTCCTATATTTGAGTTGGGCAGCTTCGATTTTATTATTGATCGGAATAGGTTACCAATACAAACAATTGGATGATAAAGAAACTAGAATTGTAAATGCAGAAACTGAAAAAAGCAAATTGCAGAAATCAGTGGTTGACTTGCAATTGAAAAATAAAGAAAGTGAAGAAGCGCTTGCCCTAGTTCGTGACAACAACAATATTGTAATTGCTTTAGCAGGACAAGAGGTTTCGCCAGAATCTTTTGCAAAAGCCTATTGGAACAAAAACACCAAAACCGTTCATATAGATGCTTCCGGTTTGCCTGAACCTCCTGAAGGAATGGTTTATCAAGTTTGGGCATTGAAATTGAACCCGTTAACACCGACAAGTATTGGTCTTTTGGATAATTTCAAAGGAAATGCTAAGAAAATCTTCGCAGTTGAAAACGCCAATGAAGCAGAAGCTTTCGGAATTACTTTAGAGCCTGCCGGAGGAAGCGCATCGCCTACTTTAGAACAACTTTACACATTAGGAAAAGCGTAATTCGCCATAAAATTTATACCTTTAAACGTCTTATTTGAAATTTCAGATAAGACGTTTTTAATTTATACGTATGAAAAAGAAACTAGTTGTCTTGTCAGGAGCCGGAATCAGCGCAGAAAGCGGTATCAAAACATTTAGAGATTCCGACGGACTTTGGGAAGGCTACGACGTCATGGAAGTCGCTTCACCAGAAGGCTGGCATAAAAATCAAGAACTGGTTTTAGACTTTTACAATAAAAGAAGACAACAGCTTAAAGACGTAAAACCGAATCGCGCACACGAAATTTTAGCCGAATTAGAAGCTGTTTTCGAAGTGAATATCATAACTCAAAACGTCGATGACTTGCACGAACGTGCAGGAAGCAAAAATGTCTTGCATCTTCACGGTGAATTATTAAAAGTAAGAAGCACAAAAAACGAAAATTATATTTTAGATTGGACAGATGACCTAAATCTGGGGCATTTTGACGACAATGGAAACCAGCTTCGTCCGCATATTGTTTGGTTTGGAGAAGCAGTTCCAGCACTAGAAGAAGCGGTTGCAATCACAATTCAGGCTGATTATTTAGTGGTAATCGGAACTTCCTTGCAAGTTTATCCGGCTGCAGGATTGATTGATTTTGCAAAACCCGAAGCCAAACTATTTTACATCGACTTGAATCCGGCGAAAATAGCAAACCTTCGAAATCCGTTGGAAATTATTCCAGCAACGGCTTCCGAAGGAATGAAGATTTTGAAGGAAAAATTGCTTTCTATTTAACCAAAAGCTTTTTCCAAGTTGGATAATAATAAACGATAATCAAAAGATTGATTGCCAAAGGAATTCCAGTTTCAACCAATTCATGCGGACGATTGTCTAGCTTGAAATGAAGCATAAAAATGTTAGAAATAATCGGCAGCAAAACCAAAGCGCCAATCAATCTTGTTCTTGGAATAATTAGTAAAAGTCCGGCTAAAACTTCAAAAAATCCCACGAATTTGTTGAATCCCGAATTGCAGAATGCAGTGATTACATTTTGATATTCTAACGGAACTGTGTCTTCTGGACCATAAACTTTGCACGGCGACAAAAAGTGCTTGTTGATTCCTTTATAGACAAAAAAAGCACCTAAAGCTACGCTTAAAATTAAGATAGAGATACTGTAAAATTTCTTCATAAGATTAGTTATTTAAAATTATTCTAAATTAGAGCAATATTAGAAAAAATATTTCAATTCAAAGCAAAATCTTACAGAATTAATCACATCCAATTCGCAATTGTCTTTTATACTTCGCTCATATAAAGTATATTTGCGCTTACTTGAACAACAACACAAAATGACAACTCTAACTGAACTAAACGCTATATCGCCAATTGACGGAAGATATAGAAGCAAGACGCAATCACTTTCAAATTATTTTTCGGAAGAAGCACTGATCAAATATCGTGTTTTGGTGGAAATTGAATATTTCATCTCATTGTGTGAAATTCCGTTGCCTCAATTGAAAAACGTAGATGCCTCGCTATTTAAAAGCTTGAGAAATATCTATAAAAATTTCTCGACAGAAGATGCGCAAGCAATTAAAGACATTGAAAAAACAACGAACCACGACGTAAAAGCGGTGGAATATTTCATCAAAACTGCTTTTGACAATTTAGTTCTGTCAGAATATAAAGAGTTTATCCACTTCGGATTGACTTCTCAAGACATCAACAATACCGCGATTCCGTTATCGACAAAAGAAGCTTTTCAAGAAGTTTATTTGAAGTCGTTAATCGAATTGACTTCGAAACTAAAAGAATTAAGCGTGGAATGGAAGGACATTCCGATGTTGGCAAGAACGCACGGACAGCCGGCCTCTCCTACTCGTTTAGGAAAAGAAATTGCTGTTTTTGTAGAACGTTTGGAAGAACAAATGCGCTTGCTTTTCAACATTCCATTTGCGGCTAAATTTGGTGGCGCAACAGGAAATTTCAATGCACATCATGTAGCTTATAAAAATATTGACTGGAAAGAATTCGGGAAGAATTTTGTAGAAGGAAACTTAGGATTACAACATTCTTTTCCAACAACACAAATCGAACACTACGATCATTTCGCCGCATTTTTTGATGCGTTAAAAAGGATAAATACAATTATAATTGACTTGGACAGAGACATTTGGACCTATGTTTCAATGGATTATTTCAAGCAAAAAATCAAAGAAGGCGAAGTCGGTTCTTCTGCAATGCCACACAAAGTTAACCCGATTGATTTTGAAAATTCTGAAGGAAATTTGGGAATTGCAAACGCTATTTTTGAACACCTTTCTGCAAAATTGCCTTTGTCGAGATTGCAGCGTGATTTGACCGATTCTACGGTTTTGAGAAACGTCGGCGTTCCAATTGGCCACACGATTATTGGTTTTGAAGCAACTTTAAAAGGCTTGAACAAACTGCTTTTGAATGCTCCAAAATTTGCCGAAGATTTAGAAAAAAACTGGGCTGTTGTTGCCGAAGCGATTCAAACGATTTTGAGAAGAGAAGGTTATCCAAATCCGTATGAAGCTTTGAAAGGTTTGACAAGAACAAATTCTGTGATGAACAAAGAATCGATTCATGAATTCATCGGGACTTTAGAAGTTTCTGACGAAATCAAAAATGAACTTTTGGTGATTACACCGAGCAATTATTTGGGAGTTTAAGACTTCAAAAAATATAGTATCAAATCCCGAGATTGGAATGTTTCATTTCATCTCGGGATTTTTTATTTGAAATTGTTACTTTTTTTTCGGATATTTAACTATCGCGTAACCACGAACTGAATCGACAAAGTGCATCAATAGCCCCGATTGTAGTGGAAAGCCCGGAGTTTTAAAATCTATTTTTTGCTGATTCAAAACAGCGACCGGAGGAAGCTCGTTTTGCGGCTTGCAAAAAAAGATTTTAAAATGAGGACTTGCAACGGAAAGCGGGAATAGCTTCTAAAAAATAAAAAATGTCAAACAAAATTCTGATCTTATTTGCGCATCCATTGTATGAAAAGTCTTCTGCAAATAAGGCTTTGGTTACACATATACCTGATTCAGAGAATATTACATTTCATGATTTGTATGAAGCGTATCCTGAATTTGACATTGACGTGAAGAAGGAGCAGGAATTATTGAACTTGCATGACGTGGTGATTTGGCATCATCCGATGTATTGGTACAGCTGTCCGCCGTTGCTGAAGCAATGGATTGACATGGTTTTGGAGTATGGCTGGGCTTATGGAAAATATGGACTGGCGTTGCAAGATAAATTGATTTTTCAAGCGATTACGACAGGAGGAAATCAAGAAAATTATTGTGAAACTGGCCGGGAAACGCATACGATTATTGAACTTTTAGAGCCTTTTAAATTGACTGCAAAAGTTTGCCGAATGGAATATTTGCCTCCGTTTGTGGTTCATGGAACGCATAATATGACGGATGAGATATATGAAGAAAAAGGAATTGAGTATGGAAAACTCTTGAACTATTTGGAAAATAATGAAGTGAATATCAATAAAATTCGAGAGTTTAACTACTTGAATGACTGGATGAAAAACTTGGAAAATAATGGAAAATAACTTTTTTCTGCAGGCGATAATTTATTTGGCAGCGGCGGTGATCTGTGTTCCGATTGCTAAGAAAATTGGCTTGAGTTCTATTTTGGGCTATTTATTTTCTGGGATAATTATTGGGCCGTTTGTCTTGGGATTTATTGGTTCTGAAGGACAAGATCTGATGCATTTTGCAGAATTTGGCGTTGTAATGATGCTGTTTTTGATTGGATTGGAATTAGATCCGTATAAATTTTGGAAAATGCGAAGGTTCATTTTAGGAATGGGTTCGCTTCAAGTTGTAATTACTTCGCTGGTTATTTTCGTTTGCTGTTCTATTATTTTTGACTGGAATTGGCAGACGGCTTTGACGATTTCTTTGGCTTTGGCGTTATCTTCAACGGCAATTGTTTTGCAAACTTTAAAGGAAAAAGGTCTGTCGCAGACTTCGGTCGGGCGTTCTTCTTTTGCGGTTTTATTGTTTCAAGATATTGCTGTGATTCCGATTTTAGCTATAATTCCGCTACTGGTTTCTGGTTCGAATGTGATTCCTGATGATGATTTGCACTATTCTTTGATATCCAATTTAGACGGCTGGTTGCAGACTCTGATTGTGATTGGGACGATTGTTGCGATTTATTTTGGCGGACGATTTTTGATTGTTCCGTTGCTTCATGTGATTGCGAAAACTAGATTGCAGGAATTGTTCACGGCTTCTGCGTTATTATTGGTTTTATCGGTTTCTTATTTGATGCAATTGGTGGGTTTAAGTCCGGCTTTGGGTGCTTTTATGGCGGGAGTCGTTTTGGCCAATTCAGAGTTTAGACATGAATTGGAAGGCGATATTGCTCCGTTTAAAGGATTGCTTCTGGGCTTGTTTTTTATTGGTGTTGGCGCTTCGATTAACTTTCAATTGATAATCGACAATCCGGCATTTATACTAGTTTTCGGTTTTATTCTGACGATGATCAAGTTTTTTGTTTTCCTTGGAATAGGAAAAATATACAAAAAAAGAATCGACCAAAATTTTTTGTTTGCGATTGGTTTGAGCCAAGCCGGAGAATTTGGTTTTGTGATCATGAGCTTTTCGATGGAGTTGAATATTATTCCGAATATGCTGGCAAATCAGATTATGGCGATTATTGCGATCAGCATGATTTCCACGCCGTTTTTTCTTTTGATCAATGAGCGCCTGATTGATCCCTATTTTGGCGTAAAAGAAAAACAATCCGATAATTACGATGAAATAAGCGAGCATAACGATATTATAATTGCAGGTTTTGGAAACTTCGGAAGTACGATTGGGCGACTTTTGAAAAACAACGGAATTCCTGCAACAATTCTCGACATGGATTCTGATCGTGTAGATTTACTCCGGAAAATGGGGTTTAAAGTGTATTATGGAGACGCAACCAGACTGGAATTATTGAAAGCTGCCGGCTGTGAAAATGCCAAATTGTTTATTGCAGCGATTGATAATCCGACGGCGAATTTAATTGTAATTGAGTTATTGAAAAAACATTTTCCACATTTGAAAATTTTGGCGCGAGCCAGAAATAGAAACGACGCTTTTGAATTGGTCGATATGGGATTGGAAAGTATTTATCGAGAAAATCTTTATAGTGCCGTTCATCTTGGCGTTGATGCGCTAGTTTTTATGGGACATCGCCGTTATTCCGCAACGCGACAAGGACAGCATTTTATCAAACACGATGAGGAAGCGATTTTTAGATTAGCAAAAAAACGTCACGATAAAAAAGCGTTTATGATTTCTGCAATGGAAGAAATTGAAATGCAGGAACAGTTATTCAAAACCGATTTGTTCAATCCGGTTGGGCCGGGCGATCATGCTTGGGAAAGTGATAATTTGAGAAAAGATAATTTGGAATAAAAGAAAAAGCCGAAATCTAATTTTAGACTTCGGCTTTTTATATAAATTGAAATTATTATCTCGAATAATTCGGAGCTTCTTTTGTAATCGTCACATTATGAGGATGACTTTCGCCAATTCCGCTTGCGGTGATTCTCACAAAACGTCCTGTTTCTTGCAAAGTTTCGATATTTTTTGAACCACAATAACCCATTCCTGCTCTTAAGCCACCGATGAATTGAAGCATGCTTTCGAAAAGTTCTCCTTTATAAGGAACTCTACCTACGATTCCTTCTGGAACCAATTTCTTGATATCGTCTTCTACATCCTGGAAATAACGATCTTTTGAACCTTCTTGCATTGCCTCTACCGAGCCCATTCCTCTGTAAGATTTGAATTTTCTTCCTTCAAAAATAATTGTTTCACCTGGAGATTCTTTAGTTCCTGCTAAAAGTGATCCTAACATTACGCAGTCAGCTCCCGCAGCAATCGCCTTTGGAATATCTCCTGTGTAACGAATTCCACCGTCAGCAATAACTGGGACGCCTGAACCTTTAATCGCCGCAGCAACTTCTAGGACAGCTGAAAACTGAGGAAAACCAACACCTGCCACAACTCTCGTCGTACAGATTGAACCTGGTCCGATTCCAACTTTAACTCCGTCTGCTCCGTTTTCAACTAAATATTTAGCAGCTTCTGGAGTAGCGATATTTCCAACAATTACATCTAAATCTGGAAATTTACTTTTTACTAATTTTAAAACATCAACCACACCTTTTGTATGTCCGTGAGCAGTGTCGATAATTACAGCATCAACTCCAGCGGCAACTAAAGCAGTGGCGCGATCAACAGCATCAGCAGTAACTCCCAAAGCAGCGGCAACGCGAAGACGACCGAATCTGTCTTTGTTTGCAATTGGTTTTTGAGTCAATTTTGTAATATCTCTGAAAGTAATCAATCCAACCAATTTATAGTCGGCATTTACCACAGGAAGTTTTTCGATCTTATTTTTTTGCAGAATTCCTTCGGCTACTTCAAGCGTTGTACCTTCTCCGGCAGTTACCAGATTTTCGGTTGTCATCACTTCTAAAATAGAACGAGTATTGTTTTTTTCAAAGCGTAAGTCGCGGTTTGTAACGATTCCTTTTAAAGTTTGGTTCTCATCCACAACAGGAATTCCACCAATGCTATATTCTCTCATGACCTGTTTTGCATCACCGACATTTGCTGTCAAAGGCAAAGTCACAGGATCGATGATCATTCCCGATTCAGCTCTTTTCACTTTTCTGACTTCAGCGGCTTGCTGTTCGATAGTCATATTTTTATGCAAAACGCCGATTCCTCCTTCTTGCGCCATAGCAATTGCCATCGCACTTTCGGTAACGGTATCCATTGCAGCGGAAACAATTGGAACGTTTAAGGTAATATTTCGAGAAAATTTTGATTGGATGCTTACTTCGCGCGGTAAAATTTCAGAATAGTTGGGGATTAGCAGAACGTCATCGTAAGTAAGACCTTCTCCGATAACTTTAGTTGTATGTGCTTTCATGTTGCAATTTGTAGTTAAATTGCGTGCAAATATAGTGATTTTTAGAGAGAAAAGAAAATGTTAGTATTTATTTAGCTTTCTGGAAAGAAACTATAAATTCTGTGCCTCCTTCTGAGTGATTTAAAATTTGGAGTTTTCCATTATTATCCGAAAGAAATTGCTTTACTAAAAGAAGTCCAAGCCCTGTTCCTTCCTCTAAACCTGTTCCTTTTTCAGAAATCATTCTTTTGTCAAAATTGAGTATTTCATCAATTTTTTCTGGTGAAATTTCTGAACCAGAATTAATTATATGAAGATTATAAAACGAATTTTCTTCTGAATATTTCATTTCAACTACTCCATTTTTTGGTGTAAACTTGATTGCGTTTGACAATAAATTATTCAAAATAACACGAACATGTCCTTTATCAGCACTAATTTTTTGCTCATTAGCAGGAGGAATATGAATTATTTTAATTTCTTTATTATCAATCATCAGAATCATAGCATCAATAGAATCTTTTAAAATTTCTGCTAAAAACAAGCTTTCACTATTAATTTTAGCACCATCAAGCTGCGTCATTGACCAATGCAAAACATTGTTCAAAAGCCTTGAAGTACCATCCACTTGCATAATTAAATGCTCTGAAATAACCTTCATTTCCTCATTTGAAATATCTCCAAATTTCAGCAATTCCAAAACTTGTTGAATTGAAGCAATCGGTGATTTTAAGTCATGAGAAAGTATCGAAAAAAGTCTGTTTTTTGTCTGGTTTAAATCGCTAAGAGTTTTATTTTGACTTTTTATCAAATCTTTTCTCTTTTTTATATCCTTATTTTTTTGTTCTAATTCTTCTAATAATTTCTGTTTGAGCTCACTATTTTTCTTGTATTGAAATAAAATTATAAGAAGAAAAAGAAGAAATAAAACCATTGAAAGGACTAAAATCCTGCCATATTTCAGCTTTTGTTTTGAAATTTCATTTAAGGCAGCTAATTTTTCATTCTCAGCTTCCTTACTATTCAACTGCAATAAATTGATTTGCTGCAACTTTGATTTATCAAAAATAGAATCATTATAATTCTTATTGATTATCAGACATTTATAAGCTTCATCAAAATTTCCAAGCTTACTAAAGACTTCTGCTAAAATTCCCGAAGCTCTTGCCATATCCCATTTTGCATCAGCAGATTTAGCCAATTCAAAACCTTTAGTTCCATATTTTTCTGATAATTTATAATCTCCTTTTTTTAAAAAAGTTTCTGAAAGTCCGGTATAAGCGAAAGATAATTCCCAGTTGTTTGGCGTATTTATGTCAGAAATTAGTTTTTTATAGTAATAAATTGAAGAGTCAAAATCATTTCTGAAATAATGAATTCGTCCCAGTTTATTCAAGCCCAAATGCTGCATTTCAAAATCTTTATTTGAAATTGACATTTTATATGCAGTTATAAAATTCTTATAAGCGCTCTCATAATCTTTTAATTCTTCTTCAGAAATACCGATGTTGAGCACATTTTTGCTGAGCAAAGAATTATTTCTGGTTTCTTTATTTAAAATAATGGCACGCTTGAAAAGCTTAATTGCTTCTTCATTTCGTTCAATTCCTTGTTGTACTAGGCCTTGTCCCATCAGGCATTTTGAAATTCCGAGCTTATTATTTGTTGATTCATAAATTGATAATGCCTGCATAAATTTTTTCATGGCAATATCATACGAACCTAAATTGTAATAAGTACCGCCATAATTGTGCGCCACATCGGCAATCAAGTCTCGGTCTTTAGATTTTTGAGCAACATTATCTGCTTTTTCTAAATAGTACTTTGCTTTCTTAAAATCGGTATAAATGTTTTTTTTGGATTCTTCAAGATAATATTTTACAGAATCTTTTGCGTGAAAAGTGTAGCCTTTAGAAAAAACCAAGAGGGCAAAGAGCACAAAAATGCGTGATGCTGGAAAAGATAACAAACGAATAATTTTAAAATGCTAAAATAGAAAATTAATGATAAACTGTGAAAATTTTAGTCGCCTCATTATAAGCACTTTCAAAACTCATCGGACTTGTTTGCGTGGAAGCTTTTTGTGTAGTAAAATAAGAGAGCATTTTCTCTGTAGGCATATTTCCGGTCAAGTCGTCTTTTGCCATCGGGCAACCGCCAAAACCTTGAATTGCACCGTCAAATCTGCGACAGCCCGATTTATAAGCCGCATCAATTTTTTCAAACCATTTATCTGGAGTCGTATGAAGATGGGCTCCAAATTCAATGTGTTCGTATTTCGGAATCAAATTTGAAAACAAATACTCAATAACTTCTGGCGTTGAAGAACCGACAGTGTCAGAAAGCGACAAGATTTTTACTCCCATATTGGAAAGTTTTTCTGTCCATTCGCCCACAATTTCCACATTCCAAGGATCACCATACGGATTTCCAAAACCCATTGAAAGATAAGCAACTACTTCTTTATCAGTGGCATTTGCAATATCTAAAATTTCCTGCAAAGTCACCAAAGACTCGGCAATTGTTTTGTGTGTATTTCGCATCTGAAAATTTTCAGAAATTGAAAAAGGATAACCCAGATACTTAATTTCCTTATGTTTTGAAGCCGATTCTGCACCTTGGGTATTTGCAATAATTGCTAAAAGTTTGCTTCTAGTTTGAGATAAATCAAGCCTTGACAAAACTTCTGCTGTATCAACCATCTGCGGAATCGCCTTTGGAGAAACAAAACTACCAAAATCTATAGTGTCAAATCCCACACGCAGAAGCGATTGGATGTAATCCACCTTTGTTTGCGTCGGGATAAATGCCTTGATTCCTTGCATCGCATCCCTGGGACATTCGATAATTTTTACTTCTTCCATAGAAAATCAAAGATAGGAAAGAAATCTAGTTTTACGAAATCGTTTTTCTTGTAGAAATTATTTTTTTGCTAGAATTTTTTTGTTGATTTTTTTGATTAAACTCGGACCTTCATAAATAAATCCGGTATACAACTGAATCAAACTTGCACCAGCTTCTAACTTTTCAATCGCATCTTCCGCAGAATGAATTCCTCCTACTCCAATAATTGGAAAAGATTTATTGCTTTTTTCAGATAAAAAACGAATAACTTCTGTGGAACGTTTTGTCAAAGGCTTTCCTGATAATCCGCCCATTTCATCTTTATTTTCAGACTGCAAACCTTCTCTTGAAATTGTGGTATTTGTGGCAATTACACCTGCAATTTTTGTTTCATTTATAATATCAATAATATCCAAAAGTTGTTCATCAGTCAGGTCAGGAGCAATTTTTAATAAGATTGGCTTCTGTTTTGGCTTCGCTAAATTCTTGTTTTGTAAAGTTTGCAAAAGTTGCGTCAAGGGTTCTTTATCCTGCAAAGCGCGAAGATTTGGCGTGTTTGGAGAACTTACATTTACAACAAAATAATCAACATGGTCATACAAAGCATCAAAGCAAATTTCATAATCAGAAGTTGCTTCTTCGTTTGAAGTCAGCTTATTTTTACCAATATTTCCTCCGATTAAAACGCCATTATTTTTCTTTAATTTTTCCACAGCTTCTAAAACACCGCCGTTATTGAAACCCATTCGGTTGATAATTGCTGCATCTTCTTTCAATCTAAAAAGACGTTTTTTCGGATTTCCTTCTTGGCCTTTTGGCGTAAGTGTTCCGATTTCAATAAAGCCAAAACCAAGATTTGAAAGTTCTTTGTAAAGCTTTGCATCTTTGTCAAAACCAGCCGCCAATCCAACCGGATTTTTGAATTTTAAACCAAAAACTTCCCTTTCTAATCGGCTGTCTTTTACTTCATAAAGCGACTTGAAAAGCGATGGAAATCCTGGAATTTTATTCAGAAATCGAAGTACTGAAAAGGTAAAATAATGAATTTCCTCGGGATCAAATTTGAAAAGAATCGGACGGATTATTGATTTGTACATTATAGTTGAGTTGTGTTTTGCAAAAATAGTTATTTGGTTTTAATTTTCACTTTTTTAAATGTGTAGAATTTTCTTTTTAAAGCATGACATTTTGGGACACAGATGACACGGATTAGAAAAATTTAAAAGCTTTTTTTGACAAAGATTGGGACGGAATTTTACAAAAATGCGGATAGTTTCTCCCATAGCCCAGATGGTGGCGAGTATCCTTTTATTTTTTCTTTAAAAAATAAAAGATACTGCCAACCAGCGGGAAATGCAATTACTGAAAATGCCTAGTTATTCGCTTCAAAAAACAGAAAAATTGCTTCTAAAATCGTTAAAGATTTCTTTTCAAATTAGAGAAAAGTCAAATAAATTGTAACTTCGCATTCTACTTTTAAAAACAAATTATGCAACATATTATTGACCGTTTTATCAGTTATGTGACGATTGATACGGAATCTGACGCAAGTTCAAACACAACTCCAAGTACTGAAAAACAATGGGATTTAGCCCATAAATTGGTAGAAGAATTAAAGCAAATCGGTTTAGAAGAAGTTACGATTGACGAAAATGCTTATATCATGGCTACGCTTCCTAGCAATGTGGATCACGAAGTTCCAACTATCGGATTTGTTTCGCATTTTGACACAACACCTGATTTTACTGGAGCTAACATCAAACCACAGATAGTAAAAAATTATGACGGTGGCGATATTATCTTGAACGCAGCACAAAACATCGTTCTTTCTCCAAAATATTTCGAAGATTTATTGCAATATAAAGGTCAGACAATTATTACGACTGACGGAACAACGCTTCTTGGTGCTGATGATAAAGCTGGAATTACGGAAATAGTTACGGCAATGGAATTCTTGATTAATAATCCTGAAATTAAGCACGGAAAAATCAGAATTGGTTTTACGCCTGACGAAGAAATTGGTCGTGGAGCACATAAATTTGACGTAACGAAATTCGGTGCAGATTGGGCTTACACCATGGATGGAAGCCAAATTGGCGAATTGGAATATGAAAATTTCAACGCTGCTGGAGCTAAAATCACCTTCAAAGGAAAAAGCGTTCATCCCGGTTATGCAAAAGGAAAAATGATCAATTCAATGTTGATTGCCAATAAATTTATTTCGAAATTACCGAAAGACGAAGTTCCGGAAAGAACTAAAGGCTATGAAGGATTTTTTCATGTTCATCATTTAAACGGAACTATTGAGGAAACGGTTTTGGAATTAATTATCCGTGATCACGACAAGAAAAAATTCGAAAAGAGAAAGAAATTGATCGAAAAAATTACGAAGAAAATCAATAAGAAATTTGCAAAACAATTCGGAGAAAATATTGCAATTGCTGAAATCAAAGATCAGTATTACAATATGAAGGAAAAAGTGGAACCTGTAATGCACATTGTTGACATTGCAGAAGAAGCTATGAAACAACTTGGAATTACGCCATTAATCAAGCCAATTCGTGGCGGAACTGATGGTTGCCAATTATCTTACATGGGATTACCTTGCCCGAATATCTTTGCTGGCGGACACAATTTTCATGGAAAATATGAATATGTTCCTGTGGAAAGTATGCAAAAAGCGGTAGAAGTTATTGTTAAGATTGCTGAATTGACAGCGAAGAAGGGCAATAGGCAATAGGCAATAGGCAATAGGCAAAAATATAGAAGCAAAAAAATGCCTCACTTTCGTGAGGCATTTTTTTTATAGATTAAAATCTAAATTATTTTACAACTGCTGGCGTATTCAACTGTTTGCTTAATTCTAAAGAAATTGCCGAACGCTCCATTTTCAATTTTCCTGACATTGTTTCAAGAACGATTGTTTTTTCAGCTAGTTCAGCGATTTTTCCGTGAAGGCCACTTTTTGTGATTACTTTATCACCTACTTTTAATTCAGTTTCAAACTGTTTTTCAGCTTTTGCTCTTTTTTGCTGTGGACGGATCATGAAAAAATACATAACCACGAACATTGCTCCAAATAAAAATATATTTCCGTATTGTTCCATCTTACTTATTTTGCAACGCCAATTCCAGCTGGTTTCGGAGTTACATTTGCTTTAATTGTTAATAATTCAGTACCCGTTGCTGTATTAGCTTTGATAGTTACTGATTTTTGTTGTTTTCCAGGCTTTCTTGTTGAGTTGAAAGATACTTTCATCGTGCTCGTTTCTCCTGGTTTGATTGGATCTTTTTTATAATCTGGAACCGTGCAACCACAGCTTCCTTTAGCATCTTCAATAATCAAATCAGATTTTCCTGTATTTTTAAAAGAGAAAACGTGCTCTACTTTGTCTCCTTCATTGATTACGCCAAAATCAAATTCTTTTTCTTGAAATGTCATTACCGGAGCATTTTCTGATTTCTCAGCTGTGTTTTTAGCAACCTCAGCATTGTCTACATTGCTCACATTTTCAACATTTTCTACGCTTGCAACTTGTTCTTGAGAAGCTGTTTTTTCTTTACAAGAAACGGCTAATACTAGCGATGCAATTGCCAGCAAGCCAACTGTTTTTCTAATCATAGTTTAAAAAATTAAGTTTTACATCAAGCCTCTTCCGGCTTTATTTAATTTATTTGCGGTCGTGAAATCTTTCACAAGATTATCTAAAATTCCGTTGATAAAAATACTGCTTTTTGGCGTTGAATATTCTTTTGCGATTTCTAAATATTCGTTAATAGTTACTTTTACAGGAATTGATGGAAATTTTAAAAATTCACAAATGGCCATTTTTAAGATAATCGTGTCAATTTCAGCAATTCTATCTGAATCCCAATTTGGTGTTTTATCAATAAATTCTTTTGCCAATTCAGGCTCGTTTAAAACCGTTTTTCTAAAAAGATCTTTTACAAAATCTTTATCATCTGAATCTTTGTAAACTCTTGGAATTGAAAAATTTTCATCCGTAGGTTTTAAATCACGTAATTGTTTTGCAATGTGAGTATTTACTAAAGGAATATCATCAATCCAAGTTAATTTATTGTCTTCCAAAAATTCATAAAGCTTTTCATTTGGAGCAATTAAATCTGTAAAAACGTCAGCGATGAACTGCTTGTCTTCCTCAAAAGTATTGATTTCATTTCGCATGTAATGCTTGTAAAGATCGCTATTTTTAATTTCGTTTAACAAAATTAAAATATATTCTTCATGCAAATGCCAAGCGTTCACATTGCGATTTTCAAGGGCAATGCTAATTGAATTGCTTTCTGCCAAGAGATGCAAAACAGCATTATTAATAAATTTTTTGTTGGGATTGCGTTCTGCTGCAGTCACAAGATGTTTCTTGCTTGATTTATCTAAAAAATCTTCTTCTTTATTTCTGATTTCCATCATAGAAGAAACCATAGTAAGGTATAAATCTTGAATATTTTCGATACTGTAAAAAAGAAATTTTTCTTCTTTTTCAAGATTATCTGAATTGTTTTGATGCATGGCATATACCGACTGCATTACTTTAACACGAATATGTCTTCTGTTTAACACCTTGTAAGAACTTTAAAAATTAACAAAGCGAAAGAGGTTTTCTTTCGCTTTGCAAAAATAAGAATTATATTGTAATCTCTAAATTATTATTTAGTGATTTCTTTTTTTCTGTCATCAATACGTTTTTGCGCAATTGATAAAGCTGCTTGATGCGTAGTAATATTGTTTTGTTCAGCAAAAGTGAAAATTTCTAAAGTTGTGTTATAGATATTTTCAGTTCTTCTTAATGCTTCAGCGCTGTCATAACCTACGATTTCAGCATAAACATTTATAATTCCACCAGCATTGATCAAGAAATCAGGAGCATAAGCAATTCCTTTTTCTTTCAAAATTCTTCCGTGGATTTCTTCGTTTGCCAATTGGTTGTTTGCCGCGCCAGCAATTACGCGAGCTTTAATTTTGTTGATTGTTTCATCATTGATAGTTGCACCAAGCGCACAAGGAGCATAAATATCTACATCAGCACTGTAAATATCGCTTCCTGTAAAAATTTGAGCACCATATTTTGCGTTGATTTCTTGCAATCTAGCTTCATTGATATCAGTTATTTGAACCAAAGCACCTTCTTCTGTAAGATGTTTGATCAAAGTTTCACCAACATTTCCAGTTCCTTGAACCAAAACTTTTTTACCGCTTAAATTATCTGTTCCAAATTGGTATTTTGCCGCCGCTTTCATTCCCATGTAAACACCATAAGCTGTTACAGGAGAAGGATTTCCAGAACCGCCTCTTGATTGAGAAATCCCGGTAACGTGAGGCGTCACATCTCTGATCAAATCCATGTCAGCAGTTGTTGTGCCTACATCTTCAGCAGTGATATATTTTCCGCTTAATGAGTTGATATATTCTCCAAATTTGGTAATCATTTCTGGAGTTTTATCAATTTTTGAGTCACCAATGATAACCGCTTTTCCGCCTCCAAGATTCAATCCTGAAATTGCAGATTTAAATGTCATTCCGCGAGAAAGTCTCAAAACATCATTTAGGGCTTCCCATTCGTTTGTATATTTCCACATTCTTGTGCCGCCTAAAGCTGGTCCTAAAACTGTGTTATGAATGCCGATTATTGCTTTCAAACCAGTATCTTTGTCATTGCAAAAAACGATTTGTTCGTGATTGTCAAATGATAATTGTCCGAAAACTGGATCGATTTTGTGAAGCTCACTTACTTTTGCTACTTCTGTTATCATAGTATTTTTTTATTTGATTAAATTATGATTTCATCAAAAAGACAGGGCAAAATTACTGTTTAATTCAAAACTCTGCAACGAAATTAACTTTAATTAGTAATTTATTAATGAAAATTGAATTTGACTCTATTTTATATAAAAACATTATTTTAATACTTTTAACTTATATAACAGAATATCGCTGTTATTTTTGAAAATAAAATGAAAGAACTTCAATATTTAAACAAATATTTCGCAAAATATAAATATCATTTTTTATTAGGAATTATTACAACTATTATCGCTCAGATTTTTTCGCTTTATACTCCAAAATTAATTGGAGATTCTATTGAAGCGCTGACAAATAAAAATCTTGACGAAGTTGCAATAAAAAGCCTGCTTCTTGAAAATATTTTATGGGTTTTAGTCACGACTTTAATTGCTGGGGTCTTGACTTTCTTGATGCGCCAAACACTTATCGTAATGTCGCGCTATGTAGAATTTGATTTAAAAAACGAGGTTTTTCGCCAATATGAAAATCTTTCGCAAAATTTCTATAAAAGAAACAGAACGGGAGATTTAATGAACAGAATCAGTGAAGATGTTGGAAAAGTCAGAATGTATGTTGGTCCCGCAGTAATGTACACCTTAAATACATTCATCCGTTTTGCAGTTGTTGTAACTCAAATGTATATTATTTCGCCAAAGCTTACCTTATATACTTTGCTTCCATTGCCGATACTTTCTTACCTTATATTTAAGCTGAGCAACGAAATTAATGTAAGAAGTGGAATTTTTCAGCAAAATCTTTCACAGCTTTCAAGCTTTACGCAAGAAATTTTCTCTGGAATCAGAGTCATCAAAGCTTATAGCCTTGAAAATAAATCGCACGGAGAATTTTCAGAATTATCACAAGAAAGCCGAGATAAAAGTATGAAATTAGCCAAAACCAATGCTCTTTTTGGACCTTTGATGATTCTGCTGATCGGTTTAAGCAACCTTGTCGTGATTTATGTCGGAGGAATGATGTACATCAACGGATCAATTAAAAGTATCGGTGTCATTGCTGAATTTATCTTGTATGTAAATATGCTTACTTGGCCAGTTGCCTCACTCGGATGGGTTTCATCGATGATTCAAGAGGCGGAAGCTTCTCAAAAAAGAATCAATGAATTTTTGAAGATTCAACCTGAAATTAAAAATAAAGCCGAGGAAACTTCTGTCATAAATGGAAAAATTACTTTCAACCACGTAAGTTTTACTTATGAAGACACAAATATTACCGCTTTAAACAATGTAAGTTTCACTGTAAATAAAGGGGAAACATTAGCTATTTTAGGAAAAACTGGTTCTGGAAAATCTAGTATCTTGAATCTTATCAGCCGTTTATATGATGTAAAAGACGGAATCGTCACAATCGACGGACATAATATAAAGGACTTAAATTTGCATGATGTTCGAGAAAGCATTGCCGTTGTGCCACAAGATGCGTTTCTTTTTTCAGACTCAATTAAAAATAATATAAAATTCGGAAAAGAAGGCGCAACAGATCAAGAAGTGATTGAAGCTGCAAAAAAAGCAGTTGTACATAATAATATCATAGGCTTTAATAATCAATATGACACCGTTATTGGCGAACGAGGAATCACACTTTCTGGCGGACAAAAACAGCGTGTTTCGATTGCAAGAGCGATAATTAAAGATTCACAGATTTTATTGTTAGACGACTGTCTTTCGGCTGTGGACACTGAAACAGAAGAAGCAATCTTAAATAATTTATTAGAATTCTGCCGTGAAAAAACAACGATTTTAGTGAGCCACAGGGTTTCATCCGCGAAAAATGCAGACAAGATTATAATCCTTGATAACGGAATAATAATACAGCAAGGAACTCATAATCAATTAGTAAATCAGGAAGGATATTACAAAGAACTTTACATCAAACAGCTTTCAGAAAAAGAATTACCTTAAAATGTTGCTTTATTCATCTATTTTTTCGATTTTTGGTTTCAACTTAACACACTACACACTTTAAACTGAAAGAAGGATTATGAGAGAAAATGACATGTTAGAAAAAGAGGAAATTTTTTCTAAAGTATTGAGAGCGGGAAGAAGAACTTATTTCTTCGATGTTAGAGCTACAAAAGCTGACGACTATTATATCACTATCACTGAAAGCAAAAAATTCACAGAAGAAGATGGATCTTTCCATTTCAAAAAGCATAAAATTTATCTTTATAAGGAAGATTTTACTGCTTTTACAGAAATTTTGGAAGAAATGACTTCATATGTTTTAAACAGTAAAGGTGAAGAGGTAATTTCTGAAAGACATCAGAAAGATTTCAAAAAAGAATATTTTTCAGAAAAATCACAAGACGAATTGGCAGCTATGCCAATTGCTAGTTTTACAGATATTGATTTTGACGATATTTAATAAATGTTTAAGCTTGAAGCAATAAATAAAAAGCCTGAAATCTTTCGAATTCAGGCTTTTTATTTATCCAATTCTTAAGCCGTTTTCTATTTTAAAATCTGGAGCTAATAAAATCACATCTCCTTCCTCGCCAACTGCTCCTAAAACCAAACATTCACTCATAAATTTTCCAATTTGTTTTTTAGGAAAATTTACAACTGCGATAATCTGTCTTCCGACTAAATCTTCTTTTTGATAACGTTTTGTGATTTGTGCAGATGTCTTTCTGATTCCGATTTCATTTCCAAAATCTACTGTCAATTGATAAGCTGGTTTTCTAGCTTCCGGAAAATCATTGGCTTCTAAAATAGTTCCAACTCGCATTTCTACTTTTTCAAATTCGGCCCAAGTTAAATTATGTTGAGATTCTGAATTCATATTTAAATTTATTTTTTCTCTAAAACTACGTCAACCGGACGATTCATTTTTGGTCCGAATTGCGTTTCTCTTGCTTTGCTAGAACACAAAACATACATATTAAAAGCATTCAATTTTAGAGTTTGGGTTTTAAAATTGCCGCCGTTTTCAATACCGTCGATATCTTCAATTTTTATAAAAAAATCATCTGCTGGAAAAGTGCTCTTTATTGAAAGAAGATAAGAATCTTTAGCAAACGGAAAAAACCAACGCTCCTTTTTTGGTATAATTCCATTTGAAATTCGCTTTGCTTCATCGTCAATTTTATAATTTTCAGTAAAAACCATCGGCTTGTTGCTTTCTGTCCAGCTATAAATATTGTTCACGTTTACGACATCAATTCCGAAAACATTTACAATGGTAATTTTTAAATTTGAAATGCTTTCTTTTTTACCAGATTCATGAACATTCAACACAAAATAAGAAGTAAAATCATACCCGCAATGTTGGGCAACTTGGGCTTTCGCCGAAACAGAAATAAAAAAAGCAACTAAAAAAATATAACGCATAAAAGATAATTTCTTTTCAAAAATACAAAACAAAAATGACTGTCTTGCTATTAAAAAGTATCTGAAAAAGAGTAAATGCGAGAATTTTTATCATTTTTTTTCACAATATGTCATAAACAATTCTATTTTTGCAAATCAAGAATCCTAATTTCGGGAATTGATTTGATAAATTAACAAAATGAGCAAGTACGTCATTTTAAGCAACGACCATGAAAATATTCTGAAAATTCAGGCTATGGCTGAAGATTTTCAGGACTTAAATTTTGTGGCTTATGAGGCTGTTTATGAAGATTCGCTAAATGCCATTTTAAAATATCAGCCTGAACTTGTTTTTTTAGAAATTGGAGCCGATGATCTTTCCGGATTATCGCTTTCACTTATTAATGAACTTCATCGCTATTTAAAAGTCATTCCAAAAATTGTTGTGACTGCAAAAAACACAGATTTTGCTTATGAAGCGATAAAACATGAAGTATTTGATTATTTGGTTTTTCCTTTTGACGTGAATGAATTTAGAAAAACAATTCTGAAATTCAGGAAATTTAATGAGAAAAATAAAGAGCTTCGCAAGGCTGAAAAGCAAAAAAGCATCAGCATGTTGCCCGATGATTTGACTATTTGTATAAAATCTTATGGCGATTATAAGTATATTTATGCACACGACATTCTTTATCTTCAAGCAGATAGCAATTCTACAGACATCCATTTGAGCAATGGAGAAATGATTACTGCCTTTAAGACCTTGAAACATTTTGAAAAAGTGCTTCCTGTGCAATTTTATAGAATACATCACAGTTATATTGTAAATAAAAGCTTCATTTCTAGAATACATACCGGAAGCGCAGTTTGTTTTCTTAAAAATACAAAAGCGAAAATTCCCTTTTCAAAGACTTATAAGTCAAAAATTGACCAGATAATCATGTCGATTTCGGGTTCAGATTATCTCGAAATTTAAGATTAAGTCTTAAAAATCCTCCATTTGCTCTCATACTTTAGGCATCCGCTCACAGTCGGGGTCATTCTGCTTTATATCCCTTTGTTTGTTAGATTCTTAGCTAGGTTCTGAATAATTTTACACCAAGAAATTTATACCACAATTTCAATATTAAAACTCATTCATAGAACCCCATAAATGAACAACATCATGAAAAAAGCAACTTTAACTTTCGGATTATTATCTTTAATAGTATTGACATCTTTTACAACAATTCAAGATAGCGGCGATGATGATAATGGAACTGGAGGTGATGGAACTACAACGACGACAACAACGACAACGACTGATGATGCGGGTAGAGGAAATTCTGGAGGAGGCCAAAATATTCCACCAATTAAAAAAATCACAGACCCTATACCATTTACAGTACAGTATCCTAATCAGGAAATTCCATTAAGAAGAAAATAAAAATACTTTAATACATAAGCCAGCTTTTTGCTGGCTTTTTTATGAAATAAAATTAATACACCCTTACTTCCTTATTAATTCTATCTCTGCCAAATATATCGCTCCCTTTTTTTATACCGATAGTTTTACTATTTTTGAAAGAAACTTTGGACTATTGAAAAAGCAAACCTATTTATTTTTCATTCTTAGTTTTCTTTTATTCGGATGTTCCGATAAGAAAAAAAATTTTAGTGGAAGCCAAAATTCCGACAGTCTTGACATTTACCTAGCCAAAGCCAATGAAGACACTGTTGATATTGAAAATAGAATAGACTACAATAATAAGGCTTTGACAATTCTTACTAGTCAAGAAAATGATTCTTTAAACAGAGAGAATTTATTTTTGGTTGCAAACCGTTTTTATAATATGAGTCGGCTTGAAGAATACCTTAAAGTCACAAAAATTATATATAAAAATTCAATAGCGGTAAATGATAATCAAAATATTGCAAAAACGTATTCCTATTTAGGGGACTATTATATAAATACACCTAAAAAAGACAGTGCTTTTTATTATTATACAAATGCCGAAAAAATTTATAAAAAATTAAATGACAAAAACAACTTAGGTGTTACTTATGTCAATATGGCAATAGTACAAAACTATGTAAGTGATTTTTCAGGCAGTGAACATTCGGCCGTATTAGCTTTAGATGCTTTGAGAGGAACAGATGTGAAAATTAAAATATATGAAGCATACAATATTTTAGGAGTAACATCTTATGGATTAAAAAACTATGAAAAAGCCATTGAATACCATACAAAGGCTTTAAATTTAGCTACAGAAAATAGTTTAACAACTTATGAAGCAAGTTCATTAAATAATTTAGGCAATGTATATCAAGAACAAAATAAATATAAATTATCGATTTCTAAATTTAATGATGCACTTAAGTATAAAGGTTTGTTTCAAGAAAGCCCTCAGCTATATGCTACCTTAATTGATAACTTAGCCTATTCTAAATTCAAACTTCAAAAATTTTCCCAACTTCCTGACTTATTTTACCAATCACTCAAAATTCGAGATAGCTTAAAATTAAAACCTGCAGTTGCCTATACAAAAAACCATCTTTCAGAATTCTATGTAGCAAAGAATGATACTATAACTGCTAAAAAATTTGCTAAAGAAGCCCTCGAACTTTCAAGAGCGGTTAAAAGCAATCCCGACATCCTAATGTCTTTAAAGCAGATGGGAATTGTAGATCCTAAAAATGCTTCCTTTTATTCAACCGAATACATAAAAATAACTGACAGCCTTCAGCAAGCGGAAAGAAAATCTAAGGATAAATTTGCTAGAATTAGTTTTGAAACCGACGAATATATAATTCAAAACGACAAGCTTGCTGAACAAAACAGAAAGATTATCTTTGCATCTGCACTGGTAGTTCTTTTTGGGATATTAATTTTTACTATAAAAAATCAAAAAGCAAAGACAAAACAGCTTTTATTAAAACAAGCACAGCAGAAAGCCAACGAAGATATTTATAATCTTATGCTTTTTCAACAGCAGAAAATTGAAGAAGGCCGAGCTGATGAAAAAGGAAGAATTGCACAAGAACTTCATGATGGAATTCTCAGCAGGCTCTTTGGCGCCAGGCTAAATTTAGACAGCCTCAATAAAAGACAAGACGACGATGCCATTGCAAGCAGAAATAATTATCTCGAACAGCTCAAAAATATTGAACAAGACATTCGAGAAATATCTCATGACCTGAGCCGTGAAAAAAAGGAATTGAACAATAATTTCATCGGAATTGTAAATAATCTTATTGAACAGCAAGAAAATTTATTTCCACCGAAAGTTGATTTTAATGTAAATTTGGATATTGAATGGGGGAAAGTTTCTAATACCATAAAAATTAATCTTTACCGAATTCTTCAGGAAGCACTTCAAAATATTAATAAGTATGCAAAAGCAGAAAATATTAAAATACAAATTGCTGAAAACGAAGAGACATTATCAATGATTATTTCTGACGACGGAATCGGTTTTGTAGCTAACAAAAAAATTAAAGGAATCGGTTTGCAAAATATGATTTCAAGAACTCAATCCTGCAACGGAAAAATTGATATTCAATCAAAGCCCAACGATGGAACTATTATTACCATAAATCTACCTATTGAACATAACAACTTAACCTAATGAAAAAAAAAACAAACATCTTAATTGCAGATGATCATCCTTTTATTATTGAAGGTTATAAAAATACAATTGCAGGTTATCATCCTTCAGAATTTGAATTTAATATAGTTGAAGCTAATGACTGCAAGTCGGTTTATGAAATCCTGACTAAGCCAAATGTGATTCGTTTTGACGTGGCTTTTTTCGACATAAGCATGCCTCCTTATAAAGAAAAAAGTATACTCTCTGGCGAAGATCTTGCTAAGTTGATGAAAGAAGTATTGCCAAGTTGCAAAATAATTCTTTTGACAATGCATACAGAATCGCTTAAAATTAACAACATTATCAAAACCATTAATCCGAATGGACTTGTCATAAAAAATGACCTCACTTTTGATGAATTGCTGAAAGCTTTTGGCAAAATTTTGAACGGAGAAAATTACTATAGCCAAACTGTCATCAAATTTGTAAGCCAGCATGCTACTGAAAATACCGAGATCAATGAAGTCGATCGGCAAATTTTATATCACCTTTCTAGAGGAATAAAAACAAAGAACATCCCACTACATACTTCATTGTCTCTGAGCACAATAGAGAAACGAAAAGTATATATGAAAAACATTTTTAAGATAAAAGATGGAGGTGATGAAGACTTAATCGATGAAGCCAGAAAAAGAGGTTTTATTTAAATTACGGGAAAACCGTAACGATTTTACGGGAAAACCGTAATGTTTTTTACGGGAAAACCGTAAAAAATATGTGGGAAAACCGTAAAAAATATGCGGGAAAACCGTAACCACTTTTTGCAATCCTGCTGTATCTTTACATAGTAATCAAAGTAAATTTTTCTCATTAAGTAAACCAAAAAAGCACCGTTATTGTATCCACCCTTTTGTCCCCAAATCTAGAGTGATTACCCAAGATAACAGCTATTTTGATTTAAAAAAATAAAAAGCGGCATTTGAGGAAATGCCGCTTTTTTATTTTGTATTCTGAACTAATAAATTACTTCACATCCATCAATTCTACATCGAAAATCAAAGTAGCATTTGGAGGAATTGCGCCACCAGCGCCACGAGATCCATAACCTAAATGTGACGGAATTACGAAACGCGCTTTGTCACCAACTTGCAACAACGCAATTCCTTCATCCCAACCTTCGATTACATTTCCTCTTCCTAATGGAAATTCGATTGGTTTTTTTCTTGGATACGAAGAATCAAAAACTTTTCCGTCTTCTAATTGTCCTGTATAATGAACAGAAACAGTCTTACCGTTTTCTGCTTTTTTACCATTTCCTTTTTGGATCATTTTATAACGAAGTCCGCTTTCAGTTTTTTCAAAACCAGCAGCCAATTTTTCCATTTTAGCTTCTGCTTCTTCTTTTACTTTTGCTTCGCGTTTTGCACGAGAACCTTCAAAAACTCTGAAAGCTTCAATTGCATTCCAGTTTTTTGCTTCTTCGCCTTCGCGGATAATTTCAATGCTTTCGATTTCATCACCTTGAGCAACAGCATCAACAACATCTTGACCTTCAACAACATGTCCGAAAACAGTGTGTTTATTATCCAACCAATCAGTTGGAATGTGCGTGATAAAGAATTGAGAACCGTTTGAACCCGGACCTGAATTTGCCATAGACAAAACTCCTGGTTTATTGTGTCTTAATTCTGGATGAAATTCATCATCAAATTGATAACCCGGACCGCCTGTTCCAGTTCCTTGAGGACAACCTCCTTGAACCATGAAATCAGGAATTACACGGTGAAATTTTAATCCGTCATAAAACGGTTTTCCTTGTGGTCTTGATTTATTTTCTAAATTTCCTTCTGCCAATCCAACGAAGTTTCCAACAGTTCCTGGTGTTTTATCGTGAGTCAATTTCACTAAAATCGAACCTTTTGGAGTATTGAATTTTGCGTATATTCCGTTTTCCATTTTATTTGTTTTATTTTGAATTGGCAAAATTACGAATTAAAATGTGAAAATAAATACAAATTACACCCCTATCTCAAACAAACAAACTCAGTATTTGCTTAAATTTGCAACACAGAAAAAACCAATTATCTGTTTATAAAACAAAACCATCCAACTTATGAGCAGTGTTTTTCATCCAGAAGGAAATCAAAAAATCATCGAGCGAATCAACACTTTGACGCCGATAACACATAATGAATGGGGAACAATGAACGTGAGCCAAATGCTTGTTCATTGCCAAATGCCTATAAAAGTTGCGTTTGGAGAAATGCAGATCAAAGCCGGTCTGATTACTTCCTTTTTTGCAAAATTCATCAAAAAAAGCTTTACCGGAAATGCTCCGTTAAGAAGAGATTTGCCAACGGCGAAAGAATTTGTAATTAAAGGACATCCCGATTTTGAAGAATCAAAATCAACTTTGATAGAAATGATTACGAAGTTTGCAAACGAAGGTCCAGATTGCATAAAAAACAGAAAGCATCCTTACTTCGGAGAATTGAACGATGACGAATGGGGACATTTGCATTGGAAACATTTGGATCACCATTTGAAACAATTTGGAGCTTAAAAACAAAAAAGCAGATTTAGAAAATTCCTAAATCTGCTTTTTATTTATAAAATCTTATCTTTTTGAATATTCTTCCATTTTCAAATCATTGTCAAACGGGCTTTTTGTAAATGGATAAATAGCTTGTTTTAAATATCCTTTTGGATAATCTGCTTCAAGTAATCCCGTGTCTTCTGGCCATTCGTCTTTTGGAAGATAATAAGTTCCGAACATTTTATCGATCAATGGAAATATCGTCGCAAAGTTTTTTCCATAATGCTTAGGATTTTTGCAATGGTGCCAATGATGGTATTGCGGCGTTGCGAAGATATATTTTATAAACCCGAATTTAATTCTAGTATTTGAATGGATTAAAACAGCGTGAATTGCCATAAAAATCACATAGACATTAAACGTAATCGTTGAAAATCCGAAGACATATAAAGGAACGAAAGCCATCGAACGTGTCACAAAAATATCTACAAAATGCGTTCTTGATCCAGCAAGCCAGTCCATATTTTCAGTCGAATGATGGATGGAATGAAAACGCCATAAAAAAGAATGATTGTGAAAAAATCGGTGTGTCCAATATTGAAATAAATCGGTGATGAAAAAGGCAAATAACAATTCTACTATAAAAGGCAAGCTTTGTACCCATTCGTGAACGCCAGACAAACCAATCCATCCGAAGAAAATATTTGCTGGTTTTTGGGTAATTACTCCGAAAAACTGAACTAATAAATGACTTACTACAAAATAAACCAAGTCAGTTCGCCATTCTTCATGGAACGTTTTTTGGTCTTTTCTTTTCGGAAAAACCATTTCTATTGGAATAAAAATAACTGCCATTAAAAATAAATCAAGCAAAAGCCAGTCTAATCCCAAGTGATATTTTGTTTCACCAACGGCACGCGGATCTACGTCGAAACCGCCTAAAAAAATGGTTGCAATACAAAATACGATTCCGATCAACGCCCATTTCTTTTTCTTGCTTAGCATAAAACTTACGACAGCAAAAAATAATGAAGCGACAATTACTGACGTAAGCAAAATTTTCATGGATTCGCCAGTATAAATTTCTCTAAATTCTGGAGTTGTCAGCCACTCGGGATATTTAAAACAAAAAACACCTAAAAATGACATCAATCCCAAAAATATTGAAATGATACCGCTAATTTTTCCTTCCCCGAATTTTACTGTCTGTTTGGTTTCCATAAATTAAATTTTCACAATTAAGAGAGCAAAAGTAACAAAATAGGAATACGGCTGACCAAATATTAAATTTTTCTAGGTTTTTTTCCGCTAAATTTGCAACGTCAAACATTTGAATCAAAAATGAGAATCGATATTATCACCTTACTTCCAGAATTATTAAGAAGCCCGTTTGAAGCCTCAATCATGAAAAGAGCCATCGATAAAGGTTTGGTGGAAGTTCATTTTCATAATTTAAGAGATTATACGACCAATAAGCAGAAAAGTGTCGACGATTATCAATTTGGAGGTGGCGCCGGAATGGTGATGAATATTCAGCCAATCGATGACTGTATTGCCTTTTTGAAAAGCGAGCGTTCTTATGACGAAATCATTTATATGACGCCTGACGGAGAAACTTTAAATCAAGGAATGGCGAACCAAATGTCTTCGCTTGAAAATATAATTATTCTTTGCGGTCATTATAAAGGAGTGGATCAAAGAGTTCGCGACAATTTTATTACGAAGGAAATTTCTATTGGAGATTATGTTTTATCTGGAGGAGAATTAGGAGCAATTGTTTTATCAGATGCTTTGATCCGATTAATTCCTGGCGTTTTGACAGATGAAACTTCAGCATTGACAGACAGTTTTCAGGATAATTTGCTTTCACCGCCAATTTACACAAGACCGGCAGATTACAAAGGTTGGAAAGTTCCTGAAGTTTTGTTAAGCGGCCATGCTGCAAAAATTGAACAATGGCGCGAAGATATGGCGTTTGAACATACAAAGAATAGAAGACCAGATTTATTGGACAAATAGTTAGCAGATTTTTAGATTGCAGATTTCACATAGAATAACTGCCAACTAAAAACTGGATACTGCTAACTAAAAAAAACTGCAATTCATAACTCATAATTCATAACTTTTTTTACCTTTGCACCCACTTTGGACCAACCTCTGGCGAAAACCGCGTATGTTGCTTTAATTAAACTATTTAAATCGAACAAAATGGCAGATTTGATGAAATTCGTTAATGACGAATTTGTAACAAAAAAAGAATTCCCAACTTTCGGAGCTGGAGACACAATCACAGTTTACTACGAAATTAAAGAGGGTGAAAAAACTAGAACTCAGTTCTTCAAAGGAGTTGTAATCCAAAGAAGAGGCTCTGGAGCGACTGAAACTTTTACAATCCGTAAAATGTCTGGTGCTGTTGGAGTTGAGCGTATCTTCCCAGTGAATATGCCAGCTTTACAAAAAGTTGAAATCAACAAAACAGGTAAAGTTCGTAGAGCAAGAATTTTCTACTTCAGAGAACTTACTGGTAAAAAAGCTAGAATTAAAGACAGAAGAAGATAGTCAACTATCTCTTTTTATAAAAAATCCCGATGTATTTCGGGATTTTTTTTTATCTTATTTAAAAGTAAAAATTTATTGATATTTGAAACTATTCATAATCCAATAAAATTTATACATTTACAACAACCTACTTAAAACCAAATATTTATGAAAAAAATAGCTTTACTTTTTAGTTTTGCCCTACTCTTGCTGACATCCTGTTCTGATGACGATTCACAGCAACAAAACGATACATCAAATGTGCTATTAAAAAAAATCATAACTTATGATTCTGGATCGAGTTATGAAACCAACTTTACCTACGAAGGCAAAAAATTGCTTGAAGCAAGAAGCATCAGAGAAAGCAAAAAATTTAATTATGAAGGCGATAATATTTCAAAAATCAGCTGGTACAAAAATCCTGTGACTGATAATGAATTGTCAAAACAGGTGAATTTTGAATATTTGCCTGACGGAAAATTAAAAAGCTTTAACCAGCAAAGTGATTATCCTCTAGAAGTTGAATTTACTTATGTCGGTGAAGATGTAGTTAATTTTGTAGCTGTCGCACCGAGAAATGCTTATAGCTTTGTAGGTTATTTCAAGGTAAAAGACAATGAAATCTTTGAATATGTCTACTTAAATGGAGGTACGCCAAGACCTTCAGTGAGATATCAATATGATACTAAAAATCATCCTTTGAAAAATGTGACTGGATATAACAAGCTGTTTTTATTCCATTATTTTTACAATTCAGCACATTTTAATGGTTTTACAACTAATGTTGGAAGCACTAAAAACTGCATCAGCAATAGCTTGATTGAAGATCCAAATGTTGTTGAAATCATGAATACGTATGACTATAATGACGATGGTTTTCCAAAAATAATTAATCTCGACAGCAATACTGCCGATCATTTATTTTATTAGATAAAAATCCCGATGTGTTTCGGGATTTTTTTTGCAAATGATTTTCGGTCATTTATTCACGCAATCATTCTGAACTTTCCAAAAATGCAACAACCTTTCTCCCCTAGCCCCGATTGGAGGGAAAAGCATTTTTAACTGCTTTTTCAGCAGTTAAAAATCTTTGGAAGGAAAGCGGGAATTTCATTTGCTGGCAATTCACTAAAGTTTCGCTCAAAATGAATTTTAAAATCGAAATTTCCCTTTAGTATCTGAAAATCTTTAAGTAAATTTGCCCCTTATTTTTTTAAGAGTGCAGAAAGATATCATTGTTATTATCGGCGGGCCTGGAACGGGCAAAACCACAATTATTGACGGTTTACTGGAACGCGGCCATTGCTGTTTCCCTGAGATTTCTCGGGAAATTACGCTAGAAGCAAAAAAACAGGGAATTGAGCAGCTGTTTTTAGAAAATCCGCTTTTGTTCAGCGAGTTGCTTCTGGAAGGGCGAAAAAAACAATACCATCAAGCATTGACAGAAGAAAGTTCTGTGGTTTTTATCGACCGAGGCATTCCTGACGTTTTGGCTTACATGCACTACATCGGCGACGCTTATCCTGCGTTTTTTGACGAAGCTTGCCGTGAACACAAATACACAAAAATCTTTATTTTACCGCCTTGGGAAGCCATTTATGAGAGTGATGACGCCCGTTATGAAAACTATGAACAGGCCACTTTGATTTACAAACATTTGAAGGAAACCTATGAAAGTTATGGCTACAACTTGATTGAAGTTCCAAAAGACACGGTAGATAACAGAATTCTTTTTATCTTGGGGCATCTTTCGAACTAGAAATATGCAAGAAGCGCTCTCGATTCTTCAAAAATACTGGAAGCACGATTCATTTAGAACGCCTCAAGCCGAAATAATTGCTTCGGTTTTAGACGGAAAAGATACTTTTGCCTTGATGCCAACTGGCGGTGGAAAATCGGTCTGTTTTCAAATTCCGGCGTTGATGAAAGAGGGAATCTGCCTCGTAATTTCGCCTTTGATTGCCTTGATGAAAGACCAAGTTGCGAATCTTCAAAAAATTGATATTAAAGCAATTGCCTTGACCGGAGGAATTTCTTCGGATGAAATCAGCGACCTTTTAGACAATTGCCAATATGGAAATTATAAATTTTTATATTTATCTCCAGAACGCCTTCAATCCGACTGGATTTTAGACAGAATCAAAGCGCTTCCTATAAATTTAATTGTTATTGATGAGGCACATTGCGTTTCACAATGGGGACATGATTTTCGTCCGGCTTACTTGAAAATCGCTTTATTAAAAGATCATTTTCCTAAGATTCCGTTTTTGGCTTTGACCGCAACGGCTACGGAACGCGTTAAGGAAGATGTGATTACGCAATTGGGTTTAGAAAATCCAGCGGTTTTCCAGAAATCTTTTGCGCGAGAAAATTTGGCGTATATGGTTTTTAATGTGGAAGACAAATTATACCGATTAGAACAAATTCTGAAGAAAAATCCGCAGCCGTCAATAATTTACGTTAGAAATAGAAAAGCTTGCATAGACGTTTCTTCGCAGTTGAATTCTTTAGGAATCAAAGCGACTTTTTATCACGGAGGATTGCATATAAAGGAGAAAGACAAAAACATGAAGCTTTGGATGAATGAGGAAGTCCAGGCGATTGTGGCCACAAATGCTTTTGGAATGGGAATCGATAAAGCGAATGTAAAAACCGTGGTTCACATTCAATTGCCAGAAAATATCGAAAATTATTATCAAGAAGCCGGTCGTGGCGGGAGAAATGGCGAAAAAGCTTTTGCCGTTTTACTGAACAGTCCGTCGGATGTTCAATCTTCTGAAAGCCAGATTCTGAATAATCTTCCTGATAAAAAATTCTTGAACGAAATGTATGTGAAACTCTGCAACTTTTTCCAAATTGCTTATGGCGAAGGAATTAACGAACAGTTTTCTTTCAATATAAACCAATTTTGCGTTCAATATAGTTTTCCGATTTTAAAGACTTTTAATGGATTACAGTTTTTGGACCGCCAAGGAATTATTACTTTATCTCAGGAATTTTCAGAGAAAGTGACGGTCCAATTTATTATAGAATCAAAGGAAGTCATTCGATATATGAGTTTGAATCCGCAAGATGAAGAGATAATTTTGGCGATGTTGCGAACTTATCCTGGGATTTATGAAATAATTACTCCTATAAATATTCCACTATTAGCCAAGAAATCTAATTGCAAGGAAAATCAAGTTGTCGCGGTTTTGAATAAATTACAAGAAAGACAAATTATCGATTATCATGCGAAAAATAATGATTCGACGATAACTTTCAATGAAGTTCGTGAAGACGACCGAACGATCAACCGAGTTTCAAAATATCTGGAAAACCAAAATGATTTGAAACGAACGCAATTGCAGTCCGTTTTGGATTATGTAGTAAATGACAAATCGTGCAAAAGCCGACAGCTTCTGAATTATTTTGGAGAAAAAGAAAGCAAAAACTGCGGGATTTGTTCCTATTGTATTACGAAGAATAAAACAGATGATAAAGTTTCATCGGTTGCGGAAAAAATCTTGGAATTGCTAAAAACGAGTCCAATGAGTTCAAGGGAAATTCAAATGTATTCGAAATTTTCGGATGATGCGATTATCTTTGCAGTGCAGCAATTGCTAGAAATAAATAAGATTGAAATTTTGCCAAACAATAAATATACCTTGAAATAAAATGGAAAAGTTACGCATCGTTTTTATGGGAACGCCAGAATTTGCCGTTGGCATTTTGGATACGATAATTAAAAATAATTTTGAAGTTGTGGGCGTAATTACCGCAGCCGACAAACCTGCAGGACGCGGACAAAAGTTGAAATATTCTGCCGTAAAAGAATATGCCTTGGAAAATAACTTGCGATTATTACAACCGACAAATTTAAAAGATGAAGCGTTTTTAGAGGAATTAAAAAGTCTGAACGCAAATCTTCAAGTTGTTGTTGCTTTCAGAATGTTGCCAAAAGCCGTTTGGGAAATGCCAAAATTTGGGACTTTTAACCTTCATGCCTCTTTGCTTCCAAATTATCGAGGCGCAGCACCAATCAACTGGGCGATTATTAATGGAGAAACAAAAACTGGCGTGACGACTTTTTTCATTGACGATAAAATTGACACCGGAGCAACTATTTTAAGCAAGGAAACTGAAATCGATTCAGAAGAAAGCGCTGGAGTTTTACACGACACTTTGATGAATCTAGGAAGCGAAGCTGTTGTCGAAACTTTAAATTTGATTGAAACCGGAAAAGCTGACCCGAAAATTCAAGTGGATTCTGATGATATTAAAACGGCTTACAAATTAAATAAAGAAAATTGCAAAATTGATTGGAACAAATCTGGAAAAGAAATTCACGATTTAATTCGTGGCCTTTCGCCTTATCCCGCAGCTTGGACTTATATTAAAGATGGAGATCAAGAATGGAACGTGAAGATTTATGAAGCGAAATTTACCGAAGAAAACCATTCAGAAGCCATTGGAAAAATAATTACAACGAAAAAAGAAATAAAAATCGCGGTCAAAAATGGCTACATTGAATTGTTAAAATTACAGTTTCCGGGAAAGAAAAATTTAAAGACAGCTGAACTTTTGAATGGCATCACTTTAAGCAATCAAGCTAAAGCTTTCTAAGACCGCATAAACAGTGATTTGACGTTAATTTCGAGAAAAACAAGGCGCTTTTATTAACAAAAGCGCTAAGTTATCAACAAATAAGCGAAAAACAATCGAAAAGTCTTGCACAGTAAGGAAATCCTACTAAATTTGTTATACAATAAAGTAATGTTTAACCAACAATTAAAACTATTATCATGAACAAATCAGAATTAATCGATGCTATTGCTGCTGACGCAGGAATTTCTAAAGCAGCTGCAAAATTAGCTTTAGAGTCTTTTTTATCTAATGTAGGCGGTACTTTGCAAAAAGGAGGAAGAGTATCTCTAGTAGGATTCGGATCTTGGTCAGTTTCTGGAAGAGCTGCAAGAGAAGGAAGAAATCCTCAAACAGGAAAAACTATCAATATTGCTGCTAAAAATGTAGTAAAATTCAAAGCTGGTGCTGAATTAGAAGGTTCAGTAAACTCTAAATAGTTTTGTGAAAATATAAAATTAAAGCCTCCTTTTTTAGGAGGCTTTTTTTATTGTATCGCAGAAAATAATTTGTTTCTAAACAATATTATTCTTAAATTTAGTAAAAATTGTAGCCAAATGATTTCAGAAAAGCTTGAAAAAGGAATCCTGCTCGTGGCAGAACCTTCTATAATCGGAGACTTATCATTCAACCGCTCAGTTATTTTGCTTGCCGACCACAACGATGAAGGTTCGGTAGGATTTATTCTGAACAAACCTTTGGGCTACACGATTCAAGATTTAATTCCTGAGATCGAAGCTAATTTTAAAATCTATAATGGAGGTCCGGTTGAGCAGGACAATCTTTATTTTATCCATAATATTCCAGAACTGATTCCGAACAGCATTGAGATTTCAAGTGGCATTTATTGGGGTGGCGATTTTGATTCTGCAAAAATGCTTATTAATGAAGGAAAAATCAAAAAAAATAATATTCGTTTTTTCTTAGGATATACTGGCTGGGATGCGCAACAACTTGAAAAAGAGATGCAAGCCAATTCTTGGATTGTGTCAAAAAACAGCTACAGAAACAGAATCATTGGAAAATCTACAACTCATTTCTGGAAAGAGAAAATCTTAGAGTTGGGAGGCGATTATGTGATTTGGTCAAATGCCCCTGAAAATCCGATTTTAAATTAGCCTAAACGAATTTGTGCATTTAATCGAAGTAAGATTTCTTTAGAGATTTTCGCTTCGTAGTCTTTCTTGCGGTATTTTGTAATTGGCTGAATTCCTTTAATCACATTTGTGACAAACAATTCGTCAGCTTTTTGAAGATCAAAAGGCGAAATTGGCTCTTCCACGACTTCCAACGATTCCATTTTTCTGGCAAGTGCCAAAACCTGCTTTCGCATTACACCGTTTAAGCAACCTTCAGAAATTGGAGGCGTAATTAACTTATCTCCCATCAACATAAAGAGATTGCCATTTAAGGCTTCAATTACATTTTTATCGTCATTAATTAGGAGACAATTGTCATAACCATTTTCGTCTGCAAAAATACTTCCTGTAACGTTTATCATGCGGTTTGAAGACTTGATTGTAGAAAGCAAATGTTTGGTTACAACAAAATCTTTGAACAATTCTACTTCATAATTTTCCTTTTCGATTTGATAAACGGAATTTTCTAAAGCAGAAATATGTATCAGAAACGAAACTGTATTATCCTTTGGAAGGTAAAATCCGCCTTGGTTTCTGAAAATAGTAATTCTGGCGCGAGAAGATTTTTCTAAATTTTCAGCTTTGGCTAAAGTCAGAATCTGTTCTTCAAAATATTCCATTGTAAAATTCATCGGAATTTCCATACGAACAATTCGCATGGAAGCCATCAGCCTAAAGTAATGATCTTCAGCAAAAAGTATCTTTCCGTCAAGAATTTTTACGGTTTCAAACACAGAATCACCATAAAGCAATCCGCGGTTATTGGTCAATAAATTGTCTTCTGAAGTAACATTTCCGTTGAAATTGATCATAAAAAAAGCCCTGAAAATTAATGCAGGGCAAATATAAGTCTTAAAAACAGAATTTCACTATACAGAACCAATTACGTGCTTCAAATCTGAAACCTGGTTTTCCCAAAGCTGTGAAGCTTCTGCAATTTCATCTTCTTCAGCAAAATCGACTACCATTAAAGAAACGTCTTTTGTGATTTCATCTACTAAAATGTGAAGTTCAAAGAAATATTCTCCGTCTTTGCCATTTTCATCAACCCAGCGAAATTTTACTTTCTCACCACTCTTTTTTGAGGCAAGACGTGCTTTTTCCTCAGCATCATTCCATATAAATGTAAAGTATTCTCCTCTGGAATTTACATTGTCAGCAAACCATTCAGAAAGCCCAGAAGGCGTTGATATATACTGATATAACAGCTGTGGCGACGAATTTAATGGGAATTCTAATTCATAACGTATTTTATTTTCCATAGGACGCATTAATTTTTTGGAAATATATAGAATAAAATCAAAATAAATGCGATTTTAAAAATAATTTTTTTTTAGGCTATTTAAATTTGCAACATCTGAATTTAGTTTTATATTTGCACCCGCATTCAAGGATGTATAACCAAATAAAATGGCGAGGTAGCTCAGTTGGTTAGAGCGCAGGATTCATAACCCTGAGGTCACGGGTTCAACTCCCGTCCTCGCTACTTATAGCAACCCTAATTATCTAAAAAATAGATAATTAGGGTTTTTTATTCACGGATTTCTCACAGTTTTATAAATTTTGCTTTATAGGTAAGCTATTGAAATCTACTTTTATATCAGTCTATTTCACCTTGATAATCATTATTAATTATAAGGGGGGGACTAGAGAAATTCAACTTTTCATGTTCTATGACAGCAAGGACAGTAGAGAAATCTGTTTATAATTATATTATATAAAAAAAGGTATTATAATACAATAGATTAAATACTATTACACATTATATTTAAACGACTTAAATTGTTTAGAAATAAAAGTCATGAATCATTCTTACTTAGGAGAGTGATAATTACACAACCTACGAATATTTTTAGTTGTTAGCATTCAATCTACAGTTAACTGTACATAAGATCCATTCAATCATACTTTCAATTTTAAAGAACAATTATTTACTACAAAGAATCGCTTTCTTTTGACTATATGTAAATATTTTTCATTTTGAAATAGACGAGCATTTAGGTATAAATTACATAAAAAAGCAGAATTCAAAAAACAGTTATCATAAATATTTTATTTTAATAAGATGTTTTGTTAATATTTTATTAATTTAGTCTACATTCTAAAAACTGTTTTATGACTGAAATTACATGCGAAATTAGAAATACAATCTTTATTGATAGTACTGAATTTTATAAAGTTTATGATTTAAAAGATAATGAAGAGCATTTAATCCCTGCAAATCAGATCAATGGATTAATTGATCTTAAGAATGGAAATATCTATAATTTCATCAAAGAGCAGAATCGAACAAATAGTAAATATTTTTTATCACTTGTAAATCCTAATTATAAGATTGGATATGAATATAGTTTTACGGTAAAAGAAATAATAAACAACGAAACTGGAAGCTACTTTGTTTTAGAATGTCCATTTAATTTTAATCTATCAGTTAGAGTTTTGCACGGACAAACTTCGCTTACTACTGTAAAATGCAAGGTAATGGGCTATAAGCGAGGATTACCTGTTTTACGGAATATAGATTTAAGCAACTCCGAATGGGAAATCAACAAATCAATAAAATTTGAGGTCTTTGGCTTTGGCTCTATCAGCAATAATAAGGGAGAACTGATTAATACAGTAATAATTAAAACGATCGACGATGTAAAAATACATGTCAGGGCTAATAAATGGCATACAGAAACTAAATGGCATTTTAAAGACTTAAGTTGTAAAATTATTGGCATCTGTAGAGACGGTCTACCAAAACTTATGATTGACGATGACAGGCACCCATACTACGAAACAGGCAATATTTATAATTTTAAAATTCTAAAATTTTCAGATCGAACAACAACTTTAACACAATCACATATAACTGTGATTGAACTTATCGATAAATATGAAGATAAATATGAAGTTTTTGCTTTAATTAACCAAATCAACACTTTAAAAGGAGGAGATATAATAAATTGTAAAATCGAGAAAATTGGTACTCAGCTTAATCTTAAACAAGTTTATGTAGATCCTTTTTTTTCATCTTACGAAGAAATAGTTAATGATAAAAATAAATTAGAAAACTTTGACAAATACTTGAATAATTCTAATGATTTGAACTCTAAATTGTATTCGCAATATATTTCTAAAAGCGCCTTTTGGGTCTTCACTTATTGTAATAACATTATTCCTAAAATAAAGAGTGACCTAGCAAATCGCAAAGAATATAAAGGGCTATTAGAAATAAATAATTTGCATACAGTAATTGAGGAATGGATTATTTCTAGCGGTATTCTTAGAGCTATTTTTAATGAAGATGAACGCAAAGCAACAAAACGAAAAATTGAACATGTTCTTGAAAACAATAGAGCAGAAAAAAAAATAATTAGAATAATAACAAATTACGAAATAAATGATTTCTTGTATAAACAGATGGAAGGCATCGATTTAAGAGAGCTATATTATTTTGTTAGGTACTGTGATATGGATTTAGTTGATGAATTTATATTTTTAAAAATTATTACTAATCTTACCTCAGAAACAAGCTTTGACACAAATGAATTATACTATTTAAGGTTAATCCTAAAATCTTTGAGCATTGCAAAGTATAAGAACAGACTAAACGTATCTATAGATTATTTTATTTTGTCAGCTTCACATTCAGAGATAAATAAGAAATCAATTTCAAAATATTTTACGTGGTCTTGTGTAATTATTCATTTTTATGAAATTTTGAATCAGAACAAGCAACGAAACTTGCAAATTTCACAGCTATATAGATTATTTTCATCCCTTGAAGGCAATTATGACGACAGGAAAAAACTTCTTTTCAATTCTTTTTTTATACTTTCAAAGCCTGATGTATTCTATCCTTTTCCAATATTAATGAATGATAATTTTATTGATTTGGATATTGCTAATTTACCAGCAAATCCAAACTACACAAACTTTTCTTTAGATGTTAAAAGTGATTACTATAGGTCTACTATAACAGATAGAAATTTCTTAGGCTTTAAAATTAATATCGATAATGTAGAAGGTTTTTTATCTTTCAATAACGTTGTTGATGCAGATTTAAAATACAATCAATTAAGTTATCTTGGATGGGAATCAAATGTTGAAATTATACTAAACTCTACAGAGTTCAACTATTTTATTGCAAAACAACTCCCAATTAATTCTGATAATTACTATTCAGAAAAAAAGATTGACATCAAAATTCCCGACATTGGTACTATAATATTTGGCACAGTTAAAAATTTACAAAATTACGGAGTATTCTTTTCAACTGAGTTTGGAGATGGACTTTTGCGAATTAATAACATTTCGGAATATTTTGTTCATCAAGACAATATACCAATCTACTTTAAGATTGGTGATAAAATACCTCTCTATCTTTTAGATAATGAAGATGGCAAATTAGAATTAAGTTTTAAGCATTTAATTGGCACTGAGTTTGAAGATTTCTATTTTGATACTATGGAGTTTTATGAATTTGACTTAGAAAATTCCGCCGAAGATGAGAAATATAGTGAGGACTTTATGATTGAAGTTGAGAAAGGCTTTGTTTTCGAGAAATATGCAATTCTTCAAAATGTAATAACTGAAAAAATTAAATATCTCAAATTTGCTAAAGCTTTCTTTTCAAATACAAAAAATGCTAGATCATATTTATTGAATATTTATATTGAATATTTTAACAGCCTTTTAAAGCTAGATGAGATACTATCAGATTATAGTGTTGAGAAATATGAAGAATTTAAAAAATATATAATTCAAATAAAAGACAAAGTTCAGCCCAAAACTCTTGAAAATTATCCAGAATCTAAAAATCTTTTGTTTTTTATTGAAATCTTGAATTTATTTAATAGCAAAGAAGAAAAAGACTTAGACACACTATTCTTGTTTGTGAAAAAACCAGTTAATGATAATGAATCTCTTTTTAAAGTAGTAAGTAAAACGGTTTTATCCAATAATTTAATTATATCTGAAAGCAATTATTATAACCATAAAGATCTCGATTCATACACATTAAAAAATCTAAAACGGATAAGAACTTACATATCACAAGGTGTATTATCCCTAGAAGATACTTTAGAAGACAAGCTTAGTATGGAACTTGAACAGAAAAGAATCTACTGGAAAAAAATGATTGAGCAAGATGAAGGTGAAAAGCTCGAATTTAAATCTACGTTATTGACACCTGTTCCAGATTTACAAAAAAGAGAAATAATATTAGCATTAGAAAAGCAGTTAGAAAAAGAACAAGATATAATTGCGAGTAGTGCAATAAATAACAGAATAGATGAGATCAATGGTCTTACTGCACAAAAGAGAATAATTCATAGTGCTTTAAAGACGATTTCCGCTTTCGCAAATACAAATGGTGGAACACTACTATTGGGAGTATCCGATGATAAAAAAATCTATGGGTTAGAACAAGATTATAAATCATTTAAAAAGGAAAACTCCCGAGATGAATTTGGGAAACGTTTCGATGACATCATAAAAGAATATTTTGGAAATAGCTTCTCTTCTACTTTGTTAGAAAAAGAATTTCTGAAATTCCCTGAAGGGGATATATTAATTATTACCGTAAAAACTAGTGAAGAAGAAATTTTCATTTTAAAGGATGAAGACGGTAAAAAACAAGAGGATTTATATGTCCGAAATTTAAGTTCATCGGAAAAATTGCATGGTGCTGAACTTGCAAAATTTATCAAAAAGAAGTACAGACAAAGTTTCATAAACAATATTAATATTATTGAGTAAACCATTCTTGAAATACCTCTCCAAAAAATCATCCTATCGTCTTGGTCATCATCCACAAGGATAATTTCCATAGGTCTAGTTTTTATCTTCATTTACGGTAGGTTTTAATTGGGGGGATGTAAAGCTAATAAGAAATATCAAAATAGCAATTTTCTATTTTGCCTTGTGCAAGTATCTCTTTAGTTCCTTATTCAAATCATGCAATGCTTGGTAAAGCTCTTTCATTTCAGATGCAGTTTTGACAGTTCGTACGCCAGTAGAATAGACGTCTCGCATTTTTATATATAGTTCGTTTGCCGTCAAGGTGGAAAAGATTTGTACATCTCTGCCAGCTTTGACAACAATCTTCACAAGCTTCAATTGAATGTTCTTGATAAAGAAATGGCAGAGTATAAAGTAGAAATAGCGCATAAGACTGATTTACAATAAAAAGAGGCTCTTAATAGAGCCCCTTTTCATTAGAATACCTGTGCTGTTATTACTACTAAAAGCACAAGAAATAAAGATACAAATACTATTTCTTTTCAAGAGTGATTTTCTGTTTTAAATTCTTGTTTTCTAATTCAAGTTTTTCACTCTTCTGCATAAGTCTAATATTTTCTACATTGTCTAAATATTTACCAACAATAATTCCCAGTAGGACTAAAGCGGGGAATATTAAAGATAGTATCCAGTTCGGAATTGTATAGAGGAAGTTCATCTTAGGTTTTCTAGTAATGCCTAAATTCTTTATAGTATTAATAAAACTTTCCAATAAAGCTATAACCTGCTTCTCTTGATGCTCAACAGTATTTGGAACACTCTTGTCGATAGCTGGGTTTATAATCCACCAAGCCCCAAAGTACCAATAACGGTCATACTCAATTGAATTCTCTCCAAAAAACTCTACAATATACCTTTTAGTTTCATTATTCCAAGCTGATGAACGATTACTAGAATTATTTCTTAGCCTGTCAATCTGTTGCTGTAGTATTTTTATAGCCTGATTATCAGTCATAGTTAATTAATTTGAAATGCAATTTACAACACATTTGAATACAAACAATATCTTAACTAAAACCTTCTCTTAATTGAATGGGTTTTTAATTTTTGAACTTATGGAAAAAATAGAAGTTTGGGTTATAACCGACGACGCCAATACGAAATAGGGAACATACTGAATATATACAACTACCTTTTTGGTTACCTGACGGAAAGATAGAACATTTCAATATGAACTACCAAAATCTACTTGTTATACTTAAAAACGCAGATAAGGACTTATACAGCCCTAAACCTTTATGAGTTTTAAGTTTGTTCAATAGCTTGAATCGACCACACAAATCAGCAGTTATGCTCCACCAAAGCCTGCGAGTACTTCTAAACCAAGTGTACCGACAGTTGGAAATAACCGATGATAAAATTAAGCCCACGACTAAAGGGGCTTTTTTATTGCTTATATTTGAGAAATTTATTCTCAGATGGAAAATAATGTAGATTTCAAACAGTTACAACATATCTATATAGACAATAATTACTATTTAATCGAACCGTATTTAAATTTCAGGTCTAAATTTTTCGGAGAGCTATCCAAGAAAATACGTGAAGCTTGCAAATGCACACTATTAAACGCTAATATTGCTTTGATAACTTTGACTAACCACATTTTAGAAAGGTTATTAAAATTAGCTCTAATAAAGTATGATATTCTTCAAAAAGATATTTCAGGGAATGAGTGGAATACGGCATATACCGAAGCGGATAAAGCTTACTCAGGCTTAATGTTGAATGATACTATTAACCGATGCCAAACTAGGGGTATAATCACTAAAGATCATAAAAAATTTCTTCAAGATAAGATAAGAATTCAATTAAGAAATGGGTTTTCTCATGCAGAAACTGATAAGATTCTGAAAGACCAAGAGGGAAAAAATATTACCGTGTATGAAAAATGTTCCAAGACTGCTACAGGCTTATCTCCAATTATTTTGAATACTAAGACATACCCTGAATTGCAATCAGTTTCAACTCACACTTTTGCTAATGATGTAGCTTTGTATTATTTTGACTTTGTTTATCAGTTAATCCACCACATTGAATTAAACTTGTTAGCATTAAAGAAGAATTAACTAATACCTTAACATTACTTAGCAGGAAAAAGAAACTAAAAACAGTTCTAAAAAATCTTGTGTAAAGTAGGTATACTGACCAAAATTAAATCATATTTATAATCAGATCGGCTAAAAATCTATTAGTTCTGCAGGTTTAAGTCCTAAAGCATTGGAAATCTTTATTAGGGTTTTTATAGTTGTATTTATTTTAGCTCTTTCAATCCTTTGGATTTGAATCTTAGGAATTTCGCAATCATCTGCCAAGTCTTGTTGCGAGAGTTCTTTTGATTCTCGCAGTCTTCTAATTCGGATTCCTAATTCCATCAAAAATTTATCCTCTGAAATATCCATATTCAAAGGTCAAAATATTTATATTTGCTATGGATACATAAAAGTATCCATTTTTACTCAGGAACAAAATCCGAAAATTATGAAAAAGCTATTTTTACTTTTGATTTTACAAATTTGCCTACAAAGTAATGCTCAGACGTTAACTGAAAAATACAATTCTATTATGAATAGATATGAATATTTTGATAGTGAAGGAAAACTAGTTGGTTATAAGGTTTACGACAACTTAGGGGCGCAATGGAAATATTATGATTCAAGTAAAACAAAAAATAACCCTACAAATAGTTATATACAGCCTATTAATCTAAACCTTTTAAATAAAAGTTTATCATCTATACAACAACGATATAATCTAAACACGACAAAAGTGCAGGAAGCAATTAATGATATAGCCACTAGAATTACTAATCTCAAATTAGAAGCGGATACATATGAAATAGTCAAATTTCGATTTGACAAATCTCTAGAATATCTAAATAGTCAAAAATTTGACTATACAAAAAATGTTGTTACTCAAAATGCAATAAAATATCTGTACGACCAAGTTAATAACGAAATAAATTTTCAACTGTCTAAAAACAATGAATTAAACATTACCCATATTAGACAGGATGAACATGCACAAGGTCAAAATATTAATCCTCAATCCGAAAAAGCAAAACACGTAGAAAAGGAAAGATTAAAAGCAATGCAAGAACTTGAGAAGTTTTATGGAGGTTACAAAACAAACCTAGTAACAGAAGAAGTATTCAATATTAATAATTCCAAATTGTATGATATACTAAATGAAGACAAGACAACTACAAAATTTTATTTTCAAAATAGCCACTTGTACTTTCTCAGGTCACAATACAATCAATGGTTAGGCTCGTCATGGGTTTGGTTTATTACAGAACCTAATTTCTACATTATGTTTGACAACTATAACCAATTAATATCAATATCTAAAGATTTTAGAACAATTACCTTCTATGCAAACAAAGTTGGAAACAATTATATGAAAAGATATGTCTATCACAATCTTCAAAAGGATTTGACCGTTATTCCTATAAAGGAATAATACAACTCTTTTGTAACTAAACTAGGATTTATAAAAACTGGACTGGATTATTCGAAAGTCAATTATCAGAGCAAAAGAAAATAAATATTAAATAAAATATCCATTTACATGGCAGGTTTGTCATACCTGTTATATTTGACATTTAAGCCCTATGAAGCCATCTTAAGGCTAGATTGAAAGCAATCAATCATTTGTGCAAATTTTTCCGAAATGTTTTTTAAAATTTCCTTTTTAACACTATCTAGCCCATATTTGGTAATGAGATACTGGAGTTTTTGCTTTCTATTATTGACAACTTTAAAACTTCTATCTCTTCTCAGCTTTTTCCAGTAGTTTGGATTTGTATAAAGATTAAGATTATTTAGGTCTTCAAAAGGTAAATCCATGTGTGTAAAATCATCAACTATAGTTAGCTTATGCAATTCATTCCAAAGAAAAGAATAAAGATTTCTAATTATACTTTCATTTTCCAAATCTTCAAGTGAAAATATTCCTAATTTTTGGAGTTTTCGTTTAGATATAATTTTCATCTCTATACGTAAAATATTATTATATAATTTATATTGTTTTGACTTATTGTAAATTTTAATATAGTAATCAGTTTTCTGAAATTCTTTATAATCTCCCTTACCACGGAATTTTAAGTCTTTATTGTGTGCTCCAAAATCATACATTAATAAATTATAATCCAAAACATTCTGAGGATTTTGAGATAACCTAATATTTAATCCAAATTCAAGATTAGTTAAGGATGTTTTTTGATTAAGACCAAAAGTTTCTATTAGGTGTCTTATGCTTTCGCTCGCCGAACAGAAGGTAAGGTCATTATAATTTTGACTTTGCATTCCATTTAAGAGATTTTTCATTTTATGCACACTACCTTTTATATAAGCCCCTTTACAAGCTATTACAATATCTAGATTGAAATATTTGCCAATTAAAGGACAACTAGATTCTTCACCAGTAAAAAGATTAAGAGATGTCTTTAAATCAATTATTTTATTTTTTTTAATATGGCTCTCTAAAACTTCTTTTTCAAGAACCTTAAATTTAATATTATCAATCATGATATTTTAGTTTTTAATACAACTAATGCTATTTACATTTAGTTAAATGATTATAGGGAAAAATTATAAAATTGCATTGATAATTCACACTATCAATTTAGAGAATTACCGACTTAATCAGCACTACGGGAAAGATAATTAAAAATGTCTTCCTTGAAATAAAATACACTTCTCCCCATCTTTCTGCTTTTTAAAACCCCAAGTTTATTAAGTCTCCACAAGTATGGATAAGATTTCCCTAAAAGTTCCATTGTTTCTTTTCGAGATAATAATTCTGGTTCATTAGATTGAACTTTTGAGGGTAATAATTGAATTACCTTACTGACTTCTTCTGATATTGTTTTCTGAATTAGGCTCGTCAAATCAGCTACTGTGATTTGAACAAATTGGACGTTATTGTGCATGTTTTCTTGTTTTAAAAAAACAAAGTTACGACCACAACATTTCCGAACTATGGTATTTATTTTCCGAAAATCGGAATTAATCATCAAAAAATATATTTTCAAAATTTGCCAATCGTAAAGCACTTGATGATTTTGTGTTGAAGCTTCCTTTAATAAGGAATTTTGTACGCATTTCATCGTTAATATAATTTTCCTTATAAAGCCATTCAGTTGCTGTTTTATAGGGTAAATTATGTATCATCTTTAATGCATACATTCTCTTAAATAGAAAAGAAAAATCATTATAATGATCTTTTATAAATTTGGATTGATACTTTTTAAACTTATTGTAAAATTCAACACTTGTAAAGATAAGTGCTGGGTATATCTCAGAATTAATATTTAGTAAACTAGATTTCTCTTTTATAGCTTCTGTATAATGATAAAGTTTATTTCTAGCTTCATCTCTAAATCTATTTATATCTAGTCCATTATGATTTTTAAAAAAACTAAATTTATATGCTCCTTCCTCCAGGCTTAAAAATTGTAAAATAGAGCCATATAAATCAATTAGTAAATTTGGCTTTACAATATCTTTAAAATAACGATGAAAATTATCCAACTCACCAAATAAAACTTTATATGAATTGTCAAGGTTTTCCATAAAATAAGATTTGTTTATATATTCAATCTCGGCTTCATCTAAAGTTATTTCTTTAGTTTTTAAATTATATAAATTAGGATTTCTGAAGTATGGTACTTTAGCATCTACAAGAATAGGCTTGATCTCTCTTCCAAAAGTTTTGTGATAATCTACAAAAAAGCTATAAATAAACCCCATAACATACTGAGGCTTAACTATTGAATAAATTCTTTCGACTAAAAAAATTGATTCTTTTTCAAAATCACTACTATTTAAAAATTTGTAAGAATCCATATCAGACTACTTTTAAATTTCTTTCTTTGATTTCTTCTTCATCCCAATATGTTTGAAGCTCTTCAGCGTATTCTTGCTGTGTAGTTTTAATATATTGCTGAAATTGATTAATGCTTTTATGTGTAGTTATAGCCATAATGGTTCTATCAGGTATTTGTCCTGCTAAATTAGTTGCAAAGCTTCTTCTCAAACTATGGCTTGATATAAGTTTATATTTGGGATAGTAGCCTTTTACTTTTCTATTAGTCTTAGGATCTTTAATACTGCCTAAAGTAATTTCTGTTATACCTGCCAACTCACAAACTTCTTTAATGTACATATTAAAATTTTGGCTTGACAATTGAGGCAGTATTGAATCTCTCTTTTGCAACACTGCCTTTAACTGATTATGCAAAGGAATCTCTACAAAAGCCCCTGTCTTATCAGTCTCTAAAATTTTAATTCTGCTTTTTGATACTATAAAGGTATTAAAATTCTGTAAATCGGAAATCCTTAAACCAGTCCATAAGCCTGCTATCATTAGGTCTCTTGCTCCGTCTAAGCGAGGATTACTATTTAAGTCAAGATTATAAATTAGATTTATCTCTTCTTTATTCAAATAGGTATCAATAGTTTCATCTCTTCTAAATGTAAATTTATTACTCTCTATCTCTACATTAGTATCATATCCTTCTATTTTAGCCTCTTTTACAAAGTTTTTAATGTGAGATATATACTTTTCAATTACTGTTCCTGAATAGCCACCAGTAACCTTTAGAAAGCTTGTGAATTTTCTATGAAAATCTAAGTTAATATTCTTAGTTTTCAACTTACCATTTATTTCTTCATACTCCGTTATTCTTTTTAGTGTAGTACTATAGTTTTGAATAGTTCTTTTAGAAATTACCTTACCTGACATAGGATTTATCCTTGTCCTCGATTCATCAATATATTTTGCTATGAACGGAGTAAAATAATATCTAAAATCCTTTTCCCCTTCAGGTTTAGAATAAAATTCATCCACCTCTTTTTTTAGCCAAACTGTATCAATTTTTTCCCCTGCCGCAAAATCCCTACTAAAGCTTGCAATCACATGTCTAGTCATTGCATCAATTGTCTCTAGAATATGTTTTTTTACGTCAGAAGAAGCAGTTTTCTTAATTTCATTCTTTTCAGAATTCCAGTCTGAAAGATTTACAAATATGTTTGATTTCGCATAACAATTTATAGTATTATGAAAAAAACGTACATTTAGGTTCACTGGACTTTTACGACCTAATGCACTGAACTTGATAGTTGCCATAACCATTATTTTAAAGGATTAAAGATATAAAAAGTTCACGGATAATTCACGGATTTTCTTATAATCATGAGATATTTATTGAAATTAAATGAAATCTCTAACCGCTCTAATTAACTGAAAAGCAATTTGTTTCGAAATGTATTCTTTATACTGATTACTGCAAGTTAACCTCGCTCCTTCCGTCCTCGCTACTAGAAAAGGCTGTAAGAAATCATCTTACAGCCTTTTATTTTACAATTGATTTTCTATCGTCCTAAAAGTCAAATTAACTCGTGGCTTTGAAACCATTTTTGTAGGCGGAAGACGATGCACCCAATTGGTCTGCGTTTCGTCTTTCATAACTAGCAAGCTTCCATGTTCTAAAATCATTGAAATTGTCTCTTTTGTTTCTTTATGCTTGAAAGCAAATTTTCGTTCAGCGCCAAAACTCAATGAACCAATCGCTCCATTTTTCTTCAGATCTTTTTCAGCATCACTATGCCAAGCCATTCCCTCGTCTCCATTGTGATATAAATTAAGCAGGCAGGAATTGAACGTTTCGCCAGTTTTCTCTTCAATCAAGGCTTTTAATTCCAATAATTCTTTCGTCCATGGCAAAGCCGATTTTGTGGTATTTGAGTAAGTATAACTGAAAGGCTTATCTCCATACCAAGCCACTTTTCGCTTCGTAATTATTTTTTTTCCAAAAATGATTGCTTCGTCATTCTTCCATTCAATAGAATTTAGCAATGTTTCGAAATAGTGATTGGCTTCCTGAAAAGACAGCAGTTTTCCATAATAATTTACCGTGCCATCTTTTGGCAATAAATTTTGGTTGCTATCTGATTCGCTATTAAATAAATCCATTTTCTTTAATTTTGATTACATTTCACGCCTTCCCAGCCAATTATAGCAGTCTTTCTTGTATTTCCCCACATATAACCGCCAAAGGTTCCAGTTGATTGGATAACGCGGTGACACGGAATCAAAAATGCCACAGGATTGCTTCCAATTGCAGTTCCAACGGCACGCGAAGCATTTGGATTTTCGATTTTTTTGGCGATTTCTCCATAGGTCGACAATTTTCCCATTGGTATTTTGAGCAATGTCTCCCAAACTTTCAGCTGAAAATCAGTGCCTTTCAAATGCAGTTTTATTTCAGATAATTTAGACCAGTCATTCTGGAAAATAAACAAGGCATTTTGCTGTAATAAATCTAATTTCTGCGAGAATAAAGCATTCGGAAATCTATTTTTCAAATCTTCGAGCGACTGAAATTCATCCTCATTAAAAGCCATGTAGCAAATTCCTTTTTGTGTAGAAGCTACAATTATATTCCCAAAAGGAGTTTCAGCAAAACTATAATTTATGGATAAACTCTTTCCTCCATTTTTATATTCTGCCGGTGACATTCCTTCAATATTTACAAATAAATCATGCAATCTGCTGGTTCCTGAAAGTCCAGTTTCATAAGCTGTTTCAAATAAAGTCGCATTATTTTCTGTCAATATTTTCTTTGCGTGTTCAATGCTGATAAACTGCAGAAACTTTTTCGGACTCGTTCCAGCCCACTCTGTAAAAAGCCGTTGAAAATGAAACGGACTCATATTTACCTTTTCGGCAACTTCGTCCAAATTAGGCTGACTTTTAAAATGCTGTTTGATATAATCAATCGCTTCAGCAATTCGATCATAATTTATTTTCTCTTGCTCGTTCATGTTTTCTAATTTAAAGCAAAGGTCGAGCGTATTTTAATTTTATAAAATCTAAAACTTGCTAAACGCTCCATTTTGAGTTTTTTCTTCTCAATTTATTTTCTTGTTCTGGTTCAATGTACAACTTTTTAAAACGATGCAATTTTGCCCTGTTCATTTACATTATGGAATTGCAATCAAGAATTAGAATATAAAATTAGCATTTAAAATTTTCTTGTTCCAGTTCAATGCACAGATTTTCATTCTGTCGCAAATTTGCAATGCAATACCAGATATTTAAATATATTATTGAATTATAGTTTATACAAATCATAAAAAAATAAATATTTCTTGTTCTAGTTCAATGTAAGGAATTCAAATCGATCGCAAATTTGCATCATCAGATTAGTAAAAAACAATATTAAATAAAAACAATTTTAACCTCAAACAATTTACAAAATGAAAAAATTATTCTTAACAGCAGCATTAGTTTTAACATCACTTTCTGGATTCGCTCAAAAACCAAGTCCAGCATTATTAAACCCAACAAATCACACTTTGGTATTGATTGATTATGAAGGACAAATGACTTTTGCAACAGCAAACATTCCAATTGACCAATTAAGAAACAACACTGCCTTGGTTGCCGGAGCTTCAAAAATCTTCAATGTGCCGACAATCGTGACAACAGTAGCAGAAAAATCTTTTAGCGGTCCGGTTTTTCCAGAAATCATGGAATTATATCCAACTTCAACTTACATCGACAGAACTTCAATGAACACTTGGGAAGATGTCGCAGCTCACAAAGCAATTACCGGAAAAGGCAAAAATAAACTTGTTTTCGGCGGATTATGGACAAGCGTTTGTATCGTTGGCCCAACATTATCAGCAATTGCAGAAGGTTATGATGTCTATGTAATTACAGACGCCAGCGGTGATATTTCTAAAGAAGCTCACGATCAAGCGATTACCAGAATGGTTCAAGCAGGAGCTCATCCGATAACTTCATTGCAATATTTATTAGAATTGCAACGCGACTGGGCAAGAAAAGAAACTTATAAAGCCGTAAATGATTTAGTCGTAAAACATGGTGGCGCTTATGGAATTGGAGTACAATATGCAAGAGAAATGTTGAAACACTAATTCAAATGCATTGCAACGTTGATTGATGGAAAGGCTATGTTTTAACGAAATTATTTCTGATGGCATAGTCTTTTTCTTTAAACAAACACAACTAATAATAAAAACAACCTACCATGAAAATTTCAACCAAAATAGCATTTCTGTTCCTTTTGCTTTTTGCAATTGACGGTTTTGCCCAAAAAACTGCGCCAACATTAATTGTTCATAATGCAAAAATACACACGCTTGACGAACAAAATTCAATCGCTGAAGCCATTGCTGTCGTTGACGGAAAAATTTTAAAAGTTGGAAATAATTCCGATATTTTGAAATTAAAAAATAAAAGCACAAAAATCATCGACGCCAAAGGAAAAGTAATCGTTCCCGGATTATTTGATTCGCACATGCATATAATTCGCGGTGGAAGATTTTTTAATACAGAATTGCGCTGGGACGGCGTTCGTTCTTTAAAAAGAGCTTTGGCAATGCTAAAAGAGCAAGCCCAAAGAACTCCTAAAGGGCAATGGGTTAGAGTTGTCGGAGGTTGGAATGCGTATCAATTTGAAGAAAAAAGACTTCCTACTTTGGAAGAAATAAACGAAGCGACAGGCGATGTTCCTGCATTTGTGCTTCATCTTTATGGACACGCTTATTTGAATAAAGCCGCAATCAAGGAATTAAAACTAGATGAAAATTCTCCAAATCCGAATGGCGGTTTGATTGAAAAAGATATTTATGGAAACCCGACCGGATTGCTAGTGGCTGAACCAAACGCTTTCATCCTTTATTCGACGCTTTCTAAGCTTCCTGAACTTTCTCCAGAGGAAAAAGTAAATTCCACAAAACAATTTATGTCTGAAATGAATCGACTTGGAGTTACTGCAATTATGGATGCTGGCGGTGGTTTTCAAAATTTCCCTGATGATTATGGAGTGACTAACAAGCTCAGCAAAGACAGTGAACTTACGGTAAGAATGCCTTATTATCTTTTCGCTCAAAAAGCAGGAACAGAATTAAATGACTACACAAAATGGATTGGAACTGTTGAAATCGGAGACGGTTGTGATGATCCAGCTGAAAAAGTAAAAAAATTCGGCAAAAAACCAAAGATGGAATATTTTGTTCAAGGTGGCGGTGAAAACTTAGTGATGAGTGCCGGAGATTTCGAAAATTTTGACGAACCAAGACCAGAATTAAGTCCGGCAATGGAAGCGCAATTAAAATCAGTAATTTCTCTTTTGGTAAAAAACAGATGGCCATTCCGAATTCATGCGACTTATAATGAAAGCATTACGAGATTTTTAAATGTAATTGAAGACATAAATAAAGAGACACCTTTAAACGGATTAACTTGGTTTTTTGATCATGCTGAAACTATTTCAGATGAGAACTTGCAAAGAGTAAAAGCTTTAAACGGAGGTCTTGCCATCCAGCATAGAATGGCTTATCAAGGTGAAAATTTCATCAAAAGATATGGAAAAACAGCTGCTTCAAAAACAGTTCCATTGAAAAAAATAATGGAAATGGGAATCAAAGTCGGAATGGGAACCGACGGAACGCGTGTTGCAAGCTACAATCCTTGGGTTGGACTTTATTGGCTTACTTCTGGAAAAACTTTAGGTGGCCTGAAATATATGGCAGATGAAAATATTTTAGACAGAACGACTGCTTATAAATTATTCACTTCAGGAAGCGCCAGCCTTATAAATTTAGATAAAGACAGAGGCATTTTGAAAGAAAATTATCTTGCCGATTTCATACTTCTTTCTGAAGATTATTTTACAGTTTCTGAAGAAAAAATAGCAAATATTGAATCAAAACTGACTGTTGTAAACGGAGTTCCAGTTTATGCCGATAAAGATTTTAGAGAATTTGCAAAAGAACAGCCAAAAGCAATTCCAGCTTGGAGTCCGGTTAATTTCTATGGAGGATATCAAAAAAATTAAGTCATGAAAAATTTTTTATCTCTGTCGTTATTGCTTAGTTTCTGCTTAATAAATGCTCAAGACAAACCTGTTTTCAAGGCATTGCGTTATGAGGATGATTTTACTTACTTGAAAAAAGACACGACAAAAACTTGGTATGAGCAATTAAAATATACGACTTTAAGCGAAGATAAAGAAAGCTATATTTCTGCCGGAGGCGATATTCGATATCAATATTTTAATGTAAAAAATGAAGATTGGGGCGACACACCGACAGATCGCGATGGTTATATTTTGACAAGATATTTGTTCCATTTGGATTTTCATGCCAGCAAAAATTTCAGGTTCTTTTTTCAATTGCAAAGCAGTCTTTCGAATAGCAGGGAAAATCCGAGTCCTGTGGATGAAAACACGCTTGACATTCACCAAGCTTTTCTGGATGTAACTATTTTTCAAAAAGAAAACGCACGACTTTTATTTCGGGCAGGAAGGCAGGAAATGCTTTATGGTTCTCAAAGATTGATTGCAGTGCGAGAATTTCCAAATAATCGAATGGCTTTTGACGGATTAAAATTGATCTTCAATTCTAAAAATTTCAAATCAGATGTTTTTTATACTCATCCGATTGCAAATAAAATGAAGATTTTTGATGATTCTTTCAATGAAAATGCCAAGCTTTGGGGAAATTATACCACAATAAATAATGTTCGTTTTCTAAATAATATCGATTTGTATTATTTAGGACTATGGAAAAGAAGTGCTCGTTTTGATGATGTTTCAGGAAAAGAACTTCGCCATTCTTTTGGAACTCGAATTTTCAAAAACAAAGGAAATTGGCTATATGATTTTGAAGGAGTTTACCAGTTTGGAAATTTAGAAGGAAACGATATTAACGCTTGGACGCTATCTTCTAATACGTCTTATGAATTTGCAAAAACAAAATTCAGTCCGAAAATCGGGTTAAAAACAGAATTGATTTCAGGAGATAAAAATGCAGACGACGGAAAATTAGAAACATTCAATCCGCTTTATCCGCGCGGCGCTTATTTTGGCTTGGCAGGACTGATCGGACCTTCGAATTTATTTGATATTCATCCATCTGTAGAACTAAAATTTACAGAAGATTTGAATTTCGGAGCTGATTATGATATCTTTTGGAGACTAAGTAAAAACGATGGAATTTATGCCCCAAATATGATGTTAATTTATTCAGGGACAGAAAGCAAAGAAAAATTTATAGGAAAACAATTGGCTTTAAATCTTTCATATCAGCCAAATCCATACCTAAATTTGAAAGTTGAAGGAACATGGTTTGATGCAGGAAATTATTTGAAAGATGCAGGAACAGGAAAAGATGTTTTTTTTATAGCAGCAACAACTCAGTTAAAATTTTAAAAAAAAATCCCTATTCAAATTGAATAGGGATTTTTAGATAATTATACCAATAAATTTTTTAAACCTTCAAAATCAACAGTCAGCTTTTCTCCTGAAAGAAGATTTTTTACGCTAAAAGTTTTAGTCTCCATTTCATTATTTCCAACCATAACCGCAAACGGAATTAATCTTTTTTCAGCATATTTAAACTGTTTGTCCATTTTTGCTTTGTCTGGATACAATTCCACTTTGATATTTTCATCACGCAATTGCGAAATTATTTTCATGGAATAAAAAGCCTCGTCGATTCCATAATTAAAGAAGATTGCTTTTGAAGAAGTCGTCACCGTTTCTGGAAACAAATTCAATTCGTCTATGACCAAATAAATTCTGTCAAGCCCAAAGGAAATCCCAACGCCGCTCATGTTTTTTAATCCGAAGATTCCAGTCAAGTCATCATATCTTCCACCGCCGCCGATAGAACCCATAGACACAGATTTTGGCGGAGCCACTTCAAAAATAGCGCCCGTGTAATAATTCAAACCTCTGGCCAAAGTCACGTCTAAATCTAAAATTGATTTTTTCAATCCTAATTCCACGACTTTTTCACAGATAAACTGCAACTCTTCCACTCCTTTTTTTCCTTCTTCAGAAGATGAAAGCAAATCAGAAAGTTTGTTTATTTTTTCAGAAATCGTTCCGGTAAAATTGAATAACGGTTGTACTTTTTCAATCGCTTCGGCAGAAATTCCTTTTTCAAGCATTTCTTTTTTTACGCCGTCCTCGCCTATTTTATCCAATTTATCGAGTGCAACTGTAAAATCAATTAATTTATCCGAAGCTCCGATAACTTCCGCAATTCCTGATAAGATTTTTCTATTATTGATTTTTATGGTAACGCCTTCCAAACCCAATTCTGTAAAAACCGAATCATATAATTGTACCAATTCAATTTCTTGAAAAAGCGAAGTCGAACCCACAACGTCAGCATCGCATTGGTAAAATTCTCTGAAACGTCCTTTTTGTGGATTATCAGCGCGCCAGACCGGTTGGATTTGGTATCTTTTAAATGGAAATTCTAATTCGCTCTGGTGTTGTACGACATATCTCGCAAACGGAACTGTCAAATCATAGCGCAACGCTTTTTCAGAAAGCGAACTTGAAAACTTGGCTAAATTCCCGTTTTCTAAAGCATTTAAATCGGCTTTTTTTACTTTGTCCCCAGAATTCAAAATCTTAAAAATCAAGCGGTCGCCTTCTTCTCCATATTTCCCCATCAAGGTTTCAGAGTTTTCAAAAGATGGCGTTTCTATGGGCTGATAGCCGAACTTTTCAAAATTATTTTTGATGATTTGGATGATATATTGTCTCTTTGAAACTTCAATTGGTGAGAAATCTCTGGTTCCTTTCGGGATGCCTGGTTTTGCCATTTTTATTCGATTTTTAGACTTCTTAGATTTTTAGATAGTTAGACCTTTTTTAAGTAAATTTTCGGACTTTACGACCTTTGACTTTTAAACTTTGGACCTCGGATGCAAATATCTTACTTTATTTTTAGAAATTAGTTTTTAGAATTGAGAATTGAGCGTTACATTTGACTTTGGAGTTTAGACTTTCGCCTAAAAATTAAAATTATGCTGAAACTGCTGAAAGAAAATGTAAGTATTGCGATGGGTTCTATCAGAACACAGCTGTTGCGAACGACTTTGACAGTGCTAATTATTGCCATTGGAATCACAGCTTTGGTTGGAATTTTGACACTAGTTTCGGCTTTGGAAAACACTATTTCAGGGAATTTTTCTTCGATGGGTTCGAATACTTTTTCGATGAGCCAGTACGATGCTTCAGCACAAATCAACCGAAATAATAATATTGAAAAGATAAATCCGATTATCAGTTATCCTCAGGCGAAGGCATTTCAGGAGAAATATCAATATCCTTTTACAACGACTTCGTTATCTTTTACGGCAACTTCAACGGCGGAAATTAAATATGAAAGCAAGAAAACAGATCCGGATATTTCGGTTCTTGGAGTTGATGAAAATTTCTTGGTAAATTCTGGTCTGGAAACGCAATTAGGAAGAAATTTTACTGGTTTTGACATTCAAAATAATAACTACGTTTGCCTTGTAGGTTCTGATTTTTTGAAAGGACTTTTGAAAGATGTGAACCCGATTGACAAAGTGATTTCGGTTCGCGGTGCTAAATTTAAAGTGATTGGCGTTTTGAAAGAAAAAGGTTCTACTTTTGGAAATGCGCAGGATTTGAGAGTGTTTATTCCAACACAGATTGCGCGTTCGATTTTTACTTCTCCGAATATTAATTACGACTTGAAAGTAATGATTAATAAAAAGGAATTGCTTGATGCGGCGGTTGATGACGCGATAATTACGATGCGAAGAGTTCGAAAATTGAATCCGGTTGAAGAAAATAATTTTGGCGTTACGCGAAGCGATGAATTGCTTCAGATGGTAATGTCACAAACAGCAGCTTTGGGAATTTCGGCTTGGGTTATCGGAATTATCACGATTCTTGGTTCGTCGATTGCGTTGATGAATATTATGATTGTTTCAGTAACCGAAAGGACTCGTGAAATCGGCGTAAGAAAAGCACTTGGCGCAAAACGCTCCACGATTGCTTTTCAGTTTTTTACAGAAAGTTTAGTTATCGGACAAGTGGGAGGTTTTGTTGGAATTATTCTAGGTGTTTTGATAGGCTGGGGAATTTCTTCCGCTTTAGATTTTGCCTTCGTAGCTCCTTGGCTGGCGATTTTTGCAGCGGTCATAATCAGCTTTTTTGTGGCATTGATTTCTGGATTGTATCCTGCGATTAAAGCGGCTTATTTAGATCCGATTGAAGCTTTGAGATATGAGTAATTTTTTGATTTAAGATTTTTGATTTAAGACAAACACTTGAAATTGATTTTTGAAATTGCCATTGAAATTGAATTATTTCCTCCCAAAAATCATCCTGTCATTTTCATAAATATCTTTTCGCAATTCAATATTTTTGAAGTTTTTTACTTTTAACAAATCCATCATTTCTGTTCCTAAATATTGATTGATTTCAAAATAAAGCTGTCCGTTTTCAGTGAGATTTTTTTGTGCCAATGCAGCAATTTTTAGATAGAAAATCAAGGCGTCGTTATCTTCAACAAATAAGGCCAAATGCGGTTCATAATCCAAAACATTCTTTTTGATTTCTTCTTTCTCTAGATTCCTGACGTAAGGCGGATTGGAAACGATGATATCAAATTGCTCTTCTAAATCTTCTGTTTCTAGAATATTTTTCAGTAGAAAAGTAACTTCTGTGTCATTTTTCAACGCATTTCTTTTTGCTGTTTCCAAAGCTTTTTCAGAAACATCAATGGCAAAGACTTTCGCATGCGGAAGATTTTTTGCCAAAGAAATCGCAATGCAACCCGAACCAGTTCCGACATCTAGAATTTTTAAATCTTTAAATCCTTCAATCTTTGAATTATTTTTAATTATCCATTCCACCAATTCTTCCGTTTCCGGCCTTGGAATCAAAGTATTTTCATTGACTTCAAATTCCAATCCGTAGAAATGCGCGTTTCCTAAAATATATTGAATCGGAATTTCTTTTTCTAATTTTTCTAAAACTGAATTCCACTTTTCAACTTCTTCTTCTGAAAAAACAAACTTTGGATTCAACGCCAAATCGATTCGCTTCATCTGATGAAAATCTTCTAAAATGATATAAAAAAAACTTTCTGCCTCAAAAACATCATATAAAGGAAGGAGTTTTTCGATGAAATTATTTCTATAGTCTTTGGCGAGCATTTTTTTTTTAGGGTTGAGGGTTATGGGCGAAAGGTTTAAGGCGGAAAACTTTGAAACTTTGAAACTTTGAAACTTTGAAACTTTGGAACTTTGGAACTTTGGAAACTATAATTCTTTTAGCATCCAAACCGGACAAGCATTGTGGCCTGTGTTTCCCAATGGTTTATCTAAATATTGAAATCCTGATTTTTTATATAAATTTTGAGCGTTTGTCATATACGGCATCGTTTCCAAATAGCATTTTTTGAATTCGAATTGGCGTGCTTTTTCCAGACAAACTTCCATCAATTTGGCTCCCAGTCCTAAGCCTCTTGCTTCTGATAAAAAATACATTTTCTGAAGTTCGCAGATTTCTTTTGATCCATTTTCCAACGGAGCGATTCCGGCACCGCCTATAATTTTACCTTCCTTTTCAACTATAAAATACGCCGATTTTTCTTCAGAATAATTTTCAAACATAAAATCAAGCGACGCATCCGCATAAGCCGTTCCCACTTTTGGCACATCGTGTTCGATTAAAACATCGCGAATCACTTTGGCAATCGCAACATTGTCAGCCTTTTGGATTTCTCTAATAATTATCGCATTCATTTTGACAGAAAAAGGTATTTTTGTGACGTGAAGATACACGAAAAATATATAAAACGTTGCATTGAACTTGCCAAAAATGGCTTGGGAACGACCTATCCAAATCCTTTAGTGGGAAGTGTAATCGTTTATGAAAACCAAATTATTGGCGAAGGTTGGCACCGAAAAGGAGGCGAACCACACGCTGAAGTCAACGCTGTAAATTCGGTAAAAGATAAATCTTTGCTGGCAAAATCGACGATTTATGTGAGCTTGGAACCTTGCAGTCATTTCGGGAAAACGCCTCCGTGTTGTGACTTGATTATCGCTAATAAAATTCCGAATATCGTAATTGGAACCGTTGACCCGTTTGCAAATGTTTCTGGAAACGGAATCAAAAAATTGATGGAAGCTGGACGAAATGTGACCGTTGGAATTTTAGAAGACGAATGCAATGAACTCAACAAACGCTTTTTTACATTCCATAAAAATAAAAGGCCTTACGTAATTTTAAAATGGGCCGAAAGCCAAGATGGATTTTTGAGTCCTATATATAAGGAGGAAAAAAAACCGGTTTGGATTACGAATCAATATTCAAGACAATTGGTTCACAAATGGCGCACCGAAGAACAGGCGATTTTGGTTGGAACCCAAACAGTTTTAGACGATAATCCAAAGTTGGATTCCCGCGATTGGAAAGGGAATGATCCGATTCGAATTGTTTTAGACAGAACCGGAAAAATTCCAAATAATTACTTTGTAAAAGACAATAAATCAGAAACAATCATCATTACTGAGCAGGAAAATTTGCAGAATTCCTCGAAAATTTCCTTTGAAAATGCTATCTTTGATAGTAACATCGCTTTTTCCGTTTTGGATATTTTGTATAAAAAAGACATCCAATCTGTGATTATTGAAGGCGGAAAACAAACGCTGCAGACTTTCATCGATGCGAATCTTTGGGACGAAGCGCGGGTTTTTAAAGGAACAAATTCTTTTGGAGACGGAACAAAAGCTCCTGATTTTAAAGGCAATTTGGTTTCAAAAGAAACAATTTTGAATGACGAACTTCTAATTTTCAAAAAGGTATGATTACAACGATAATTTTTGATTTTGGAGATATTTTCATAAATATCGATTTCAAGGCGATGGAAGATGCGATGAAATCTCTTGGCCTAAAAGAATGGAATGACGATTTAGAAAAACTCAATTATAAGTTTGAAAAAGGAAAAATCAAGGAAGAAGACTTTTTGAAAGGCATTCAGAAGTATGTTCCAAATGTTTCTTTGGAAGAAATTAAAACAGCTTGGAGCAAAGTGCTTTTGGACTTTCCTCTTTATAGATTGGAATTTCTGCAAAACCTTTCGCATAAATACCAGCTTTTTCTTTTGAGCAATACCGATGCGATTCACGTCGAGCAATTTGAAAATATGGTTGGCGAATCTTTCAGCCGTGATTTTTACCAATGTTTTGAAAAAGTATATTTCTCCTTTGAAATCGGACAGCGAAAACCAGAACCCGAAGCATTTCAATATATTATTAACAAACACGAATTGTCAGTCAAACGCACTTTGTTTGTGGACGACCGAAAAGCCAACACCGATATTGCCGAAAGCCTTGGTATGAAAGTCTGGAATCTGAAAGTTGGCGAAGAAGATGTCGTTGATTTATTCGAGAAAAAAATTATGCCACTTTAGATTTTGGAATTAAAAGACACTTACAGAACGCTTGATTTTCCTTCGGATGAAATTTTATACAAAGAAAAAAACAGCAAATTTTTTGGATACGCCTTCCCTATTTCTTCAGAAGACGAAGCAAAAACCATCCTTGAAAGTTTAAGAAAACAACACAATTCTGCGGGACATTGCTGTTATGCGTTTCAAATTGGAACTGATAAAATTCAATTCAGGGCAAATGACGACGGCGAACCTTCCAACTCTGCAGGAATGCCGATTTATGGACAAATTCAATCTTTTGAACTTACCAATGTTTTAGTTGCTGTTGTTAGATATTTTGGTGGCGTAAAATTGGGAGTCGGCGGCTTGATTTCGGCTTATAAAATTTCAGCGCAAATGGCTTTGGAAGCTTCAGAAATTGTTGAAAAAACGATTGACATTCATTACAGCATCAAATTTGATTATAAAAACATGAATAAGGTGATGCGAGTTATCAAAGAAAAAAACTTAGATATCGTTTCTCAAAACATGGAAATGAGTTGCGAAATTGAAGTCAAAACTAGAAAAAAAAATGCCGAAATGATATTCGACATTTTTTCAAATTTATATGAAATTGACATAAAATTGAAAGAATAATTTCTGATTTTACGAATATAATATCATTCTTCTAAAAACGCTAAAAGTTTCTCAGAAACATACTTTGGAGGAAGCGTTGGACGACCCGTTTTCATATCCACAAAAACCAACATTGAAGTGCCCGTTGTTAATAACTCCTCCTTTTCATTGAATATCTCATAGTCGAATTCTATCTTGACAGACGTCTGGCTTTTGAAGATGGTTTTCACCCGAATTAGATCATCATATCTTGCAGGTTTTTTATAATTCATTGTCAAGGAAACCACGGGAAGCATAATTCCGTTCTCTTCCATAAATTTATATGACAATCCTAGGTTTCTCAGCCATTCCACACGTCCCATCTCGAAATATTGGGCATAATTTCCGTGATAAACAACTCCCATTTGATCAGTTTCTGCATATCTTACTCTAACTTTAAATTCAAATTCTCGCATAATTTATTGTTTCTTTTTTGTATATTGTAAAGTATGAAATTCTCATATCGCTTACAACAATATTTTTATAAAATCAATCCCCTTTTAATTTTTTTTTACAGATTTTTGTCACATATTTGTTCTCCCGAAGAAGTAGCAAAAGATAGTCTTTTTCTTTTGTAGGATTTACTTTAAACAAACTTAATAATTTAACTCAATATATGAACAAAACTGCGCAATCGGTATGGGAAAACTGTCTGTTATTTATAAAAGACAATATTCAGGATCAAGCTTATAAAACTTGGTTCGAACCAATTAAATCGGTTGAGCTAACAGATAATGCTTTGTATATTCAAGTGCCGAGTAAATTCTTTTACGAATGGCTGGAAGAACACTACGTTAAATTGTTAAAAGTCGCTTTGACCAAAGAACTTGGAAAAAATGCAAAGTTACTTTATAAAATCAAAATGGAAAATACTTATGGCAACAAACAACCGTTTACGGAACAATTGCCAAGTGCTCACAGAAGTCCTGTAAAACCTCAGGATGTCGATGTTCCATTGCAAAATAAAAATCCAGAATTAAAAAATCCTTTCATTATTCCTGGAATCAGAAATGTAAAAATTGAGTCGCAACTGAATGCAAATTACAGTTTTGACAATTTTTTGGAAGGAGATTCCAACCGTTTGGCGCGTTCTGCAGGTATGGCTGTTGCTAATAAACCTGGAGGAACTTCGTTCAATCCACTGTTGATTTTTGGCGGTGTTGGTTTAGGAAAAACACACTTGGCACACGCTATTGGTGTTGAAATAAAAGATAAATATCCAGAAAAAACGGTTCTTTATATTTCTGCGGAAATTTTCACGCAACAATATATTGAGTCTGTAAAGAAAAATACGCGTAACGATTTCATTCATTTCTATCAATTAATTGACGTTTTGATTATTGACGACGTTCAATTTTTATCAGGAAAGACAGGAACTCAAGACGTGTTTTTCCATATTTTCAACTACTTGCACCAAAATGGAAAACAGGTAATCTTGACTTCTGACAAGGCTCCTGTTGACATGCAAGATATTGAACAAAGATTGCTTTCTCGTTTTAAATGGGGACTTTCTGCCGAATTGCACCAGCCTGATTATGAAACAAGAATTTCAATTTTAAAAAATATTTTGTATCGCGACGGCGTTGAAGTGCCTGAGGAAATCTTGGAATATGTGGCAAGAAATATCAAGTCAAATGTTCGTGAATTGGAAGGAGCAATTATTTCATTGATTGCACAATCTTCTTTTAACAAAAAAGAAGTGACTCTTGATTTAGCAAAACAAGTTGTTGAGAAATTCGTAAAAAATGTAAAACGCGAAATTTCAATAGATTACATTCAAAAAGTCGTTTCCGATTATTTCCAATTAGATTTGGATATGCTTCAGTCAAAAACCAGAAAACGTCACGTAGTTCAAGCGAGACAGTTGGCGATGTTTTTTGCGAAAAAATATACAAAAGCTTCGTTGGCAAATATTGGTTCACAAATTGGAGATCGTGATCACGCAACAGTTCTTCATGCTTGCAAAACGGTTGATAACTTGGTTTCAACAGACAAGCAGTTCAAGAAATTTGTAGACGATATCAACAAGAAATTATCTTTATAAGTTTCAGCATTTCTGAAATCTAAAATCTTATATCTGAAATCTTAAAATTATGCCTGTAAAAATCTTAATGGTTTGTCTTGGAAACATTTGCCGTTCGCCTTTGGCAGAAGGAATTTTGCAGTCCAAGCTTCCGAGAGATCAGTTTATAGTAGATTCTGCCGGAACTGGAGATTGGCACGTTGGAAAACAACCTGACTCAAGATCTATTGCAATCGCAAAATTAAGAGGACTAGATATTTCCCGTCAAAAAGGAAGATTATTTACAGCAAAAGACTTTGAAACAAACGATTATATTTTTGTAATGGATAACTCAAATTACAAAGATGTGATTCGATTGGCCCCAAATCAAGAAGCAAAATCCAAAGTAAGTTTGATTCTTAATGACTTATTTCCAGATGAAAATGTAGATGTACCAGACCCATATTATGGAATGGAAGATGGTTTTTCAAATGTTTATGGAATGCTTGATGAAGTTTGCAAGATAATTGCAGAGAAATTGATTGCTAAGCATTCTTAAAGTTATATCACAAATTTTCTTTTAAAATTTTAATCTGCGAATCTGCGGTTTATATTTTTTTATAAAATTTCGCAATCCCTCTCAGAATCCCTAAATTTACAATCTAATAAAACGAAATAATTACGATGAAAGCTTTAGGAAAATTATACTTAATCCCAACCACTCTTGGCGAAAGCGACCCAATGGATGTCTTGCCACAAACCATAAAAAGAGCGATTGATTTCATTGACTATTATATCGTTGAAAACGAAAAAACTGCCAGAAAATCCATCAAAATAGTTCATCCTGAAAAGAAGCAGCCTGATTTAAAAATCAGCTTGTTGAACAAACACACCGAAGTTAAAGAACACGCTCAAATGATTGCCCCTTGCCTTCAAGGAATTAATGTTGGTTTGATGTCTGAAGCTGGTTGTCCTGGCGTTGCAGATCCTGGTGCAGCGATTGTAAAGATTGCACATGAAAAAGGAATTCAAGTCGTTCCTTTAGTCGGACCTTCTTCAATTTTATTGGCGCTGATGGGTTCTGGAATGAACGGACAAAGTTTTGCTTTTAACGGTTATCTTCCTATTGAAAAATCCGAAAAGAAAACAGCATTGAAAAATTTGGAGAAATTGTCTTTTGACAAAAACCAATCGCAGTTGTTTATTGAAACTCCTTATAGAAATAATAAATTATTGGAAGATATTTTACAAGCTTTACAGCCAAATACGCATTTGTGCATTGCTTGCGACATTACTTTGCCGACTGAATATATAAAAACTTTTAAAGTTGCAGATTGGAAAAAAACTAAGGTTGATTTGCATAATAGACCTTGCATTTTTATTATACATAAGATTAATTGATATTAGTTTTAATATCTTACAAATTCATATTGCGATTACTTGTTTTGTTACGTTTTAAATTGTTGATTTGCAGATATAATTTGTTAATAGACTATTTTCCTCGTTCTATCATTTACAAAATTTCAGACTTGCTAATTTGTCAATTAAAAAGCAATCTATTTAACCCTCAAATTAATAATAATGCTTTTTAATTCTTTAAATTTTGCGATTTTTTTACCCGTTATTTTTATACTATATTGGTTTGTAACTAATAAAAATTTAAAAGCTCAAAATATACTTTTATTAGTTTCAAGTTATTTTTTTTATGCTTGTTGGGATTGGAGATTTCTATTTTTATTAATGTTTTCAACTCTCTTAGATTATTTTACAGGTATAAAAATGTCTGAAGCAAAAAGCAAAAAAATAAAGGCTTTTTGGTTTTGGTTAAGTATTTCCATAAATCTTGGTTTTTTAGGCGTCTTTAAATATTACAACTTTTTCGTTGAATCTTTCGCTTCAGCTATTGGGAATTTTGGCATGCAAATTAACCCATCTACATTAAATGTGATACTGCCGGTCGGAATTTCTTTTTATACTTTTCATGGATTATCATATGTTATAGACATTTATAAGGATAGAATAAAAGCGGAAAAAAACTTTGTGGATTATTCAGTTTTTGTGAGTTTTTTTCCTTTGCTAGTAGCTGGTCCCATAGAAAGAGCTACACACCTTCTACCACAAATCCAGAAAAAAAGAATTTTTAATTTCTCAAAAGCGACTGACGGATTACGTCAGATCTTATGGGGGCTATTCAAAAAAGTTGTTATAGCAGATCAATGTGCTAATTATGCAAATGTTATTTTTGACAATCCTTCTGAACAATCTGGCAGCTCTCTAGTTATGGGAGCCATCTTTTTTACATTTCAAATTTATGGTGACTTTTCTGGATATTCAGATATTGCTTTAGGAACAGCTAGACTTTTTGGAATCGAACTATTGAGAAATTTTTCTTTTCCTTATTTCTCTCGAGATATAGCAGAATTTTGGAGACGTTGGCACATTTCACTTTCAACTTGGTTTCGAGATTATCTTTATATCCCATTAGGCGGGAGCCAAGGTGGAATTTGGATGAAAGTTAGAAATACATTCATTATATTTTTAGTTAGTGGTTTTTGGCATGGCGCAAATTGGACTTTCATTATTTGGGGATTTCTTAATGCATTGTATATCATGCCTTCTATCATATTTAACACTAATAGAAATAATTTAGAGATTGTAGCAAAAGGCAAAAGCTTACCTACTTTAAGAGAAATAATCGCTATAGGAATTACTTTTAGCTTAACTGTTTTCGCATGGATTTTTTTTAGAGCAGAAAATGTAACACATGCTTTTGAATATATTTCTGGTATTTTTTCCAATAGCTTATTTACAATGCCGGAATTATTTCCAAAAAGATTGATCTTACTAATTCTCTTATTTATGATCATGGAATGGTTCGGCAGAGAAGAACAATTTGCAATAGCCAAACTTGGTTTAAAATTACCTAGATTTATAAAGTGGGGAGTATATTATATGATCATATTTGCAATATTTTATTTTTCCGGATCTGAACAACAATTTATTTATTTCCAATTTTAATCTATGAAAAAGTTCATAAAATTAATTATCATATTTTCAGTCCCAATTCTCTTTTTATTAATTATTATTGAATTTTCATTAAGAGACATTCCAAACGATTATAAATATAAAAAAGAATATCTAAACAATAATTCAAATGAACTTGAAGTCCTATTTTTAGGAAATTCTCATGTTTACTTTGGAATCAATCCTGTGTATATAAATAAGAAAAGCTTTAATGCTTCACATATTTCCCAATCGCTAGATTATGACTTAGCTATTCTTAAAAAATATGAGGGTGAATTAAAAAATTTAAAATATGTTATTGTTCCAATTGATTATTTTTCTTTTTATTCAAATCTAGAATATGGCATTGAAAATTGGAGGATTAAAAACTATGTTATTTATTATGATATGCCGCAAAAAAATAGCTTTTGGGATAATTTTGAAATACTGAATGGCAAATTTGAAAATAATTTATTGAGGTTAACAAGTAATCAGTCAAATATAACTTGCAATACTTTAGGCTGGGGAACTATTTATAATTCCAAAAACAATAAAAATTTAGATGACACTGGATTAATTTCTTCAAAAAGACACACTGTTATTAAAGATAATTCTATCTATGATAAAAACATCCAAGTCGTTAACTCATTTATAGATTTTGCAAACAGAAAAAATATAAAATTAATTTTTATAACTTCTCCTGCTTATAAAACTTATTCAGAAAACTTAAATAAAGAACAACTAGAAACTTCAATAAACACTATAAATAAATTAATTTCAGGAAAAACTAATTCGAAATATTACAACTTACTTAATGATAATTCATTCAAAAAAGGAGATTTTTATGATGCTGATCATTTGAATGAAATTGGCGCTAAAAAATTAAGTATTAAAATTGATAGCTTGCTAAGGCTAAATTAAATCTAACCCTAATTTCAAGTTGTCTAGAAACTGAAAAAGCCGATTATCACTAATCGGCTTTTCTATTTTAGAAAAACAAACTACTTAAAGCTTCACTTTTGCATTCATGTTTGCTACGATATTTGAAGTGTCATAGCCTCCAAATTTCTTGAAATAGCTTTTCATTGAAGTTCCAAAACCATCTTTAAATTTTCTTCTTCCGTTGCTATTCAAATAGCCTTTTACAGAACCTGCACCGCCTAAATGAGCTGCAGCCAAAATTCCTGATTCAGTGATTTTTACACCGTTGATCACTTTTCCTTCAAACTTTTCAATTTCGTCTTCAAGTTGTGCTTTGTTAATTGAAAGCAATGCCTTAAACGCTTTTTCCTGTAATCTCGGATTGTTCAGAAAATGATTTCTGTCCTTGATTCCAATAGAGCGCAAAGCTGACATACCGAATTGATATTTGCCCATGTAGCCAAATGAATTCACTAATTTGTATTGTCCTTGAGATTCTCTGATGGCGATTGCCTGTTTGAAGCCTGTATAGGTTTTTCCAGTGTATGGAAGCTCCAAATTTACATATTGGCTTTCCTCTTGAGTAGGAACTTGGTAGACGATTTCCTCATCTTCACCAACATAAAACCAACTGTTTTCTTGTGTTTCTTTAGGTTTGAAACCTAAACTAATAAAAGCGATTGCGACTAGCAATCCTGCGAAGTAATACCATTTTTTTATCATAAATTGGATTTCTCAAGCACTGTCACCATCTTGAAATTTCTAGGGGGCAAATATACGACAAATAAAAGGATATTGAAAATCAGGCTGTTAATGTTTTCTAAAAATATAAAACGCGACCTTTAACGCCTCCTAACTCTCTGAATTCTAAAGTTGGAGCCGGAACTTTTATTGTATTAAAAACAGAAAAAAGCGTCTTTAAGAAGTGATTTTGGGTCTGAATTTTCGTCAAGTCAACATCAAAACTGACGTAAAACTGTCGCGTTCTTTCCTTTTCAGGAAGAAAAATTGTGTTTACTAAAGCATCATCAGCCGTAATCATTCCTTCGCCTCCATAACCAACGGCAAGATTCAGCCATTTCGGAATTTTAGATTCTTTGAAAAACGAATGGATATTTACCGAAAGCCAATAGGTCTGGCCATTATAATCTTTTAAAATTTCTTCGGAAAAAGTGCTTCCTAAAACTTCAGGTCTCGCTCCAGAATAAGGTGTTCTATGGAAAGAAAACTTAGGAACAATTCGCTGTTCCTTCCAAAGCAGTTCTTGGCCGACAAACAAAGCCGTTCCCGAAGCATTTGCTGCAACATCGCCCCAAGAAAACCCCCATTCTGCAGAATATCCATCCATAACCTCAACTGCAGACAAGAAAGCAAATCCTAAAGTTGAACCATAAATAAGTTGACTTTTCTTTGAAGCACCGCTCCATTCTAAAAGTTCAGCGCCAAAACGTCCCATGTGATACGACGAAAATACATGTCCAGCTTTGTCCATTTGCAACCAATGCGCATTGTCATTCTTAAAATGGAAATCTGATTTTTCGTAATCTTTATACCAAAGCTGATTCAATCCGACCAAAGCACCGCCAAGCGCAACAGTTTCAGCAATCACAACAGTATTTCGTCTGGGAATATTTAAAGTGTCAGATGGCGTGAGAAAATCTTGGAATTGATTTTGCGCCACGCCATCTGAAAAAAAGGTGATAAATAATAAAAAATATATTGCTTTTAAGAATCTCAAAACTATCTTTTAATGCCTTGTTTATTAACCCAAGCCACATATTTCTGGCGATTTACTTCATGTTGCGCTGGAGTCACCGCGAATTCGTGGTAGCCAAAATTCGTCACGCTCGCACAGAAATAAATATAATTGTGATTTTCCGGATTTAAAACTGCGTCAATTGCCGTAACATCAGGCATTGTAATTGGCCCTGGAGGCAAACCAAAATTTCTATACGTATTATAAGGAGAAACCGTTTCCAAATCTTTGTATAAAACTCTTTTGATCACTCGGTCAAAATCATTTGACTCTTTTTTCACTGCATAAATTACCGTTGGATCAGCTTCCAATTTCATTCCAGTTTTTAATCTGTTTAGATAAACTCCTGCTACTCTTGGTCTTTCGTCGGTTTTTACGGTTTCTTTATGAACGATTGAAGCCAATGCTGAAACTTGCAAAGGCGTTAAATTTAATTTTTCTGCTTTTGCCTTTCTATCGTCATTCCAGAATTTTCTGTATTCTTTCGCCATCCTGTCACGGAATTTCACTGCAGAAGTATTCCAAAAAAAGTCATACGAATTTGGGATGAACATGCACAAGACATTTTCTTCTGTGAATCCGTTTTCGTTTAAAAATTCTTTATCGGTGAAAGCTTTCATTAAAGAAGTGCTGTCTGCTTCAATTTGAGAACCTATTCTTCCTGCAAAATCTTCTAATCTTTCTTGGTTATTGAAAGCAATTTTAGTTTCCAAAGGCTGGCGTAATGAATTGATGATGTCATTGTTGTTCATTCCTTTTTTCAGAATAAATTTTCCTGCTTTTACATTAGAAACGTATGATTTCTTTTCGGCAACGGATCTGAAATTTTCTATATTTTCTACGTAAGGAGAAACGATTTTTTCTACTTCCAGATAATCAGAGTCGGTTGGAATATATACAAAAACTTCTTTATCATTAAATTTTGTATTCGCTGAGAAAATCTTTTGGTAGGTCAAATAGCCAAAGACCATCAAGCCTAACATTACGATTACAGAAGTTATAGCAATTATTTTTTTTAGTTTCAAAGTGGTAGGTTTTTAAAGTTTATGATTGATTAACTGAAACATCGCTTCGTCTTTATAAACGCCGTCAATGAGATTCCATTGTTTTTTCAGTCCGATTTTTTCGAATCCAAAATTAGTAAAAAGAGTGATACTTGCTTCATTCTCGGGATTGATATTTGCAAATAATTGGTTTAAATTTAATTGCTTGAAAGAATATTGGATTAAAAGTTCTAAAGCCTGTGAACCAATTCCTTGATTTCTGTTGCCTTCGTCTTTAATGATAATTCCGATTCCGGCGCGATTATTTCTCGGATCGTATTCAAATAAGTCTATCAAACCAATGGCTTTGAAGTCGTTATTATTGCAAATCGCCAAGCGTAATTGTTTGGCTTCATAAATATCTTGTTGTGCATTTTCAAGATATTGTCTGATCAAATAACGGCTGTAAGGAGTTTGCGTATTACTGAATTCCCAAATAGATTCGTCATTTTCTATAGCGAAAATAAATTCGAGATCTTCAGGTTCCAGCGCGCGGAGGTAGATATTTTTTCCTTGTAAGGTTATCATTTAGACTTCTTAGATTGTTAGATTTTTGGACTTCTTAGACTTCTTAGATTGTTAGACTTCTTAGACTTTCAATTGCCTCTGGCTTCAGCCAGAGGTTTCGTTTGCAATTGACTGAAGTCAATTGTAATTGATTGACAATCTACATTTCAACATTTCCTTCAAAAACAAAAGTTGCAGGTCCTTTTAAGAAAACATCTACATATTTTCCATCTTTTTCTTGGAAAGAAACTTCAAGCTTTCCTCCTTCTACATTTAATTTAATTTTATTGGAATTTGTTTTTCCAATAGCTTTCATAGCAATGGCAACCGCGGTAACACCAGTACCACACGACAAAGTTTCATCTTCCACTCCTCTTTCATATGTTCTTACTGAAAAAGTGTCAGCGTCATTTTGATGTACAAAATTCACATTACTTCCGGCTTGGCCATATAATTCTCCGTAGCGAATTGCAGCTCCTTTTTCTTTTATCGGATAGTTTTTTAAATCGTCTACCAATTCAACGTGATGTGGCGAACCAGTATCTAAAAAGACATACTCTTCTTCAATTTTCACTGCATCGACATCTTTCATCTGAAGCGAAACAATTCCGTTATCAGAAATTGTGGCGTGATGCAGGCCGTCTGTGGCGATGAAAGTCGTTTCTTTTTCGATGATTCCGAGTTGTTTTGCGAAGGCAACCAAACATCTGCCGCCGTTGCCGCACATGGAACTTTGGTTTCCGTCAGAATTATAATAAACCATTTTAAAATCTGTTGTCTCATCATTTTCAAGCAGAATCAAACCGTCAGCTCCGATTCCGAAACGTCTGTCGCAAAGTTTTTCTATTAGCTTGATATCTTCTTTTGGGAAATTTTCTTTGCGGTTGTCAATCATGACAAAGTCGTTTCCGGTTCCTTGGTATTTGTAAAATGTAATTTCCATCGTTTGGATTCGCAATAATGTAAGAGTTTAAAAAATGCCTTTTGACTGTTTCTAGCCCTGATGCTCGCATTTATCCTTTTGTGCCGGGGTTCGGCGCAAAAGATATGGCGAAGCAGCAGGAAAATGGTTTAAAGAAGGCCAAATGTAGTGCTTCTGAAAACGACAGCCAAAGCTTTACAAAAGTACGAATATTAATGAAAAGTTAATCATTGTTAATCGAGAGTTAAAGGCAAATTAGCGGCACGATTTTCAATATATATTTACGGCAAATAACTTAATAATAACATACTATGAAAAGATTTTCGAGTTTATTCTTAGTGTCCCTTTTGAGTGGCGCGACCACTTTGGGCGCTTACAAGCTGTTCATGGAAAACGACGGCTTATTATCTGAAAAAAAATCAATTGTTACGACAGCCTCCCCGACTTTTACTAGAAATGTGGGGCTTGGCGCAGAAACAGTGGACTTCACCGCAGCAGCAGAAAACGCAGTACACACGGTAGTTCACGTTAAAAACGTATCTTATCGAACGGTAAATAATCCGATGATGGAATATTTTTATGGCTATAAAGGCGGCCAGCAACAGGCTCAAGTTGGGACTGGTTCTGGTGTAATTATTTCAGAAGACGGTTATATCGTGACCAATAATCACGTAATTCAAGACGCTTCTGAGTTGGAAGTGACTTTAAATAACCGTGATATTTATAAGGCGAAACTGATTGGAACCGATTCAAAAATGGACATCGCCCTGTTGAAAATTGACACGGAGTCAAAATTGCCTTACGCGACTTTTGGCGATTCTGACGGCGTGAAAGTCGGAGAATGGGTTTTGGCTGTCGGGAATCCATATAATTTGACTTCAACAGTAACTGCAGGAATTGTTTCGGCGAAAGCTAGAAATTTAGACCAAAAAGGAATCCAGTCGTTTATCCAGACGGATGCTGCCGTGAATCCTGGAAACAGCGGTGGCGCTTTGGTGAATACAAGAGGAGAATTGATTGGAATTAATACTATGATTTCTTCAATGACAGGTTCTTACGTAGGCTATTCTTTCGCAGTTCCTTCGAATATTACCAGAAAAATCATTGAAGATATTATGGAATATGGAAATGTGCAAAGAGGAATTCTTGGCGTTCAAGGCGGTGAATTGAACAGCGCGGTTTCTAAGGATTTGGGCGTTTCAGAAAAGCAAGGTTTCTATGTTCAAAGCGTAGTGAAAAATTCTGGCGCTGAAAAAGCAGGATTGACCAAGGGCGATATTATCATCAGATTAGACAACACCCAGATTGCCACTTTTGCTGATTTGTCAAGTTTTGTAAATACAAAAAGACCTGATGACGTGATTAAAGTGACTTTTATCAGAAACGGAAAAGCGATGGAAACTCCAGTGAAATTAGGTAAAAATGAATTCGCGACTTATGAATTCAACGGATTGCAGTTGGAAAACTTGAATGATAATGACAAGAAAAGATTCAATCTTAATTATGGCGTTAAAATCAAGGAAGTTTCAGTACAATCTTATGGCGATTTGGCCGGAAGCATTATCTTGACGATTGACAACGTAAAAATTAAGGATGTGGAAACAGCTTCTGAGATTTTAAGCAAAAAACAGCAGAACGAAATGACGAAAATCGAAGTCTTGAATAAAAACGGACAGGTCGAGCGCTATATTTTTAGGTAAGGAAATATTGACTAGTCCTAAATAATCGATACAGATTATTAAACAAATATATTTAATTAAACACCTGCAAGAACTTTTTTTGCAGGTGTTTTTCTTTTATATGTTCTCATCTCTACTGCATTTTGTTGGTGCAT
>Ga0247809_1000022_pt1 | contig 130198 bp, 90 predicted proteins | sample UWRJL104311B1_FD_180951 | JGI IMG/M metagenome (GOLD analysis project Ga0247809, IMG submission 180951) | Plant litter microbial communities from Arlington Agricultural Research Station in Wisconsin, United States - UWRJ-L104-311B-1 | ecosystem: Environmental > Terrestrial > Plant litter >... | reverse complement strand
TGCAAAACGACCTTAAGGTGGTTATTGCGGCGGGGCTCACCTCTTCCCATCCCGAACAGAGTAGTTAAGCCCGCCTGCGCAGATGGTACTGCAGTTATGTGGGAGAGTATGTCGTCGCCTTTCTTTTGAAAACCCTTCATCTAGAGATGAAGGGTTTTTTGTTTTAATGAGGTACCTTAGCTCAGATGGTAGAGCAATGGACTGAAAATCCATGTGTCCCTGGTTCGATCCCTGGAGGTACCACTATAGCTCGGATGGTGAAATTGGTAGATACGCTGGACTTAAAATCCAGTGAACAGCAATGTTTGTGCGGGTTCAAGTCCCGCTCTGAGTACAATAAAAAGCGTAATTCCTATTTGAGGGATTACGCTTTTTTTAGTTTCTGAAATTGATATTGTAGTTGCTTTATATTGGAAGCTAATGATCTAACTTGCTTGGTATGCGTTAGGGATAAGCGACATCCTTTTGCGATTCCTGAACCTCTTTTTAAACCTAAACTTCAATCGCGAAAGATAAAGCGGACAGCCCGGCCCACAGCGAAACGTCCACAATTATTCTATTCTGAAACTTGATCTGTGAAGTAATTTAAATCAACACCGTAAGAAATTCATATTCTTTTACTATTAATTTTGCGTTAGATTAAAACTTCTTACCAAATAGAATTATGGAGAACAAATCTTGGTAATAACAATAAGTATTCAAAAAGCTAATTAAAGTGAGTAATTGGTTTAAAACAAAAATCCCCACTTTTGAAGTGAGGATTAGTTTTATAAAATGATAGTATATTGTTATTTGAAACCTTTTTCAAAATTTGAATCAGCATTTTTAGCTTTTTTTGAAGGTAAAATCGAATCGCATTTGTCTTTTTCAATTACCGGATTCCAATCTTCATCAAAATTATTAGGAGTTGTTGTGTTTGATGCAAATATTTTTTCTTTGGTGAATTTTGCAGCTTCGGTTTTATTTAGTTGATGTGACCATGAAATTCGATTATCAGATTTAGATCCTGGGCCATAACAATCATATTCTGCATAAAAAGTAGTTCTCCAATTGTCATAGGCTTTATTTTCGGCATCTTTTGACCATATTGACCAGCCTTCAGGAATGATATGCGATTCCTCATAAGAATTGATAAAAACGGTATTTGCACCTGCTCCCCAAGGTCTGCCCAAAGATACCTTTGAAATAGCTGAATTTGGATATTTCATTATAACGCAATCCTTAAATACAAAACCATATTTGCTTTTTCCAACTTCGTGATTGGCTGCGGTAATGTAGGAGTCTTTTCTGCACTGAATAAAGCAATTTTCGAACAAAGCAATTCCTGCTCCAAAAATAAAGTCTGTAGTTCCATCAATAATGCAATCTTTTATATAGGTTCTCTTATTTGCTTTAAGGTAAAAAGTATCCTGAAAACCGCTCATTTTGCAATTATGAAAAATGACTCTGTCCCCATTTACCATTAAAGCTACAGCCTGACCGCCTTTTTTATATTGAGGCAACTCACTACTAATAGTGTTTTCAAAAGTGATGTTTTCTGCAAAAAAATCATTGGCTTCAATTAAAGTACTGAATGATTTACTGGTGCCACCAGCAATTTCAGCATAATCATCATAGGTAAGAATCGTATTTTTATAAGATTCACCAATTAACGATACATTCTTTTTGGCAGCAGTTAATTTTAATTTTTCCTTATAAACACCTGGTTTCACAAAAATAACCGTACGTTTTAAGCTATTGTCCGGAACGGCATTAAAGGCATCCTGAACCTTTCTGTAGTTACCGCTTCCATCAGCTGCCACGACAATATCATAAGTAGTTTTGTTTTTTTGAGCAAATAGTGAAGAACTGAAAATAAACAGCAAAAAATAAAAAATAAGTAAAGATTTTTTCATGTTGTATTAAGAATGATAAATGTTAAAATAAAATTTCCAAGGAATAAAATTATTACACCTTGGAAAATTATAAAAAAATTGAAGATTAATTAAGAAATGATGTTTTTTACTTTATGTCCAAATACTCCAAAATAAAGGATAATCACAAAACACACCAAAGGTATAATATAACCAGCCTGAATATCATCATGCTTCATATCGATTAATGTCCCCATTCCATAAGGAAGTATTGCTCCTCCAACAATTGACATTACCAGCCAGGATGAACCTGTTTCTGTATTGGATTTTAAACCTACTAATCCTAAAGAGAAGATAGTTGGAAACATGATTGACATAAAGAATCCTATTCCGCCAAGTGCATAAATAACATAAATTCCTGTTCCATAAATGGCTACTAAGCAAAGTAGAATATTAGCAACACAGTAGATAGAAAGTAAAATATAATCTTTAACGAATTTCAGGAAAAAAGTTCCGCTAAATCGCCCTACCATAAATAAGAAGCCATAAATACCAAGGTAATAAGCGGCTGTCTTTTCATCCAGACCCGCTTCTTTTTGTGCTATTCGAACAAAAAAACTGGTTACACAAACTTGTGCTCCCACATAAAAAAACTGTGCTACAACTGCCCAGCTTAAGTGAGAGAATTTCAAAACAGAGAAAAATCCAGTTTTTACTTCGTTTTCTATTTGTTTTGATTTCATTGATGGCAAATGCATGAAATAAAATAAAATGGCTACTAAAACCAATACACTTCCCAAAATGATATAAGGCAGTTTTACAGAAGCAGCTTCTTCTAATAAGTATGCAGCTTTTGTTGCTTCAGGCATTGCGGACATTTGTTCGGGTGTATGATTAACTCCTGAAAGGATAAAAACACCTCCTAAAACTGGGCCTAACATTGCAGCTAAACCATTAAAAGAAGCAGCCAAATTCAATCTTGTGGAAGATGATTCAGGAGGTCCCAATATTGCTGCATATGGATTGGCACTTGTTTCTAAAATGGTTAATCCACAGCCAATAACAAATAAGGCAAATAAGAACAATTCATAAGTTCTTGTGTTTGCCGCCGGTACAAATAGAAAAGCTCCCGCTGCAAAAACTAATAATCCAGTAATGATACTATTTTTATAACCTATCTTTTTTATAATCATACCTGCTGGTATTGCCATTATAAAATAGGCAAAAAAGATGGATGTGTCTATTAATGTTGATTGGCTATTATTAAGCTGACAAGCTTTTTTTAAGTGCGGAATCAAAATACCGTCTAGTCCGTGCGCCATTCCCCAAAGGAAAAATAAGCTGGTAATTAAAATAAAAGGCAAAAGATATTTATTTCCTTTTCCGTTTTCTGTTGGCATTTCGTGTTGGTCACCGGTTTGGTTAGTTACTTGCATAGTTAGATTTTTTTAAAAGTTTCAAAGGCCTAGAGGCTCAAAGTTTCAAAGGTTTTAGGTTTCCAGATTCAAAGTAAAGAAAACTTTGTCTCTTTGCTACTTTGACACTTTGTCCCTCAAAATAATTATTTCTTTTTTACTAATAATAGATGATCGCACACCAATACGACTTCACCTCTTTGGTTGATGATTTCTACGTGTTCAGTCACAGTTCCCATGTCCGGTTTTTTTGCTTCTCCTTTTTCAGAAATCGTAATTTCAGAATGAATAGTATCACCAATATGAACTGGTTTTATAAACCGCATTCGATCATAGCCTTTTGAGAAAGCTTCCGGATTTATTTCGGATGCAGTCAAGCCGATGCCAATACTGAAAATCATAGTTCCGTGAGCAATACGCTGCCCGAAAGGTTGTGTTTTGCACCATTCCTCATCCATGTGATGCGGAAAGAAATCACCTGTATGTCCTGCATGAACAACAAAATCAGTTTCGGTAATCGTTCTGCCTAATGTAACTCTTTTATCGTTAAGTTGATAATCTTCAAAAAAGGTGGATTTGAAATACATGTTTTTAGTTTTTTAGTTCTTAGTAATTAGTCCTTAGTGATTAGCTCGGATGCTAATTACTCACGACTTTTCACTAATCACTACATTTATATAATTTTTTGGGCGTTTTAACACGCTTTCCGCTGTATCTTTTTTGGCAGAAAAAGCCAAAAAAGGATGTCGCTTCAATCGTTAACGCAGGTAATCGTTGTTGTTAAAAGCCATTTAGTGGAATTCCTCCTTTTTCATTACTGATGTAACAGGCTTCCACAACTTTCATGGTATCCAGAACATCCTGAACGCTTGCTAATAATTTTTCATCAGAGCCTTCTTTGAAACGCATCAAATTCGACATGGTTCCAATAAAAGCCTCCGGAAACCAGGAACCTTCCAATTCAATTTTTTCCCATTCGTATTTTCCCTCTTTTTCTATTGCCACTTCGAATTCATCGGGCATTCCGTCAGGATAATTCATCAGTAAGCCCATTTTGGCTTTAATGGCTCCTTTTGTCCCTTCCCATTTGATATAACTTTCTTCATGTTTTGGTCCAAAATGATGATCGTGATTCGTATTGATAACCACTCGCATCGAATCTCCATAATCCAAAATAATTGAAGAACGGCAAGAAGATAATTTCTTCAAAGGATGATTGGTAGTTTTTGCATAAACTCCTTTTGGATTTCCTAAAAACGAACGAATGCAGTCAATATAATGCACGCTGTGAAAAAGAATTTCCAATCTTGGATGTTCCTTGATAAGCGGAAAAAATTCCCAAGGTGTATTTACTGTAACTTTAAATTCCAAATCATACAAATCACCAATAATTCCCTGATTAATGATGTGCCTTGCTGCACTAACAAATGACGCAAAACGCAATTGAAAATTAATAGCAGCAACTAATTTTTTTCTTTCGCAAACGGCAACAATTTCTCTGGCTTGTGCCAAATCATTTCCCATCGGTTTTTGAATAAGAACTGCTGAACCATCAGGAAGTTGTTCTAAGATCTCAATATATTGATCAGGAAGTACCGTAATATCATAAATCGCATTTGAGGGAGCATTTTTTACCGCCTCGGCAACGTTTTCAAATACATGTTCTATTTTAAATTGCTTTGCTAAATCGTGCGCTTTTGAAATCGTTCTGTTGGTAATACCAAAAACAGTAAAACCCGCCATTTCATAAGCCGGTAAATGTGCATCTTTTACAATGCCACTTGCCCCAATTATGATAATCGGCTGTTGTGTTTCGGGCAATAATGGTTTGTATGTAATATTCATAACTATATAATTTGCAGAATAGCATTCTGTGTTTCTTTTAATAATTTTCCGGATGGAATGTCGCTTTCAATCGCTTTTAAAACCATTTGGTCAATCAACTCCGCTACTTTTGGCCACACTGGAGTTTGTGGTAAAGTCAAAGCATTTTCATGAAGCATTTCCAGTTTGTGATAAAACGGAATGGTTTTATTAATTTCAGGATCGTTCCAGGTTGATTTTCGACAACCAATTCCGCCTTCATTCGTTAATAATTTGTCGCTTTCGGGAGTAGTAGCAAATCGTAAAAAATCGTAAGCCAGTTTTTGATGCTTGCTTCCTGTACCAATCGTATAAAGCCAATAAACATTCAATGAAGCTGTTTTATGATTTTCATCGGATGGAAGTTCCGTAATGTCAACTTTGCCTTTCACTTTCGATTCTTCAATCACTTCACACATGGAGGCAAATCCAAACCAGTTGATCGCCATTGCAGCCTGACCTTCGGCGAAAGCCATTCCTGCTTCAACGGAACCAAAATCTTTTGACTTTGGGTGTACTGCATTATTGTTGTTGACGATCGTTCTGTAAAAATTCAAAGCTTCAATCGCTGCATTATGATGGATGTCGATTTGATTTTGAGTATTCAATAAAGAACCGCCTCGTGTCCATAATTGCAGGCAGAAATCAAAAACCATATTGTGTCCGTCAGGATAATTCGCAAAAACACAGCCGTAAAGATTGACTTTGGGTCTGTTGAAAAATTCGGCTATCTGGGTAAATTGTTCCCATGTTTTTGGAGGATGCAATTCGAAGCCATATTGCTTTTTGAAATTTTCTTTTTCGGTTAAATCATCAAATAAATCTTTTCTATAAATCAAACATTCCGGGCCATCATGAAAAGGCAATCCGTAAGTTCCGTTATTTATTTGTTGTAAATGCAATAAAGACTTATGCCAGCCTTCAGGATAATTTTGTGGTGGATTTTCAGCAATCAATGGGTTTAAATCCAGAACCGCTTTTTCATTCGCAGCATCAAAAATCCAGTCGGTATTGATATGTGCAATATCCCAGTTCCCGTTTATTAAACCTTTTTTCGTAATGGTTTCTTCATACAAATCGTGTAATTCCAACGGAATCATTTCGGCTTCAACTGTGATATTGTTTTTTAGACAAAACAAATCCCACAGCTTTTGCAATGTACTTTCAAAAGGGTCGAATTTCCTAACAGCGATTCTTAATTTTTCCATTATTACCCTATAAATTCTTTAATAATTCGCTCATTGTCCTGACCTAATTTTGGAGAACCTTTAGTTGAAGTAAAGTATTCTCCGTCAATTTTAATTGGACATCGGGTTGTTTTGTAGGTGTAACTATCTAGCATTTCAACTCTTTGAACGAAATTTAAAACCTGAAAGCCTTCTTCGGCAAAAAGCTGTTTGTAGTTTAATACTTTGGCACACCAAATATCAGCAGGCTCTAAAATATCCAACCAAAATTGGGTATCCTGAGTTTGTAAATGTGTTGCGAGAATATTCTTGATTTCGTCTCTTAAACCAAATTTATTCTCCGGAAATTGCAGTAATTCATCGCATTTTAAAAGCGAAGCCAATACTGGAATTGATCCCATTGCCAAAGCTAAATAGCCATCATTGGTTTTGTAAATTCCATAAGGCGCACCCAAATAAGCGTGTGCATTGTTGCTTTTGGTTCTGACAGGTAATTCTCCGCCGTCATTGAAATAAGTCGTAATCGTTTCAAACTGAAAATCAAAAGCCGATTCCAGCATGCTTACCTGAACTTTTGCTCCAATGTTATGAGTTGCTTTTCTGTACAAAGCTGCTAAAATTCCTTGTGCCAAATGTGCTCCCGCCAGCATATCCACAATCGATAATCCCATAGGAACGGGACCGTCTTCCTGATTCCCGCTCAGCCAAGTCAGCGCTGTTAAAGATTGTAGTAATAAATCCTGTCCGGGTAAATCTTTTAATTCGAATTTGGTACCGTAACCTGAAATTTCAGCGTAGATGATATTAGGGTTAATTTCTTTCACTTCATCATAACTCAAGCCTACTCGTTCCATTACGCCAGGTCTGAAATTGTGCATGACAACATCGGCTTTAGCTAGTAACTTTTTTAATTTTTCGAGTTCTTCTGGTTGTTTGAAATCTATAGCGAATGATTCTTTGTTTCTGTTGATGGTATGAAAAACAGAAGATTCTCCATTCATAATCAAATCAGAAGTATAAAGGGTTCGGCAGATATCTCCAGTTCCCGGTTTCTCAATTTTTATCACACGAGCACCTAAATCCGCCAATCGCAAACTAGCCGAAGGACCCGAAAGAAACTGACTAAAATCTACTATTAAATAATCTTCTAATGGTTTCATGTATTTAAAAATTGTTCGTGTATTGCTAAATTGTCTTCTCCAACTTTGGGAGCTGCTTTTGGACTAACCAAAATTTCTCCATCCAATTGAATAGGGCTTCTGGTAGTAATTAATGTTTCTCCTGCTGAATTTTTTACCGTTTGTTTCAACTGTAATTCTTCCACAAAAGGCTGATTGTCTAATTCTTCGTAATTGAGAACTTTTCCACACCAAATGCCTTCTTTTTGAAGTAAATTCAACCAATAATCAGCTGTTTGAGTAAGCAGTTTTTCGCTCAATATATTTCTAATTTCATCTCTTTGAGAAAACCATTTATGTTTATCAGTGTATTTTTGGAAATCGATTTCCAAAATACTTCCAATAAAAATCAAATCGCCCATAGCAAGAGAAAGATATCCTTCTTGAGTTTGATAAACTCCATAAGGCGCGCTCAAAAATGCATGGGCGCTACCTTTTACATCTCCCCGTTGCGGCTGTTGTCCTCCATCATTTAGGTAAGAAGTAATGGCTTCAAACTGAACATCCAAAACAGATTCCAATAAACTTACTTCTACTAAAACTCCTTTTCCGGTTTTGGCTCTCTTAAGTAAAGCGGCTAAAATTCCTTGTACGAAATGATTCCCGCACATTAAATCGGCTACAGCCAAACCAAACGGAACCGGTTCCTGGCTTTTTCGACCACTTAACCAGCTTAATCCGGAAAGTGATTGCAGTAATAAATCCTGTCCTGGTTTATTGGCCCATGGACCTTTGTCTCCGTAACCCGTAATTGTTCCGTAAATTATTTTAGGATTAATAGATAATGTGTCATTAAAATTTAAACCGATTTTATCCATTACACCCGGTCTGAAATTATGGGTCATAATATCCGCTTTGGCAATCAGTTTTTTTACTAAAACCAAATCATCAGGATTTTTTAAATCGGCTGCAAAAGATTCTTTATTTCTGTTGATGGTATGAAAAAGCAAACTGCTGTCATCTACAAAAAGATCTTTGATGCTCAATTGTCGACAGGCTTCGCCTTTTACAGGACGCTCAATTTTGATAACTCTTGCTCCTAAATCGGCTAATTTTAATCCCGCAGAAGGTCCTGCCAAAAACTGGCAAAATTCCAATACAATTAATCCTTCTAATGGTTTCATACTATTATAAGTTTAAAGACTTTATATAAAGTGCATCCATTGCTGATAAAATCAACTCTTCATCTCCGCCATTCATTAAATAATCACGAACAACATCGCCTGCGTGATCCTGAAAATACATATGTCCGGAATATCTGGGTCTTAAAAAAGCTCTTTCTAAAGCTGGTAACGTATTTTTGAAATAATCGTGAGTTACTCCATTGATTCTTACGCTTTTCCACGCTTGCAAATGACCCGGTTGTCCGCCATTATCGGCAAAAATGTTTTGCTGAACTTGGGACGATCCTGTAAATTCAGTATATTTAATAGCTTCCGGAATGTGTTGACTAAAGGAAGAAACTGCTAAGCCAGTTCCACCTAAAGAGCTGATCATAGGTTGATCATTCAATTTTACCAAATCATAAAAATGGAGTAAATTTTTGCTGTAACCCATTCTTGAATAATTGGAGTATCCGTAAGCAAAAGGGCAGTAGGCAATTTCATCTGAATTGACCATCGCTTCGTACACCTGAATTGGATTTCTGTTAAAATTAGCCGGATCCATTAATTGAGCTAGTTCGCGATGCATCTGCAAAGCTTTTTTTGCTGTTTCTACAGAAATTACTTTTTCCTGAGACTGAAAAGGATCTTCGCCCAGACTGCAGCAAAAAGAGTAAAATGTCATTAAGGAATCTACCGGAATTCCGGCAAAAGCGACCAGTCCCTTTTTGGCCAGATCTAATAAATCCTCATAAGTTTGTGGAACTTTCAGTCCTTTTTCTTCTAAAATATCCAATCGGGCAGCCGCAACTGGAGTTGCTGCATCTATTGGTAATGCCCATAATTTGTTGTGAAAAACGTAACTTCCGTATGATTTACCAACGGTATTGATTTCCTGATCTTTTATATATTCTGATGAAAGATAATCTGATAAAGGTAAAATAGTTTTTGTATCGGCTCCAAATCCTGTCCACGGATGATCAATAACCAATAAATCAAATCTTTTGGCTAAATCTTCTATCGAAGCATCGGCAAATTCCTGTAAACTTCTTTTCTCCCAGCTAATTTCTATTCCCGGATTTAATTCGGTAAAACGTTGGGCAGTGGCAACCATTGGCAATAAACCTCTCGTATGGTTCCATGTTATGCCTTTTAGTTTTGTCATTTTTTTATAATTAAATGATTGATGTTCTGTTTAAAAAATAATAAATGTAAAAATTACAATTACAAATGTAGAAATAAGATTGCAATGCGCAATAATACATAGATTTATTAATCTATTTTTATGATAAATCTTGGGTTTATTAGTTTGTTTTTTACAAATGGATTAAAAAATGTGATAAATTATTAAAGTATAGTTATTTTTAGATGTTCTTTTTTAAATATTGGTATTTAAAAATTACTTTTGTAATTGTAATTTTTACATTTATTAAATTTTTAAATGTAAAAATGAGAATATAATTAAAGAATAAATAGCTTATAAATGAAAAGTGTTCTAAAAACCAATTTTTTTGCTAAGACGATTTTGATGCTTTTGTTGGTGTCAAATAATGGGATTTCGCAGAATGTCGAAAATAAAGATACTAACCAAAAATCGCAAATTTCAACTCAGCTGAAATGGTCTGAACGAATGGCTTTAACACTAATGCAGCGTCACCCACAATCGTATATGATTGATGATGCACCTGTTGCACATATCAGCTATGTTCATGGTTTGGTTACGTATGCTTTTCAGGAATTAGGCAAACAAAAAAAGAATGAAAAATACACGGCTTATGCCAAACAATATGCTGATGAATTGATTGATGCCGATGGAAATATCAAAACCTATAAATTTGAGTCCTTTAATATCGATAATATACCTACAGGCCGAATTTTATTTGATATCTATGAGCAAACTAAAGACAAACGCTATTTGATTGCCATGCAGACTTTGCGTAAACAATTAGAAGAACAGCCTCGTACGCCAAGTGGTGGTTTTTGGCACAAAAAAATATATCCCAACCAAATGTGGCTCGATGGTTTGTATATGGGGGAACCATTTTACGCAGAATATACCGTTACGTTTGAAAACGGTGCTAAACTGGATGATGTGGCTCATGAATTTGAATTGATTCAGGAAAAAGCAACCGATAAAAAAACAGGATTGTTATACCATGCCTGGGATGAAAGCAAAGAAATGCCATGGGCAAACAAAGAAACCGGCGTTTCTCCTAATTTTTGGTCCCGATCAATGGGCTGGTATGTGATGGGATTGGTAGATGTTCTGGATTATTTTCCTAAAGATCATCCAAAACGAAAAGAACTGATTTTATACTTAAATAATATTTCGAATGCTTTAGTGAAATTTCAGGATCGATCAGGACTATGGTACCAAGTAACCGATATGGAAACCCGTGAAGGTAATTATTTAGAAACTTCGGGTACGGCTATGTTTGCTTATGCTTTTGCAAAAGGGGCAAAAAAAGGATATTTGCCTAAAAAATTCAAAAAAATTGCTGAAAAGGCCTTTGATGGGATGACTTCAAAATTTGTTAAAGTATATCCAAATGGCGAAATTGAAATTACGAATGCCTGTGCTGTAGCAGGTTTGGGAGGGAAACCTTATCGTGATGGCTCTTATGAATATTACATTAATGAAAGAAGAAAAGATAATGACCCTAAAGTAACCGGTCCTTTTATTCTGGCAGCTTTAGAATTAAACCGATAATTAAAAAAAAACTACATAAATATGTTTTCATTACAAAATAAAAAAGCTGTCATAACTGGTGGCGGCAGCGGAATAGGAAGAGCAATTGCTACTTTGTTTGCAAAACAGGGAGCCGAGGTTCATATCGTTGATTTGTCTGTCGAAAGCGCACAGGATGCTGTTGATGAAATAAAAAATGCAGGAGGAAAAGTATTTTCTTATGCCTGTAATGTGTCGAGTCAAAAAGAGGTTGTTGCTACATTTGAAAAAATTGGAAATATCCATATTTTGATTAATAATGCCGGTATTGCCCATGTTGGAAAAGTAGACACAACTTTGGAAATCGATTTCCAAAGAGTGATGGATGTAAATGTAAATGGCGTTTACAACTGTTTGTATGCAGCGATTCCACAATTCAGATTGTCAAATGGCGGTGTGATTTTAAACATGGCTTCGATTGCTGCCTGGGTTGGTATTCAGGACAGGTTTGCTTATTCGACAGCCAAAGGAGCTGTTATGGCAATGACTTTATCGGTTGCCAGGGATTACATCAAAGAAAATATTCGTTGTAATTCGATTTCTCCAGCAAGGGTTCATACGCCTTTTGTGGATGGTTTTATTTCTAAAAACTATGCAGGGAAAGAAGAAGAAATGTTCGAGAAATTATCTCAGTCACAACCAATAGGAAGAATGGGGAAACCGGATGAAATTGCAACTTTAGCATTGTACTTATGCAGCGATGAAGCAGGATTTATTACCGGAAGCGATTATCCTATTGACGGAGGTTTTATAAAATTAAATAACTAATTAAAAATATATAAAAATGAAATTAATACGTTTTGGTGAAGCTGGAAAAGAAAAACCCGGAGTTATAATTGGAGAGAAAAGATATGATGTTTCTTCGATAGTAACTGATTTTAATGAAGCTTTTTTTGAAGATAATGGTTTGGAAAAATTGAAAAAAGCATTAGAAAACAATCCTGTTTTGCCTGAAGTTAGTGCAGATGTACGTTTAGGTTCACCGGTTGCAAGACCTTCAAAAATAATCTGTATCGGATTAAATTATGTTGATCACTGTAAAGAAACCGGAGCTCCAATTCCAACTGAACCAATTATCTTTTTCAAATCAACTACTTCTTTATGTGGTCCGAATGATGATTTGATTATCCCGAAAAACAGTGAAAAAACAGACTGGGAAATCGAATTGGCATTTGTAGTAGGTAAAAAAGCAAGTTATGTAGAAGAAGCAGAAGCTTTGGATTACGTTGCAGGTTATGCTTTACTAAATGATTACAGTGAAAGAGCTTTTCAAATCGAAATGGGCGGACAATGGGCAAAAGGAAAAGGCTGTGATACTTTCGCGCCACTTGGACCATTTTTGGCTACTCAGGATGAAATTGCAGATGTAAATAATATCCCAATGTGGCTGACAGTTAACGGAAAGAAATTCCAAAACAGTAATACTTCCAATTTGGTTTTCAAGATTCCATTTTTAGTGCATTACCTAAGTCAGTTTATGACTTTGCTTCCTGGCGATATAATCAGTACAGGAACGCCTCCGGGAGTTGGTTTGGGTATCAAGCCGGATCCAATTTATATCAAAGCAGGAGATGTTATTGAATTAGGGATGGACGGTTTAGGTTCAAGCAAACAAGTAGCAAAAGCTTACAGTAAATAATTATTGGAATTTTTGAAAAGAAAATTCTAAAAAAACAGATTCAAATTAAATGAAATATATTGTTTGTGAAAAGCCGCAGGAGTTTCTTATCAAAGAAAAACCAATGCCGGAACCAAAAGAAGGTGAAGTATTGTTGAAAATTAGAAGGATAGGAGTTTGCGGAACCGATATTCATGCTTTTGGAGGCACGCAACCCTATTTTGAATATCCAAGAATTTTGGGTCATGAACTGGCTGCAGAATATATTAAGGGAAACGCAAAAGGTTTTGAACCGGGAGATAAAGTAACTTTTATTCCTTATTTCAATTGCGGAACCTGTGTTGCCTGCAGAAATGGACTGACAAATTGTTGTGCCAATATTAAAGTTTTTGGTGTTCATATCGATGGCGGAATGGCTGAGTATGTTACTATTCCCGAACAATATTTATTGCACGGTCAGGGATTAGATTATGATGAACTGGCATTAGTTGAGCCTTTGGCAATTGCTGCACATGGTGTAAGAAGAGCTGGAGTAAAAGCTACCGATACAGTTTTGGTAATGGGAGCAGGGCCAATCGGAATTGGATTGATTCAGTTTGCGAAGATTGCCGGAGCCAAAGTAATTGTAATGGACATCAACGATTACCGATTAGGTTTTTGTAAAAATGAACTGAATGCTGATGCAACCATAAATCCGTTAAACGAAGATGTGGCCGAAAGATTAAAAGAACTCACAAATGGCGATATGGCGAACGTAGTGATTGATGCTACCGGAAACCAAAAAGTCATGAACAGTGCTTTTAATTATATTTCGCATGGCGGAAGATTTGTTTTGGTAGGACTTCAAAAGGGAGAATTGAGTTTCAGCCATCCTGAATTTCATAAGAGAGAATCGACTTTAATGAGCAGCAGAAATGCCACTATTGAAGATTTTGAATATGTAATGGAATGTCTGAAAGCAGGAAAAATTGATCCGAAGAAATACATTACGCACCGTGCTGATTTTTCAGAAATGATCAATCAATTCGGAAATTGGATTGACCCAAAAAACAACGTCATCAAAGCGTTGATCGAAATAAATTAAGCTAAATAACTATATAATTATGGATTTAGGACTAACAGGTAAAATTGTAGTAGTTTCCGGTTCTGCCGGAAAAGAAGGAAGTATTGGAGAAACCATAATCAAAAGATTGGCAGATGAAGGAGCAATTCCGGCACTTGTTGACAGAAACAGTCGTGGTTTGGGTTATGCAGAAGAACTTCAAAAGAAAGGGATTGATGCATTGTTCGTTCAGACGGATGTTACCAATCCTGAAGAAATTGAAAGTGCCGTTAAACAGATAGTACAAAAATACGGCAGAATTGACGCTGTCATCAATAATGTTGGTGTTAATGATGGTGTTAGCTTAGATTCGAGTTATGAAGAATTTATGGATTCTTTGAAACTGAATGTGGTAAGTTATTTTTTATTGGTTAAATACGCGCTTCCTTATTTAAAAGAATCAAAAGGAAATATCCTGAATATTGGTTCAAAAGTAGCTTTGACAGGCCAGGGTGGAACTTCAGGTTACGCTGCTGCAAAAGGCGGTGTTCTTGGATTGACAAGAGAATGGGCGGTAGATTTGATTCAGTACGGAATTCGTTCTAATGCGATTATCATTGCTGAAAGTTATACTCCGGCATACGAAGACTGGATTAAAACGTTAGCTGATGGCGAAACTGTTTTGAAAAAAATCAATAAAAGTATTCCGTTTGAATCGAGAATGACGAAAACTGAAGAAATTGCAGATACAACTTTGTTTATTATTTCAGAGCGTTCCTCTCATACAACTGGGCAGTTTGTTTTTGTTGATGGAGGTTATGTACACTTAGATCGTGCTTTAATCAGTGATGTAAATTAGTTTTATATGAATAACCGAATCGACTCCCATCAGCATTTTTGGAAATTCGACCCAATAAGAGACAGTTGGATTGATGATTCCATGAAGAAGATTCAAAGGGATTTTTTGCCGGAAGATTTATTACCATTGCTTTCCCAAAATCAATTTTTGGGTTGTGTGGCTGTTCAGGCAAGTCAGTCTGAAGAAGAAACTAATTTTCTATTGGACTTAGCTTCGAAAAATGATTTTATAAAAGGAATTGTGGGCTGGGTTGATTTGAGAGCTGAAAATATTTCAGAACGATTGAATCATTTTTTCAAATACGAAAAACTCAAAGGGTTCAGACATGTGGTACAAGGAGAACCGGATGATTTTATGTTCGGGAAGGAATTTCGTAACGGAATTACAGCTTTAAAACAATTTGATTTTACTTATGATATTCTGATTTTTCATCGTCAATTGCCGGCTGCTATTGATTTGGTAAAATCATTCCCTGAACAGAATTTTGTCATTGATCATATTGCAAAACCGGATATAAAATTGGGTGATATCGAATCATGGAAAAAGGGAATCGAGGAAATTGCAAAATTCAACAATGTAAGCTGTAAAATTTCCGGAATGGTTACAGAAGCCGATTGGAATGCATGGAAACCATCTGATTTAAAACCTTATCTGGACGTGATTTTTGAAAATTTCTCTGTAGATAAAATACTATTCGGATCTGACTGGCCGGTTTGTAATGTGGCTGCAGATTATAATACAATAGTTAAAACTTTAGAAGATTATATTTCGAAGTTTTCAATTGAAAATCAGAATAAAATTTGGTCTGAAAATGCAAAAGCATTTTATAAGCTGAAGGATTAAGAAATCAATTTTCAATATATAAAAAAAGCGTGAATCTAAATTTTCACGCTTTTTTTATGCCTTTTATTATTTTAAAACATCAGTTTCAGGAGTCCATTTTTTTTGCCACTCCGGATATTTTTTAAGTGCTTTTTCAGGGTTGTACGTATACCAGGCATAACCACTTCTTCGTTCACGGCTAACTTCTGCCAATGAATATAAATACACACTGTCTCTGTCACAAAACAAAGGTCTCCATGTACCCAATTCATAATAGCGGGTCCATATCGGACGTGCTGTAGAGTCTACAACAACTCGACGGTCATCGGTAACTTTTTTAAATTTCGAATCAAATTCAGGAGCCTGAAAAGTTTCTACTCTGGTATTTAATATTTTAGAATCCGAAAACCATTTAATAGCACCCTGTACAGCTCTGATAACCTGCTCATTTGGATTCTCGATTTTCATTAAAAATAAAACAATATCAACACTTTCTGCATTACTGACACTAGGCGGTTCGAACTTTCTGGCCCAAGCAGGTAATAAAGTGACTTCATCATGCTGCTGACACCACGCATACAATTTTCCATGATCTGAAATTTGGGTTTTTAAGATGCAGTCAATACCTTTTTCGTAGGCTTTGCTCACTTTGCTTTTTGTTTCAGCATCTACAAAACTAAAATTAGGATCGTTTTCCACTATTTTTTCTAGCAAATTCATGATTCCCATGTAAGTTCCATCGTTGAAAGTAATATGACGGCTGTACCCTTTTTCTAAAGGAAAATATTGTGGCCAGCCTCCATTAGCATATTGTGCTTCCAAAATAAAGTTGATTCCTCTTAGGCAAGCAATTTTGTATTTTTCACTTTTAGTAAGTGTATAAACTTGAGCTAAATAATAAACATGGGTATAAGTAGTAGCATTGTCAAAAGTTGTATGCAAGGTAGACTTTGTATAAACCACATCTTTTATTTGTTCTTCGGTCAAAATAGCCCGTACATCATAATTTTTTTGCCAGCCTCCGTTATCACGCTGAAAGTATAAAATATTGTCTGCTATTTTTGTGTATTCTGTTTCCTCATACCTCGGCTGATTGGGTATTGGATTTATAATATTACTTTTATCAGCAATACCATACCAGTGATTCATACTGTCGCTGAATGGTTTGGTGCTGATTACTGTTTTATTTCCCTTATCGGATTGAGCACCGGAATTAAGAAATGAAAAAGAGGCTACTACAGCGAATAGTAAATTCTTGTTTTTGAATAATTTTTGCAGGATTTTCATAGCAAATTTTAGTTTGGCTTTTGTTCTGTTTATGTGGTTTTAACTTTAGACATCGCAAAAGCCAAATAGTTTAATCACTATAGTTTTACTGCCGATTTAGGAACAGTTTCTCCAATAGTAGTTTTTTTAGCAAAATCTGAATTTGGTGAAGCAACAAATTCTACATTCTCCGTAGCTTCTCCATTAATAGTAATCGCTTTAGCTGATGTCGAGTTGAATTCAATATCCTTAAACGACATGTTTTTGCCATTGTAAATTTCAATTACATTAGGATTTTTAATATCCAGTTTAGCATTGTGAATTTTGATTCCGTTGGCATCAACAATAGTAAAGCCTTTTTCTGCTTTTGCAATCAAATTAGAAATTTCTATATTTTCAAGGTTCATTTCAGGTAATCCTTGTAAAAACACAGCTTGCTGAGCTCCTTTGATCGTTACATTTTTTATCGAAATGTTTTTGAACTGAGGTGTTTTTTCATCCACAGGCATTTTTTTATTTACGATTTTATCACCGCCTTCTTCCAAAGTTTCTGCTATGGATTTTCCTCCATAATATAAGTTGAAAGAAATTGCCTGAGACGGAATATCGGTCATGAAAATATCAGAAATAAAGATATTTTCTACAACTCCACCACGTCCACGGTTGCTTTTAAAACGCAATCCAACATCAGTTCCCATAAAAGTACAATTAGAAACGTGCATGTTTTTTACACCTCCCGACATTTCACTTCCAACAGTAACGCCTCCGTGTCCGTGATACACAATGTTGTTTCGTACGATAATATTTTCACAAGGAACGCCTCTGTCACGTCCGTCTTTATCTTTTCCGGATTTGATACAGATCGCATCATCACCCACATCAAAACTGGAATTTTCAACAATTACATTTTTACAGGATTCCACATCCAGACCATCACCATTTTGTGAAAACCAAGGATTACGAACGGTTACATTACGAACGATTAAATCTTCAATCATCAACGGATGAATGTTCCATGCCGGAGAATTTTGAAAAACTGGTCCGTCAAATAGCACTCTTTTACTGTTTTGGATACTCACCAATACCGGACGAAGAAAATCATGAATCGCTTCAAATTCTTCTTTAGTTTTTAAATCCAAACGTACATTCTGATCCGCTCCTACAGAAGCTTTCATGAATGTTTCTGATGGATACCAGCTCGTTTTGCTTTCGTTAAGAACGCCGCCTGAAGAAACAAAACCTTTCCATTGGCTTTCTGTCAGTTTACTTTTTTTAACCTGTCTCCACACTTCACCTGAACCATCCCAAACGCCTTTTCCGGTGAAGGCAACATCTTCCAGGTTTTTACCGTAAAGTGGAGAAATACAACGCCAGGTATTTAAACCTTCAAAACTCGTTTCTATAATTGGGTACAGGCTTTTATCCGGAGAAAATTTGATCAAGGCTCCTGTTTCTGCATGTAATTCGATTTTGCTTTTTAGAATGATTGGACCCGTAAGCCAGATTCCCGGAGGAATAATTAGTTTCCCGCCTCCTTTTTTTGAAAGTGCATTTATTGCATCTTCAAAAGCTTTTGTATTTAAAACATATCCTCCGTTAACAGCGCCAAAATCTTTTAAATTGACAGTGTTTTTTGGAATTTTAGGCTCTTTAACTTTAGCCATTTTAAATTCAATGTTTTGGTAAGTATCATTGGATTTTGACTTTTGAGCCATTACATTTCCTGAATATCCTATGGCTACAACTGCCAATAAAAGACGGAAAAAGTGAGTTGGATTAGTTTTCATTCTTATTGAATTAGTTAAAGTTTAAATTTTAAATACCAAAATGGTATGATATGTTTATATTGATGATTCTTTTTTTATAGATATAAAAATAAGTTCCATAAAAAAACGAAAATACAATAATGTAATCGATTGCACAAATTTAGTAAAAATATTTGCACATATTTAATACCTGAAATTGTATTTATGAAATTATAGTAGGGTAAGTCGCAATGTTTTTTTTATTTATGTAACGAGCAGAATGAAATGCAGGAGGGTACAGGACACATTTATTTTTATGTTCCGTTAAATTGTACCGATTATTTGCTAAAAGTGTAAAAAATACATTTATTTGCAACCGAATTATTTTAAGAATACAAAAGCTTACTACTTTACCTAAAAAAGAAAAAAATGCGTTTAAATACTTTTACCAGAGTTTTAATTATCTTTTTAATGACCGTCAGCACATTCACGTTGAGCGCTGCTGAAATTTGGGTTTCTCCTCAGGGAAAAGATACTAATCTTGGAACAAAATCAAGCCCATTGGCAACAGTACAAATGGCGGTAAGAAAAGCCAGAGAATTACGCCGATTGAAAGATACTTCTATAAAATCCGGAATTCGAATAATAGTAATGAACGGAACCTATTATTTAAACGAACCCTTATTCATAAGACCCGAAGATTCCGGAACAGCTGATAGTCCAACAACTATCGAGGCCGACGCGAATGCCAAACCAATCTTAAGCGGTGGGTTCGAAATCAAAAACTGGAAAAAATCGGCAATTGCGATAAACGGATTAAAAAAAGGAATAGTTTGGGAAGCCGATGCTCCTTCAAAAGCGGGTGAAATTATCAATTACCGACAATTGTGGGTCAACGGAAAAAAGGCCGTTAGAGCGAAAAGTACTGCCGGAAATCAAATGGACAGAATTTTGTCTTGGGATGCTGCTACGGAAACGTGTTGGATTCCTTTCAAAGATAAATCAGTTAAGTTTGAACCGGGAATGGAAATGTTCATTACACAATGGTGGGCAATTGCCAATTTGCGTATCAAAGATATCGAAGTAAAAAAAGACAGCGCCAGACTTTCTTTCGAACAGCCGGAAAGCAAAATCCAAAGCGAGCATCCTTGGCCAGCACCCTGGATTTCTAAAAACAACGGAAATTCAGCTTTCTATTTAAACAATGGAATCTCTATGCTTAACGAACCTGGAGAATGGTTTTTGGACAGAAAAAAAGGTAAAATCTATTATATTCCAAGAACAGGTGAGGATTTGGCTTCTGCTAAAGTAACTGTTCCGGTTTTAGAAAATTTGGTGAAAATTGAAGGAACTCTGGATACTCCGGTACATCATTTTAATTTCAAAGGAATTTCGTTTCAGTACAGCAACTGGCTCCGTCCTTCGCAGCAAGGTCACGTTCCGTTGCAGGCGGGAATGTATTTATTGGATGCTTACAAATTAAAAACTCCAGGAACTCCGAATCAGGCGAGTTTGGAAAATCAGGGCTGGGTGGGAAGACCGAGAGCAGCTGTTGAGGTAAATTATGCCAACAATACTCTTTTCGAAGGCTGTTCTTTTGAGCATTTGTCTTCCACAGGATTGGATTTGCATAAAGGAACGAATCATAATATTGTCAAAGGAAATCTTTTCAAAGACATTGGCGGCAACGGAATCAATCTGGGTGTTTTCTCGGAAGAATCATTCGAGGCGCATTTGCCTTATACAGTAAAAGATGAAAGAATAGTTTGTTCAGACGAATTGATTTCGGATAACCTGATTACCAATGTTGCCAACGAAGATTGGGGATGTTTGGGAATTGCAGCCGGTTTTATAAAGAATCTGACGATCGAACACAACGAAATTTCGGATGTTGCCTACAGCGGAATTTCAATGGGTTGGGGATGGACACACACCGACAACGTGATGCGAAACAACAAAATTCAGCGAAATAAAATTCATCATTACGCCAAACATTTACACGATGTAGCCGGAATTTACACGCTTTCATCTCAGCCGGACAGCCGAATAGAAGAAAATTACATCGACAAAGTCTACAACAGTCCGTATGCACATGATCCTTTTTTATGGCTGTATTTGTATACTGATGAAGGAAGTCAGGGCTTCACGATTAAAAACAATTGGATTCCGATTCAGAAAATATTGAAAAACAACAATGGTCCGAAAGGAAATATCTGGCAGGATAATTATGCATTTGTTGATTCTAAAATCAAGGAAAATGCAGGAATTCGTGCGCCATATAGCAATGTATTAGCTAAAGAAGTTGTCGTTGATGAAGCCTGGGGATTGCAGGAAATGCCAAAATCGGTTGCGATTGAATTAATCGGAAAAGATCTGGATATCGAAAAAATCAAATCAACTATAAAAGGTTTCCGAATTGTAGGCGAAGAATTGTACCAATGGGAAAACCATCTGGTGATTTACGGTTTGATGAATCAGCCTGAAAGAACCAAACGAAAACTGGCTTTGGCTTTTCCAGCATTGGAAATTAAAATCTACGAAAATCCAGTGTATGATTTCCAGAATTTCGAAAGATGCAAAGAGGTTAAAGTAGCATCCGAATGGGACAATATTGTGCTGACAGCCAATTTAGTTGAAGACGAAAAAATGCAAAAAGAATATATAGATTACCACACGACCCAATTCGAAAAATGGCCGGAAATTGCCAAAGGTTTCTGTAATGCCGATTTTCAGCAACTGCAGGTTTTTAAAAACGGAAGACAATTGATGCTGGTCATCAGTATTCCAAAAGGAGAAAATCTGGATAAACTAAATCCAAAAACAACCGAAAATAATCCGCGTGTAGACGATTGGAACACCTTAATGAAAAAATACCAAACCGGAATCGAAGGCGCAAAACCTAATGAAACCTGGATATTTTTGAATAAAGTAAATACAAAATAATTATTCACATTTAGACCCGACAGGTTTTGAAAACCTGTCGGGTCTGTTTTGAAAACAAAAATAAATAAAGATGTTAAAAATAGCTATTCTAGGACTTGGAGAAGGACGAAGCACCATGTCAGCCGCTTTGTCAAGCTCAAAATTAGAGTTGGTAAAAGTATGTGACAGAAACGAAGAATTGTGCCAGCAAAGAGCAAAGGAATTCGATTTCCATTCCTACACCACCAATTACGATGATTTATTAAAAGATGATTCCATTGACATCATCGCCATTTATACGCCCGATCATTTACATGCGGATCATGTGAAGCAGGCTTTATTGCACGGAAAACATGTCGTGTGTACCAAGCCTTTTATCGATGATCTTTCAGATGCTGCGGCATTATTGGAATTGAGAGAAAAGACCGGAAAGAAGGTTTTTATCGGTCAGAGTTCGAGATTTTTTGAACCTGCAAAAAGACAAAGAGCCGATTTTGAGGCTGGATTAATAGGCGATTTAATTACAATTGAAGCCCATTATCACGCCGATCACAGATGGTTTTTAAAGAAAGAATGGTCTTTACTTCAGTCTTTCAAATGGTTATACGGAGGTTTGAGTCATCCTGTCGATTTTATCAGATGGTATTTGCCGAATATCCAGGAAGTGATGGGCTACGGAATGATCAGCAGTAACGGAAGCGTGGCAGGTTTGAAGAACGAAGATACGATGCACTTTATTTTCAAAGCGACTGACGGAAGAATTGCGAGAGTAAGCGGAGTCTATACTTCGCCAACACAGCCAACCCAACGCGATAGTGGAATGAGTACAATTTTAAGAGCAACCGAAGGCGCAAGTCAGTCCGATTACCACGAATTGCGTTATGCAATTACCGACAAAACCGGCGAAGAAAAAGTAATTACTTGGGGCGACAGCACTCTGAAACATTATTTCCGTTTTGAAGGACAAAGCCATCATGCAGGTGAATACCAAAATTATCTGGACTATTTCGCAGACAGTATCGAACAAAATTTCACAGCCTATCCGGACATGAAAGAAGGCATCGGAACCGTGGCATTATTACAGGCAATGGACAAATCTTTACAAACCGGAATGCCAGTAAAAATTGCTGATGTTCTTAACGAATACGGACTATGAACAGCATCTACGATAAGTTAACGACCTTAGATTTTATCATTGTAGCGATTTATCTGGTGACTTTATTGGTCATTGGTTATGTGGTGAGCGTGAAGCAAAGCAAGAAGAACGAAACGCTTTTTATGGCGGGAAATTCACTGAACTGGTACAACATCGGGTTCAATATGTGGGGGACCAATGTGGGGCCTTCCTCATTATTAGCTTTTGCCAGTATTGGTTATGCGACGGGAATCGTAGCCGGAAATTTCGAATGGTACGCCTTTGTGTTTTTATTGCTTTTGGCTATCGTTTTTGCACCAAGATACATTGCCAGTAAAGTCAGCACAATGCCCGAATACATGGGAAAACGCTATGGCGACAGTACCCAGACTATTTTGGCCTGGTATGCGATGGTCAAAATTTTAGTAAGCTGGCTGTCGTTGGGATTGTTTAGCGGTGGAATTTTGGTACGTCAGATTCTGGGAATTCCGATGTGGCAGAGCGTGACGGTATTGGTGATTTTTTCAGGAATTTTTACGTACGCTGGAGGATTGAAAGCCATTGCCAAAGTGAATGTTTTTCAGATGATTTTATTGATTGTCGTTTCGCTTACCTTGTCGTATTTAGGATTGCAGAAAGTCGGCGGAATTGAAGCCTTGATTGCCAAAACACCTTCTAATTTCTGGAATTTAGTTCAGCCGGCAGACGATGCACATTATCCGTGGCCTGCAATTTTATTGGGATATCCCGTGGCCGCAGTAGCTTTCTTTTGTACCGACCAGTCGATGGTGCAAAGTGTTTTGGGAGCCAAGAATCTGGAGCAGGGACAATTGGGAGTCAACTTCATCGGCTGGCTAAAAGTGATGGCATTGCCTTTGTTTATTTTACCGGGAATCCTGTGTTCGGTTTTGTATCCGGAATTGGGTAAAAACTCTGATTTGGCTTATATGACTATGGTGACGAATTTATTCCCAAGCGGAATGAACGGATTGGTGATTTGTGTCATGATTGCCGTTTTGGTAGGAACAATTGGTTCCTCATTGAATGCGTTGAGTACCGTTTTTACCAATGATATTTATGTAAAGAAAATGAATCCGACAGCGTCCATCCAACAGCAAATTAAAATTGGCCGAATCACGATTGCAGGCGGATGTGTATTTGCTATTTTGATTGCCGTAGCGATTGACAATATAAAAGGACAAAATTTATTCAACATCTTTCAGGCGGTTTTGGGATTTTTGGCTCCGTCATTATCTGTGGTGTTTTTATTGAGTATTTTTTGGAAACGCACGACCAAAAAAGCCGTAAACGCTACTTTATCCTGGGGTTCAGCCTTTAGCTTATTCGTTGGGGTATTGTATTTGTGGATTTTCCCTGCGGATGTTTACACCGCCTGGCCTCACTTTTTATTGATATCCTTTTACATTTTTGCAGTTCTAATGGTAACGGCGATTATCATTTCATTACTGGATAAAAGTCCGGAGACCAATTTTTCAGATGAAACGGATATTCCAAAAACCAGTAAGAAAGTGAAGATTTTATTTGCTGTATTGGGTCTGGTGATTTTGAGTTTGTATTTGTTTTTTAATGGGAATTAAATAGATTACTAAATACCGATAATTTCTTGGAACGCTTTCTTTGTAAGGAAGCGTTTTTTATGTTTTGTTAATAGTTGAAAATATTCAAAATAAAAAAAGCCTCATATTTCTATGAAGCTTCTTATTATTGAGACTGACCAGATTGTAACCCTACCTTTTCAGGCTGACCAGATTTTAACCCTGTCTCATTTATTTTAAATAGTAATTACTGTAATGATTATTATACAAAATTAATACAAACGTATATTACAACTACTATACCATTAATATTTTTATCTTATGTAAAACAGCTTATTGATAGTTATATCCTATCATATATTCATTCATCATAATTATCTACTGTAACTACTTGTTTATTAATTAACCTGTAAAGAGTAGATTCTGTCTCATTAAATTCAATAGCATATTGGTTATCTCCAAGTTGAAATCCTTCAATACTCATTGCTGTAACAATAGTGACTTCAAATTTATTTAAACTTACAAAATGATATTCAACAGCAATGTTTAATGTTGTCTTATCAGTAAAAGTTTGTCTCAAAACAACTCTAATGTTTCTTGTTTTAGGTGGCGGATGATTAACAAATAATAATTCTTTATGTTTAAGTGAATAATACATTAAATGTTTGAATGACTTTATAACTAATGGTTCAACATTCTCAAATTCTATACCAACTCTGTCTCCATTATCATCACCAAGATGTAAACGATCCCAATAATGCTTATCATACCAAAATTCAATCTGGAAATTCTCCGTAAAAGTAGTATGATGTCTCACTTTTTTAGATGCACAATTTTCCAGCCAAGCATCAATATCAACAATTATTTCACTATTGTTTTCTGAAATTCTCTTTCTCTTCTCTCTGCGATTCATTGAATTATTTTATAAGAATATAAAAATAGTATTTTAAATTAATAATTTAATAAGAAATTTTTTGAGTTTTACAAAGTTGCTTAATGTTTGAGTTAGCCCATTACTAACTTTCGTCTTGTTTAATAAAAACTGGAAACGCAATTGGAGGCACTCAAGGAATGATTGGAAAATATTTAGTATTTAAAATGTGTGTAAATTAGTATGAATTTCAGGAAAATAAATAGTAGGTTTGTCACACCTAATTACCAAATTTAAGATTTATAAGTCTGGTTAAATAAGACTTATAAAATCATTAATAGCATTTATTTAAAACCTCTAAGTATATTAGTATATTTCTAAATTTGAAAAAATATTTATGGCTGAAAAAATTATTACCAGTATTAGTAATTTAATAGAGTTTCTAAGAGACGATATTTCGGATTATGATGAGGATATATGGTTTCGTGGACAAAGTGATTTCAATTGGAAATTAGAACCAGGTATTTTCAGATGTAGTCAAAAGATGTCTGAAAGTTCTTTACTGACTCGTTTTAAACAATCAGCTGCAATGTTGACAAATTCATTTCCAAAAAGTGATTTTGATTGGCTCTTTTTAATGCAACATTATGGTGTTCCAACTCGATTGTTGGATTGGAGTGAAAGTCCATTAACCTCTTTGTATTTTGCGATATTTGAAAATAATGCCACTGATGCTGCACTTTGGTTATTAAAACCTATTGAATTAAATAAAATTGCAAATATCAGTACCGTAGAAAAAAACTTTATTCCTTCTTTTGAAGATACTGAATTAGATAATTATAAAGTTGAAACACTAAGATCAAACACTCGTAATAAACTTGCTCCCATTGCTACTATTGCAACCAGAAATAGTACTAGAATCCAAGCTCAATTAGGTGTTTTTACTATACATCATCTTGATCAGAGATCAATTGAGGAATTTTGCACTCCTACAGAATTAGTTAAGTATAGAATTCCTGCTGAATATAAAAATGTTATTAGAGAAGAGTTATCGTTATTAGGAGTAAATAAATTTTCATTGTTCCCAGAATTGGCAAGTATTGGGGAAATATTAAAGAGCAAATTATTATGAGTTATATAGAAACAAATCCAGTACAGCATGCTACAATTCTTAGAATTTATTCTGAAAGAGATGAAATTGTTGTTGATCCAGAGTATCAAAGAAATGGTGGGGTTTGGACACCGGAAAAGAAACAATTATTAATTGATTCCATTTTGAACAACTATGATATACCAAAAATTTACTTTCATCAATATAATCGTGATGAAAGGAGTAAAACAGGCAAATCTTTTGCTATAATTGATGGAAAACAGAGACTTGAAACTATTTGGGCTTTTATAGAAGGAAAGTTTTGTTTATCTGATTATTTTGAATATCAAGATGACCCAAAAATTGAATTATCAGGTCTAAATTATGATGATTTATCTAAAGAATTTCCAAAAATTAAGATAAAATTTGATTCATTTGTACTTCCTATAATAGGAGTGCAAACTGATGATCTTGATTTAATTGAAGATATGTTTTCTCGACTCAATGAAGCTGTTCCTTTAAATTCAGCAGAAAAAAGAAATGCTTTTGGTGGAAATATGGTTAAAGCAATTAGAGAAGTTTCAACACATAAGTTTTTTTCTAAAAAAGTTAAATTTAACAATAATAGATATCAACATTTTGAAGTTGCTGCTCGATTTCTATTAGTAGAGATTGCACAAATTGAACATGGTAAATTAATAGATACTAAAAAAGTATATTTAGATGCAATGGCAAAAAATTATAAAACAAAAAATGCATCTAGAGTAATTGAAGTTCAGAAAAAAGTAATTGCTATAATGGATTTGATGATTAATTGTTTTGCTGATAATGATTTACTTTTAAGAACCCAAGGCTCAATGGTTGTATATTATTTTTTATTTCAATGGGCAAATGAAGAAACAAAAACCATTACTCGTAAACAATTGCTTGAATTTGAAGATAAAGTAAAAACAAATAGAAAGTTAGCTGAAACTCATTATGAGGAAGCAGACTACGATTTATTAGAATTTGACAGACTGAGTCAACATGGAACTAATGATGTTTCAAATATTAAAGAACGATTGAGGATCATTAAGGAATATGTAATATAAAAAAGTACAAATTGTAAATCATTTGTATTAATGCTACATCTATTCTATATAAATATTTTTCTCTCTTGTCTAATTAATTCTCCAAAATGCTCCCAAAACTCGGGAGCATTTTTTATTTCAGGACAGTACAGGTTGTAAAATGTAAAAATAACACTTATCTTTAGACCCAAAATATCTCTTTATGCGAAATCGATTTCCAAATTTCAAAAAACTATTTGTTTTTATTGTTTTATTTTCTTCATGTGCTTTGTTTGCTCAGGAAAATAAGCCTGCCACATGGATTTGGTATCCAGGCGATTTTGAAGTTTGGTTAAGCAATAAAATGCAGGTAAGACGTACAGAACGAGAGGCAGTATTTCCACCGCTTTGGCAATATTACAGTCCATACTCCTTGGTAACTTTTCAAACAGAAGTAGATATTCGAGAACCAGACGAGGTAAAAATCTACTCGGAAGGATCTTTTCAATTACTTTTAGATGGTGTTCAGGTTTATGGACAGCCAAAATCACTAAAAATTCCTGCTGGAAAACACAAAATTTCCTTTAAAGTTTACAATCAGGAAGTTTTGCCAGCTATTTATATTGCGGGTAAGTATGTTAAATCGGATGCATCCTGGAAGGTAACCAATGAAGATAAGCTTTGGATTGATGAAACTGGAAAAGCACAACAATCGGGTACGCCTTGGGTTCCAGTTGGTTCTTGGAATTTTAATTCACCAGAAACAAAACCTTCCGAATTTAAACTAACAACCACACCTTGGAACGCCAAAAAAACAGAAAAAATAGGAGCTGGTAAATTGGTGGATTTTGGTAAAGAAACTTTTGGTTATATTAAAATTCACGGCTTAAAAGGAAAAGGTAAAGTAGCACTTTATTATGGAGAATCTCGTGAGGAAGCGCTGGATACGGCCAGATGTGAAACATTAGATCATTTATCTTTTGATGGAAACCAGCCTGAAACATACACACACGATGGGTCTAAAGCCTTCCGTTATGTTCAGGTGCAGGCAGATGCAACGGTAAAATATGATTCAATTTCGATGCTTTATGAATATTTGCCATTAGACTATCGTGGTGCATTCAAATCTTCAGACCAAGAATTAAACAAAATTTGGGATGTGTCGGCTTACACGATGCATCTAACATCGCGCGAATTTTTTATAGACGGGATAAAACGCGACCGTTGGGTTTGGTCTGGCGACGCTTATCAAAGTTATTTAATGAATTATTATTTATTCTTTGATTCGGCTTCCGTAGAACGAACGCTGTTGGCTCTTCGTGGTAAAGAACCTGTGACGGCTCACGTAAATATCATAATGGATTATTCGCTGTATTGGTTTGTGGGTGTTTACGATTACTATTTGCATACTGGCGATACGAAATTTATCAAAACTTTTTATCCACGAATGAAATCACTGATGGAATTCTGCTTGGAAAGAAGAAACAAGAACGGATTCCTGGAACCATTGGAAGGCGATTGGGTTTTTATTGATTGGGCGAACGGATTACCAAAAACCGGCGAGGTGAGTTTTGAGCAAATGCTTTTAGCCAGAAGTTTAGAAGCTATGGCTGTTAGTGCTGAAATTGCAGGTCAAAAGGATGACCAAAAACAGTATCAAAAACTAGCTGTTGATTTAAAAGCAAAATTATTTGATGTGTTTTGGGATAAGAAAGAAAACGTTATGAAACACCAACGTATAGACGGTAAAATGCAAGATATTGTAACCAGATACGCTAATATGTTCGGTATTTTTTTCAATTATTTTAATGAAGAACAAAAACAAAGTATAAAAAAGAAGGTGTTGCTCAATGATAAAATTCTTCAAATCACAACACCATATATGCGTTTTTACGAGTTGGAAGCATTGTGTGCTATGGGCGAACAAGATTATGTTTTGAAAGAAATGAAAGACTATTGGGGAGGAATGCTAAAAGAAGGCGCAACTTCTTTCTGGGAAGAATACAATCCAAACAAAAAAGGAACAGAACATTTAGCGATGTACGGACGCCCTTATGGAAAAAGTCTTTGCCACGCCTGGGGTTCCAGTCCAATTTATTTGCTGGGAAAATATTATTTGGGCGTAAAACCAACAGCTCCGGGTTATGCTGAATATGAAATCAAACCTAATTTAGGCGGACAGGAATGGATGGAAGGAAAAGTGCCAACACCAAACGGAGAAGTTGCCGTATATTGTAGTACCAAAGAAATCAAAGTAAAAGCATCTGAAGGCGAAGGAAAATTGATTTTCGAAAGTTCAAGCAAGCCAAAAGTAAGTTCAGGAACGATTACAGAATTGGCGAAAAACAAATACCAATTGATCGTAAAACCGAATGTGGAGTATAAAGTAAGTTATAAAGCCCTTTAGTTTTGTCATTGCGAGGAACGAAGCAATCACACTAAGTTGCTCACATTATAATTAAAAGTTTAAATCAATGTTTCTAAATAAAATAAAATACCACTTTAATCCTTTAACAATAACTTCCTTATTGCTGTTCTTGATATGCTTTCAATTTTCAGTAAAAGCACAAAACTCCACTTGGCAATCCGCTTCTTTCGAAGTCATAAAATCCAATTACAAAACTTTCAAAACCACACAATACGCACACGTTTTTTCTGGAAGCAAACACAATATTGTTAATCTTGCGCCTGAATTGCAAGGATTAACAGGAGTTGAACTTCCTTTATCAACATATAAAAATGGAACAAATGCGCCTTTGCAATTAAAATTCAAAGAGCCGGTTCAGGTTTTGATTGGCGTTTTTCAGGAATCTGATAACAAAGAATACCTACAATCGAATGCCATAGAAAACGGAAATCTGATTCTTAAAAACGGAGTTACGATTACAGGTTTAGCACCCGTAAATGTCTATGCAATTTCGTATCCAAAAGGAACACAAACTATCAATCCGGGAAAAGGATTATTCGCCATTTTAGGAGTTGTAAAAGCTTCTCAAAAACTCGAATTCAAAAATGCAGAATTGCCAGACGGTAAATTATGGAATCCAACGTATATCGTTGAAGGATTCTCCGATGAAAAACCACTTTTCGAAATCATTGGCGGAGAAAACAAAGCCGTTATTGACGAAGGGATGCCCGGTACAGAAGATATTCAGGGCGGTTTTGAAGGCGGAAGAGTAGTAAAAGTAGGCGATACTTATCATATGTTTCCAACCGAAAGAGCGGGAGAAAAAGGAGTCGATTATTATTATGATCGTGTCAAAACCAAAATTGGACATTGGACAAGTAAAGATGCCATTCACTGGAAAAGAGAATCCACTATTTATCAGGCCAGCGGAGTTTACGCCGTTACTGAAGACGATAATCCGATGAACGACCGACGTTCGGCAATTTGGTCGTATATGCCGGTTTTCAACGAAAAAGCAAACAAATGGTACGGCTATTATTTAGCTTATACTGTTAGTAAAACAATAGAACCAAATCACTCTTTTGGTAGAATCTGGCGTTGCGAATCCACTGTCGATGGAATCAACGGAATCGGTGGTCCATACAAAGACATGGGCATCATTATGGAACCTGGCTTGGATTCGCAGCCTTGGGAAGGACGTCAGGGAGTAGCTTCTTTTTTTCCGTATAAAGTCGGGGATAAATATTTTGGATTTTACAGTGGAGCTTATCCGTTTAATTCATGGGCAGATTATCCGAAGAAATCAGGAAAAGGCTGGTTCGTAGCTTTGGCAGAATCTAAAAGTTTAGAAGGACCTTGGACAAGATTAAATAAAGGCCTGGAACCAATAAAAACGATACATCCGCAATTTGTCGAAAATCCAATTGTGAGTCAGTTACCCAACGGTTTGTACATCGCCATTTTTGATGGAGGCCCGGAAGGCTGGGGACATCATTTGCCGAATATGATTGGATACTCACTTTCGAAAGATGGAATCAATTGGGGAGAAGCAAGATATTTACCCATAGAAACCAAAGTCGATAAATGGTGGGATATTATGCGAACACCACTCTGTTTAATTCCCGAAGGAAATGATATTTATACGATTGTTTATAATGCTATTGACTTAAAAAGGAGATTTCACCCAACAGGAATGGTAAAAGTAAAATTGAACAAGGACGTAATGGAATCCCGATTGAAGGAGTTGAAATAGAGCCAAGAGGAAAGAAGCAAGAGAATAGAATAAAGAATATAGATAAAAAACTTTGCGCCTCACTTCTATGTGAGAACTATCAATAAACCAAAATGAAAAACTCAATTAAGCATCTCATAATTGCGATTACAGTTGTATTGATCAGTAGTTGTGCCACTACCAAATACAAAAAAAGAGAAATCAACGAAACGGTAATGCAGGAGATTTACAACGAAATCAAAACGCCTTACAAATACGGTTTGGTCATGGTTCCAACGGACAACTCCTATAAAATGGACTGCCCGAGCGTTTTCAGAAAAGACGGAAAATGGTTTATGACCTATTTGATTTATGATGGAAGAGGCTACGAAACCTGGCTGGCAGAAAGCGATGATTTATTGCATTGGAAACATTTAGGAAAAGTAATGTCCTTTTCAGAAAACGAAAAACACTGGGATGTGAACCAAAAAGCAGGATATATTGCATTACAAGACCCAACCTGGGGTGGAAGCTATGAATGGGAAAAATACGATGACAAATACTGGATGAGTTATTTTGGCGGAGACAGTAAAGGCTACGAAGCCGGAGTGTTATCCATCGGAATGGCGTATACCAAAGAAGCACCGACAAAACCACACGAATTCCAAAGATTGGAAAATCCGGTTTTAACGCCAAAAGACAAAGACGTAAGCTGGTGGGACAACAGTACGATGTACAAAAACAGCATCATTCGTGACAAAGACAAATTAACGGGACATAATTTCATAATGTACTACAATGCGAGAGGCGATAGTCTGAAACCGCAAAAAGGTGCAGAAAGAATTGGAATGGCAGTTTCTGACGATATGAAAACCTGGAAACGTTTCGGTAAAAATCCGGTACTAAACAACCACAAAGGAATTACAGGTGACGCTTACATTCAAAGAATCAACTATACATGGGTGATGTTTTATTTTGGCGCTTTTTGGACAGGTTGGGATCAGGGTGCATTTAACCGATTCGCAGTTTCGAATGATTTGCAAAACTGGACCGACTGGAAAGGGGACAATTTAATACAGTCAACTGAACCGTATGATGATATGTTTGCACACAAATCATTTGTAGTAAAACACAACGGAGTCGTATATCATTTTTATTGTGCCGTAAACAAAGCAGAACAAAGAGGAATTGCAGTAGCAACTTCAAAAGATTTAGGAAAAAGCGAAATGAATTTTGTGGTTCCGCCAGAGAAGAAAAAATAAGTCATAAAGACGAAAGTCAAAAAGTCAAAAGTAAATGTAATGGAGAACTCTAGCTTAGATAATATTCAGTGGAATTTAAAAAATAATATAAAATCAATGTTAATATTACGGTCAATTTGTATTCGTCAATTTTTCGACTTTCGACTTTCGACTTTCAAACTTTTGATTCTGTTTTTGTTGTTTGGAATAACTGTCCAGGCACAATCCGTAACCGGCGAACCTGCAGGAATTCCTGAATTACACAAAAAGTATGAGTTCGCTCCTTGGGAAGATCCAACAGTTACGAGCATCAACAGACAGCCATCCAGAGCGACGGCTTATTCGTATAGCAATATTGAAGATGCTTTAAAAGGAGACAGAACCAAAAGCCGAATCCAAATGCTGAACGGTGATTGGGATTTTAAATATGCTGTGAATCTTGAAAAAGCTTCCAAAGATTTTTATAAAAGCACCGTTTCAGGCTGGGATAAAATAGAAGTGCCTTCCAACTGGGAAATGAAAGGGTATGATAACCCAATTTATAAAAGTGCGGTATATCCGTTTAGACCAATAAATCCGCCTTATATTCCTAAAGATTATAACGGAATTGGTTCGTACCAACGTAGTTTTACCGTTCCAGCCAACTGGAAAGATATGACCATAACTTTGCATTTTGGAGCTGTAAGTTCAGGATTTCAGGTATGGTTAAACGGAGAATTTCTGGGGTATGGCGAAGACAGTTTTTTACCATCCGAATTTGATATTACACCTTATTTAAAAGAAGGCGAAAATGTCGTTTCGGTTCAGGTGATTCGCTGGGCGGACGGTTCGTATCTGGAAGATCAGGATCACTGGCGCATGAGCGGAATTCAGCGTGAAGTATTCATTATGGCTGAGCCAAAACTACGCATTCAGGATTTCTTTGTTCAAACCAAATTAGACAAACAATACACGGATGCCATTTTCAAATTGCGTCCAAAAGTCGAAAATCTGACTGGAGAAAAAGTCAAAGATTACACTATGAATGTTCAGTTGTACGATGCTAATAATACGGCGATGTTCAAAGAACCGCTCCAAAGACCAGTGATTGATTTAATTAATGAAAGTTATCCGCGTCTGGACAATGTTCGTTTTGGATTCTTTCAGGAAACTATCAAAAATCCAAAAAAATGGAGTTCCGAAGAACCGAATTTATACACAATGGTCATTTCGATAAAAGACAAAAACGGCAACATTACCGAAGCGAAAAGCTGTAAAGTAGGTTTCCGTTCGATAGAATTTTCGAAAGAAAACGGTAAAATGCTCATCAACGGAAAGGAGACTTATGTATATGGAGTAAACCGTCACGATCATAATCCAATCAGAGGAAAAGCGGTTACGAGAGAAGATATCAAACAAGATATAACAACGATAAAGAAGTTTAATTTCAATTTTATTCGTACGAGCCATTATCCAAACGATCCGTATTTTTATGAATTATGCGATCAGTACGGAATTATGGTAATGGACGAAGCCAATCAGGAAACACACGGTATTGGCGGAAAATTAGCAAACGACCCAAAATGGACAAATGCCTATTTGGAACGTATGTCCCGAATGGTTGAAAGAGATAAAAATCATCCATCGGTGGTGATGTGGAGCTTAGGAAATGAAGGCGGAAAAGGCCCAAACCATGCTGCAATGTCCGGCTGGGTACACGATTTCGATATCACACGTCCTGTGCATTATGAACCGGCTCAGGGAAATGCGAAGTTAGACGGTTACATAGATCCGCTTGATCCTGGATATCCTAAAACAATCGATCATGCCTACCGATTCGAAAATCCACAGGATGATTCGTATGTCGATATGGTGAGCCGATTTTATCCGGGCGTTTTCACTCCAAAATTTTTGGTGGATCAAAAGAAAGATACGCGTCCAATTATTTTTGTAGAATACTCACATGCAATGGGAAATTCGGTTGGAAACTTAAAAGAATTGTGGGATGAATTCCGTTCGCTTCCAAGAGTGATTGGAGGCTGTATCTGGGAATTTAAAGATCAGGGATTGGTAAAATTCGATTCCAGATCAGGTCAGAATTATTTTGCTCACGGTGGAGATTTCGGCGAAAGATATCACGATGGAAATTTCAATACCAAAGGAATTGTAGATTCAAACGGAAAACCAAAAGGTTCTCTTTTTGAAAATAAATGGGTCTACCAGCCAGCAACTTCAACATTGAAAGACGGAAATCAATTAGAAATAAAAAATCGCAGTGCTGTAAAATCTTTAGCAGATTACATTCCGGTTTTGAAAATTCTGGAAAACGGAAATGTGATCAAAACGCAGGTTTTAAAACCTTTCAATTTAGAAGCCGGACAATCGACAACTTTGAATGTAAGTCAGTATCTGCCAAAGATGAAAGCAGATGCCGAATACATTTTGAATATTGAATTCCAGCTTTCGAAAGATGAGCTTTGGGCTTCTAAAGGTTACGCTGTAGCGGAAGATCAATTTGTGCTGAAAAAGAAAGAAGTCGTTTTAGAATCTAAAAAGGGAAATATAAATGTTTCCGAATCGGATTCTGATTTTAACATCAAAGGAAAAGCTTTCGATATAAAAATCAACAAAGTAAACGGAGCTTTGAGTTCCTATATTTTCAATGGAGAAGAACAGGTTTTTGCACCCTTGCTTCCCAATTTCGTAAGACCTTTGACAGACAATGACAAAAGAGGATGGAAATCGCAAAAGCTTTTGAAACAATGGTACAAAGCCAAACCAAAATTGACAAATATCAAAATGGATCAGTCAAATGCGGAAATTAAAATCACCAGCGATTACGAAATTATAAAAGACAGTGCCAATGTGAGCGTGGTATACAACATCAAACCAGACGGAACAATCAAAGTCGATTATAGTTTAAAAGCTTCGAATAAATTGCCAAACATCCCGAAAATCGGAATGCAGATGGGCGTTCAACGAAAGTTTGACCAAATTTCGTGGTACGGAAAAGGAGAATTAGAAAACTATAATGACAGAAGTTTTGGCTCGTTTGTTGGTAAATATTCACTGCCAATTAATGACTTTATCGAGCATTACCCAAAACCACAAGAAAACGGAAATAGAACTGAAGTACGATGGATGGCGTTGACAACACCACAGAAAAATCAAGGCTTTTTGGTTGTAAATGATTCAAAAGTTTTAAGTATGAGTGCGTGGCCATACACACAGGAAAATCTGAGTTCAGCAACCCGTACTTATGAATTAAAAGATCCGGGATTTTTGACTGTCAATATTGATTTAGTTCAAATGGGCGTTGGAGGAAATGATAGCTGGACATTAGTAGCACAGCCAATTGAACAATATCAAATCAAGTCAGGAGATTATCAGTATAGTTTTTATTTAACGCCTTTCAGCGGTTCAAAAAATGAATTGGAAAGTAGTTTGAAGAAATTTAAATATTAGATTTTTAAAAGTACAGATTGTCATTCCGTAGGAATCTCTGCAACTGGAGCAACTAACGTGAGATTCATTCGGAATGACAAAACAAACGGTTAATAACAACAGTAATGTTTCAAAAAAAACACCTCTTTTTTATACTACTCATTGTGGGATTCGTTTCCGCACAGGAAGTCCATAGAAAAGAAACAGCATCTTTTCAACCCACCATCGAATCCTCAAAACCCTGGGTGTATTGGTATTGGATGAAATCGGCGTATTCCAAATCCGGAATTACAGCCGATTTAGAAGCGATGAAACAAGCCGGAATTGCAGGTGCTTATTTAATGACCATCAAAGGTCCGGCAAATCCGCCATTGATAGAACCGCCAGTTTTGCAATTGACACCGGAATTTTGGGATATGATTCATTGGGCTTTTAAAGAAGCGAATCGATTAGGATTGAAAATGGCTTTTCACGGTGCTGATGGTTTTGCCGTTGCAGGCGGTCCTTGGATTACTCCCGAAATGTCAATGCAAAAAATCGTTTGGTCAACTACTGAAATTTCTGGAGGAAAATCGATTAATACAAAATTACCAGTTCCGGAACATTACAAAGACTACTATAAAGACATCGCGACTTTTGCTATTCCAATAAAAGAATATGAAACGAGTTCGCAAATACAATTGCCAAAAGTTACGACTTCGAATAATTCCGATGCTTCATTTTTAGCTGATCCTAAAAAAGACGAAAATTTCAAATTTGCAGATGCAGGCTGGATTCAATATGAATTTGAAAAGCCTTTTACCTGCAAATCCATTGTAATTGAAACCAAAGGAAGGGATTTTCAGGCACAGAGACTTATTGTTGAGGTAAGCAATGACGGAGTTAATTTTAAATTCCACGAAAGAATGGTTGCTCCCCGTCACGGTTGGCAGGACATGGATTTTTCACACACACATACTATTACGCCTGTAACCGCAAAATATTTTCGATTTGTTTATGATCCTGTAGGAACAGAACCCGGTGCCGAAGATTTAGATTTTGCGAAATGGAAACAAAACCTGAAAGTCAGTAAAATTACCCTTTCGAATCAGGCATTGATTGATAATTACGAAGGAAAATCAGGAGCCGTTTGGCGTTTGACTCCGGAGACTTCTGCAAAACAAATTCCGAATTCAGAGTCTTTCAAAAAATCTGAAATTATCAATATCTCGGATTTAGTTGATGCCAACGGAAATCTGAATTGGAAAGCACCAAAAGGGAAATGGAAAATTATCCGAATGGGACACACTTCTACCGGACATGAAAACGCAACAGGCGGAGCCGGAAAAGGTTTGGAAGTAGACAAATTTAATCCTGAATTAATTCGTTTTCAACTCGATCATTGGTTTGGCGAAATGGTTCGCACTATCGGACCTGACTTGGCGTCTAAAACTTTAGAAATCCTGCATTTTGATAGTTGGGAATGTGGAAGCCAAAACTGGTCTTCTGTTTTTCAGGCTGAATTTCAAAAAAGACGTGGATATAATTTGGTAGATTATTTGCCTGTAATGGCGGGAATTCCAATTGAAAGTGCGGAGGTTTCAGAGAAAGTTTTATACGATGTTCGAAAAACGATTGCCGATTTGGTAGCCGATAATTTCTATGGAACGGTTGCTCAAATCGCCAAAGAAAACAACGTCAAATTAAGTTCAGAAAACGTGGCGCCAACAATGATGAGTGATGCTTTGTTGCATTATAAATATGTTGATTATCCCGGAGGTGAATTTTGGCTAAAAAGTCCAACACACGACAAACCATTTGATATGATAGATGCCATTTCAGGCGGACATATTTACGGAAAAGATATTATTCAGGCAGAATCTTTTACGGCTTTGAGAATGGATTGGGACGAACATCCGGGAAATTTAAAAACTTTGGCTGACCGAAATTATGCTTTAGGAATTAACAGATTGTTTTACCACGTTTTCGTACATAATCCTTGGACAGACAGAAAACCTGGAATGACTTTAGATGATATTGGAACTTTTTTCCAGAGAGACCAAACTTGGTGGAAACCCGGAAAAGCCTGGTTTGAATATTGCCAAAGAGTGCAGTTGCAATTACAAAAAGGAAAACCTGTTATTGATTTAGCGGTTTTCATTGGCGAGGATTTTCCATCGCGTTCATTTGTACCGGATCGTTTAGTGCCTTTTATTCCGAATGTGTTTGGCAAAGAAAGATTGGAAAGCGAGAAAATACGATTGGAAAATGAGGGTCAGCCCACTGCAAAAATGCCGAAAGAAGTTACCTATTCTAAAAATATTACAGACTTATCACAATGGATAAATCCATTAAATGGTTATCAATATGATTCATTCAATGCTGATGTTTTGATTAACCGTGCGAAAGTCGAAAATGGAAAAATCACTTTCGGAGGCGGAATTAAATATGGAGCTTTATTATTTCCGGGAAGTCATAAAATGGCTCCCAACAAAATGATTTCTTTGGCTTCCGCCGAAAAAATCCTGGAATTAATAAAACAAGGTGGAACTGTTTTTGTTGATGAAAAACCAAATTTGCAACCGGGAATGCAATCCGAAGCAGATCATGAAAAATGGCAGAATGTGATTGATGAAATTTGGAATAACTCAAATTCATCAATCTGGAAAATCGGAAAAGGTACTGTAGTTAAATTACCATATTTAGGAAATGATTTTGCAGAAATAGGAATTACGCAGGATGTTTATTTTCCAAATTTAGACAGAGCCAATTCAGAAACTATTGCGTGGACACATCGAAAATCAGAAACGGAAGATATTTATTTTCTATCCAATCAAAAAGAAGAAAAAAGATCTTTTGAAGCTTCATTTAGAATAGATGGAAAAACTCCGGTTTGGTACAATCCTGTTACTGATAAAACTGCAATTTTATCTAATTGGAAAATTGAAAACGGAAGAACCATTGTTTCAATAAATTTAGAAGCGAATGAATCCGGTTTTGTGATTTTCAAAGAAGAAACAAAAGAAGTTCTGGCGAAAGGAAATCAAAAAGGTATAGAATTTGAGAGCGTTCAGACTTTAGATAAAAACTGGGAATTGCAATTTGATTCCGAATATAAAGGTCCGAAAGAAGTTTTAAAAATCAACAAGCTTTTTGATTGGAGTACTTCTGAAAATGATCAGATAAAATATTATTCCGGAACAGCTATTTATAAAAAAGAGTTTATTTGGAAAGGAAAAAACAAAGAGAAATTTTGGCTCGATTTAGGAACAATTGCCAACATTGCTGAGGTAACTATAAACGGAATCAACTGCGGAACTATCTGGACTTTTCCATACAAAGCAGATATTTCGGAAGCTTTGAAAAAAGGAAAAAATACGATAGAAATAAAAGTAACCAATACCTGGGCAAACCGATTAATTGGCGACGAAAAATTACCAAAAGAAGAAAGATTAACCTGGACAACAGCACCTTTTAGATTACAAGAAGGAATATTGTTGAAAGCCGGATTGTTAGGGCCCGTTACAATTGTAAAAGAAAAAACAGAAAAGAAATGATATATTTAAGAAACCATATTGTTGCGATTTTTTTGATTTTAGTAAGTCTTCAAATCAATGCAAAAATCAAACTACCGGCACTGTTTTCGGACAATATGATGTTACAGCAAAAGTCGAATGCACCGATGTGGGGCTGGACTGATAAGAATGAAAGTGTAAGCGTAAAAACATCGTGGAATTCTAAAATCTATAAAATCAAAGCCGACAGTCAGGGGAAATGGAGAGTAGAATTGCAGACTCCGGTTGCAGGCGGTCCGTTTACGATTGAAGTCAATCAGGGAAAAGAAACCATTTCGGTAAAAAACGTTTTGATTGGCGAAGTTTGGTTGTGTTCAGGACAATCCAATATGGAAATGCCTTTGAAAGGATTTCAGGGTCAGCCCGTAAAAAACGGAAACGAAATCATCGTAAGATCAACCAATAAAAACATTCGTTTAATTACAATTCCAAGAGCGACAGTTTTAGAACCGAAAGATGATTTCGAAGGGAAATGGGAAGTTGCTTCTCCAAAATCTACGGCTAATTTTAGTGCCACCGCCTGGTATTTCGGATCGCTTTTACAGGAAGTTTTAGATGTTCCGGTGGGATTAATTCATGTTTCATACGGAGGTTCAAGTATGGAAGCCTGGATGAATCAGGAAATGCTGAAAGATTTTGCAAGTGCCAAAATTCCAACCACTAAAGAAGAGTTGGCAAAAGACCCAAACCGTGTTCCGACAACTTTGTTCAACGGAATGCTTTCGCCGGTTATTGGTTACGGAATCAAAGGCTGTATTTGGTATCAGGGCGAATCGAATTACGAAAGAGCTTCGGAATACACCGCTTTGATGAAAAAAATGGTCAGCAGTTGGAGAGGTTTGTGGCAACAAGGTGATTTTCCGTTTTACTATGCACAAATTGCTCCGTTTAATTACGCGCAGTTTCATCCAAAAGACAATTTGAAGAAATATAATTCAGCTTATTTGAGAGAAGCACAATTGAAAGTTTCGAAGGAAATTCCGAATTCGGGTATGGCGGTTTTGATGGATGTCGGCGAAGAAAATAACATTCACCCAATGGACAAGGAAAAAGGCGGAAACCGATTGGCTTTTCAGGCTTTGGCTAAAACCTACGGAATTGAAGGCTTCGAATTTGAAAGCCCGAAATACAAATCGATGGAAATAAAAGATGGTTCGGTTACTGTTTCTTTTGATAATGTTGAAAACGGAATTACGTCTTATGACAAAGAAGTTACCGGCTTTGAATTGGCGGGAGAAGATAAAATTTTCTATCCGGCTAAAACAGTAGTTCGTAGAAAATCGGTGGTTTTGACTTCGGATAAAGTTGCTAAACCTGTAGCGATTCGTTACTTGTTTAAAGACTTCGTGAAAGCAGAATTGTTTAGTGGAGGCGGTTTGCCGATTTCGTCTTTTAGGACTGATGAGTGGTAGGTTTTTTTTGAACCATATAAGTTATATAAGCTCATTTTAGCTAAATGTTTGCGTGAGTTTTTAAGAAATATAAGTTTTAGAGATTAGACCTGACAGGTTTAATGAAATAAGGATTTTTGTCATTTCGACGGAGGAGAAATCACACACGAAACTCCGTTCCTATAAGTGTCAATCATTGTCGATGCTGTAAACGAAGATTCTTCGTTCCTCAGAATGACAAATTAAAAGAATAAAAAAATAATAAACTTGAAATACATAAAATACATACTTCTCTTCACGACGCTTTGTATCAAAGCGCAAACCCCTGTGCTCAATAATTACAACCAAATCTGGACAACTCAAAGCAACAATTCTTCTGAATCTATGCCTTTGGGTGGCGGAGATATCGGAGCAAATGTATGGGTAGAAAAAGGTGATTTGTATTTTTATTTTTCCCGTAGCGGCACTTTTGACGAACATAATACTTTATTGAAATTAGGCCGTGTAAAAGTGAGTTTGACTCCAAATCCGTTCAAGGATAGTGAAGGATTTCGTCAGGAATTGGTTTTGAAAGACGGTTATATTTCGATTGCTCAAAAAAATACCAAAATCAAACTTTGGGTAGATGTTTTTAAACCCGTAATTCATCTGGATTTAGAAAGTAAGACTCCGTTGCAAATGACAGCTTCTTATGAAAGCTGGCGTCATAAAAATAGAAATTCAAAAGGAAAAGCGAATAATGCCAATTCTTATAAATGGGCACCGCAAGGCGAAATTGTAACGTTCAAAGATTCCATTTCATTCGAAAATAATGGAGTTCAGTTTTATCACAGAAACAGACAACAAACCGTTTTTGATGTTGCGGTAAAACAACAAAAAATGGAATCGGTAAAAGACCAAATGCTGAATCCGTTGGCAAATCTGACTTTCGGTGGATTTATGACAGGTGATAATTTGAAACCTGACGGAACATATTCAGGGACTTATCAAAATACAGATTTTAAAGGATTCAGTTTGTCGAGTGTGAAACCTTCCAAAAAACAAACTTTACAAATTCATTTATATACAAATCAATCAGATACAAATTCTTGGAATAAAGGTTTGGAAAATCAAATTTCGGACTATAAAATCGAATCAAAACAGGCAGAAAAAAACACTATAAAATGGTGGAATAATTTCTGGAACCGCAGTTTTATTTATACGCAGAAGAATCAATCTACTGCAAAAGATTCAGTATATCAAATCGGGCAGAATTATCAATTGTTCCGCTATATGCTGGGTTGTAATGCGTACGGAAAATATCCAACTAAATTTAACGGAGGATTATTTACAGTTGATCCTGTTTTTACAAATCCCGATTTGAATTTTACACCCGATTTCAGGAATTGGGGAGGCGGAACGATGACAGCTCAAAACCAAAGATTGGTTTATTTTCCGATGGTGAAAAGCGGTGATTTTGATATGATGAAATCGCAATTGGATTATTATCTGAGACTTCAAAAAAATGCCGAATTGCGTTCGGAAGTCTATTGGAAACACGGCGGAGCTTCTTTTACAGAGCAACTGGAAAATTTCGGATTACCCAATCCAGCAGAATACGAATGGAAACGTCCTGCCGATTACGATCCGGGAATGGAATACAACGCCTGGCTGGAATACGAATGGGACACGGTTTTTGAGTTTTGCCAAATGATGTTACAGCAGAAAGAATATGCCGGAGAAGACATTCAGAAATACAATTCGTTTATTGTAAGCTGTCTTCGATTTTTTGACGAACATTATCAATATTTGGCAAAACAACGAGGTAGAAAAGCGTTGGACGGAAACGGACATCTGATCCTTTTTCCGGGTTCAGCAGCCGAAACCTATAAAATGGCGAATAATGCCAACAGCACGATTTCGGCATTGACCGTAATTACGGAACTGCTCTTAAACCTTTCGGCAAAAGAACTGTCAAAAGAGGAGGCGGAATATTTGAAAGGTTTTCAAAAGCGCATTCCGCCTTTGAATTTTGGTCAAATTGAAAATCATAAAATATTGCTTCCTGCTAAAACGTGGGAAAGGATTAATAATTCGGAAGTTCCACAATTGTATCCGGTGTATCCGTGGGGAATTTACGGTATTGGAAAACCCGATTTGCAAACGGCTTTGAATACCTGGAAATATGATACAGATGCTATAAAATTCAGAAGTCATATTGGGTGGAAACAGGATAATATTTTTTCGGCTCGTTTGGGATTGACCGAAGAAGCAAAAAAATACAATTTACTGAAAATGGCGAATTCTGATCGAAGATTCCCTGCCTTTTGGGGGCCTGGTTTCGACTGGGTTCCGGATCATAATTGGGGCGGTTCAGGAATGATTGGTATGCAGGAAATGTTATTGCAGGAAGCAAATGGAAAAATCTATCTTTTTCCAGCCTGGCCAAAAGAATGGAATGTACATTTTAAATTACATGCAACAAAAAATACGACAGTCGAAGCTGAACTTCTAAACGGCGAATTAAAAGTTTTAAAAGTAATTCCTGAAGAAAGGAAAAAAGATATCATCAATCTGTTGAATACATCGGCAGAAGAAAAAATCAAATTAAATTAAAAGAAAATGATAAAGAAATTAGCGGGCACTTTTGCTTTGGCAATGCTTTTGACAGCAAACGGTCAGGCACAGAATACCGACAAACAAATTGTAAAAGTAGATTTTGATTTTCATCAAAGAAGACTTGAAGAAGTTCACGATCCTAGTTACGAATCCTGGGTGATTAACGATCAAAAAGAAGCGGAGAAGTCATTTAACAATGTAAACTTCAAACTGAAAGGAAACTTTACTTCAAAATGGTACAAAGTCGGAATGAACGCACCTCATTATAACAGATTAGGAAGCGACGGTTTAGTTACAGCTGAAAATTTGGAATTGAAAATCAGCGGATTGAAAGAAGGAAAACATACACTTTTGACGTATCACAATGCCTTTGATGTGATTACGGGAAAAACTCTTTCGCCAATCAAAATCTATGTAAATGGAAAATTGGAGGAAACGGTAAGTGCAAGTCAGAGAGCCAATGCGAAAATTGATGCTACGATGGCATATATTCCTTTTACTGCAGAAAAAGGCAAGGATGTAGTGATTCGTTTTGAAATTGATCCGACCACAAATCCGGATGTTATCAAACAAATTGTAATCAATGGTTTTGAAATTGATACGTCAAACCTGATGAATCAGGCACGTACGCCAAAACCGGCTAATAGAGATGAACATATCGTTGCTTTGGATAAAAAAGTAGTTTTACAATGGGATGCTTCCAAAAAATCTATAGCGCATAATTTATATTTTGGTGAAGATGCCAATGCAGTTGCCAATGCTAATGAATCTTCGAAAGAATTTAAAGGAAAACTAACTGCAACTCAATTTCCGCTTACCGATTTGTACAGCGGATCAACCTATTACTGGCGTGTAGATGAAGTGGATAGCAAAGGCGATGTCACATTAGGAAATGTCTGGTCGTTCAAACCTGCACAATTGGCTTTCCCGGGTGCGGAAGGATATGGTCGTTTTGCATTAGGCGGACGTGGCGGAAAAGTAGTTGAAGTAACAAACCTAAATGATGACGGGCCGGGAAGTTTGCGTGATGCCATCAATCAGGAAATTGGACCGAGAACCATTGTTTTTAATGTTTCTGGAAATATCAAACTGGCTTCGCGATTAGTCGCGAATCAGCCTTATATCACAATTGCGGGTCAGACTGCTCCGGGAGAAGGAATCACAATCAGCAGAGCGCCTCTTGGATTGACGGGAAATGATGGTGTTGTTCGTTTCTTGAAAGTGAGAATTGGTGGTGGAACGACTTTTGATGGAATGGGACTTACAGGTGCTAACGTTAGTATTATTGATCACTGTTCGATCAGCTGGACAATCGACGAATCGTTTAGTTCACGTGGCGCGCATAATATTACGTTACAACGAACTTTGATTTCGGAGGCCTTGAATGTAGCAGGTCACGATAAATATCCTGCTGGAAAAATGCATGGTTATGCTGCTACTATTGGTGGTGATATCGGAAGTTTTCACCATAATTTACTGGCACACAATTACGGACGTAACTGGAGTATCGGTGGTGGTTTAAATGGTGATGGTTATTACGGAGGACGATTGGATATCAGAAATAATGTGGTGTACAATTGGGGAAAAAGAACTACAGATGGTGGTGCGAGTGAAGTGAATTTTATTAATAATTATTACAAACCCGGAGTTGCTACAGATATTTTCGTGGCACTAAATGCACAGATTGAAGGAGTTGGAAAAGGGAAACAGCAATATTATTTTGATGGAAATGTGATGCCTGGTTATTTTGATGAAAAAAATCAGGACAAAGGAAGAAAATTTACCTTATCCAATAAGGCAATTGCAGATTACGATGTGTTTTTGCCAAAACCTTTTTTCGAATCTTTTGTAAATACACAATCGGCGAGTGCGGCTTATAAAAATGTGCTTTCGGATGTGGGTGCGAATCAGCCGTTTTTTGACAAACATGATAAGAGAATTATAGACGAAACCCTAAAAGGAACTTTTACATATAAAGGAAGCAAAAGCGGAATTGGTGGAATGATTGACAACGAAGCTGATGCTGGTGGGTGGCCGAATTTTGCTACTGAAACTCGTCCTGCAGATTGGGATACCGATCACGATGGATTGCCAAATTGGTGGGAAAAAGCTTTTGGTTTAAACGAAAATTCGAAAGCAGGAGATTTTTCAGATGCGAATTCCGATACAGATAAAGACGGATTTACGCAACTGGATAATTATTTAGATTGGCTGGCTCAGCCTCATTATTTTGTGAAATCTGGAGAAAAAACAAGTTTGATTGTGGGAGATTTTTTCAAAGGATACGAGCAGAAACCAGTTTATACTTTTTCTGAAGTTAAAAATGCTAAAGTAGTTTTAAAAGGAAAAGAAATTCAATTTACAGCAAGCGGAAAAGGATTTGGTTCTTTTATTATTTCGGTTAAAGATGCCGATGGAGATGCAATGAGCCGTACGATTAATTTCTTTGTAAAATAAAAAAATGTTTCACGCAGATTCAATCTGCGTGAAAAACTAGAGAACAGAAAAATAAATCCGTTTTAATCCGTGTCTTGCGATAGCAATCCGCGTCATCCGTGTTCTAATCATCACAACAAAAATTATGAAAATGAAAAAGAGTTTTATTATACTATCGACCTTTTTAATTTCAACGGCATTTTTTGCTCAAAACAAAGGTTTAGTAGCCAATTCTGACAGTCCTTATTCTAAATTACAGAGTGTAGGTCTGCAGGATGTAAAATGGACAAACGGTTTTTGGAAAGAACAATTTGATGTGGAAACCAAAAATACGTTACCCTATATGTGGGACTTGTATCATAACGATGAAGTTTCCCATGCTTATAAAAACTTCGAAATTGCTGCAGGTGAAAGTAAAGGAACTTTTAAAGGCCCTTCTTTTCACGATGGGGATTTTTACAAGATTTTTGAAGGAATGGCCGCTACGTATGCCATAACAAAAGACAAAAAATTGGATGCCCAAATGGATAAAGCCATTGTGTTATTTGCGAAAGCACAGCGTAAAGATGGTTATTTACACACTCCGGTTTTAATCGATGAACGCTGGGGAACTTTAGGCCCGGAAGAAGTAAAAAAACAATTGGGGTTCGAGAAATACAATATGGGACATTTGATGACGGCAGCCTGTATTCATTATCGTGCGACCGGAAAAACCAATTTCCTGAAAATAGGAAAAGGTGTTGCTGATTTTTTATATGATTTCTACAAAAAAGCTTCTCCTGAATTAGCCAGAAATGCCATTTGTCCTTCTCATTATATGGGGATTGTCGAAATGTATCGTACGACGAAAAATCCAAAATACTTGGAATTAGCGAATAATCTAATCGATATTAGAGGAACAACCGATGATGGAACCGATGACAATCAGGATAGGATTCCGTTTAGGCAACAGACCACCGCAATGGGTCACGCAGTAAGAGCGAATTATTTGTATGCCGGTGTTGCCGATTTGTATGCTGAAACAGGAGAGAAAAAATTACTGGATAATCTGGAGTCTATCTGGGTTGATGTGACGTACAGAAAAATGTATATCACAGGTGCCTGCGGTTCTTTGTATGATGGTGTTTCGCCAGACGGAACTTCTTATAATCCAACCGATGTTCAAAAAATTCATCAGGCATATGGAAGACCTTTTCAATTGCCAAATGCTACGGCGCATACCGAAACCTGTGCGAATATCGGAAACGTTTTGTGGAACTGGAGAATGCTTCAAATTACGGGGGATGCCAAATATGCTGATGTCGTGGAATTGGCTTTATACAATAGTGTATTGTCAGGAATTAGTCTGGAAGGAAAAGAGTTTTTTTACAACAATCCGTTGAATGTTTCCAAAGATTTGCCTTTTAAACAAAGATGGAGCAAAGAACGTGAAGGGTATATCGCTTTGTCCAATTGTTGTGCGCCAAACGTAACCAGAACAATTGCTGAGGTTAGTAATTACGCTTACAATTTTTCAAAAGAAGGACTGTATGTGAATTTATATGGAAGCAATAATCTAAATTCAACAACACTTTCGGGAGAAAAAATTGAAATTGTACAGCAAACCAACTATCCCTGGGATGGAAAAATCACGTTGAAAATCGTAAAAGCTCCTAAAAATGTATATGCTTTTTTACTAAGAATTCCAGGATGGAGTCAGGGAACTACAATTGCTATCAATGGTAAAAATATTAATGATGCTATTACTTCAACTTCGTACCAAAAAATTGCAAAAAAATGGAAAAAAGGAGATGTCATCGAATTGAATATCCCAATGCCGGTGGAACTGATGCAGGCCAATCCATTAGTAGAAGAAATAAAAAATCAGGTGGCTGTAAAAAGAGGGCCAATAGTGTATTGCCTGGAATCAAATGAACTTCCTTCAAATGTAAAAGTGAATGATGTTGTTTTGGATTTGAATTCTAAATTTACAACCGATTTTATCAAAATAGATAACAGAGAATTATTGAGCATAACTGCAAGTTCGTCAAGTATTCCAGATAATTCCTGGGATAAAAAACTATACAAACCTATTTCCACTAAAGACAGCAAGGAATATTCTATTAAATTAATTCCTTATTTTGCGTGGGGAAATCAAGGTAAGGGCGAAATGTCTGTGTGGTTATCGCATTAAAATAATTTACAATTATGAAATACATTATAACTTTATTCCTGACTTTTAGTTCTGTTTTATTATCAGCTCAAACAACAGACAATCGTTTCGAATTGACAGTAGCTCAGGATGGATCGGGAGATTTTAAAACTATTCAGGAAGCAATTAATAAAGTGCGAGATCACGCCGAGAAAAGAGTGGTGATTACAATTAAAGAGGGGATTTACAATGAAAAAGTGGTGATTCCTTCCTTTAAGAGAAACATTACTTTAAAAGGTTCTGATAGAGAAAAAACCGTTATTTCATTTAATGATTATTCCGGAAAACCATTCCGTGGAATTGATGTTACGGGTGATAGTAAGTTTAGCACCTACACTTCTTATACTTTATTAGTTCAGGGAAATGATTGTTCATTAGAAAATTTTACTGTAGAAAATACAGCCGGAAGAATTGGCCAGGCAGTCGCTTTGCATACCGAAGGAGACAGGGTTGCAGTAAAAAACTGTTCGATTTTAGGAAATCAGGATACCTTATATTTAGCAAAAGGCGGAACCCGAAATTATTTTGAAAACTGTTATATCAACGGTACAACCGATTTTATTTTCGGTGCGGCAACAGCTTATTTTTACAATTGTACTATCGAAAGCCTAAGCAATTCTTATGTTACAGCAGCATCAACAATTAAGGAAGATAAATATGGATTTGTATTTTTGGATTGTAAACTTACTGCAAAAGATAATAGTGTAAATCAAGTTTTTTTAGGAAGACCTTGGAGACCTTATGCCCAAACCGTCTTTATAAATACAGACTTAGGTTCACATATTGTTCCTGAAGGCTGGAATCCTTGGAAAGGCGACAAAAATTTTCCGGATAAAGAAAAAACAGTCTTTTATGCTGAATTAGGTAGTAAAGGAGAAGGAGCAAAAGATATTTCCAAAAGAACTCCTTGGTCACATCAATTGAAGAAATCTGATCTTAAAAAATATGATTTGAAGAAAGTGCTGAATGGCTGGAATCCTAAAAATTAAATATCAGATAATGAAAAAACACCAAATAGCAATAGTTACTTTTATTTCAATAGTTATTTTAAGCGCTTTTAGTTTTAAATCGAAAGTGACCACCATTTACTTAATCGGAGATTCAACTGTAGCGGATTATTCATTAGAAAAAGAGTACGAAAGCAAACGATTTCCACAAGTCGGTTGGGGACAAGTATTTCAGCCCTTTTTTCACAAAGACAGTTTAAAAACAGCTAAAAAATATTTTAGGAAATGCCAAAGAAGTGAAAATTGATGACAGAGCAAAAGGCGGAAGAAGTACAAGAACTTTTTTTCAGGAAGGCAGATGGGCTTCGGTGTATCAATCTTTGCAAAAGGGAGATATTGTAATGATGCAATTTGGTCACAACGACTCGTCAGAAGAAAAGACTGAACGTTATGTGAATATTGAAGGTTACAAAGAATTTCTAAGACTTTTTATAAATCAAACCAAAGAAAAAGGGGCTACACCCATAGTGTTAACTCCTGTTGCAAGAAACTATCCCTGGAAAGAAGGTAAGTTAACCAATGTACATGGTGAATATCCACAAGCTGCAAAAGATGTTGCAAAAGAATTAAATGTCAGGTTGATAGATTTAAACGAACTCTCTATGCAATTTTTTACTAGTAAAGGTCAGGAGTATGTTTCAAAAAAATATTTCATGAACTTCGAAGGGGGACTTTACCAGGCTTATCCAACCGGACAAAAAGACAATACTCATTTTCAAACTGATGGGGGTAAAGAAGTGGCTAAGCTGGTTTTTGATGCTTTGAAAAAAAATTGAAACATCATTTTCTTTTTTACCCGGAATAACTACTTACCAAAAAAACTAAAATTTTTTAAATTTTGTCTTATTTTTTAATAAGATTTTTTCTTTATATTTTGTCGATTTATCTTTTTTTTTAATTTTTTTTAGTTAAAATTTCCACTAAAAAGAAATCGTTTTCGTAACTTTTTCAATTAAAATAAAGCATTTTCCTATAACGTTTGAGTATAATTTTTATTGTTTACATTTTTTCAATATGCTGACATTTAACATTAAATTTAAAATTTAATTAAATCTATAAGTTTTATGCTGTTTTTTCTTATTTAAAATGATGTAATTGAATTAAATTCAAAAAAATCTTCTTTTTTTTAGACTAACTCTATTTTGTATTGAAATTTTTTAGTGATATGATTTTTTAATTTCTTTTTTATTGCCAAAGAATTAGAAGCAGGATGGTACAGGACAGTTGTGATATTCAATCATTATATTTTTGGGATTAATAATAAATGTATTTTTAACGTTTAAAATTTTTAAGCTTTTATACAATTAGTAAAAAAGCTTTCATTCTTCTACTTAGAAATGCGTTTAATATTAACTAACTAACCTAACATTTTATAACCTAATTAAAAAATCTAAACATTTATGAAACAAGCACTTTTAAAGAGATGTAGTTTTCTTTTGTTTGCGCTGATGAGTATTGTCACTTATGCTCAAACTGCAGGCAGTCAAATTAAGATCACGGGTACTGTTACTGATCCCACAGGTTTACTTGTACCTGGAGTAAATGTAACTGAAAAATCTACTAAAAACTCCGTAAGTACAGATTTTAGCGGTAGGTATGAAATTAATGTAAAGCCTGGTGCAACATTAGTTTTTTCTTTTATAGGAATGAAAAAAATGGAAATTCCTTTAAATGGCCGTACCAATGTTGATGCTAAAATGCAAGAGGATTCTAACGTACTGAATGAAATCGTTGTTGTAGGTTACGGATCTCAGAAGAAAGATAAAATAACGGGTGCAATAGCAACTATTAAACCGGAAGATGTTCAGGATTTGCCTACAACGAACTTATCTGAATCATTAAGAGGTTTGGTTCCTGGCTTAGCTGTTCTTGATGGATCAAGAAGGCCAGGTGAGGCTGCTTCGCTACAAATTCGTCAAACTTTTAGTTTTTCTAAAGATGGAGGTTATACGCATCCTTTAATCGTTATCGATGATATGGTTCAGGTCGACCCTGTTACCGGAATGCCTACATTGGAGACATTTAATCGCCTGGACCCTACTGAAATTGAAAGTATTACAGTCTTAAAGGATGCCTCAGCTGCTATATATGGTTCGCGTGCTTCTCAAGGAGCCGTTGTAATTAAGACTAAAAGAGGTAAGGTTGGACAGGCAAAATTTTCATATCAACAGCAATTCGCTGTAAATGATGCTGTAAGTCATAGTAAAGTGATGGATGCCCATGAATTTGGTGTTTTTTCTAACCGTTTTCTAACTGATAAAAACATGACCAATGCAGGAGCAAACCTTTATTCAGAGGCAGAATTAAATGAAATGAAGGGCTTAAATTATAACTGGTTGAATAAGGCATGGAGACCGGCCACTCAGGTAAAGCATGCATTAAATGTGTCTGGTGGTACCGAAAAGGCAACTTATTTTGCTGGTGCTACTTATTTGAGTCAAGGTGCTAATTTAGGAAATCAAGATTATAGTAAATGGACATTCCGTACAGGTATTACGGCTAAAATTTCAAGTTCATTAGATTTTGCAGCAACTGTTTCGGCTAATACAGGAAGTGTAGAAAAATCATATACAAAATCTGTTACTTTAAATGATGGAAGTTATGGATCTCAGGCGGGTGGTGAGCGATTAGACTACGGTGTGTTATTGCATATGCCTCAATACATACCTTGGGAAACAACTGTAAATGGGCAAAATTATTACATGTCTCCATTTCCACGAACAGACCGTAACCTAGGTAGTGCAAATGTAAATAATAATATAGCTGGATGGAATTATTTTGCTACATTGGATAATGGTTCTAAATCTGTTAATAACGATTTTTCATATAATGTAAATTTGTCATTGAATTATAAAGTGCCTTTTGTAAAAGGATTGTCAGTAAAAGGGTCTTATGCAAGAGTGCAATATTCTGACAATTCTGAACAAGTACAATTACCGTTCACTTTAGCACGAATTAAAGATTATAACACTATAGGGAACCACTTGGCAAGTGCGGCAACTGATTCAGATTATTCTATTGAAACAAATATTCGTAATGCCCGAGTACTTTACGATAATAATAAGAGTAGTAGTGTTCAATCTAACTTTTTTATGAATTATGACAGAACGTTTGATAATCATGAGATTGGAGCAATGTTTTCTGTTGAACGTTCAGAAAATGAATCTAGAGGCACACGTTTATATTATGAAAATACAGGAGCAGATTACGCAGGAACTCATCATACAGCCGGAACATTGACACCTGCACATTCCTACTCTATCAGAGGGGAAAATGGTACAATGTCATATTTGGGACGTGTAAATTATGGGTATAAATCTAAATATTTGTTGACATTGCTCTTTAGAAGCGACGCCTCTACTAAGTTTGCACCTGAGAATTATTGGGGATTTTTCCCTTCTGCCCAATTAGGTTGGGTTGCATCAAAAGAAGATTGGTTTACAGAAGCACTTCCAGGTGTTGATTTCTTTAAGATTCGATATTCTATCGGAAAGACAGGAAAAGATAACGTAACTCCATGGAGATGGCAAAAATTATATGATATTAAAACGGATCAAGGGTGGCAATTTGGACAAAATGGTGGATCTGTTGGATCGGGTCTTACGCCTAGGGTTGATCCTAATCGTAATGTTGGGTGGGATACAACTATCAAAAACAATTTAGGGATAGATGCGAATGTATTGAAAAACAGATTACAGATGAGCTTCGATTTTTACTATGACAGAACGACAGATATGTTAACTAAAACAACAGAAGCTATTGGAGTTCCAGTTTCTGTAGGTGGAGGGTTTGCTGAGGAAAATTATGCAGCTGTTGATGCATGGGGAACGGAAGTAAGTCTGAATTGGAGCGATAGAATTAAGAGTGATTTTCAGTATAATGTTGGTGTGAATTTTGGTTTTTCAGATAACGAGATGAAAAGATATCCTAACATAGCATTAAGTCATCCATCCGCAAACCAAAGCATAGAAGGAAGGTCTCTTTACTTTCCTGAATGGGGATTCAAAACATGGAAAGGTACCTCAACTGGAGATGGTATTTTAAGAACAGATGCAGATATTGCAAACTATTGGAATTATTTGACTGAACGAGCTACTGCTGTTGGTGGAACTCCTAGTTACATGACAATCACTCAAATGTCAGCTATGCGTAAAGGAATGTTGGCTTATCAGGATTTAGGAGGACAGTTCAATTCTGCAACCGGAACTCAGGCAGGACCCGACGGGATTATTGACAGAGACGGTCTGGATTATGCTAAATTAGTTAATTCAAGCAGAACTTATGGTTTTACAACTAACTTAGGGATAAAATACAAAGGGTTTTATGCCCGAACTCAAATAGCTACATCCTGGGGAGGAATTCGTTTGGTAGATATCATTAATCAGAATACAGCGACTACACATAATATGTGGTCACGTGAAACTTTTTGGAATGATATGTATTCGGCAGACAACGTTAACGGTAAGTATCCAAGTGCTGCTTTTCTTGAAAATAATGGTAAGCCATCCGATTTCTGGATGTTGGACACATTTCGTTGCACTGTTAGAAATTTAACTCTAGGATATGGTTTACCGTCTGATTTGTTAAAAAGTTTAAATATTTCAAGTCTGACTATTGGAGTTACAGGAAATAATTTATGGGATTTATATAATCCATACCCAGACAAGTATCGAAACATGTATGATAATTCTTATGTCCCTTATCCGACACTAAGAACTTGGGCTGTTAACTTTAATGTCTCATTCTAATTTTAACAATAACTAATTATGAAAATTAAAATAAATTCAATTTTAGCACTTATATCGGTGTTGATTGTAAGTTTTTCGTGTAGTGATAATTTTCTAGAAGAAAAACAGGTCTTTGGGAATGATGATGAAACTTTTTATGAAAAGCAAGGGCGTGTTTCTTGGTATGTAGATAACTTATACAATGATTATTTTAGAGCGTACAATTCACCTTTAAAATCAGTTATTGGATTATATAATGATACGCGCACTCGTATGACAGAGGAAATAGGGGGGATGCAAAATTTAATAAATCCAACGATTTCCTATATTAATGCTTCTGATGGAGATGCTTATTATGGAACAAGGCTGGAAGATAAAATAAATAATAATCCATATACCCGTATTCGTGACTGTAATACTCTACTGGATAATATAGATGTTAAAGGAGCAAATTTGGATGCGAAATTTCGTGATCAGATAAAAGGTCAGGTATATTATTTAAGAGCAATTCAGTATTTTGATTTAATGCGAGTGTATGGAGGTGTTCCAATTGTTACTACTGCACAGACACCGTCAGTAGAAGATCAGTCGATTAAATTACCTCGGGCAAAAGTGTCTGAAGTTGTGGCACAAATTGTGGCAGATTTAGATGTGGCAGCTACATTATTGCCTCCTCAATGGGACGCAGCTAATTATGGACGCTTTACAAGAGGTGCAGCATTAGCTCAAAAGTCCAGAGTATTGTTAACATTTGCAAGTCCTTTATTTAATAAAAACTGGGACAGTTCTACCGAACGCTGGGACGCAGCATTAGCTGCCGGACTTGCTGCCGAAACACAATTAACAGCTGATGGTTTTGGATTATTTGGTACAACGGCTAAACAATGGTCGGAGATGTTTTTAGTTAATAATTCATTTTGTAAAGAAGCTATTGTGGTTCAGTTGTTAGCCAGTGGAAATAGTACAGTTAACATTAACAACGGATGGGAAGCTAGCATGCGCTTGGTAAGTCAGGGTGGTCGTGGAGCTACAGAAGCTCCGAAAGAAATGATTGATTTGTTTCCAATGGCTGATGGTTCAAGGCCTACAGCCGCTAATGGTTATGATGACTTTGTGTTTTTTAAAGGAAGAGATCCCCGTTTTTACCGAACTTTTGCTTTTTCGGGAAGTTTCTGGCCTTATACTAATTCATTAACTTCTGCAGCACAACCAACTGTTTGGGCTTACCGTTGGGTAGATAATAGTAATAAAGCTTATTTCAGCGGAAATAATAATGAAAATAGCCCTGCATTTGTTAGAAAAATGTCTAATCCGACAGAAAGTAATGCATCATCATTTCAGTTCTCTGGAACGGATATTTTTGAATATCGTTATGCAGAATTATTATTAAATATTGCAGAATGCTATGCTGCTAAAAGTGACATTGCTAATAGCTTATCTTATTTAACTAAAATTAGACAAAGAGTGGGTATTCCATCTGCGAATAATTACGGAATAGGAACTTTAACAAGTAAGTATTCTGCAATAGAAGCTTGCTTATATGAGCGCCGTGTAGAACTTGCATACGAAGGAAAACGTTATTGGGATATCCAGCGTTGGATGTTATATAGTAATGATGCACCTACAGGTATAGTAGCTAATACTTGTGCAAGGTTAGGCCTAACTCCATTGAATGGAACACAACGTACTGGATATTATTTAGACTACAAAACTAAAACTGCTTCTGCAGCAGATCCACTTGTAACTGCACGTGGTAGTATTTCAGTTGATCCTGACGCTTCTAATTTTAGTGCTCAAATTTTGCAATTAGAAACTTTTTATAGAAATAACTTAATACGTACTGAGTTGAATCCTCCACTAACTCCATTGGACCATGTTAATAATCAACCAGTAAAAATTGATTTCAAAACAAATTATTACATAATGGGACTTAAACAGGATGTCTTAGCAACAAACCCTTGGTTGATACAAACTATTGGTTGGAACGGTGCTACAGCTTCATCTGGAACTTACAACTATCAAGAATAATTTATAAATTAAAAATGCCTGATATTTCAGGCATTTTTAATAATATCTTAATAAAACGTTAACATTAAAATTATACTTTTCACCTGTATTCCTTCAAAAAGATACAGGTGATTTGTTTAAAAAGAATTACCAAAATTGAAAATTAACATGAAAAATTCCGTAATATCTATTTTATTTCTGTTTTTTTTAGGAAATACTGCCGCTTTCGCACAGTATCCTAAATTGAGTGCAGAAGTACAGGCAAAAGAAAAAGCAATTAAGGATGAAGCCAACAGACTTTCTGATGAAGCATGGGAAAAGGCTCTTGTAACTATAGAAGAGGAAGCCAAACAAGGAAAACCTTATATTCCATGGGCATCCAGACCAAATGATTTACCGCAGGCAGAAATTCCTGCTTTTCCAGGAGCTGAAGGTGGCGGAATGTACACTTACGGTGGTCGTGGCGGAAATGTGTATACAGTAACAAGTTTAGAAGATCGTGGACCTGGAACTTTACGTGAAGCCTGTGAAAAAGGCGGAGCAAGAATTGTTGTTTTTAATGTTTCGGGAATTATCAAAATCCAAAGTCCTTTAATCATCCGTGCCCCTTATATCACGATTGCAGGACAGACTGCTCCGGGAGATGGAATTTGTATCGCCGGAGAATCTATCTGGATTGATACGCACGACGTAATCATCAGACACATGCGTTTCCGCAGAGGAGAAACTTTCGTAGGACGTCGTGATGATGCCATTGGAGGAAATCCGGTTGGAAATATCATGATCGATCACGTTTCTGCTACTTGGGGATTAGACGAAAACATGTCAATGTACCGTCACATGTACAGCCCAGGTGCTGGTTATCCGGACGAAAAGAAACCGACTGTAAACATTACAATTCAAAACAGTTTGTTCGGAGAAGCATTGGATACCTATAATCACGCTTTCGGAAGTACTTTAGGAGGAGAAAATTGCTCTTTCATGAAAAACATGTGGGCCAGCAACGCAGGTAGAAATCCATCTATCGGTTGGAACGGAATTTTCAATTTTGTAAATAATGTGGTTTACAATTGGTACAACAGATCAACAGATGGTGGAGATTACACAGCGAATTACAACATCATCAATAACTTCTACAAACCGGGACCGGTAACCGATTTGACTCAGCCAATCAGCTACAGAATCTTAAAACCTGAATCAGGAAGAAGTAAATTGTCTTATATGGTTTTTGGTAGAGCTTACGTAACTGGAAATATTGTGAATGGTAACGAAAAAGTTACCAAAGACAACTGGGATGGAGGAATTCAAATCGAAAATAAAAAAGGCGAATTGATGCCGTATGATGAAGCTAAAGATTATTTTGCTAAAATGAAAAGTGACAGGCCTTTCCCAATGCCATGGTTTTCTAAAATAATGAAAGCGGATGAAGCTTATGAATATGTGCTAAAAAATGTAGGAGCCACTTTGCCTATCAGAGATAAAGTTGACGAAAGAATCGTAAGAACAGTTAAAACCGGAGTTCCGGAATATGCAAAAGGATTGGAGAAAAAAGACTTCTACCAATTCGAACACAGACGCTTGCCGAAGGATTCTTATAAACAAGGAATCATCACCGATATTTCTCAGGTAGGAGGATATCCGGAATACAAAGGAAAACCTTATGTAGACACTGATAAAGATGGTATGCCGGATGCATGGGAGAAAAAAAACGGATTGAATCCAAACGATCCTTCTGACGCAAAAGCAGATTTAAACGGAGACGGATATTCTAATATCGAGTCTTACATCAATGGTATAAATCCTGCCATAAAAGTAGACTGGAAAGACTTGGCTAATAACAAGGAAACTTTGGTTAGACCTTTATTAGATTTGAAATAAGAAATGATTTTTTGGCAACATTCTTGTTTCAGGATTGCTGAATTAGGAAACAAGAATGTTTTCAAAAACTAAATAAAATATTATGAAGTCAATAAAAAAATTAAGTCTGATATTTTTGCTTTTTGCCTTTTGTACTTTAAGCGCACAGCAATATGCAGATCCGGAATATATCAAGGTTACCAATGAAAGAGCGGCTAAAATTGTCGAGAAATTAGCCTTGAATAACAAACAAAAAGAAACAGCTGTAACGAATATCATTGCGCAGCAATTTCGTGATTTGAGTAAAATCCAGGATGGAAGAGATGCTGAAATCAAAAAAGTTAAGGACAATAGCAGTTTAGCAAAAGAAAAACAAAATGCAGAGATTGATAAACTAAAATCAAAAGCAGATAAGGATATCGATAAACTGCACAAAGCCTATTTAAAAAAATTAGCAACTCAATTAAACGAAGCTAAAATTACTGAAGTTAAAGACGGAATGACGTATGGTGTACTTCCTATAACGGTAATCGCCTACAATGATATGATTCCTACTTTGACTAAAGAAGAAAAAGAATATATCTATAATGCTTTAGTGGAAGCCCGCGAACTTGCCATGGATGGTGGTTCATCCAAAGAAAAGCATGCCTGGTTTGGTAAATACAAAGGAAGAATAAACAATTACCTGTCCAAGCGTGGTTATGATTTGACCAAAGAACGCGAAGGTTGGAATAAGCGTATTGAAGAAAAAGAAAAGAATAAAAAGAAGGAATAACAGCATTTTGTTTAATAAGTGTAATTTTAACATTTTTAAATTAAACCTTTTATCAATTACACTATCCAACTATTCTAACTTATAATTTCAGACCAACTCATGCAAAACAATTTCCAAAAGACTATACTTAAAAGAGCAATTCTCGTAGTTTCCTTTTGTTCTTTTTTTTCATCAGCCTATGCACAATATCCTCAGATTCCAAAGCCTCTTCAGGAAAAAGCCGATGCCATTTTAGCCGATGAAGAAAAAAGACTGAATGAAATCTGGAATGCGAATGCTCAGATTCTTAAAGAGGAAGCTAAACAAGGAAAACCTTATTTACCTTGGGCTTCTTATCCGAAAGATTTTGTTTGGGCAGATATTCCCGCTTTTCCGGGTGCAGAAGGCGGAGGTGCTTTTACACAAGGTGGCCGTGGCGGAAAAATATTTGTAGTTACCAGTTTAGAAGACAGCGGAAAAGGAACTTTCCGTGAAGCCTGTGAAGCAGTTGGAGCAAGAACAATTGTTTTCAATGTTTCGGGAATTATTCAGTTGAAAAAAAGAATCAGCATGCGTGCGCCTTACGTAACCATTGCAGGTCAAACTGCTCCGGGTGACGGAATTTGCATTGCAGGAGAAACGTTGGAAATCGATACTCATGACGTAATCATTCGTCACATGCGCTTCCGCAGAGGAGCAACAGAAGTCACAAGAAGAGATGATGCTTTAGGTGGAAACCCAATAGGAAATATCATCGTCGATCACTGCTCGGTAAGTTGGGGATTAGATGAAAATATATCTTTGTACAGACACCAGTTTCAGGCAAACGATAAATCAAAATTGGAGAAACTACCAGCTTGTAACATTACGATTCAAAATACTATTTCCTCAGAAGGACTAGATACTTACAATCACGCTTTCGGAAGTACCATTGGCGGATTAAACAGTACTTTTATGCGTAATTTATGGGCGGATAACATTTCCAGAAATGCGTCTATCGGAATGTACGGTGACTTTAATTTTGTAAATAATGTGATTTTCAACTGGTGGAATCGTTCTTTGGATGGAGGTGATTATCGTTCGATGTTTAATATCATCAATAATTATTTTAAACCGGGACCAATAACTCCGACAGATCAGCCAATTCGTTACAGAATTCTGAAACCGGAAGCAGGTTACATGAAACCTAAAACATATGGTAGAGCTTATGTTTCAGGAAATTTCATCGTAGGTTCTCCTGAAGTTACAGCAGATAACTGGAACGGCGGCGTACAATTGGAAGACCAATCCGCTGAAGAAACAAAAGATTATTTAGAGTTGATCAAACAGTCAAAACCTTTTTCAATGCCTAAGTTTCCGATAATGAAAGCAGAAGAAGCCTATGAATTTGTATTGAATAATGTCGGAGCAACTTTACCAAAAAGGGATGCAGTAGATCAAAGAATCATCAAACAAGTGCGTACCGGAAAAATCGAGGTAAAAGACGGTTTGGAAAATGCAATTGGTGCAGCCTTTGTAAAAAGAAGATTACCTGCCGACTCCTATAAAAAAGGAATTATCACCCATCCGGACCAGGTTGGAGGTTATCCAAAATACAAAGGAAAACCCTATAAAGATTCTGATAATGACGGAATTCCAGATGCATGGGAAAAGAAATTTGGTTTGAATCCAAATGATGGATCTGATGCCAACAAAGATTCAAATGGAGACGGATACACCAATATCGAGAAGTATTTCAACGGAATTGATCCAAAAAGTAAAACGGATTGGACAAAAACCGAAAACAACATCGATACATTGGCAAAACTATCAAAAGGATTGTTGCAATAAAGTCTTAAATTTAAGCCTGACAATTTTCAGACCTAACAAGTTTTTTAAAATTTGTTAGGTCTAATCACATAAAATAAATCATCAAATACTATTTTAAAGTGAATTTCATCCAGCTAAAAAATATAATCTCTCTTCAAAAAGATAAAATAATTTTGTCTGGTTTTGCTGTGTTATTTAGCATTAGCAGCAGTTTCGCCCAAAACACATTCCCCGATATTACAAAAACCAAAGAAGGAAAACTGGAACGAACAACCGATACAAAAGGAAACCAGATTCCGGATTTTTCTTTTGCCGGTTATAAAGCTTCTTCGGTTGCGATTCCAGATGTAGCTATTAAAGCTTTTGTACCGCATATTGAAGGCGATGCAACCAAAACAATTCAATCCGCAATAGATTATGTTGCCAAATTAAAAGCGGATAAAAACGGTTTTAAGGGAACGATACTTTTGGACAAAGGAATCTTCAAAATTTCAGGTGAAATTAATATTAAGGAAAGCGGAATTGTATTAAGAGGAAGCGGTTCAGGAAATAACGGGACAATTCTTTTGGGAACTACAACCAACAGAAAAGCGATTGTCAATATCAGCGGAATCAATAACCGTGTTCTCAAAGAAACAACAGAAAGCGCTGCTGCTTATACAGGATTAGGAGCAATAGTTTTATCCGTAAAAAATGCTGGTGCCTTTAAAAAAGGAGATCACATTTTAATCAATACTCCAATCACAAAAAAATGGATTGATCTTTTGTCCATGAATGATTTTGGCGGAGAAAGCGGATGGATTGGCTGGAAAGCCGATGATTTCGTTATTCGTGCGGACAGGGAAATTACAAATGTTCAGGGAAATAAAATTACCATTGATGCTCCTTTGACGAATGCTTTAGATGAAGAATTATCCAAATCAACTGTAGTAAATTACACTTGGTCAGGCAGAATCAATAATGTGGGTGTTGAAAATCTCACCTTAAAATCAGATTACGACACCACAAATCAAAAAGACGAACAGCACAGATGGACAGGAATTTCTATCGAAAATGCAGAAGATGTTTGGGTACGACAAGTCAATTTTGAGCAGTTTGCAGGCGGTGCAGTTTCGATTTTAAAAACGGCCAAAAGAATTACTGTTGAAGATTGTCTGGCTTTAAACCCGATTTCGGAAATTGCATCTTTTAGAAGAAATACCTTTTACACCGAAGGACAACAGACTTTATTTCAAAGATGTTATTCGGAATTCGGATACAATGATTTCGTAGTTGGAGGTTATGCTACGGCTGGACCCAATGTATTTTTGCAATGCGAATCACATCTGCCATATAGTTTCAGCGGATCAGTTGGAAGCTGGGCAACCGGAATCCTTTTTGATGTTTCCTTAATTGATGGAAATGCCATCAGTTTCAAAAACAAAGAACAGGACGGAAGAGGTTTAGGCTGGAATGTTGCCAATAGCGTAATCTGGGAAACATCTGCATCTAAAATAGAAAATTACAGTCCACCAACAGCTAACAACTGGGCGTTTGGAGTTTGGGCACAATGGGCAGGAAACGGACATTGGAAAGACGTGAATAATCACATCAGTCCAAGAAGTTTATTTTATGCTTTACTGGAACAACGTCTGGGCAAATTACCAATGGATGCTCAAATAATGGATTTAGGTTCTGAACCATCTTCAAGTCCGACGGTAGAACAAGCCACAGCTTTAACAGCCGAAGCTTATAAATTAAATGAAACTTTAAAAGAGTTCATTACTAAAGCTTCAAAAAGAAATCCAATTGCGATTGATTATGCTAAAGCAAAACGCATTGACGAAGTAAAAGACGATGCAGTTGCAAATACCAATACCGATAAAATTACTATCACCAATGGATTATTAACCACTTCAAAAGGAGTAATTACCGGAGAAGTTGTAGACGTACCGTGGTGGAGAGGCAGTTTACGCGAATCTGAAATCGCAAAATCAAGACCGCATATTACGAGATTTGTTCCTGGACATTATGGAGTGGGTTATACAGATAATCTGGAGGAAACCGTAAATTATTTAGTCGAAAACAACAAATCGGCAATTGATCATAATTACGGACTTTGGTATGAACAAAGAATGGCCGATCACGAGCGCATCAGAAGAATCGATGCCGATGTTTGGGCACCATTTTACGAACAGCCTTTCGACAGAAGCGGACAGGGAATTGCCTGGGATCATTTGAGCAAATACGATTTGACCCGATACAACGCCTGGTATTGGAATCGATTAAAAACCTTTGCAGAATTAGCCGGTCAAAAAAATAAAATTTTATTAAACGAAGCGTATTTTCAGCATAATATTTTAGAAGCCGGAGCACATTGGGCAAGCTCCCCTTGGCGTCCAGCCAATAATATCAACACAACAGGATTGCCTGAACCTCCGCCTTATGCAGGCGATAAAAGGATTTTCCTTGCCGAGCAGTTTTACGATGTAAAAAATCCAGATATTCGAAAACTGCACATAGCATTCATCGAAAAAAATCTGGAAAATTTTAAAGACAATGCTAACGTTCTGCAACTCACAAGTGCAGAATATACAGGTCCGTTACCCTTTATGCAATTCTGGATTGATGTGATAGCCAACTATGAAAAGTCACATCAAAATGAATCGAAAATCGCTTTAAGTGCGACAAAAGATGTTCAGGATACGATTCTAAATGACGAAACAAGAGCAAAAACCGTTGACGTAATTGATATCAGATATTGGTATTACAAAGAAGACGGAACATTATATGCTCCCGAAGGCGGAAAAAATCTGGCACCACGGCAGCACGCCCGTAAAATCAAAACCGGAAAAGAAACAGATGATCAGGTATACCGCGCCGTTCGTGAATACCGTGAAAAATATCCTGAAAAAGCGGTGTTATATTCCACTATGGGAGCACCAAGATTTGGATGGTCGGCATTAATGGCGGGAGCCTCTTTAGCAAATGTTCCAAAAATTGAACTTTCTGCCTTTCATTCTGCCCTTGCTGGTATGAAGTTTGCAGAAGGAACTACTTTTTCAGACACCCTTTGGGCACTTGAAAATAAAGGCAATGCCTATCTTTTTTATCTAAAAAACGATCAGGATGTTTCTATCGATTTATCCAATTATAAAGGAACTTTCGAAGTATATACAATCAATGCTTCAAATGGAACTATTACCAAAAAAGCAAATATCAGCGGAGGAAAACAAGTCGTAATTCCACAAGCGGAGATCAAAGAAAAAGTACTATTCGTAGTGAAGAAAAATTAATCAAATAATACCGATTACACGCATAAAAAAAATCTGCCGAATCTGCTAAATCTGCGAGAAAAAACAAATACATAATTCAAAATAAAAATAAAATGAACCTGAAAATTAAATATTTATACGCCCTTTGTATAAGCTTTATGTTGACAACACAAAGCGGATTTTCTCAATCCAAAAACCTACCAAAACTTAAAGTTTCCCCAAATCAGCACTATTTTGTTACCGAAGACGGAAAACCATTTTTCTGGTTAGGCGATACAGGCTGGCTGACATTCGGAAAATTAGACAGAGAGGGTGTTGTTAAATATTTAGAAGACCGAAAAGCAAAAGGATTCAATGTCGTTCAGGTAATGGTACTGCATAATGTGAATGCTGTAAATGCGTATGGCGATCAGGCATTAATGAATGATAATGTGGCGCATCAAATTACGTCACCGGGCAACGATCCAAACAATGCTCCCGAATACGATTATTGGGATCACGTAGATTACACCTTGGAAGTAGCCCAAAAAAACGGAATCTATTTAGCAATGGTTCCGGTTTGGGGAACTAATATTAGTAGTGCTAAAAGCAAAGTAACGAAGGCGGATGTTGAAAAATACGCCAAGTTTTTAGCCGACCGATATAAAAACAAAACCAATGTAATCTGGCTGAACGGTGGCGATACCTACGGAGACAAATTTCAGGACATTTGGAACGCACTCGGAAGTATTTTAAAAACCAGTAACCCGGATCAGTTAGTGACTTTTCACCCATTCGGAAGAACCGATTCATCAGAGAATTTTCATAATGCAAGGTGGTTAGATTTCAATATGTTCCAATCTGGTCATAGAAGATACGATCAGGACACTTTAAAAAATTCATTCAAAGAAGACAATTTCAAATTTGTTCAAAGAGATTGGGATTTAAAACCAACCAAACCAACTTTGGACGGAGAACCATCATACGAAGGAATTCCACACGGTCTGCACGATACGTTACAGCCAAAATGGACTGCCAGCGATGTACGACGTTACGGCTATTGGTCGGTTTTCGCAGGAGGAGCTGGTTACACTTACGGACACAATGCCGTAATGCAAATGTTCAGAAAAGGCGATAATCCAGCCTACGGAAACAAAGAATTATGGAATGATGCTATCAATGCGCCCGGAGCCGGACAAATGGTACATATCAAAAATCTAATGTTGGAATTTCCGTATTTAGAAAGAGTTCCGGATCAGTCATTAGTGGTCAATCAAGGAAAAAAATACGATTATCAGGTGGCAACAAGAGGAAATGATTATGCTTTGATTTATACCTATACCGGAAGAAAAATTACCGTGAATATGGGCAAAATTTCAGGAGATAAAGTAACCGCAACCTGGTACAATCCAAGAAATGGTGAAAAAACAAAGATTGGAATTTTTGATAACAAAGGGACTAAAGAATTTCAGCCTTCCGGCAAAAAAGAAGACGGAAACGACTGGGTTTTAATTCTAACGTCAAACAAATAATCAGCCGAATTTGAGTGCTAAAAAAATATCAAAATGAAAATCAAAAACATCATCATAATACTCTTCTTCATAACCGGACTAAACACCGCTTTCGCAAATGACGGATGGCTCAACATCTTAAACGAAGGCGGAAACAACAAAGGAATAAAATGCACCGAAGCCATTCAGAACGCCATTGAAAAAGCATCTAAAAATGGAGGTGGAACCATATTTTTCCCAGCCGGAGAATACCTAACAGGAGCTTTAAAACTAAAAAGCAACATCACCATTCATTTGGATTCAGGTGCGCTTTTAAAATTTTCAGAGAATTTCGATGACTACCTTCCGTATGTAGAAATGCGTTACGAAGGAATAGTGATGCAGTCATTCTCTCCATTATTTTACGCCAAAGATGTCGAAAACATCACCATTAAAGGAAGAGGCGTAATTGACGGACAAGGAAAAGCTTGGTGGAATGAAGTGTACCGAATAGAAACCGCCAAAGGCCCGATTCCGGAAACCAAATACCAAAAAATGTGGACCGAGCAAAACAAAGGAATCGTTTACGAGCCGTATTACAAAAGAACAATTGACAAACACTTTTTCAGACCTTCTTTTTTCCAGGCATACAATTGCAAAAATATTTTAATCGAAGGCGTAACCTTCAAAAATTCGCCTTTTTGGACGATAAATCCTGAATTCTGCGATAATGTAACCGTAACGGGAATTACAATTAACAATCCACATTCCCCAAACACTGACGGAATCAATCCTTCGTCCTGTACCAACGTTCACATTTCAAACTGCCACATCAGCGTGGGTGACGACTGTATTACCATCAAATCCGGTCGCGATGCAGACGGCCGTAAATACGGAAAAGCAACGGAAAATGTAACTATCACCAACTGCACAATGTTAAGCGGTCACGGAGGTGTCGTTATCGGAAGCGAAATGTCAGGCGGAATCAAAAAAATCACGATTTCAAATTGCGTTTTCGACGGAACCGATCGTGGAATCCGTATCAAAGCCGCTCGTGGAAGAGGTGGAGTGGTCGAGGACATTCGCGTTGACAACATCGTAATGAAAAACATCAAGGAAGAAGCCATTATTCTGGATCTTTTCTACGACAAAGACAATCCCGTAGAGCCCGTTACAGAGCGCACTCCGATTTTCAGAAACATCCACATCAGCAACGTTACCGGTGGAAACGTCAACAAAGCCGGGTTTGTGCGCGGAATTGTTGAAATGCCAATCCAGAACATCACGTTCTCCAACATCAATATGGATGGCAAGGAAGGTTTCACCATAAACACGGCCACCGATGTAGAATTTCACGACGTAAAAGTCAACGCAACAGTGGGTTCTTCTTTCAAAATCAGCGATGCCAAAAACCTGATTTTGGACAACGTAGGTTCATCGACACCGATAAAAGGAGTTCCGGTTATCAAAATCGACAACGCTTCGAACATTATGATCAACAACAATTTTCCGTTCAACGCCACCGATATTTTCATCGAAGCCAATGGAAAAGACACCAAAAATATCTTCCTAAAAAACAATGTCTTCAACAATGTAACAACAGTTTTGAAAAAAGGAAAAGACCTGGATAAAAAAGCAATTACAGAATAACGTAATTATTTTCAGGAGCAGAAACATTGGGCATTTTTAGGAAACATCGTCCCGCTTTCCGTTGCAATCTTATAAGCCGAACCCCGGCTTAGAAGGATTTTCACTGCAATCGGGGCTAAAGAGAAACATTTTGTTTTTTAGAAATCATCCAAAAAGGAAAATATAATAAAGGACTCGTGTTTAAACATCTTTGTCAAAGTTGAAAACTTTGACAAAGATTAAACCAATAACAATGAAAAAGATATTCATCATACTAACGCTTTCACTTTTCGCAGTAAGCTATTCCCAGAAAAAAAAGGAAATTTTTCTTTTCACATCTTTCAGGGAACCCGCTACCGAAGGTTTGTACCTAGCTTACAGCGAAGATGGCTATAACTGGAAAGGCTTGGAAGGATCCTTCCTAAAACCCGAAATCGGAGCCAGCAAAATAATGCGTGATCCCTCCATTACAAAAGGTGCAGACGGAACCTATCACATGGTCTGGACAACCGACTGGAAAGGCGGAAATGGATTTGGATACGCCAGTTCCAAAGACCTGATTCATTGGTCAAAACAGGAATACATTCCCGTAATGAAACACGAACCCGAAGTCGTAAACGTGTGGGCACCCGAAATTTTTTATGACGATGTCAAAAAAGAATACATTATTATCTGGGCATCCACAATCCCATTCCGATTCGAAAAAGGAGTAGAAGACGAAAAAAACAACCATCGAATGTATTATGTAACCACAAAGGATTTCAAAACCTTTTCGGATACCAAATTATATTACGATCCCGGTTTCAGCGTCATCGATTGTGTGATTGTAAAAAAAGGCAAGAAAGATTATGTTTTGGTTCTAAAAGATAACACCAGACCGATGAGAAACATAGAAGTAGCTTTCGGAAAATCACCTTTAGGACCATTCGAAAAAAGATCAAAACCCTTAACCGAATATCTATCAGAAGGGCCAACAGTTGTAAAAGTCGGTAAAAACTGGTTGCTGTATTATGACAATTACGGCTCCAAAAATTACAAAGCCTTAAGCACTTCAGATTTTGTGCATTTCGAAGATGTTTCTTCAAAAATAAAATTGCCCGAAGGACATAAACACGGAACAATTACAACAATTTCCGAAGAAGTTCTAAAAGGATTGATAGAAAGAAAATAAAAAATAATCTGCTAAATCTGCGAGAGTAATTTTTTCACGCAGATTTTAAAGAGATTAAAGCAGATTAGGCAGATTTTTTTAAATATAAATCTTCTTTAATCAGCCAAAATCTGCAAAATCTGCGTGAAACAAAATATTAAAGACAATGATTGCATTTAAAAACATAAAAACCAATATCGCAACAGCAACAACCATTTTGTTGAGCTGTGTCGCGTTCAATTCGGCGCAAGCCCAACTAGACACAATACGATATACAGGCAAAACACTTTCCAACGTCGATTACCATCACGGACAATTAAGTCCCGCAGTAGGAGTTCACGCCACGCAGATTATGCGCGCCAGCCGTGAACATCCTGAAAAGGCCGACGGTTTTGGCTGGACGTACAACCACCAATCAATGATGGCATACTGGAACAATACTTTTTACCTGCATTATTTAAGCGACCCATCGGGAGAACACATTCCGCCGAGCCAGACTTTTATAATGACTTCCAAAGACGGTGTAACCTGGACAAAACCAGCCGTACTTTTTCCAATTTATCACGTTCCCGACGGATTTAAAAAAGAAGGAGTAGAAGGCGTTGCTAAAAACATCGATGCCATTATGCACCAGCGTATGGGCTTTTATGTTTCCTCCGACAACAGATTGCTGGCAACCGGTTATTACGGAGTAGCCTTAGACAAAAAAGACGATCCGAATGACGGAAAAGGAATTGGTCGTGTAATTAGAGAAATTTATAAAGACGGAACGTATGGTCCCATTTATTTTATCCGATACAACAAAACCGGAAACCCGTTGCCAACGACCTTTCCGTATTACACCAAAAGCAAAGACAAAAAATTCATCAAAGCCTGCGATGAGCTGATGTCAAAACCTTTACTAATGCAACAATGGGTAGAAGAAGCTGATCGTGATGATGCTTTAATTCCATTAAAAAAACAATACAAAGCCTTCAATTATTACCATTTGCCAAATGGAAACGTAATCGGTTTGTGGAAATTCGCTTTGACATCCTTAAGTAAAGACAATGGCAAAACCTGGGAATACACACCGTTGAGAGCGCCTGGATTTGTAAACAGCAACGCCAAAATCTGGGGACAAAAAACCTCAGATAATCGTTATGCAACCGTTTATAATCCGTCAGAATACCGTTGGCCATTGGCAATTTCAACTAGTGATGACGGACTGAAGTATAAAGATTTATTATTGGTTCACGGTGAAGTTAGTCCGATGCGTTATGGAGGAAACTACAAATCTGCCGGACCGCAATACGTTCGCGGAATCCTCGAAGGAAACGGAACTCCGCCAGACGGAAAACTTTGGGTAAGTTACAGCGTCAACAAAGAAGATATCTGGGTGGCTTCGGTACCGGTTCCTGTGACCAGCGAAGTAAAAGAAAACGCCAATGATGTTTTCAATGATTTGCCAAACGGCGCAGAATTAAAATTATGGAACACCTATGATTTATCCTGGGCATCCACCAAAATCGAAAAGAAAACAGATGGCAAAAAATGGCTGACCTTAAGAGATCAGGACTTTTTTGACTATTCAAGAGCCGAGCGTGTGATTCCGTTTGCACAAAAAATGGAAGCCACTTTCACCGTAAAACCGGAACAAAATAATCACGGATTGCTGCAGGTGGAATTCCAAAATAAACAAGGATTGCCTGCGATTCGAATCGTTTTTGATTCGGATGGAGAAATAAAAGTAAAACACGGAGCCCGCCACGGCGGAATTGGAAAATACGAAGCAGGAAAAGACTATACGATAACAGTTAAACTGGCCGTAACTTCCCGTTCCTACACCGTAAAAGTGAACGACGGCAAAGAAACCAACAAAATATTCTATGCTCCGGTTGATGGAATTTCGCGCATTATGTTCCGCACAGGCGATCAGCGTTACACTCCAAATGCCGACACAGAACCGGACACTCCAGATTTTACTGACTTACCGGATACAGGAAAATTAATTCCGGAAGCGGTATTTAATATTAAATCATTGGTTACGAAAAAGTTCAATTAAATTGACAATCAAACCCGACAGGTTTTTAAAACCTGTCGGGTTTAAACGAACTAAATTATAAAGTGAAGAATTTAAAAAACATATCTTTTCTTTTTCTTCTGTTAGTAACTTTCATTACTAATGGACAAATTTCTGCTGTGCATTTAAGATGTGAAATGACAGAAAATCCATTGGCAGTAAACACTAATGAACCAAGATTAAGCTGGCAATTAGTTTCAAAAGAACTGAATGTTACTCAAACGGCATATCAGATTTTGGTGTCTTCTTCAGAAGAAAAATTAAAGAAAAATGAAGCCGATATCTGGAACACCGGAAAAGTAGTTTCCAATAAAAACCTCCAAATTACTTATAACGGAACTCCATTAAAAAACGAGTCCAAATATTTCTGGAAAGTAAAAGTCTGGAATCAAAAAGACAAAACTTCCAATTGGAGTAAAACAACTTCTTTTAGAATCGCACCTTTGGCATTAGATCCAATCTGGATTGGAGCCGTTACCAAAGCCGACAGTCATTTACCGGAAGGAAGAAATTACCACACCGCCACTTTCAACAGACAGAAAAAAGACGCTTTGATCAATGCTTCGGATTCATTGTCGCGCAGAAGTATTATGTTGCGTAAGCCTTTCGAAGTAAAAAAAGAAATAAAGGAAGCCGTGGTTTACATTTCAGGTTTAGGGCATTATGAACTGACGATTAACGGAAAGAAAATCGGCAATAGTGAATTTGCGCCTTTATGGACAGATTACGACAAAACCGTTAATTTCAATACCTACGAATTGACTGTAAAAGAACTGCTAAACGGAGAAAATGTAATTGGAGTTTTGTTAGGAAACGGAATGTACAACACGCTTGAAGCAAGATATACCAAGTTTTTTGTGAGTTTTGGTCCGCCAACTTTATTCTTCAAAATGAAAGTCGTTTACAAAGACGGCTCTGAAGAAATCATAAAATCAGATGAAAGCTGGAAATACAGCAAAAGCCCAATTACGTACAACAGTATTTTTGGAGGCGAAGATTACAACGCCAACTTGGAACAAAAAGGCTGGAACGAAAAAGGATTCAATGATAATAATTGGAAAAAAGTAATCGTTCAGGAAGCGCCAAAAGGTGTTTTAAGACCACAGACTACCACACCAATTACAATCCAAAAACAATACGAAGTTGCAACAGCAAAAGAACTGAAACCTAATTTCTATGTTTTCAATATGGGACAAAATCTTTCGGGATTTACCACCATAAAAGTCAAAGGAAAAAAAGGACAAACTGTTCGTGTTTGGGTAGGCGAAAGCCTTAATGAAGACGGAACAGTCGGACAGGGAAAAACCGGAAAACCATACTATTATGACTATACGCTGAAGGGCGAAGGCGTTGAAGAATGGCAACCGAAATTCAGTTATTACGGTTTTCAATATGTGCAGATAGAGAACATCAATTACAAAGAAACCAAAGATAAAAATCTGCCGACATTAGTAGATTTAAAATCAAATTTCATTTACAATTCGGCAGGAGAAGCAGGAACTTTTGAATCTTCCAATGATATTTTCAACAAGACACATTTGCTGATTAACAACGCCATCAAAAGTAATTTTCAAAGTGTTTTTACCGATTGCCCGCAACGCGAAAAATTGGGCTGGTTAGAAGAAATTCACTTAAACGGACCAGGTTTACTATTCAATTATAATCTCGAAAGTTTTATTCCGGCAACAATGCAAAACATCTCCGATTCGCAACGAGAAAACGGTTTGATTCCAACCATCATTCCTGAATATATAGTGTTCGGAGGCGATTTCACCGATTCACCGGAATGGGGAGTGACGGGCGTTATTCTGCCGTGGATGTATTACGAATATTACGGCGACGCTTCGTTAATCGAAAAATATTATCCCGTGATGAAAAAATATGTGGATTATTTAGGAACCAAAGCCAATAATCATATTGTGTCGCACGGTTTGGGCGATTGGTACGATTACGGAACGCATCCAGCGGGTTATTCCAAAAACAGTCCGATTGCACTTTCGGCCACTTCTCACTATTTTTACGGAGCAAGTTTGCTGGCAAAAGCTTCTAAATTATTAAACAAAACAGAAGATATTGCGAAATATGAAAAGCTGACTTTGGATATCAAAAACGCTTTCAACAAGGAATTTTTCAATCCCGAAACCAAACAATACGGAACCAGCAGTCAGTTTAGCAATGCCGTTCCCGTTTTTATGGAGATCGTGGAACCGCAATACAAACAGGCCGTGATGCAGAATTTATTGAATGACATCAAAGCAAAACGCGACCGATTGACCACTGGCGATGTTGGAAACCGCTATTTATTTCAGGCTTTGGCACGAAATGGCGAAAACGAAACGATGTACAAAATGAACAATCATTACGATGCGCCGGGTTATGGATTTCAGATTAAATTTGGACTAACAACTCTCACCGAGCAATGGGATCCGCGCAAAGGAAATTCGTGGAACCATTTTATGATGGGACAAATCGAAGAATGGTTTTACCAAAGCCTGGCCGGAATTGTTCCAGATGATCAAAATCCGGGATTCAAACATTTCTTCATTCAGCCGGAAATCGTAGGCGATATGACTTTTGTAAAAGCAACTTATAAATCCATTTACGGAAATATTGCCTCGACCTGGGAAAAGAAAGACGGAAAATTAATCCTGAAAGTGGAAATTCCAGCCAATACATCGGCGACAGTAAAATTGCCAATCGCAAAGAATTCAGAAATAAAAGTCAACGGAAAACCGACCAAAGATTTGAAATTAGGTTCGGGAAAATATACAATTGAATGTAAATTATAAGATTTAAAAATGACAACAATTAAAAACATACTTTTTGCTTTTTTGGTTTCAATTTTCGGATTGACACTAGTAAACGCACAATGCACATCCGATACGAATTTCAGAAAACCGGTTACGGAAACCATCAAAAACATCGAAACCATTTTCAAAATCACTGTAATTGACGATAGAGGTTTATTAAAAGGAAAAGAACTCGATTATGCCGATTGGAGAATTGAGCAAGGCAATCTGGAAGTTTCTCTGGCGAATGTTTTGGTTCCTTTTGAATTGACGTATTTCAAACAGCCGGACGGGAAATACCAAATTCGAAAGTACGAAAATCACAAAGTTTCAGTCGATAAAGGAAAAGAGCGTTTAGATTATTTGACCACTTTATATTCCAATGTTTCCGATTGGGAAAAACGCAAAAAAGAAATAAAAGCCTGTATGATCACGTCATTTGGTTTGGACAAAGCACCGCCAACGCCCAAATCAAAACCAATCTTAACCCCAAAACGAATTTATAAAGATTACAGCGTCGAGAATATTGCGTTAGAAATTCTGCCGGGCGTTTACACAACGGGATCGATTTACAAACCCTATCCGTTAAACAAAAAATCGGCAATTATTTTAACACCCGACGGACATTTCGGCGACGGAAGATACCGAAAAGACGAGCAATACCGTTGCGCCATAATGGCTAAAATGGGCGCAATCGTAGTGAGTTATGACTTATTTGCCTGGGGCGAATCCTTATTGCAATTCCCGGAAGAAACGCACCGAAACAGCATCGCTTCAACCGTTCAGGTCTTGAGCGGAATCCGTTTATTGGATTATCTGGCCACTATCAAAAATGCCGATGTTTCCCGAGTGGGCGTTACAGGCGGTTCCGGCGGAGGTTCGCACACGATGTTTTTGGCCGCTTTGGATGATCGTATCACGGTTTCGGCCCCAGTGGTGATGGTTTCTTCGCATTTTTCGGGCGGTTGTCCGTGCGAGAGCGGTCGCGGAATCCACCTTTGCGGAAATGGAACCAACAATGCCGAAATATCAGCGATGATGGCGCCAAAACCGCAGTTAATTGTTTCCGACGGAAAAGACTGGACGCTGGCAGTTCCTGAACTGGAATTTCCTTTTATCCAGCGCACTTATGAATTGTACGGCAAAAAAAATCTGGTAGAAAATGCCCATTTTGCCAAGGAAGGACACGATTTTGGTGTTTCAAAACGTATGGCGCTATACCCGTTTATGGCAAAATATTTAGGTCTGGACTTAAAGAAAGTACAAAATGAAAAAGGCGAAATCGACGAATCAACTTGCGTTATTGAACCTTATGATAAGCTATATGTTTTTGGCAACAAAGCAGAAAATATGCCTAAAAATGCATTAAAAGACATCAACAAATTATATGAAATGTTTGGAGAAAAAAATCTGAAAGTGTATGAAGTTAAAAAGTAAAAAAGAATAGACACGAATTTCACAAATTAGCACGAATTGTTTTTTCCACAATATTGTCATTCCGTAGGAATCTCACATTAGTTGCTCACGTTGCGTGAGATTCCTACGGAATGACAAAAGAGGGCTATTGAGATTCGTGAAATTTTCAAAACAAACGAATTCGTGTTAATTCGTGCAATTCGTGTCAAAAAAATAAAATATGAAGTTAAAAAGTAAAATAACAGCAATCTGTTTCGGAGTCGTTTCTTTTGCCACAACAGCCCAAACTAAATGCGAACTAAAATTGTGGTACGACAAACCCGCAACCATCTGGAACGAAGCTTTGCCTTTAGGTAACGGCCGTTTGGGTGCAATGGTTTTTGGAGATCCCGCTGTAGAGCGTTTACAATTGAACGAAGAAACAATTTGGGCAGGTTCGCCAAACAGCAACGCACATACCAAGTCAATCGAGGCGTTGCCAAAAGTAAGACAATTAGTTTTTGAAGGAAAATTTGATGAAGCACAAGCATTGGCAACACAAGATATTATGTCGCAAACTAACGACGGAATGCCGTACCAGACTTTTGGAAGTGCTTATATTTCGTTTCCGGGACATCAAAAATACACCAATTATTACCGTGATTTGGATATTGAAAATGCTACGGCAAAAGTAAAATACACGGTAAACGGAGTAGAATTTACCAGAGAAATACTGACCTCTTTTTCAGATCAGGTGATTGTCGTAAAATTATCGGCAAGTCAGCCGGGACAGATTACGGCGAATGTTTTTATGAACAGCCCGATTGACAAAACGGTTCCGTCAACGGAAGGCAACCAAATTATCCTTTCGGGAGTTGGAACTAATTTCGAAAACGTAAAAGGAAAAGTGAAATTTCAGGGCAGAATCGAAGCCAAAAATAAAGGCGGAGAAGTTTCAGCAAGCAACGGAATCCTAATTATCAACAAAGCCGATGAGGTGACGCTTTACATTTCGATAGCGACCAATTTCAAAAACTATCAGGACATCACCGAAGACGAAATCGCAAAAAGCAAATCATTTTTAGAGAAAGCAATTATAAATGATTTTGAAACCATAAAAAAAGCACACGTTGCCTATTACCAAAAATTCTTCAACAGAGTGGCTTTGGATTTAGGTTCAAACGATGCTATCAAAAAACCAACAAACGAAAGAATCCGTGATTTCAAAAATCAATTCGATCCGCAATTAGCGAGTTTGTATTTTCAGTTTGGACGTTATTTATTGATTTCAAGTTCACAGCCGGGAGGTCAGCCTGCTAATTTACAGGGAATCTGGAACGATATGGTAACTCCGCCCTGGGATTCGAAATACACGACCAACATCAACGCGGAGATGAATTATTGGCCTGCCGAAGTAACCAACCTTTCAGAAATGCACGAGCCTTTTATACAAATGGCAAAAGAATTGAGCGTGACGGGAGCGGTAACAGCAAAGACAATGTACAACGCCAACGGCTGGGTTTTGCATCACAATACCGATATCTGGCGCGTAACTGCTCCGGTTGATTCGGCTGCGTCAGGAATGTGGATGACTGGTGGTGCCTGGGTTTCGCAGGATTTGTGGGAACGCTATTTGTACACAGGAGATATCAATTATTTAAAGGAAATTTATCCGATAATTAAAGGGTCTGCGGATTTCTTTTTGGATTTTATGATTACCGATCCAAATACAGGTTATTTGGTTGTGGTGCCCTCAAGTTCTCCTGAAAACACACATGCTGGCGGAACCGGAAAATCGACTATTGCTTCGGGAACGACAATGGACAATCAGTTAGTTTTTGATTTGTTCTCGAACGTAATTAAAGCTTCAGAACTAGTTGCTCCGGATGAAAATTATACTAAAAAATTAAGTGAAGCTTTGGCAAAAATGCCTCCGATGAAAATCGGAAAACACAGTCAGTTGCAGGAATGGCAGGACGATTGGGACAACCCGAAAGACAATCACCGACACGTTTCGCATTTGTACGGCTTGTTTCCGAGTAATCAGATTTCGCCAATCAAAACACCTGAATTATTTGAAGGAGCCAAACAATCGTTGATTTACAGAACGGACGAATCAACAGGCTGGTCAATGGGCTGGAAAGTGAATTTATGGGCAAGATTATTAGACGGGAATCACGCCTACAAACTGATTCAGGATCAATTGCACTTGGTAACTGCTGACCAAAGAAAAGGGGGTGGAACCTACCCAAATATGCTCGATGCCCACCAGCCGTTTCAAATAGACGGTAACTTCGGCTGTACTGCCGGAATCGCCGAAATGTTGATGCAGAGTCAGGAAGATGCAATTCATTTATTGCCTGCTTTGCCAACGGTATGGAAAGACGGAAGCATCAAAGGTTTGGTAACCCGAGGCGGATTTGTAATTGATATGACCTGGAAAAACAATAAAGTTTCGACTTTGAAAGTGTACTCAAAATTAGGAGGAAACTGCCGATTGAAATTAGAAAACACTTTGAAAGCAGACAAAGGAATTGTACTTAAAAAAGCAAAAGGCAAAAACCCAAATCCGTTGTTTTATGATGTGGAAGTGAAGAAACCAATCATTTCCAAAGAAGCGAAATTGCCTAAAGTACAGTTGCCAAAGTACAATGAATATGATGTGGAAATGAAAGCGGGACAGACTTATAGTTTTTCTGCGAATTAATTGAATGCGATTAGACCTGACAGGTTTCAAAAACCTGTCAGGTCTTAAAACGAATATTGTGTCCGCGTGAGTGATGGCAGTGGAGCTCTTTTTTTGAGAGGCTTTTTCAGCCGAACAAAAAAAAGCGGGAACGTACAGCACGACCCGAAGTTTTTCACGAAGGGTCACGCCCAAATAATTAAAATAATTTGAATATGTTACACCAATTTAAATACAAAATAATTGCTTTTTTAATTCTGATTTCGGCTTTGAACAGTGGATGTAAATCGGGTACGGGACATTCTAAAAAAGGAACTCCTGTTGTTTTGAAAGCGGATAATTTTAAGCATTATGTGGATTATTTCAACACGATGGAAGATGAGAATTTGAAATTTGCGATTCCGAATGATAGTGCGTGGGCCTGGATGGAAAAGAATGTTCCGTTGTTTGAATGTCCACAGCAAAATTTTGAGGAGATTTATTATTATCGCTGGTGGACGGCACGGAAACACATCAAGAAAACACCACTGGGTTTCGGAATCACCGAGTTTTTAGTAGATCGTTCGTATGCCGATAAATACAATTTGATTGCTTGTGCAGTGGGGCATCATATCAATGAATTTCGTTGGGTACACGATCCGCAGTATATTGAGCAGGATGTCAAAATTTGGTACCGTGGCAATGAAGGAAAACCGATGAACAAATTGTATAAATTCAGTAGCTGGACGGCCGATGCGCTGTACAATCGTTATTTGGTGAATAAGGATAAAAAATTCTTATTGGATATGTACCCGGATATGGTTGCGGATTATGCGGTTTGGGAAAAAGACCGTCAGCGCAAGGATGGTTTGTTTTGGCAACACGATGTAAAGGACGGAATGGAAGAATCGTTGAGTGGAGGGCGAAAAGTACAAAATGCAAGACCGACAATTAACAGTTATATGTTTGGAAATGCTGTGGCTATTTCGAAAATGGCATCGATGAAAGGCGACAAAGAAGTGGAGACAAAATTTAAAGCCAAAGCCGATGTTTTGCAACAATTGGTGGAAACCAAATTATGGAATCCGAAAAGTGAATTCTTTGAAACGTTTACCGAAAAAGATACGTTGGCTCAGGTAAGAGAGGCGATTGGATTTATTCCGTGGTATTTTAATCTGCCAGAAAAAGACAAAGGTTTTGAAAAAGCCTGGGAACAGATTAAGGATGAAAAAGGGTTTTCGGCACCTTTTGGATTGACAACGGCAGAGCGCAGAAGTCCGCGTTTTAGAACTCACGGAACCGGAACCTGCGAATGGGACGGAGCGATTTGGCCTTTTGCGAGTTCGCAGACGTTGACGGCTCTGGCGAATGTTTTGAATAATTACGATCAGAGTTTCGTTGCCAAAACCGATTATTTCAAGCAAATGGATTTGTATGTGCAGTCTCAATATTACCGAGGAAAGCCATACATTGGAGAATATCTGGATGAAACTACAGGATATTGGCTGATGGGCGACAAAGAAAGAAGCCGTTACTATAATCATTCAACTTTTAACGATTTGATGATTACGGGATTGGTTGGTTTGCGTCCGAGAGCAGATGAAAAAATTGAAGTAAATCCGTTGATTCCACAAGAAAAATGGGATTGGTTTTGTCTGGATAATGTTTTGTATCACGGGAACATTATTACTATTCTTTGGGATAAAACTGGGGATAAATATGGTAAGGGAAAAGGGTTTAGGATTTTTAAAAATGGAAAAGAGATTGGGGTTTCAGAAAAATTGGAGAAATTAGTGGCGGAATAACCAATTTTTAAGTACTTCCTATCGAATCAAAAACGGATATTATCGAATCAAATCGTATCACTTTATTATGGAAGAAAAAGAAGAGGAATTAAATGATGATGATTTATCATATCTCACTAAAGAATTGAAAAGTTATAAAAACGGAGCGATTTATTTAGTGATCTTTTTAGCTCTATTGTACTATGGTTTTTACTATTTAAATTTCCATTATAAACCAACAGGTTTTTTTAATGGAATTGATGTTGTGTTTGAATTGATAGTGTTAGGATTTCTAACGTATATTGGAATTAAAGGAATTGAACGGAATAAAAATTTCAAGAAAAATATTTTTAAGCAAAAAGTTATAGTTGGGGATTTTAAAGTTTTGGAAAAAGAAATAACCAACAAAAATGATGCGGATGAGTGGAGTCATTATGTGATTAGGATATTTTCTAAAATTGAAAATAAAGACAAGTATATTTTTTTAAATGGAAGTGATTTTAGAAAAATAAATGAAGAGGAGTATATTTATATAGAATATTTTACAGATTCAAACTTGATAAAAATTTTGAATTATAAAAACAAGAAGTTAGAATACACCCGTTACGGCATTTATGATAACAAATGGGGTTAAACAAAATAGAATTATGAAAAAGTTTTTTTTACATCTTACATTCATCATTATAACCTTGATTTCACTTTCGGCGAAAGCCCAAACAAAAATCAGCGTAACCAATCTGCAATGCGAAATGCTGAACAATCCGGAAGGAATTGATGTGGTGCAACCCCGTTTGAGCTGGCAAATAAAGTCGGATGTAAATGATGTAAAACAAACGGCCTACCAAATTATGGTTGCTTCGACTTTGGAAAATCTGAACACAAACAAAGCCGATTTGTGGGACAGTGGAAAAGTAACAAGCAACGAATCGGTCAATATAATTTACAACGGAAAAAAGCTGGGAGACCGCCAAAATGCGTTTTGGAAAGTAACTGTTTTTACGAATAAAGGAGAAATTAAATCGGCCGTAACTGCTCATTTCAGTATCGGGATTTTAACCTATGCCGACTGGAAATCCACACGCTGGATTGGCTATGAAAAATTATCGAAAGATGACAGCGTTTCTCAATATTCGAGATTGTCTGCGCGTTATTTGCGAAAAGAAATTAATCTGAAAAAACAAGTCAAAAATGCCAAAGTGTATATTATGGGAATGGGCTTGTATGAGCTGTACATCAACGGAAATAAAATTGGCGATCAGGTTTTGGCACCCGTTCCGACGGATTATACCAAAAACGTAAAATACAATGTTTTTGATGTGACTTCGCAATTGAAAGAAGGAAAAAATATGCTGGGAACAATTTTAGGAAACGGACGATTTTTTGCGATGCGTCAGGACTACAAGCCGTATAAAATAAAATCATTTGGTTTCCCGAAAATGGCTTTGCAGTTATTTGTCGAATATACCGATGGAACCAAAGACATCATCCGAACTGACGACACCTGGAAATTAACCACCGACGGACCTATTTTATCTAACAATGAATACGACGGCGAAGAATACGATGCCCGCAAGGAAATGAAAGGCTGGGCTACGACTAATTTTGATGATAAATCTTGGTTAAATGCCCGATACGTTCAGGAACCGGGCGGTTTTTACGAAGCGCAGATGACGCCGAATATGAAAATTATGGGCGAAGTAAAACCAATTTCCATAAAAGCTACCGCAAAAGGAACGTATATTTTGGATATGGGTCAGAATATGGTGGGTTGGTTGCAACTGAAAGTAAAAGGAAAAAATGGCGACCAAATTACGATGAAATTTGCCGAGTCTTTACAGGCTGATGGTTCGCTGTACATTGCCAATTTGCGTGATGCCAAAACGACTGATATTTATACTTTGAAAGGCGAAGGCGAAGAAATTTGGGAACCACGTTTTATATTTCACGGTTTTCGATTTGTCGAAATTTCAGGTTTTCCGACCAAACCAACCTTGGATAATTTCATTGGAAAGGTGGTGTATGACGATATCAAAACCACAGGAACTTTCGAATCTTCGGATGCGACGATGAACCAGATTTTCAAAAATGCGTGGTGGGGAATCAGCGGAAATTACAAAGGAATGCCAATCGACTGTCCACAGCGAAATGAGCGTCAGCCTTGGTTGGGAGATAGAACGACTGGTGCTTATGGCGAAAGTTTTTTATTCGATAATCAGACTTTGTATACCAAATGGCTGGATGATATTAAGTATTCCCAAACGCAGGATGGAGGATTGCCAGATGTAGCACCGGCATTTTGGCGTTATTATGGCGATAATGTGACCTGGCCAGGAACGTATATCACGGTGGGAGATATGCTGTACCAACAATTTGGTGACAAAGAAGTGATCAAAAAACAATATCCGTCTATGAAAAAATGGATGGTGTATATGGAAGAAAATTATCTAAAAGATGATTTAATGGACAAGGATAAATATGGTGATTGGTGTGTTCCGCCGGAATCATTAGAATTGATTCGTTCCAAAGATCCTGCCCGTCTAACCGATGGACAATTGTTGTCGAGTGCGTTTTATTATCAGCTTTTGGGAATAATGAAAAAGTTTGCTAAAATCGCGAATGCCGATGCCGATATTGCACATTATGATGATTTGACAACAAGAATCAAAAAAGCATTCAATGCCAAATTTTTAAATACCGAAAAAAACTACTACGCCAATAATACGGTAACCGCGAACGTATTGCCTTTGGCTTTCGGGATGGTTCCTGAAAACTTAATTGATAAGGTTTTCCAAAATATGGTTCACGAAGTAGAGGTGACCAAAAGCGGTCATATCAGTACAGGTGTAATCGGAACACAATTTTTGATGCGTACATTGACAAACTTCGGAAGAGGAGATTTGGCTTATAAACTGGCTTCCAACAAAACCTATCCAAGCTGGGGGTATATGGTCGAAAACGGAGCGACAACCATTTGGGAATTATGGAACGGAAATACGGCAGATCCCACAATGAATTCACAAAACCACGTAATGCTTTTGGGTGATTTACTGATTTGGTATTACGAAAATATAGCCGGAATCAAGAGCAATCCCGAAACTCCAGGCTTCAAACAAATCATTATGAAGCCTGATTTTAATGCGGGACTGACTTTTGTAAATGCTTCATATGAATCGATTTACGGCCTGATAAAAAGTGACTGGAAGAAAACCAAAAACACTTTAGAATGGAAAATTACCATTCCGGCCAATTCATCGGCTGTAGTTTATTTGCCAACTACAAATTCTTCATCGGTAACAGTAAACAAACAAAAACTGGCTCAATTTTCATCTTCTTATAAAACAGAAAATAATAACATAGTCCTGACTTTAGAATCGGGTTCTTATGTTTTGAATGTAAAATAAAAAACACCTAAATTTTTCCTAATTCAGGACTGTACAGGTTGCAAAATCATTTATTTAGTGTTATTTTTACACTTAATAAATTTTTGCAGGCTTATTTTTGCATAATCCACTGAAAATAAACATCATAAATATTTAAAAAATAAATTAATGAAACTCAAAAACATAACGATTGCCTTTTTTGGACTTTTACTTTTGGGAAGCTGTAAATCTGCTTTGGAAAAAAAGACATGGAAAGAAGGAATTTTGGTAGATGAATTCATTTACGACAAAGCGCCTTATCCATCCTGCCACTCCGTAACGATTGTGGAAGCAACTAACGGAGATTTGGTTTCGGCCTGGTTTGGAGGATCACACGAAAGACATCCGGATGTTTGTATTTATTCGGCCATAAAACCAAAAGGAAGCGATAAATGGGGTGAACCCATTAAGGTAGCAGATGGTGTGATGAAAGACGGGACAAGATTTCCAACATGGAATCCTGTTTTGTACCAAATTCCGGGAGGCGATTTAATGCTTTTTTATAAAATTGGACCAAAACCATCCGAGTGGTGGGGTGTTTACAGAACTTCTTCGGATGGAGGAAAAACCTGGTCTGATAAAATTGATATGCCGACTAAAGATTTCTTGGGACCAATTAAAAACAAACCGGTTTTATTGAGCAACGGAACATTATTGCTTCCTTCAAGCACCGAAGGAAATGGCTGGCATTTGCGTATGGAATCGACTCCCGACTTCGGAAAAACCTGGGTGTTGGGAGATACAATTTCAAGAGGAAAACAAAAAATAAATGCCATTCAGCCAAGTATTCTGTTTCATAAAGACGGAAGCATTCAGGCGATTGGAAGAACGAGAAACAGAGCTATTTTTAGCACATTTTCTAAAGATAACGGAAAAACCTGGTCGGAGATAGAACTAATCGGATTGCCAAACAACAACTCCGGAACTGATGCGGTAACGCTTAAGAACGGAAAACATTTGTTAGTTTACAACCACGTTTTACCTCCCGGAAAAGAAGCGAAAGGACCTAGAACACCTTTAAATCTTTCTATTTCTGATGACGGAATCAATTGGAAAGCGACTTTGGTTTTAGAAGATTCTAAAATCAGTCAATATTCGTATCCATCAATAATCCAAAGTTCAGACGGAATGGTGCATATCGTGTACACCTGGAGAAGAGAAAAACTGAAATACGTAAAAATCGATCCAAGTAAATTGAAAGCAATTCCAATCAAAAACGGAATCTGGCCTGGACAAGAAGGTGTTGAAGTGAAAGCGGTTAAAGCAGAAGAAGAATAAAAATTAATTACGAATTGCGAATCGAAAATTACGAATTCGTAGCAAAAATAAAATATGAAAAATAGTAGTTTCATTAAAACTATCGCTGCAGTTCTGACAATTGTTCTGGCAGGAACATTCAACAACGAAGTTTCAGCTCAATCAACCAAAAAGCAAAAATATAAAGTGGCAGTCTGTGACTGGATGATTTTAAAAAGACAGAAACTAGGTGCCTTTGGTTTGGCCAGCGAAATAAAAGCAGACGGAATCGAGCTCGATATGGGCGGTTTGGGAAAAAGACCCACTTTCGACAGCAAATTAGGTGATCCAATCGAAAGACAAAAGTTTCTGGATAAGTCCAAAGAATTGAATGTCGGAATTAGTTCAATCGCTATGTCCGGATTTTATGCACAGTCCTTTGCCAAAAGAGATTCAATCACATTAATGATTAACGATTGTGTGGCAACAATGAAAAATATGAAGGTAAAAGTCGCTTATCTGCCATTAGGTACAGAAAGCGATTTGACAAAAAATCCCGAACTGCGTCCAATCATTATCGAAAGATTAAAATGGGCAGGAAAACAAGTCGGCAAAATAGGCGGAGTAATTGCAATAGAAACCTCACTAAACGCTACCGAAGAGAAAAAACTGTTGGAAGAAATTGGCTGTAAACACATTAAAAGCTCTTTCAATTTTGCGAATGCCGTGGATAACGGAAGAGATATCGCAACCGAATTGAAGATTTTAGGCAAAAAACATTTGGCTCAGATTCACGCTTCCACAACAGATAGCGTTTGGCTGGAAAACGATAAAAATGTCGATATGCCAAAGATCAAAAAAGCGCTGGACGAAATGAAATGGAGTGGCTGGTTAATCGTAGAACGTTCGCGTGATGTAACGCAAGTGCATAATGTGAAAGCCAATTACGGCGCTAATGTTGCTTACTTGAAGAAAATTTTTCAGAATTAATATCGGAATCAAACAGACCTGACAGGTTTCAAAAACCTGTCAGGTCTAAGAATAAAATGACAATACAATGAAATATCTAAGCTTACTTTTTTTAGGACTATATGTAACTTTTACATCAGCGCAAAACATCACCATCGTTCGTGATGCCAAAGCACCAAGAGCGCAATATGGTGCCGAAAAACTATCAGAAACTGCCACAGCAAAAGGACTCAAAGTAACTTTGGCAGACAAAACTCCTAAAAAATCAAAAGATAAAGTAATCATTATTGGCGAAAAAGGAACCGATTTCTGGAAACAAAATGCCAAAACTGCCAAAATCGATGATAGCCAATTAACTAAGAAAGAAGGCTTTCAAATCCGCACGCAAAAAAACACCATTTTCATTGAAGGAACAGATGCAACCGGAGCTTTGTACGGTGCTTTGGAATTGGCAGACCGAATCAAAACTTCAGGCGAAATTCCATCTGAAATCAATATCGAAGACAGTCCCGAAATGGTTCTACGAGGATCTTGTATCGGAGTGCAAAAACCGGTTTATCTTCCAGGCAGGGACGTTTACGAATATCCATACACGCCCGAATCTTTCCCTTGGTTTTACGACAAAAAACTGTGGACAAAATACCTGGATATGATGGTCGACAACCGACTAAATTCCCTGTATTTATGGAATGGACATCCGTTTGCTTCATTGGTAAAACTAAAAGATTATCCTTTCGCATTAGAAGTAAGCGAAGAAGATTTCAAAAAGAACGAAGAAATCTATAACTACCTGACTGTAGAAGCCAACAAAAGAGGAATCTGGGTAATTCAGATGTTCTACAATATCATCGTTTCGAAACCTTTCGCGGAGCATTACAACATCAAAACACAGGATCGTTCACGCCCAATTACACCTGAAATTGCGGATTATACCAAAAAATCAATCACCGCTTTTATCGAAAAATATCCAAACGTAGGATTGCTGGTTTGTTTGGGTGAAGCCATCAACACCATCGACGATGACGTAGAATGGTTTACCAAAACAATTATTCCGGGCGTTCAGGACGGACTGAAAGCTTTAGGAAAAACGGACGAACCGCCAATTATCCTTCGTGCGCACGACACCGATGCGCCGTTGGTTATGGAAAAATCGCTTCCGTTGTATAAAAATCTATACACGATGCACAAGTATAATGGCGAGTCCCTGACCACTTACACGCCAGGCGGACCTTGGGGAGAAATCCACAAAAAATTGAGTTCGCTGAATTCGGTTCACATTTCGAACGTACACATTTTGGCGAATCTGGAGCCTTTCCGTTACGGATCTCCTGATTTTATCCAGAAAACGGTTCAGGCGATGCACACCGTACACGGAGCCAATGCGCTTCATTTGTACCCGCAGGCTTCCTATTGGGATTGGCCTTACACAGCTGATAAAACAAAAACTGGCGAACGATTGCTCGAAATGGATCGCGACTGGATTTGGTACAAAGCCTGGGCGAGATATGCCTGGAACAGTAAAAGAGACAGAAACGAAGAAATTAAATATTGGAGTGAAGATTTAGCAGCTAAATACGGAACTGATGTAGAAGCAGCAAATAACATCCAAAAAGCCTACGATGAGTCTGGAGAAATCGCTCCAAAAACATTAAGACGTTTCGGAATCACCGAAGGAAATCGTCAGACTTTATTATTGGGAATGTTCGAAAGTCAGTTAGTAAATCCAGCCAAATGGAGAGTTTATCCAGGATTCCACGAATCTTGCGGACCGGTTGGAGAATTGCTTTTGGAATACGCCAAAAAAGAGTGGAACAAAGAACCTCACGTTGGGGAATTGCCAACGCAAATCATCGCCGAAATCACGCAACACGGAAAATTAGCTGTTGAAGCCATCGATAAAGCCGAGTCAAAAGTGACCAAAGACAAAGAGGAGTTTCTGCGCCTTAAAAACGATATGCACGCTTACAAAGCCTTTGCTGATTTCTTTTCGGAGAAAGTGAAAGCTGCGATTTTGGTCTTGCGATACAGCTATTCCAACGAAATTGCCGACTTGGATAAAGCCCTTCCGCATCTTGAAGAGAGCATCAAGCATTACGAATTATTGGTGAATCTTACCAAAGACCATTATCTGTATGCCAACAGTATGCAGACCGCACAACGCCGAATTCCGATTGGTGGAGACGATGGAAACAATAAAACCTGGGCAGAATTATTGCCACATTACGAACGTGAGTTGGCTAATTTCAAACGAAATTTAGAACTTTTGAAATCGTCAAAAGACGGTAAAATTGTAACCAAAGAAGCCAAGCCTTGGAAAACTGCAGAAGTAACTTTATTGAGCGATAGTAAAGGAACTTACGCAGTGAAAAACGGAACAAAAGTATACGGAACACCAATTTCAGAACTGATAAAAGTAGCTCCAGAATTGCAAAACCTAAAAGGAATTACATTCGATGAAACCGCTCAAAACGAAAACGGAACACATCTGAAATTCAAAAATACCAAAGCCGTAAAACTCGTAGTCGGTTATTTCAATTCCGATCAAAAAAGATTTTTATTCCCGCCAAGTCTGGAGACAGATGCAGCCGGAAACGCCCACGGTCAGGCCGAAGTTATCCTGGCAAGTGCAATGAATTTGAAGGAATTGCCAAGAATCAACATTCACACCTACACCTTCCAACCGGGCGAAAACAAACTCGATTTGGGCAAAGGTAGAGTCCTGATTTTGGGCTTCATCGACGCCAATCAAACCATTACGACCCGTGATGTCGGTTACATAGACGAAGGCGAAAAAGGTGCGGTAGACTGGTTGTTCTATTAAGATAATTTGGGCGTGACCCTCCGTAAAAAAACTACGGGTCGGGCTATCCGCTATATCTTTTGGGGCGAACCCCGCCCCAAAAGGATGTCGCTACTATCCCTCACGCGAACCCAGATTAAGTTAGACGATCCGGTTTCAAAAATAATCCAACTTAAATAACCTTATATGACTTATATGGTTTAAAAATGATATGAAGAAAATAGTTTTTTTTATTTTTTGTTTTTTTGTAGGCGCTTGCTTTGTATGGAGTCAAAGTAGCAAGGAACCGGCGAAGTTTCGTAAAGAAGTTTCGCTGAACTCCTCTTGGGAAACCATTGTTTTGGACAAGCTTCCGGAACAGGAAGAAGCCTTTGTGCAAAATCCAAAAGTAGATTCCCAATGGCAAAAAGTAAATGTACCCCACAACTGGGATCAATATTACGGATTCCGAAGAACCAAACACGGTAATTTACACGGAACTGCCTGGTATCACAAGACATTACAACTTGACAAAAAAGATAATTCAAAAAGATTTTTCCTCTTTTTCGAAGGCGTAAGTTCGTACGCTACGGTTTGGGTAAACGGCAAAAAAGTAGGTGAACACAAAGGTGGAAGAACCACTTTTACAGTCGATATTACAAAAGCCGTTTCTTTCGAAAAGACAAATAATATAATCGTCAAAGCATCACATCCGTCTTTCATTGCCGATTTACCTTGGGTTTGCGGAGGCTGTTCCGGAGAGTGGGGATTCTCGGAAGGCTCACAGCCAATGGGAATTTTCAGACCCGTGACTTTAGTCGTTACCGATGAAGTTCGCATTGAACCTTTCGGTGTTCACATTTGGAATGACAAATCAACTTCCAAAGAAAAAGCAATTCTGAATGTTACCACCGAAATCAAAAACTACGGAACTTCCAACCGAAACATCACTATGGAAAACACCCTTTTTGATAAAAGTGGAAAGAAATTGGTTAGCGTAAAAAGTGATATCAAAAACACTTCAGGAGAAACAAAACAAATAGCACAAACGCTTCCAAAGTTTTCAAATCCAAAATTATGGTCGCCAGCCAATCCGTATTTATATGAATTGGTCACTACAATTTATGAAAATGGAAAAAAAATAGACGAACTAAAAACACCTTACGGAATCCGTTGGGTCAGCTGGCCGGTAAGTCGTGACGGAAAAGACAATCGTTTTTACATCAATGACGAACCTTTATTCATCAACGGAACCTGCGAATACGAACACTTAATTGGAAACAGCCATTCATTTTCTGACGAGCAAATCCATTCGAGAATCGAGCAAATAAAAGCAGGAGGTTTTAATGCTTTTCGCGAAGCACATCAGCCTCACAATTTAAGATATCAGTCAGCATTAGACGAAAACGGAATCCTGTTTTGGAGTCAGTTTTCGGCACATATTTGGTACGACACGCCTGAATTCAAAGAAAATTTCAAAACCTTATTACGCGAATGGATTAAAGAACGCCGAAACAATGCTTCGGTGGTAATGTGGGGATTGCAAAACGAAAGCACGATTCCAAAAGAATTTGCCGAAGAGTGTACCCAAATCATCCGTGAAATGGATCCAATGTCGGCATCGCAACGCATCGTTACGACCTGCAACGGAGGCGAAGGAACCGATTGGAATGTCGTACAAAACTGGTCGGGAACCTATGGTGGCGATCCGTTTAATTATGATGTCGAAATGAGCACGCAATTGCTAAACGGCGAATACGGCGCCTGGCGTTCACACGATCTCCATACCGAAGGCGAATTTGACCAAAAAGGAACTTTAAGCGAAAACCGTTTCTCGCAATTAATGGAAATCAAAGTCCGCGAAGCCGAATCTGTAAAAGATAAAATCGCGGGACAATTCAACTGGCTTTTTGCCTCGCACGAAAATCCGGGACGTGTACAAAACGGAGAAGGATTTAGGGATATCGACAAGGTTGGACCTGTGAATTACAAAGGACTTTTTAGCATTTGGGGCGAACCTCTTGATGCGTATTATATGTACCGCGCCAATTATGTTTCGAACAAAACCAACCCAATGGTCTATATCGTTTCACACACCTGGCCGAATCGCTGGGATGCTCCGGGAATCAAAAATGGAATCGATGTCTATTCCAATTGTGATGAAGTAGAATTGTTCAATGACATCAATAAAACATCACTTGGAAAACTAAAAAATCCGGGCTTGGGACAGCATTTTCAATGGAACAATGTCAATATTCAATACAACGTTTTGTATGCCGTGGGTTATGTAAACGGAAAAGCCGTTGCCAAAGATTATATCGTATTGAACAGTTTGCCAAAAGCACCTAATTTCAACAAATTAGAAACCAAAAAAGAAACACTTTTACAGCCTCAAAAAAACTACAATTACATTTACAGAGTCAATAGTGGCGGTAGTGAAATCACAGATTCACTAGGAAATACTTGGCAGGCAGACGTTCATAAAAGCGGAGAAAATACCTGGGGTTCCTTATCGTGGACAGATAATTTTAAGCAACTGCCTGACTTTTTTGCCAGTCAAAGAAGTACTTTTGACCCAATTTCGGGAACAAAAGACTGGAAATTATTTCAGAGTTTCAGATACGGAATCGACAAACTGCGCTACGAATTCCCAGCTCCTGACGGAGAGTATCTGGTAGAATTGTATTTCACAGAACCCTGGTACGGAACCGGTGGTGGACTGGATTGCAAAGGCTGGCGTTTGTTTGATGTAGCGATAAATGACAATGTCGTGTTGAAAGATTTGGATATCTGGAGTGAAGTTGGACACGATTCGGCGCTAAAGAAAACCTTTGTAGTGAAAAGTGTAAATGGAAAAATCATTATTTCATTTCCGAATGTAAAAGCGAGTCAGGCAATTATTTCGGCAATTGCGATTGCAACCAAAGATAAAACGGTAAAAGGAGCTTCGGCTTCTCCACGAAATATTCAGAACGTTACATCTAATTCAGAAGTTAAAATTGGTTCCTGGCTGGATATTAATTCCAAACAATATTCAGATTCAGATGTTATTTTTACGCAATTGCCTTCAGAAGTTTATGGAGCCGATTATTTACAGATTTTATCAAAATCAAAATCATCAGGTTCATTTGTAACCAAAGAAGATTCGGAAATTTATCTGTTTACCCAATCAAAAGATTCTATTTCTGGTTACAAAAGAATGACAGAAACGGCTAAAAATTCAGATAAAGTGGAGTTTTCAGTTTTCCATAAAAAAGCCAAAAAAGGAGAAAAAGTTAGTTTTGAAAATAATACAATCGCAGTCGTTCCAACTTACGATATGGGAGAAAAAGACGATTCAAGACCCGTTGTACTTTTGGAAGCAGAAACGTCGAAAACCACCGGAACCGGAATCGAAAAAGGTAATTTCAAAAAAGCCGATTACATCGAATTTACGCAAAAAATAAAAAACAGCATTCAGTTTGAAGTGAAACCCGGAGTGGCAGGAATTTACCTGATGCGTTTCCGTTTTATGAACCGAAATGAGGCACCGTTGAAAGTCAAGTTCAAAATGGAAGATGCTTACGGGATTATGATGCGAAATGATACGATTGAATTTCCTTCTTCGATAGAAAAATGGAAAATATTAAATACAACTTCCGGTGGGTATATCAACGCAGGGACGTATAAAATCACGATAGAATCAGACGATATGAAAGGATTGTTGTTGGATAATTTCGAGTTTCAGTAGGAAGAGAATAGAAGAAAGAATAAAGAAAATAGACGTCAGAGTAAAAAGAAATCTGCGCAAATCTGCGTGTAAAAAACTTTTAAAACTTAAAAAGACTTATATGGTTAAAAAAATAATTACGATGATAAAACAACTATCAGTTTTACAAAGATTAGGAATTGTATTAATATTACTGCTTTCAACGGCAGGTTTTGCACAAGCCAAAAAAGCTAGAATCGTAGAAGATTTCAACAAAAACTGGAACTTCAAATTAGGTGATCATCCACAGGCCATCAATGCCAATTTCAGCACTGCGGATTGGAAAAATTTGCAATTGCCACATGATTGGAGTATCGAAGGCGCGTTCAGTAAAGACAATTCAACAGGAACTAAACAAGGATTTTTGCCGGCAGGAAAAGGCTGGTACCGCAAAACATTTGTCTTGCCAAAAGATTGGGAAAACAAGTCGATTTCAATAGAATTTGATGGTGTTTTCAAGAACAGCGAAGTGTTTATTAACGGTCATTTACTGGGGATACGTCCTAGTGGATACATTTCTTTTGCTTATGAAATGACTCCTTACTTGCATTTCGGAAAACAAGAAAATGTTATTGCAGTAAAAGTCGATAACGATGCACAACCCAATTCCAGATGGTACACAGGTTCCGGTATTTATAGAAACGTACGTTTGGTGGCTGTAGAAAAACTGCACGTAGCACATTGGGGAACTTATGTAACCACTCCCAAAATCAGCAAAGAAAAAGCATCCGTACACTTTGAAGTGACTGTAGAAAATAAAGCAAATACTGAAAAAGAATTTAAATTCGTCACCTCCATCGTAGACGCTAAAAATAAACAAGTAGCCAATGCAGTGTCAACAGAAAAAATAGGTGCAAATACCAATTCTAAAAAAACACATAATTTGGAAGTGAAAAATCCAAATTTATGGGATACCGAAAATCCGTATTTGTATAAAGTGCTTACCAAAATTTACGAAAATAAAAAATTGGTTGATACTTATGAAACACCATTAGGAATTCGATTTTTCTCTTTTGATGCCGAAAAAGGATTTTCTTTAAACGGAAAACTAACCAAAATATACGGAGTCTGCCTGCATCACGACAACGGTGCTTTAGGAGCTGTAGAAAACATTCACGCCGTTCGACGTAAACTGACTCTACTGAAAGAAATGGGAACGAATGCCATCAGAATGTCACATAATCCGCACTCGTTGGAGATGATGCAATTGTGTGATGAAATGGGTTTTATTGTCCAGGACGAAGCATTTGATGTTTGGAAAAAACCAAAAGTAAAGAATGATGCTCATAAAGAATGGAATGCTTGGCACAAAAGAGATTTAGAAGATTTAATTTTGAGAGATCGCAACAATCCGTCGGTGATGATGTGGAGTATCGGAAACGAAATCCGTGAACAATTCGACAGTACCGGAATTGCGATTACCAGAGAATTGGCGCAAATTGTAAAAAATCTGGATACCACTCGTCCAATAACAAGTGCGTTGACAGAGAATGTTCCAGAGAAAAATTTTATTTATCAATCAGGTGCTTTGGATTTGCTGGGATTCAATTACAAACACGAAGATTACGCAACTTTTCCTGCGCGTTTCAAGGGGCAAAAAATAATTGCTTCCGAGACTGTTTCCGCTCTTGAAACCCGCGGACATTACGATCAGCCTTCGGATGTGGTTAAAGCGTGGCCTGTTAAATACGGAGAGAAATTTGATGGTAATGCAGACTGGACGGTTTCGGCGTACGATAATGTAAAATCATTTTGGGGTTCGACGCACGAAGAAAGCTGGAAAGGGATAAAAAATTCCGATTTCATTGCAGGTACTTTTGTCTGGACTGGTTTTGATTATATAGGTGAACCCGACCCATACCCATTTCCGGCGAGAAGTTCGTATTTCGGAATCATCGATTTGGCAGGACTTCCAAAAGATGTGTATTATATGTACCAAAGTGAATGGACGACTAAACCCGTGTTGCATCTTTTCCCGCACTGGAACTGGCAAAAAGATCAGGAAGTCGACGTTTGGGCGTATTACAACAATGCCGATGAAGTGGAATTGTTTCTCAACGGAAAATCATTAGGCAAAAAAGCCAAACAAAATGATGATTTACACATTTCGTGGCGTGTAAAATTCGAACCAGGAACCATAAAAGCCATTTCCAGAAAAGACGGAAAAGTAGTTTTGGAAAAGGAAATTCATACCGCCGGTCAAGCTTCCAAAATAGATTTGACTCCGGATAAATCGACCATAAAAAATGATACTTACGATTTGATTTACGTAACCGTTTCCATCACAGATAAAGACGGGAATTTATCGCCAAATGCTAATGATTTAGTTAATTTTGAAGTAACCGGAGGCGGAAAATTAGTTGGACTCGACAATGGTTATCAGGCCAATATGGATTCTTTTAAAGCTTCATCCTACAAAGTGTTTAATGGAAAATGCATCGCCATCATCCAATCCAACGGGAAGAAAGAAAACATTCAGTTAAAAGCTTCCACCATAAACGGAATGTCAGCTACAATACTTGTAAAAGTAGAATAAGAACTTCAAAAAATAATTGTATTCAAAACTCCATTAGCGATAATGGAGTTTTTTGTTATCCGTCATTTTGGCTAATCCAAACTCCAAAATGGCTAATTCCAACTTCAGACTTCGGCTGATCTTTGCATTATAAATTTAAAACAATCAAAAAATGCAAAAGACAATTTTTATTACAGGAGCTTCATCAGGATTAGGAAAATCAACAGCAAAATTATTTCAAAGCAAAGGCTGGCAGGTAATCGCCACCATGCGTAATCCCGAAAAAGAAACCGAATTAAATCAATTAGAAAATGTAATTGTACTTCCGCTTGACGTTTCCAATTCGGAACAGATAAAAGCAACGGTCAAAAATGTTACGGATAAATATGCTGTAGATGTTGTGTTGAATAATGCGGGATATGGTTTAATTGGTGCTTTAGAATCTTTGGAAGAAGAACAAATCGAACGTCAGATCGAGACTAATTTATTGGGCGTTATTAAAGTTTCAAAAGCTTTTGTATCTCACTTTCGTGAAAATAAAAGCGGCACTTTTATTAATGTCACTTCGACTTTTGGATTAATGGGTTTTCCGACTTGTTCTATTTACAGCGCCACCAAATTTGCGGTTGATGGTTTTTCTGAAAGTTTAGCGTCTGAATTGGTTCAATTCGGAATTCAGGTAAAAGTAGTCGCTCCGGGCGGAATGCAAACTGATTTTGCGGTTCGATCTATGGAAGTTGCACAACACGAAGCTTACGAAAAACTAACGGAAGAAGTAAGCAAAGGATACAGCGCAGAAAAACTGGAGAATTACACCAAAGCAGAAGATGTTGCCCAAATTATCTACCAAGCGGCGACCGATAATAAAAACCAACTGCGATATGTTGCCGGAAATGATGCAAATGCGTTATATAATGAACGTTTGAAATTGGGTGCCGAAACGCAGGTGCAAAACATCAAAACAATGTTTACTTTTTAATTTTAGAATCAGATGAAAAATAAAGCGATAGAATTGACTACTTTTAAACTGAATGGTTTTTCAACACAGCAATTTATTGACGCCAATGTCGAAATTGATGCATTTTTAAAACGACAAACAGGATTTTGTTCCAGGACTATTTTCGAATTAAAAAAAGGTGTTGTGTACGATATGCTCGTTTGGGATAGTACCGAAGATGGAACCAATGCCATGCACAAATTAATGTCGGAACTTAGTGACTCTGTTGTTCACGACATGATCGATCAAAGTACCGTGAGCTGGAACATTGCGTCAGTAGAACATTTCGTAAATTTGTAAAACAATCGTACTTCAAAAATGAAAAATCAGCCTAAAATATTCCAGTCCATATCAGAACTACATAAAGCGATGGGACAGCCAAAACCCATGCATCCGCTAATTAGTGTTTTGGATTATGGCAAGGCGATTTTTGATCCGAAAGATTTTGAGCAGGGCATCATTTTAGATTTTTATAAGATATCTTTTAAAACTAATTTCTCCGGAAAATTACGTTACGGACATGGTTTTTATGATTTTGAAGAAGGCGGAATGTCGTTTGTGGCACCCGGACAAATTCTAAAAATGCAGGAAGAAGAAGCCGATTATAGTGGGATGTCATTGAATATTCATCCTGATTTTATTCGGCCTTATACTTTAAATGAAAATATTAAAAAGTATGGTTTTTTCTCGTATGCTGCTGCCGAAGCTTTGTATTTGTCAGAGAAAGAAAAAGAAACAATTTTGGCAGTTTTTGCAAATATTCAGGACGAACTCGATCAGCGAATTGACAATTTTAGTCAGGATGTAATTATTTCGCAATTAGAGCTTTTGCTGAATTACAGCAATCGTTTTTACAACAGGCAGTTTATTACCCGAAAAGCGGTTAATAACGATGTGCTTTCTAAACTCGAAAACCTGCTTGAAGATTATTTTAATACCCAAAAGCCGCTTGAAAATGGTTTGCCAACGGTACAATTTGTGGCAGATGAACTGCAATTGTCATCAAGATATCTGAGCGATTTATTGCGAAGTGTTTCGGGACAAAATACACAACAGTTTATTCATGATAAACTGATCGAAAAAGCAAAAGAATATATTGCAAAAGGAACTTTGTCTATTTCTGAAATTGCTTACAAACTTGGGTTTGAGCATCCGCAATCGTTCAATAAATTGTTTAAGAAAAAAACGAATGTGAGTCCGGTTGCTTTTCAGGAATTATTCAATAAAAATTAAATTATGGCATCAATAAATTTTGAACAATTAAAAAAGCGTTCTTTAAAAATAAGAGCTAAATATCGTGAACTTGAACTTACACATCACGGCAGCGAATGGACGGTTGAAGAAGATGCATTGGCTTTTTTAACCGATGCAGGTTTGGTTGGACGTCACGTAATGTCGCAGCAAGGAAGATGGCCAAAAACAAATACAGAAGAAGAGTTGAAACATAAATTAGGCGAATCTATTTGGTGGCTTACCGTTTTAGCCGAAAGAATGAATATCAATATTGAAGAAGCAACAGAAGAATTTTTAACTAAAACAGAAGAATTGTTTGAGTAATACGTTTGATTTATTTCTTCGATTTAGATGAACAAATTTCAGGTAAATAATATTTATTAACTGTGATATAAAATACCTTTAAGACTAAATAACTAATATATTATAAATTATTTATATGAAATTTAATGTGAAAACTCAATCATCAAGACATCATTATATACCACAATTCTTTATTAAAGAGTTTACCAACGAAAGTGGTATGTTGCATGTTTATAATAAGGAAAAAGATGCTTTTTTATCTAATCTTCGAAGTCCCAAAAGTATCTTTTACGAGTACGATAGAAATTCAACTAATATAAATTCAAAAAATAAAAATTCATCTATTGAAGATATTTTTTATATGAATCTTGATAATTTCTTCGCTAAAGTAATAAAGAAATTGCAAAAAGATGAATTGACAGAAGAATTAGCATCTAAGGAAAATATAATTTATTTGCAGTTTTTTATAATTAATCAATTTTGGCGTTTACCACAAAATGATGCTTTAGTATCTGATATTATACAAAAAGCAGATATAGAAATTGAGGGAGAGTTGACGGTTGAAGAATTTAAATCTCATTTGGATTGGAATAAAATATTGCGTTTAGATTTTTATAAATACACTATGGAGTTTATTGAAAAAGTTCCAAAACCTGAAAAATATTATACAAATATTACAGATTTCGATGATGATTTATTTTTGATAGGTGATCATCCATTTGTATTTAAAGATTATATTACGCATTTTTCAGATTTTGCGTTAAATGAGTTTTGTATAGCCCTCACGCCTAAACGCATGTTTAGATATTCTCTAAAACCTTTAAAACCTTTTAAAGCAGCTACATTTATGGAATATAATGCAGCAGTAATTGAACAATCTGAAAAATCTATAGCTTCAAATAACATTATATTATTGGAATATGCAGTAGACTATTATAAAAGTTGGCAACAAACAGGTTGGAAAAATTTCGCAACATATTTACTCTTCGCAAAAAATTAAATTGCTTAAAATTATTGCATTAGAAACTATGCTGCTTTTTTATACATCTTGTGTTTTTTATCAAGTTTCTGAATTCCGTACTTTAAATAAACTTCCATTTCCGAAATAATTTGTAATTTTGAAAAAAGATTAAAAAAGATGGATTTGCAAACTCGTAAAATACAATTCGTTCAGGAATTTCTCAAACTTGAAAGTGAGAAAGCAATATCGCATTTTGAAAAGTTATTAAAAAAAGAGACTGCCTTAGATTCTCAATTTAATCCTATGACAATCGAAGAATTTCAAAACAGGATTAATCATTCTAACGAAGATTCTAAAAATGGTAAATTAACAGAATCAAGCAAATTACTTTCTGAAATTGAAAAATGGAGTTAAAAATCTATTGGACGGATTTTGCTAAAAAAGAACTTCAGAAAATTTTCAATTATTACAAAGAAAATTCAAGTTTAAATGTTGCCAGAAATCTTGTAATTGGAATTACCAAAGAAGTCACAAAACTTCAGAAGCAACCCACTATTGGTCAAAGAGAAGAGTTGTTAGAAAATTCCATAAAAGAATATCGTTATTTTATTTACAAAAGTTATAAAATAATTTATTGGATAAACTTGAAGGATAATTCGATTGAGGTCTTTGATGTGTTCGATTCGCGACAGAATCCGGTTAATATCAAACGCACAAAATAGTAAAATTAAGGCGTATAGATATATACATTAGATCAGCTTATAGAAATTGATTATAGAACAGTCGGAACTTAAAGTAGAAATAAATATAAAGAGAATTCACGAAATTTTATTATTTGTGAATACTTAAAGAGGTCAGAAAAGAAAATATGAAACGCAAAAACCATTAAATGAAATATCAAAAGTACAGTCTAACGCTGTGCTTTTTGCATTTATAAAATTCCAAAGATACTATCAAATCAAAAATTCCCTCTCCAAAAAATTCTTATAATAACGCGATGTTCTGTGATCGTCTACTCACCATAAAAATTAAAACAAAAAAAATGGTGTTATAAAAAAACTTAAATAATCAAAAGCCAAGAATTTTCAGGATTTTTATATCCCCTCAAACCTCATTCCCCTCCGTCATATCAATAGTTTTTGGATGTAGGCTAACCAGCTGTAAAACAATGGCACTCACAACTACAAATAACAGCAGTACAAAAACGTGTCTCATTCCTCCATTATCAGCGGCTTTTCCTAAAAACTCGGTGATAACAGCTCCTGCCGAAATACCTACGAAATTCATAATTCCGTATCCGGTAGCACGGTAGCGAGGCGCAACAAACTGACAAAGGATAGGCATATTGTTGGTGTCGTATATTCCAAATCCAAGTCCAAAGAGGATAGCACCAAAAATAATAGCTGCTGTGTCGCAGCAGTAGCCAAATAAAAACAATGCCGGAATGGTCAGAAACAATCCGATAGCGCTGGTGTAAATTCTTCCTTTAAGATGTTTCATCACCCATCTGTCTGAAATCGCACCACCAATTAAAACGCCAAAAAAAGAAGACATCGAAATGGTAACCGTTGCAATGGGCCCCGCCAGAGCCATATCTAAATGTAATGTTTCAGTAAATAAGGTGGGTAACCAGTTTTTGGCCGCCCAACCCGGTAAACTTGGTGCAGAGAAATAAAAGAGTATGACCCAAAAGGAGATATTACCGAATAACATCCCCAATCCTTTGAACATTTGTCTGAATTCGTACCGGACAGATGACTTTTTTGCAGGATCAAAAAAGTACGTTTTCTTTTCCTGTAGAAAAAATATAAGTATTAAACTGTAAAGCACACCGAGTAAACCTACGGAGTGAAAGCTGAAATGCCACGAAAAATGCTTAGAAACAGTGGCTCCAAAACCACCCAGCGCCTGTCCTAAATAAATTCCGGTGGTATGAATGGCAATTGCAAAAGAGCGTGTTTTTTCCTGATGGTAATCTGCAATTAAGGATAATGCAGCCGGAATATAAAAAGCTTCACTAAAACCCATAATGCCGCGCAAAATATAAATCTGATTGAAAGTGGTGGCATAACCCATTGCCATAGTAACCCCGGACCAGATAAAAAGACTTGCTATGATGATTCTTTTTCGGTTAAACCGATCCGCTATAATTCCGGAAACTGGGCTCATAAGCGCATATATCCAAAGGAAAATAGCCATTAAGAGACCGAAATTTTCAGCTTTGGCCAATTCAGGAATGTCATCCATCATCGCTGATTTCATGGTGGAAAGCATTTGTCGGTCTAAATAATTCAATAGCGCTACAAACCACAACAAGCCAACAACAATCCATGGATAGGATTTTTTTTCATTCAATTTTGCAATCATTTTCTTTTTTCAAAATAATGGGCGAATATACGAATTCAAACACAACAGGAAATAATTGTTTTTCGATCTGATTTGTTTGTGATGTTTGCTATTCGATTCGTACTTGTTTTCTTTTTTTGAATGATTACAAAAAAGCAAAATGTTGTTTTCTAGCCCCGATCGCAGTGAAAATCTTTGTGTGCCGGGGTTCGGCTCACAAAATTGTAACGAAGAGCGGACCAATGCTCACTGATAGAGCCTAATCTTTCTGCTCCTGAAATTAAAATATAGGATTCAGGTTATTAACTTGACTTCAAAATAAATTCCTCATACAGCACACAGCAGGACACTTACTCCCCATAAATTCATTTATTTAGGATTTCTTAAAAAATTGAAAGACAATGGAAAGAGTGTTTGCAGAATATCTTATCGAGACGCCTTATGATGTAGAACAGGCTTCGGCGGTTTTGGCGGGCGAGCAGTCCTCGGGAACTTTTGTATCAGTTCCGGGCGAAACCGAAGAATTGAAAAAGCGTTTTGCTGCACGTGTTGAAGATATTCAGTTATTGGATTTGGCAGACGAACCATCTATTCCGGGCGGAAGTATTCCCGGGAAAAAATATCAGAAAGCAAGAGTAAAAGTAAGCTGGTCGATAGAAAACTTTGGTTATAACCTGCCGGTTTTGATTAGTACTTTACAAGGAAATTTATACGAAATCACGCAGTTTACCGGTCTAAAACTAATGGATTTTGAAGTTCCGGATTCTTTTCAAAATCATTTTAAAGGACCAAAATTCGGAATCAAAGGTTCCAAATTATCCTGTGGCGTAACCGACAGACCGATGATTGGAACGATTATAAAACCAAGCATTGGAATGAGTATTGACGAAACCGCCACTTTGGTAAAATCACTGATTGATGCCGGAATCGATTTTATCAAAGATGATGAATTGATGGGATCTGCGGCTAATTCTCCGTTTGACGAAAGGGTAAAAGCGATTATGAAAGTGATTCGGGACAACGAACAAAAAACAGGTAAAAAAGTAATGTATGCGTTTAATATCAGTGATGAAATTGACGAAATGCAGCGAAAATACGATTTGATTAAAAAGGAACAAGGAAGCTGTGCGATGATCAGCATTAACAGTGTAGGGCTTTCGGGAACAAAGAAAATCTGTGATCAGGGCGAACTCGTGATTCACGGTCACAGAAACGGCTGGGGAATGCTGAACCGACATCCGTTGTTGGGAATTGAATTTCCTGCCTATCAAAAAATTCAGCGTCTGGCAGGAGTCGATCAGCTGCACGTCAACGGAATCCAGAATAAATTTTGGGAATCCGATGACTCTGTGGTGACTTCGATAAAATCCTGTTTGAAGCCCTTTTTGGGTGGATACGAAATCTTGCCGGTGGTATCTTCGGGGCAATGGGGCGGGCAAGCGGTAGAAACCTACCGAAGAACCCAAACTACCGATTTGTTGTATATGGCAGGTGGCGGAATTTTGGCACATCCAATGGGGCCAAAAGCCGGAGTAAATGCGTTACAACAAGCCTGGACAGGAGCTGTTGACGGTTTATCTGTGGAGGAAACTGCTTTGAAATATCCGGAATTTGCCGAGTCGGTAAAGAAATTTTCGAAATAATGAAGAACTATAAATTGCTCTTGGCCTATTATGGCGACGACTTCACAGGCTCTACGGATGCCTTGGAATTCCTGACCCTGGCCGGAGTGAAAACCGTTCTCTTTCTTCGAAAACCGGAACAAAAAGACCTGGATCGTTTTCCGGGAATTCAGGCAATTGGTCTGGCTGGAAAAAGCCGATCGATGTCACCGTCGGAAATGGACACAGAACTTTATAGTGCTTTTGAAAATCTGAAAAGTTTTGCCCCAAATCACTTTCATTATAAAGTCTGTTCCACTTTCGATTCGGCGCCACATGTGGGAAACATCGGAAAAGCAATCGAAATTGGAAGCGAAGTTTTCAATCAGAAAACAGTTTTGGTTTCGCCATCAGCTCCGCATTTGGGACGATTTTGTGTGTTCGGAAATCTTTTTGCCCGAATGGGAACTATCGGAAACGGAGAAATTTATCGTATCGACCGACATCCGTCAATGAGCAAACATCCTGTTACTCCCGCTTTGGAGGGCGATTTGACAATTCATTTGGCAAAACAAACCCAGAAATCCATCAATCTTGTCAACTTAACGACAATTGAAAAAGGTACTTCAGCAGTTTTAGGAGCGGTAGAAAAAAGCACAGCCGAAATTCTGTTTTTTGACGGATTCAACTTGGAACATCTCAAAACCATCGGAAGTGTTTTTAACCAATTGGCAAACGAAAAAACATTGTTTTCAGTAGGTTCATCCGGAATCGAAATGGCTTTGGGATTAGATTGGGCCGCACAAAAAATAATAGGAACCGAAATAGCATTTGAATCAGCAGGAGAAGTTTCTCCCATACTTGTTTTATCGGGAAGCTGTTCTCCGGTAACTTCCAGCCAAATTGAATATGCCCTCGAAAATGGTTTTTTGGAAATTGCGTTAGAAAGCAAGGCTGTTGATGTTCAAAATCAGGAAGCAATTATAAAAAATACCGTCAATCAGATTATAGAAAATTTCAATAAGGGAAAAAGCACGATTCTGCATACAAGCACAGGTTCAGTCGATCCGAGAATTGCAGAAACAGAAGCCTATTTCAGAACAAAAGGAATATTGGAAAATGAGATTCAGAAACAATGCAGTTCGGTTTACGGAAGCATTTTGGGACAAATAACCAAAGAAGTCTTAAAAGCTGTAAAAATAAAAAGAATCCTTTTTGCCGGTGGCGACACATCCAGTTACGCTGCTTCCGAACTGGATATTCTGGCACTGGAAATGATTGCGCCAATAGCTCCGGGAGCACCGCTTTGCAAGGCAGTTTCGGACAATGAATGGGTAAATGGAATAGAAATGAATTTTAAAGGCGGACAAGTAGGTACCGCCGATTATTTTATAAAAGTATTAAAAGGAGAAAAATTATGAGCGCAAAAGTTTTAGGTTTTGTACATACGTCAGCAACATTGGTTCCGTTGTTTCAGCAATTGAGCAATGAGTTTTTAGAGGGAATTGAAACATTCAACATAGTCGATGACAGTCTGATTAAAGACGTAATCAAAAAAGGAAAATTAATGCCCAATACGGCTTCCAGAGTGGTGAGTCATGTTAAACTTGCTGAATCCGCAGGTGCCGATGTAATTTTGGTAACCTGCTCGTCAATTGGCGTAGCGATTGAAACGGCTGCAACATTAGCAACAGTTCCGGTTATTCGAGTAGATCAGGCAATGGCGGATGAAGCGGTGCAAATCGGTAATAAAATTGGAGTTATTGCGACTTTGCCAACGACTCTTGAACCAACCAGCGATTTAGTTAGAAGAAGAGCAGAATTGGCAGGCAAAAATGCAACGATTACTTCTAAATTATGCGAGGGCGCTTTCGAAGCGTTGATGAGCGGAGACGCTGCCAAGCATGATGAAATGGTAGCCAAAGCACTGAAAGAATTAATGAAAGAAGTAGATGTAATTGTTTTAGCACAAGCATCAATGGCAAGAGTTGTCGATGGTTTAAGTGCAGAGGAAAAACTAGTGCCAATCTTAGCAAGTCCGGCCATTGCCATGAAAAAACTGGCAGAGCTTTATTTTTAAGAATACAAAAACGGAGTAATTTTACCATATAAGTTATGTAAGATCATTTAAGCTAAGCGCAAATCCAAAAACTTATTTAACTTACATAACTTATATGGTTATAATAAATTTGAATAAATAATGATTACTATGCGTAAATATTTTCTTTGGGCTGCCCTTGTGTTTTTTATAGCTGCTGCTGTCGGCGGATTACAGCAATTGGATGATGTTATTTGGAAAATTGGATTGATTCTGGGTTTTTCAAGTATTGCCATTGGGGTAGGACACATCAAAGTATTAAGCGGTTATCAATATACGTTTTGGATTATCACAGCTGTGTGTGCCGGACTAATCTATCCTGATTTTTTCCTGCACGTCGGAAGTTTTGATATGCGAAATAAATGGCTTATCCTGATCATCATCCAAATGGTAATGTTCGGAATGGGAACTCAAATGAGCATTGAGGATTTTACAGGCATCCGAAAATCAGGAAAAGGTGTCCTCATTGGCTTGCTGGGACATTTTACCATTATGCCGCTTGCCGGTTTTATAATTGCTAAAACATTTGCTTTCGAACCCGAAATCGCCGCAGGGATTATTTTGATTGGATCCTGCAGCAGCGGATTGGCTTCAAATGTAATGACTTATATTGCCAAAGGAAATTTGGTTTTGTCCGTAACCGTAACGGCAATGTCAACTTTGGCAGCACCGATTATGACACCGTTTCTAATGAAAATATTTGCAGGAACGTTAGTCGAAGTTCATTTCTTCAACATGATGATGGAAATCATTAAAATCGTCCTTGTTCCTTTGGCAGCAGCGATGGTGCACGATATATTAAAAACTTACGGCCCTGTCGCCAAAAGAAGAATCTATATGCTGACTGCGATCTCAACAATTTGGCTGGCTGTTTTTATTTTCTTCGGAAATACATTTGCAATAGCCGAAAATACTACAGCTTCACATATCTTAGAAATCATCAATTTTACCTGTGGCGCTTTCATCGTAGGCGTGTTGTATCATTGGCTCTACAAAGCCTATCCAAAAATTGATGCAATCATGCCGTATTTCTCGATGTTCGGAATTATCTATTTTACTTTAGTAACCACAGCCGCCGGAAGAGATAATTTAATCCAGATTGGATTTTTGCTTTTCCTGGCTTCGGTTTTGCACAACGGAGCGGGCTACTTTTTTGGCTATTGGCTCAGCAGGTTAAGTGGTTTGGATAAAAAAAGCAGTCAGACGATCGCTTTCGAAGTAGGTCTTCAAAATGGCGGAATGGCTTCCGGATTAGCAGGTTCTATGGGAAAACTGGCGACCTTAGGATTGGCTTCAGCGGTTTTTAGTCCGTGGATGAATGTTTCGGGTTCTCTACTGGCCAATTATTGGCGTAAAAAAGGAGATGAGGAAGAAACAGAAATCATTGCCGATACGACAAATTAAAATACAAAAAACTCCATTACACAATGGAGTTTTTTTATGGAATTAAGTTCTGGTTAGTTTTAAAATTTGGGCATGACTACAAGGGTCGGGCTGTCCATTATATCTTTTGTTTCCTAAAGAAGGAAACAAAAGGATGTCATTCCCATCCCTCATGCAAATCGTTTTCATAACAAGTTTTCGGTCGAGTTTATGTTTAGAATTTGTAATAAAAATAATATTATATTAGCGGTAATAATCATAGAAAACAGCTACTCAAAATAAAAAATATATGATAACCGTAAAAGTAACTTACACAGTAAAACCTGAATTTGTAGAAGCAAACAAAGAGAATATCAGCAGATTTCTAAGCGATTTCAAAAAATTGAGTCCATCCGAATTTCGTTATAATGTCTATTTACAAGAAGACGGAATAACTTTCCTCCATTTTTCAACTTACAAAAATGAAGAAATACAAAAACAAATCCTCAACATTCCCTCTTTTAAATCTTTTCAGGAAGAAAGAGATAAAAGCGGATTGGACGACATTCATAAACTTGAAGTTTTAAGTTACGTTGGTTCTTCTTTTGATATGTTATAAAATTAAAAATTCAATATTAAAATGTACATCAAATCCATGAATAAAAAATATTGCCTTTCCGCTTTAGCAGCCTTTTTGTTGCTGTTTCAAAGCTGCAACAATTCCAATAAAAATCAAACTTCAACTGAAAAAGAAGAAGTTTCGGTTAAAGAAGAAAATCCATCAGAAACACTCGCACCAAAACCCCAAATCGGAAAACCAATTGCTGATTTTATTCCGAAAGGCTACAAGATTTTCCAGGAAATTCATGGCGACCTAAACAAAGACGGAGCAGAGGACTGTGTTGTTATTATCAAAGGCACGAATAAAGAAAATGTAATTACAGACGAATATCGTGGAAAACTCGACCGTAACCGAAGAGGGATTATCGTGCTTTTTAAGCAAAACTACAATTACATTCAGGCAGTAAAAAATTACGACTGCTTCTCTTCTGAAAATGAAGATGGAGGTGTTTATTTTCCACCGGATTTAGAAGTAAGTGTCGAAAAAGGAAAACTATATGTGCATTATGGTCACGGGAGATACGGATACTGGACCTATACTTTTAGGCATCAAAAATCAGATTTTGAATTAATTGGTTACGATTCAAGTGATAATTTTGGACCAGTGGTGAATAGTGAAACCAGTATCAACTTCTTGACTAAAAAGAAAGTAACGAAAACCAATACAAATGAAAATGCAGAAAGCGGAGATGAGGTATTTGAAGAAAAAACAGAAAAAATAAAAGTGGATAAACTGATTAGGTTATCTGAAATTAAAGATTTTGACGAACTTGAAATTCGGAATGAATAATTTTTGACATTCTGTTTGATTGAGATGAAAAAAAACAATTTTAAAACTAAAAAATGACATTTCGCGAAGCAAAAATTGAAGACATAAAACAAATTCAGATTGTCCGAAATTCGGTTAAAGAAAATACTTTATCAAATCCTGATTTGGTAACGGATAAGGATTGTGAAGAATTTTTAACCCAAAGAGGTAAAGGATGGGTTTGTGAAATCGAAAATCGAATTGTTGGTTTTGCCATTGCTGATCTAAAAGAAGACAATATCTGGGCACTTTTTCTCCATCCTGATTTTGAAAGGAAAGGAATTGGAACTAGTCTTCATAAAATGATGCTGGACTGGTATTTTTTAACCGGAAAGGAAAAGGTCTGGTTAGGAACTTCGCCCAATACAAGAGCCGAGAAATTTTACAAAAAAGCAGGATGGACACAAAATGGGATGCACAGTAAGAATGAATTGAAATTTGAAATGACTAAAAAGCAATGGCAAAAAATAAGTCATGAAAATGATAGTAACATTTAATTTAAACAATAACAAATAGAAAACCTGTAAAATTCGTTTCTTTGCAGTCTTATCAATAGGTGTTTTTGGGAAGCACTTAAATTCAAAACCATTAATATAAAAGAATATGTCCATTTCAACAGAATCAGAATTATTAGGAATGCAAAAAGCTAGTGAAGCTGTTGCTTATACATTAAAACAAATGTGTAAATATGCTAAAGTTGGTATGACAACTATGGAATTGGATCAATATGGAGCAGGAATTTTGGAACAATTCGGAGCAAAATCAGCACCTTATGTTACGTATGGTTTTCCGGGTTGGACATGTATTAGCGTGAATAATGAATTTTGTCATGGCATTCCATCTGAAAAAAGGATTTTGCAGGATGGTGATTTAATAAATATCGATGTATCTGCAGAATTGAATGGCTTTTGGTCAGATAACGGAGCTTCTTTTGTAGTGGGTAATGATGTCAACCAACACCAAAAACTGGTTGATGCCTCCAAACAAATCCTGCATAAAGCAATACATAATATCAAAGGCGGAGTCCGAATTTCAGATATTGGATACCTAATTGAAACTGAAGCAAAAAAACAAGGTTTTAAAGTAATCAAAAATCTGGCAGGGCACGGAATTGGAAGAGGTCTTCACGAAGAACCAAGTGATATCCTTAATTACAGGGACAAATTCAATCGTCAGAGATTCAAGAAAAATTCGGTTGTGGCTATTGAAACGTTTATTTCTACTCATTCAAGTTATGCGGATACAGCCAATGACGGCTGGACAATGGTAGGAAACAAAGGTGGATTTATGGCACAGCATGAGCATACCATTATGGTTACGGACGGAAAGCCTGTTATACTGACAGCAATGAATGAGATTTGGAATTAATTACTGCTAAGCATTTATATTAATTCAATGATAAAAACCTCCAAACTCATTTGATTTTGGAGGTTTTATAATTATATTGAAAAAAGGAAATTTAGTCCCACTTATTAGTTTTTGAAATAGCAATGTTACCCGCTCCAGTAAAAAACAAAGCCAGCGCACCGAAAAAATATAATCCTAATAATTCCAATGCCCATCCTCCATGGTCTGCCATAGCAAATATATCAGCACTATGAACCATTAAAATAGCAACCAGACAGTTAAAAGCATAAATAGCTGCTGCGATTCTGGTTCTGAAACCAATTAAAATAGCAATAGGAGCAACTACTTCACCGACTATAACACCATAAGCTATAAAATCAGGAAGTCCTTTCTCGACAAGCATGGATTTAATGAATTCCAAACCGCCGCTAAATTTTGAAATACCATGCAAAAGCATCAGGACGCTAACCGAAATACGTAAAATCAATAACCCTAAATCGTTGTTTTTTCTCATAATTTGTTATTCATTAAATTAATAATAGACTCAAATATATTGAATTGTTCTGTAAGATATACAATCAATTAAATTTCATAAAAAAACTCCATTATTTCTAATGAAGTTTTATCTCAGTTTTAAATTTTATTATTTTTTGGGTTTATCGCCTTTTATAAATTTACCTTCTTTCGTAAATTCCAAATCAATATTGTTGGTTAAATCTACATCCAGATCTTTGTGTCCGTAATCTATGTGTGTGATTTTTTCATTTGGATAGTTTTTCGCAACATAATTCTTTACAGAAGCAGGGATAAAACCGGTCGGAATAGGCTTGCCATCACCATCAACTTCACGATAGGAACCGTCTTTCCAGAATTCTACTTCAGTACCATCCTTAAATTTTACTTCATATCCTTTTTCTCCATGTTCGGCATCTTTTTTTACTACATCAATAGTTTTGTTGCTGAAATATTTTTGTAGAAATTCCTGTGATGCTTTTGGTAATTCAGATTTTTCTATTTTTTTCTGTGCGTTGGCCGATATTGCAAATCCCAGCAATAGTAAGGCATAAATGATTTTTGTTTTCATGGTTTGCGTTTTAAATTATCGTATACTTAAATTTAAGATATGTAAAAATGCAATCAAATTAATTTAAGAAATTTTTAATTTTTTTGGCTGACTATCAAAATGTTAAAAAATTACGGACTCTTTAGATAATAGGCTGCAAAGTTGGAGTGACCACGGAATTAAACATAATGTAGCATATTGGCAACAGGTAATAAAAATAAAAGTTTTATATTAGGGAAAATAAAAAGCCTGATTCGATATATAACAATGGCAATGCTGTCAATTTTAAATATTTTAAATACTAAAAAATGAAACAATTATTACAATGGACAATTATTATTCCGGCTTTGGCCTGGATTCTTTTTTTTAGCGGGCTTGTGGATGGAAGCAGTTTTTTTCAGGTGGTTGCCAGTATATTACTTATTCTTAGCGTCATGTCCGCAGTCCATCATTCGGAAATTATAGCAGAAAGGGTAGGAGAACCCTACGGAACAATTATTCTTGCCATATCAATAACCGTTATTGAAGTATCCATTATCGTTTCACTAATGCTTTCAGAAGGTACTGAGGCAGCGTCATTAGCCAGAGATACCGTGTATGCGGCAACAATGTTGATTCTTAATGGTATTATCGGATTATGCCTTCTTATTGGTGGTCTTAAGCATTATGAACAAAATTTTTCTACCTCTTCTGTAAATATTGCTCTGATTTCGCTTGTTTCGATTATTGTATTTACTTTAGTGTTCCCAACGTTTACTGAAAGTGTCAAAGGTTCTTATTATTCAACACCGCAGCTCGTTTTTGCCTCTGGTGCGTGTCTTGTCATATATGGTTCTTTCCTGTTTGCACAAACAAGAAGATACCGTCAATATTTCCTCACAATAGGCGATGATGAAAATGAAGATATTGTGGAGCCTATACCAATCGACAATAAAACCTTTTATACAAGCCTTGTCTTTCTACTTGTAAGTTTAGGAATTGTTGTACTGTTGGCAAAAACGTTATCTCCTACGATCGAAACCATTATTGTAAGTTATCATCTTCCTAAAACGTTAGTGGGTGTTGTAATTGCGGCCATAATTTTACTTCCAGAGGCAATTGCGGCTATTATAGCGGCAAGAAAAAACAGGCTTCAGACCAGTCTTAATTTAGCACTGGGTTCTGCTTTGGCAAGTATTGGATTAACGATTCCCAGTGTTGCGGCAGTCTGTTTTATGATGGATATGCCTCTTATTCTCGGGCTCGATATTAAATCGATTGTTTTATTGGCACTGTCGGTTTTTACTGTAATGATGGCTTTAAGCAAAGGAAAGTCGAATATTGTTTATGGAGTAGTGCTTTTGGTTAATCTGTTTGCTTTTATATTTTTGATGATTTATCCTTGATATAAATAGTATAATTAAAAATTTAAGATGGGAATAAAAGTAAATCAATTTGAAGATATCATAAAGAAAGCATATGCTGCCTTTAACAACAGAAATATAGATAATGCACTTTCGACAATGCAGGCCAATGTTCAATGGTCTAAAGCATGGGAGGGCGGTTATATAAGCGGACACGATGAAATAAAACAGTACTGGACCAGACAATGGACTGAAATAAATCCGAAAGTTGAGCCGGTTGGTTTTGTTGAAAGAGAAAACGGAAGTCTGGAAGTAAAAGTCCATCAAAATGTAAAAGACCTTGGAGGAAATTTAATATTTGATGGATTAGTCAAACACGTATACAGATTTCAGGACGGACTAATAAAGACCATGGATATTGAACTGGTTGAATAGTATAAATTGAAGTTAATTTTTACTTTTTGAAAACAGGACAATAAGAAAAATTAAGTTAATTATTATATATTCGCTGCAAATAAATTAAAGGGCATACGTTTTATTCAAATATCATGAAAAACTGTTTAATCTGATAAGGAATAGCTGCAGTAACTATTAATTAATTCAATAATGATAGAACCCAACCAGTTGCTTTTTTTTCTTAGTGCTTTAGGAGCTTTTAATGGTTTTATACTTTCATTATATTTTGCCATAAATGCTAAACAGAAAATTTTTTCAAATTATTTTTTATCGTTACTGCTGCTGGTTTTAAGTATCAGAATTCTAAAATCAGTTTTTTTCTATTTTAATCCGCACTTATCCCATATTTTTATCCAGATTGGACTTTCTGCCTGTGCTTTGATTGGTCCGTTTCTCTTCTTGTATTTAAAATCATATACAGAAGATGAAAAACAAAAGTGGACAAATCATGTAATTCCTTATTTAACAATACTAACTGTTGCAGGAATTTTTTATCCTTATTTTGAACATCGTGCAGTTTGGAGCTGCTGGATTATAAATGCGATTTACTTCCAATGGTTTGTTTATATTTTGTATTCCCTGAAATACCTTAAGCCTATTATTCAAAAAATTAAAGAAAAAGAAAATTTAAAAAAAATAGATTATTGGTCCATCAGCATTTATTTAGGAGTTCTCTTTATATGGTTCGCTTATACTTTTGCAGCCTATACATCCTACATAACAGGGGCTTTGTCTTTTACATTTATTTTGTATTTAATTGTTTTGCTTTTAATTTTTAAAAACAGCAGGGAAACCACTTTCTTTCACGAAAAAGAAAAATACAAAAACAAGGAAATTGACAAAATAACTTTGGATGAAATTGGCAAAAAACTAGCTGTAATAGTAGAGAAAGAACTCTATCTAAATCCGGATTTTAGCCTGGAGGATGCTGCAAAAGAACTTAAAGTAACAAAACATTTATTATCTCAATATGTAAATGAAATTTTGGGCAAATCTTTTTCAAAGCTCATTAAGGAATACCGAATTGAAAAAGCAAAAAAGCTACTGCAAACCGAAAAAAACTACACTATCGAAAGTCTGGGTTATGATAGCGGTTTTAACTCAAAATCAACCTTCTTTACGACCTTTAAAAAAATCACCGGATTAACTCCTGCAGAATATCAAAAAACATACTCAAAATAAGTTCGGCTTGTAAATTTTAACTCTAACATCATTATTCTGCAAAATGTTCCAGCTGCTGAAACAGAGGAATTAACGATTTACCTTTATCAGAAAGTGTATATTCGATATGAAGCGGCTTCAATTTTATGGTTTTTTTCTCTAAAAGTCCATTTTCCTCCAACTCACGTAAGGCGGTTGCTATCGATTGTTTATTGCTTCCGTTGATTTCCTTTAAAAGACCGTTAAAGCGAACGGCTCCTTCTAAAGCAAGACGAAAGATTTGAGGTTTCCATTTTCCTGAAAGTTGTTTTAAAATCCCTTCGGCAGGACATTCACTTCTAGTTTCTTCCGTTTTTTCCATGGTCATTTTTTTTTGACTAATTGACTCGCATTGGTATAAACCTCAACTTTGCATTAAGATTACATAATTAATAAATAAATATAATTTAAAAAAAGGAATTCAAATTTTAAAACAGGCTAAAAACAAAAGAATCAATTGTCGAAACCATTTTCCATAAAGCCTGATGAAACTATTTAGACAATGATGAAAGCACTGATAGTATTGCTACTTATTACAAGCAGTTTTAGCTGCCAATCTCAAATAAAAACAGAAATGAGCGAAAATAAAACAAACCCTTTAATGTGCGACCCGGAAACCGGAGCGTGTGAAATACCAATTGTGGAAACGGATTTAGGAAAAATTAAAATAGCGCCCGAAAAAAAGCCGATAAAAATTATTTATTATACGGATCCGATCTGTTCGTCCTGTTGGGGTATTGAACCTCAGTTAAGAAAATTAAAACTGGAATACGGCAATTATTTTGATATCGACTATCGTATGGGCGGACTTCTTCCTGACTGGAGTTATAACAGTGGAGGAATCAGCAAACCATCAGATGTAGCGCACCACTGGGATGAAGCAAGTCTTTATTACGAAATGCCTATTGATGGAGATGTCTGGCTCGAAGATCCGCTAGATTCTTCCTATCCTTCCTGTATTGCCATGAAAGCAGCTCAAATGCAGGATAAGGAAAAATCCGTACTCTTTATGAGGGTTTTAAGGGAAGAACTGTATCTCGAAAAAAAGAATATTGCCAAATGGGAAAATATTGCTGGAGCCGCAGAAAAATGCCAACTGGATATCAAAAGATTAAAATTGGATTACGATGGCAAGGCTCAACAACTTTTTAAGGACGATCTTTTGTATGCGAAATCATTAGGCGTTCGTGGTTTTCCGACTTTATTCTTTTCCGACGGATCAGATAAATTGCTGACTGTTTACGGATCCAAGCCTTATCAGTTTTACGAAAACACACTTTTGGAGCTTTATCCTGAGGCAAAAAAAAAGACCTACGCCAATACAAAAGACCCGATGCTCCTGTTTGAGACTTATCCAACACTTACTGCTAAAGAATATGCAGTTATTCTGGATAAAACAATTACAGAAGCAAAATCGATACTTGAGCAGCTTGCCAGTGAAGGAAAACTGGAAAGAAAAGTCATAAAAACAGGAGTACTTTACGTGAAAAAATAGGCGTAGTTATTCTGATTTTAAAGTCCTGAAAATTACAAAAAACTCCATTAGAAATAATGGAGTTTTTTGTAATTTTGACCGAATTTTTTCTAAATAATTTTCATTATTTAGAAAAAGATAAAAAGCAATGTTTTAAATAATTATTAGCTAAATTTGAGGATTATTATTTTCTATAGAATAAAACAATTCCCTAAGTTGGATTTGGTTTAAAATGGATTAATAATGACTTTTAAACGTAATGGCAATAGAAAAAAAACTTAATAAAAACCTGGAATATCATTTTGATAATTTTTTTAATATCTCGGCTGATCTGATTTGTATTGCTGGATTTGATGGTTATTTTAAGCGAATAAACCCTGCTGTTTCAAAACTTTTAGGCTACACAGACGAGGAATTATATGCCAGTCCCATAAATAGTTTTATTTATGTTCCAGATTTAAAAATGACGATTGAAACCCGGGAACAAGTATATAAAAACAAACCTCTTTTAAATTTCGAAAACAGATATCTGACCAAAACAGGCGAAATTGTATGGTTATCCTGGACCTCCATGCCTGTTGAAAATGAAAAATTGGTGTATGCTATTGCCAAAAATATTACACATCAAAAAAAAATTGAAGAGGAGCGGAATATTCTCCTTGCCAATCTTACCAAAATCAATAAAGAATTAAAGCATTTATCCTATACGACTTCACATGACTTAAAATCTCCGGTAAATAATTTACTGTCTGTATTTGAACTCCTGGATGTCTCTAAAGTAAATGATGAAGAAACGCTTGGATTTATAACGATTTTAAAAACAGCAACCGAGAGTTTAAGAGAAACATTAAAAAACTCTGTTGACGAATTGATTCGGAAAGATGAATTAAATGCTTCTATTGAAGAATTAAGTCTGAATGATAATTTAAATGAAGTATTGATTTCTATAAACTCCTTAATTATCAATTCAAAAGTTAAAATCAGTGTCGATTTCTCAGCACTTGCTGTCATTAAGTTTAATAAAGAATACCTGAACAGTATTTTCTTAAACCTGATTACAAATTCAATAAAATATTCAAAGCCCAATGCATTTCCTTCTATTTCTATTTCTTCCAAAAAAGTAAATGGAAAAAGTCAGCTGATTTATTCAGATAACGGACTGGGTTTTGACATGGATAAGGTAAAAGGCAAGATTTTTGGATTGCATCAAAAATTCCACAACCATATTGACAGCAACGGAATAGGTCTTTATCTGATTTATAATCACATCACTAATTTAGGCGGACGTGTTGAAGTAAAAAGCAAAGTCAATGAAGGAGCTACTTTTACAATAATATTCAAAGACTAAATTACAATTTTAATATTGGGTGTTATGCTTATCGAATTATTTTTAAATAAGCGCGGTAAATGTCATCTTTAATAGAAGTCCGCATATAATATACATTTTCGTCTTTTTCATTTAAATCAAACTGAATTAGACCAGCATCACAATAATAATACAATAAATCATAATTATCTGGAAATTCAAAATTTGAAATAGGCAGTGTCGTCAATTTTGTTTCGACTGCTATTTCGCCATTATTAATGTCTAACTGAAAAAGTTTTCCCTTGCGGGTATATCCCCAGATATTATTACTTTCCTCCATAATGTATTCGATATTGTCATCTTTAAAATCAGTTTTCCATAACTGGGTTCCTGTTTTTGAATCAACAGCATATACTGAAGAAACTTCAGCGCCTTGTGCGGCAAAATATATTTTTTTGTCTTTACAAAGTATACGTTCTCTTACATTGTTTTGGTTTTCAGCTAGTTTAAATTGCCATAGAACATCTGGCGTATTAGGGTTTAAGGCAAAAAGAACATCTTTTTCATTTGCTATAAAAACATTTTCTCCATCTGTTACAGGCTTGCCGGACATAGGTTCTTCAAAGCTTTTTTGGTAAAGTACTTTTCCTGTATTAGCTTCAAAACTATAGAAACTGGAACCGCTTTGTGTAAAGACTTTGTTGTCAAAAAACAGAACCGGAATATCATTATTTATTGCATCCAGCTTGTATTTCCAGATTAAACTGCCATCTTTTATATTAAGGGCATAAATATTTTGATTTTGGGCAGTTATGTATAATTTCCCATTGTCGATTACAGGAACCTGATTTTTTAATATGATCTGATCTGTACTATTGCTAATCCTTGATTTCCAAAAAATATCCCCTGTCAGGTTGTTTACGGCATAAATTTCACCATTTACAAACGGAACGTACACAACACCATCGTGCAGAGTTATTGCATTTGCGCACATTTCAGCAGCAGGATTTGTAGCTTTCACAGTCCATCCAATTGTTTCAGATCCTAAATCGTATGAAAAAAGAGAGCCGTCATAGTCATAAATAAGAATTGCACCGTCATCTAATTTTTCCTTTATGGGCTGTTTTATGAATTTAGTAGTGACTTTGTCACTGAGCGCTAAAACTTCATTAGAAGGATTAGTTTTTTCAGTTTCTGAAGTGGTTGGTATTTGTCCAAACACATTTATAACGGTCAATACCAATAAAAGAGTGATTAGCTTTTTTTTCATTTTAAATTTTGATTTTAATTTTATTGGGACAATTTTTTGAAGTTGAAAATAAAACTATTTAAAGTAAAAATGTGACAGATTAAATAGGTGTGATAGATACTAAAATTCAAAACATGGACACCGCTAATCCAATCATTCTACGCCAAATATAGTAAAAACTATTATAGCATATAGAAGTTGTAAATTCTTTGAATTGTAATTAAAGTTCAAAAATAAAAAAAAGCATAAAAGGAAATTATCTCTGAATAAGAGGCATAAAAAAAAACTCCCTAATTTCTTAAGGAGTTTCTTTGTGGGCGATGAGGGGTTCGAACCCCCGACCCCCTCGGTGTAAACGAGGTGCTCTGAACCAGCTGAGCTAATCGCCCTTTCGGGTTGCAATGTCTTGCGTTATTGCGAGTGCAAATATACGTTAGTTTTTCAGTTCTCCAAAGAAATTCTATTAAAAATTAAAATAATTTACAATAAAACTTATATTTTGCTGGAATTGAATTTGTTATAAAATCATTTTTTTGGACTTTTTTATCCTAATTTGAATTTGCTCAATTCAAAGGCAATTCCGCAACAACGAAAGTGCTTCCGCCAATATAAATAAAATCATTTTGTGAAGCATTTCTCTTTGCTGTAGAAAAAGCTTCTCCAACAGAACTGTATTTTTCTCCGGTTAAGTCATATTTCTTAGCTGATTGCTGCAGGATTTCAGTAGCCAAACCTCTTGATGAATCCGGCCTGCAGAAATAATAGTGCGCCTTTTTAGGAAAAAGAGGCAAAATCGAATCCAGGTCTTTGTCATTTACAACTCCTAAAACAATATGAAGGTCTTCAAAAGTTTCTTTCTGAATTTGATTCATCACAATTGCCAGACCGTGTTTGTTATGTGCCGTGTCGCAGATAATTTTCGGATTTTCTCCCAACTGCTGCCATCTGCCTTGTAAACCGGTATTTTTTGAAACATTTAATAAGCCTGCTTTTAAATTCTCAATTGAAACCTCAAACTCATTTTGGGCATTCAAAACTGCCATAGTTTGCTGAACCGTTTTCTTGTTGTGAAACTGGTAATCCCCGATTAAATCAGAAGGGAAAACTTCAGAAATCAAATCAGATGCAAAATAAATAGGTGCTTGATTTTCTTCAGCTTTAGCCAAAAAAACAGGCTGAGTTTCCGGAGTATATTCACCAATGACAACCGGAACATTCGGTTTGATAATTCCGGCTTTTTCCCCCGCAATTTCCCTTGGTGTATTTCCCAAAAACTGCGTGTGATCTAAATCGATATTGGTAATGACTGAAACAAGTGGTGTTAAAATATTAGTAGCATCCAGTCTTCCTCCCAAACCCACTTCAATAATGGCAATATCCACTTTTTCAAAAGCAAAATAATCAAATGCCAGACCAACCGACATTTCGAAAAAGCTCATGTCGTTTTCCTCAAAAAAGAGTTTGTGTTTCGCAATAAATTCAATAACAAAAGCTTCTGAAATTTCCTCGCCATTAATTTTTATTCTTTCCCTAAAATCCTTTAAATGCGGCGAAGTGTAAAGACCAACTTTATATCCAGCTTCCTGCAATACCGAAGCCAGCATGTGCGAAGTCGATCCTTTGCCATTGGTTCCGGCTACATGAATGCATTTTAACTGCTTCTCAGGATTTCCAAGATGTGCTGAAAACAGTTTAATATTGGTCAAATCTTCCTTGTAAGCCGAAGCGCCCTGAAGCTGGTACATCGGCAGTTGGTTAAACATCCAATTAGTGGTTTCCTGATAGTTCATTTTTGAATAAAATAGTGGTTAATTGAAATAATTTTCGATTTTATTAGTTTAATATTACAGTGAAAATTATCTTTATTGCAAATTTGAAATATTTTTTACAATTAATTATTATAAACCAGAATTAATATATGTTTAGCTTCATTCAATTACAAACAGATACCATCGCAAACGCCGCATCTAACGTAGTTATCGAACAAGTTGCACCAAATACTGAAATGTCAGTTTTAGGTTTTATACTAAAAGGAGGTATCTTCCTTATTCCAATTGCCATCTTATTATTTTATACTTTTTATCTGATTATAGAACGTTATTTATACATCACAAAAACTTCAAAAATTGACGATCGCCTAATGCAGGATGTTGGGGATAAGCTGAATTCAGGAAATATTGAATTGGCCCGAACAATTGTAGAAAGAAGTGATACTGCTGCTTCAAATATTTTAAAAGAAGGTGTTTTGGTTATTGGAAGACCAATTGCTGAAATTGAAGCTAATATGGACCGTGCAGCAGATATTGAAATTGCGCAGATGGAAAGCAAACTGGGACATTTGGGTTTAATTGCCGGTATTGCACCAACCCTTGGATTCGTTGGAACAATTTCCGGAGTTATCAAGATTTTCTACAGTATCTCAGTTACTGAAAATATCAGTATCGGAAATATTTCCGGAGGATTGTACGAAAAAATGATCAGTAGTGGGGCAGGGCTTATCGTAGGTATTATTGCCTATAGCGCGTACCACATTTTGAACGGTAAAATTGATGATTTTGCCCTGAAAATACAGAAACAAATATTAGCTTTTGTCAATATAATTCAAAGAGCATAAGATATGTCTATCAAAAGAAAAAGAAGATTTCATGCTGAGGTAGCGACTTCCTCATTAAGTGATATTATGTTTTTCCTGCTGTTGTTTTTCCTTATCATTTCAACACTTGCAAATCCGAATGTCATCAAAATGACGTTGCCAAAAGCAAAGGCGAACGAAAAAACGAACAAACAATTGATTAGTTTATCCGTTACCGAAGACAAGAAATTCTATATTGATAAGGAAGCAGTTGATTTTGAAAATCTCGAAACACAGCTTATGGCGAAAATAGGGGATGACAAAGAACAAACAGTTGTTGTTCGTATTCCGTTCAACTTGCAGGTACAGGATTTGGTTGATGTTTTGCAGATAGGAGTAAAGAACAATTTAAAATTCGTAATCGCCACAAGTCCGAAGTAAATAATCATTTGGGCGTGACCACAATAAACAAAATGGGCTAATCAGCAGGATGTTGATTGGCCCATTTTTTTTATTCCGGTCGGGCTATCTGCGCTACTTCGGTAGCCAGCTCCTATCCCTCACGCGGAAAAAAAGAAAATAGAAGAAAGAATAAAGAGGAAAGAGAATGCAGGAAGATAAAAGAATAAGTAGCCATAAAGTTTGTGATTTCTCCCTTCGGTCGAAATGACAAACTAGACCAAAAAAGCGAATAAAAAGGGCTTTCTGAATATTTCAGAAAGCCCTTTTTTATATTATAAATCCTTGTTTTTAATTCAAACTAAAATTATAAACAATTTTACCCACTTGTTTTACCGCAGCATTACTGTCCGGAGACCATTTGGTATTCATTGCCGCTATTTTCGCCTGATCTAATAAACATCTGGCTAAGTTAGTTGTTCCTTTTACTCCGGGTGTAGCGCTTATTGTTCTTCCGCTTTGATCCACTGTTACTTCTACCACTACTTTTCCTGCTTCATCACAAGTGTATTTTGGTGCCGGTTTCGATAATGCTTTTCGGTTTCCTAATGAATATCCTGATCCGCCGCCGGAACCTCCGCCACTTCCGGCTCCGTAACCGCTTCCGGTGCCAATACCATTTCCGGTTCCGTTTCCTCCGCCTGTTCCGCCACCGGAACCTCCTGTGCCGTAATAATCCTTAGAACTTAAGCTTCCGCCTGCTTTTCCTTTGTTTCCTGCTGTTTTATCGTCGCCATCTCCGCCTTTGTTAGATCCTTTTAAAATACTAGATAAAGCATCATTCGTAGAATTGGAAACTTTTGGCTTTTGAGGTACAGGTTTTTCTTCCGGTTTTACAACGGGAGTATTTTTTTTTGGTTTTTCTTTTGTCGGAATTACGACTCTGTCGTCATCATCTGCTGTATTTTCCTGGGTAAGAACTGCTTCTTCCGGAGTAGCTTTTGTCGGTGCTTGTTTGGCATTGTTTTTTACATCCAGAACTTCACTTTTATAATTGGCTCCGGATCCCAAATCACTATCACCAAAATTCACGGTTACGCCACCACCACCACCTCCTGCCATAGCAGAGAATTTGTCCTGATTATAAGGAGGCCAAAAACGGATAAAAAAAAGCAGCAGCAATAATGCCGCATATATCACAGTAGAGATTAATAATGATTTCTTTTTATCTGAAGAATCGGTAGAATTCATTTGGATTCTGAATTTGTAATTGTATTTAATAAAAACGCTTAAAAGTACTAAAAATTGTTTAAAATCAAAGGAAGAATTTTAACGCAGAGTTCGCAAAGCTGTTTATATTTAATCTCGCAAAGACGCAGAGCAGCAAAGAAAAACTTAAAAAAGAAAAACCTTGCGACTCTGCGTCTTTGTGAGAAATAAATTAGCGTTAGTTGCGAAAAACTTAGCGAACTCTGTGGTTGAATTTAGACAAACAAAAAAACGAGCCAAAATTTAGCTCGTTTAAATATATAAAGTATAAAAAAATTACACTAATTGTTTCAGTGCAATTTCAAAAGCAGTTGCACTAATATTTGTTTTTGACGGATTCAAAGCATGTGCTTTTACAATCGCATTTTTTATAATTTCTGAAGTATCGTTAAAAATAGCCTCATCAGTCATCTGCACTTTTTTCTCCATAAAATAAGCAAAAACCCTTGCCATACCGCAATTCGAAATGAAATCAGGAATCAAACTAACTTTGTGATCCACTTCTTCCATAATCGAGCCGAAGAAAATTTCCTTATCAGCAAATGGAACATTGGCTCCGCATGAAATAACTTCCAGCCCATTTGTAATCAAACTGTCGATTTGTGATTGTGTAACCAGTCTTGAAGCAGCACAAGGCGTGAAAATTTCTGCGCCAATGGTCCATATTTTTGAATTAATTTCTTCAAACGGAATCATATTTGCGGCTACTAATTTGTTTCCGTTCTTATTTAGAAACAAGGTTTTTATTTCTTCAAAAGAGAAACCTTCTTCATTAATAAGACCTCCGTCGCGATCAATAATTCCGATAACTTTGGCACCCACTTCGGCCAGATAAAAAGCAGCAGCAGAACCCACATTTCCAAAGCCCTGAACAATTGCTTTTTTGCCTTTTATATCGCCACCATAAGTTGCATAATAATGACGAACTGCTTCAGCAACACCAAAACCGGTAATCATATCGGCAACCGTATATTTTCGTGTAACGTCCGGTGAGAATTTAGGATTTTCAATTACCTTAATAACACCTTGGCGCAATTGTCCAATTCTATTGATTTTATCTGCTTCCGTTGGTTTAAAATGGCCGTTAAAAACACCTTCCTGAGGATGCCAGACACCACATTCTTCCGTCATCGGAATTACTTCGTGAATTTCATCTACATTCAAATCGCCTCCGGTTCCGTAGTAACTTTTCAATAAAGGAGATACTGCTTTATACCAGCGCTGTAAAACGCCTTTTTTACGCGGATCATTAGGATCAAAGTTGATTCCTGATTTGGCACCTCCAATTGCAGGACCAGAAACGGAAAACTTAACTTCCATAGTTTTGGCTAGCGACAGAACTTCATTCATGTCCAGACCTTTTCTCATTCTGGTACCACCACCGGCAGCTCCTCCACGAAGTGAATTAATAACGGTCCAGCCTTCGGCTTCTGTCTCAGAATCTTTCCAGTTAAAAACAATTTCAGGTTCTTTATTTTCAAATTTTTGCAATAAATCTTTCATATTGTTGCGATATGTTTATTTCAAACAAATATATAAAAGCTTTTATGAGAAATTTGTATTTTGTTCTTTTTTTTACAAAGACAGAATAAGATTTGAAAAAAGAGAAACAAATTCATCAAAGATTAGCAACTGGCATTATTGCAAATTAAATTAAATGTTTCATAAATTTATGTTATGAACAAAAACAACAGCAGTAAATATTTAGTGCTGTTGTTTAATTTTTTAGTTGAACCTCGTTTGTATTAGAAAAATAATAAGTTTTAATTAAGGAATATCCCAAAATACTCTTGTTGTTAAAACATCTCCTCCAATGGCAGCAGAAGCATCAGCGAAATTTTTTGAATTTCTTGAAGCTTCAACATCCGGATATGAGAATCTGCGTATAAAACCACCGTTAAGATTATTGTTATAACTATTAGGAGTGAGCGCTGGAATTCCAGTTCTTCTAAAATTAGCGAATGCTTCCATTGAATATCCAAAATTTGATATCCAATATTGTGTATTAATTAAGGTTAGTGCATTGGCAGTATTATAAGCAACGTTTGGTTGTCCTATATAATCATTTTGGTCCGCAACTGAAATAGCACCATAGCCACCCGGGTAAAGCGAATATTGATTCATACTGGCTATAATTCCAGCCTCATAAAGTGATTGAGCAGTACCTTCTGATGTAATATATCCCCTAATAGTTGCCTCTGCCAAAAGTAATTTGGTTTGGGAATTTGTAACCAGGAATATAGGAGCCAAAGCGCTTGCAATAGCATTATAATTGAGTTGTGAATAATTTAAACCGTTTCCTTTTGTACCTCTGTAATTAGGATTTGCTTTAATGGATTCTGAATCAAATCCCACAGGAAAACCAAACTGATTAGCAATTGCTGTATCAGGATTAGTGGCCAAAACTAAATTCGGATCATCATATTTGCCTACAAGATATGTTGATCTCGGGTCATTAGTTGCTTTGAACTGATTCACAATTGGCTCGGCAGCATAAAATGTATAAGGATTTTGGGCTCTGATTCCCTCATTTGGTGGAGTAATAAATAATGCATTGAATTTTAAGATTGCATCATCGGCATTAGATTGCATTACTCCTCCGGCAACTGCTTCCGCTACAATGCTTTTTGCTTTATTTGGGTCTAATTTCGAATAGCGCATTCCCAATCTTAACAAAATAGAATTGCCTAATTTTTTCCATTTAGCAATATCTCCTTTATAAAAAAGGTCGGAAGTAACAATATCTCCTGTTGGGTTTAATGCTGCCGTAGCAGATTTTATTTCAGTATATAAATCAGCATAAATAACAGCATCATCATCATATACCGGAGAATAATTTCCTTCTAAGTAAGCTTTTCCAGCTTGGGAATAAGGAACATCTCCATAAGCATCTACCAAATTCATAAAAATATACGATTTCCAAATGCGAAGCATATTGTATAAATTGGCACGATCCGTCTTGCCTTCCAGATTAACAAGACTTTGAGTAATTAATTTAACGGATTCTGTATAAGCATCCCAGGTGTCATTATTTAAGTTGTCAGTATCATCATTAAAATTGAAACCAGATGTAGCACCAGTATCATAGGCAAGAACAAATTGCTGCACTACGGTACTTTCTCCGGTCCAGGTACCAACAGGGGTCAATCGTTGTGATTCTGCGAACAATAGCGCTGGATCCAGGTTAGTTACAGCATACGGATTTGTGTTTAGTTCTTCAAAACCATCATCACAACCTGCAATTGCAAAAAATAACGAAGTTATTAGAATATTTTTTATTGTCGTTTTCATGGAAATTATTTTTAAAATTTAACATTTAGATTTAGACTAAAATTTCTTGTTGTTGGAAGAGTTGCCTGCTCATAACCAACTCTAAAATCTCCTGAAGAAGCAAATGCCTCAGGGTCTAAGTCAGGAAGGTCACTGGAAATGAGAAGCACATTATGACAAGAAGCTGCCAGTGTAAGACCCTGAATGAAATTATTATTTTGTTTTATAAGACTGGTAAGGTCATAAGTAAATGTAATAGTTCGTAACTTAATGAAATCAGATTTATAAATGAATGGATCTCCAATTTGTCCAGTTCTATGATCCGTCCAATAGTCTCTTGTGTTTAATACGTTGGTATTTGGCTGACCTGTCGCTTCAATTATACCATCAAGGACAACATCACCTTCACGACCATACAAAGACAGTTGATTGAGTCCTTGTCTTGCTCCGTTTAATGCCGTAGATGAAATAACTTTTCCTCCTAATTTATAATCGAAAAACACTAAAAGACTCATATTTTTATAACTAAAGGTATTGGTCCATCCACCTGTCCATTTTGGCAATGCACTTCCAAAATTCACATATTCAGTTGATGCCTGAACACGTCCGCTACTGTCAAGAAGGAGTCTCCCATTTGCATCTCTCTTATACGTTTTAGCAGAAAGCTGGTTAAGAGGCTGTCCAACTTCATAGACCAATTGACCTAAGAATTCATTTCCTCCATAACTTTGTACTACCAAATTATTGATCCCCGGAGCTAATTCTAATACTTCTGTTTCAACAAAAGTACTGTTAAATGTGCTGCTCCATTTAAAGTTATTAGTCTTTACTGGTATAACTTCAAGCATAAATTCGACACCGCGATTCTGTAAAGAGGCTAAATTTTGTGGAGTAGAAGTATAGCCGGAAGTACTTGATATTTGAACATTTAAAATTTGATCTGTAGTTGTTTTTTCAAACGCAGCAACATCCAGATTTACTCTGCTTTTAAACATTTTCAATTCTAATCCCACTTCTTTTTCTGCTACTGTAAATGGTTTTAGATTTTGATTAGGAGAGCTTCCGTCGCCTGCAATAGATCCTAAAACCTGACCATTAAATTGATTCTGGTTGATACTGTAGTTTAGGTTGCCATTAAATGCTCCAATACCATTAGAACTACCAACCTCAGCATAAGAAGCTCTGATCTTACCATAGCTCAGCCAATCGCTGTCTTTCATTAATTCTGAAAAAATAAAACTACCGCCTACAGATGGATATAAGTAACTGTTATTTTTAGGATTTAATACAGAATACCAGTCATTTCTGGCGGTTACATTTAAGAAAAACAAGCTTTTATAACCAAAATCAGCAAAAGTATATAAGGAATTAACCTGCGATCTGCCAATACCATAACTCTGATTTTTAGTAATACCATTTTCTATCGAATAAAGATCTCGAACTGTAAAATCGGTTACAAATTGTCTGGAGTCTGAAGATTTGGTTTTATATATATTTCCCCCGACACTTAAATCAACAGAGAAATCTCCAAATGTTTTATTTGCACCGATTAAAAAATCAGCATTTAAATCTGTACCTCTGAAATTTCGTATTTCGTATGTACCATTATAACCTGTGTTTGCACCATTTCTTGGTGTCGAAGAACCTCTTCCGGTAGGAGTGTTAAATTCTCTTTCATTATCTGAATAATCGTAGTTAACTCTACCTTGCGCATACAACCAATCTGTTAATTGGTATTTTAGAGAGGCAGTCATTAGGAATCGGTCTCTTACATCATTAAAAAATTGACGGCCCAAATTAAAGTAAGGATTTATTACAGTACTTTGAAACCCGGAACTTCTCCATTCTGTTGTTGTTACAGGGTCTATTACACTCGTTTTAAAAGCTTCTAAAGGGATAGATCCTGCCATTCTGTAAAGAAAGTTTGGAGCTCCTGCTCCCTGAGCACCTACTTCTGGCGGATTAATGTTATCTTCATGAGTATAATTTAAATTTACCGCTAAACTAAGTTTTTTAGAAAGGTTGTGGTTTAAACCTAAATTAGCAATTTTTTTAATGTATTCATTATCGGGCTGAATACCATCAGCATGTGAATGAGAAAAGGAAGCTCTAAAACTTCCGTTTTCACCACCACCAGATAAAGCTACAGTATTAGTAAAAAGAAGTCCGGTTCTGTAAAATCCTTTAATTCTGTTATTGTCATAAGAATAAGGACGCATAACACCGTCGAAATTAAAAGTTGGCAAACCGTCTAATTTAGCACCAAAACCAAATTGTCCGTTTGAAGCGGCATCTGCTGCCGATGTAGGTCTGTTTCCACCAACACCCTGACCATATACTTTTTGAAAATCGGAATAATCTAAAACTGATTGGCTGGTAAAATTAGTGGTAAGTTCAACACCAATTCCCTGATTCTTTTTTCCGCTTTTAGTGGTAATGATGATAGCTCCATTTGCAGCTCGGTAACCATATAAGGCCGCTGCAGTAGCTCCTTTTAAGACCGTCATGCTTTCGATATCATCTGGATTTATCCCTTGTAAATTATCCCCTAAGTCACGAGAATCGTTTCCATTTGCCCCACGTGCCCCTTGATCCATCGGAAGACCATTAACAACAATAAGAGGAGAGTTGCTTGCTCCGGCAAATGCAGATTGACCACGTAAACGAATCTTTGAACTGGCACCTGCTCCGGCAGAAGGAGGAGAAATATCCAGACCCGCAACCTTGCCCTCAAGAGATGCCATCATGTTTGGGTTTCTGTTTTTCTGAAGATCATCATTATTGACCGTTTCAACAGAATAACCTAGTTTTTTGGATTCTTTTTTTATTCCCAATGCAGTAACTACAACTTCGTCCAGCGCAGATTCGCTTGGAGTAAGGGTTACATTTATAAACGTTTTACCTGAAACTAAAACTTCTTTTTCATTGAATCCAATATAATTAAATAGTAAAGTTGGATCACTTTGATTAGTAATAGAAATTTCGAATTTTCCATCAAGATCTGTAGATATACCAGTTCTTGTATTTTTTAATATGACATTTACACCAAATAATGGTTCTCCATTATCATCTGAAACAATTCCCTTAACGGTTTGAGCTTGTAATTGGCTAAAAGCACCAAACAAAATGAGAAAAAAGATAGCTCCAATAAGACCATGTTTTTTTTGGAGAACATGTGTCAGTTTACGATAAAATTTAATTTTGCACTTCATAAATTTACGTTTTTATTTGATTTTTTTTAACAGAAATGTTTGTGGTTGATAAGCAAGTAAATAAATAAAAATTAAAACATAAACTAAAAGTGAAAAAAAAATTAATGCATTTTAAGTTTTTTTATACATAAATTTTTATGGTATTCATAAAAAAAATCATTTTTTTTACTAAATATTTTTTTTGAAATTATATTATTCATTATTTTAAAAAATGTCGGTAATGCTAAACATAGATGTACATTTTTGATATTTAAGCTTTTTTTAACAAGAATAAATTATGTTATTTAATAAGGTTTAAATATTATTTTTTAAACACAAAAAAATCGTTAAAGTTTTTTTAATTTCATTAATTTTCTTTTTAATTTTTAACACTATTTGTATTACTTTAATTTTTTATACGTGTGCTTTTTACATTTAATTTTTTTTTTGGATTAATGAAATGTGGAAGTTGAAAAAGGATTATAATTTAATTTAAAAATATATAAATGTGAATTTTACACTAATTTTTATTAGGAAATAAAAAAATTACTATCTTTCAAAAAATTTAATTATAAAGCATATGAAATTCAGAGTATTTATACTGGTTATTTTTTTTGTTTTTGTTAATTGCAAAAAAAAACAGGATGCACAAAACGACAAACAATCAAGTTTAACCTTAAAAGAGTCATTTAAAAATGAATTTTTAATTGGAATGGCAGTAAATGAAGAGATATCTTCCGGCCAAGATTCAATATCTCAAAACATTATCTTAAAACAATTCAATGCAATTACACCGGAAAATGTGATGAAAGCTGAAAGAATAAATCCAAAACCAGGAGTTTATAATTTTAAGCCTGCAGATGACTTTGTAGCATTCGGAAAAAAGAATAAAATGTTTATGATTGGTCATACTTTAATATGGCACAATCAAACGCCTGATTGGTTTTTTCAGGATAAAAATGGAAAACCTAATACAAAGGAAGCTCAAATGGAACAGATGAGGAGTTATATTGAGACTATTGCTGGACGGTATGCGGGTAAAGTACAAGCTTGGGATGTTGTAAATGAAGTTCTTGATGAAAATGGTTCTTACAGGCCGACAACCTGGGTTAATAGTATTGGCAATGGTGATACGCTGGTAAAAAATGCATTTAAATTTACCAATAAATATGCACCAAATACAGAATTATATTACAACGATTTTAATGCCTGGAGACCTACAAAACGAGATGGTATTATGCGTATGGTCAGAATGTTAAAAAAAGAAGGAGTCAGAATTGATGGTATTGGTATTCAGGGTCATTGGGGACTTAATTATCCTAAAAAAGAATATATTGAAGCGGCAATAGATTCATTTGCCTCTTTAGGTGTAAAAGTAATGATCACAGAACTCGATATTGATGTATTGCCTCTAACAAAAGAAGGTCAAGTTATTGGTACTGGATTATTGCATCCTCAATACGAACTAGAAGAGTTTAAAGCATTTTTAGATCCGTATAGAAATGGTTTGCCAATGAATGTTGAACAGCAATTAGCGAACAGATACGCAGAATTATTTGAAATATTTTACAAAAAGAGAGATAAAATAGCCCGGGTTGCTCTTTGGGGATTACATGATGGGATGTCGTGGAAAAATGATTACCCTATCGCAAACAGAATGAATTATCCATTACTATATGATCGTAATAAAAAGCCTAAAAAAGCTTTGAATGCCATCTTGAATATAAAAAAGAATTAACTAATTATATTGTTTAAAACAGTTCGGATTTATACTAATAAATCAAAAAATTAGTTAAAATAATTCTAATTTCATTACAAAGGATACTCAGAATGATAATACAATTATCATTCTGATAACCAGATAAATTAATAATGACACGAATCGCTGCTAGGGTAGGACTCTAGTAGTTGAAAATGTTATACTTAAATTAATTGTTTTTACCCAATAGCTCTTCTTTTAAATCCTTATCAACAGGATTTTCTGAAAGCCAAATACCAAAAAAAGCTTTTTTAAATTCGAAGCTCTCAATTTTTCCTTCGTATTTATCATTTTTATAAATCCATATTGATCTGTCTAGAGGATTGTAAATTAGGTTGAAACTATCTCCTGCTTTTGTAATTTCCCTGCCTATCAAAGCCTCAAGTTCCAATACTTGCTTGTTTAATTTTAGCATTCCGGCTTCGCCCACGGATTTTTCCATTCCTTTCGCCAATGCTTTCGATAATTTTTTAGACGTAACCAATGATGAGGTTATGTGAATTCTGATAGCCATTTCGATATCACTTTCTAAAATAAGGCTAGCATCCTGCGTCAATTGTGATAAATATAAAGCCTGTACATACAATTCTGTAAACATTTTAGAGCGTTGCCCAACACCATTTAACGTTAAGGCTTTACCTTTGAAATCTATAGTTCTTGGAATAGTGACTCCTCCAACTTCTAATTTTTTCTGTGCATGGATTGTGGAGAATTGTAAACTTAAAAGGAATGTAAGTAATAGTAAAATCTTTTTCATAGTCTTTCGAATTATTTTGTTTGGTCGCAAAATTACTGTTAATTTCTAAATTTCAGTCACTTATGGTATTTGATTTTTGTGATATTAATTCATGTTGTCCAAATTTGTTGAGAATTTTTAAAAAAGTCATAGACATATATGGCTTTGAAAAAAGTAAAAAGTGCACTTGTTTTTATTTATATTTTTTCAATCAATATTTATTTTCTTAATATTTAAACAAAAATTTAGTAATAAAAGCTAATTTGGATCACATCTTAAAATAATAACGAAAACGTTATAGTAAATGATGAATATTATTCAAAATTGTATGCACGCATTGTTTTTTGCTAATTAAAATTTATCTTTGAGAGCATTTAATGAACTAAAAATCTTAGATAAAGAGTAAGTAAAATTTTTTTTATCCACTTTATTTAATTTTTCTAAAATATACATTGTTATGGATTTTAATCTTACCGAAGAACATTTGATGATTCAGCAAGCCGCCAGAGATTTTGCACAAAATGAATTGTTAGAAGGCGTAATTGAGCGTGATGAGAAACAAATTTTTCCAACCGAGCAAGTTAAAAAAATGGGCGAGCTCGGATTTATGGGTATGATGGTGGACCCTAAGTATGGGGGAAGCGGTCTTGATACAATTTCTTACGTCATTGCAATGGAGGAAATTTCAAAAGTAGATGCATCAGCTTCAGTAGTGATGTCTGTAAATAATTCTTTGGTTTGTTGGGGATTACAGGAATTTGGAACCGAAGAACAGAAGCAGAAATATTTGCCAGGTCTGGCTTCCGGACAAATTCATGGTGCTTTTTGTTTAAGTGAGCCCGAGGCAGGAAGTGATGCAACATCTCAAAAAACTTCGGCTATTGATATGGGGGACCATTATTTGGTAAACGGAACAAAAAACTGGATTACTAACGGAAATACAGCATCTGTTTACTTGGTAATTGCACAGACCCATCCCGAATTGAAGCATAAAGGAATCAATGCGTTGATTATGACTAAAGATATGCCTGGTTTTTCGGTAGGGCCAAAAGAACAGAAAATGGGTATCCGTGGCTCTGATACACATTCATTGATGTTCAATGATGTTAAAGTTCCAAAAGAAAACAGAATTGGAGAAGATGGTTTCGGATTCAAATTTGCCATGAAAACCTTGGCAGGTGGGCGAATCGGAATTGCCTCGCAGGCTCTGGGAATTGCTTCCGGTGCTTATGAATTAGCTCTGAAATACTCCAAAGAACGCAAGTCTTTTGGTACTGAAATCTGCAATCATCAGGCGATTGCTTTTAAGCTGGCGGATATGGCGGTAAATATTGAAGCAGCCCGACATTTATGCATGAAAGCAGCTTGGGATAAAGACCAGCATAAAAATTACGATGTAAGCGGGGCCATGGCAAAATTATTTGCATCGCAGGTAGCAATGGACACTGCTGTAGAAGCAGTTCAGATTCACGGAGGAAACGGTTATGTAAAAGAATATCATGTAGAACGTTTTATGCGTGATGCGAAAATTACCCAAATTTACGAAGGAACATCAGAAATACAGAAAATTGTAATTTCAAGATCTGTTATTGGCGGATAAAATATATATTCTATCTCATAAACCCTTTCGGCTTTTTTAGCTTTGAAAGGGTTTTTTTACGATTATTTTTTTTAATTTTCAGAATCATACTTTAAAACATTATTTTAATATCACATATATTATGAAATATCTATACATTCTTTTACCATTAGTTTTATTAAGCTGTAAAACCAATATTTCAACAGTTAACGAAAACTCAAAATTAGTATCAAAACCTATTGAAATTGCTTATAAAGTAGATGAATCCAAAGTTTCGGAATTTTTGAAATATCTTTCTTCGGATGAGTTGGAAGGTAGGGAGACCGGGACAATAGGAATTGAAAAAGCAGCTGTTTTCCTCGAAGATTTTTTAAAAA
>Ga0247809_1000021_pt1 | contig 140992 bp, 244 predicted proteins | sample UWRJL104311B1_FD_180951 | JGI IMG/M metagenome (GOLD analysis project Ga0247809, IMG submission 180951) | Plant litter microbial communities from Arlington Agricultural Research Station in Wisconsin, United States - UWRJ-L104-311B-1 | ecosystem: Environmental > Terrestrial > Plant litter >... | reverse complement strand
ATAACAACAATTAATAATCAAACTACAGATGTTTTAGGATTAGGTGAAGTGGCTACAGTAGTAGTTGCAACACCTTTAGTGATAGCAGGTGCATTATTAGGATTTTTTGATTAAAATATATTTAGATGAAAACAATTGAATTAAACATAGATTGGACAGAAAGTATGCAATTTATAGAACAACAGGAAACTGTTTTCTTAGATGACGGTAGTACAGCTGAAATTTCTATTTTTGCTGAGGTTACTATTTACGATAATGTTCCAATATCATTTTACGATGAAAGACAACAGTCTATAAAAGTAGAAAATTTAGAAATAGAGATTTTGGAGTTATGGGATAAAATTGGTGAAAAAATTACATTAGATGATTCACAAGAAAAAGAAATAAAACAGCAAATTTTAGAAAACATAGAATAATGAAAGGAACTTGTTATAGAGCAGTGGAGAACCAAGACGGTACAATACAATTACATGATTTATATATTGATGATGGAACTCACCATAATAAACCTTGCTTAGTTTTCACCAAATCTGAATTCGGAGGTACTTGGGATAATGAAGAGTACTTGATTAAGTTTTTTCGCGGAATAAAAAAGAGTAAGAGAAAATATATTAAAGAACTAAAACAGTTTTGTAAGAGTGAAGACTTTAACTATGAAATTACACTAAGAGATTTGCTAGATATTTATTCAGACAGTAAGAAACTAAATTTTTGGACTAAGAAAGAAAAGGCAATTATAGAACATCAAAAACCCAATTTCCATCAATACTTAATATCTATTGGAAGAAGTTTAAACAACTACAGTTATGATCCTATAAAAGTCTTGAATAATGTCCTCTATTTTGCCGATTGTTACAATAAGGGTATTAAAGTAAGTGATGCACTTGATAATTTTAGTAAGATATGAGAAATTACTGTAAGAATTGTAAAAATATGGTAGTAATGCATGCTTTTTCTTTTGGGAATTGTTATAGTTGTCGAGAAGAAATAAGTACACCTCACATTCCAGTTGAAAGGTTATGTTTGAAATGTTCAGAAGAAACAGGATTATGTCAAAGTTGCGGAAATAAAATAGAAACAGATGAAGATAATAAATAGAGAAGAATTTTTTAAACTTCCAGAAGGAACGGTTTATTCAGAATACGACCCGTTAACATTCCACAGTATATTCATAAAAGGAGAGCAATTAACCGTTGATTATATAGAATTAGATTTAGTAGGGAATATTGAGTATAATAATTCAGATGAATATTGCGACATACTAGAAGAAGCCAAAGAAACTGGAAAATCATTTAAATTAGACTTTGAAAATTACGGTAGAAATGGGATGTATTCAGATGATCAACTTTATGCTGTATATGAAAAAGAAGATATTGAAGGACTTATAAATACTTTAAAAGCTTGTTTATAGTATGAGTTATTTAGATGAAATAAGTTTTCAGTTTTTTCCCGCCAACATATGGAAAGCAACCCCTCTCGGCCAACTTACTTTAAGGCAGTTTTTAGATGTTCACAGGCAACCAAAAGACTCTACTGTACAAGTTATTGAACAGATTAAAATCGCCGCTAAAAACAATGATTTAAAACTTAAAGATAGTTTAAAACAAAATAATCTTTACTCCTTTGTACCTTCAGTTATATTAGATGGTAATGGGAGAGGTCTTGCAAATATTGTTGACTACAACCCCATAATGTTATGTGAATTTGATAAAATAGATAATGCTTTAGAATTAAAAGAACGGTTGTTTAATAATTTAAAATCTGTTATTGCTGCCTGGATTAGTCCAAGTGGACGAGGATTAAAACTATTAATTAGAATCAGGAAACCTACAAGTGTAGAAACTTATAAGGAATATTTTTGTGGGCTTGCATATTATCTTTCTCAATATGAAGGATTCGATGGAGTCAACTTCAACATTGTCCTACCTCAATTTTTGTCATATGATTATGATATCTTAGTGAGAGAGGATGCGGAAGAATGGATACAACGTGGAAATAAAATTAATTTCTTTGATATAAATGCACCAATTGATTTTGATGTACCAACAGATATAGATGAAGAATTAGAACAGGAAGTTGTAAAAAGCATACATTTTTTAATAGATCGAATTGAAGACAACGCTCATCCTACACTTTTGGGCATCTCATTTTTGATTGGAGGATGGTCGGCTGCAAATTATATAGGGGAAGAATTAGCTTATGATACAATGATAGAAGCAGTTGAAGGTAATGCATATATGGGTAAAAATACACGAGGATATTGTGCAACGGCCAAACAAATGTTTTTAAAAGGTTTAAATCATCCAGCAGAATACAAAAACAAATGATAAAAAAAGATTTTAAACAGAAGTATTTTCTTTATTGTCGAGATTGTACAGAACCTTTAATAAGAAAAGTTGAAGAACAAATTCCGCGGGAAAAACAAATAGAAATTAAGAATTATGAAAGACCTACTAAATAATAAAACAATTAAATTTTATTTGTCAGTAATACTAAGTGTATTAAAACTACTATACTTAGATGTACTACTGTTCCTATTTTTAAGTTTTTTTGGCGCATTTTCCACTAGACCTTATATAGAATTTGTAAAAGAGTATTGGATAAATGATATTCAATTCCTATATTTCTGGATGAGTTTTTCGTTTAGTTTATTAGTGAATTATGCTTATTTAAAATCAGAATTAAAATAATATGACAGACGAAAAATTAATAGAGCTATACATGCTAGGTTTTGAACATGAGTTAGAGGGCGAAGAAGATATTAAGTTTTATTTAGGTGATCATCCACTAAAATCTCCAGCTTATAAATTAGGTCGTTTAGATGCTTATTATGGTGACGATAATCCTAATTTAGATTACCGATCAAAAGAAGAAATAATTAAAATTATACGGTCATGATAGCAATAGTAACACCTTATTTTAGAGATTTTTATCAGTTTATTAAATATTCACCGTTTGATGGGAGTTATTTTGAAGTTAAATGGGTTGATCAGTTTAAAACTGTTTTTGGCCGAGATTATGATGGATATATTTTATACTATAAATATTGGGAAATAAAAGAAATCAATGATATAGTTGATTATTTAGAAAGTCATGGCGCTAAAAGAATAAACTTATGAAAAGCACTTCACTAATTAAACTAGGTATATTCCAAAAACGGCTAAAGAAAATAGGAATAGATATTGAATTGGGAGCTAATTGGCCGTGGGTTTACGTGACTAGTATTCAAGGAAAACCAGTTACTGAGAAGTACTTGGCAGATTGGGGTTTTACAATAGCTTTTCATAATGCGCGCGGAGAAACAAATTTTACAGACACAAAAGAGATTTTTAAATTAATAAGGAAATATGACAACAGATAAATTCGAAGAAGATCAAGCAAATATGTATGATGGAGAACTTCTAAAGTTAGTTGAAGATAAATTACATCTTCTATGTAAAACGGGCGGAAAAAGTTTAACAATGAGTGTTCCTCCAAGAATAGACGATTTTGATATGTTAGTATGTGAATTAATAAGAAGATATAAACAAGCGTTATGATTAAATTAAAAGTAGAACAATGGAAAGTTACAGGTAAGTATTATTCCACAGAAGAAATAGAAGTAGAGTCTTTAGATAATCTTGAGTCTAAATTACGCAGAGGTATGGTTTCAACAGTTTATATAATTGAGGAGGATAATTTCGAACAACCTTATAGAGCCTATTTATTGTAAAATATGAAAAAAAGAAAATATACAAAAGAACAGTTTAATTTTGTCAAGGACTTAGTCGAAAAAGGACACGATGTTTCACCTGCCACAAGATTAATGTGCGAGCAATTCAATTTAGAATGCACAGAATCTACAACTAGAATTTTCCGCAAAAAAATGCAAAACAAAGGAGTTACAAATAATGTACAAACTGTTGAAGATACAGATGTATTTAAAGAAGCGCAGAAAAAAGAACATGATAAAACTAAACAACGGTTTTTGATAACCTGGGCTCAAAGTGATACACCTGTACATAAAGGCTTTCTTAAAAATATACAAAATTATGCGGAGTATATTGATGCAGACATACTTGTAATAGCTGGCCGTTACCGTAATCCCTCGTCCTTATCGTCAAGTAAAAGTTTAGAAGAAAAGGAGAAAAACATTAAAAATACTTGGGCTAAAGAAATACTGCCTTATCTCGACGCTAACCGTCATAATTTACATAAGCATTTAGTGGTGTTATCAGACGTTAAAATTCAACCAACAGCTTCTACTCCATTATCTTCAATGAATGGCCTTACAGGGCTTGAAAGTTGTATCATTGGCCATCCTAGATCTCACTTAAAGTTCTTACCAGTTTTAGAAGGCTATCCAAGCAAAGTTTTACTCACTACTGGAGCAATCACTGTTGAAAACTACACAGACACAAAAATTGGTAAACAAAGTGAGTTTAATCATCAAATTGGATGTGTAATTGTAGAACTAGATGGAGATATTTTTCATATTCGTCAAATTATCGCAGAACAAAATGGTAACTTTTATGATTTAAATAATAGGATAATTGATGGAATTGTACATAACAATAACAAAATTGAAGTTGCTGTTTTAGGAGACATTCACTTAACATCAGAAGAAAAAGATAATGTAGATGTGTCGTTTGAAATTCTGGAAAGATTTAAGCCAAATCATGTAATTCTTCACGATATTGCAGACATGAGTTCTATTTCTCACCATGAAAAAAGAAACCCATTTCAATTACTAAGAAGAGAGCAAGATGGTTCCAACTCATTAGAACGTGAATTGAAGTATATTATTGATTGGTTTAAAGAAAAACCTAAATATAATTATGTAGTTCCTTCAGCTAATCATAACGATTTTATAGACAGGTGGTTACAAAACGAAGACTGGAGGAAAGAAGGTAATAAAGCCTTATATCTTAAATATGCTAATATAACTGCTCAAGGATTAGCTCCTAAAGGAATTATAGCTTATATTTTAGAATCGGAATTTGATCACATTAAATGTTTAGGTGTAGATGAATCATATAGTGTTTTAGATTTCGAATTGAGCCTCCACGGAGATCGCGGCGCATCAGGATCACGTGGCTCCATAACACAGTTTAAAAACTTGAATGTTAAAACCGTTACAGCCCACAGCCATTCCGCGTCTAAAACAGATGGTCATCATTGTGTAGGAACATTAACTAAACTTCGTATGGGGTACAATCTTGGGATGTCACAATGGTCAGTATCTAATTTAGTTATTTATCCTAATGGTAAAGCACAACATATTCATATTACAAGAGGGAAATACACAACGTTTTATTAAAAAATATAAGGAGATTCGAAAGTTTCTCCTTTTTTATTTGGCAGTTTCAAAAACAATCCTTAGATTTGTAAAATAAAATTAGATACTATGAAAAGAAAATTGATTATTTGTTTAGATGTTTTGCTTTGGATAGCATTATTGTTTTTTGGATATAAATATTTTACAGGATGTTAAAGAAAATTACAGAGAAAAGAATCGAGCAATTTAAAAAGGATTTTCCAGAATTTAAAATTTCCAAGAAAACAGGCTCAATGTATGTCAGAATCGGCGTAACAGAAGGTACAAAAAAGATTAAGTATAATGGAAGAGCTATTACAAAAGGAACTGTAAAGAAACTAGGTCAATTTCAAGAGTGGAAACAAAGTAAAGCCAGATTTGTATACTTACTAAGTCCTGCTGGAAAACTTATGATGAGTAAAGAGGGTGGTAACTTTAGAAGTGTCACTTTAAAAGCGCTTAGAACTGAAAACTCGGATTTAACTAATACTTTCTTCATAGGTAAAAAATATGAATGGCTTGGTAATTATCCTAACATGTTTCCTTACAAATTCTTTCAAGGGTTTAATTCATTAAGTGAAGCTAAAAAATTCTTAGGTTATTCTTTTATTTCAGATGATGAGTTTAGTAATTTATTTAAAGATGATTGGTTTGATTTTTTAACGCCCGTTATTTTAGCGAAAGATAAGAAAAATGTAGTGAGGTTATTTAAAGACATGAGCTCTGAAACTAGAGATTCTTTAAATGATTACATTAACATGTGCCAGGAACATAATATGGATATTGAAATTCCCGCAGGAAAAAATAAATTAGAGGAATTACATGATTCAGCTATGTGGGAAATCAATAAAAGAAATATGGACTGTTATTCTAAGGAGTATAAGTATGATATTAAAGAGGATTTTACTAAAGTTTGGTTAGAAAGAAAATTAAAATTCAGAAGACTTGAAACTCCATATGAAATGTACGCTCAGGGAATAAAACAAATTCATTGCATTGGAACAAATTATGCAACTCAATTAGGTTATTATGCCTTCTATACTTTCAGTTACAAAGATAAAGAGTATGATATCCAACTTTATAAAAATGGGAGCGTTGGTCAGTTTTACGGACGTAAAAATACAGAAGTACCTAAAGAACTAAAGGAATTGGTTTTAAAAGACATTAATTTAAAATTAGAACTAACTGATATAAAACCTAATTTAGAGAATTATCCTAAAATAGCTAATCATCCAGCAACAATTACAAACGGTTGGGTTTTTTAAAATATAAACTATGTATAAAAAAGGAGATAAAGTTCTTTATGCAGGAACAGATAAAGGAATTGTTAAAATAGATCAAGAAGATAAATACAGTGTTTTTGTTGTTTATTCTTGTGGCGAAAATTGGAATGAATACGAAAACTATACAGCTCAGAATAGCCACATAAGTTTTCTAACTAAAGGTTGGGCAGATAAAGAGAGTATCCAATCGGGTAAAAAATAAATATATGGAAAAAAGAAACTTAATTTACTACAAATCAGAAGAGGAATTCAATAAACCTGTGAGCGAATTAATAGAACAGCTTAGATCAGAGTTATCTAAAACCAGAGGGAAAATATATGATATTAGACATAATCACGGTTTTGAAGATAAACTAGAGCATATAGAAGGAGGTTTAACTTGTATTATAAGCGCTATGGCAAACACAGTTAAGGATTTTAAAGACTGGGAAGAAAAATGGACTAAAAAAGCAGAAATATGAAAGAATTAAAATTACAAGATATAGTATTAAAACTAATAGGAAATGTAAATCCTGCGGGATGTGCTTCAAGAGATCCTGAGAGATTAGAAAATTTGAAAACTTTATGTGAGTTAACAGAGATTTTAATAGATGAAATAGCTTATGTATCAAGAAGTAAAGACAGCTATGAATCCTCTGTTAAAGAAGCTGGTCAATATGCACAAAACTTTTTAGTAAATCAAGGATTATGAAATGGATAAAAAATGAAGAAGCCGATGTATACTACTGTAAAACACCTATAGGTTTATTTGAATTGGTTGGAGACAGTGTTGATTATAATGTTTATTTAGACGGAGATCCTATTTCGCGGAATAAAGCCTTAATAAGAGCAACAGAAGAAGCCAGAATACATCTTCTAAAAACTTATTACAGTTTAAAAATATACTTAGAGATCAATGAATAAAGAAATAGAACGCTACGATCCAATAGAATATGAGGAAGGTATTTGGTATCATATGCTTGATAATAATACGGTCACTTTAGAATTTAGTCAAGATGTTGATTATTCATTTAAAATTGAGAGTTTGACGCGCGAAGAAATAATGGAAAGATATAACATAAAATTATGAAAAACTTAGCAGAATTACAAGACAAATATAGTAGATATTTTAATGGTTTAGGTAAAATTGGTTGGGGTGGTAAAAGCTATTATGAAATTAATTCTGACATACCTTTAAACTTAAATTCTGCTGGCGGAAAAAATGGATTCATTTTAAATGATAGCGGTCAAGTTGAATTATGGGACTCTAAAGAACATTATAATTATACATTCTTTTATAAAGGCCAAGAAATAACAGAAGATGAATATAGAAAGTTAGAAGATGAAGGAGCTTCTGATGACGATTTAACTTTAAAAAGTGAAGATTCTAAAAAATGGTGGGGACTTACTTTAGACAAATATTATCCACATCCTTATTATCCAACAACTAAAGTTATTTCTGGATTTGAAATAATTAATAATATTCCTTTCTTCGATGAAGGTGAATTTTACGATTTAGAAGATGATAAAATACGATCTATAGACGACGATATGTTATATAATAGGCTTCAGTGCTTAGAATATCCAGAATTTTTTAAACCAATATATCATTAATTATGAAACCAACTTTTACAGACAGAAAAGAAGCTAAATATTGCGGAAAAACAATAAGAACAATACAAGAATACTTATTTAACACTGCAATTTATAATGAAAAACGACCTCATTCTAACATAACAGAAGACTACTTGAAACAAACAATTATATTTTTAAATGAATTATTAAACAAATAAATTATGTACGCAATAGATGATAGATTTTACGATGAAGTTCAAGATATAGCTGAGGACTTAGAATACGATTTTTTAATGGAACAATCTGATGATTTCACTGTTGAAGCTTATGAATGTGATTTAGAACGAATAGGTTATTTAAGCGCTCAAGTAATTGCTGAAAGAGCATTTGACGAAGATAGGTTTTCTGAAAATATGGATGAAGATCAAGAAAGAATTATTAAAATATTAGATGGTAGTATTGATTTCGATCTAATAAATTCGTACATGCCTAAATTATGGTATCCAAGTAATAGAAAAGTTATATTTACAAAACAAGAATTAATTGATGAAATAAAACAATATTATGAATAAATTTCAGAAAATACTTTTGTTTCTAGGATTTGATATTGTAATAGACGAACATCCTTATGGTGATTTAAGAGTAGTACAAAGAGGTAAAAAACAAATATTACAAAGGCTTTCCGAAGTAACTTATGCTGGCGGAGGTGATTGGGAAGACATAAAAGAAGTATATGAATGATTTTGAAAAAGGATTTCTATAATAGGCATAATTAAATTAATAGAGATGTTATGAAAAGAACAGTATTAGGAACATTAACAGTCATTCTAGGAGTGGCTGTTTTTTCAGTTTATTTCGCGCCTAAAAAGAATTTAAAAAGAACTGTATATTTAGACAAAACAGTTAAAATATTAAACTTCACAGAAGAAAGAGATTTAGATACAATAACAAGTGTAACAGCAACTGCCTTAAAAATACACGATATTAAGATAGTCTTAGTACCTTTATCTCAAGAAGAAATAGAGGAAACAGATTATTTAGGATATATTCAAAAGTGGGAAGACTTTTATATTATTAAAATACGTCCAGGATTATCAAAAGATTTGATTTTAGAAACTATTTCACACGAAATGATACATTGTTCCGAAAATGAAAGAGGAAGGCTTAAAACGCTTTATTATGGTATTGAATATGATGGATTAGTCTACACTCCTCGATATCCGTATTATCTAAAACCTTTTGAACTAAAAGCATATAAATTAGAGTGGCCTTTGAAGATGTATATTAAAGGAATACTATATGAAACAACGAATCCTCACTGTCTTAATTGATGGTGAGGATTTTTTCTGCGTTTAATTAGTTTTGGTTTGTAATCTTTTTAAGTCAGCTTTAAATCTCTCATATTCCGTCCATTCGCAAGCTGAAGAAGTTTCAATATATCTGTGAATTAATTCGTCCACAATTTCATAGTAATCTAAATGGCGGGTAGAAAATCCTAACTCCTCAAATACTTTCATTTGTTCACGTTGTTTTTCCGTCATAGTACTCTATTTTAATTGTTCCTTTTTCTATAAGTTCTTCTAGTACCTCATAAGTTTTTAGATCATAGTATTCTCTATATCCCAAAGTGTATTTTAAAGAGCCTATTAAAGCGTTTTTTGCTTCTCCTTTTTTCGCCCAGACAAACTTCCCTGAATTCATTACAAGTAGTTCTTCATTTAGATAGATTCGGTATCCTGGTTTTGAACTTATTTTTAACTGTTCTAACTCTGTTATTATTTTGTTTTTCATAATAAGGATTGCAGTATTTCTATTTTATTATTTATTCTGTCTAGATCTCTACTTTTAAATATCTGTTCTACTAAAGGAAGATTATTTATATTATCTCTTAATTGTTCTAATGTCTGTAGACTTTCTTTTATTACACTTTTTTGTGCGTCGAATCCAGCTAAATAAGCATTTTCTAAATCGCTTATGTACTCTACTTGTCCTATTCTATCCAAAGCGTATTTCATTGCGCCCATTGCTTCTCTTTCTCCCATACTCATATCAAATTGTATTTAAGTAAAAACTTATTATGTATCATATTTATTTCTTCATCTGTTAATGGCGCGCCACCCCAAGCTTCTGGTATTCCTAGTTTTTCTACTTCCTCGTTAAATAAATCTTTATAAAATTTCTGCATTTCTAAGAGAGCTTGTATATTATCAGATAAAGTTAACGACATTGTTTTTATTTCCATAGTTATTTTTTCTTACTTTTGTATTGAAACCTTGCTTTACAATCTTCATTAATACACTGAACAACTTTACTTCCTTTTCTTGTTTGTTTTAAGTCTGAGTTGCATTTTGAACATTTGTCTTTTTCTAACCGTTCTTTAATTTGTTTGTCTATGTTTTCATTCTTTTTTCGGCGATTTTCAGCTTTAATTGCTTTCTCTTCTTCTGTTGGTGGACATAGAATTTTCATTAGTCTTCGGTACTCAACTTCGACCCACTTTTCATGATCCCCATCTCCAATCATTTCGCCGAGTCTAATGAAACTGTTCCATAAATGTTGATTGTCTTTTTCCATTACAATAAGTTTACAATTACTTTTTTCTCAGCCCAATAACTATACATTTTACCTGACTCATAAATATATTGCGGTTCTAATTCTACTTTTGGTATATCAACTTTTTTCGCAAATTTTTTAATTGATTTTAAAACTTCCGCCTCACATACGTCAATTTTCCTATTTTCGTACCACCAAATAAATCCAAACCCTCTTTCAACTTCAACAGGTTTCTTTTCTGATTGATAATTTTTCAAATAAGTACTATCTGTAATTTTCTCTAATTCTCCTAAATATAAATATTGTCGCCCAGAAACAGTCTCATAAACACATCCTCTTTCTAAATCTTTTTTTCCGAGCGGTTTGATTTTTGCTTGTTCTCCATGCATACCGTATTTTAAGGAAATATCTTTTCTGAATAAACTTGTGATTTGCTCCTTAGTGAATTCTTCTGCGTCAAAAACTGTATCAAATTCTTCTAAAGGCATATCTTTTAATAGATTCACCCAACCACCAATTGCACCATATCTATATCGGCCATAATGAGAATTTTTCTTCATGTCTTCCATGAACATTTCTTTATCCCACAATTGAAAAGATGCCATAATGTTTGTACGATCTCCACTTGTAGTGCTTGTAAATATGTATTGTTTATCTGTTAGTTTCATAACTTATTACTTGTTTACCGTTAATTGTTTCTATTTTACCTACAGCAATATAACTGTTTCTTTCTTTTACTTTGTATTTAAGTCCCAGCTTCTTTTTTATTTTATTCCAGAAATTTAAAGGTTCTGATGGTAAATAGTCATCACATCCAATAATGTATTGTACATTGTTTCTTGGATTATAATCCTTACTCATTTGCCAGATAATTGGTTTATTTTTGTCCATTATAAAGTGAAGTTTTTAATTATTTCATAACTGTCTCTTTTAACTATTGGTTCTAACAGCTTTTTTACAATATATTTTTGCTCATCGCTCATTTTTGGTTCTAATGGTCTTATTATTTCTCCTCCTTTAACCGTTATCAGTAATTCGCCATTTTTATGTTGTACTGATGAATCTAATGATTTACCTGTCCACCATTTTGCAGAAAAATCTTCTGGATTTTCCCTCAGAGCCTCAATAACTCTTTCTACTAGTAATTGCTCGTGTTCATCATAAACGTCTAATTTCTTTTTAAATAATCTCATTTTGTATCATATATCTTAGTTATTTTAAATACCCCTACATTCTCCTTTTGCGCTGCTTCTAAAGCCTTTTCTTCAGATTCAAATTGGTCGGCGAAAAGAAAACCTTTAAAACGTCTATAATCTGTTGCCCAATAACCATACCCATCAATGTCTGTTATTACGTATCTTACTACCATGATCTAAATATTGTTTTGATAATAGATATTGCAACAATTTTAATCACAACTATAGCTACAACGATAAATGCTATAATACTCATTCCTATGATGGCTATTGATTCCAGCCAGTTATATGTCCATGTTATTTCCATAATTCTTGTTCAAATTGTTCTTTATGAGTTAATTGTATTTCTTCTAATATATCCACTGAACTTAGTTCTACACAGTCTTGACAAATTAATGTATTGTCATAGAAGTCTGAAGGTTTGAAGTTAAAGTATTTTATTAGTTTTCTTTTCGCGCCGATTGGTGTTATTTTACTTCGTTTCATGGTTCACTTTATAAGTTCTTAATCTATCCATTTGTTTCTGTAGCTTTTCAACTTCTGTGTCAATGTTAGCATTAAATTCCTCCACATTCAAAAGTCTAACTGTTTCTTGTCGGCCATAATCTGAACCTCTCACAATCTCATAAGCCTCTTTTACGTCGTATTTACCTGCAAAGATAATATCATCTGAATATCCAGATCTCCCGCTGCCCCAATAACCTCTATAACATCCCGCCCACACAACAGCTAAATCATTTGGATTGGAAACAGTTAAATCTAAAGCTTTTTGATCACGTTCTCTACACCAAATATGTTTTTCAATAGCATGACGTTTCATTTCTTTACCTTCAAATAAAATAGTGTCATATTCTTTTGCTCTGTGTGCTATGATGTCTGTGTAATAAACTTCTGTATCATCATATTTGTAATCTACTAACTTCGTAGCGCCCAGATTGCGCATTTCTGTTAGTCCTTCACTTCTTGCTTGTCCTCGTGTTTCGGCGCTTATGATAACATCATTATAGTGCCAAGGCTCTTCTAAGTTTTTGACAGATATTTTCCAAGCTTTTTTAATTATCTCTTCTTTCATTTCTTCAATTTAAATATAAAACCTGTTGATACCTTATCTTTAAACATTTCCTCAGCCTCTGCTTGTACTCCTTCTGCCTCAATCATTCTTAGATATAAATCAGGGGATTTTAAACCAACTACTGCACATGTTTTATCTAATTGTAGTTGAACTGCTATTGCTTTTATCGCGGAAATTGTAAGGCCTACTCTTCTTGATTGTTCTTTTATCATAATGCATTTTTATCTATTGCTAATCCTTGCGGTATTAAACCATTAACATCTATCTTCCACTCATATAATTTTGATGTAAACCAATCTGGCGCGGAATCATTTCTATTGAAAATATATAAATACATTGAAATTAATTGTAACATATCATCTTGCTGAATATTGAATAGATAATAATTATCTCTAAACCAAACAGTCGGTAAAAACTTTTCTCCGTTGTATTCAATCTCCTTAGTCAAGTCGTGCGGATATAGTATAGGCGTACACTCGTTAAAGAAACCTAAAAGAGAAATACTGTTTTGACTTATATCTTCTGTGAAAAAATGTATAGTCATGACATCATTATTTAAGTGATGTATTCCTTCTAGATTAAATGGTAAATACCTGTAGATGTCTTTAAATTCTAAGTTTTTCATAATTTATTTTTTATAACTGTTACAATAGTTTCAGGGTTAATATACTGTTGTTTTAGATTAAGTCCTAAGAATGCGCCAGCCCCTCCTTCATGTTTTTGACAAAGTCTTTGAATACGTAATTTATCACAGCCATACCTATAGCTTATAGATTCCCACTCAATATTAGAATTTCCTATCGTAAAAAGCAGTTCATCTCCTTGATTACCACAAAGATCCATTGCAGTCATTTGATTTGGTTTAAGGTGTAATTTAAGCTGTTTCTCAAAAGAATCTCTATTTATATTTTTTCTAAAAGCTAATCCATCAAGGAATACTGTGTCTCCTAACTCAAAACCCAGTATAATATCTGACAGTCTTTTATTTGATAATTTTTCCATATTTCGCGCAAAAAAGATTTAAAAACAGTTTTATAAAAATCCAACACCTCTATTCCAATCACTAGACATCTCATCCAAATACTTCTGATATTCATCTTCAACTAAATGATAAGTACAAACATAATACAACTGCTCTTGAAAAGAAGGATATCGATAATGTTCATAATTAAACACCTCTGAATTATGAAGCTCTTGAAGAAAAATAAACTGTTCTCTAATTGTCTCCATAAAATTCTCATCATTTAATCCATAGTCAAGATCATCATACATATTCAAATGAGAAGCAATATCTTTACAATACAAATGACTTTTAAAAGTATAAACATCATCTATCTTATTACATTGCCTTTCGTATTGTGCGCCTTTTTCAATTTTTTCTAAACATAAATCACATCTATGTTCTTTTCTGGCCTTTAATATTTTTGAGCTTATTACTTGCATGACTAAGAATTTAAAGCTCCACAAATCTCACTATAAGCTGTCATTTTTTGGAAATATTCTTCATCAGACATTTTACCTTCTTTGTGAGAAATAACTATTTTTCTAACTTCATCTTTAATCATTTCTTCTAATTCTTGCTGTTTCATGTTTATCTGTTTTAATTTTTTGTAAATTTAGTTTATTTATTTTTATTGTGCAAGTTTTTAATCAGTTATTTCTACTTGATAATTATATAATGCCCAGTAACAACCTTCTGTTATTTTACCTCTGTATTTGTTAGCCACTTTCTTTATATGATTTTCCTTGTGAAATTTATAACATTCAAAAGCTTCTTCTGGAGTGTCAAAACGTTCTTTTTTATCTTTCTCTTGAAGTCTTGCAATATACTTTTTACCTGATTTATGAACACCTATCGGATATTTTCCTCTAGCACTATTAGATTTGGTAAGTAAAGCGTTAATCTCTTGTGGAACAAAGCAACAATTTTCTGGGCTGTAAATTTTATTACCTTTGGTTAAAATATCTTTGTCAACTTGGTAATTATCGACTCTATTCGTTTCATACCACTCCGCGTAATTTTGAAAATTTAACCATTCTTTACAAACAGAACATATAGTATAAGTAGGTTGAGTATTTTGTCTATTTTTAGAATAACACCTTTTTATCATGTCAGCCCATGCTTGATATACTTTACCTTTTTGTGAATTATATTTACCAATTCCAAAGTATCCAATACCGCATACAGACGGATGATAGGGATTTTTAATACTCCCATTTTTTATTTCACAAACTCTCGTATTTTTTAGAATTGTTTTATTAACATCGTTAAATTGTATTGTACAATTTGTTGCACTGAAAGATTCTATAATTAATACCCAATAACCTTCATTAGTTAAATATCTTTCTCCTGCCCTATTTCTTATTGGTCTGCCCATATCTTAAATAAAAATCCCCACTATTAAAAAGAGTTTTCCGAGAACTCAGATTAATAACGGGGAATAGTTTATATCTTTTAAAATATTGAATTTGATCTCGGAAATCTTATTCAACTATGCAAACTTACAATTTATTTTTCAATCTACCAAATTAATTACCATCTTTATTTAAAAACTGCCACATGGGAACTGAGAAAAAATCATTTCCTTTTACTTCACTATAATATTTTTTATTTTCATAGGCCGTTCCTGGGTCAATTAATTGATTTAAACTATTAGAAAATGGTGCAATTTTACCTATGCTACTTAGAACTTTACCTTCCTTCCAAGCATTCTCTTCAAGTAGTTTATTTAAGGATAATATTTGATCAAAAGATTGCAATGGAGTGGAGACCACGCCCCAATACTGATTAGCTATTCCCGTATTTGAAGAATGTAGCTCTCCTACAAGTCTATACGTAAGTAAGTTGGCCATTTGTAAAGCCCAATTCTCTCTTTTTGGATCATCGTCAGCAAGTCCTCTAAGTAGCATTGAAATTAGCATCACTGTATTAACAAATAACAAATCTACTGAAAGCCTCTTCAAATTAGACTTTCTTAGTTCCGATAACTCTATGCCTTGAACAACCTCTTCTTTTAAATCCTGAAGTTCTTTATTTTCAGCAGCTGTTCTATTAGATATTTGTTCTAATTCATTTATTCTTGATTCTTGTTCTGTGAAATTTCCATTATATTGATTTTTAAAAGCTTGAATAAACGGCACTCCATTTTGTTTCCATTCTCTTACAATATCATTCATCATTCTGTATATCCCAGAATAAGAGCCGCTTTCTAATTGTCTCGACTGAGTGTTAAATCCTTGAGGTTTAAATCTTTCTTCCGCAAGAACCACCATAAATCCTTTGAACATCATTATAAAATTAAGTAAAAAGTTTCGATTTGCGGCCACTTTGTCTTCATGAGATAACTGCAAATCTATTCTTACATTTAAATTCTTAATTTGAATCCTTATATCATTACTAAAACGAGAGATTTCTTCCTCTAGATCTGCATCTGAATATTCATTACCATTTGAATCCCTTAATATAGATTTAAGCTTTTCTCGGTTAAAACTCACTTCTCCATTATCTGAAACATCTTGGAAATCATAAATAACAGTATTTTCATTAGACCATTTTTCTTTTATTTCGGCATTAGTTATTTTTAAATTAGCAGTTCTTTGATTACGTTGAAAATCTGTGAATTTTACTAATTGTCCCTCTACAATTCGGAAATCATTTAAAACTGTAAGCATTCCTTTACCATACAGAGGGTAATTTACAGCTTGGTAAAGTATCATTGAACTTTTTGACAAAAATCTAGGGAAAGCGCTAAATTTAGAACCATACAAACTATTTTCCATTTCAAATGCCCCCCAAAATTGACCAACAGAGTTTAACTTAGATTTTGTTTGGACGGAGTTTATCTCTGTCATTGCCTTGCCAACCTGATCATGGTATAAAGCACTTCCTCTTTTAAATGAGTCATTATTTATATATTGCCCTACAATTCTTTCGACTGTCTGTTTACTCTTTGCAGAAAGAAAAGCAGTTGCTGGTATGACAACACTTGATCCTAAACCTTTGAACCTAAGGAAGCTACCTAGTCCTTCCACGACCTTCGCACCATCTATTTTGCCGACAAAAGGCACATCAATTGTAGCTGTAGCGGCTTGTTTTATACCGAAGAAATCGTTATCTAGCGCTGATTCTAATGCTTTATACCTATTAGTAGCTGTCCCTATTTTCCCATCAGCATTAGTTCTTGTAGAAGCTTTGTCTATGATGGCCATAGCATCTCCAAAGTATTTTACTCTGGAAGCATAGATATTTGCAGCTTTATTTGTCATAGCAAGTCCGTGGAAAATATCCTCTGTGATATCTGTTTGATTTTCTAATCTCGCATAAAAAGGTTTTGGAATACTTTTGTTTGCGGTTCCTAATCTATTATCCCCCTGTATCTGGTCATCCTCAGTATATGTGGTTATGTTCTCAAAAGCATCTTTTATAGACTGCCCTGACAAACTTTTTAATCCTCCTAAATAACGTTCAATTCCTTGTTTTCTGATTTGCGGAGTTAAATAAATATTATAACTCGAATCTCCATCCATGAGTGCAATTTGATCCTTTCTTAGCTTTATTGTAGCTTTGTAAACTTCAAATAGTTTTTCATTTTTTGTGGCCGAAATATAATTACCTTCATTATCTCTTGTAACAGTACCAAATAAACTATCAAATTCTGTATTTTTATATTTACTTAATTTAGGTTGTTGGCTCCCCATTCCCGAATTAACAATATAGTTTGGATTCATTTGAGAAGTATCTTCGTCTTGAAAACTGTAATTTGGTTTTACTTCTACGTATTGATATTGTCCCTGCTCTAAATTATTTAGGATTTCGTTTACAGGTTTATCACTGTTTAAATCATTTTGAAATTCTACATATCCTTGTGGTGTGTATCTTCTATAATAAGGTAGTAATCTGCTTTCTGCAAAACTTCTTACAAACTGATTTTTAGTTGTTGGTTCAAGTAAATCTTCTTTAGACAGATTTTGTTCTTCTAATTTTCTCATTACAGATTTAGGAAGAGTTTCTCTAAAACCGTTTATGTAACTCTCTATGCTATCTTGCATTTGTTGAGTTGTTTTTCGGTTTTTTGCAGTCATGTTTGCTTTTGCTTCTTCCGCGATTTTATTAGTTAAAATCTCAAGTTCAACTCCCGCTGTATCTATTATATCAAGTCCTAAGTCTAAGAGTCTTTTATTCCAGGACTCATTTATTCCCGAAACTCCCTCTACTAAATTCTCAATATCTTCAGAAGTAATATCTGCTGTTAATTCTCTTGCTTCGGCGTAAAGTTCTTCTAAATTCTCTTGAATATCCCTCACTGTTTGTCTGGCCAATTCAGGCATGTTCTCAACATCAGTTTCTGAAGGATTTGAAGATTTAGTGTAAACTTTAATAATATTTTTAAGTCGGAAACTATTTGCTTTAATATCTTCTATTAAGTCTTCATTTCCACCTATGTCTTCAAGCTTATCTACTAATCCTTTATTATTGCCAAAACTATCCCAGAAATCGCTTGAAAAGCCTATTTGAGAGTTTAATTGTAATGCTTGGATTTGAGTTTGCCTGTCGTCTTTACTTAGAATTAAATCTATGAAAGATTGTGGTAATTGAGAACTTCCTTCAGGTGTTGTGTTATCGTAAGAATTATCTAATTTGTTTAAGTCTAAAGCTTGTCTTGAAGGTGCTGGTAATTTATCAATGTCACCAATAGATTCAATGATTGTTTTTCCTTCTTCGTTTTGGCTGTATTTTAAACCTTCTTTTAGATTTCCAAGCTCATCTATAAAGCTTTTAAGTTGTTTCCTTTCTAAATTTAAAGTGTTTAACTGTTGTATACCTTGACCGCTAAGTAAAGTTAAATCTATCTTACCGTTAGAATCTCTTGCTCTTTCTGTTATTCTTCTTTTGTCGGCGTTTAGGCCTTGAAGAATGTTTTGAGTATTTTTAGAAATATTTAAATTGACAAATTTTTGTTCTAATTCAGCATAATACTCATCTTTCATTCGGCGCTCAGACTCATTTTCATTTAGCTTTCTTGTAGCTTCATAAATACTGTCTTTTTGCTCATCTGACCATTCTAATGTACCTTTACTTCTTTTATTTAGAATTTCTTCATCTTTAAGTTTAGTATCGGTAAATACTTTTTTATATTCTTGCAAGAAGTTTTCATCTAACTGTTTTTGATAACCTGCAATATCTCTTTCTGACAAGAAATACCCATCTTTAACAAATGTAGAAATAATTTTTTCGTCGAATCCATTATCATAAATAACTTTTTGCCAGTTTTTAATCTGATTATGGTCTGCGCGTGATCCTTCAGAAATCATTCCTGTCTTAACAGTTGCAAATAATGACATTAAGGCATCGGGTGAGTTGTTGAGAGTCCCAAAAGTGGAGCCTATCCAGCTAATGTCGTTCTCTGCTGAAATACTCCATCTAAGCATAGCCTCTTTTTCTCTAGCACTTAAGCCCCTGTCAATCGTAACGGCATTAATTTGCTTCTCAATACTTTGTTGTTGAGTTACATCTCTTTGTGCTTTTAAGTTAGATATATTTTGAATTGAGTCTCCAATGCTTTTAGATAGTGTTTGCCAAACAGTTAATTTATTTAAAGTGGTGTCATCTTCAATCAGTTTTTTGATAACTCCAAGAGTTTGTGTTGTTTCCCCTATAAGATTTTTAAAGATCATTACTTCTTCTTGTGATAAGTCGTAATTTTTTCCTTTGTCTTGTGAATCTTTTATCGCGGCGAAAAGTCTATTAACATTATTATCTGCAATTCTGGCCACCGTAGCCACAGCATGTACTTCTAATTTATCATCAAGTTCTTTTTGTACAGCTAAAAGTCTATTTTTATTGAATTGAGATCCTTGTTGATTTCTAGATAAATCATCATTTTCCCTACTTAAAATATCAATTTGTTTTTTAGTTTCTTCCGCGATTCTCTTAGCGTTTGTAGATGTATCTAAAGAATAAAATCTTTTTCGATTATTATCTAAGTTATCTAATTGTAATCCACTAATATCCCCTGTATTTAAAATATCTTGAATATCTGTAATAATTCCATTTAAATCGGAAATATATTGTGGCTTGAAATAAGAAGCAATATCTTGAAAAAACTGTTGTATAAATTGAATTGCGCTATTGAAGAAATTTTGAGTTGTTTCAGAAACAGGCGCTGATTGTTGAACAGCATTTAAAGCTATTTTTCCTAAGACTTCTTTACGAACAGCCATTTCAGTTTCTTCTGCATTGTATTCTCTGCTGTAAACTTCTCTATATGTTTGCGCAAATTCTTTATATTCTTCAGATTTATCTATGTTTCTAAGTATGTTTTCAAGTCTTTCTTGCGGAAGTGCTTCTACTATAAAGTGAATTGTTTCTTCAGTTAAGTTTTCTAGTGTTTCCGCTCCTGTTTGAAAAGCAATAACTCTTTGTGCGATATCTGCTAAAGCCTCAGCCTGGATAGGCACAGAGTTTCTAATTTGGAATTTCTCAGTGTAATTTGTAATTGAAGTTACAGTTACACCCATATTTTTAAGAAGCTTATATAAAGATAGTTTAACTTCATCTTCTGTTTTTACAGTTTCTGGTTGCTCTTCCTCTGAAGTTTCTCTATATAAAGGTACATTTCTTTTATATTCTCTTTCCGCGAAAATCTCTTCATAATTCTCATAACGAGCTTTAAGTTCATCAATTGACAGTTCGTCTAATTCTTGCGCATCAATTATTTGTCTTTCTCCACTTTTAGTATAAACTGCTGTTTTACCTAAATTCTCATTAAGTCTTACAGTTGTTCCAGAAACTTCAATTCCTAAAGAACCTAAATTTGTCATTGCCGAATTTGCCAATAAATCTAAAGAAACATTTTTCTTCATTTCGCTTTGACCCTCACTCTGAAGCAAATACTCATTACCTATCTTCACTCTGGTTTCAGCCATTGTTCCTTCCAAAATAGAAGCCTGTGTAAACCCATTAACCGAAGATTTATCTACGTTTTTGGTTACAGACATTACAGAAGTGAATTCATTATTTGAAGTGAATCCTAATTCTATTTTTTGGCCGTCTACTGCTTCTTTTAATGCGGATTTTAAAGAACTGAATTGTTTTCCATTTACTTCATGAACGAATTGGATACCACTTTCATTTATTGAAGGGTTACTTACAAAATCTTGAAACTGTTGTAAATCTTTTGCCGAACCTAAAACATGAATTTGATTACTATTAGGAACAACAATTTCATCCATATTGTTATTGGTAGTGTAAGATACAATTACGCCATCATACCCCTCATTTTCTAATTCTTCGCTGGTTTTAGGAGCTATGATAGTTTTAGAATTTCTATATAAAGGGTTGGTTATATTTAGAATTACATTTTTAACAGCTCCTTTTCTACCTGTATCCATATTAATTGAATACCCTTCAGCTTTAAAAAAATTATCTGTAAAATAAAATCCTTGGCCAAAATCCCCTATAGTTTTATTTCTGTCACTTTCTGTACCTATTTGAGTGGCATCAAAGTCTTCAAAATCTCTTTTTGTGCCGTGATAAACTACATCTTTTAATTGACTTTGAGGAAATATCTGAGATAGATATTCTTGATATTGTTCAGCCGTACCTATATTAGATAAATCTTGGTTTTGATTATAAATAGAAGAAACTCTGGGTGTAACTTCTTTTGCTGTTTTATCTATTTTCGGCGAATAAATGTTTTTGTATAGTTCTAATGCTTTTTCAGTGTTTTCTACAAATGGATTTGAAGCAACACTTATAAAAAGTCTACTTTCATTTCCATTTTGATCTAATACTTTTGTTATTATTCCTTCCGAATTTCTATCAACTTTACAAGCCATAATTTATTTTTAGTTTTTTATTTGTGCAAATATACACTTTTTATTTAGAACAATCTATATTTTCATCAAAATTATTTTGCTCTGCTTTAGTTAAAATGTTTTTTGTTTCTATTTCTGACACTGAATTTATTGAAGGATATTGACTTGGATCTACATTAATAACAGGTGCTTCCATATTTAATTCATAAAAATTAGGATCTGTTTTTGGTAATTTAGAGAATAATTCATCTGCTGTACGCTCATATACATCTCCATTTATACTTATAAAATCCTCTGTAGTTTTTGTTTGAATAGTTTCGTTGTTTATTTTTGTATATCCGTTCTTATATGCTTCTAATGCTCCTCCATTGGCGTAATAATCTCTCATATTTTGCGTGGTAATTTCATCTTCACTTGCTTCTAAATCTACATTAAAATTAGTGTTTTTAGATAATAAGAAGTAATTTCTTAGATCTTCATTATCTTTCAAGTAATCATTCATTTCTGCAACACTAATCTCATCAGTGTATCTTAATGTGATGCCTTTCTGATTAAAAACTAAATTTTGTAAAACGGGATGAATTTCTCTCAGTTGTTGGTTTCTTACTTCCGCGATATAATCTGTTGTTAAGTATTCTGCATTCGATATATTTAAAGCCGAAGTATCTGCTATTTTTTCTTGTGAAATTGTTAGCACTTCTTTATTTTCTATGCCGAAATATGTTTTATAGTAGATGAGTTTTTTAACTGTATCTGCATCAAATTCAGAATCATTCGTTAAAACATCGACCATTTGGCTTTCAACATATGAATTTAAGTCTTCTAGTACAATATTCTTATTGTTTACATCACCCTGAACAGTATTTTCTGGAAAAACATCTAAATTATTTGACATTAAATCTTCAACTTCTTCTAAAGTTTTTGTATTCCCATCAGTTTTTATGTAAACATTATCTTGTATTTTTAAAAGTCCATTATCTTTAAATGCTTTGTGTTCGGATGATGTTGTGTCTAAAGAAATAAGAGGTAAATCTCTATATTTAGGTTCTACTTTAACTACTTCTCTTTCTATTGTATCCACTACATTGGTAAAATCCTGATAAGTATTTACAAAATGATTTAAACTATCAGGCGTTGGGTTATTCAACATGAAATCTAAAGCTCTGGTAACATCCAAAACTTCTTCTTGTGTTTTTGTTTCATATGAGTCGGCCAATCCTGTTAAATCAACATTTACATCAATAGCTTGTTTTTCAATGTCTTTCAATAGTGTTTTTATAGCTTCTGGTGACGAATTCCAAACTTCTGGCGTATAGCCTTCAATATTAGATAAACTTGTCTGTAAACCGTTATTTGTAGGTTCTCTTAGTGTTGCTTCTAAAGTATCTTGAACACCTGTATTTATTTTATCTTGAAGTCCCTCTTCTGTTTCTTCTTTTACCGCAATATTGTTAAATTCAGACATTTCTTCAAATAACGCAGTATCTGTTTTTAAATAATCTAAATCACTTGCATCTAAAGCTTCATTAAATTCCTCCTCAGTTTTTATCCCGCCTAATTCCTGAATTGCTTCTGTTTCATTGATAAAAGGGTTTTCCAGATTACCTTGTTCATCAACAGTTATGAAGTTAGGATCGGCATCTTGATAATATTCACTGTTTTTAATTTGTTCTTTAATGTCTTTTGACTTGTTTGTGCTGTAATTTAATTCATTTAATAATTCATTTGCTTTTTTAAATAAGTCTACTCCAATTTCTTTTTTGGTTTTTTGTGATGCGCCTTTTATTGCTGTTTTTAAAGTGTTAATATTTTGACGCATTATAATATCACTATCTCCTGGTAAAATAGGATTTTCGTCAAAAGTCTGAGTAAAATTATTATCTAATTCAGAATTATTTATGTAAGCACTATAAAGTTCTTTTGCAACTGTATTTAATTCTGATCTTATCTCTATTTCTCTGGCTTCATTTGCTTGTAAAAACTCTTTATACCCTAATACATCGGAGTCTATTTTATTAGACATGCTAAGCATTATCTTACTGGTTTGAAAAGGACTGTTGTCTAATCTTATTGCAATTGTAGCGTCATCTATTAAATTCTCTTTATTATAGTTTTTTGTGGCGAATTGTTCAACATCTACAAACTGTTTTATTTTAGATAAATCTGATAAAGCATTAGACGTTTCCTGAGAATCAATCCAATTTTCTTTATCTGTAAAATCAATTCCATAAGATTGTGGATCTAATCCATTTTGAATCAGAGCATCTACCAAAGTTTTTGCTTTTATTGCAGTTGTTGCTTCAGTACTGTTGAAAATATCTAAAACTGATTTAGATATATCCACTGTAACTGAATTTAAACTCACTGGAAATCCAACCACTTTACCATTATAATTAAAAGCTATAAAAGGTATTTTAGCGTCTTTATTAGAAGTACTTATTTTGTTTATAAATTGGTTTACATCTATTTTTATTGTAGAAGTTACTTGACCATTTTCAATAAATCCTTGTCCTACTACATTTTGTAAGCTTTCTTTTGTGAAAGGATTATTTTTAGTAACTGTTTCTTCTCCTGATTTTTGTAAAGTAATTTGTGGTGCCCCTATAAAAGTGATTTTAGCAGTCATTTTTTGAGGTAGCTTTATAAGTCCTTTTTTACCTTTTGTAAACTCGGCCGCAGACTGTCTTAACTCACTTAAAGGTATACCAATGCCTTCCGTACTTTCCTTATCATAAGGCGCAGGAAGTGATCCCAAAAGTTTTCCGTTCTTCATTACATAAATATGAATCTGTTTAGCTAGTTCTTTACTTGTCAAACTATCATTGAAAGCATCTGTTGAACTTACAAATAAATCTAAGGTATCTCCATTTTTAACTGCGTTTACAGCCTCTTCATCTACAGAGTAATTAGTCCCGTCAGTTTGTCTGTAATCAAAATCAGATGGGACATTTTGATAGATTTCATTTCCTTGAGAATCTAATCCTAGTAATTGTGAAATGGCCGAAGAATTAGTTCCGAAGTTTTTAATAAGTACATTTGATTGAGGTGCAACAGCAAGCCATTCTTTTAATGTAATATCTTGTCCCCCTTTGTCATTTATTCTTCCCGTAAGTCTTTGTCCGTTATTTAAATCAATTTCAAAGGTATTGTTTGAATTAACAATCATATTGGAACCAGGGAAAAAACTTGCTAAAGTTTCTACTCTGATATGACTAAACCTTATATTTTGATTTTTAATTGTAGCTAAAGCATTTGTAGGAGTTTGTAATCCTCTCACAGAAGAACCTAAAGAATTCGCTTGTTCATCTATAGCATCAACAACAGATTTATAGTCTTTATCTATTAATTCAGTTTTAGTTGTATCTCTAACAGCTTGTGTTTGAAGACTGTCAATTAAATCTAGCATTTCTGCAACACTTTGCTCATCATTTGAAACTGTTCCTTCTAGTGTTAGCCAATCATTTAACCTTGTTTGTAAAACTTTAAGTTGGTCTATTTCGGCAATAGTTAATCCTAAATTTTTATAGAAATTTGATGGTCTGCTTACAATTCTATCTGTGTTTGGCTCTACTCTTCTGTCAATTTTAGAAAGTAGATTTTCATAATTTCTTATGTCTGATTCTGAAGGTTTTGTTTTCCCTTGTTCGGCAAGATCTGTTCCAAAATATTGAGTTAAATAATCATTTGAACCAATTATTTCAGCAATTTTATTTTGTAACTGTTGTAAAGTAGTTAGATTTGTAACTGGTGTAACTTCTACATTATTTGGAATAGTGGCTACTGCATTATCTTCAATTTCTTTTTGGTATGCATCATAAATAGCCTGATCAGCTGAGGGCAATTGAATTCCTTTTCTTACTTCTTCCCCTAACTGTTGTTTATACGCTTCTGAAACAGGTTCTCCATTCTCAAACGCTCTTCTTTCTATTAGATTCTGATTTTCCTGAAAAACTACCACTGTATCAGTTTTCCACTTCTCTAAAATATCGGTGAAATATGATGCAGTTGACTCATTAAGTTTAGTATTTTTATTCAGTAACTTACTAACCCACCCATTTATAACTTTTACTCTGGTGTTTGGATTTACAATAGCTTGAGTAGTTTTCTGATAATTTTTAATGTGGTCTACAGCTTTTGATTGTGCTTGTAAAGCTTTTTGAATTTCAAAGAATTTTTCTGGATCTGATAATTTTATATCTGCTAAAGTTGCTCTTAATTTATCTAAATTTTCATTTTGAGTAGTGAACATGTCAACAGTTATACTTGCATCTGTATAATTTTTTATGCCTATTGCATCTAAAGCTAGTTGTTTTTCCGTTTGTGCCTGTGTTCTTTCTTCTTGTATTGCCGTAATCTCCTTATTGATGTCAATTAAAGCGTTTGCTCGTGCTTTGTTGTCTTCTGTGTCTGTTAACTTACTTGCTTCAAATTGTCTATTTAAAACTTCTTTTTCTCGACGATCTAAAGATTGTAAATGTAAATCTAATTGAGATATTTTTAGAGTTTTTTCTTTTGGCGCTAAATCTAAAACTTGTTGTACATCTAAAGCTTCTGTAATGTTTTCTACATTAACTGAATCAGTCACTAAAGATTTAACGTGAGAAATTAAATTTTGATTTATACGCATAGCCGTTTCTCCCATAGTCATACTATAGGCCATTGCTCTTACTACTTCTCTTGTAGAAGTTTTATCTAATCCTGCGATTTCTGTTTCACCTAATAAAGCTTGAGAATAATTTAAATTCTTTTGATGTTTATCTGAAATTTCTTTATACTCAGCTATTTTTTCTTCTTTAAATACCTGGGCTTGTTCTTCGGCTTCTTGACCTGTACCTAATCCTAATTCTTTAGCTAATTCGTCATTTTTAACAGCATTTATTTGACGTTGAAAATCAAAAAAGCCTTCCTGTACGCTACTTATAGCTTGATTACGTTCTATGTGAGCTATGGCCGATTCCGCATCAGCTAGTAATTCTCCTGTTAAATCACCTCTTTGTATTGCTTGTTGTTTTGATTCTTGAGAAGCCTGTATTTTATTATTTGCAATTACATTATTTATATGGTTATCTGCTGTAAATGCATTAGCGTAGTCAACTGTTCTTTGTGTTTCTTCTCTCTCAGCTGTAACATCTCCAAATTTAAATCTTGAATGCACTCCTGCACCTAATACCCCAACAATAGCTCCTACAAGTCCTTCTGAAAGTCCTTCTTTTGTGCCATAAGTGTCTTGAAGTGCTTCTGTAAATGCATCAGCCACTCCATAAGTTGTTTTTGTTTTTTCGGGGTCAAAAGCATTTAGCATGTATTTTTCGGCAGTTTGTGAAACAACTCTTTGTCCCATTTCTTCTTGTGCTTCTGGAATTGCTGCCCCTAATACTCCCCAAACTTTACCTGCTATTCTTTGTCCTTTAGTTGCCTCTAAAGCTTTATACAATATTTTACCTTCTTCTGTAATTGTTTTATCAAATCCAATGCCTAATAAGCTTCTTTTTAGAAAGCTATTACCTACATTTGGATTAACTGTTTTACCTATTAATGCATTTCCAAATTGGGCTAAATTAGAGGTTCCTACAATAATCATATTAGCTCCAAAAACATAATTTCCTGTTGTAGTTAATTGGTCTTTGAAAGCAGAATATTCTTCAGGTGTTGGATCAACTCCATTTACTTTTTGATAATTTTCAAGCCAATCATGTTCTGTGGAATTCATATATTGGCGCGCTTCCATTCCAGCCTCATAACCTGCTGAACGTGTTGCTACCAAAGCTACATCCGATATTTTTCTTATTTTATATGCATTTATAGAAGTAGTTTTATTTATCTCTCCTATCTTACCTAATATCTGATCACTTACTTTTCTACCTAACGCTGTAGTTTCTGCTTCTAGTAATGCTGTAGATGATCCTTTAGACAATATTTTTGCCGCGTTTAAAGCTTCTAAAGTTTTTGCTTCCCCTCCAGCTCCTTTAATTGTCCACTTTGCTAATTTTGCTAATTGACTTTCTTGCGCTAATAACCCTACTCCTCCTGTTGCCGCTGTCCATATTCCCTCTGAAATAAGTAAGCCCGCTGTAAATGACAGTCCTCCAAATACTTTATCTGCCCAGAAATTAGTTGTAGCTACCTGACCAAATAAACTTGCATTATTTTCTTGTTCTGTATAATAATTTGGTAATTTGTAGTCAAGTTTAACATTCAAATCATCTAAATAATTGTTGAAATCTGTATTATATGCTTCGGATAAACTTCCTTTAGATATCCCTTCAACTAAACTGTCAACGACTCCTAAAGTCCCTCCTAATACAGCAACACCTGTTTTACCAAGTAACTTACCAAATCCGTTTGTCCATTTTTCAGATGTTGTTTGTTGTTGTGCCAGTCTTTCTTGGTTATTTGTGCCTGGGATAAAATTCTCATACCTTCCTATATATTCTCCATTAGAAAGAGGCGTGTAAGCTTCATTGTAAGACTCATTAGCGTATCCCTTCAATGCTCTTGGCTCTTCTTTAAATTGACTTCCAAATAAAGAGGGTGCTTGTGCAAATGGATTTGAAGATAAGTCAGGCTGAACTTCTTTTTTCCTTACATCTTGTGCAATAAAAGTGGTAGGTGTAGTAATAACAGGAGCCACTGTTGCATCTGCTAGTAATTGAGTATCTATTGGATTATAACCTGCTGTAGTTGGTTCTGCCATGTGCTTATTTTAGTCTGTTTAAAACTGTGTCTATTTCTTTAGGGTTTTGTTGTAGGTATTCTAATACTGCTTCTCCCACTAATATTTGTGGATATTGTTTAATAAATAAAAGAAGTTGTTTATCCATTACTTGTTTACCTGTCTCTGTTTCACTTAGAAGTAATGGCGCTCCTCCTTTTTTAAGAGATACAGAAGTTGTCCATTGTCCTTGAACTGGAGTAGCACTAACGGTAAATTTATTGTAAGCATCTTTTGACATTAGTGCTGTTAAAGCTTCAATTTTTTCTACGGGAATTACCGCTTGTAATTTTTGTTTATAAACTTGATCTGTTGTTGGTTGAGTTAAAAAATAACTTGGATTAACTTTAGAACCCATTTGAAAATTCACTCCTAATGTACCTGAAATAAAATTACTTGCTTTGTTTAAAGCTGATTTTTGTTGCATATCTAAAAATTGAATATTTTCATTATTTATAGGAGTTGTATAATTACCTGCTGTAACTTGTCTTGATTGTGCTTCATTTAGAGCCTGTGCATTTAAAACATTATATAAATCATCTCCTCTTTTAACTGTGTATGTTCTGGCACTTCCAAATATTCCTTTAACACCTTCTTTTAGACCTGATTGTATAACTTCAAAACTTCCATCATCTGTTCTTCTAAAACTAAGTCCTTTTTTGGGATCAAAAGCTACTTCTCCTTCCATTTGAGGAATTGCGTTAATTATCTGTTCTTTTACTTTATCATTAGTAACTGTTGCTAACTTATTTGTTGTTACAATTCCTTTTCCTTTATCGGCCACTATTTTATTTCTTCCTGACAAAGAGTCTTCTCTTAAACTGACAGATCCGAATGGATTTAAAGTTGTTCTCACTCCCGCTCTATCTGCTAGTGTCTCTAAGCCATTTAATACATTTTCAAAAACTGGTATTTTTGTAGGGTCTGCCAATAATGTTTTTTGAAGATTATCCCACCCTCCGTTTTTATTTACAAAGTCTTGTGCTTGCCTTACTTCAGGAGAATCTGCTGTTTTACTCATTATAGGTATACCATAAGCACCTGTTGTCTCTACTCTTCCTAAAGAATTTAGTTTTTGTCTAAGAGAGCTTACATATTTTGCAGGATCTTGTTTGAACACATTTACTGTTTGTGTATTAGATTCTTTTAAAACTGAGGCCATATCGTTTCTTCTAACATAAGCTTCTAATATTTGAGAATACTGTTCAGGAAATAAGTTAGATAACCCTGATTTACTAAATGCTGTCTTTGCGGCAGTTGCTGGAGCATATCCGCTCTTTATAGCTTCTGCATAATTTGCTTGATATGATTTTTTAGTATTATCATCTATTCCCCCTCCTTGTAGTGTATTATTCGCCAAAGAAACAATTCCGACACTTTCTGTAGCGAAATCTTTTACTAATGTGGTGTATGGATTAGTTTCGTCTACATTTTCCACAGGTAAGTTTGAAAGAGAAATTCCTGTACCTGATCCAACTGCACCTACGGCTTCTTTACTTATTTCTTGTTGTAGTTTTGTCATTTCTAAAGCATGCTTTTGTACCGCTCTTGATTCGGCAGAATACTTAAGTTCTAAATCTTTAGCATCATAAAAAGCAGCATCTGTATCATAAGTAACAGAGGTTTTAGCTCCTGCCATTTTTGCAAAAGTAGTTTTCCAATTTGTAGTTTCTAAAAATCCCCCTATTGAAGCGGAATTGTTAGGGTCAATACTTTTAAAACTTTGTAAATATTGTGATTTTCTATCTTCTTCTGCTGTTTTATTTCTAAATGCTTGGTTTCTTTGTTCTTGTGTTAAGTTTTTATTATTATAATCTACATTATACTTTTCAATATTTGCATTTAAGTTTTCTTCTACGTTTTTTGTATATGATTTAAATGCTTCTTGAGCAACTGCTAATCCATTTTCTCCTTGGTATTTAGCCCAACCATTTATCTGTAATTGTTTTCCTTCTTGTGGGGATAGTATTTGAGGCATGTAAGCCAATATTTCAGATTCTGTAAGTCCTTTAACAGAAGTTGTTTTTGTCCTTCTTACACCATCACTATCAGTAAACGGAATTTCAACTGTTTCTTCTCCTTTTAGTTCTTTAAATGCCTTTGCTTTTTCTAAGGCCGATTTATTTACATCAATGTAGTTTGTATATTGAAGTGCTCCAATTTTATCAACCTTATTACCCTGAGCATCTCTACCTTGAAGATAGTTAGCAATTCCTGCTTGCTCTTGGGCAAATGCGTAATTTACATCGGAATAACTACCATCGTTTTTCTCTCTTTTTTTCTTTATTTCCGTGTCAAAATTACGAATAGACTGTGAAATGCCAATTTGATCTAAAGTGTAATCATCAATGGCCATATTGGTATAAGCGTTGATTTTATTTGTTAACCCACTTTTTGCCCAATTTATCTTCCCACTTTTATTTACTTCATCAATAAGTCCTTGAACATTTTGAGCAAATCTATCTTTGTCTTCTTGTCGTAATAATAGATTTTCCTGCACTTTTAATTGAACAAGATTATTATTATACTTTTGTAATCCGTTATCGTACTTACCCTGATTAACAGAAAGTGCCTGATTAAGTAAATTTAGATTTATTGGACTTTGATATTCTTGTGGAGTATCAGGAGTGGATAAATAAGATGCCATATATTGTTGTTTATTAAAACGCAAAATCCCACCCTATTTATATAAGATGGAATTGCGAAATTACGTTATTTATTTGAGATTTGCAAATTAATTATTTTTTGCACTACGTTTAAGTTCTTTGAGTGCCTCCAAAACGTTTCTTTTTAGCTTGGACATTAAATTTTTGTAAAGTTTTCTTTGCATCTAATAATCTTTGATACTCATCTTGTGGACTTGCGCTGTAATTAGTAGCTAAATCTAAATTAGTCATAGCAACTCCATCAGGGGTATATCTAGCATTGTCATACATGGAATTTATTAGGTTTACAGAGTTTACAGTGTTATAATTACCTAAATTTACTTTTTGAGCAGTATTATAATAATTTCTAAGATTCTGTTGAGTTATTGCATCGGCTTTTAATATTCTACCTTCATAACTTAATAAATCACTAGCTCTTGCGTCTTCCTCTCTGGCTTGTATTTGTGCATTTGCTGCATTGGCCTGAAATGTAGAAGCTTGATTTTGTCCTGCGACTTGACCCATTACATTATTTAATTGAGCTTGTGTATTAGCTTGAACTTGTGCTATTGCTGAGGCTCTTTGCGCATCTGGTAAACTATTTAAACTCTCTATTGTTGAAGCTTCTTGTCTTCTGATTTCATTCACTTGTGCATCAGGTGAAACTAATGGTGCTTCAATTCTATCATACCTTCTATTTATTTTTAAAGCCCCTTGTAAACTATCTGGCAATAAAGGACTTTGGTCAGGTAAATTTAGTAATCCTTGTGTATTTATTTCCTGATTGTTTGCTGTAAATGATGGGAGTTTATTGGTTGGAGAAGGCTTGGTTGCCAGAGGTCTTGAGTCAGGTGTTACTTCTGCAATTCCATAATCAGCTGATGTATCCCCAATAAGACCTTCAATGTTATCTAAATTTTTAATACTAGGAGCAGAAAGTTTAGCTCTTAAAGGTGAATTTTTTAGTTGTTTAACTGTTAATATTCCATTGTCGGCCAACAACTGTTTTTCTTCTGGTGTTACTAGGTTGATTTGCATTGAGTATCTTCCAGAAGTGAAGTTGCCTAATTTTTCATCATACCCTCTAATAGCTCTAGACTGATCTGTTTCTCCTGTTGTATCTGGTAAAAAAGTCTCTTCTGTTAAATATCTTTGAGCTTCTTTAACTGCATCTGAATTAAAGTTATTAGGGTTATTTATGATAGTTTGAGCTGAGTCTTTCATATTCTCATCTATCAATCTTTGCACATTCCCTACAATTTCAGATTGTTTGTTTAAAGGCACATTCCCTTTTAACTTTACATTTCCTTTTGAGTCAACTGTTATCAATTGTTTAAATCCAGGATCAGAGTTAATAATATTTGGAAAATTATTATACAGATTTTGAAGAGCTTCTTGTGTTTTAACCACTCCATAAGCTTCTGTATTAGCTGATTGCTGTTCTCGAATATTTTTACTGTAAGGATTTAAGTTACTAGTTACATTGGCTGTTCTATTTCCTCCGTTTTGAAATTCATAAAGTAATTCTTTTACTTTTTCTTGCGGAAGATTATATTTTTTAGAATATCCTATAATTATATCCCCATTATAAAGGCCTCCATTTTGCATAATGGGTTTTGTAATTTCCTCTGCATTATGACCTACTTTAGAATCTTCTTGTAAATTAAATACTTCATCAAAAAAGCTTTTACGTGCTTCTATTATAGGTAATTTCTCTTGCTCTAATTCTTGAAATTCTTCAGTTAGGAAATTTACATTAATTCTAATTGTATCTTCTAAGTTTGGATTATGTAATAATTTATCTGCTTGTTTTTGAAGTTTTGAGGCTATGTCCTCTTGTTCTTTAATAATTTTATCAAGCCCTGTTTTTCTGTTGAATTTGTCAATTACATCTGCATAAGTGTTTGTAGACTTAACTCCTAAATCATATTCTTCATTGAATTTTTTAGCGCCTTCTTTACCTATTTTTAAATGGTCGGAAATAATTTGAGAGTCTTCTGGTAATTGTTCTGCTGTAAGTTCAATACCTCCTTTTTCATGAGTAGCTCCTAATGCTTTTTGGATTGTTCCATCAGGTTTTTTTATATATTCATCTTTTTCAATTTCAGCTACCTTATCTCCTTCTGGAGTTTCAGCTACATATTCTCCTGTCGCTACCTTATTTTCATCTTTTTTTTTTAATCTGCCCCCGTCTTTCATAAATGCTTGAGGCTCTTGAACAGGTGGTGCTTGACTTTGTTGTAAGGTAGAAACCATTTCTTGAAGTGCAGCTTGCTGTTGGTCTGGTGGTAATTGTTGTAGTTCAGCCATTATTGCTTGTGGGTCTTGGCCTGTAGACTCTGCAAAAGCTATTACAATATCTTCTGGACTAGGGGTTGATTGCTGCCCGCCTTCCTGAAAATATCCACCTATTTGTAAAGACTGAGTTGCAGGTACAGAAGCTTGTCTTGATTTCTGTTGATATTCATTTAGAATATTTTGTCTTCTATTGGCCGTACCTAATCCTGAAACAAGATTTCTTCCTAATCCTGTTGCTAATTTAGTTGCTGAGACTCCGATATCAAAAGCATTTCCTGTTCCGATACCTTGGCCTAATTTATAAGCTGCGCTAGGAATATCGAAGCCTCCATATGGGTTAAAATAAGAAAAATTTTCTGTTACATTTGGTGTTTGAGTAGGCGTTTGTAGTGGGTTTCCATTCATATCGTATTGATCTCTTTGATCTACAACACCATCTCCATTATTATCCCCTTGAATATATTCTGATCCTGTATCTTGGACTCCATAAGTATTAGGAGTTGTAATTTGAGGTGGAGTAGAATATGGGGATAACTCATTAGGATTGTAGGTAAATCCATTATTTGTAGTATTCGGTAGAGGATATTGTTGAGCTAACTGATTAGAATAAGTACCAAATTCATTAGTGTCAAACTGATTTGTTGTTGGTGGTTGCAGTGTTATTGGTTGTGGAGTATACCCTAGATTACTAGGCGCTGTGAAGTTCCCTCCTATTTGCATAGAAGCCATACCTGTTGCAGTAGTGCCTTGACGGTTTTGATATTGTTGGTAGGCAGGGGAAGTTTGGTATGTTTTCCATTGACTGTAAGGTATTCTTTGATAATCTTTACCTTCTACTGCTGGCGCTTTACCTAAGAAATTCTCTGCTCTGTCTGTGTACCAAATTTTTCTGTCTGTAAATAAACCGTCCGAGGTCACGTCTTTTACAGGGATTGTAGTAAAATCAATTTGTGATTGTTGTACAGGTGCTGGAGGATTGTTTTGATTAGAAAAATACGCTTGACTGAATTCAGGGGTAAAGGTAATTCCTGTAGCTTGATTTATGTTTGCTACATCATTAGCAGTAATATTTTTATTACCTGTTTTTTGATAGTTGTACAGATTTCCTCCGCTTTGATATCTATTATTTTTAACTCTCTTCATTATGAAAATCTTTTGTTTTTATTTCTTTTTGTAGGGTATTCAGTAACTTTATTCGTATTTTCGAAAATATAATTCTTTCCAGGCATCATTAACTTACTTTCTCCTGTTTCATTTGATACGCCAATGAGGGGTTGATTTACATTTTGCATTGAAATATTATTTGAATTTATTTCTACAACCTTACCCCAATTATCTGGATTCCAATAACCTTGATCATCATTAATAACTCCTCCATTTTGTCCATAAATTAAATTATTATCTTCATTTTGCGCTACATTATTCATTAAATATATAATAGCTTCGTCTGAATAAACACTTTGTAATCTATCTTTAGTGGCAGATTTTTTAGTTCTTTTAAACATTTCGGGAGTAAAATCTTGCTTTCCTGCATCATAAACACCTTCTCTTTTTAATAGGTATCTGAACGCATCTAAATCTGCTTTATTTTCTCCTGGGATTAAATCATGTTCAGGAATATTTTTATCTTTTTTATGATAATTAGTAAGCCTTCTTATATCTGTTTTATTGAACCTATCTTCTGGGAATAAACTAGTAGTGGCATGTGATCTCTCGTGAGTCTCTATTTCCTCAGATGTTGGTTGGGTTGCATTTGGATAAACATCTCTATGAGTATCAATATTATATTTAGAATCTAATTGTATTTTCTTTGTGAATGGACTGTAATAACTGCCTCTTTCCCCTTCTTCTTGTTTTTTGCCTAATAACGACTGTATTACATTTGGTGCTGGTGGAGCCTTATATGGAAAAACTTCAGGGTTTGTTCCTGCTAATCTTCTTTTTATTTCACCATCAACATCTTCATATCCGCTATTTTTTAAACGTTCTCTGTATTTAGGTGAGTTAAGGTATTCTAGAGTGAATTGCTTTGGTGTTATGGGATTAGCATTATTCATAGGAAGATCATAAATACCCCCTCTTTGAAAGTATTGCTCTTGATTATAGATGTCTTCTTGTTGTACTTGGTTAGGATCTACATACTTTACTTGTGAAGCTACTAATAAATCTTGTATAAATCTTTGCTGATTAATTTGTTGCTGTTGTTTACTATTTAATTCTTCTTTTGCCTTTTGTACAGCTTCTGTTTCATTTTCTGGCGCTAAGGTAGGTATATTAATTGGTTCTACAAAACTACTTACTTCTGGTGTGTATGTAAGAGGTACTTCGTTAGTAGGTGGCGTATAACTGTCTATCGCTCTTTGTGCTGTTCCTTTTAAAAACTGTTGTTGGTCTGAGTCTGTGAGGGAACTACCTGATAATTTTTTATAAGTGTTTAATACTAATTTTTGTCTTTTAGTATCAGCATGAAATTTTACTTTAGGTCTTTCATAATCATCTGAAACAATTCTACCTGTATTATAAACACCTTGTGCTGTTCTTAACTTATCGCCTGCTTTTTTATGAGTGTTATTTAACTCCCAATTTACAAAATCTAATTGGTTGTCTAAATCTGTCCAATTTGATCCGTATTTATTTTGTAAGGCCTCTAATCTTCCACTGTGCCACTGCGCGATCCCTTTTGATCCTTTTGTATCCGCTGTTCCTAATATAGTAGTATTCAGATTACTTTCTCTTATCAAATTACCAACAATACCCGCAGCTTGATCAGGAGTCCATCCATAACTAAGCATTTTCTTATAGGCATATTCTTCTTTGTTTTGTTGCTTTATTTTTTCCTTTATTAGCGCCATTAGTCTGTTATTTCTACTTGATAATTTATTAAAGCTTCATATGTTTTTGTAGCTAATTTAGGTTTCCATATTTCGGCAACCTCTTTCATGTGTGCTTCTTTTTTATCTTTATATGATTGGAAAGCTTCTTCAATCGTGTTATGTCTAGTATATTTTTGAATTCCTTTGTCTCTAACTAATTTAGCTACATATTTTTTTCCATCTTTAAATACACCTATAGGTAAAATACCTCTCGAAGCATCACATTTTAAAAGCAAGCAGTTAATTTCGACAGGGACTAGTGAACATGTTTCTGGACTATAAATTTTATTCCCTTTCTTAAGAATGTCTTTATCTACATGCCATCCTTTCATATAAGGTTTCCAATTTTCCTCGTACCATTTTGCAAAGTTTTGAAAGTTATGCCATTCTTTACAAACAGTAACTTTATAGTAGCTAGGATTACTAATAAGAAAATTTTTATCATAACATCTTCTGAGAACTCCAGACCAAGCGGTGTATATATTAGTATCTTTTCCCTCTATAGTAGATTTATACTTACCTTGACCTATAAATGCAACTCCATATTTAATAGGGAAGTTAGGATTTCTTATACTCCCTGATAATACTGCCGTAAACCTCTTATTTAAGATAATAGTCCCATCCTCAAATTTAATATCTATATTCTTAGGATTTTTATAATCTATTACTGTGAAATCTTGCCCTAAATTATTTTTGTAGGTTTTTCCTATTATTTCTTCCCTGTCTAATCTTTTTTGCATACCTCTTTTATTTTTTACAAAAATACAACTTTATTTTGATATTTGCAACTATAATTCTAAATTTACTTTTGAGCTTAAAATATTAATTGCGTACCTAAGTCTTGTCTCTAGTGATTGTTCTAACCTAATTGAGAATACATTAGATCTCATTGGCTCTAGGACATTTTTACCGCTAAATTTTACAATATCTGTATTGATTGTTTTATTTATTTGATTCTTATCCCATAACCAGCAAGGATTATTGGCTTTATGAGAGAGCATTCTATTATAAAAATAATTAGTTGTGTATCGATTATGTACCTTAGTTACCAAAATCTCCTGATAAGAACCATCTTTTGCTGTAATAGGATATTTAGAAATCAAAGAAAGTTGCCCTGTATTTGGTACAAGTCTAAGTTCTCCCGAATTAGTAAACGGTGAATAAATCCACATCTTGTTAAATGGCTTATCATCTATTTGTGCTGCGTCATACTCATTATGATATCTACTCACTTCCATCTCAAAACCAACCGTTTTTAACAGTATTTCTCCATATTCTCGTTTCAACATATACTCAACTAAGAAAGGATACTTTTTACCGTAGAATACTTGATAACTTCTATTAGTTAGTAAGTGTGACCATAATCCTAATTCTGTTGAATCTGAACTTTGATTTATTCCTGTTTGGAAATAATTTTGGTGCGGAATATAATAATTTGGTGTATAAGAATACCATCCTATCCATTTTTGTTCTATAGGGGAAAATGCGATGGTCCAGCTGACATCCTGAAAATAATTAGGGTCTGTCACTGAAACAGGTGTTTTTACTTTTTCTATGGTCGGTTCAACACTCTCAGTGCAAGAACATTGCACATTGCCATTTGGAAGTATTATTGTTGTGCAACCATCATCGCATACAATATCATTTATAACCACTGTGCAGTTACAATATACTACTCCTTCTATTGTTTGTTGAGAGCATGTCTCATTTGGGCAATTACATATTGGCATAATTAATCGGTTATTTCTACTTGGTAGTTTATTAATGCTGAATAGCATGCTTCTGTAATCTTACTGCGCCATTTATATGCAATCTCTTTAATATAAATTTCTTTGGCGATCTTGTATACTTGGAAAGCTTCTTCAGGAGTATTAAATATTCCTAAATGATCTCTATCTTTACCAAATCTGGCTCTAAATTTTTTACCTGATTTTGTAACACCTATTGGATATTTTCCTCTTGATTTTCCGCTTTTTATAAATAAACTATTAATTTCAAGTGGAACTAGACAACATGCTTCGGGAGAGTAAATTCTATTACCTTTTATTAAAATATCTTTATCTAAAGCCCAACCCAACATTTTTTCAACTGTATACCTTTTTTCAAACCATTTTGCGAAGTTTTGAAAATTGTGCCATTCTTGATGTACTTCACATTTAATATAAGAAGGTTTCGTTTTATGGTATTTGGGGTCATAACACCTTTGTAACATACTTTGCCATATCTTGTAAGACTTATTAGAACTACTATACTTACCTATCCCTCTATATCCAACACCATATACAGAAGGTTTTAATCTGTGATCAATCTCAATCATTTTATTTTTAATTTTTTACAAATATAGTAATAATATTGTTAATACACAAATTTCACTCAGACAATTACAAGCCATATTTTAATTTTTTAAGGTATTATAGTCCATCCTTTAGCTAAAAGTAATGTCTCTGTATTTGTTCCTGTAATACCTAGTGCAGGTATATTACTTGATGCTTCTAGTATTCCATTATTTCCAGCTAACGTTATCCAACTTGTTTCCGTGTCCCAAGATGTAACAGTAATTTTATTATTATTTAAATATAGTCGCTGAAGGTTGTTTGGTAAAGCTAAAGTTGGATTAAATATTACAATATCATTAGCATTTAAGAATAGTTGCTGAAGGCTACTTGGTAAAGGAATTGTGGGGTTGAATGTGACAATATCATTAACTTGTAATCCTAAATCTAATAGTCCGCTTGGTAAAGCTAAACTTGGATTAAATATTACAATATCATTAGTAGCCAGATTTAAATTTTTTAAACTAGTTGGTAAAGGAATTGTGGGATTGAAAGTTACAATTTTATTAGCTTGTAAATTCAAAGTTTCAAGTCCATTTGGTAAAGGAATTGTAGGATTAAATGTGACAATATCATTACTAACTAAATTTAAATTTTTTAAACTAGTTGGTAAAGGAATTGTTGGATTGAAATTCACTATATTATTATTTTGTAAACTTAAATTTAACAACCCATTTGATAAAGCTTCAATAGGGTCAAAAACTACAATAGAATTAGTAACAAAATTTAAACCTGTAAGACTTGGTATTTTTACAATATTAACTGTAGTTACATTTTTACTGTCTATTATTAAACTTGTCATATTAGTATTAACTCTAAATCTTACTCTTCCTCCAACTAATGAAAAATTAGTTATTGTTGCAAAAGTTGTTCCAGACTGCGTTAAGAAAAATGATTCCCAAGCACTCACTGTAGACAATGTTCCCCAATTTGTCGAAACAACATCAAAATTTATGGCTGGAGGTTGAACTGTCACTGTAACAACTGTTGTAATTGAAATACATCCATCAATTGTAGGTGTAATCGTATAAACAGCCGTACCTGAAGTAATTCCGTCATTAATTAATAAGTCAGTTATTGATGTTCCTGATCCGCTTGTTGCTCCTGTAACTCCACTTTGAACCACTGTCCATGTGAATAGGGCTCCTGGTTCTCCACTTAAAGTGATGTTTGTTGTTTGGCCACTATTTATATTTTGAGAAGGCGGTGTTGCAACTACTGTAGCTTCACAATCACAATCTGCGGATACTGTTGTTGAAAGGGTGCACGTTTGTGTATCTTCATCATAAATATAACCATTTGGGCACAAAGTTCCTGATAATGTTGTTTTTTCACATAACTCTGTTGTTGGATTATATTCGTACCCTATCGGACAAGTTATCTCACTTTCTCCACAATCTGTGTAAAAACCAATATTTTTGTCAAATTTTAGACATGGATCAACTTTAGGTATATAGTCTTTTTTAGTTATAAATACGCGTCTGAATCGACTATCGTAACCCATAGCTATACCAACTCCATTTATTGCATTATCTGTATCTAAATCACTTATATTAGCTATTTGGGATTTTAGTATTTTAAATGGTAGATGTTCTTTAAACCAGTTTCTCATTCCGCTTGGTTTACCGTTTATAAGACTCGATATCTCGTTCATTCCTTGACCACCACTTGGGATCTCAATAACTTGACCTCTTTTAGCATCTACATGATAATGTCCAAATTCACAGCTTACTGATTCTGAACTTCCTGTTCCTCCAAATCCAAGATCTGTTTCTGAATAGGTCATTGGTCTTCTTGCAAAAGCTGAAGATAAATTTCTTGAATCCGCTCTTTTACCATCATCTACGGCCACATCAATAGCATTGAATAGAGAAGTTGCATTTTCTTGTCTAATTAGAATTTGCTCTCTTTCAATTGTGCGGATATCTTTTAGTTTTCCGTATTTACTATCAAACTCGTAAAAGTCTAATGGTTTGTAGTTTAAGTAAGGGTCATTATAATTGTTTTCACTGTTATCTGGTTGTGACCACATTATACCATTAGGCTTATCATTCCTACAATCACTTTCTGACTGATCAAAATTATCTGACAATGTTCTATATGCTGTAGTGGTTACAGGTTTAGAATATATTTGATTATAAAAGAAAAATTCTCCTTTTTTAATTGATACATTTTTTTCTTGTGTCCATTCAGATGTATCTCCTGTATTTGGGTAAAAGTTCCTTTCTAATGTTGGTTCGGCGGTTCTATTCCAGGTATTTATTCTAGTTTCAGTTAAGAAATTAGGTACTCCATAATAATATAGATAAAATTTGCTTGGTGGTCTATAGTAATTAGTTTGTTTAGTTTCACAATCAAATTTTAAATCATAATCTATGTCTGGGAATAAAGCAGACTGTCTTCTGTAGTCTGTCATTACTTCATAATCTACATAAAATCTAGGTTCTCTCCCTATATTAGAATAAAATTTATAATTAAATGGTGTTAAACTTGCTAAACCAAATGCTGTATCTGTAAACAACGGCATTTTTCTTTTAAGTGTATGTCTGGAAATAAAAGTGTCCCCTCCAAAAATAGACAAACAGGTTGTTTTAGGATTTTTTAAATCTCCTCTGTATCCTGTTGACAACCATTTTATAGAATTAACTGTACCGTATTGTGAAGGTAAGTAGTTTTTTAAAGCTACGTATGGATTGGCCACATTTTTCTTTATTACTTTACTTATCCCTGTAGTACAAGCATTATTTTGACTTGCTATAGTTAAAGACGAGGTATTTGTATCTATCTTATTATTATCAAAAGATACATATTCTGTGGGGTAATTTAATGTATTAGAAACTCCTAAAGTTAATAAAACAGATTTTTCTCTGTCTAAGTTATTTATACTTATTTTTTCTCCTGTGACATCATCTACTTGTGAAAAATTACCTTCTTTTAAATACTTTGCGGAATATAGAGACCTGATTTGATTTCCATTTTCTTGTAGTAATTGCATGTAATTATACTTAGCACTAGAATGAAAATATGAAGAGAAGTTTTCAGGTTGCCCTAAATCTCTAAATGCTTTTATCCAATCTAATCTGTGTCGGCCATAATTTACAACTACAGAACTAATTGCCGATAAGGCTCCTGCTATAATAGAAAGTACAATACCTGCTGGATTCACAGACACTACAAATCCTGCTGCAACTCTATAATTCTCTCCTGCATTTGCCAACTGTACTGCAACTTCTGTAGCTACTTCTAATCCTGCTAATAATCCTGCTAAATCTTTTGCTTTTCTTGTTAAGATTACAAATTTTGGATGATCTTTTACTTCATTAAAATAACTGTTATCTGTTTGGCCGAATACATATCCCTGCACAGATAATTCTGTTGGTAATGTGTATCTATAATAATCTGTTTCTGGGCTATGGTACGTGAATTTATCATTTTTCAATCCATTGTAAGGATGTGGGATAAATGTTGTTCTGCTTTTATCTGAATAATTTAAAATATCACTACCTAGATCATTGTAAGGGTAATTAGAATAATAAATAGACTGTGTTTTGTCATTATCATCTATGTACTTTCTCATATCAAATATAAGCCCTGAAGACATTATACTTCTATCTTGCGCTATATCTCCTCTGAATATTTCATATCCTGATATTTGATTTCTTTTTTCTTCGCTTAATAATCCGTTATTTACCGCAATATCTAAAAATGAATTAATTGTAGTTTCATCTATTGTTATCCCTAATGGATATATCACTGAATCACTTTGAGTCAATTGAGGATTTTCATACATGAAAGGACTCACCTTATTATCAGGAAATTTAAAATGTCTTATATTTCTACAAGTAAAATTTACTAAAGGTTTTTCAACACTATCTTTCTTCCACTGGTAATTGCCTTCTGAATCTAAAATAGGTATAAACACCTCTGAAATAGTTGTACCCTCTACAAATTCTAATTCAAATTTTTCTCTTTGAAATATGTTTATATCCGAAGGTTTTATTTTTAAGGTGCTAGAATCATATAAAGAAGTATTATCGGGATAAATCTCTTGACTTTCCCAATAAGCAAAATCTCCTTTTTTATATGGAGTGGCTATACATGAATTTGCAACAGGTTTATTGAATGTACAAGTTGCCGTGTAAGTTTGTTTTTTATCTATTCTTATAGATTCATAAGTTACATCTATTCTGGAGTATTCTCTACTTCTAATAACTACAGCAAAACACCCACTTAAAGGTGCTGTTCTGTAAACTAATTCTTCTGCACAATTCTCCTGACTTACTATTTTAGCATCAATGGCTACATAAAAGTTTTGACCTGAAATTTGACCTATATTTGTAGAAATTCCTGCTTCATTAGTAATAGTCCAATCTAAAGAGTTGTCTGCTTTCTGGAAAAACAACATCTCTCCTTGTGCTGCATCTACTACTTTAGAATATAAAGGTGTTGTTGAATTACATTTATTATAAATAGAAACTCTTATATCATTTCCTGCTGAAATATTATCTGTCTGTTGTAATTCTTTTATTTTAGATACTTCTAATACGAATCTATCTCTACTTAATATATCTCCCTTAAACCATAAAACTCCTTTATGTAATTTATTTGTCCATTCTGCTCCTGAAGCAACTGTATCTTTTGTTGTTTGCAGTTCTGCTACAGTTTCTGCCCCATAATAATCATGAAAATATCCTTGATTAAAACTACTTGTAGGTGTAACTTCTGCAATTGCATCAGCATATGTACATTCTAAATTTTCAAATTGAAGGGTTCTGTAAAAAGCAGTTCTTGGTTGAGGGGGAAATCCTCCTCTACATTGCATAAAAGCAGTTTCAAAATCTGTATTTCTTTTTGGATTCCCTGTACTTGTATCTAATTCGTAAATTGTACAAGTTTGTGGAGGTTTTGTTTTAATATACTCTGTTGGGAAAATAGCATCCACCATCGTAGCAGATTCTCCAACAATGGCTCCTACAATTAATTCTTCATCATCTAATATAGGCGCTTCACAATTATTATAATTTGGTGCGCAATTTAAGTTACTATAACAGTCTATATCAAAATAATTACAGAAAGGGTAAGAATTTGGATCAGAAGGAGATGGACAATTTGCATAAGTTAAACAATCACCATTAGTAATAGTGTCAGTTATAAAAGTTGTTAAATCTACGTAATTCTGAGTTGTTTCTATACTGAATGTTGCGCCTGGTGTAGTAATAACATTTTGATAAACACAGTTTTTTTGAATGTCTTCCTGTACTTCAACTATTTCCAAAGAGTCAGAAGAACAAAAATCTTCATCTTCAGTTGCTGTATTATAATATTGCCAATATTTAGTTCTGTCTGTTGAATTACAAGCACTTTTATTTGACTCTATAGAAACTCTATCTTTGTTGGTAATAGGTACTTCTATTAAGTCACTTTCTTTTGCATTTCTATTAATTAAAGGAAATAAAGATGTTTTATATCCACCTTCTAATAAAAATCTTATAGAGTAAGGTACTACTTCATCTCTATTGATAGATAAATATAGTGAGTCTTTTACTCCATCTTTATATAAATCTTCTTTAGCTATGTGTGTTTGCCACTTTAAAAAAGAACCTAGTAAATTAACTACAGGTTGTAGATTTATTTCTTTTTCAGTTGTTATCCCCGCGCCTATTAATGAATTATTACTCTCAGTTATGAATTCCCAGCGTTGAATATATAAATTCTCTCTGATTAAATCAGATAATTCAATTGTTTGTTTATTTTGTTCCCCTCCATAAATAACTGTAGTGTCGTTTATATTGTGGATTCCTTCTACGAAAAATCGTGTCACTCCAACATCCTCTAAAGTTGTTTGAATAACTGCAATTTTATAATGTGTAAATCTTTTATCTAAATTCCCTACTTGAAGTTTAATAGAAAAATTAGTTGGTGTTCCTAATTCTGCTTGGGTTAAAGTGACATTATTTCTGTCAAATATTTGAATAGGGTTAGTTATAGAAGTATATTCTGATATTTCATTACCTAATTGATCTGTATAAGCGATTAGAAACTCATACGTTCCTAATTTAAGTCTTCCTCCTAATTCAATTGAAATTGGAGTTAATTCAGGTAAGTTGTATCTTTTAAATATAAGTAATTTGTCTGCATCTAAACATGTAGGAATTATTTCATCTACTCCACAATTTATGTCTCCTGTTTGTTTGTATTGTTGTAAGTTATCTAATACTATATATCTAGGAGGTGTATTGTCATCAGTGAAATATATTGTTTTACCGCACTTCTCATTTTTTATAACTGTTTTTTTTATTGGTGAATTGATAGAAAATTGAAATCCTTTTTCTGGTTCCCCAGCTAATATATGACATTCATCATTAAGTAATGTTTCATATATATTTAATTCTGTCTGTGTAATATTTTCTAATGGTTCCGCTAAATCAAAATATTTTACACATCCTTCGCAATCATTCTGCAAGTCATCAATATTTTGAATTTGCTGCACATTTTTTATCTGGCCAAATTCTCCCACGCCTGTTGTAGGATTTACTAGGAAGAAATAGGTTGAATTGGAATAAATATCATTTGTACCATTAATTACTTTAAATCCTGCTTTAAATCTAGAGGAAAGTAAATTAGACATCTCATTGGTTAAAGTGAAACTTCCTCCATCTATTCCATCAAAAAGGCCATTCAAAAGAGTTGAGTAATCAGCTTCTCCTAAATTATATTGATCTCTATTTAATCCTCTTTGAGGTTGATTTAATTTTATATCTGGTTTAGCCAAAACTGTACTTTATTTTTAATTGTTAACCTCTGCCGAAATTATTGAATTTTCTAAATCTCTTATCTCTTCTTTGTTTTAGCCCTTCATCCCAATTTTCTCCTGTGATAGAATTAAACCTTACTTGTGCTAAAGCAGCTGTTTTATCTTTTTGTGATTCTCCTTTGTAAAACTGTAATTTAGTTAGTACGTTAGCATCATCGTCATTTGCCCACACTAATTCAAAAACTTTGGCTTTTCCTGTTGAAATAAGGTACTTATAAATATTTTTATTTGGATCTTCGGGTAAAATAATTTCTTCCTCTTCGTCCACTAATAATCCCTGATACCAAATACATATAAAGCCATTTGAAAAATTTGTTTGTAAAGTATTATTTATAATATTTATATGATAAGGTGATGATTTAACATACACATTTTCACATTTTAAATCTAATTTACTTTTATCAAATCCAGGAACTAATTTTAAAATAGTATTATTTCCATAGTAAAAATTAGCTTTTAAATCTTTATTAAAAAAATAAGTTTTCTCTTCTACATACTTATAGTCTCCTTCTAATATTTTTGAACCATTGTCCCAAATTTCAGAGGCTTCTTTTCTAACTCTATAAAAATAACTGTTTATTAATTCTGGCTCGTTGCAGTCTGCTTCTGGAACACATCCTATCGGACTTGTTTTTACAGCTTTAGTAAGCGAGAAAAAGTTATCAGGTAAAGTAGCTTGGCCGTTTTTAATTTGTAATACATGAGGGTATACTTCCATGACATTACCACCAAAACCCTTTAATTCATTTAATAAGAATAGTTTTAATGAGATGTCGTCAATCAATCCCATTTCATCATACATTTTTAAATCTGATGTTATGTCGGCCAGTACATTTTTTAATGTTGTCATTTTAATATTGGGGGATCAATTTTAGAATTTTCTCGGCCATATAAATTATTCAATAACATAAATGACATTCTATATTTTTTACTTTTTTTTCTAAGCCTGTACTTTAAACTGTTGATGAGTCGTTGATCAAAAGCTTTATCCATTGTCCATTGTTGCATGGAACTCTCTTTTCTTATTGGCATGAACACTGGGCTATACATGCATCCCATAGTTTGAAGATATTTACCTTTTACTACATACCCATCAATATAAAAATTTCTTATTTTTCTCTCTGGGTGGCGCATCATACAAAAATATCCAAAACCTTCTATAAAGACACCTGCTTCATTTTCTAACATACGTTTCTTAATTTCTTTAAGGCATTCTCGCATTAGAAAAAATAATTTTTGTTTAGCTATCCGTTTCTTATACTTTGTCTTTTGTCTGTAAAACTTATGTGCTCGAGGAGAAAATATTAATTCGGACTTTAGAAATTTAGCACTTTCTTCATATAAAGGTTCGGGAAGCTGTTTTGTAGGAGGTATTTGTTTTTTATGATTAGTACATCTAAACACCCTTTTTACAGCATCTCTTTTTAAATATTTCTTAGCCATTCGGATTTAAATTCGGATTTGTATCTTCTTGAATTTGCTTAGTTAAAGATAACTGTTTTAATGTTTCCTGTATTACAACTTCTTCTAATTTATTAGGGCAGACAAATTCAAAATCCCAAACAGAGTCACATTTATTTTTGCTACATTCAGATATTTGCTCTAACTCATATAAATCCTGAGAAATCAAATATAGATTTCCTGTATAAAATTCGTAGTCTGGGATGTAAATATAATTATCTTTAATGTAAAAATACTTTTTATTTGTTTTTCCCGTTCTTTCCTTATTTTTTCGGTATTGTGTGGCTGTTATAGGTTCAAATGCGTAACTTCCATCTATACTTGTGACTTCTTTTAAGGTGTGTCCGTATTTTGACCAAATAAGTTCTGGAATTTTTTTCTTACTTCTCATTAAAGTCTTACAAGTTTTAAACTCCACTATTGGGCAATCTATAATATCAATGTTTTTAAACTCCGTACAAGGTATTTCTTTATATATATTAGCTTCTCTATATAAACTCTTATCATTTAATTTCTGACTAATATAAAATTTTGCTTTGCTCTCTAAAGTAGATAAAACAAGTCTTCTGCTAATTCTACTGTCTTTTGAATTAGCCTTTAAGGTATTTAAAATAATATCGGTGATTTCATTATTACTCATGTTGCAAATTTAGTGATATTTAATTACTTTAACAAATTACTTAATTTTAAACAAAAAGGAGAGCATTTCTACTCTCCTCGTTGAATATAGGATGACCAAAAACCTATATTTTTAACAAATTGCATTAGTATGATTTCTTGTAAACTCTCTTCCGTATAGCACTTCTGATGTTGCTGTATTAGTTATCTCTAAAATCAATCTACTTATAAAACTTGGCGCTCCACCACCAGGAAATAATGTAGCGTTTATTCCAAGCATATAACCTTGGTCTACATTTGTGCTAGTTACAATAGGTGAAGTAGCTGAATATAATCCAATATATCCTGAAGGTAATGGAAGTCCTATAGCTGGTATAAGAGTTGCAACACTTTGTAAATCAGTTGTTATAGTAATTGTTACTTCTATAGCTGTTATTACTTTAAATTGATAATATCCGTCACAAACGTCACTATTATCTTCAATAATATCTATTACTGATATAGGAGAAACTATTGTGTTAACTTTATTTTTAAATACTGCTCTTTGTACACTATTCATGATTAAGATTTTGTGTTACCTAATATATCAAATACATTAGTAGATCCAATTTGTTCAACACCTACAAATAACCCTTGCCCTTCTATTTTTAATCCTGTAGGATTAGATAATGTTACTCCTAATCCATTAGTAAAAGTGACATCTCCTGTACCTTTTTGTGTTATCCCTACAAAAAAGTTTTCTGGTAATCCTGCTGGTACGGTGATTGTAATTGGAGTTGCTCCATTATTAATTTTAATACTGTATTTGTTATCTGTGGGCAATATAGTATAGTTAGCAGTTATTGCTTTTTGTAAATTAACTGTTTCTAAAGTATAGGGTGTTGCAATAGTTCCGTTTCCTGTCACTACTGTAGTTACTCCACTATTTAGTTTAGTTTCAGACCCATCTATAACTTGTGTGTTACTTATTACAAATGGTGATCCCGATGTTCCCGCACCTGTGACTGAAATATTTGTTCCTGCATTTATTACCGTAGAAGCTCCTGTGGCAGTTGAATTAATTATGTAAGGAGTCGCTGTAGTTCCATTTCCTGTTATTGTTACATTAGTTCCTGCATTTACTTTGGTTTCGGAGCCATTAACTGCAATTTGGTATGGAGTTGCAATTGTACCATTACCTGTAACTGTAGTATTTGTTCCATTAGATATCTTGGTTTCGCTTCCATCTATAGTAGGTATCATGTCTTCTGTTGCTAGCACATAATCACCATCTATTGGTTTAGCTGGAAATAATAACCTTGTTTGTTTTGTAATTCCTTCTTGAAATTCAACTCTTGTTGTTTGTAAAAAATTACCATTAAATGTTTGTTGTAAAGACATTACTCCTTCATCAATAGATAATGCCGCAGCTACAAAATTTGCACTATTATTCTGATAATAAGTACCATTTAATAATAATCTATTTGCGCTTAGACTTAATTGTTGCTGTTCTTTTCCAAATGTTGGAAATCCGTATTGAACTTCCATTAAAGCACTAAAATCAGTAGAACTCATTTTATACGAACTAAAACCTTTAGTTGCTGTATCACCTACGTTTAATACACTCTGTAATCCTTGTAAAGATCCTGTAGGTACAGATAATTCTATATCATTTTCATTTTCTGTTATGACTACAGAACCATCAGAAGTAATTGTTTTTATTTGTTTTCGGCCGATTCCGTCAACTCCTTTGTATATTTGAGCACCTGACCCTACATTCACTAAATTAATAGATGCAATTAGTTCTGCAATAGCTGTACAAATATATTCATCTAGCTGTTGAATTGCTTCTGTAAAAACCGTTCCTGCTAAAACACCTGAGCATTCCAAATCTTGCGCTAAAACAATACAGTCTGTAGAAAGATCAGAAACTGGGCATGTACAAGGTTCTGGTGGACATAGTGGATTACAAAGACTGAATTGAGGTTCTGGTTGACATCCACAATTATTTTTTTGGCAATTAGTGCACATAAATTATTATTGTTATGCGTTCTCTAACGCGGTTATTCTTGTTTCAAAGTTTGCTCCTTGCGCTTCTAGAACTAATATTCTATTTCTTGCATCTACTAATGATAGTAAATAAGCATCTAATATTTCTGTTAATGTCGAGTTTGGAGGTAGTGATAAGTACGTTATGGCCGCGGATTTAATGACACAAGTAGCACTTACGTTTTCTCCATGACATTCATCTTCTATTAAAACAGGTATTATTGACTCTTGACAGCTCATATTTTTAAATTATCCATTATTTATACAAATTTTTTCTGCTACTATTTTCATCCAATCTCCTAATGTTAAAATAGAATTATCACATGGATCAACCAAACAACCTATTACATCTGTACATTCTCCAATTGGTTTTGAACAGATTGGTTCGGTTTCTAGTTCTACTATTCTTTCTTGTAGGTCACAAATTACTTCCTCGAATTTAGCTAAAACATTTTTTACAATTACTTTTCCTTCTTCTAATGTATATGAAAGACATAACTCTCCTAGCTCTGATAAATCTATTTCGTCCTTTATTTCTCCTACTTGGTTATATAAATCCTGAGTCACTTGTTCTTGATCTAAACATGTTTCTTCTACTAATTCAGATTGTGAGTTAGGTGTCCCTTCAAAATCTATACACGCTGAGTTTTTTCTTGCCCCACAAGTATTACTTATTTTATTTCCGCAATTTTTTGCCATTTTTATTTTTTATTATGTAAGTCTCTTTTTAAAATACCCTGTTGACGTTTCTATATAAGTATCTCCTACGGCAACTATTCCACCAGCAGATGCGGCAGAATCATCTGCATAAGTTTGCATATTTCCAGTACTAATACCATAAGGCATATTGTTACTATTCTTAATTCCAATATTATTTACAAAATATGCTTTAGTAGAATATGGAGTTATATTCGGAAAATTTGTGGCTGTTGTAGAGTCATTGACAGCTCCGTTTACCTTTGCATAGCAGTTTACTACTTGTAATGATTTATCATTTGTAAAATTGGCATCTGCAAAGTCACAAATTTTTGATCCAGTTGAAATTTGAATATTTAAATCAATATAAAATCTATTACTAAATAAAGTTGAAGTCCCTTTTTTGAATAAAGTACCTGTAGATCCGAATCCAATAATATTACTATTAGTTAGTTTAAATCCGCTCCAAGTGCCTTCTAATGTAATTCCGTCAGACAAACTGTATAGCCCACAAGTAGTACCAGTAAATTGCCTATAATTATCCCAGATACCCAAAGATGATCCAGTTACACCTTGAAAATTAACTTTATCAAGTTCTATTGCATGATTACCCGTCGCGTCTTTAATATTAAATACGCTTCCTAATCCTGGATAATAAGAAATATTTATTGAAACCAAATCTCCACTTCCTGATATTGGGCTAGTAAAAATACTTTGACCAGATACGTTTTTCTTTATTGATGACGGGGTAAAGCCGTAACCATTTATAGTTAAACCTCCTATTGGTATTTCAATATATTCTCCAGTCAACAACGTCAATACACCATCAATAAGATATGTCATATTGGAATCTAAAGTTTTATTAATTATATCAACTTTGTTTCTAACAACTATTTCATTTTTTTTATCTTTAAATGACAAAAGCGCATAATCAACTATAATATCTTTAGAACTTCCTAAAGATGTTGCATTTGTCTCTAATCCACCTACTTTTAAATTAACAATTGCATTCACTTCCGAACCAATTAAATAAGTCGGTATAATTTGTTCAATTGTTGAATTAACTATATTTATTGTAGCACTCGCTCCCCCAACTTTATATATTAAAAACGAAGGCAATTTTATTGTTGTGTTTATAATGTTAAACGTGAATGCACCCGAATTAAGAAAGTAACCGCTTGTAACATTATCAATTATAAAGTTTTTAAAGTTCAATACCCCCCCCCCTATGTATCCAGTCTCGTCAAAAGGACATGATTTTATAGACCCTGTAAAAGTTAAATTCTCTATTGTTTGGGATATTCTTATTTTAGGAATCACAACAGAATTAATAAAATCAATTACAGTAGAACCTCCCTGATATGTAAAATTTAAGACCCCTGTCCCTGATATATTACCAATTCTATAATAAACATCCCCGCTAAATTGGATACTACCTACATTTAAAACCAAACTAGATATCTCTACCGTTCCGCCGATACCGCTTAACACAGTCTCTACTGCGCCTACTGGTATTGTTAATGTATTTGTTTTAAATCCGTTTTTAACTAACAAAACATTGCTAAAAACACCTTTCGTATTTAAGCTATCTAATTTTTGTATCACAGCATCATTCCCATAAAACATATAAGAAGTACAATCCCAAACTATTGATTTTAAATTTAAGACATAGCTTGTTTGCCCCTGAGCAATATTAGTTCCAGTGCCTCCTGATCTTAAATTTTGAAGTGTTCCATTAGGTAAATCAAAGTTTAGTGTTGAACCTGATAAAGAGCCATTATTATAAGTTAAAAATAAGTATTGATTAGTATTTGCGCTTAAATCAATAGTTACTTCTAGAGTACTTCTTATTGTTGTTTGACCTACGGGTAGCCTATTGTTTATTGGGTAATTCCCTTTTGTAATTAACTGAATAATTATTTGCCTATCAACACTATCAGTCAAGCCAATAAAAACAGCATCGATTGTTTTATAAGGTTTGTTTGAATTCCCTAATTCAGCAATACTGTCATTTCCGTTTACTCTGTCCACAAATGCTGTAAATGGAACGGTTGGGTCAATTGAAATTTGTTTTAAAGACGAACTAAAAGATGCTCCTCTAACTCTAAAATAATCTGTAATTTTAAATTGTTCAACCCCTAAAGAATTCTGAACCGATATTTCATCTGTAATAGGCGTTGGAGTATCAATAACATTACCAAAAACATTTATAAAGGAAACTCCAACTGATCCAGCAGGAACATCTGGCCGTGGGGCAATTATTAAATCTTCAGTACCAACAAGTTTAGCCAAGGTATTATCTGGCTTAAAATAAATTAAGTCAACTCTTTTATGATTAGTAGTTGAGGCAGCACTTATGGTTGTAACAAATGAAGAAGGATTAGTTCTTAGTGTTTTAGAAATCAATGCTGTATATCCTAATGCTGGATAAGTGAATGTATTTACGGATCTTGTTGGCGGAACACCTGAAATTAATTGGTCTGGAACAAAAATTGCATCAATAGCGTCGGCTAAAGTTTGTGCTGTTCCAACATATCCGCCTTCATCTAATTTATTGTCCAAAGAATTTTGTAAATTCACAATTGTTGAAATAGCTTGAGTGCCATTGTGATTAGCTCTATTCCTATTATTTGTATCTCTTGTATTTAATTGAGAAGTGTTTTCAAAACCTGCATTATTTACAAACTCTGTTAAGTTTATATTATCTGCTAACTCAGTTGGTGTTATTGAATTTGGTTTTACAATTGCAGATATACTTGGAGTTAAATCATCATAAGTTATATCAATAGTGTTAGTATCTATAAATATATTACCTACAGCATCTTGTGCTTCTTCATCTGTATATGGTATTACATCTCCGACAAATAAGAAATCTCCATCAGATAATTGAGAATTAAATTCAGCTTTTGTATTTGGTAAATCTCCTGGTTGTAATGCAGAATTTATTGTGTTTAAAATACTAGATTGAATGCTAACTTTAACATCAGTTGGTCCTATTACAGAGATAGTGCCGTCTGTATTAAAAATACTTTGTACTCCTCCTGATGGAGCGTCATCTTTTAAAGGGTAAGGTATTCCATTTACATCAGTTATGTATGTAGAAATAGATGAGTCTCCGTCTGCCTTTATGTATAATATGGCATCAGGAATAGGTTTCGATGGTAGAGCTTTTAATTTGTAATTTTTAACTTCTTTTGCCATTTTTTAATTTTACCACTCCGTACTTTTCCAGTCGTAGTTATTATATATATTTGTTACGTTTTTTGGACAACACTCCTTAAATGGTTTTATTTTTTCTATGTCGCAACTCTTAGGATTACCTAAAGTCCCATTTATTTTTTTCCAAACCCATTCTGATAATTCACAATTTTTCATTGAAAAAGTTTTTATATAAAGCTGATAGAATTCAATCTTACTATTATCTCCCCCGTCACCTAACATAAAATGATCTTTCAAATACTGTTTATCATTTTCTTCTAGTAGGTTTTGTTCCCATTGCAATAAGTAATTTACAATATTTATTTTTTCTAAACTTTCCTGTCCCATTACACTACTGTTTTTAAATCACCTGCTGGGGTTTTATACCACCTACTTGTTTCTAAACCTCCTAATATTGCTGAAGCATTATCTGCAAAAGTAGGTAAGGTAATACTTGTGCCATTTAATATATTGTAAACTTCACTAATAGTTGCAAATGGATTTAGTTCACTAGGAGAATTTGAATTATCCAAAGCATCTATTTCATCTTGTGTTAACTTGGACTCTTCTGACCTATTATATAAATCTAAAAGAATTGGTTTTAGTTTTTCAGGTTGATTGAACCAAATTAAATTTTTTATTTTTTGCAGAGTTGTCATATTAGCATTTTTGTTTATCAAATAGGGAACTAGCTTCTTGAAAATATCTATCAGCCTTAACAAAATCTCCTAATTTAGTCCATGATTTCGCAACAGATAAAAATTGATCTATTTTTTGAAAAGGTTTTATTTGTTTTTCTGTTTGATCTGTGAAATCAAATCCTATTTGAGTTAGTGACTTTGCTATTTCTAAGTCTATTTCATCTGTTTTAAGGTAATATTTCTCTTTTTCTATATCTTCATACCCGCTAAGTAATTTAATGGTGTAAATGCCATCAGGTAAGTTTACATAAGTTTCTTTTGTACAATCACCTTTTAAACATGATATTCCTAAATTATGAGAGTTAAAATTATTTACCGCCCACTTTTTAAAAGAAACTGTTTTGTATTTTGAAGATCCTGGAATTTTTATTGATATGTAACTTGGTTTATTTTCCGAATAGAGCCAATCGCTAGTATCGGCTACAGAAAGTATTTTTGGATTACCTGTTTCAAAAACTTCAAAATCTATATGTATTTTACCTACTGTCTCCATTTTATTTATTCTGAAATTACACCAGAAGCTTTTAATTTTGTATTGTATTCATCTATTTTTGCTTCAATTGCATCAAGTCTTGCTTCAACAGCTGTTCTTTGAGCATCTACTGATGTTCTTGCCGCCGCTAAATCTGCATATGTTGCCGCTACTGCTGGAAGATTAGTTGTTGGTGTGATTTTAGCTATTGTAGCCGAAGGTTTTGAAATGCTATTATATAAATCAGTAAACAGCTTTTTTAGTTTGCTTGCGGAATTATAATTGTATAATTTCTTTATTTGTTCTGGTATTGTCATTTTGTTTATTTTTAAATTTTATTATTGCTATTATAATTAATATACTTATTGCTATATAGTCATTTGTACTGATTTCTTTTACGTTGAAGAACAGCCTATCTATTATATCCTGAGCTAAGAAAAAGAATAGTAATTCTCCTATTAGCCATGAAACCTTCTTTACAGTTTTAAATACAGATAATAATAAAAGTAGCATTGCTGATCTTTCAACTACTACGAAATGTATAAACCAAATATCATCATTGTAATTACTTGTGTATGCACTTATACTTCTGCAAAAGAATAGAACTGTTATTGATAGTAAAAGTGTTATTCTAGATACTACCAGTTGGTGGTTTTGGAGGCGTTGGAAGTGGCGTATCAGCCGATTTAGGTTTATCATTATCTTTAACTTTTTTCTTTTTAAATTTGATTATTCCTCCAATAATAACTACTAATATAATTCCTGCTACTATGTATTCTTTCATTTTTTTATAAATATTTAAAATTTGTTTCATTTTTTGCATTTCCCCCTAACCTGTTAAGAAATGTTTTATAGTTCCATCCGTATATTTCTGCTACATCTTTAGGGCAGTCGTATATTTCTTGTGTTAATTCATTTATAACTTTCTTTGATAAATTTAATATATGCTCTTTACTCAAAGTTTTTCCTGTCCTACTTTCACTCATTCTGGATCTAGTTTCTTCTGAAAGTTTAATCCCTATTTTCGATAAACTTATATTATCTCTTCTCTCTTGAGTTAATGGTATTCCAAATTGAGGGTGATTCTTTCCTGACCTATTTTTACTCCATAATTCCTTTTGCCCTTCTGAATGTCTAGTTCCAGTTTTACTTTCTCTAATTAATTCTATATTTTCTGGAGAGTGGGTTTTTCCATAGAAAGGGTTATTTTCACCTTTCATCCTATCACTAATTTTCTTTCTTTGTTCCTCACTTATCAAAATTCCGCAAGACCCTTCCCCACCATCGGTTAGATTACAAAGGGTTCCTAGTCCCTTATCGCGTCTGCCATATAATGCAATAAATTCAATTTCTTTTTGTTTTATGAATTCATAGTCATCTGATTCTAAGAGAATTTCAACTTTGTAATCTGTTTGATTGATAATGTTTTTCCAGAAATCAGATCTTTGAGATTTAGAATATGCTCTTTTATAATTTTTTACCGATTTACTAATTCCTATATAGAAGACTTCATTGGTGTCTAATCGTATATGTCTATATAAATACCCCAATTTAACTCTTTATTTGTTTATAATATTTTTTTGTATTTTCTATTCTTTCTTTTAAGTGATTTGGAGTTTTATCACTATTTTTGTTTCCCAGATTAATTGCTTTACTTAACTGTGTAATACTTATATCATCAACTTTTGAAGCCAGATTCCATAAATTATTTTGTGTAAAATAGTATAATCCTGTTTCCCAAAAGTATTTTGTTGCTATTTCTTCGGTTGTTAATACTATTTTAGACCCAATCCATTTAGAAAATTCTTTATAATTATTAGCCCCCGTTAATTGAATTCCACCTGAGCCACGGTATTTATAACCGTCTCCACTTGATTCGCTACCATTACCCATTCTGTTTGCATAAGCTTTATTTGCTATCTTTTGTGGTTGTCTGGCGTAGTTTATTCTATCTTGTTCCGTTGGGAAGTATTTTAAAAAATAGTCTTTTAAACCTTCTTTTGAATAATTTAAATTCTCTTTGTCTTTTGTAAAATTTGCTGACTCTATTGAAAACTGGCCTAAGAAATTAGCTAGCTGTTCATCAGATTTAATTTTCCAAACTTCTTTCATTTTTGAGAAAGTTTTCTTTCCTAATATCCCATCTGCTACAAGTCCGTTTGCTTTTTGAAATTCTGCTATTTTACTCATTTTCTGGTGGTATTTGTTTATTTAGTATCTTCTTACTTGCTTCGGCAATTCCTGTCATTGTGGCTAGAAATAAAAGCAAAGAGTTAAATACATCTATCGCATATATATTAACTGGTTTATCAAGTACCTTATCTGAAACTACAATAAACGTTCCTAGTAATAAAACAAAAACAAAAGTGATAAGAATCATTATGCTCTTTCTAGACCAAATTCCATCTTTATTTTTTAGAGTGTCATCTACTAGTTTCATTCTTTATTTTCTTTTTTATATTTTTCAAAATCTTTTTGCAATTTTTCATGGGCTGTTTTTAGTTGCTCGTGTTCTTTAAGTAGTAAGTTATACTTAGCCTCAAATTTTTTACTTTCTCCAACTACTACAGCATATGAAATCTGCATATCGTTGAAATTCTTTTGTAAATCCCTGTTATGAGCTTCTACTTGATTAAGCCTTAAAGTTAGCTCTTGTGTTATTGCAGAATTATGTTCTATGTACTTATCATATATACGTTGTAAAGCTGAAATAGCATCAGCTCCCTCTGTCTTTAGTTTTATCTCTTTAGACTTTCTACCTGTAACCCAAGCGCCTAATAACCCCGCAACAAAAACAAATTCTCTCCAATATTCTATCCAATTCATTGATTAATTTTTATTAAAAAAGGAGAGAAAATTTTAACCTTCTCTCCTTCTGTCATTAATTGGATTTTATTTATTTTGCAAATGCTTGTACAGCGTGTAATTGAGCTGCCGAAGCAAGTTGATTAATAAGGGTCTCTACTGCGGCTTGACGGCCAACTTCAACAATAATATTAAGATTTGTTTTAATTGAAGAATGTGGTAACAATTTGTAATAGAACTGAGGTCTAATTGTAATTGTATATTGAATATACTGAGCTAAACCTCTAAGTCTTGATTCTTGTCCCCATAACCATTTACCGTAGTTATTACCTTCAAATCTTTCAACACCGTCTAAGTTATATCTGGCCTGATCTTCTCTGTTGTATAAGTAACCTCCTAATGCTTCTGGATCTGCGGCAATAGATAATACTTTTACTTTGAAAGGAAATTTACTTGATTCCCAGTTCTCTGCAATATATGTTGCTTGGCCACCTGCTACAGAAATACGAGTAGAAGTTGCGTAAAATGGCATATCATCTCTATATTCTTCTGATCCTGACATTGTGAAAGGCTTACCTCTGAAACGGATACCCATTTTTGCTGCGGCATCATATTCATCAATAGCTGTCTCCCAAACATTTAAACCATAGTTTTTAGGTGCTTCCGCTGTAAATAAAGCTCTGAACTCATCTGAACACTCTTCACAAACAATATTTGTTGGTACATTAGTTCTATAAGTTGTTTGACATAAAGAAGAAATTTGTGCTCCTGATCCCACTGCTGATGCAACTGTACCTGCTAATGTGCCTGTAGCTGTTGTGATAGAGAATCCTGGATATGTTGCTGATGGTGCTACTAAAATAATTGTTGCTCCACTAGAAGTTATCGTTCCACCTGTTGCTAATTCAATTGCTGCTTTATTAGTTGTAATAAAGTTAGTAGCTGTAGTAGCTAAATCCGTAGCAAATGTAACTGTATAAGGAATACCGCCAATTGTAATTGTAGCTGTTCCTGAAGTACCTGTTAGTGTTGCTGTTCTTGACAAGTTAACTGTATCAATTGCAATTGTTAAATCAGGATAAGCTTCTTGTAAATCTGCTAAGATATTTCCACCACACTCGTCATCTGCAATTGTGATTGTATATGCTTTAGTAGTTGACTGACAAATATCTCCTAATACCCATGCAGTAGAAACTGTAGTTGCATTAGAACATACTGCTTGAACTTCTCCTGCCAAATCAAATACCGCTGTTGAAGCTGGTGCAGAAATAGCTCTGAATGTTGTAATTTGTGCGTCTGTTAACTCTGCTGTTACTACCACTGTGTATGTTCCTACACCTGCAACTGAACCACCAATTTTAACTGCCGTTCCTGATACAAATCCTGGTAAATCATCAATTGTAGTTACTAAACTTGCTCCATCATCTTCTAAAGCAATAGAATAAACAAATCCTGCTGCAATTTCTGTGTATCCTGCTGGGCAAGTATCACATCCTTTAATTTTAGAAGCTAAACTTGTTGTATAAGCAGGAATTGATGTTCCCACTGGAGCTTGTAAAGTATAAACTGTTTGATTTCCTGAAACTTCGTCTGTTCTTACAACTTTGTAAAGTGGGTATTGTGCTTGTACTCTGGCTAAAGCTGTTGAATCTCCATTATCAAACAAAGTTAAATTGTAATATTGATAATCAACTGTATCTTCTAATGCTCCATTTAGACTGTTAACAACTAATGCGTCAACATAATCTGTAATAGGTACACCACCCAATAATTTTGTAGCGTTAAATTCAGCCACAGCATTCTCAATTAGTTCCTGCATTGTAACTACTCCATTGGCGCAATCAATACATACTCCGTCATCATCTAGATAAGGATATTGTAAATCAAGTCTCACTGTTGTTTCTCCTTCTTTATAACCTAAATTATACATTGGATCTCCGCAAAGAGTAATGTCAATTCCTGTAGAAGTTCTTTCTCCTACTATAATTTCTGTTCCTGGTTTTCCATTGTATCCGATAATAAAATCATCTACTTCAATACCTGTTCTGTTTGGAACTTCTACTCTAATATCCTCAATATCAGCAATTCTGAAAGTCTGGCTCTCATATGCTTTATTTGTAGTGTATTGAGACACTGGTTTATCGAACGCCCCTACAAGCAAATCGAATGATTTATCTTTTGATTGTCCTGTGAAAGTTGAATAAACTTTTCTTCCGTTTTGTGTAAGTTCTTTATTATCGTTACTAACAATGGCTAGTACGCCATTAGTTACATTTAAAGAACCACCTGTTGTTAGAGTCTTACCATCTAGGATGAAAAAGTCTCTCTCTAATGCTCCCGCTGTTGCCATTCTATTGTTTTTTGTTTAAATTAATTTTTTGTTATTGCGTTTTGTTTTTCTGCTTGATATTTTGGATCGTCTGTATTCAATAAGAATTCTGCTGCCAATAAATCTATTACTCTATTCATAAATTTATCATCGAATTCTGGATTATTTGAATTAAACTCACTCTCTGGATTTTCTGGATCTTTAAGACCAACTTGGATTGGGTAACGATAGTAGGAAAGATTTGCTCTATCGATGGTAAAGTCATCTGAAGTGTAGATAATAATTTTATCAGATGCTAAATGAAAAGGTGTTTCTCTGTGCTTGAAAGATGGATTGTTATTAGAATCTCTTAGTATTCCATTAGTATCATCATCTTTTATTTCGAAGCAATCTACTTTTTTTCTTTCGCACTTGTCTTTAGTGGCCGTGCAAAATAAGTTAGAGAAATCAAAATAGTCTTTAGGTAGACTAAATTCTGCGAAGTCTTTTAGTTTTTTTGAAGATGGTATAGATAAATCATGAACTAATATTTTCTGAATATACCTTATATCATCTTCAAATTTCCTGTCTAGAAACACTTCTATAAGCCTGTTAGCTACATTATTAGCTAAAACGCAAAACCTTCCTTTATCTAAACTGATTTTATCGGTGGTGGCGTTCTCATTAAGCTTTATAATTGTACTCTGGTAGAACTGTTCTGTTGTCATGTTTTTATCCTAATGCGGCATATACTAATTCTAATAAACTGTTGTCTTTTAAAATATTTTTAACCGAGCCTTTTAAATCTTTTCCTAATAAATGGTCATTTAAGTAGAATCCATTCATACCTTTAATAACTTTCTTTTGTCTTTGTAGATGTTTTAAGTCTTTAAACATTACAAGCTCTTTTTTACCTGAATCTGATTCGTAGTAATTAGCATAAGTTTCTAAGAAAGCTTTTGGATTTTGATTGTCATCTTTAGAAAGCCATGTAGTAAAGATATCGTTAAGAAGTGCATCTTCACTGTCAACAACTCCTGTAATTCCCATCCACTCCAGAATAGCTGTTAGTCCTTCTTTATCTGTGGATAGTAATGTAATAAATTTAGTAGTTGCCTGGCTAATTTCTAATTTTCTTTTTTGGCCGACATCAACTACAGATTCTTTATTCTCTACTGCGTATTGTGCCGATCCTTTGTAGTAAGCCTCACTCTCAAATTCAATTGGACATAAATCACCTTTAGAAATAAGGCAGTATAATTTGAATAATTGAAGTGGGTCAGAGGTATTATAACTGTTGTCTAATTCAATATTCTCTGTAAAATTATCCCAAAATTCAAAATTTTTAAAATCTAAAATTTGATCTTTAGTGTAAAAATCTAAAAGTGGGTTAATAATGAGTTTTGTAATATCTTGTAAAGCTATTTTTCTTAAACTTTCGTCTGGATATAATTTAGTAAGAATTCTGGAGTTGTGAGTAATTCCTACATCATACATGTTTTTCTCACTATCGAATGTTGCAACTCTAACTCTATTATAAACATTAGGATCAATAATTTTTGTAGTTCTCATTTTCTGAAAACCATCTAATGCGTCTGCATCATACATCGGAATAACTTGATAAGTATAAGGTTTATCAGATGTTCCTATTTTAATTGAGTATTCTTTATTACCGTTTTTATAAACTAATAATTCTTTTGACATTGTATTGTTTTTTGGTTTTACTCTGCAAATATAGTAATATGTTTTTATTACAGCAAATTACTTAATTTTAGAGTACCACAATCATATATCTTATTATAACCCTTAATTTCTTTTTTAGTTCTCACTTGACCCTTAGTAAAAAAGTAAGCAGGTGGTGTTTGTTCAATTACTTTAAATCCTAAAGCTTTTTCGCGTTCGCCATAACTCCATCTTAAATCAACTGTAGTTACATATTCTCCTTTAAAATTTTCTAAAAGTTTTTCAAATCCTTTATCGACAATAGTGTTTAGTTTGTTTACAAAAAGTAATTCTTTGTTCTTTTCTGATATTAAAGAAACTAATTCATTTTCGTGGTAAAGTCCCACTATTACATTAGCTTCTACAAAATCGTCAATATAATTACTTTCCAGAAAATCTCTGTACTCTTTTTGATCAACTATTTTAATTTCACAATCCTCAACTGATACTTTATTCTCTGTCTTGTCAATAGATTCTAATAAAAGTGATTTTACAATTTCTTTTTTATCTTTCCACTCATCTTCAAATATATGAATCAATTTAATTCCTTTACCTTGACATTCCATTGTCTTATTTAAGTGTGAATCCATTTTGTGAAATTCATCAGAATGAAAATAAAGGCCGTTAAATTCGACTGCTGCTTTTAAAGTTGGGATGTAAATATCCAATTCAAATTTATTTTTTAATATTTTTCTGTTAGATGACTCTGCTTCTACAAATTGTTGTATAAAGGTCTTCACTTCTAATTCTGGTTTTGAAACAGTTACTCCACAATAAATGCAATTTGCCCCATTAAAAAATTCAAAAGGCGTTATAGGAAATTGACCGTGTATTTTACAAGTTGGGTACATTTTATAATTCGCACCTTTATATTTTAAATTTTCAACCCCATATTTATCTCCATGTATATTTTTAATTTTTTCCAATACCTCAGTTAAAGGCAATCTTAATTTATCTGCTGTATTTTCTCTGGCACACTTTTTACATCCTCTTCCTTCAATATGATGATCAAATCTTATTGGAAATATACCATGAGATTTACAAACTAGATTATATACTTCAGTTTGGTTAGTGTAATTTTCAATTAAGGAGTAGTCGTATATACTACCATGTTTTTCAATTGCTTTTGCTATTGAATACTCCTTAGTCTGAGACTGTCTTTTAGATTTTTCTTCTGATATACATTTTGTACAACCCCTTCCTTTTAAGTGCTCATCTACTCTTTTTGTAAACTCAAAATTATGTAGAGGGCATTTTATTATAACGTGACCCTTAGACTTAAAAATAGTTTTACCGTAATCGTATTTATTATTATGTATTTTGTTTGCTTTTTCAATATATGTTTCAGTAGTGTATTTCATACTACAAATGTAGTGATAAAAAACTTAAAAACAAAATTTATTTTTCCTTGTTTTATAAAAATAAAGTTGTATATTTGCCTTATAAAATTTAAATAAATATAATTATGAAAAAAGAATTAAAAGAAAGTTATAGTAGAGAAGAAGTTGATTTTTCGAACCTTATTTCAGTTATAATGAAAGAAACGTCTGATACTGCTCAAGGAGATTCTATTTATTGGCATTCAAAGAATAGAGTATTAGTAGAAATAGATTTTGAAAATAAGTGTATTAACTATAATGTGGATGCAAAATCAAATATGAAGAATAGAAGATTCTACCAAATATCTGGAGCGTGTAGTATACACAACTATGAATTTATTGAAGTTTTTTGGTAAATAATTATCCCCTGATTTTTTAGGTCAGGGGAATTTTTACTTTTTATTAATTAAAACCTGCTTGGGCTTTTTCATCTAATTCTATGATGACAAAACGTCCCTTGTCTAGGACAAGTCCTGCTATCATACTATAAATCCACCAAGATTGCATTTGGAATTTGTTTGAAGAAACAATATCCGAAGGTTTCATGCTATCATACCTGCCCTGCTCAGATCCCCAAAAAGTTGCCGCACCTGAAGGCTTAACAATATACACATTAGAACCGTTATCTCCACCTTCAATAAGTGTTGCTCCTTGTGGCATTTTTCTGTTATTTGAATACTTTTGATCCGCTGCATCCCAGATAACAGCTGAGTAAGTTGTATGAGCTAATCCTGCTTGGTGCATTCCGCTGATAAAACGATCTTCTCCTGGTCTGTAATCTAAAGATGGATCATGTTTTACAGAGATATTTCCAATTCCTGGTAAGTAAACTTTCGTAAATCTCACTGCATTGTATTCTAATTCTGTTAAGCTTGAACCTGACACTGGTGATTTTGGAATAATTCTGTCTGCTCCGTTCCAAACTCCAAGCCCTTCATTTTGTTGTTTTACCTCCTCTTTGAAAATTGCGAAGAAGTTTTGTTGCATGTACTTACCTACACTAAAAGTAACTTCTCTTTGTTCGTCTGGTAAAGGGTTGTTAACAAATAAGTATTCTACTGCATCGGCAACGTCAGCTCTTGTCATACCCATTGGACGAGCATAAGTGATGATTTTACCTCTACGCATTTGTTTGTAAACACCTTCATTCAATCTTGTGATTCCGCTTCCATTAGCTCCTGGGATAATAGCAGCGTCTTGGAACATGAACTGTGTGTTTAATGCTTTCTGGTGATATTTGTGCAATAGTAATTCCATTGCAGCTCCTAATCTTAGATTTGCTCCTTTTTTTATTACCCCGCCAGCTCCTACATTAACAGCTTCGGTCATAATTGCAAATTCACCATTTCTTTCAACGTCCCCTAAAAGTTCGTCTAAGTATTCTTTAGTTGTAGATGCTGCTCCTGAGAATTTTCTCATATCTGCGCGACCTGTAACTGAAAATTCGTGCCCTGACATGTTACCAAGTTGGAACATACATTTCATAGTTGTAGGCATATCTGGCATATCAAAATTACCATAATTTGTACCGTACTCTCCTAAAATGTTTTGCGACACTTTGAAATATTGTCTTCCGCTTTTTAAGTATTGTTGATCATAGCTCGCTTTCTTATCGTTTGTTACATAGATAACAGGAAGGCTCCATCCACCAACTACTTGTTGAATTTCTTCTCTGTCTGTCACCATAATTTGTACAGAAGATTTGTAGAAAGATGGTGCTAATACATCACCTACTTCATAACGTTTATTTAAAACAACTCTGAATACTGAGTTATCTAAACCTGCATATGGATATTCCAAAGAAGTATCTCTTACAGTTACGCATTTTCCTGAGTCTTTAATTGCAACATCATAGTAAACTTTACCTTCTGCTCCATCTACTTCAAGCATTGCTTTTTTCTCTAGCAATCCTGTGTAAATTGGATAGTTTACCATTGCACCTTGTCCCCAAAGTTTAATTAATCCTAAATTGTTCTTGTCTGGATCTTGTTTGTACCAATCCGAGATTGAACTTGTGTCAAAGTGGCCTCCTATAGACTGAATAGTTTTTCTGTCCGTTCTTTGTACAATCATATCTCCGTTGTACAGCATATTTGGAGGAAGTTGTGTTACGCTCATTTTATTTTGTTTATTTGTTTTTTATGTTGGTATATTAAATCTAAATCCTGATTCTTGTGTTTCTTCTTTTGGCGCGACTTTTTGTGCAGCATCTTTTGGTGCTCTATTAATTGTTCGCATTGTACTTAAATTTGTTTTAACTTTTGTTTCCAGCATTTTTTGTTGCAAATACTGTTCTTTATTAGTTAAAAAGAAAATTAGTTCTGAAGCTTCAATCGGGTCTTTCATTTTTGTTTCGTAGATAGTGTCTACAGCAAATTCTCCGTTTTGATCTTCTTTTGTGGCGGCATCTACTAATTTCTTAATATCATGCTCTGGTACTTTATCTTCTTTATATTTTTTAGTAAGTTCTGATCTGTAAACTTTTAGATTTTCTTTTTCCGAGGCCTTATCTTCAATTAGTTTTTTATTGATTTCATTTAAATTATCGCTATATGCTTTTTGATGAAAATCTACAATTTGTTTGGCCACACTATCTAAAACAAACTCTTTCTTGTCTTCTTCTACTAATAGTTTTGCTCTGCTTGGTGTATTTCCTTGACTTAAATAATGTTGATAAGCAATTGATTCCTGGTGTTTTTCATTTTCTAAATCCCACCCTTTACTTTCATCAAACGGTTTTTCTAGTTGTTGCTCATTTTGGAATAACTCTGCTAAGTTTCCTCCGTTTTTAACAATTTCAAGAATTAGCTTTTTTTCTTCCGCGATTCCGTCAATTGAAATATATTTTTCTTTGATGTCCTCGTTCTTAATAGCTAACTGATCCTCTTCAAGTTTAAGATACTCTTCTTCTGTTAAGTCTTCAATTTCAGAAAGTTTTGTTTCTGTTTCTCCTTCTTTAATAATTACATCTTCCCAAAGTCCTTTTTCAAGTTTCTTTTTTAATAGGTTTGTGTAAAAATTATCTTTAGGTGTTTCTAAATTTAAAGGTTTAAACTCAGGATCTTTTTCTTCAGGTTTTTCTCCCGCGGGAGGATCTACAATTTCTTCGTCCTTTTTTTCTCCGCTTAAATCTAAAGGTTCAAATGTTAATTCGGGAGTTTCAGGAGTTGTCTCATCTGGTGGTGAGAATGAAAATCCTTTTTGTAAATCATCAAAGGATAAAGCTGTGTCTAAAGTACTTGTTTGGTTTTCTTGTGGCATTGTATTGTGCAAATTTATGTTATTATTATCTGATATTCAAATTTCTTAATTTTATCGAAAAAGGTGTATTTTCCTTAATTTTTTAGTAAGATACGCCCTTATTTTAAAAGTAAGACTGAGATTATTAGTTATTTACTTTTCCGTATATTTCTTCGTATTCTGATAAAAGCATGAAGGGTGTGTCGTTTTTAGATTTTCCTTTTAGTTTTCTTCTTAAGGTGCCTCTATCCATGTTGACTGAAATAGCTGCGGATCTTATACTTTCAAAAATTTCTTTTGTGTCCTTATTTATAACTTTAATATTTTCTTTAGTTATTACATGTGGTGGGATTATTCCATATGTCAAGTAATCCTTATATAACATTATAGTTGTTGAATTATTTTCTCTTCTGTCTGGATTTAAACAAACGCTTAAAGTTTTAGAATTAATACCTAAATAATCACCACACTCTTTCACTGTAGCAAAAGTTTTTAAAGTCTTAGTGCATATGTAATTTACATAATGACTGTATTTTATTTTCCCTTCAACATAGTTATTTAATAGTACGAATGGAGTATTATTCTTAACTTCTCCCTTCATTCTTCTCTGAAAGGCGGCTGTACTCATTCCTATAGATCTTGCCCCGCTAATCATACTGTTAAAAATCTCCTTTGTTTTTATATTTATTACTTTTAGATGTTCATGTAATTTATCTTCAGGATAATGAACTTCTCCTTTGTAATTTTTTTCATAGACGTAATAAGTATAATTTGTTAACTTTCCTTTTAATAGGCTATATAGATGAGATGGGCTTATACCTATTTCTTTAGAGGCTTCTTCTTTAGTTACTAATTTTCCTGTTCTAGTGTCTATTATTTTAATTCTTGTCTCTAATTTAGCTCCATTAGTGCCTTCGCCTCCATCAGTTAAATTTACAAGAGTACCTTTCCCTAAATTTCTCCTTCCGTAATAGGCTATTAAAATAATCTCTAACTCTACAGCATCATCCCATGTCAAGTCAGATTTTAAAATTTGTACTTCATATCCGTATTTTTTAACTGTATCTTTCCAAAAATTACTCCTGTCACTTTTAGCATATGCCCTCTTATGCTTTTTACCTATACCTATATAGAATACTTCTCCGCAAGGTTTTAAATGTCTGTATATTACTGCCATTAATTCTTGTTAATTAGACTAGTTTGTAGTTGTACCTCAGTGGCTCTTTTCTTAGCTGAAAGTTGGTCTAATTTTAATTGGAATTCTTTAGCGTCTCTTTCTTTTCTAGAATTCATTTCGTCTTCCTTGATATCTAAATTTCTTTCTTTCAGAGCAAAATCATTTGACTGATGTACGTCATTCAAAGCTAATTCCGTAGCCCTATCTAATCTATCGTACAAACTAGAATCAGAATTTTGATTAATAGACATTTTACCATAAGTATCTAATTTCTTAACTTCTAAATTATTTTCGTCATCCATTTTCTGTATTAAAGTTTCTTGATTATACTTAGCCTGGATTGCTTTATCCGCAGCATCAATTTGCATCTGAGCAACTTCTTTTTCGTGTGCTTGTTGTTGTTGAGTTTGAGCCTGTAAATCTAGACGATTTTTCCTTGCGTGACTTATGATAGCCGTCATTGAATTTGATGTCACAATCTCTGCCATATCCAATATGTCTGCTCCTACTGTGTTGTTTTGTAATAACAGGTTTTTCAATGTTTCTAATTCCTTTTTTCCATTTGAGGTAATATCCATAGTCAAAGACCACTCACGTAAAGAAAAATACGGATCATTTAATTCTATAAAAGCTTTCTCACCATCAGACTTAGTATATAAGAATGAATAGTCTTTATTGTTTTTCTGGCAATATTGTGCTACAGTTAAATGTAATAAACAGGCTCTTTTATCTGCTTCCGCTTGTACTGCAAAAAGACCTTCTGTTTGTGCGTATGAAGCTGTATTTCCTTGTTTTATTCCTTCCGCGGTCGAATACTGATCTGGTGTTCCAATTCTTTGTGGAGTAATGCCTATTTGCTCTAAAGCTTGCAATTTAAATTGAACTGCTAAATTCATTCTATTGTTAATCATTGCTGTATAATCGATAGATTGTGTAGCAAAAGCGTTCATTGCAGGTTGCCCTCCCTCTAAGTTTTGGCGAGAAGTATCTACAGGAACAATTCCGATGTCCTGAATTAAATCGTACATTTGCTCTAAAGCCTGTCTTGTATTTCCTGAGCCTTTATATTCTGAAGGTAAGTATTTAATATCAAATAGAAAGAATGTTCCTAATTCTTTTTCAAGTAGTGAATATATTTGATTTAAAACGATATTATGTTTAATTATATATGGACGTAGTTTTTTAGCTATTGAGTCTCCTATATATCCTGCCACTGGTATTTTAGCATCATATATATTACTTCCACCATCTAGTGTTCCTTTAATTTGGAATGGTAGTGCTTTTCCGCCGATATATAAATCTTTATCTAAATAACTGTTGTGTGATTTTGCTTTTACGCCCCACCTAATTTCAGGTATCCAAGTGTATGCAATTGTATTAGGTTCCATTCTTAGTTCAGCCTCTTCTAAAGAGATTTTTCTAAGCGTGGTAATTTCATTTTCTTTTAAAAATTCTGGTAGTAAATCATCTGTTGTAAAAACCTGATCCATATATCCATCTTCATTGATATAATTTAAAATACCAACCCTTTTGTATGAACGCCAATATGATTCTGTTACTTGCAGTGTGTCTGATCTTAAATCAATGTCTGAACGTAATTCGCTCATTGTATTTTGACTTAAAAATCCTCCGCCTCTTGCTAATGGTGAATACCAAGATGGTACTACTTTTTGTTGACCGTCTACTACAACTGTTGATTCTCCCATAGGGACTCCAAATGTGTCTTGAATTTCAAGACCTAATTCATAATCATGAAATCCTGCAAATGGTAATTGTTGTACTTGCCCGAAGTTATTTTGTATTACTTGATTGACAGAAGCTCCTCCACTATACCCTCCACTTTGATTTTGGTTGTAATAACCCATTAATCTTTTTTGAGTGTCTTCATCTATTTTGTCGCCGAACCTATTTAAGAATTTAGAGGGTGACATTTGAGTCAAGAAAGATACGTATTCTGCATCTTGTGGATATTCTATATCTAAATCTTCTGAAAAAGATACTTGGCAGGGATGCCATCTTTCTGGCTTATAATAGTCATATCCTATATGATAATGTCTAAACCATCTTCCTGTTAGAAGCCTATCAACCATCTCTTGACGGCTCATTTTCTCCATTCCAAAACGGTCTTGGTCTAATTCATATGTTTTTTCCGCCCACTCAGTAGCTGTTGTTTTCCAGTTTTTAAACATTGCCTCCTGAATTGCTTCTGGCGGAACAAGTTGATCTTTTTGCTGTTGTAGTTCCTGAGCATAAGCTTGCATTTCCTGTTCGGATTGAAACTGTCTGTCTTCATTTACTACTATTCCTCTTGCAAGTAATTTACGTTCTAATTCTAGATTAAAATTCTTTTGAGTGAATTCCCATAATTTGCTGTCTTGATCTCTAGTAAAATCATTTTGTGAAACGGGATCTGTATTGTCTATTCTAAATGCGGCCTTGCTTGTAATCCAATCTGATTCAATTTGGTTACATATAATTCCTAAGAAGTCATAATGTTTAGCATGAACTGGATAATCTGTTTCTCCGCGCAGTCTTATAATTTCTTTTGAGAAATCTTCTAGGCCGTAGTCGGAGTATATTAAAGTACCTTCCTTCATTTTGTAAAAATCTCGAAACTCAATATTTCTATTAAATTGGCGCACGGCAATAGTTTCAAGTCTATCCAAACAAAGCTGAACCCATTTGTCATTTTTTTGTGACTCTAAAAGTGTCTGGGTTGGTAAAGCAGATGAAAAATCACCTCCCTGTCCAAAGTTACTCAAGAAACTGGTTGTAAAAGAATCAGACATCTGCTAAAAATTTAAAAGTTGACTTATTAGGGGAAGTTCCTCTTAACCAGCCACCTAGAGTAATATGGTTTATACCATTCTCTATAGCACATTCTAAAATTGTATCCCAAGTTTTACCTGTTAAATTACAAATTACTGCTTTAGAGCTAGGTGCATCCTTTCCCGATTTACCAAACATGGGATTATTTTTTCCTTTGAATCCCCTTACTGTTTGATTACACATAGTATCTTTTAAGTGTAAATTTTTCTTATATATGTAAGGAGTGTCATTTGTGTTTTTACCTAAAAGTTTATAAATTAAGGTATTTGGTACTATTCCATTTTCCTCGGCGCACATTTGTGCAGAATGCCATTCTTTCCCTGTCAGAGTACAAACTGTTGCTATTGCTGTTTTGTTATTAAGTCCTTTTTTAGACTCACTCATTTTTCTCTTAGTGTCAGGGTGCAAATTACCACTTTTATCTGATGTCAAAGTTAACATACAATTTAGACCATTTTCACCTAAAACATCATAAAAATCCTGCCAGTGTCGTTCTCTTTCACTAAGATTATCTACTGTACATATCTCTATAATTTCCATAATATGCTTATCCCAACCATATTTTTTTATTGAGTTAAATAGCCTAGGTTGTGTTTTACACTTATCTTTAGAACTATAGTCATTCTTTCGTATATTTATGTGTATAGATTTACCAATATATATTTTACCAGAGGGCGATGTTATTTTATAAATACCTATTATATTCATTAGTTTTACTGTAGTTAATCCGCAAATTTACACATAAATAATAGTTTTAACAAATTACTTACTTTTAGAGTCTTGTTCTACCACCTCTTCCTCCTCTAATTGGTGTCTTAATAAATGGTTTTCTATTCTCATCCTCTTTTAATTGTTTATTTATAGTTTTGGGATGTATCCAGTTAGTTTCTAAATAATGTAACCAACCTATTGCCCCTAAACATGCTGTTATTCTATCGTAGTTACCTATCTCTTTAAAGTTTATTATTTCTGTCAAAAGAACAACATCATTTATTCTAGTTATACCTTTAACTGTTATTTCTTCACCTTTTTCATTTATACTTGGAATGTCTTGATTACAATAATTAACAAACATATTCAGTAACTTTGATTTAGATTGTTTAGGAGACCATCCAAATTTTCTAGGTGAGTTATTAGTAATATTTAAAGATGATGTGAAATCTACCGCTTTTGCTAAATACTTGTCTTCTAAGTGTTTTGATTCTAAAAATTCTATAAATGCAGTATCTTCATTTTCCATAAAACATATTGCATTATATGCTTCTAATAACAGTAAACAATTATTATGGAAAGTTAAATGTTTATCAGGTCTTCCTGAGTAAGACGCTACTAATTTTTTTGCAAATTTATCCCCAAATAAATCATACTTAAATATATATAAAGTACCTACAGAGTCTGTATTGGATGATACTTGCTTGTAGTCGTCCATTCCAGCCACGTATGTGTACATCTGAGGTATTTCATCTGGGATATCTTCAAAAATTAAAAATGGTGCTTCTGCAACTCCTCCTGAAAACGGGTATTCAATTAAAGGCATGGTTGATATCTCAGCTTGTATCTTACCTTGACTGTCTTTGAATAATCTTCTTCTTCTATCCCACTGTCCTGAATTATCTAAAAATTCTTTATGTCTTCTTGCATCTTCATATTCAAATGGATTTTTATTAGCTGATAAAAAACAATCCTCTGGATCTAATGGATATTGTACTTTTCTTTGTTGTTTTAAAAGAGCCGCATTTGCACCTCTCACATTATCGCCTTCTGCTGCTTTATTAACCAGGTATTCTTTATTACCTTTCCAGTTTGTGACATCTATTTTTATATCTTTAAGATCTTCATGATTAGAGTCTATAAAATCTGAGAAATTAATTCTATTTTTAATAAAACCTTCTTCATAAGCCATTTGACCTGGAAAAAATGTAGCAAAAGGTCTTCTTTTCCATGTTATTTCATCTGGATCTATTTTGTTTTCCAATAAATCCCAATCCATTGGCAGCAAATCATAGGCTTCAGGGTTAGATAAAACATCCATTGCATCTTTAGATAAATCCGCTTCCCCCCCTGTACCTGCAAGTGCAGTAATACACTTAAATCCATAAGGAGTTTTAAACGAAGGTAATGCTGCTAGATAAGGTTTAAGGAAAGAATATTTGCCAATTTCATCATAAATTGAGACTGAAGGAGCCAGACCCGCTGTCTTTTGTGTTTTTTTTGCTGTACCTTCTTCTAGGTTTTGTACCATTAATGTAGAGTAAATAATAGCATTTGAGGCATCCTCTTTTATACCAAATGTAGTCTCCCCATTTTCCCAATTCTGTTTTATGATATCCATTCTAAATGGTTTATCAATATACGTCATTGAAGTTTTAATCTTACTAGTTAAGGCATTAATATCTGATGATGTGCCCCCTATTATACTTCCAAAAGAGTTGAACTTAGTTATGGTTCTCCAGTGAGCTAGAGAAGCTAGAATTACAGACTTACCAAAACGTCTAGTTCCATATATTAATAAAGCTTTGGAGTAATAATCAGGGTAGTCTTTACTAATACACTTTTTTAAATTTTCCGCGAAAAACCACTCATTATCTCTAAATGGTGGAGGTACATTTGGCTCTTTTCCATCAGGTTGTGGAATAGGTGTTCTAAAAAAATTAAGATGAAAGTAAGCCCAAGGATGCATAAAATATCCACCAATTGTTATACCATTCTGGATCTTATTGTACTCCTCTGACCAAAATTGTAAAACTACGGGGTCTTGATCAAAATAATGCTTATTTCTGTTCCATTTTGGTATATTCTCTGGCTTCATATTTATATACATATCGGTAGATGTTACTATATCCCAATTTGTATTTAAATTTAAGGTTTTTCTCTCTATATCTTCATTAAGTAAACATAGAGGTTCTCTCATAATCAAAGGAGCTTTGTCTTCTTTATAGAATCTTATTTTTAAATTCTCTGTATTATCATTTATATTTAAATCTTCTAATGTACCTTGTATTTCTATTTTCTTATTAAAAACTGTATCTTGAAATACTATCTCACTAGACTTATAATCAGCTTCTTCCTCAGTTTTTGTATCTTGAGTTATTACCTCTAAATTATAATCTAAATACTCTCTGCACTTTGTTAAATGAATTTGAATTATTTCTGCGGTTTCTAATATAAATTTTTGTGCTTTAGGGTCATCTCTATCTCCTTTACTATCTTTAATAAAAGCGGATAATCTCCCCAGTATTGAAGAAGTCAACTGGTTTTCTTGTTTAAATAAAGCGTCTTTTGTTTTTTTAGAAGTGTCGGTGAATACTCTTATTTGAGCTCTAAGCTCCTTTAACTGTTTTTCTTTATCTTCTAAATTACTATTTGAAATGGATAATACTTGTTGAGCAAAATTATCTAAGGTGTTGTTATAGGTTTTTGTATCATTCCAGTTATTGCTTTCTATTACTTTTTTATTTCTTGCAAAATACTCTGTATGATCCCTTATGAATCTATCAGCAAAATCACTCATATCTTAATACCTCCTCTATTGGTAAATTTAAATTATAACACTCCGAATACCCATCAAAAAGTATTTTTACTTTATATTTGTACTTCTTATATTTTTTATGTAATTTTTCTTCTAAATCCCATATTTTATCTGCACTTCCATTATAAATAGATATTACTTCATAGTTATATGGCATATTAGTTTTAGTAAATCTTTCCTTCATGCTTCTAAAAGTTTTACCAATTTTATAAAATTCCTCATCATCTATAGAACATTTTATTAAATATAAATAAGTGGTTCTACCATTAGCTAAATATGTATACCCTTCTTTTGTATGATGATGTCTTCCTTTATATCCTGTGGTTTCATGTCTACATTTAAAACAAGTATATCCATCTAGATAACTATTTGGATAAGCTTTAAATTTGAAATCATGTTTTTTACATCTTACCTCTAATTCTCTCCTACATCCAGTATAAACAGTATCTGTATAATCGTGTAGATCTCCATAAATTTCTTTGGCTTCATTTATAAACTGCTCTGTTGATTTCTTTCTTAGTAGACTATAATTTTCTTCTGCGCATTTTGGACACTTTTGACCCCCTAGTCTATTAGACACAATTAAATTAAAGTAATGGTCGTGCACAGTACATCTTAAATTTACATTTTTTGAGGCTGATATCTCTCCTACTTTTGAGTAATCCGTTATGTCTCCAAATAATTTTGTAGACTCTTGTATAAATAGTTCTTTATTATTATACTTAGATTTTTCTAATTTACATTTATTACATGCATTGTTATTATTTAATATATCACAGGGTTTTCTAAAAAATGAGCCATGTACTTTACATATTAATTCAACTTCCGTCTTATTATTTTTATAGTCAACTCTAGAAGTATCAAAAATATCTCCGTGCAATTCTATAAGTTCCTTTATGAATTTATCATTTCCTTTTTTAGCAGACTCTATCTGTCGCTCTCTCCCACACTTAGAACATCCCATACCTTTTTTATGGTCTTTAACTAATTGTGGGAATGTAAAATTGTGCTTTTTACAATGAATACTTATCTTTGACTTTGTATCAACAAAACTTTCTTTGTCATACTCATAATTTCCTTCTCCATGTACTTCTAAGAAACTTTGTTTAACCTGTTCCCAACTTAATTTATTATGAGCAACTCTTTTAGTTTTAATCTCCATATATTTAAACGTTAAACCTCCTAAGTATTTTGTACTTAGGAGGCCATTTATGGTTTTTTATTCTTTCGTATTTTCCTGCGCTTTAATTGCTTGCAAGACTATGTTTTTAATTTGCTCTAATTCAAGTCCTTTAGTTAAGCTTTCTTTTCTTTGCTCTAGTCTTCCTTTTTCAGTTTCTTTTGCCGAAAGTTTGCTATCTACTATAAAGAATGGTTTTGGAATTAGATACTCTAAGCTCTCACATAATTCTGTAATTTCTTTTGGTAGAATCATTCCGTCTCCAATTTCCAAATATGTTTTTACATCTAAGTATAGAGTGTAAAATATATTTTGCAGGTCTTGCATGTATATTGTTTCTTCTATTTTTAAATCGTAAAGTAAGTTAGTGAATTCTTCTGGAACAATTAGTTCTTCTACTTCTTTACTTTCATTGAAATTTAGTTGATAAACTTTTTCTACCGCGGATTGTCTTTTATCTTTGAAATCAAGTTTAGTTTTTTCAAGGAATTCATTATAAAGTAAATATTCTTTGTGTTTTGCGATTATTATGTCGTAAAATTTGTTCATTTATTTTTTATTTTGCCAATTTTCAAATTCTTCTTCTGTGTATTGTTCGTCTGCAAAATCTGTATTGATTGCGTTTTCTACTAATGTGTAAGCGTCTTCGCTAGACAGTTTTCTTAGAAAGCTTAGTGACCCTCCATTTTTTACCGCCTCTTTTTGAAATGCTGTAAATAACAAGTCTCCCAGGTTCATGTCTTGATGTTTTTGTCCTAGTGCTTGTAATGCTCTTAATGATTCTTGTGTGTAATTCATATGCTATAAGGTAACTTGTCCTTTAATATTAATTGTTGCTACTTTTGGTTGTTTGTCTTCATGGAAATTTAAATACACTTTTTTATCAAATGGTTTTGTAATATGAGTGTTTTTGTATTGTAATTCAATTTCAATTGTGTTTTTGTCAATTACTTCTGGGCTACTTTCTGTGCATGAGCAGTCTGATTGTGATGTGAGTCCTTCTAAATTATTTCCTTTTATTTGAACTGTTCTTTTTGCGATTTGGTTCTTTTTTAGAATGCCAAAATTTATAATATATCTATCTGTTGATTTCTCTATTTCTGTGTTTGTTTGTTTGTCTATTATTTGCATATTACTTTGTTTTTAGTTTTCTTTTTCCCGCCATTTTGGAGTTAAATCTATTTCTTCTAGTCCACAAACTGCCATTTTAAGCCTGGTCTTAGCTTTGGTACTGCAACCGCAAGCACTGCAAACTGCCTTAGTTATTTGAATAAACATTAAAAACTTTTCTCTGAAAGTCAACTCTTTCTTATTTCTAGTATTGTATTCACAATTTTTACAGATTTCTCTTCTTTCTTTACACCAAGGCTCCTTACTATTTTTGTAAGCAATTAATCTAGAATTAAGGATCATCTTCCAAGTTGACCATTTTAGAAATTTATTTTTGGCCATTTGCTATAAATATTGATGCACTGTTATAAGTGATTGCTCCTAGAGTTAAGAATGTTCCTGAAATAGATACTGCATTTTGAAGAGCTAACCTTTCTACTTTTGTTGGATCAATAATTCCTCTTTTAAATAAATCTACATATTCTTGTGTTTGTAAATCAATTCCATCTCCATAATATTGTGAATTTTGAATATTGTGAATATAGTTTTCTGTTTGGTCTTGCATTCCTGCATTTTCAAGAATTTGTTTGAAAGGTGCTTCTAAAGCTTTAACTAAAACTTCTACTCCTTTTTGCTCATCTTCATTTCTAGTTTCTATTTTAGCCGATTTAAGAGCATTTGATATGTTTAAATAGGTTACACCTCCACCAGCTACATATCCTTCTTCTAAACAAGCTCTGACTGCGCATAAAGCATCTTCTACTCTGTCTGTCTTTTCTCTTTTTTCTGGCGCGGAATATCCCCCTACTTTAATTACAGCAACTCCTTTGGTTAATTTAGAATATCTTTCTTTTACATACTCTGTTTCTTTTTTACCACCAGTGATGTTTTTAATTTGCTGTTTTACAATTGCTGTTCTTTCTTTGATTTCTTCTTGATTTCCTTTTCCACCGATTAAAACTGACTTATTAGCATCTGAAATCACTTTGTCAATGTGTCCTAGGCCTTCTAAAGTAACATTATCTAAATCATCACCTAAGTCTTCACTGTAAACTTTTGCGCCTATTAGAGATGCTATATCTTTAAGTGTTTCATTCTTTCTTGCGCCGAAAGAAGGCGATCTTAAATTCATCATTTTAAAACCTTGATAACTAAATTCTAAAATCTCTTTTTGAACGTGGCCAGAAATGTTATCACAAATAATTAAAAGGCCTTCAAATACTCCTAATTCTCCATTTTCATCTTTAGTTGTTGATAATTCAATAGCTTTATTCAACTGTCTTTTATCTTTTAGGTGTCCTTGATAAATTAAAACATTCATGTCTTCAAAAACAGCTTCAAACTTCTCACGGTCATTAATAAATTCCGCCAAAGAAAAAGGCACATCTAATTCGTATCCTAAAGATAATTCTACAGATGATTTTAATTCTTCTGTTTCTTCTACTTTTATTGTGCCGTTTTTACCGACTTTTTTAATAGCATCTACAACTAGATCAGAAATTTCTTTGTCTCCATTAGTAGAAATATTCGCGATATTTTTTAAAGTTTTTAAACTGCTTGATTTTGTTTTTAACTTATCTAAATGTTTTAAAGAGAAATCTAAAGCTAAATCTAATCCTCTTTTTAGAGAAATTGCATTAACTTTTCCAGTGTTTAGGACTTCATCGGCTTCATGTACAATAGCTTGTGCTAATACAACACTAGAACTAGATCCATCTCCTGCTACTTCATTTGTTTGATTTGATACTTGTTTTATTAAGGATGATCCTGCGTTAATAATAGGATCTTCTGATTCAATCTCTTTAGCTACAGAAATACCATCTTTAGTAATGATAGGCAAAAGTAAATCTCTTACGCACATCACATTCATTCCTTTTGCTCCTAATGTAACTTTAACTGCATTTGCAACTAAATCTACTCCTTCTTTTAATAACTTTCTGGCTTCTTGGCCGTAAACTACTTTATTCTCCAATTTTTATTTATTTTCGGTTAATCTTTTGTATTCTTTATTTTGTATGTACTCTGTTGCGGCGTATATTTGATGACTTGGTTTATGCATTCTTCTGGCTGTTTCTGTTATTTCAAATCTTTCACAAATGTACTTGTTGAAAGTAAAAAATAATGGTAATTTTAAATGAGGTGTTCCCCAACCGTTCTCGTCTCCAAATCTTTTTATCTGTTGTATTTGATCTTCCACTTTCTTATAAGGTTCAGATCCAACTTCCATGAATTTTTTACTGTTTATTAAGAAATTTTGGTTTTTATATAAATGGCCTAAATAAGGTAAATTTATTGCAAATACTTCTGGGTTTTTTGTTTCCTGAACAATATATTCAAACATCCAATTAACTCCATCTAAACATTGTTTGTAATCATAAGTTAATTTATGTTTTCTAAACACTTCTTTTAATATATCATCTAAATAACTTAGTTGTTTCAAAACGTCATTAAAATTAATTTGCAGTCTTCATCTAAGACTTTCTTTCTTATTGTTTCTAAATCTGGCGACAATTTAAATTTTTGATAGTTTTTTTCGTCGCGCACTAAATATCCTCTATCTCTTAATTTCTTATTAATTGCATGAAGATGATTTCTTGTCAATTGTTTACCTTTCTTTACTTTAGCTCTTTCGGGATTATCTTCAATTAAAAGCTGAATAACATCTTCTGAAATACCTTTTAATAAATAATAAAGTAAAATAGGCTTTTGAGAAGGCAATAACTTATTTTCTTCTGTCATTCGTAATTCGGAATAAGCTGTCAAAAACTTGTCAAGTCTTTCTATTTTATTTTTAGAATCTACTTTCAAATTAAGCGCGTTTAATGGCTCCTTAAACTTCAAGAGTTTAGCTTCTAGTTCCTTAATTTTATCTTCTTGGTTCTCCATTTACTTATAATATCTCACAAAAATAATCATTAGTTTTGACACTCGCAAATTAATTACTAATGTTTAACTAAAATTTAACTGAGAGTGTAAAAAATATTTTGTATGGGAGCTTGTCTAAAAGTAAGTAATTTTTTATTTTGATTCTGTTTTTGTATATTTGCTTCACATTTAAAACCAAAAGAAAATGCTTAGTTACGAAGACTTTTATTCTCGTATATGGAATCATTATATTAGTTATAGTGACGTTTCATTTCAATATAGAGAACAGAATATAGAATTTATTAAAGCTCTTACTTTTTCTTTATTTAGAAAGTATGAGAGTAAGAATGTTAGTGAATCTGTTTATGCTGAGAGTCTTAAACTGTTCTTTTATAATTTATTTCTTTTTAAGCCCGAAGTTTTTGATGTCGGCGAAGAAAAAGATTTTAATGAAATTAATTAATTTGTGTATTAGATTTTTATTTTGTATATTTGCGTTAAAATTAAGTAGATCGTGAGAGGGCGTACTATAAGTGGGGGTTTTGAAGCCTAAAGAACTTCTTTAAAAATCATCACTAATTTCTACTGAATTAATTTGCATATGTCAAAAATAATTTGTAAGTTTGCATTTCAATAAAAAAATACCGATTTATATTAGTTGTGATACTCTGATATAAAGGAAAAACATAAAAAAGTAGGAAGCCTTTTAAAACGTTAAATAGTCAGTATCACCTTGGACTATTTGTTTTAAGAGGCTTTCGCGTTTAATAACATGGAGCTGCGATATAATCGCTCATGTTGCGGAAAAGGGATTTAATTTCCTGGACTTAAGCTAAAGGGAAAAGGAGGTGTTTTTTGCACTATTTCCGCCTGAAGGTTGATTATTCAGCCAAAATTTACTCTTATAAGGAGAGGGGGTTTGGGGGTGAGGATAAATAAAAAAAATTCCTTGGTGAGGGAGGAACGACCGAAATCGCGTAAGCGTTCTTTACCACGTACCCTACTTCAAAAACAGATAAAAAATAATTCATTAGTTAAACGAGGTACGGAGCGAAGCGTAGAACCTTGGTTAACCTCCGCCCGAGCAGGGCATTACTTTGCGCATAGTTACAGTTTGAAGTAGGGTACGTGGTAATAACTGTTTTTTGATTAGCTTTGTCTCTAGTTTTGCCGCCAAACTATAGTAAAATAAAAGAAACAGTTAAATATATTAGGGCGGCAAAATAAAAACTAAAAATAATTACTTAAAAATTAGGTAATTTAAAAAATAATTTGTAAATTTGTTTAAAATTAATAATAGATGGGAACAAAACAAGATTGGGAAACTTATGAAAAGATTCTCGTTAAATTTGACTACACACCAGAACAGATAGAATCTGTTAAAGAAGTGAGAGAAAGTTACGATCATTGTACTTTTGAAATGTTCACAGGATTAGTCGAACAAGGTATTGTAAAAAGAACTAGAAAGCTTAAAAAGAAGAAAAGAAATATGTATGTTTCACCAGATGGCTTCTTCTATTATCTAGAACATTTTAATAAAAAGATGGAATATGCAGGACATTTTATACAAAACGAAGAATAATGAAAGAGAAAATAGAAGAATTAATATCACAACATGATTTCGCACAAAAAGAAATAAAAAACATGTTAGAAGAGCTATCTCAAATAGATGATACCAAACTATCACCTGTGGATTTAAATCAATTAGACTGCTCAAAAATAGCTTTGGATAGTGAACATACATTAAGAGGTCAGTTTGTAGAGAGTTTAAAAGATTTATTATAAAATTATGAGCATAAAATATAAAAAAGACGGAATTGAAATTAATGGTGAGTTTTTATCTTTAGTAAATATCACCGAAAAGTGCAATGAAATTAAACTTAAAGAAGACAAATTAGTTATTCTTCAAATGTCTTGGGATTCAAGAGGCGGTTCTGTATTCGAACAAAGATCTTTACCTTTAGAAAAAGCACTTAGAGTTAAAGAAATCCTTTTAGGAGAAACAGTTGATTTCGGTGAAATTTGGGGGAAACACTCAGAAGTGTATGGTCAAATGGAAGAAAATGATTTTAAAATTATTGACGATAAGAAAAAAGTAAAAGAGTTTCTTAGACAACACCCTAATGGAATTGATTATGATCATAGTTTTATTGAGAGATTTATTGAAAGATCCGAAGAAAATTTAGAATATGATGAAGACGAAGTTGACCAAGAGACTATTGATGAATTAAAATCTTTATTGAGATAATTATGAAACACGTAAACGAAATTCGATTTGAGGGGAAAACTCCTTGGATAAAAGCAATGAATAAAGCTAATGAATATTATGTGAACTCTATGGATGAGAGACTAACAGAAGCAGAGAGAAGTTTAAATCATGATTTATGGTTCGATACTAAATTTGATATTGAGATGGGAGTTTATGGAAATAATTCAGAAAGTGGTGGAGGAACTTGGGTTTAATTTTGACCGCTAAAAAAGAAGATAAAGTACAGATTAAACAGTTTAAAGATTCTTCCAGTAATTGGTTTGTAAACTTCGCTCACTACTATTTAAATGAAAATAATGAATTGTTGTGGGCGAGTGGAGAATCAGACAGTGTTGAGTACAGAACATCAATTGAGGCCTATATTAAGAGAAACAAGAAACAGTTTAAACCTCGTGAAGAAAGTGTATTAAATAAGGAAGAAAAGGTTTATATAACTCTTAATTTTGGAAAATATTCTGGAAAAAATCTGTCAGAAATTAAAGACTTAGACCGAAAATATCTTCTCTGGCTTAAAAAAGAAACAAAAGACGATAAGTTAAGAGAAGAAATAATAAGTGTACTGAAATAAAAGATTTAAAAACAGTTGTATATGTCAAATAAAAATTGTAGATTTACATAATGAAAAGATACAGTAAAAAAGCTTTAGAAAAAAGAAAAGAAGAGAGATCAGGTTTATCTGAATTTTTTGAAAGACATATAGAAATTGCAAAATCAAAATACTGTACAAATTGCGGTGAAAAATTAAAAGGAGATGTGAGTGAGATAGCACACAGGCTTCCAAAATCAACTTTTAAATCCATAATGTGTGATGACCAAAATGTTGTATATCTAGGAGGAAGATTTAGTAATTGTGGTTGTCATAGTTTATATGATGGTAGTAATGAACAATTACAGTCTCTTTCAATTTTTTTGGCGGAAAAAGAAGTTATAAAAGAGTTATTAGAAAAAGTAACAGAAGAAATAAATTATAAAACATACGATAGATGGCAACTTTAGCAGAAACGCTTAAAAAATTAAATAAAGGAAAAAGAGAACAGGATAATTACTCTTTATTAGGAGAAAAAGAAGTTGTCAGAACAAGAACATCTACAGGTAGTCCCTATCTTGATTATTTATCAGGCGGGTTTATGAATGGGGGATATAACTGTATAGTTGCCAAAGGAGGTAGTGGTAAAAGTTCTATATCTTTATTAGCTTGTAAAGACGTTATTTCAAGAGGTAAGGTTGCTGTATATTTTGATGGAGAAGGAACTTTAGATGATTCTTACTTTAAAAGAATGGGTGTTAATAAAGATAATTTTATTCACATACGTCACAGAAACTTAGAAAGAATGTTAGATGAGGCCGAAGCATTTTCACAAGCAGATGAGGTGGGAATCATAGTCTTTGATTCTGTACCCATTTTTAAATCTACTGTGATTCAAGAAAAATCAGCAAGTGATTATACAATGGGAATTGAAGCCAATCGTTGGGGAACTAGAATGACCTTAATTGAGGGATATGCTGTTACAAGAGATATTTGTTTATTAGGTTTACAGCACTGGAAAAAAGACCCAGGAGTAATGATGGGCGATAATCGAGTACTTTCAAGAGGTGAGTGGCAAGGAACTATGATGAATACATTCATAGATCTAACTAAGAAGAAGATATTAAAAGATGAAGATGATAATGTAGTTGGCCATACTTTAGAAGTAAGAATTAGAAAATCAAAAGGAAGTTCTTATGACCCAACAGAAATATACAAACTTAATTTTTATAATGAGGGCGGTTTCAATCAAATAGATGAATATGCCAGAGTATTTATAGAAACTGAAATAGTGAAACAAGGCGGGGCTTGGGTTAAGTTTCCAAGTGCAGATGCAGAAGAGATTTCTTTACAAGGGGTAGATAAATTTATTGATCACTTAAAAGCTAATCCCAGAGATTTTGAATTTTTAAAACAGCAATTAATATGAGACCACTTGAAGAGATATTAAATGAATATGAAGAATTAAGAAAGTCTTTTAGAAACACTACAAAAAGTGGCAGTTTAACTAAAGAAAGTCTTATCGAATTTCAGGGTAGATTTATTGATGTCAAAGCTGACCTTAAATATTGGAGAGTAAAATATACTCATGAGTGGACTAGAAGAGACGACAAAGCAGCGACGGCGATTAAATTTAGAATTGCAGTTGCTATGACTAGAGGAGAATATGAAACAGGAGACGGAGAGGCAAAATTACCAACAATTACTAATGCTGAGAAGTTAGCAAGCGGAAGTAAGGAGTATAGGGAGTTTGTGGAACAAAGAGGTTTTTATAAAGAGTCATTAACCAATCTAAGTGATACTCGGGAAGATATTAATTCTTATATTAATGAGATTAAAGACAGGCTGAAATAATGGAATACTTAGAATACTATAAAGAGATGAAAGACACAATTGCAGAAATAGGAGAATTAAAAGCAGAAATTTGGTATAAATCAGAGATTCCATATGCAGATATTGTTTTAGATTTATTTGATGATATTACAAATGATATTGAGGATGATAAGTTTAATATTGGAATTACTTTATATAAAACTTATTCTTTGCTTTCAGTTTTTAATCCCGCGAAAAAGGATGACATAGAAGTTTTAGAACAGTTAAAAGAAAAGTTAGAAAGATTAAAGAAAGTAGTATTATGAGTAACAGAATAAGAAGCATAACATTACTTTTCGAAGAGGATGTAACAGAAGAATACATCGATTATATAGAAAAAACAGCTTTGTGTTATAAAAGTGTTTCAAAAGTTGAAAGAGATATTGGAGGATCTATCTCTGAATGGGCAATTAGAACTAGAATTGATGACGAATGGAGAGAAAAATTGAAAAAAATAATATATGAAAAGTAAATGAAATACTATGCAATAACAGAAACAGTTCCTACTCCAATTTACATAGAGCCAAAAGTTCTTTCTGAGGAGGAATATAAACAATTCTTGGAAGATTTTTACACAACATCAAGTTACTCTAATATAAAGTCAGAGTCAGATCTACCTAAATTTATGACGATTCCAATGTCTGAGGAAACTTATAAATTTATTTCTTCTGTGGCCAATATTTATTCTACAAGTTTCGGCGAAAAAGAATATGAAATAAATAAAGTGAAATTTAAAATATTCACAGAAGAAGAGTATGAATTAAGATATGGTAAATATGAACAGATTTAAATGGTGGCGAAAATTTAAAGGAGGAGAATGGTTTTACAACAGATATATTTTTGACTTAGGTAGAGGAGTAATATATATTTACGAAAGGCACTTACCAAAATTTGGATGGAGTTATAATATAGAACAATACAACGAAAAATGGTAAATTGGAAATACGAAGGTAAAGAGGTGACAAATAAAGATCAAATGCCAAAAGATACATACGGTTTTGTTTACCAGATTACAATATGTTTAGATGGTAAGGAGTTTTATTATATTGGTCAAAAGAAGTTAATTTCTCGACGAAAAAAGAATATGACAAAGAAAGAAATTGAAGCTTTACCAAATAAACGACTTAAGAAATATTATTATGTAGAGACAGAAATGCCTTGGCAAAGTTATGTTGGATCTAATAAACCACTTTTAGCTTTAATAAAACAATACGGCGAAAATAAATTAAATCTAAAAAAAGAAATATTAGAATACTGCTTTTCAGAGTTGGAACTTAAATACAGAGAATGTAAGCAAATCATCTGTCAAGGCGCAATGGAAACAACACAGTTTTTTAATGATAACATTAGTCTAAAACAAATAGGAACTTTTAATTTTAATAAAGAATGATAAACAAAGTAACATACCGAGAAGAACCAACATTATTTGATAACATCGATTTAACAGAGTTTTCTGTAGATAATGAAATGGATCACAGAAGAGGTAGTAATTTCTTCAGATATGATATTATAGAGTTATTACCTAGCCATAAAGAATATTATCCAGAAATTGAAGATTTTGACAAATACTTAGGAACTTGGAAGACAGACACTGTAATCTGGGATGACACTTACGGTTGGGATGATAAATATTCAGAATTAGTTCGTGTAAGAGAAAAAGAAGTAGTAACTTATAAATGGGAGGAAGTAAATGAATAAATTAATAGAAAATTATAACAGTTCTTTAGAAGCCTTATCTGAATATTTCGAAATAGATAATTTCCAAAATTATGTTATTCAAGAATGTGCCGAAGATTATTGGTTAGCAGAAGATAATTATATTTATTTTGGAACAAATCCTGAAAACTTTGAATATGAACAAGAATTTAGACAAATCTCCCGAAAAGAGGAGTTAACAGCAGTTTTAGTTGAGAATGATTTTGGTGGTGATGATTACTGGAATATATTTTATACAAAAAATGAAATAAAAGACGAATAAATATTTGTTTATCTCAAACTAAATCACTACATTTACTTCACTAAATAATAAAATATGATAAATTCACCGAAGAAGGAAAACAAAGAAAAAAGAGTTCTTAAAACAGAGCCCAAGTTGAAGGTAGATTTAAACGAAGAGCAAAAAGAGTTTGTAAAATTATTTTATGAGTTTGATGTTTGTTTTCTTCACGGCGATTTTGGTTCAGGGAAATCTTTAGCGGCTGTTCATACAGCATTAACAGCGTTCAGAAAGAAACAATTCAATAATATCTGGATCACACGTCCCATGATCAAAAACTCTCTAGCTGCACTTCCTGGAACATTAGAGGAAAAAATGGCACCTTACACATTCCCAATCACTCAAAATATGGAAGTATGTCAAGGTAAAGAAACAACAGATAAAATGTTGAAAGAGGGATTAGTTAAAATCATGCCTATTGAGGTGGCAAAAGGTTGTACATTTATTGACAGTGTGGTTATTGTGGATGAATATGAAGATATGACTTATGCTGATTTTAGAACGATTTTGACGCGTTTAGGTAATGGTAGTAAAATGATTTTTTGTGGTTCTAAAGAACAGGTCGATAAACAAATAGGTAAAAACAGTTGTATTTATGAGGCTATGAAGTTAGAAAATTCTGGATTAGTAGGTTATAAAACATTAAAATCTAATCATAGAAATCCTATTCTAACACAAATTATAGATTATTTAGAAAAAGGTGAGCAAAAAGTTGCGTAATTAAAAAATTAATTGTAAATTTACAGTACTTAATTTGCATACCATAAGAACTGCTTTTAGGTCAATTTTATCGGTATCATCCCCTTCAATAGTATTGTTGGGCTATAAGAGAGGTAAGCTTGTTCTACCGAGAGATATATTCTTCTCTTTTTAATTTTTTTTATCGCGCGAATACGAAGTGAAAATAATAAACAAAAATAAATGGCAAAATACACATTATTTGGAAAAGAGGTTACAAAAGAAGAATTTGACAGGAAAGTTTACAAAGGGATTGATGGAACTATAGTTTTAAATGAGCCATTTTTCTTGGATGAAGTAGTTGAAATACCATATTGGTTTAAAAGTTCCGCTAAAAAAATGGAAGAGAAAGAAAGTTTAGAAAAATTAAGAAATAATATATTGAATTTTAAATCATACAATAGTATAGAAGACATTACAAAAATTATGTTGGCAGAAGATGAAAAAGAACTACTAGAACATTTAAAAAACACGTCACACACAGGAGGAACAGTTTTTGAAAAAGTCCAAGATTCAACTATACCAAATAAAAATATTGATCCTTTTTATGTTGTTGATATAAAAAATATTAAGTCTGTAGAAATACCCCCAATTGGTTTTAATATTCAAGACTCACTCGAAGCTTATAAGGCTATTGTAGGACATAGTACAAGACATAAGGAGATTGAAGATCAAAAAGAAATAAATAAAGTATTTTCAGAAGTAACGGTGGGCAAAAAAGAGACAGAAGGAAAACTAGATTATTCAGAAATTAATTTTAATCTTCTAGATTTAATGGCCAAAAGATTTATGGATAATAAAGTAAAATATCCTAAAGGAAATACGCTTAAAGAAATAGATCAGAATGAAATTTTGTGGGCGGCTTTCAGACATATTAGAAAAATGATTAAACCTATTGAAGCAGACACTGAAACTTATAAGGATCATTTAGCCGCTGTAGCTACGAATATGAGTATTATATTAGACCAAATAGAAAGAAAATAGATGAAAAGAAAAAGACTATTCCTCACAGGATTTGGAGAAATTCTAAAAGAGTCCGCCGAAAAAAGATTAGAAAATCAAGAAAATGCTGTTCCAAGATGTGATGCAGGGCATACTAGAGAGTTTTACGAAGATTTAAATGTAGGTGAAGATAGGATACCCCAGGAGTTAAAAGACAGGGAAAAAGCTTTCGAAGTAGAAGATGAAGATTTCGAAGAGATCTATACTGAAATAATGGTTTATCTAGATGACATTAAATTAGCCGTTACAGATAGAGGATTAACAACTGTATTTCTTAATGACGATTTAACAATAACAGTTACAGAAACGGTAGATGAAATTGATTCATATATCGACTATTTAGAGATGACAAAGTTTGATCATATAAAAGCTAATTTTAATTATTTTATCCGCCGAATTAAGATAAAACTAGGAATAATTAAAATAAAAAATTTCGCAGAAAATATAGAAGAAAATTAGGATTTGTCAAATAGAATCACTATATTTGTATACAATAAATTTAAAGATGGTAACAGACCATGCAACAGGAAGGAATACATTAAATAATCGTAAATGTATTTTAAAATGGAAAGAAAAAATTGCAGTCTTTGTAAACAACTAAGGACAAAAGAAGAATTTGGTAATAGTTCTAGGTCAAAAGATGGTAAAAGGAGTCAATGCAAGCAATGTGAAAGCGAGTACCGTAAAAAAGTAAGAGACTCGAATGAAGAATTTATACTTAAAAAGTGCAGCACATGTAAGAGGGATAAAGCTTCTTCTGAGTTTAGTAAGAATATATCTCAAAAAGATGGTTATTGTAATAGATGTAAAATTTGCGTAAAATCACATTACAATAAAAACAGTGAGGTAATTTTAGAGAGGAACAGTACATATAGATCATTAAATCTGGATAAAGTCAGATTAAATAAGCAGTTAAAATATAAGAATGTTTTAAAACATGATCCTCTTTATACCTTAAATGTTAGGTTTTTAGCAGCTATAAGATCTGGTATAAAATCAGTAAATTTAGAAAAGAAGTCAAGAAAGTCAGAAGAAATACTAGGATGTACACTAGAGGAATTTAAAAAACATATTGAATCCCAATTTCTAAACTGGATGACTTGGGAAAATCATGGAAATAAGTGTAAAAAATTAGAATACAACTGTTCTTGGGATCTTGATCACATAATTCCAATTTCTTATGCAAAAACAGAAGAAGAAAGTTATATATTAAATCACTGGTCAAATTTTCAACCGCTTTGCTCAAAAGTAAATAGAGGTAGTAAAAATAGTAATATTTACCCACTTACGAATTTAGAATTAAAAATAACAATTAATAATTAAATAAGCACAAACACACAAAAACAATGGCAAATTACAAAAACTATTCAATTAGTGCAGGAAAAGGTAAACTATACCTTAAAGAAAAACAACCAACAGAAGGTTATGAAGAAGTAACTTACGGAACAGATGGAAAGAAAACATACCATCAATATCATAACAGTATTACAGGAACTCCGACTTTTTTTGATGTAAAAGAAATTACACATGAAGGTAAAACTTTAAAATTTATTGAATTAACTCTAGTTGATGGAGAAAATCAAAATAAAGTTTCCGCCCCATTAAAAAACGTTAAAGGGAATTACACAGATGAAACAAAGGCCTTAATTTCAGCACTGAACAATCTAGATTTAGGAGAACCAGTTACACTTTCTGTTAAAACTACAACTACTACAGGTAAGAATAATAAAGAATATAAAAATTTAAACCTTTATATTAATTATGTTAACAGACTTGGAGAAAATGGTAAAGGATTAAGTACAGGTTTTATTTCTTATACAGATATTCCAGCACCTATTGAAAAAATTGTAGCAGGAGATAAAACTTGGGATTGGAGCCCACAAACAGAGTTTTTTTACACAAAGTTACAAGAAGTTCAAGAAAAGTTCAAAGAGAATTCATCTTCTATACCTCCTCCAACACAAACACCAAAAGCTGAAATTCCTAAAGCAACTACAGCCGAAGCATTTGCACCAGCGGTAGAAACTAAATATGATGATTCCGATTTGCCATTTTAGTAAGCAGTTGAAAATCAATTAGTTATAAAACAAAACCCTCGTGAAATATCGAGGGTTAATAAAAATTAAAAATAATGAACGAAGAAAAAGAAGAATTAACTCAATCGGCAGAGCCTCTAAACCAATACAACTCAGGCTTCCGATCTGATCAGAAAATAGAAATAACTGGAGAGGAATTTGCAATTATGGCGGCATCAGTGGAAAGACTATTTAATGAAAATGTAAAAATGGTCAGGCCTTTAAAATATCGCTACTGGCAAGGAGATGACATCGTACTATCACCAAAACAAGAAGATATTGATTCTGGAAAAGTCACTAAAGTTTTTGATCCTGTAGCTTTTATGTCGGCCAATAATTTAGTTGAAGCTTATGTTGGAGACCCTACAGCAATTGTAATGAAAGCGCTAGAAAACAGATTTATTATTCATGATCGTGGAATAGACGCAGGTAAAGCAGTTCACATGGACACACTTATTGCTGAAATGGAAGAGGCTCAGAAGTCAAAATTACAAGTTGTACCGAATGAATAGGAACCAATTTCAAGCCGAATATTTAAAGCAAGAAATAGTTAATACTAAGAAAAAGCTAGGAGCAGAATGTAAGTTTCTAGCTTTTGAAACGGTTAAGGAAAAACTATTTTTCAAAGCTAAAATGGGTAAAGACAGAGTTAGAATACAGATTAATTGCAAATTAGAAGATATTGGAGTAAATGAGTTCAGTGATTTATTTCAAATACTAAACACCAAAAGTTATGACACAAATGAAATCGACGTATAATATGTTTCTAGAGAACGGTGACATTTATGAAATGAATCCAGAAGCCACTGGAAACTATTCAGAAGACATCAAATGGTTTAGAGACCTTTATGAAAATACAATTAAAAACGTTGAAGTAAATGGACAAGAAGAAATATAGAGTTTTCGGAGAGCTTATTTTAGTTGAGAAAGTTATGCATAAAGAAACAGTTATGGATAAAATAGGTGTTTTCAAAAATAGAGTTAAGGTGATTGCCATTGGAGAAGGTCTTACAGATACACCCGTAAAAGTTGACGATGTTTTAGTTGTTGGCGGCCTAATGGAAAGAGACGGAGAAGTATATATAGCAGAATCACAAATATTAAGGTGGGAATTATAAAAACATATAAACATGAAAGAAATTATTACATTAAGACAGATTTTAAAGGCTAGATTTCCTAAAGGCTCTAGATTATTCAGTAAAAAGAATTCTAATAAAATTAAAAGTGAAAGAAATAGTAAATAAGTATAGATGGCCAGCATTAGGTATAGTGCTGGTTCTGATTTTTTTCGGCGTAAAAAGTTGTGTAAATAATCAACAGAAATTCCAGGCGGGCAAAAATGATGCTTTGAAAGATCAAGTAGAGAAATTAAAAGATGGTGTAAAAACTATTGATAAGACTCTGCAAATTTTAAGAGATTCTATTAAGGCCGAAGACATAAGAAAACAAAAACAAATTAATGAGTTTCAGCAAAAAGCTAAAGACAGTGAGAAAAAAGTTATAGCTTTACAGGAATCAAATAAAAAACAGAAAGAATTAATTAGAAATAAAAACTTAGTTGAAGTGGCCGAAGCTTTAAATGAGAATTACGGTTCTAAAGATGCGGTAGCTACATCTAATTCTGTTGATGTTAAGCCTTCAATGACTTACCAAATTCTTGAAACTATTGCTGACGCTAATACGGCGCAAGACATCATAAAAGAAAAAGATATACAGCTTTCTTCTAAAGACAGTGTTGTAAACTTAAAAGATCAGCAACTCAGAGATAAAGATATTAGTTTAAAAGCTACGGAGAAAAGTTTAGATTCATATAAAGAATTGAATGTTCTGCAAACAAATTTAAATAACGGGTTAGAAAAGGAAAACAGTAAATTAAAAACTAAAAGTTGGCTAGAAAAAGCTTTAATTCCTGTGAGTGTTGGAGTTGGGTTTTGGCTAGGAACAAAAATTGGTAATTAAATGATAGAGCAAGTAAAACAGTTTGTAGTAGAACAATTGCATAATAATGAATTTTTCAAGGGTGGCGCTGCTATAGCTGTTTTATCGGCATTAGGTTTTTGGCTTAAATCTTTTTTCCCGTGGATTTGGGGAAGAATTAAAAGACAGTTTTCTTATACTATGCGAATTGAATCTAAAACTGAAATTTATAATATTTTTAATGAGTGGTTAAGAGATAATCATTCTGATAAATATAAAAAAGTAATTTTATCTGTTAAACGAGATGATCATGATAGCATTGGATCGAGAGATGAGGAAAGAACTTATTCTGTAAAAGAAAATAATTTTGAATCCGCTTTTTATTTTTGGCAAAATAGAACTCCTGTGTTTTTAGAGTCTTCGCGGGAGAAAATGGAAAATGCAAGTTATCTGGAAAACGCTCATATTGAAAGTTATACACTTACCACTTATTTCAATAGAAATACTTTGAAAAATCTTTTAAATGAAGTGGTTAATGACTATAATTCAAAGCAGAAAAAGAAAACACAGAGCTATTTATATGATTATAGAAATTATAATGGCTGGGATAAAACAGGAGTTATAGAAGTAAAACCTTTTGACAAGATTTTTAACTCAGAAAAAATAGAACTGTTAGACGATATAAACGATTTCTTCGAGTCTAAAGAATATTACTTGGAAAGAGGTATTCCTTACAGAAGAGGATATTTAGCAGATGGAATTCCTGGAAATGGAAAAACCACCACTATACTATCAATAGCTCAAAAGTTAGGTAAAGATGTTTACTCTTTAAATATAGCATCTCTTACAGATTCGGATCAGTTAAGAATGGCGTTCAATACTATAAAAGAAAATACTTTTTTACTTCTTGAAGACATAGACTGTGTAGTGGATGATAGAGAAAAAATAAATGATAAAATAAATTTTTCAACAGTTTTAAATGTTCTCGATGGAGCTTATTCTAAGAAAGGTATTTGCACATTCTTTACCAGTAATCATGCCGATCAATTGGATAGCGCTTTGACAAGATGTGGCAGAATGGATAAAAAAATAACTTTTAATAATCCTAAAAAAGAAGATGTTGAAGGAATGTTAGAATTGTTTTTTGGCGAAAAGAAAGAGTTAGAAAATTATAATAAATCTCACTCAGCTGCACAATTACAAGAGTTTTTTATAAAATCAAATACAATAGAGGAAGCAATTAATAAAATACTTTAGAATTGATAGAAGATACTAGACTAAAAAGATTAGAAAACAATTTAAACTCAATAGAAGAGGTCTCTACAATAAGTAGATTACAAGATGTTAATACTGATTTAATTTTATCTTTATTAGGACAAAAATTAGGATCAGGTGTTTATAGATCAGTTTATAATTATAACTTAGATGATAAATATGTTATAAAAATTGAACCAAATGCAACAGATTCTAACATAAGTGAGTATTTATTGTGGGACGAAATAAGAGGATTATGCGGTGATTTAGAGTGGGTTAAAGAGTGGTTTGCGCCTGTAAAATGGATGTCTCCAAATTGTAAAATACTTGTAATGGAGAAAACTTTTGAATACCCAAAGAATAAAAAGCTAGAAAGACCAAGAGAAGTTCCAGTATTTTTTACAGATTTAAAAAGAGATAACTGGGGATGGATTGGAAATAAATTTGTTTGTCATGACTACGGATTTCTTTGGAAGTTTATAAAATACGAAAAGAAAATGCAAAAAATTAAAAAAGACTGTTTTTGGTAATGAAGAAAAATACAATAGAAATCCCAATATACTGTGCTAAACTTACAATGATATTAGATGCAGATTTATCTTTCATGGAGACTAAGTTTAAAACCAGATCTTTAAAAGATTATGGTTCGGCGGTAGATAAAGATAAGAAAGAATACCGACACTATTATGTAGCTTTTACAGATACTGAACACCTAAGCAACATCGCTCATGAAATAATACATATTAAAAATCTAATTTATTCTGATTGTGCTATGAAATTAAGCGCTAAGTACGATGAGCATGAGGCTTATTTAGTTGGGTGGCTGTTTGATGAAATAATAAGCTTTTTAAGGGGCTAAAAATTAGCAAAGTATACACAACTATCAAAAACAAATAATAATCGATTAAAACAATTAAAAATGACATTAGAAAACATTCAGTACAGATTACAAGAAATATTAAATCAATATTCAGAAAATAATAATGAACATTTTAATATAAACGAGACAATTCACAGAGAATTAAAAGACGATTCAAAAGGCATTGGGGCAGAACCTTCTCCATCTGAAGGAATTCTTGCAAATATTAATATTCTGGTAAATAAAATAGAAAATCAAGTTCACTTTCAAAGATCTAATCTAAGAAGAAGTTCAGAACTAGTATATCAGCCCAGAGAACTTGAACAAGCCTCGCCTTGTACTTCAAGATACTAAATACAATCCCTCTTAATTGAGGGATTTTTTATTTCGCGCAAAAAATAAATCAATTTTTATTTTGTTAATTCAAAAATAATTAGTAGATTTGTAAAAAATAAATAATGAGAATAACAAAAACCACAGAAGTAGTAACAGAAGCAATATTAGTAGAACCAGGAACATATTATTTTGAAACTGATCTAATAGTTTACAAAATGGAACTTGGAGAGAAAGATCAAGACAATTATTCAGATTATAAGTTAACTAAGATTCAGAATTTTGCAAATAGGTTTGGTATTACAATTATAGAAGACAGTTCTGACGAAGCGCCTTACCAATTTAAGCAGTTTATTCTGGGTACCGCGGGCAAAAAGATTGAAAAAGAATTTTTTGAGGAAGAAAAAGCAGAAGCATTAAAAAGAATATTATGAAATACGAAAGAATAAAAGAAGAATTAGCACAAATTAGTCATGACTTACATGGACAATTTGGAGCCGAGGCTGATCAAGTCAGATACGAATTATATAAAATAATAAATAGAATTGAAGAAAGGATTTTCCGAAAAAAATTAAATAAAGAAAAATAATATGGAGAAATGGGAAATAGTAGAACATAGTTGGTCAGACACTTCAATATACAATCAAGATGGCAGACTAATCTGTACAAAATCAATTGATGATGAAGATACAACTGAGGAAAATCAAGATGAAAGAGAAGAAGAGGTTTCCAGAGATTTTAATTTAATTGTTTGCGGTCAGGAAGCTTTAGAAGTTCTTGAACTTATATTAAAAGAATATGAGTTGGGTATAGTTACTGGAATTGATAGTCGTAAAATAAAAGAGTTATTAAATCGCGCGAAATAAATAGTATGATAGAAAGCAAACAAAGAAAAAACGGAATGTATTATTTTGTAGTAAAAGCACAAAATGGCCAAATAGTAGTTTACAGTGAAGACTATAGCTCAGAAGCTGGTAGAGATAATGGGATAGCGTCTCTTAAAAAGATTATGCAAGGAATTATTTTCGCGGAATTAAAAAACTAAAAATAATGTTTAACAGTACAATAGTAGACAGAAGAACTACAACGCAAGAGGTAAATAATCACTCTGAAACAAATGTAGAAGCTTCAGGCGTAATTTCTCAAACAAATGCAGAAACAAAATTTATTTCTTTAAATGTAAAAAGTGAAAGTTATAAAACAGTTTTCTCATCCAATCCTTACTACACTGAAAAAGTTCAGGATGATTATAAATATTATGATAATACTAGAGGGTATGAAGAGACAACTACTAAGGTTTTTGTAAAAGTAAAACAAGTTATGATGGTGGGTTCAATTTTCACTCTTGAAGTAGAAGAAGTATCTAAAGAAGAGAGTAAAGATACTTCGTGTGGATACGAGTATAAAAATCAATACTATAAAACACCGACAATTGTTTAATTTTGCGCGAAAAAAGAATAAAAAGCAAGTAAATGATAAAAATAGAAAATTTAAACCTAATAATAAGTTGCTTACTATGTACCATATTTAAACAACAAATGTTTTACAAGTATGATTTCAATTTAGTAAGAGCTAGTTTTAAAAGAAAAAGAAATATATGAAATTAAAAAACGGAGTGTCAGTTATTGTTAAAAATGAAAGGGAGTTTAACAGTATGAAAATTTATTTAGGGGAAAAGAATCTATATATTGAATGGGTTCCACAAATGTCAGAGCTAGAAACAGCTGTTATAGTTAAAGGTAATAAGAAAAAAGGCTTTTCGGTTGGATCTGTGGGTAGCTCTGAATATCAAAGAAATGAGGGTATTAAATTGATATCTTTTGAAGAATATATTACAATGTAATTTCGGCGAAAAAGAAATAAAAATGAAACCACTAGAAGAAAGAATACAAGAACTTAAGCAACAGTTTCAAATATCTGTAGAACCTCATAAATATACAGGAGGACAACAATGTGGAATTATGCCTTCAACAGTGATAGGCAAACATGAAGATTTAGGAATTGAAATAAGAATTAAAGCGCATAGAAACAATCACAAGAACAGAGAACTATTACAAACTGTTTTTGATTTAATATTTGATGAATTAGTAAAATGAAATTAAAAGACGGAAATTTAGAATCAGTGACAACAGATGACTTTTACTATGATTTATTTATAGGGGCTTATTTTAAACCAGAGAAATTCTTGGATGAAGATTCGGCGAAAAAAGTTAAAGAAGCAATAAAAACTATAGAAGATTACGAACAGTTACTAATAGATAACGACTTAATAGAAGAAATGTAAATATGAAAACATTATATACAATGATACCAGAAACAATTTATAAAAAACAAATATTTAGTTCTGAAGAGGTTAAAAAAGCTTTATTAGAATCTAAACCTAAAGGATTAAGAATTTTACCTTATTCAGATAAAAAATTATGTATATTAATTAGTGAAATGAACGAAGATAAAATTTATTACAGATATGATTCCGCAACAGATAAAAGTTTTAAACCAGTATCTTGGGATAATTTTTATAAAGTAATAAAAAGTTATTTAAATGATATAGAATTTGCGGAATAAAAAATTAAAACATATGGTAAAATACAGAATATACGATAAAGAAGAAAAAGAATATTGTGAAGAACCAGACTGGAGATGGATGTTATCAAGATCAGGTAAGATTTACAATTCTGAAAATGATAAATGGCATACACCAGGAGAAAGATATATTATTGAGTTTTGGACGGGAGAAAAAGATTCAAAAGGAGTTTACGTGTATGATGGCGACATTTTTACTAGAGGAAAATCAGAGACTAAATATTGGTTAAGACACACTACAGTGGGTTGGATGGGATATTCAGATGAAGGAGATAAATATGGATCTTTTTCTTCGGGTTTAAATCACCCGCAATACAATAAAAAAGAAAATTATGTTACTGTCATAGGTAATAAATGGGGAGTTGAATATAACGAGTATTAGTTAAAAATGGAGGAAATAGTAGAATACATATTACAAAAAATTAATGTAGATGAAAGAGGAAATCTACTAGCTTATAAAATACTTTGTAATCTAGCCGTAGATTTAACTTTGAAAGGGGATTCTAAAGAGCAAATTATAGAATACTTAAAAACATTAATGATTGATTTAGATCAAAGAAAGTTATGCAAATAGAAGAAAGTTTTAAACCTTTTCAAAAGTTTTATGATTGGGCTATAGATAATGGATATACAGTTGATTGTAAATTAGAAGTTGATAGAGAAAATAATGACGGGAATTACAGTGTATCGAATTGTAGGCTAGTATCAAAGAAAGAAAACAATCGAAACATGAGAAGAAACGTAATGAATTGGGAATTAGTAAATAAGATTAGAATAGGTGAATGGAAAGATTTTAATAACTGCGAGATAGCTAGGTTAATTGGTTGCAGTGATAGTAATGTTAGAAGTGTTCGTAATAATGAGATATGGGTTGAATAAATAACCCCGCCTCTAAAATGTACCCCTCCCTCTGGATTTTGAAAAGTTTTCAATTTTTGGTGGGAGGTTTTATTTTTAATTTCTGATTATATCGTGGACGTACCTCCGAAGAATCACCTTAGCTTACCTTATATATCGCAGGATTAAAGTTCCTCTATACCCCCATCATTCTATACCATTTCGATTTGATTTCCTTACAAGGCCTTAAAATCGGTTTCACTTTTTCAAGTTTTTTCTTTGTGTTTTTAGCTTGTGAGTTATTCTTATATTTCTTATTTACACTTGTTTCTATAGAATATTTATTTTGTTACTTTCTTTGTTTGTGTTTATTCTATATAATAATATGTGTTTTTGAAAATCAATTTAATTGCGTTTTTTGTTTTTAACTGTTTTTTGCGGAAATTACATAGTATAGGAACGTGCGACGCGTGTAGTATAATGAAAACAAATTTAATATCCTAGCGAAATATTTTTTATTTTAATAAACTTTCAATGTATCTTTGCTATAACAAAAGGGAACAACATTACAACGTTTAACCTTAGTTAAGTTCTTATACACTTTCTTTTTAATTATGCAAGTAAAATTTAATTTATTTTCGCATTGAGATTAAAAAGTTTTAATTACATTTGTATAAGAATTAAAGCAGTAAAATATTCGAGCATCTATAACGACTAAGGTTATAGAATAGTGTTAAGGTCGGAAGGCATTCACTTCGCAAACGTAAATAGTTTAATAGTATCTAATAAAGCTATTAAAGATTTAAACGCATCTTTGAAACACGTTCTTACTTTTATCATATTACATTATTATCCTATTCATTAGGACTTATATATTATTTAGACTTGATTTAAAGTCTGTTCTTTCTTTTTTGTCGGCGAAATGCGGGAAAAGAAAAAAGCCGTTTGATAGTTAATGACTAGCATCTTAAAGCGAGATTAGGAACGGCACTAAAACAATTTAAAACTTATTATTATGTCACAAATTATCTACGGTGTATTAAACAGCGAACTATGTTTAATTGACACATCAAAAACAGAAAGAGGAGCCAAACAATATGCAACAAGAAACGGTTATAATTTAGTAGGTTTTCGAGTTGGTTATAATGCATTTATATTATCTGAAAAGATCAACGGTAAGTGGGTAACAAAAGATAATGCTTATAGTGTTAACTCAGTTAATTGATTTTCGCGCAAATAAAAACTTAAAAAGAAAACAGTTATGAAACTATCAAAAGAGAGACAAGGTTGTTTATTATTAGTAATAACAATCATAGCAATTATTACATTCATTCCAGTAACAGAGTGTATATTAAATTATTTAACTTCTAAACTATAACATTATGTCATACATATCAACATCAAACGCAATTTGGTCGGTTGACTTTCACGGTCAATCTTCACACTTTATATTTAATAACGAACTTGAAACACTTGGTAAATTAATTGCTGAGTTTGGCAAATATGGAATAGTAAAAATTAAACAATATGTCCCTCATAAAGGCACGTTTAAAACGATGTCAAAGAAAGAAGTACAAAGCTGGTTTGATTGGGATACATACACAATAGAGCAACTAAAGAAAATTAATTATATTAAATAACACTAACATGAGAGCAAACGATATAAAAACAATAGATGTTAACTGCAAAGAATGGTTTGACAAGGTTAACGGTAACAGTTATTTCAGTGGTGAAGTAATTGTAAATGCGGGCAAAAAGAATGAAACAACAATAAAATTACCGTTTCAGTATGGTTATGGAGATCACTATAGACATGAAGCGTTCAAGGCAATACAAAAAGAATTGAATACTTTTAGAACTTGTAACACTTCGCGAACTGCCTACGAAAAATATAAAATCAAAACAAACCACAGTTTAAAAACCAACTGTTTAAAAAGAGAACTATCATGAGCAAAATAACAGAAAGACAGGAACAACTTAATAAGAAGGTTTTCCGCGAAAAAAGAATGAATAAAGGAGAAATAACAGTATTAAAAACACAATCAACAAAAGAATACCAACTAATAAAAATAAAAAACAGTTATTACATAAAAAGAACAAAAGACAACAACACTATTTCTTTAGGAGACAAAGAACAAAGCGAAAACTTTATTCTAGACGGTCTGCACACAATGAAAGAAGAGGTAAAACAATTATTTAAAAATTAGAGATATGAAAACAACATCATTATATTATTGCGATACAACCAGCGAGAGAGTTAAAATAGTCTCTGTCTTTACTTCGGGTTTATGTGTAGTGAGAAACAAATCTAAATTTCAATATCAAGTTTTGATAGGAGAACTAAAGAAAGTTTATTAACATTGGCGCGAAAAATAATTTAAAAAGTAAAAAATGAAAGATACAACACAAAACAATAAGTTATTAGCCGAGTTCCTAAGTAGGAATTATAACGAGGATTTAAACATCATTTGGAATGAATTATATGAGGGTGGAGAAAGAAACCCTGAATTAATGAATGACATTAATAACTATAAATATTTTCATAATAGTTGGGATTGGTTGATGTTAGTAGTAGAAAAGATAGAGAGTTTAGAGTTCGATTTTGCTATTTATACGGGTTCTTGTGTATCAATAATAAATACTAAAGATTTTCCTTATGATGAAATTATTAATTTAAACGGTACAAGTAAAATAGAATCTGTTTATAACGCCTGTATTGACTTTATTAAATGGTATAACGAAAATTCTGCGGGAATAAAAAACTAAAACAATGGAAAAACTAATTAAAAAATGCCAAGCTTATTTGCGCAAAAAAAAGATAGAAACAGTTAAAAAAGACAATCAAATACAAATATCAATAATAGTAAAAATAATACTTCAAGATAAAACACCTAAACAAAGTATAGAACTATTCAAAGCAATAGAAAAACTATACAATGAAAAATTAGACGAACAACTTAAAACAAGTTTAGAAACAGTAACAGAGATAGGAAAATTTAAAAATATAGAACATTAGTAGTATAATTCAAATAATATTATTACATTTGTCGTATTATTAACCGTATAAGCTAATGAATGCGACATAAAGACAATAAGAAAGTACTTAAAAGAGCATTAAAATATGCAGTACTAGACAAAAATACCAAGGAAATAACTATTTACAGGTTCAAAACACAAGTATCAACCTTATTAAGTGTATCAACTAGAACCTTAGACAGAGATATTCCTTATGAAACTATTGATTACATAGTCTATAAAGTGGCAAATGTCGTATTATAGTGCATATATGTAAAGGAACACGACATAAGGGCGCGCAAAAAAGAATTAAAAACAGTAAAATTATGGACATCCAAACAATAATAAACGACATAGACATAGTAATAGAAGCTATAAAGAACAATAATAACTTCGATGCTATTGCAATGCTTAAAGATATTCAAGAAGATTTACTTATTATCAATGTAAGTCAGTGAATATGAGGCTCTTAAGGGGAGGACAACCCCACCCACAAACATTTATCCCTTCTAAAATAGTAAAAATATGACCCATCGGTCAGGCTTCGAACTTATATAGGAGAATACTTAAATTTAAACCTTAACAATTTTTAACATGAAAACAAACTTAGACAAATTCAAAGATATAATATACAAACAAGCTATAAATAACCCTTTATTTGATTTTAGTCTATTAGGTGGAGAGTTTAAAGGATTTCATAATAAAAGAGAAGAGGCTTTAATTAAGTTAGAACAGTATATATCTAATATTGATATAAGAGCAATTGAATACTTAGCACCTGAGATAAAAGAAGGGTTTCCTATATGGTATAAACAAAGACAGTTTTATATTGATTATAATAAAAACGGTGAGTTAGATATAATTAGAATGGTTAATTTGTAACTGTTCTTTTCTCCTTTTTTAATTCTTTTTTGCGGAAATTCTAACACTTAAATAAAACAACATGAAAACAATAAAATTAGAACTTGTTAAACAAAGCAACCCTTATGGAGACTTTTGTAGTTTAATGCATTACAAGGATGAACAAAACAGAAGTATATTTTTCAGAGATACAAACAATGCTTTTGAATATCAGATATGTAAAGGTACGCATAAAGACTTTGAAAATAAAAAAGTACTTACAAAAGTAGCTGATGCCTTTGTAGATAAAGGTTTGGCACAACATCAATATAAAGGAGGATATAAAGAAGCAATTCAAACTTTAATTATAAAATTATGATACCAGCAACATTAAACGAAATATTAGAATATAGAAATTCACCTTATGGTGGGTTCTTAGGTAATATTACTTTTTGTGATGAGTCTTACAAAGATTTTAAGAGTTTAAAAGACTCTTATAATATACCTCCTGAAGTTAATAATTTCTGTATCGTACACGGTATAGACTATGTTTTAGACTATGAAGAAAACTTAGAAGAAAAGTTAGATAACCTATTAGGTGAGTACTCAGAGAGTTATTTAATACCTTCACAATATCAGGGTTATATAGTTTGGAGTTTGGAGGATAATTAACTGTTCTTTTATTTCTTTTCCCGCGAAAAATAACCTTTAAAAACACAATATAATGAAAACAGACTACGAATTATTATACGATTATTATTTAGCAAGACAAAAAGAATACAGACAAGAAACTTTAGACTTATTAAATAAGGGAGAAACCTCTACTTTCAAACACGGAACAGCATATTTAAATAGAAAATCAATTGAAATACAAATAGAAAACGAATTACCTTTAATTGACGTAATAAAGAGATTACAAGAAATACAAAACAGTTTAAAAGATAATCATTCCGTAGCTAATTTATCAACTTGGCACGATCACGAAGAAAACAGAACAGAAATAACAGTAGAGTACTACGAATATTCGATAGCGCCTGAAAGTAAGTGTGAAAGTACGGCTAAACATATTGCAAAAAGTGCTATGTGGAAAATTGAACATCAAAGTAATAGTAAAGATGCTATTGCTTATAAGATGAGATTGCAAGTATTAAAAGCTTCTATTTAGTTTTTTGCCCGAAATTATTAATCATTAAATCATATTATTATGAATGCGACGAAACAAAACATTGTAGATTTAAAATGTGTACATGATTTTATGGGAAAACCATTTAGTTTGACAGATTTTTTAATACCATATAATTCTGATTGGGATTGGTTAATGGAAGTAGTTGAAAAAATAGAAAGTTTAGGCTATTGGGTAAACAGGATAAAAGCAGATGTTTGGATAATAGATAATAACGAAAATATTGTAATAAATAATACAATGCATAGTGATGGGATTGAGGCTGTTTATAACGCTTGTGTGGAGTTTGTAAAATGGCACAACAATCAAAACAACTAAACATTAATACTTATGAAAACAATTGATATTAGATACTGGAAAAAAGATTTTAGTAATGTACTGCCGTATAAACACAGTCAAACTTTTGAATACAGTAAAGAGAAAATTTTGGAAATAATAAGTACTGTTATAGATAAGGGTTTAAATGTAAAAACATCCGATCACGAAGAAACTTTTGTCATTTTTATAGATCAAGGTAGATTTGTACAATCTTAATAATTTAGATTATGAAACCAATAAATAAAAAGATAGGCGATTACGAGATTGTAAATTACTATCTGCACGACTTAAATACTAACAGATATATTATATTAGAGAATGGTTTTGATTGTATTGGTAATCATTTTTCTTTGAGAGAGGTAATAACTGTCTTTAAAAGCTTGTTTTAATTTCTTTTTTCCGCGAAATTATCAACAGATAATCGGAAATAAACCGATTTAATATATAAAATCACACAAAAATGGAACCTATTTGTAAAATATGTAATAAGAAACTATCAGTTTTAGCGGGTTACACATACCTTGTTTGCTTAGAATGTAGTGAAGTAACTGACTGTAATGGATGGATAAAAATGGCTAAACAGTTACCCTTAATAGGGCAGAAGATTATATCATTCAGGGATTTAACTGAAAAAACAATAGAAGAAATAGAGATTGTAACAGATCAATTTTTAAAGTATTATGAAATGAATGATATAACGCATTGGAAATTATATAATTCAAATCCACCAATTAAATAAACTTAAAAAATGGAAACAATTAGAATACCTAAATCCTGTATCTTAGAATTAATTAAAAGAGATACAACTGCATTTTACGAACCAAATCTATATGAGGATATAACTGCTCATATAAGTAAAGGTTATACTTCTTATGACCACAATAACAAATTATATATGAATGAAAATGACTTAGCCTTTTTATTATTTGATAGGGTTTATTTTAGTGATTCACTTACAATTATTGTTTTTTAATCTTTTTTGCGCGAAAATAAAAATTAAAAGTTATGAAAAGAATAATGAAACATTTCAATAAAATAAGAACAGAAAACAACGACCTGCAAAGACTACAAGAGTTTAAACAACCGTTTACAAAATTTGTAGAGCAATTTGTACACGCTAACTATGAAGAAACACACGAGGATTTGTGCGAATTTCATTTACTACAAGACAGCGGAGAAGAGTTTGAAAAAAGAGATTTAGATTTCGAGATAGAAGAAACAGCTAAAAAATTAGCCAGACTTTTAGAACTGAAAGAGAACGATTTAAAATTTGCAATAAGAATAATGATCTAAAGCGTAGCGTATGACACTAGAACCACAACACAGAGAAGCTTTAATAACTGAGTTAAACAAAGCAAAAGAAGAATATATTTTAGGCAAAGACTTAAATATGTTGAACGCAACAGAAGATTTTAGAAAATGGTCTGATATCAAATTGTTTCTTCTTTTAAAGAGAATAGAATTAATAGAAGAGAGTTTGATTAATAATGAAATTGATTTTTAATTTATTTCTGTTTTTTATTCTTTTTCGCCGAAAATTTATTATATTTACACACTTAAAACTAAAACATTATGAAACTGCTACAAAAAAGCACATATTCAAATTTAGACATTGCCGAACAATTTAATTCAATCATCTTAAATAATATAGACGGTTATGATGGCAAAAAGAAAGAACAATTAAAATCGTTCTGTGAAGACTTACAACAAGGCGGTTGTATTAGTGGAATGATTGGAGATTTTGTTTATAATAAAGACTGTAAAGATTTTTACATAGAACATTTGGACGAAATGGAACAGTTAAAAACAGATTTAGAGGAGAATTACGGCGAACCTATTAAAAATAGACATGGTGTACCTCATTATACTTTTATGTGTTGGCTATCTTTTGAAGAATATTGCTACGATTTATACAATAACATTTTTGAAAACTAAACAAAATGAAAATATTTACATTGAATCCAGTAAACAACCGTAAATCATTCTACGGTAAATGTCAAGTAATAGAAGAGAACGGAATTGCACAATTAAAAAGTTATGAAACAATTGTAGCCGAGTACGACACAAACAACAAGAAAATGACTGTAAATGGTTACTATAGTCCAACTACAGCAACGCATATTAATGCTTTCTTAGATTATTACGGGTTTAAAACCTGCACGAAAATAGAATTAGAAACTTATAATAGTTAACATCATGAAACAAAATATTATATTATTTACAGCAGTATTTATCGCAATAGGCTCTCTTTGTTATTTTGCTTTTATTTCGGGCGAAAAACATAGACAAGATGAGATAGAATTAAGAGTAATTAATTCAAATCAGGAACACTACTCAAAAGAAGAGGTTGAAGTTTTAATCTTTAACGAACCACAAGTATGAAAACATATACAGAGAATGATTTAAGAAAGTTAGTAGAATTGATTGATGATTCGTATAGACCGTATACAAGAGATAATTTTCAAGGTAGTAATGTATTAGAGGAGTTTTTAAGAGGAGATTTTGAGAATTTAAAAGAAGAAACTGTATCTTTTACTTATTCTTTTTTACGCCGAAAATTAGAGTGGTCAGATATATGCGAATTAACAGGTGTTGATTATTATGCTATTAATAACGGTTTTGAAATAAAAGATAGCGAAGTATTTGAGATAAAAGAATCTAAAGCTAAAGAATACAACTTAATTTAAAAATTATGAAAGAAATAGACATCGATACCTTAATAGAGTATCTGCAACAAGAGAAGAAAAACGGCGGGAAAACAATTAAATACAAAGGAACAGTTTTGTGTCCTGAAAACTTTAATTCAATAGTAATAACAACAGAAAAACAAATGTAATGAGAAAAATATTCACTTTTGAGACATTTTGGAATTTACTTCTACTTATGGGTAATTTCGGATTTATTTTTTTAATGATACTACCTTTGAATTTAAGTTTTAATAAACATCTTATAATTACTACTTTATTTGGAATGATATATACAAAATTACAAGTAAATCAAACAAACTTAGAAAACAAAATATTTGAATTAAAAGAAATAATAGAAAAGAAAGATGAAAACAATAGACCAATTTAAAACAGGGGATGAAATAGTAAGATTAGAACCTGCAAAACCTTATCGCACAGCAACAAGAGACAGAAGCTATTTAGGTGAAAAACTAACCTTTATAGGCGTAGCAAACGGTAATATTTATCTGGAAAGAGATGATAAATCAGTAATGACTAAGATATTAGATAGTAAGGAAATGAACCTTCATTATGATATTTGATCAGAAGGGTGGGACTATTGGCAAGATCCAAAAGAATTATTTTCAAAAGAAATAGTAAATGTAAGGTATCTTAAAGCTTGTCTCGATAAAGCATTAGTAGAAGAAAATTATGAAGAAGCAGAGAAAATAAGAAAACAAATAGATGAATTATGACACCACAAACTAAACAATATTTATTAAGATCGATTCCTGATTTTAAGGCTTTTTCCGCGACAAAAAAGAAAGAAGTAATAGAAGGTATAGAACACCACATAAAAAGCCATTACGAAGCTATAGAAAGAATCGGAACAGGATATAATGTAGATCAAGTAGAAGCTGCCCACATCTTTCTACGAATTTTCGGCAAAAACAAATAAAAATGGAACAAAATAAAAAACTTATTAAGTCTTTAGATAAAATTCTAAAAGAATTAGAAACTTTGGAAAATAGCAGGGAGTTCGTAGGAATATATTTAGATAGAAGCTATTTTATAGATTTACAAATATTACTAGAAGATGTAAAACAAACAATTATAAAAGATGAGACCATTTGAAAATATAACTGACAGTAACTTAGATGATTTACTAGAAATGCATTATAGAATAAATATATTAATTGAAGACACATTCTGGCACGTTAAACATTTAGTTACACCTGAATTCAGAGAAGCTATAGGAAATGAACACTTAATAACGGCAATAGAGGATAAAATTAGAAATAATGAGGATTTATAAAACAAAAACCAACAGTATAACATACTACGAATGCCAACCAATAGACGGAATATGTTTATTTGCATTCACTAAAAGAAGACTTTTAATTGATTTATGTAAAGTCTATGGAATCAATTTGTTTAACCCTTTAAATTTGAATTAAGATGAATATAGACTTAAATATTTGCGAAGAAGGAGATATTTTAATATCTAAACACGGCTTAAAATTAAAATACGTTAAAAAACTAAATCCCGAAGTAGATTATTATGACCACGAAGTGCAATACCTAGATAAATCTTTAGGTAAAGGTACAAGAACTAATGACGGCTTTGTAATGAGAAACGAAAATAAAAGGTTAGAGACCGATCATGATATTATAGAAATAATCAAAATTAAATCTTAATAAAAATGGAAGATATAGTGTTTGAAACAGAAGATTCGCCTGCAATCATAGCAACAAAAACAGTTATGTTATTTGCAGGAAGTAACGAACTTAAACCAAAATTAGCCAAACTGAATGTAACATATACAAAAGTATATAAAGGATTGCTAACGTTTTACTGCCTTAAAGGAGAAGGAATAGTAGGCACGTTGCGCGTTAGACTCTGAAACTCAAAGTAATTAATTTGCATAATTAAATTATATGTTATATATTTACGCCTATTATTCCTGCTTCGACTTTATAGGGATTTAAAAAACTAATAGAAAGCCCCATTGATATGGAGAGTAACGAGGTCGAAGCCGTTATTTAAAGTATCTTTGGGCGTTTTTATTTTAAAAATTATGGCTAAAAAAGGGGTATTAAAATCAGAGAGATTAGGAGAAAAACATTTCACTAATTCAGGGGAAGAATTTGAAATAATAGAGTATAAAGGGGTTAATGATTGCACCATTAGATTTATTGAAAGGGGAGAAATATTAAGAAATATCAAATATGGGAGTATTAAAGTTGGAGAGATAAAAAATCCTTATACTCCTGTTATTTATGAGGTTGGTTATATAGGAGTTGGAAGGCATAAACCTTCTAAAAATAACATAAAGACTAATATTTATGTGAAATGGCATGGTATGCTTGGAAGATGTTATGATAAAAACTCTAAAAACCCAACTTATGTAAATTGTTATGTTAAAGAAGAATGGCATTGTTTTCAAAATTTCGGTGATTGGTACGAAGAAAATTTCAAAAATCATATGGACAGTAGCTGGAATTTAGATAAAGACATTCTTGTAAAAGGAAACAAAGAATACAGCCCTGAAACATGTTCATTTGTACCTTGTGAGATAAATTTACTATTTACGGATACTAAAAGTAAAAGAGGTAAATATCCTTTAGGGGTAACTCGGTCAAAAAATAGATTTGTAGCCAAAATATTTAAGAATGGTATTCATACTTATTTAGGCACATTTGAAACACCTAAGGAAGCATTTCAATGTTATAAATTTCATAAGGAGTTATATATTAAAGAAGTAGCAAACAAATGGAAAAATAAAATAACAGTTGAGGTTTACGATAAAATGATGAAATATAGAATAAAAATAACAGATTAAATCATGAAAAACGAGAAAGCATTAAATTGGTTTAATAAACTCAACAAACATAAACGAGAAGAGTTGAGTTTTGAATACTACGGAACAGATATTTTACTTAATGAAGACATTGAAAAGATTTACCTATCTGAATATAAGTATTTTATTGAATTTGACGGTAAGAGACGCTTTTTGTGTTTATTTCCAGAGCCAAATGAGAGTAAAAACAAAGATTTTAAATCTCTAAATGAGGCTCTTGATTACATGTTAATAGAACAAGGGATAAAAGAAGTAACAATTAAAAACTGATATTATGCCAACTAAACAAGAAACAATAGACAGCTTAGTACCTACATCAAATTATTTAGGTAGTTTTGTAAGAAAGATGATAACAGATATCACAGTTGAAAGTAAATTAACAGTTGAGTATCTGAAAAAAGGCGATGTTTTAATACTAAAAAGTCAAGTCAAATATCGTCCTAGCGTCGTCATTAAAGTTAAAGAAACTTACGTAATTGTAATACCTTTAACATCAAGTGAAAATGAACATTGTCTTTGTGAGTCTAAAAGTAGATTTCTAAAAGATGGGTGCTTCGGGAATAACTTCGAAATTGTGCCGATGGAATTAGCTAAAGCGAGTTTTGTATCAGTTTATGATAACCCAAAGCTTTTAAACAACGCGATAAAAGAACTAAGAGAATTTATTAAGAAAAATATATAATTATGGATAGATCGTACTACGTTACAAGAATATTAGACGCAACTGAAACGACAAAGGATCAACTACTCAGTATAGCTTATATGACAGATGATGAAATAGAAGCGGTTTATTATAAACTTTATAAAATAGAATAAATATATGAAACTAACAGATAAACAAAAGTATTGGTTTAAAAACAGAACAATAGAAATAGGACAAGCTTATATGTTCCCCAGATTTGGATTCTTTATTTATTCAAGTCCTTCTTATATGAGTGGCGAATATTTAGACACAAATCCATTTACTAAGAGCTTAGATAGTCAAAGATTTCTAGTGAAAAGTAAAATAAACGGTTTCTGTAGAGGAAATTTTGAACATAAACCAACAAGTCAGGATGCTTATCTTGAAGAGGCTGAATTACAGAGAAGAGATGCATTTGAGAGGTTGATTTTGTATACTTTCTGTTACATTCCTTTGATTATTTATAACTTTTTTTGCGCGAAAAAATAACTAAAATAGAGAAATAATTATGAATTGGACAACATTTATACAGATAATAATTCTGGGAGTTATATTAATCACAGTTGGTTATTTTATGATAAAATATATTAATGGGGATTACTCCTTCAAAGACGAAATTTACTCAGAAACAACACGAAAAGTAATAAAATAAAATGACTTTGGAAATTATAGAGAGTACCATGTTAATATTATTGTAATCAAAAGGACTTATCAAAACGGAGAAATAAGATTTATTCAAAAAGAGGTGAAGATATGAAACCAGATGCAACACTTGAAGCTTATCAAACTAGAGAGAAGTTCTTAATCAACTATATTAAAAGTCAAATTACCAAGTTAGAACACCAAGAAAATGAAGAATTTAAGTGGTTTTCAGATAAAACTGTGGGTAAAAGAAGTGCTTACAAAGACATTTTATATAAATTAGAGAAAGATTCATTAGGAAATTAAAAATAAAAGTATAATATTTGCAAAACAAAACCCTTGAGCGGGAAAATAAACTCAAAAACAAATTAAGATGAAAAGAATTATTATTTTAGGAATTGCTATTTTAGCATCAATGGTTTCATGTTCAACAGAGGAAACACAAGAATCAAATGTACAAACAACAGACGTAAAGTTTTTAGTTGCTGCTCCTGCTAACACAACAGGAAAACAAGTTGATAAGGGGGCAATACCAGCGTGGGTGAATAAAATTGAAATCCAGGCGGTTTCAGGATCTTATACTAAATCAGAGCAGTATGACTTAGTTGTAAACAATCCTAATGCAGACAAAAACTTTATTTTAGCTGATGTTGCTATTGGTTCTAATGTTTTTACCGCAGTTTCTTCAACAGATTCAGCCAAAAAATATGTTTTAGCGCCTTCGTCAGGAACAGCAGAAGCTAAAATTACAGAATTAAAAGCGCACAATCCTTATGTATTATATACAGGAACAAAAACACAAACTGTAGTTGCTACAAATAATGTAATTAATATTGACATGACTACAAAACATGGTAGAATCATCTCAGTATTTCAATTAGAAAATAACAGCACATTTAAAAACGGGTTTGAAGCTACTATCACAGCTACAGTTGATGGGGAAGCAAGCGCAGGAACAACAAAAGTACAAAAAGACGGAATTGTTTACTTTGAATGGTCAAATGATAAAGCTTTAGAAGGTAAAAAAGTTGTATACAAAGTTGACGTAACACCTATTAATAACAACAATAATTTACATACAATTTATTACTGTGAGCAGATTATTAAAGCTTCTACTTCTATCTCCTGTATTTATACAATTAGTAAAGAGAATGCTCCAAGTCCTTATACAAGTGAGAACAAACTAGTATTTTCTTTTCAGAAATGGAATGAAGAAGAATGTCAAAGTTGTAAAAACTAAATGAAAAAGCTATTATTAGCTCTTCTTATTACAGGATCAGTGTACTCTCAAAATTATGAGTTGTATACTGGTTCGGTATTAAGCGAGGATAAAAGTATGGGTTATTTGATTGGCGTGAATTTCATAATTAAAACTGATCAGAAAAGAGAGTATCTAAATGACTTATTATTAGGCTTTGAGCATTCAGCTTATATGTCAGGCACTAAAACAATTGGGATAGATAAAGAAACTGTTTCAAATGATTGTAACTGTATCTCTGAGGATTTAGATTTTGGCGGAGAAAAAACTATAAAGAAAGAAACAAGAGCAGTGAGTTTAAATTTTGGAGTGAGTGTTTGTAAAACGTGTTGGTTAAAACGAGTATATTTAATATCAGGAGTAACAAATTACCAACATATTATAGTAATCAACGGAAATAAAGCTTTAGAATATAGAACAATGCAAATTGATGCAGGTTTAAAGTATTTTATAAAAGTTAAGAATAGTTTTGTAACAATAACAAGCAAGTTTAACCCAAAGACAGTAAGTTTTGCTGTGGGGTTTAGTAAATAATAACAGGCGGGACTTCGGTAAGATTTCTGAAATAATAGGAAAGTTGGGTTCAAATCCTTTTCTCGCCGCTAAAAATATAAAAATGGAAAATATAGACTTTGTATTATGGGCAGTACTTTGGCCTTTAATGATTAAAACCGATACTTATTTGACAGCTAAGATAAATCAAATAAAAGGTAATCAACAAGACACAGACACTGAAGAGGCAGATAGAGGTGTCATTTTAATATGGATAGTTGTGGGACTAATTTTATTTTTTAACTGATGAATAACTTTGGATAATATTAGGAGAAACAAATAAAAATTATCGAGATTTTATAATTAAAATTATATGTGATGGAAAATAAAGAAGAATTCAACATAGACGAATACACAAGAAAAGTGTTTGATTTAGAGTTTGATGAAACAGGTGTAGATTTAAGAAGCTGTATGCGTGGGGATCAATTAGTATGTAAAGATGGGAGAGTGATTTACTATGTTCAACCTCTGCCTGATGGTTTTTATGAACACGAGGTCGCGGAGAAAAAAGATTTAAAAGCAACTGGAACCAGAACACATCAAGGAAGAGTACTGAAGGCTAGTAACACAGATAGTGACATTGTAGAAATAATAAGAAAAACATGAAAGTAAAAGAAGTAAACATAGAAGAAATAAAAACCGAAGTAATTAATACTTATGAGATGGTTGACAGATATTATTGGAGTTCAAGAAGTGTTTATGCTGTAGAATTTGAACACAGTATTTATGAGCACGACAAAGAAAATAACTGGAGTAGAATGAAACTAATTGAGGTTCAATTCGAAAATAATGTAATCAGAAGAAGAGATTTTTCTTTCTGTGATGCAAGGCCAATTATACCTAATAGACTTTATAAAAAAGAATGGTACGATGAACTATTTTACGCTTATACTCAGGGAGATAAATATTATGATTACCGAACAAAAGAACAGTTTGAAACTGATTTTAATACTGTAATTGAAAACTTAAAAAATATGAGATAATGGGAGATTTTGCAGACGATTATAAATATGATTACACTGATTATGAATCAGAAAACAACATTGAAATGTGCACTAATTGTGGTGAAGTAGTTAAAAGTAGTGAACTATATTGGAAGAATAATAAAACTTGTTGTAAACACTGTAAATAGTATGACATACAATAAAAAACTAGTTTTAGATTCTATTGAAGACTACAAATCAAAATCGGCGGAAAAAAAGATTAAAACAAAAGAATTTCTTGAAACTCACCTAAGAATGCAAAAAGAAAACAGAGTAAAGCAAGACAAACCAACACAGTTATTTCTAAGAACAATAAATATATACAAACTATGACAACTCTAAAAACCGCAAGAGAAAAATTTAAAAAAGGGGACAAATATTTCTCAGCAACAGGTAATCTACCAACTACAGAACTAATAGTAGAAGGTAAGATAAGATATGGCCTAAATCAATTAAAATCTATATTTTGTGATACAGGATGCCTTTACGACTATGATACGGACACTTATGCTAAAAAGATTTAATTTATGAAAAAACTAAGAGTATTACATTATCCACAAATACCATGTAAACCGTTTACAGTGGAAGTAAAAGATGAAGAACAAGCATATTTAGTAAGTGAAGCTTTGGCCAATCAACACCTATTTTTGTTTGAAAATAGCTTTATTCCAGATTATGCAAATATTATCTTAGTTCAAATGTTTGATGATGGTGAGTGGGTTGACTATTATAATGAGGAACATGAAATGGAGTTTGATGAGTATGCTGAGAATTTTTTAATTTCCGCGGAAAAAGAATAAAAACATTATATTTGTAAAACAATACAAAGCGTAGCGTATGAAAGTAATATACATGGGGATCACACTAGCGTTAATACACGAAATACATCCAGAAACAGCTCAACAAATACTGGCACAAGGAGAAGTAAAAGAAACAGAAGATAATATTAAATATATTGTAATAAACGAAACATTATGAAAACAGAAATAAAAAGATCAGAACTACAAAAGATTTGGGAAATTTCTTGTGATACTTGGAAGCCAAAGTTAGCCAAATACGCACAAGAAGATCCATTCAGCGAAACAATAAAATTCACAGAAAAGCAAATTAATGAGATGATTAAGGCTTGTACAGATGTTCAATTGCCTGTAGTTAAAGAGATATTTGATGTTCGTGATAATTGGGAGGATATTAAGAGTTTCGATGATGTAATAAAATATTTAGGAGAAGAAGACGAAGATGTAATTGAGTATAAAAAACTGATAAAAGCTAATATAACTTCTAAATCTTTATCATTTCAAATGCTTATTTGTTGGGTTAAATCTCTTAATGAAAGACATGTGTTAGATTGGTCAGACTCTAATGAGTATAAATACTACATTTGGTGGTATAGGAATCCTTTTCGTATCGACTTCGTGAACTATTACTGCGAGAGTTCGAGTGTCCCGTCCGCTCTTTGCTTCAAGAAACGTGAAATTGCAATTTATGCCCACCAAAACAAAGAGTTTTTTAGTTTATATGAAAATTATATGAAATAGAAAAATAGGATGTATTTATCAATTGGTCATTCCCCTCCTTTTCGTATCAACAACGTGAACAATAACTACGAGAATTCGAATGTCCCATCCACTCTACTGCTTTTTAATAATGTAGAATATATCCCTACCAACAAGGTAAAAAATAAAACTAACGCTCGGCTCCCTAGTAAATAGATTGAACAGGAGCCTCTTGAAGCAAAATAAATGAAGAGAAAAGGATTTTTATATGAGAGTATAATTGAAGTAAATAATCTAAAATTAGCAGATAGAAATGCCAGATTAGGTAAATTAAAACAATACGGTGTTCAAAAACATATATTAAGAGAAGATGAGAATCTAAAAGAGTTGAATGAATTACTACAACATAGAAAATACAGAACATCTAATTATAGTAAATTTGAAATATTTGAGCCAAAGCATAGAGTAATAGCAAGATTACCTTATTATCCAGATCGTATCATGCACTGGGCAATACTGTTAAAAACCAAAGAAATTTTTGTAAATAGTTTTATAAGTAATACGTACAGTGGTATTAAAGGTAGAGGTGTACATAAAGCCTCTTGTGATTTAAGAAAATCCTTGCAAGACGAAGAATGTAATAAATACTGTCTGAAGTTGGATGTGAAAAAGTTCTATGAAAATATAGATCATAATATATTAAAACGGCTTTTAAGAAAAAAGTTTAAGGATAGAGAATTGTTAACAATCTTTGATGAAATAATAGATTCTAATGAGATTGGGTTACCTTTAGGATCGTTAATTAGTCAATATTTTGCAAATTTTTACTTATGTTACTTAGATCACTACATAAAAGAAAATTTAAATGTTAAGTACTATTTTAGATATATGGATGATCTTGTGATTTTATCGAATAATAAAAAGGAATTGCATTATATTTTATTTAAAATAAGATTATATCTAAAGACGCTGGGACTTGAAATAAAAAATACATACCAGATATTTCCAGTTGAAAAAAGAGGTATCGACTTTGTAGGCTATGTACACCGAAAGAATTATATATTAATAAGAAAAAGTATTAAAGAGAATTATAAAAAGAGTAAAAACAAAAAAGATTGGAATAGTTGGTTAATTCATTCCAATTCTGTAAATTTAAAAAACAAATATGAAAACAATTAACATTAATGGATCAGAGTATACTGTAGAACAGTTAAGTAAGATATTAGAAGAAGCTAAGAAAAAGTCTCCAATGGATGAAGTTTATAAATACCATAACACAACAGAGGATCAATTTGAAAAAGACTATTCCAATATTCCCTTACATTTAAAGTATTATCAAAAAGAAGTAATGATAGTTGCTTTTTATAATAAAGGTTGGAAACCAAATATGAAAGATAAAAACGAGCGTAAATATTATAATTGGTACTATAATGATCCTTTTCGTGTCAGCAGCGTGTACGATATCTGCGTGAATTCGAATGTCCCGTCCGCTCTTTGCTTCAAAAAGAAGAGTACGGAAAAGAAATAGCTGAGAAATTTAAAAAAGAAATAGAGCAATCAAGATTAACAATATAATAAAATAATATTTGGTAGTTTAAAATATGTGTAAAAAGTTAACAAGTGAAGAGTTTTCAAAGAAACTTAAAGATAAAAATCCTAAAATTTATAACCAAGTTATCAATTTAAAATATTATGATAATACTAAAGTAAGGGTTAATTCAGAATTCGGTGAATTAGAAGTGTGTGCAGATTCTCTATTAGAATGGAAAGAGTTGAGTATAAAATCAGCGATAAACAAAACAGATTTTTGGGTTAAAAGGAGTAGAAAATTTAGAGAAGATGCTGATTTTATAGATTATTCCCAAGCTATTTACATTAATAATAAAGATAATATCTCTTTAAGGTGTAAAATACATGATTATAAATATAAACAAAGACCCTCTCATCATATGGCTAACACACAAGGATGCCCATATTGTATGAGACAAGTTATAATGTATAACGATACGACTATTATTTCACATAAAGATTTTATAGAAAACATAGAAGGGTTTATCTACGTCCTGATACTTTCAAATACTGGTGAATCATTTTACAAAGTAGGTATAGTCAGTAAACATAGGTTCGAGTATAGGTTAAACCAGTTACGTAAATACTACAAAGTTTTTGTAAAATACACAGAAGAATTAGATATGGTATCTGCCTATAACTTAGAGCAAAGATTTTTGAAAGAGTTTAAAAACTATAAATATGAGCCAAAAATAAAATTTCAGGGCTATACAGAATGTTTAACAACAAACCCAATAGATGAATATTACTATTGGTTTAATAATAAATAAAAATGAATCAGACAATAAAGAGAGTAGACCAAGAAAAAATCCTTTTCATGGATATAGAGGATGTAAGAAGAACAAAAGAACTAGATATAAACTCAAAAGAATTTGAATTATTTCGTAAAAAAACTCGTAACAGAGATACGGATGAATTTTTACCTAACGATGAAGTTATTTTAGAGTACCAGAAAAAAGCGGCTTTAAAAATGTGCTACACTAAGATAGTGTGTATTGGTGTAGGATTTATTAAAGAAAGTCAAGTACACATTAAATCTTTAGAAGGGACGGAGGAGGAGGTTATAAAACAGTTTTGTACAATAGCTCAATCTTTTGATTACATGTGCTTTTCTAATGGTATTGCTTTTGACTTACCAATGGTGATTAATAATGGATACAGATATTTTGATGTCTGTGAAATATTACCAGACAGATTTGTGACAAGTGGAAAAAAACAGTGGAATTTAGACAGATTGATCGATATTCAAGAAGTATTTAAAGGCACTCATTACTATGCCAGTTCTTTAGATGAAATGTGTTATCATTTTGATCTACCTAGCCCAAAAACAGATTTAGATGGTAGTCAAGTTTCAGATGAATACTGGAATAATGGTATAGAAAAAATAAGTAAATACGTTAAAGAAGATGTATTTTCGTGTATTAATATCTTTAAAAAAATGCGTTTCGAGCAACCATTTGAAAGTTTTGTAGACAAAAATAATACAACGCAAACAGAACCTTTAATACAACAATTACCGATATTAGAAAAACTTTATCAAACAAAACAGTTTGGTCAAGAGGTTAAAACATATTTGAAGAATCTTAAAATTTTGAAAAAAGATAAAGAAACAGTTAAAAAATTAGTTCTGGCTCACTATTTAGAAAAAGTAGAGGTTACAGCTCAAAATAAAAAAGAACTGCAAGAAATAAATAAATCACGAACAAATCAAGTTAACGAATTCTTTAAAACGCTATAATGAGTAAAGAAATAATTTTACCTAAAAAATACGAAGACAGAAATAATAAGTATCCTCAACATAAAGGAAAGTACAAAATATCTTATAGTCAATATACATCTTATAAAGATCCAGAGTATCAAAATGACTATTATGTGCAATATTTTTCAGGTGTTAATTTAGGAGGAAATGTTTTCAGTGATTTTGGGGGATACTGCGGAACTAAGATTGAACATAATGCTTTAGGAAAAGAATACGAAACACCTCTTTTAGATAGTGATTTAGCCATTCTAAGGGACAAAATAGATTATCCTGATAATTGTGTTTATGAAGATGAGATATGTGTGGATTTTGGAGATTTCGTATGTGAGGGGTATATAGATAGATCTTGGTATAGAGAAGATGGAGTAGAAATATTAGATTATAAAACTTTAAATATCGAGAAAAAGAAAGATTTTTATGCTTCTGAAGAATATGGTCAGACAACTTTATACTGTTATGACAGAGAACAATCTGGACATAACATTTTAAATTCTTCTGTTTGTGGTTTGGGTAGAAAAGGTCTGTCTTTTGAAGGTACTGGTAACTATAGAATCAGATTATCAGGGGAAGTTATTTATATACCAACACCATATTCTAAAGAGAGGGCAGAAAAGGTTTTAGAAAATATCAGAAAAGTAGCTGGACAAATTTCGGAGGATTATAAAGTTTATTTGAAATATTTTGGTTAATTAAAATAATAGTTGTAAGTTTGCAGAGGAAAAGCTGTTTTTAATTCTTTTTCCGCGAAATTAATGGTAAGGGGGGATTGCGTATTGTAATGGTAAATATTTGGAGAAAAGCCTTAGCGGGTACTTACAACGGGTTCGACTCCCCAATCCTCCACGAATAGCTTTAGAGCCGATGTCTCGGTTAGACACCTGAAGCGAAGCAGTAATGGACAGCCATATTTACTGTAGGATAATCTAAAGGGCTTAAAGGAGGTCGCAACTCCTTAATTTTAACTAAAGATAACAAATATGGATTTTAAAGATGTTTCAGAAACAGAATATCAAACTGCTTTAAGTGTCAGTCCTTTCATTGACCCTAGATGTAATGGAGTTGACGAAATAGTCAAAAATATTGCAAAAGCAATTCAATCAGCTATGAATTCAGTAGCAGTTAGTGATAATGCAGATAAATTAAAGGGGGTTATAAAAACTATGAGTTTATTTGATATGGGATTTAAAGTTACATTGGATGGGTTAACTTATCAAAAAGGTTTAAATGAGAATTCATTTTTTAAATCAGTATCATCTTATACAGAAAAGTTATGACAATGTATACATTAATAGAAAAACCTCCTTATGATAAGGGCTGTCCTACTTCTTATTGGATTAAGAAAGAAATTAAAATTTTCGGTTTTACTGTTTCTTCCTGCACAATAGGCGCATATGAAATAGATGATGATCATGGATACATGGGACAAATGCCTTTCTTTGATAGAGAATTGGCCGAAAAAAGATTAGAAATTTTAAAACAATAAGATATGTACACGAGAGATGGTGGATTAATTTTAAAAGACGGAGTTGTATTATCTACAGTTGAAATAGTAGATTTGTTAAATAAACTTCAAAAAGTAAATGATAAGTGGTACGCTTTAGAAGAAAAAGTAGCCAAGTATTATGAACAACCAGATCATGAATATGAGGATGATTGGGAATATGATGAAGAGGAAGGTAATTTATGTGATATTGGGGAAGATTGCGCAATTGCGTTCGGATATTTATAAACTTAAAAACAAATAAAATGAAAATAGAAGACATTATTAAATTATCATCCTCTGAATTAGAAAAATACTGTTTTAGCTTAGAAAATGAGGACGAAGACGGTTGGAAAGAAATTTCAAGAGAAGAAGATGGCTATTTTAGAGAAGGATCAAAATTCACAATTTTTTATTTTGAGGTAGAATGGGAAAGGGACGGGTATGAGTTATCTTACTATTTCGGTCAACATTCAGAAGATTGGGGAGATGATGAAATTCAAGGTATTAATTTAGAGAAAAAGAAAGATGAATAAAACATTTGAAAAACAAAGTACGATTAGTTTAGATTCAAGTCATCATTTGACAAGTGACGGAGATAATGGAATAATTTTAACTTTCCATGAAATAAGAGAGCGAGAAAAATTAGAAACAAAGAACGGTAAAAAAGTAAAGTCAGGTAAGACAGAAGAGTATTTATATGAAGGAAAACTTTATTTTACGAGAATTTGTCAGGCATTAACCTATTTCGTAGATAAAACTCAAAATGAATCAAAAACATTAGAAGAGTTAATCGCAAAAGTAGATTATAATACTAAACTTTTAGAGCGTTTAGACAGAGAATTTAAACAGTTTGATTAAAATTAAGTAGTTTGTATAAGTAGTATTATATTCTTATATTTGCATTCAAGACAGTGGATAGTTTTCTGCTGTCTTTTTTATTCGCCGAAATTTAAAAATTATAAATAAATGAGTATTTTTGACAAACGGATTGCCGTGAAACCCTACGAATATCCAGAGCTCTTATCCTACATGAATGCCATACGAGGCACAATGTGGTTTATAGATGAGTTTAAAGAAAGATTAGATAGAGATATTAGTGATTATCATAATGTTTTAACTAAGAAAGAAAGAGGTGTTATTAAAAGAGCACTATTAGCTATCTCTCAAATAGAAGTTTCAGTTAAAACTTTCTGGGGTAAAGTGGGGGATAATTTACCAAAACCTGAAATTTATATGGTTGGGTATACTTTCGCAATGAATGAAGTTATACATCAAGAAGCGTACTCCGAACTGCTTACCAGACTAGGCTTAGAAAGTGAGTTTGCAAAAGCATTGAAAGATCCTGTTATAGAAGGTAGAGTAGAATACCTCACTAAGTATATCAAAGGAGCGTCTGAAAATAAACAGGAGAACTATGCTTTAAATTTACTTTTATTTAGTGCTTTCATTGAGTCATGCTCTCTATTTAGTCAATTTTATATTGTTAAATCATTTTGCCAAAAGAAACAGAAACTAAAAACAGTTGATAATATTATTATGGCCACCGCTAAAGAAGAAGATGTTCATTTTCAGTTCGGTGTTGCTTTAATTAACATAATTAAGCGGGAATATCCTGAATGGTTTAATGAGGATTTTTATAATAAGATAAGAAGGGCTTGTAAAAAAGCGTATGAAGCAGAATTAAAGATTATAGATTGGATATTTAATGGTGAAGATTTAAGTTTTCTCAAAAAAGAAGAGGTTGAATTATTTATTCAAGATAGATTTAATAAAGCATTGAAAGAAATAGGTATTGAAAAAATGTTTGACATAGATACAACTAAATTAGGAGACTCATTAAAATGGTTTGAAGAAGAAAGAGTTTTAGATGTAAGAGTAGATTTTTTTGATATTCAATCTCCAAACTATACTATTGGCCAACAAGACATTTCCCCAGAATCATTATTTTAAAACTATAGAATGACAAAACAATTTGACAAATGGTATTGGTTAAACGACCAAAGTAAATTATTTTTACAAAACGGATATATAAAAGGAGATGAAAAAGAACATTTCAAAAAAATAGGGGATAAAGCCGAAAAAATTCTTAATAAAGAAGGTTACTCTGAAAAATTCTTAGATTATTTATCTAGAGGATGGTTTTTATTACCAACACCTGGAATTACAAATTTCTTAGATGAAAAGGAAAGTGCAATTAGCTGTTTCGGCTCTTACGTGGAAGACTCTGTTGAAGGTTTACTGCTAACTGATGCAGAAGTAGGCATGTTATCTAAGATAGGTGGTGGAACTTCTGGAGATTTATCGGCAATTAGAAAAGAGGGTGCTCCGATAACAGGCGGAGGTTTCGCAGATGGTGTCATGAGATATGTAAAAAGAATTCAAGACACTACAAGTTGGATTAGCCAAAGAAGTAGAAGAGGTAAATTTGCAGCCTATCTAGATGTTGAGCACCCAGATATTTTAAAATTCTTGACCATTAAAGACAAAACTTCGGATATACATGAAGTACCTTTTGCTGTTAAAATAGGGGATGAGTGGATTAAACAGCTAAAAGAAGGAGATGTGGAAAAGAGGGAGATTTGGGCAAAAATAATTAAAAAGAAGTTTGAAACAGGATTCCCTTATATAATGTTCAAAGATAATGTAAACAATGTAAGGCCAGATATTTATAAGGAATTAGGTAAGTATGTAAATAATAGCAACTTATGTTCCGAAATTCTATTATCTAATGATCACAAAAACACATTTGTTTGCTGTATAGGGGCAATGAATTTAGTGCATTTTGATGAGTGGAAAGATACAGATGCTGTAGAAGTCTTATTAAACTTACTAGACACTTTTTTATTGGATTTCATAGATAAGAATGAAAGTAACGTTTTAATGCACAGAGCTGTTAATTTTGCAAAAGATCAAATGGCCGTAGGAATTGGAGCAAGTGGCTATCATTCTTATTTACAAATGAATATGATTCCATTAGAAAGTATGGAAGCTAAGTTTAAAAATACTGAAATATTTAGTAAATTAAAAGAGCTGTCTTACAAGGCTTCTGAAAAAATGGCTTCGGAGTATGGTAAAGCACCTTTATTAAAAGATAATAAATACACTAGACGACATGTTACTTTAAATGCTATTGCTCCTAATACCTCAAGCAGTGAAATTGTTGGCCAATGGTCGCAAAGTATAGAGCCAGTTTATAGTAATTATTTCATTAAAGCTTTGGCTAAGTCTAAACATGCACAAAAGAACTTCTTTTTAGAACAGCTATTAACAGAAAAAGATAAAAACACAGAAGATGTTTGGGAAACAATCAAAAACAACAACGGTTCTGTACAACATTTAGATTTTTTAAGTGCTTTAGAAAAATCTGTATTTAAAACTTTTCCAGAAATAAGTCCTATGGAGCTGTTAATTCAAAATTCTACAAGAACAAAGCATATTGATCAAGGTATTTCATTTAATACAATGATTCCATTTGGTACTTCGGCAAAAGAAGTGAGTGATTATTACTTAAAAGCACATGAGTTAGGAATTAAAACTTTATATTACCAACTTAATCAGAATGCTGCTCAAACATTCACTCGAAAATCAATACTAGAATGCGATAGTTGTGCTGGTTAAAACCAATCAAATCCTCCAATAAAACGGGGGATTTTTTATTTTATATAAAGTTTTTACAAAAAAGCTTGCAAGATAAATAAATTAGTTGTAAGTTTGCAATAACAAAAATAATAGATATGAAAAAATATACGATCATTTATCAAAATGGCCACATAGTCAGTTTACAATATTTGAAATGTGAACCTTCAGCTATTTTAGAAGAGATAGGAAAATGGACAGACATTACAAATGTATGGTTTTTATTAGATGGTCATTGTAAACAAACAAAAGATTAAGTATGAAGACAGCGATTCGACAATTAATAGAATGTATGGAAAATGCATTTTTAGAAAATCAATTAAACAGCTCTAGTGATGTTTTAATACTGTGCAATTCTTTTCTAGAAACCGAAGAAGAGCAATTAGAAACCTCCTATCATAAAGGTTATGATGATCATTATCAAGGAGAATATGAAAAAGAATCTTATTATAAAGAAACATTTAAATCATGACAGATCAAGAACAACGAAAAGCAAATATCACTTTCATTAAAACAGTTTTTGTAACATTAATCATATTAGGAATTATCATTTGGCGCATAAATACAGTAAAATAACGAAAGAATCTACTTAACTATGAAAACAACATTTTATTTATTTGATAGGGATAACGGGGATTACTGGGTCAATGACAAACGATGTACTGAACTATTTACACTAGATGGATTTTTATATGAGCCAAATGGTAACATAGTTAAACACATCGTAGACCTAAAGACTAATTTTATAAAATCTCTAACGATAACCACCGTTAATGACAAATTTACCGAAAAATCAATAGAACGAAGAATAGTATTATACAAAAGTGAGTAAAAAATACAATAAAATAAATAAAGAATCTGTTTTAAATTTATTTTCGCGCGAAAAACAAGTAATAAACAGAAATTACATAGCAAAACAATTAAACTGTTCTGTATATAGTGTAAGAATAGCTTTAGAAGAATTAAAAGACGATAATAAAATTAAATTAAGTAATTATGGATATATTAAAAACAATTAAATATTACAACAATCGCCCTGTATTAGTTTTACAAAAACATGAAGTAGCTGATTTTTATCAAATACTCGTAGATATTGAAATACAAGATATTGATTTAGATCATATCGCAGAATCTTTCAGGGGTTGTGATGCTTGTATGGTTGGTCACAAATCAACATGTTACTGTGATGAATCAGTTGCAAAAGCCTATGATGTTGTAGAGCGAATTATCGAGGATTATAAAATAAAAGATCAGCAATTATTTTATGTTCCAGCTAAAGATTTAAAAGATGTTCCTTTCGAGTGGAGAGAAAACAAAGGTCTTGTTGATAAAATTAAAGGAAATAAAGATGTTCTTAACGGACTGATTGATATTGTTGCCGAAAATAAGAGCTTGATTAAGCAACAAGAAAAACAATTGTCTGACAACAAATCAGAAATTTATAAGATGGATGCTGTTGTTGAGAACAGAAAATTTTTAACTGAAATGGCAATTAAGGATTACGATAAATTAAAATCAGACATCAAAGAATTAGAGTCTAAAAAGAAATTAATTGTTGTTGATTCCGAGGTTAAAATTGAATATTCAGAGTATGAAAAATTACTAAAACGGGATGAAATACTCTCTGCTTTGGAAATTGGTGGAGTTGATAATTGGGAATGGTATAGTGAATCACTTAAAGATATAAATGATGAAGAATAATACAAGAGAATTAAGTGAATTAGGACAAGAAATAAGTAGAGATAAAACAATACTTCTTCAAATAGCTATTGAATTAGGATTATTAGAAGATAAATCACTATATCAATACGATTTTACAGATTGTGGTATATGGGGAAGCAATGATTCTTATGCAATAATTTCACCACAACAAAACACAATAATCAGAATACCTAAAAATGTAAATGAATTTGAAAATTTACCAGTTAAAATTTATAAAAAATTAGAAGAGTATGGCTTTATTAAGTCTGAAACATCTACTAGTGAAAATGTAAATAATTTAAGAGATTTATGTTATAAGGCCTCTTTCGACGCAGGATGGCACACAAACTTAGAAACAGGAGAATTATTAGAAAGAAACAAGGCTGAGATGTTATGTTTAATTCACAGTGAAATTTCAGAAGCTATGGAAGGTGAAAGAAAAGGATTGATGGATGATCATTTACCTGATAGACCAATGGCTGAAGTTGAATTAGCAGATGCTGTTATTCGTATTATGGATTATGCCGGAAGATGGGGATATGATATTGGTGGTGCGTTGGTAGCTAAGGTTTTGTACAATAAAAATCGTAAAGATCATAAGCTAGAGAATAGGATTAAAGATGGCGGTAAAAAGTTTTAATTATGAAAAAAGAAGTAACAGCTAAATTCACTTTGCTAGGCGATGAAATAAACGAAGCATTTTATGATGTGTTTGTAAGAAAAATGAAGGGTGCTAATATTAATGCAGCATTCTCACCAAAAGATATAAAAATTGACTTTAATGATTTTTTAGAAGTTTCACTAACAATATATGAAGAAAAAGAAATAAACTGATATGTACTACAAAATAACGAATAAAGACTCAAAAGTGTATAAAGAATTACACGCTTTAAGAACTAAAGAATTAAAAATCGAGGAAGATAACATCAAAGCTATTGAGGAAAAAACAGGAATGACTTGGGAAAATAGTTTTGGTAATCATGGCCAACAAACTTTTAGACGAGTTTCTTCTTATCAAGGATTTGAGTTTAAAGAAACGGAGAAGATTGATACTAAGATTTGGAAACAACATAAAGAGCACGCAGAACTTTATGTTCCAAATACAAGAACTAAGCTTGGCCGAGAAATGCAAGAGTTTTTAAATAATGGATTGCAAGGAAGTAATTATAATAGAGTTATTGATATTTTAGATTTAGAGCATTTAAGAAGATTTACTTTTCCTTTTGTAGAAATTGTTGACGATTTAATTATTATCTTTCTGGGAGACGGCCACGAACCTAAAGATGAAAACTTAATAGAAATAACTAAGAAAGAGTTTCAAAGTTTAAGAGAAGAACTTGTTATTGTATAAATATGAAAGAGACAAGAGTAAATTCAGAGTACGTAACACATATTAAGATTACACCAGCTGTTAATAGTGGTTTTGAGTGGCGAGATAAAGTAGAGAAAAGAGGCTTGTTTGGACGAGATAAAAGCATACCAGAAGGGTATTATTCTAAATGGGGGCATTGGCTTGATGTTGAAAATTGGAAATATCTTAGTATTATTGATAATGTTGTTTGGTACCAGCCTTTTTTAGAAGTTTTTTGCGGTGAAACTTTAGTTTATAGTGCCCATTACGAGACGACAGAGGAAATTAGAGAACTTTGTCAAAGAGAATTTCCATATATAAATGTTATTTTATCATGAATTACGAATTACAAAAATTAGTAGAAGCACACGAAGCATTCTTAGACACAGATATTCCAGATTCAGATTGGGATAAATTAGATGGTGATCCAATTCCTGGCGGAGAGCTAGAAATAAAATGGAAAGGAAGAGAGTTCACAGATGAAGGTTATTTCTTTTCTTTACCTACAAGTGACACTGAAATATATGATATTTGTGTTCATATTCCTGAGCCAGATAATAGTGATGGAATGGACAGTGCGCCATCTGTTTGGATTAATTTATATCAGTTGATAATGAATAAACAAGTTAAATGGATAAAATGTAGGTAAATATGAGTTATATAAATTACGAAGTAATGACTTCAAAGTATTTATCTCTCTATGAACTAGGAGTATTACAACTTATCAAGCAAAACAGAATAGAAGATTTAAGCACAGAAATTGAGTTTTCGGTATCAGACTCTCAAATTATAGAAAAGTGGTCTGAAATAGGCTATATTGAAGTAATTAAAGGTAAAAAAGATCAATCATTATACCAGAAACTCCGCACAACAAAATTAGGAAATGATATTTTGGATGATGTTGGCACTCCTGAGGTAACGGAAGGTGATTTAAAGATGAGAGATTACCTTATAACCATGTATTTAGATCATGAAGATGAAGAGAGAGTTATTGGAAATAAAAAACTAATTGGTGTTTATATTAGTATAATGACAAAGCATCTTAATTTAAACTTACATGAGTTTTATTATTTATGTGAATTATTTTTAGAACATCATAAATTTACCAAAAAACTTGAGAATATTTTCTTCGATAAGAATAAAAACCGTTATAAAGAGTTTAAAAATAATATTGAAGAATCACCTTTATTCCAATTCTACGATTTAAGAAAAAACGAAGTCGAGTATTATTGGAAATTAAAATTAAAAGAATAAATTATGGCGTTGAAGACGGGAAAAGAGTTAACAGAAGAAACAGTAGCTACAATTCGAAAATTCCAGTCTGGGGAACTACAGCCTATTTCTACAGGTATAGAACATTTGGACGAATCTCTGCTTTCAGGACTTACTCCTGGAATTGTTTTAGGATTAATCGGGCGAAGTGGTCACGGAAAAAGCTGGGATATGGAGCGAATTCAACGCCACATTCTTAAAACGCAAAAAGATGTTTTATATATCAACTGTAATTGGGAGCTAAGTCATTTTAAATTATTATTGCGTGATATCTCTCAAAGAACTGGTGAACATATTGGAACCATATTATTTGAGAAACCTGACAAAGAGCGTCATGCTAAATTAAAAGAGATTTGTGATGATAATAGAACAGAAAATGTTTTATACCAAAACGAGCCAGTCACGCCTGATGTATTTTCGTCAGACATAGAAGAGCAAATTGAAAAACACAAAGACAAAAAAATTGTTGTAGCTATTGACAACTTGGAGAATATTTTAGTTTCTAAAGGATCGCAAAAGGATTCTATGGATGCGCTTTTATACCAAGTTAACCGTTTAAAAAACTTACATCCTTATATTTGCTTCATTGTGTTGAATCAGATGAACCAAAATTACATTTTGAGGATGGATAATCCTAAACATCATAGGCCTATTGATAGTGATATTTATGGAACAGACCAACTCTTTAAGCTGTGCGATGTGTTATATGTTAAACTTATTCCTTGGAAGTTAGGTATTCGTGAGAAGTTCATGGTATTTGGAAAAGATTCTTATGATTGGCTAGATGAGCATAAAATATTTGGTTCTGGAAATACAGCTAGTTTTGACCCATATGGCCGAGCATTTTATTTTTATCTTAAAACTAGATCGGTTAAAGATGATAAGAATATAAAGGATTTATTTATTGAACAAATGTTTACTAAGGAAGGTCAAAATTCGGCGAAAAAAGAAGTAAATAAACCAAGCTTTTCTACAAATACATTACCATCATTCAATACTGTTGATTTCACTGTAGAGAAGCCGTTGCAAGTAGCTCCTAATTTTGATTTAGCTTCTGCTTTTGATGTTCCTGATACTAAGAAATCTGAAGATCCGTTCTAGTATTCCACTTTTCGGGAATTAAATTGATTATTACACTTTTTTGATTAAGACAGAATGAGGAGAAATCTTTGTCCTGTTTTTTATTTTCTACTGTTTTATTCTTTTTCCGCGCCGAAATTAAGGCTTACTCTAAAATTAAGTTGTTTGGTGAATGGATATTATTTTTGTATATTTACAGCTTTAAAATACGAAATACAAAGATTTTATCCATCACCTCTAAAATCGTCAAAATAAATAAGATAACCTCTTACCAAAAAGGACTAATAGAAGGATGCGTGATGGCTCTAACTGTTAGTTTTTTGCGTTAGGAGGTTTTTGTATTTTTAAATAGGCGGTACAGAAGTGTATCACATCCTAGAGAGCGAAAGTTAGTATAGGATCAGAAGTCGGGTTGTAATTCTCAAATAGAGAACGAGTTGTCCCCGATAGCCGAAAAAAGAGCTTATACATAGGTTAGTGGGTACATTTAGACAAGATACGATGAAATGGGTAAATCTTGCAGTACGTAGGTGAACGAGGAAGTAATACACCCTCAACGAACGGCACTCAGCTAAAAGTCATAAGTTAAAATCGCCCTCAATAAAAAATAAACAAAATCAAATATATTTGGTTAAATTGTGGAAAGAAATGGGGGTCAGAGAACGTAAAAGTTCTTAAAGGGGATTCTTATGCTCGAAAATTACTTTATTAATTGTATTATTCTTTGCTTCTTGTGCTTTATTTTTCTTGGCGGAATAATTAAAATAACTGTTTTTGACACTCTTTGTCTACAGAGTTTCCGCCGTTATAATCAATAGCACATATTTATTTAACAGTTTTGCCAATCTTCGCGCGTAAAAGAGTAAAGAACAGTTGAAAAAGAAACGGAAGTTAATATAAAGTCACTGTTAGAAGCCCTAATTATACCCAGTTTAAAAATAATCAACAAAAAGCTTGTAGGAATCAAAAGTAATACTTAGATTTGTAGAAATAAAAAAGCAAAACATTATGTGGATAAAAGATTTAGAAAAATACGATGAGAATTTAACTTTAGCTGAATTCAAACAAGTTATAAAGCACAAAGAAGAAGCTGTTAAAAATAAGGAGGAAGAAATATTCACTATTCTTAAAAATGAATTTAAAAATATTTGTTTGAAGAGATTTTATAAATGCCCTCTTTATGGAAAAACTCTAGAGATATATTATATTGAAGAATTGACACATAAAGAGAGAACTGATCAATGGAGCTTAATTTATACGGTAGTTGGCACTAAACTTTCTTTTTCTCGCCGAGATGTAAACTATCGTTCATTAGTAAATGAAAAGTTTTCAGAAAAAGATTTGAGAGCAATGGAAGTCATATGTGAATTAGAACATAAATCATATATGAATAAATACGATAAGATTTCAAAACAGCTAGAAAAATTAATAAACTAAACAAAAAAATTATGATAAGATTAAATATAGAAGTAGAAACAGATAATGATTTTAGTTTAGATTTTAATACTCCAAACAAAGCACTAGAATACATCATTAAAAAATTCGAAGGTGGTTATACTATGGAAGTTGACTTTTACCAAAATGAAACTGATGTGGTAGAACATATAATTGATTTTCTAGAAAATATAAAAATTAATTCGTCTAAGGATTGGCATGAAGAAGACCTTAGAGAAGGTGTGGCGGGGTATAAAAAGATTCTAAAAGAAAAAGGATTACAATCGTGTGGAGACATATTAGGCGGTAATTGGCAGTTTTTAATTACTTTAGATAGAATTAATGTAGAAAAGTATATTTAATATGAGTTGGAAATACACAAAAGATAAGTTACCTAATACGTATATAACAGGTGATTTTGACGGAAAAGAAAGTGATTACATGTTAGTTCAATGTAAAGATTATAAATATCACATAGCTAAATTCAATGATGGTATCTTAGACGGACAAATATTTGAAGAGTGGTATGATAATGACAATTATGATTTAGGTCAAGAAGTTATTAAATGGATGGAAATACCTTATTAATTATGAAGACAGTAGTCAAACAAATATTAGATAACAGAGATAAGAATTTCGACGCAAATAAATTTATAAAATGGCTGGACGAAAATAGACAGAATCTATTACATTTAGAAAAACAAAACATAATTGACACAGCTATAGAATTTGGGATGCACGGAAAAGAAACAATGCAAGAAAGAGGAGAAGAATATTATAATTTAGTTTTTAAATCATGACACCACTAGAATTTTTAGAGAGTAAAGGAATTACAAATTTAGTACAACCATTACAAGCTGCTAAGGTAGAGCTACTTTTGGAGGAGTATGGTGATTTAGTTCTTTCTGTTGCGGCAGAAAAGGCCGAAATACTAGAATACTTTGAATTAGACTATCAATGGTACAGTGTAGACAAAGGATCAATTTTAAACTGTTTGAAAGATAAGTAATGGAAAAAGAAGAACAACTCAGAATTTACTGGGAGCGCCGAAAAAACTGTGAAAAAGGAAAACATAAATTAAAAGACAACAATTTCGGTATTACTTGGTGTGTGACTTGTGGATATTTATCTAATAAACCCGCACCTCTAACAGCATTTAAAAACAGTAATCTATTACAACCTGACGATCAATTAATTTGGCCAAATAAAATAATATAGATATGAAGACAACTTTTTACATAGGTATACAAGAAGATACAGAAAATTGCTATTATATCAATAATTGCCCTTGTGAAGAATTTCTTGTTCTGGACAGTGTGTTATACGAACCTAACGGAAACATAGTTAAAGAGACTGTAGATAAGGAAACTAACTTTACAAAAAGCCTGACTATTACATATGTTAATGATAGATTTATTAACAACACCATAGAAAGAAGAATACTTTTTTATAAAGCACCATAGATATGCGAGCCAAATTATATACAAGTAAAATAATAGACGATTTGATATCCTCTATTTCAGATAAGAGGCTTAAAGAAATTGAGATAGAAATGGAAAAATTTGATAATATGAAAGAAATTTGTAAATTAGCGCGCGAAAAAGGATTTAAAGCAAAAACAGTTTCTACTTCCGTAACACTAAAATACCATTTAGGAGAAGGAAAGAACTTATTAATAAATGATACTTGTGATTATCTTTTACTTTGTGAGATTCAGAAGTGGATTAGGGAGGAATTGAAAATAGATATTGCTGTATTTATTGGTGCATTAGGATATTGTTGGAGTGGAACTGATATTGTTGATGAATCTTATGTAAAGATATCTGATTTAAAAGATGGTGTTTATGATACATATGAAAAATGCCTAGAATCCGCAATAAAACAAACATTAGAAAATGACACAAAATAATACGTGGCTCCAAGACTCCAAAGAACACGAAGATAACTTTAATATAAACAAAAATATTTATTGCAATGAAATACGAACTACAAGATAGATATCCAGGATGTCCAGATTATTTCAAAAAAGGAACAGTTTTAATTAGGTATTCTCCTATTTTTGGATTTAGTTATTATTCCGATATTTATGATAATTTTAGAATCGCCGCGAAAATAGTAGAAAACGAGCCACTTTGGTTTAAAGAGATATAGTTATGAGCATAGAAGAAATTAAGCTAAAAATGTTGGAGTATAGAGATTATTTTGGTAGCTCTTTAATAAATTCTAATAATATAGAGAATTGTGAAGATATAATACAACTTGCGGAAATACTTGATTATCATGAACAATTTATAGGAGATCAATGTAATGATGCCCAGAATGGGGTAAATAGATTTAAACGTGATTTAGGCTTATATTAGATATGAAAAGAACAGATATAGATTTCAGCAAACATATTTTATATGAAACACATTATACTAATCCTATTACAGGACATAATCTAGATGTGTGGGAATTAAAAGTACCAAATACAATGTGGTATAGAGTTATTTTTATTAATTCTTGTGGAGTTTTGACAATTGATGGCGATTATGGCCGTTTTAGTTTTTGTCGCGAATTTCATCCTTCAAAAGATGGTCTAGTAAGTGACGGATATTGGCTGGAAAAAATGAGAAGAGACAATTCTTTAACTTATGATGAATATGATTCAGAGGCCACGGAAAAAGAAATACAAGAGTTAATTGATACAGGACTCCAAGAATATGGCTATGAAGGAGAGGATTTAAAAAAGTTAAAAAGACAGTTAACCGATTTATTACATTATGTTGACGATAAAATAGCCTATCAGTATCACGCTTTTAGAGGAGACATAGATTTAGAATATGAAATGATTCCTTATTGTAAACAACAAAATATTCAATTAGACATTTGTTTTGATGCTTTTGATTGGATCTGTAAAATGATTAGAGAAAATGGCGAGGTATAAAGTAACAACAGAACTAAAAACACCCATTTGGAAGAAAGTACTTAGATGGATGAGATTATATCCTAAAATGGAAAGTTTTGAACTTAGATTTCATGATGCTTGGGCAGATTCATTTACTAAAAATCATATATTAGTATCAAATGGCGCGGAAATAAAAATAATAAAGAAATTATAATGAAAGAATGGTGGCAAACAGTAAATAAAGAAGACCCATATTTATGCAAGCTTTACAGTAGTATGTTTGGTACAGCAGAACAAAGAATCGCTCAATTGTATATAATTAGGAAAGGATTTAATTTTAGCAAACATGGAAAATAAATACTATATTTCAACCTTAGAAGATGAGAATGTAAAAGCTTATTGTATTATGAGTGATGAAGGTTGTGTAATGGAGTGTAATCAAATGAGTAATGATAAGAAGTTTTATGAAGATGTGGAAAGATTATCCAAGTATTACAACTGTATAAAAATAGAAGAATTAACTCCAAAAGGCCAAGAAGCTTTAGATTCTAGAAAATATACAACTATCCCTAATATATCTGTAGCTATAGGAAATTATATAAAAACGGATGCAGGAAAGAAAGCTGTTTTAGACTATGTAAATTCAGTGGATGGGTTTGACTACAGTTTATTGAAAGAGCTTGTTAATTTTCGGCGGGACAAAAATAAATAACAAAAGATGAAAGAAAAGATAATAGACATAGAAACAGCAATTCTAGCAGAAAGTAAAGAGTATAATATTCCCTGTTGGGACTTTATTGATATAGCTGATGAGGAATCTTCTGTTATGGATTATATAGGCGATAATTTTGAAGAAAAGCTAGAATATGCTAAAGAATTTGTAAAGTATTGGAGACCAACTCAGTCTGTACTTAAAAACTGGTTAAGAGAAGAACATAATATAGATGTAGATGTTTCAAGAGATACAGAAGTACATTATAAAGATGAAACTAGATGGATAGTACATGTTTCAAACTGGAATCATATAAAAGTAATTAAAACTCCTATAGCTCACATAAACAGTCCTGCTGATTGGTACGGAATAGATTTTAAATCTTATGAGGAGGCTTTTGAGAAGGGATTATTTAATGCGTTGAAATTATGTTAAACTTCTTAGATCTATTTGAAAAATTTACAGAAAAAGGAAGAGATGAGGAATTCTTCTGGTTAGTTATAATACCTGCTATGCGTCACTTCTATAAAGTCAATTTTAATAAAACAATAGATTATTCATTAATTGCGCAAGACGAGTGGAAATATTTGAACACTTGGATTGATCACCAAAAACATATTTGATATAATGGAACAATACATATCATTTGAAACTGCTAAATTAGCAAAAGAAAAAAGTTTAGATTTACCTCATACTCACTATTATGTTTATCCATTCATGAATTTTAAAGCTGATGGGCAATTGAATAAAAACTTAATGCCTGAAGACTACAACGACAATATGTTTCAGATAGTTAAAAACAGAAAAGGTCAGCCTCATATAGCTCCCGCTTATACACAAGCTTTTTTGCAACAGTATTTAAGAGAAATACATAATATTAGACTGTTGATAGACTTTGAAACTATAGATGACTCAGAGACTGCTTATGTATGGAATATAGTTTATGATATTCCTGAGGGTAAAGGGAGAAAAAAGGATACGTGGGATTTTTATGAACGACTGTCAAGTTTCTCTATGGAGTTAATGACGTGGTATAAAACATATGAAGAGGCGTTGGAGTTTGGTTTACAGCGAGCGTTAGGAATGGTAAAATCCGCGGAAGAAAAAACTAAAACAACAGTTTAATGAAAACATACATAATAACAGAAGAAGATATAACAAGATTAATTGAAAGCTTTAATGCTGACAGTCATAAATATTGGTATGAAGACAAAGTTGATAAGTGGGAAGAAAGTTTAGAGGAAGTCAAATATAAATCTAATAGTGAGCCTTTTTATATAGAAGATGCACCATATAATTGGGAAGAAACAGTTAAAAGATTTGTTGTAATTGAATTGGAGGATAAGTTATGAAATACTTTAAGAAAATACATGAAGAGTGGGCAAGCGAAGAACTAAGGCAATCGGCCGCGAAAAAAGAATTAGATCAAGATTTTGTAAATTCAATGATCCTAGGAATACCAACAGCTTATAAATTTGATAAAAATAGAAATTTATGAGCATAGAATCTGTATTAAACGCTTGGTATAATAGAAAGGAAAAAGGTTGTGATCATATTTATTATGAATTTACTTCTGACATAACAATATTAACTAAAGGTCAAGTAAAAACTAAGAAGTGTTTGAAGTGTGGAGATTTATTAGTTAAATAATTTCGCGGGAAAAGAATAAAAAGACAGAAAAAATGGAATTATACATACACTATATAAATAACAATTCCTACGTAATACTAGACTACTGTGAAATACAAGAAGATGATGTATGGGTAGAGGCAGTAATTTACAGAGAGTTTGGCTATACTAAGAAATATTGTAGATCAAAGCAGGAGTTTTTTGAAAAATTTAAATTGGAGGAATAATAATGTTAGATTTAAAGGGTAAATATTTTAATAGTTGGTTAGTTTTAGAAGAAGTTGAAAGGGATAAACATAACAAGAGAGTATGGAAATGTTTGTGTGAATGTGGGAAGATTAAAAATATCACCCAAGATAATTTAACCACTAACAAATCTAAAAGTTGCAGAGATTGTAGTTTAACTTTAAGAAAATCTAGGCCTAAAAAAGAAGATCACCGACTATATTCTATTTGGAAAAATATGAAATCTAGATGCAGTAATCCTAATAGAGCCTGTTATAGTAGTTATGGAGGAAGAGGTATTAGAGTCTGCGAAAGATGGGAAAATTTTGATTTATTTGTAGAAGACATGTATAATTCATTTCAAGAAGGATTGTCATTAGATAGAGAAAATGTTAATGGTAACTATTGTTTTGAAAATTGCAGATGGGCAAATACAGAAGAGCAAGCGAATAATAAAAGAGATTCATTAGAACTACTATTTGAGGGAGAGTATTATACTGAGGCACAATTAGCAAGAAAAACGGGAGTGAGTAGAACTACTATACAACAAAGAAGAAATAGTGGATATTCTGTAGAAGAAATGGTGTATGGTAAAGAGGGTGTAGGTAAATTTGAACTTGAATATAAGGGAAATGTATACAATGGAAAAGAATTAGCTGATCTAATTAAGGTTGATGCAAATGCATTTAGATACAGAATACGAAAAGGAATGTCTATAGAGGAAATAATTGAAGAATATAAATTATGAAATATAACCTAGATAATGTATACGTAACCGATATAGAAACTACTGGACTTTTAGATGTAATTAAATCTAAGGAGGATCTTCACGTATTATCTGTAGCTTGGAAAGTTGAGGAAGAATGGAAAATAAAATCAACAAATAAAGAGGAAGATATAAAAAAACTGTTTGAAAATCCTGATAATACTATTGTAGGACATTTTTTTCTGGGATATGATTTGCCAGCTCTTAAGATTATGTTTCCAGAAATTAATTTCCAAGCTAAAATAATTGATTCTCTATCGTTAAGTCATTACCTATACAATGATAGATTAAAACACGGTCTTGAAGAATGGGGTATCGAGATGGGGTATGAAAAAGTAAAAATATCTCCAGAAGAGTGGGCAAATCTATCTTATGATAAAGCTGTTGAACGTTGTGAACGAGATTGTTTAATAAACGCCTTATTATGGGATAAACAGTTGGATTTATTAAGACAATTATACGAAACTGATGATGAAATTCATTCTCCAATATCAAGAGCTAATTTTAAAATAGAATTACAACATATTCAAGAAAATAATAAGATAAAACTAGATGTAGAGCTATGTAAAAAAAACTTAGCTTATCTTGAAAAAATTATATCTGAAAAAGAGACTGAACTCAACTCTATCTTACCAAAGATTCCTATAGTATCAACAAGAAATAGACCAAAAGTACTCTATAAAAAAACAGGAGATTTAAGTGAAAGTGGAAAGAAGTGGTTTGAAATGGTTAAAGCTTGCAATTTACCAGAAGATTATGATGGTCAAATAAATGTTACTACAGGATACACTGAACCTAATTGTCAGAGCACTAAACAAATGAAAGATTACTTACTATCACTTGGATGGGAGCCAAAATTATTTAAAGATGGAGCAAATGGAAAAGTTCCTCAATTAAGAGATGATGAGAAAAATTTGTGTAAAAGTATACAAAAACTAATAGAAAAAAATCCTGAATTACAATCACTTGATGGATTAAGCGTTGCACAACATAGAGCAGGCTATTTAAAGGCATTTTTAAGCACTATGACAGAAGATGGTTATGTTACAGCATCTTGGTCTGGAATGGCAAAAACATGGCGCGTAAAACATATAAAACCAATTGTTAACTTACCTTCAAATAATTCACAATATGGAGAGTTAGTTAGAAAGTGTCTAATTGCTCCAGAAAAGAAATTATTAGTAAACGCAGATTTATCAAGCCTTGAAGATAAGACTAAGCAATGTTCCATTTATCCTTATGATAAAGAGTATGTTGAAACACTAAATACTCCTGGATATGATGCCCATTTGAAAATTGCACTTTTAGGAAATTTTATGTCAGAAGATGAGATAGACTTTTATAAAATCTATAGTAAGTGGTCAAAAAAAGAGGAAAAAAATACAGAAGAATTATATAAAGAAATTCCAGAAAGTTTTAAAATTTACAATATTACAGAACTATATGAACAGTTTAATAGATTATCTAAAGTTCGCCACACATGTAAGACCACTAACTACAGTGCCACATATTCAGCATCTCCTAAGAAAATTGCAGAAACAGCAGGGGTAGCTTTAAAAGTTGGGCAAGCTTTACATAAAACTTATTGGGATCTTAACTGGAGTGTTAAAAAGTATACTGATAATTTAACTGTTAAAACTGTAGAAGGTAAGAATTGGATCTACAACCCTTTCACAAAGTTATGGCTACTACTAACTGCGGATCATATTAAATTTTCAGCATGTAATCAGAATTTCGGGTCTTGTGTGTTTGATACTTTTTTATGGTATTTAATCCAAGCAGGTGTGAAGCCAATAATGACGGTACATGACGAGGCCTCCTGGTATATTAATGAGGGAGAGGAGGAGAAAACTAGAAAGATTATTCAAGAAAGTATGGATAAAGTTAATAGGGCATTTAATCAACCAATTCAATTTGAATCTTCCCCAGAGTTTGCAAAATCTTATGGAGACGTACATTAAAATTTGAAATATCCGTGTGTTTACTTGCACAGTAAATTAATATCATTTATATTTGCATTAAAATTAACTGTTTTTCACTCTTTTTGCGCGCCAAATGGCTTAAAAGAATTGCGAAAAACACCTAAAATTATAAAATAATGGCCAAAAAAGTAAAAGTAGAACTAACTCAAGAGCAAATCTACGAACAGAATAAAGCAAGTACAATAAAAGATATCAAAGAAGATTTCACTAGAATTGGATATGCTCCAAATGACAGAAAGAAATTTACGATAGGAGAGGATGTTTATGTACATAACGGAGGTTTTATTTCGGCCAAAGTAGTTGATATAATAGATACAGATATTTATGAAGTATTTATAACTTATAAAACTACTAAGTCTTATTCTTCGGATGAATACATTGACGCTAGAAAACGAATTTTAGGATGGTATGATGTTTTTAAATTAAGTAATAGAGAGTGTGATTTAGATTTGGGTGAAGATTTAAGACTTCAATTCATGCAACAAAGTGTGAGTTCTTTAGTAGAATCTTATATAATTAGTTTTGGAGTTGATTTTAATCCTGATTATCAAAGAGAGTTAGTATGGAATAATGAAAATAATGAGAAACTTATTGAATCTATTTTTAATAGAGTGGATATTGGGAAGTTTGTATTTATTCACTTAGGATACAGTTTACCTATAATGTATGAGATCCTCGATGGAAAACAACGCTTAACTGCCCTATACAGATTTTTCACTGATCAGTTTACTTATAAAGGTTATTATTATTCGGAACTTCCTTGGGAATTTAAATATGTGTTTGAAAATACGGCGGTTTCTGTAGCTGTTACTAGAAAAGAAAATATGAGTGAGAAAGCAGTTTTAAACTATTTCTTGAAATTAAACACTTCTGGAAAACCTATTGCAAAAGAGCATTTAGATAAAATTGAGAAACGATTTAAAGAATTATAAAATGACACCAAAAGAGAAAGCAAAAGAACTACAGAAAAACCATTTAGATTTCTTTGGAGTAAGTAGTGACAAAGTTGCAGAATGGAAAGCTAATCAGTCGTCTATAAGAACTGTTGAAGAAATCTTATCGGAGTATAATGGATACAGAGTGAAGTCTTATTTGACAATTCCGCAAGTAAAAGAAATAACTGAATTTTGGTATGAAGTAAAAACTGAACTTGAAAACAATGACAACTAAAGAAACAGCAATTAAATTTGCATTGTGGTTAAGAGAAGTAGATACTCAGGAAAGAGCTGAAGAATGGTTTGGATATAGTGATGAGGACATGTATGACTGTTTTTTAAATCTTTTTTCCGCGAAATCCGAACAACCTCGATTTAATGCGCCAAATAAGGACGGAGTATATAAAAGAAATGATTCATTTGATATGTAAATTATGGAAAAACAAGAATTTTTTGCTATGTTTGGAATTTATTTTGGTCAGCACTATTGGGCTTTTGATCCAGCTTTACAATTAGCAAATACCAACTGGGATTTCTATGAAAAATCAAACTTTAATGAGGATGCTTTAGATATGATTAAAACCTTCATTACATCCGCTAAAAAATTTTATTCAATACACGGACAAATACAACCAAATAGATATGAAATACGAAAATAATATAAATTACGATAATAAAATTGAGGATACAAGAGAAGCCCAAAATGAACTTATAATGTTAAACGCAGTAAAAGAGTTGTTGAAAGATAATGACTTAGCTTGTGAAGTGACTATTAATGGTATAACTGTAGGTTTGTGCTCTAACCTTTCTGTTCTGCCCGCCATAAAAAAGAATATAGCTGAAATTAATAAGTTTTTAAAAGGAGATCCAAATGAGTGGGAATAATTTTAATCCAATAATGTTTTTCATAATTCCTTTCTTTGTATGTTGTACAATCTTACTTTGGTTAAAGTATTTAAGTGCGGTATTCGTAGTTTACACAGAAACAAATAATAAAAAAGTTTTAAAGTATATGATTTTAACATTAATATCAGGTGCGATAACAGTTAAACTACTTATAAGATGAAAGCACTAGATATCTATTTCCTAACACACGGATTTAACCAAGAAGACTATGTAATTTCTAATTATGATAATACTTGTATACGTAATAAAGACTTATTCAAAGCTGGATACGAAGCTAAAAATGAATTGATTCAGAAACGTATTGATGAGATAACAGCAGAAATAAAAGGGTTATCGGGTGGTTCTATGAAGACAAGTTTTAAACTAACTGCTTTACGCGCCGTGAAAAAAGAACTAAAAAGTTTGTTAGTCTCAGAATAAATACGTAAGTTTACAAAAAATAAATAGAAATGGAGCAAATTGATATTGACGCAGCTAAAGTATTAAAAAATAGAATGTGGTTAGCAAGTTTGAAAGATTTCTATGAGCCAAAAGATGTTCTTAGATATTTTGACGAACTTGAGAGGCTTGAACCGCCCAGAATAAGTAAATATGAAAGTTTTGATATACATCCGCCTGAAAACTTTTTTACTTCTGAAACACTTAAAAAAGGATTAATTTTATTAAAAGAGAGGCGTATTAGGAATCTTCAAGAGGAGTTGGAGACTTTAAGAAATATAAAAATACCTAAAATAGAAAACGAACTTAAAAAATTAATAGGCTCATGAAAATAAAAGCTTACACCGAAGGACTAGATATGAAACAGTTTAAACACATCCCTTCAATTAGTGTTTATAACCAGAACTATTATAATGGATTTAATAAAGACTTATTATTTGCTTCAAGTGACGACGATGATACAACAGAATGGTTTTTAGTTGAGCATATTGAATTTAAGTATTTAGGTAATTCTTATGTTTCTCAAGATGACGTTTTAAATTTAAATAAATAACAATATGGCTTTAGGAACACAATTCTCACCAATACTAGAAGAAATAGCAGATGCTCTTTTAGAAAATTACGAAACAAAACCTGAATTCACTTTAGAAGGGTTTAAGGCTGCACTTTATATCTTTCAATCTGCTTTGATGGATAAAATGTATACTCTTCAAACTACAGAAGAAATTCCAAATGATATTAAAATGGATATGGCTTCAAAATTAGGAGGAGATTTAAGAGATTTAGTCAAGATATATTGTAATATTGATACTCATGAACTATACAGTTAATTGGATATTATTTGCTTTGTTTTTAATTCTTTTCGCGGAAAATAGACTAAGACCCAGGTTATTCAAAACTATATATGGTGATTGGATACTTTGGTTTACTTGGCGAGGTAAAAGAAAATTTTATATACTTTTTAAAAAATGAAAAAATTAATTATTTTACTATTATTGTGTATCAGTTGTAATGCACAACCTAAATACGCTTTTGTAACTGTAGGGTTTGATGTAAAGAATGCTTTGGTAGGATCTGCACCAACAAATAATAAAAGTGCTTTAGATGGCCAGATTAAGATAGGTGCTACTTACAACAACTTTGAAATGATTATGCAATATGAAAGTTTCAATAAAATAGATTTTCAACAATTTGGGTTTGCCACTAATTATGTTGTTTATCCTCTATATAAAGTGGACTTAGCTTTCGGCCTAGAAACAGGTATTATATTTAGACAACAAAACAGTTCTTTTATTTCTTGTGGCGCGAATCTAGAAATTAGATACGATTTATTTGAGAGGTGGAATGTGGGCATACAATTTAATGTTAAGTCTCGGCCTGATATAGAGGCGCTTTATAATACAGGCAAAAACGAATTTAGAGCATCAAATTTTATTAATATTAGATACAAATTGAATTAATTATGACAACTTTTCAACACAAAACACAACCTATTACAATTAGTTATTCGGAGTACAGTAAATTAAGTGCTTCAGAGAAACAAGATTTTATGATTGTAAATTCCGCGCAAACAAATAACATAACAACAATTAATAATCAAACTACAGATGTTTTAGGATTAGGTGAAGTGGCTACAGTAGTAGTTGCAACACCTTTAGTGATAGCAGGTGCATTATTAGGATTTTTTGATTAAAATATATTTAGAT